>Ga0307512_10000004_pt1 | contig 211572 bp, 196 predicted proteins | sample 14_EM_MG_FD_200267 | JGI IMG/M metagenome (GOLD analysis project Ga0307512, IMG submission 200267) | Populus trichocarpa ectomycorrhiza microbial communities from riparian zone in the Pacific Northwest, United States - 14_EM | ecosystem: Host-associated > Plants > Roots > Unclassified... | reverse complement strand
CCCACCGGGGAGCAGTCTGCAGGGGATGGTCTCCAAGACCACCCAGATGCTCCGCGAGAAGCTGGGTGCATTTGAGGGCTACGCAGAAGGGAGGGGGTGGGGGTGGTGTTCGTGTCCGCGGGGGTGGCACAAGGAGGTGTATTTTACTGAGGCGGAGACGGAGGGGATTCGCAAGAGGTGTAGACGGCGGACAGACTCAGATTATGGAACGACGGGTGGAGGGGCGGAGTTTGTAGAGGAGTATGATGTGAAGAGTGGTCTGGGGTATAGCAATTGGTTGGGCGTCGTGGTGGATCAGGGCGAGGTTGTGTACCCGGTTTTGGGTGCGTTTGGGGGATGGGGAAACGGGGTAGTACTTAATGGTGCTGAACTAGTGTGACTACGGTGAAAGAGTGCTCGGTACATATTATTTACTTAAGTAGTTTATAATTGAGTGGGTGGGAGATGGAATCAAGAAAAATGTTGCAACTTCATAGTATATCATCCGTTGGGATAATATGATTGAAATTTGCCCAACAGCTGTTTATTCTCACGGAATATAAAATACACGCACAGGTATAACTGCTACTGAACTAGCACCCTTCCCACTGCATATCATACTCTACCGAATGTCAAGACCCTGACGAAATTCTGGCTAGTAGTAATCCATTTCGGTAGTGGGATATGGTACAAGTCAGTATCGAGAAGCTGTATATGTTGGGTATAAACTCCGGAAAGAACTGCCATAAAGTGTTCCAATTCCACCAGAATGACGGTAGGGCTGATGTCAGCCAGGCCAGCAAACCCTTACACCACACCCGCTGCCATCCGGACCATTTCACGGAGACACAGTCTATCACATCGAAGGTTTCACATCGCAGATAGTTACTCGCCAAATTCTGATTCCGCCCTGACGAATTGCAATTGACGCCCCCACCCGTCCTGTCCGCATATCCATGTAATAAGAAAATGGCCGAGCAGGTAACAAGACGCCTTTTACAACACAGCCAGATAGAAAACAGCCTTTATTCGATCCATCCCATTGTATAATGTTTTAATTCGCGCTATCCCATTCCAACCTACCCCTTCCCGACACCTCTACGACGACCACTTCTGGACAACGACAGCATTGATCAATCCAGCGTCCTTGATTGTCTGCCCCATCTCCTTCAACTCTTTATTTGGAAAAGTGGTCTGCAAAACGTAACTTCTATTCCGGCTGCCAGGGCTGGAAGCGTTCACAAAGTTATACAGATCTCCGATAGTGTGACTGTGGTTGAACCTCGAGATTAGTCTGGTTCCATCTCCTAGTCGGATTTGAAGACTCGTCGTAGGCGCCGAAGAGTCGATGTTGACACTTGCACCAGCTGGCTGGGATGCTGCAGCTGAGGAAGCAGCGGGCGGTGCAGCAGGAGCAGCAGCTGCGGCCAACGATTCCCCCGGAGTCAAAGAACCGAGCCTCTGTCCCTGGCCACTGAAAGGAACAAACTTCTTCTTGGGGGCGACATAGTCCTCATCCAGGCGTTTGAACACACTGACATCAGCAGGCTGGCCAGGTGCGACGTTCATCACGCTCATCGGAGCGCGACCGTTCTCAATGGCTTGCAAAATCTCGCGGTTCGCAGGGTCGTCATAACGCATCAAAGGACCATCTTCAACACTAAATCCATTGCGCCAGAAGGTAAGGGTGCGGGTAACATTTTCGCGAGGAGGTGGAGCAGCGGCACTGGGGTCAGGAATAGTGACTGATTCGGTGATGTCGCTTCCGAGAGTATGACCAGAGCCAGAGAATCGGGTTGGGGGCGCGGTTTGTTGTTCCTCGTCTTGTTTGCGACGTTGTCCACCTCTAAGCAATCATTAGCGGTGCAATGCGGTGGGTAGGAAGGGTCTTCACTCGGCAGCTCGCTTGAGGATATCCTGAATCAAATTTCCATGACTAGCAGCATTTGGATCGCCGGGATCTTGCACTGCGAGGCCACTGTATGACATGTCAGCAGCTGTAACGGTGGTACATGATCGGCATTGAATAGCGCTTACGATTTCTCTCCACCAGCAAATAAATCTCGCTTTTTCTTCTTCTCATCCTCTTCTTCTGAGTCGTCATCGCGGGAACCTAAATCGCCGAGAGTTCGGACCCTTGCGCTGGGACTACACCAGATGTTTGTTAGTAGTAAATAAGCCGTGGTGGGTGAGAAATTTGTAGTTACCCAGACTGGGTTTTTGCCTTCGGCTTCGCCGCACTTGAGGCACTGGAGGATGGGGTAGCAGCTGGTCGCGTAGATGAACCAGGCGTATAGAGGTCATCATCATCCTCTTCTTCTACAGGGCCTGCTTCGTCCATTTCTTCATTCTCGAAAAATTGCTCGGTCGCGATCTGAACTCTAAAGTTAGACTTTTATCTCAGAGAGGGCAAATCGGTTCCGACGAGCGATGCGGGGGTGCAAGGCTGGGTGTGAGGCTAGACACTCACCTGGAAATTCCAGCCAGAAGCTTCAAGGAAGTGACGACCCTAATAGAACCTATGTCAATAAAGAGCTCTGAATATCGGGAGAGAGTCAAGCCCGGAATAGAGAGCTCGAATACAGAAAAACAAGTTAACGAACCGCCTGTGGACTAGCTCCAGTGATGTTGCAGAAGCTCTGGATGAGCACGTCGTGATTATCGGCCATGGTGGTGGATTCTCAGCGGTTTGAATACAAGCTGATAGAGGTTCCGATATATATAGGGAGAGCTGAGTAGCTCGTTGGGAGATGAGTTGTGATGAAATTGATGGGCGGAGTGTTTGTTTGTGGTTGGCTGGATGAGTGATTGCTGAGCTGCAGAAGGTGAAAGAGCTTCAAAACCAGGCCGGATATGGTATGCGGCTAATAAATCCTGCCAAGCGTTGCACGTGATGCGGAACGTCAAAAGTTTTGAGTTGACATCGGACTTTTTCAAGTGCTTATTCGGACGACGACCTTTAACTTGGATAGAGAAAGCGATGCTGGCCTCCAGAATTTTGCGGCGGAGTGCTCTCCCAACTACACTTCGGCCTTTCACAAACCTCAAGGCCAGAGCTCTGCACATCTCTTCCGGTTCTCAGGTCTGTAGCTCTCGGGCCGGTCTGGAGGCAATATGCCGCTGATACAACGACTTTCAGTTTCGACCAGCATCTATTGCTCTACGACGGATACAATTGGTGCCCTCACTTACCCCCATCCGCTTCAATTCCAACGTTGCGCCATCCTCCACCACTCCTCCACCTTTGAGTACTAGTACTAGCTTCCTGGATCCTCTCACTCTCGATACCCCAACCAATGCTCTTTCCTCCGCTGCCGATGCCGTCCAACCAGGCACTATGGGCTACCTCCATTCTCTAGGTATTGACTTTGGCTGGGGATCAACCACTGTGATCCAGACGCTCCTCGAGTCAATACATGTATACGGTGGTCTTCCATGGTGGGGTGCAATCATGGCCTCGGTCCTACTCGTCCGATCAATCCAATTCCCCTTTTACTGCAAGATGTCATCCAACACAGCGCGGATGAAGGAAGCCAACCCCCTCCTCGCTCCGATCACCAAGAAAATGCAGGACGCACAGAAACGTGGCGACACGACCGAAATGCTACGGTTGCGGCAGGAGATGCAGCACATGCTTAAGCTCGCTGGTGTGGATCGCCGCTGGCTAATTTTCCCGATCACCCAGATCCCGATATTCTACGGCTTCTATAAGACACTCACCGAAATGGCGGCGATAAAGGTCCCGGCACTCACTACCGATGGACTAGGGTGGTTCACGGATTTATCAGTGGCAGATCCAACCTACGTTCTCCCCGCGGTTGCTTCCGCCTTAATAGGATTGCAAATCCATTTTGGAGGAGAGTCCGGTGCAACCAGTATGGCAAGGAGCGTAAAGACTGCGTTAACGATTGGTCTGCCGGCGCTCTCGTTTTTTATTTCCTCTGGATGGCCGGCTGCTCTAGGATTTTACCTTCTTACCAGTACCGCGTTTGGAGTGCTGCAGACTTCCCTACTCAAGAACGAACGTTTCCGTGAAGTTTATGGACTATACCCAATGTCAGATGAGGGCTCCAAGAATCCCATACAAATTAAAAGCGGGATTAATGCATTGAATGTCGCCTCCCCTGCCGTAGTGCCGGGGAAGGTTATTGATGCGACCCCGAAGAAGCAAATTGGCGCTGCTGGTGGGTTGTTGGATAAATTGACAGGGGGTCAGGATGAGGAAGGCTCGGTATGGAGTATAAGAAAACTTAAGGAAACGGTTCGTATTTTTATCGGTGCACTGAGTCATCTGCTAACGGAATGAGTAGTCCAAAGAGAAGCAGAAGGAATCCATACACAAGAAATATGAAGAGCGACGAAAGCAGAGGATAGAAGAAGAGAAGAAGGCGCAGCAGCTGGAGAGAGAGAAAAGGAATAGAATGAAACAGAAGTAAGCTCGAGTGTTCGGGAAAACTGTATATAGACTGGATATTCTGTATTATAAAGTATTATGATGAGTGCATCAGGTGTTTTCTGATGTCTATTCTGGTTTATGTATAGAAGCAATTTTCTTTTGGAAAGACAATGCGCCTATGAATAAACAATAGCTTGGTATTCCATGTATTGCTCAAAATGACTCCCCGTCGATTCCACCATAATCATAATCAATCACGTCTCGCGACGCAGAATCGCCTTCTCCACCCCTGCAAATAATTCGCGAACCTGATTCACTCCAAACTAGTCAGATCCTCCAAGCCTCCCGCGGCCGAGAACCCTCTTCCGTTGCTGTCATGGTCGCGAACCTCAACCCCAGGCCCTGCAGGTCTACTCTGCGCCTGAAGTCTGCTCTCCGGGAAAACCTACACCAGCATTAACAACCGTATCACGCTTACACACTCCCATTCACCTACCCGCTGAGTACCCCATCCCCATCTAAACGCAAGCTCGTGAGCAAAGAGCTCGCCGAAGCCGAGCATGAGGCCGTTGATGAACGGGAGGACGAGGTTTATAGCGGCGGTGCGGAGGAGCGTTATTGCTGTGGGCGGCTTGTAGAGAATCAACGGGGACGCGGGGCGGTCATCGGGGTTGGCGGAAGGCGATCTTTTTGGCGATTCCATGATGTTTCTGAAGATGGATTGGTTGGGGAGATAGAGATGTGGAAAAACGCGTGGATATGCCGTTTGTGGGTTGACGTGGTGGTGAGCGTTGGTTGGTTGGTTTGGTGGGGTGCAGAGTGACGTACTGGGTTGGACGGAAAACGGAAACATATGTGAGCACTCGAAGTCTGAAACAACTACTACGACAAGAGCTTGAGGGGCGGGAATAGAGATGGATCACAACTGCCCACTCCGTTGAATTCTTGCTTGGATTAATCCGAATATTATATGCGCTTCGCTTTGTGGCGGGCCATTCGCCCATGTTAACACGCCACTAGAGTAATCCCGCTGCTCAACAACAAAACACCTCGAAGGTGCCACCACTTAACCCACACTACCCCTCTAACAACAACAAACTGTTTTCAACACAACAGTCCAAATTCCCACTATATCTCAACATGTCTACTCCTACTTCACCTTCATCTGGAGGCCCTTCCGACTCCAAAGACACCGCCCCACCAAAGCGCGAGCCTTTCTTCGACACAGTCCGCCGCATCAGCGACCTACAATTCTCGGCCCTCCTGCATTCTCTAATCGGCCTTCCAAGCTCTCTCTCCCCGCCCTCCACATCGGGCTGGATCATCGACGACGATCTCGCAGACCCTGAGCACCCGTCACCGAGACCCCACCGCTCCGGATCCGACTCGATTATCAATGAAGTCCACAAGTTGCGCGACAACGACGACGACGATGACGGAAAGAATGGTGGTGTGAGGAGCTTCCACAGCAGCACGACTAGCACGGGGTCCGCGGGGGAGAGCAGTGCAGGGAAGAAGGAGATGATGGCGCCCGGAGAGTTCTTTGGGTTTCCATCGCCATTCGATGTGTTTAGAGAATTTGAGCAGGCGCATGGGGCGATTTTCAGGTCGCTGCTGTCAGAGGCAAATACCCCCGCTCTTCCTCCTGTTACACCTGAGAATACAACCACAACCCCAAGCACGGAGCTTGATTACTACTCCTTCTTTGAGCGCCAGTTCCGGCAACAATCGCCGCCACGCCACGATCCCAGCCAGCCACGACGGCTTGTGGAGTCGTATTCGGAGGTGCGATCGGTTACTGGTCCGGACGGGGTTACAACGACGCGGCGGGTGGAGGTGAAGAAATATGCGGATGGGTCAGAAGAGAGGAGGGAGAGAGAGGGTGTTGTGTTGCCAGATACCTCCACTGCTGGCAATCCAAGGATCACCGAGATTTAAGGGGGCTATTGGGGCGGTTCTCTGCTTTTGGTGTTATCATTGGCGTTTTATTGTTTCCTCGTACTACACATGTTATGAGTTTTGCTTTTCGGGAGTTTTATGTGGTTGCGAATTTTTTTCCGGCTGGGCTGGAGGTGGGCTAGTGGATGGAATGGGACTTAAGGTTATGGGATACGTACTTACATATGATTTAATGAATTCCTTTTAACTGGGAACGCTCTGATACGAATCTATTGCGTTCAATTCCTTTCGGCTAGAGATGGTGAGTGAGCTGTGGACAGCGTTGTGCTGATATGAAAGTTACTCGTCCTTCATCATTTGATATCATGCCTGGACCACCCAGATTCGAAGCCGGACTCCCTGGGTCCATAAAACGGCTACTTCCACACCACACATTCCGTCCTCAACTCCAAAGACCACCCGGTCATAAACACATCACTTTCAATAATGGGGATTCCACACTGTCAAACAGCTCCATCGCAGTACGACAATTTTGTTTCCAAGATACTGGCGATGGCGATCCCCATGATAGGACAAAATTTTCTTTATCATGCCCAATAATAGTTGGTCGTTGATGTCCTCGTGTGTTGGCTGCGTGGCTAACTGTGCCCACTGATATCAACCATCGATCTCGTCCTGCAGTGCGGGTACGGCCAACAACATACTCACTAAAAACGCTCTGCGCCCCCCACACACTTAATTCCACGAAGGTGCTCCGGATTTCCCCAAGTCGCGGGTGGGCCACCATGCACGTATCATCCATCCTACCTCAGTAAAAACAGCGCCGCCTCGCAACTTAAATGGAGTTGTAGTAAGGTTGTCTTCGGCCATCAACAACCAGGGTTGCACTTTTCCATGTAGGGTTTACCATCCATAAGTGCTGATGGAAAGCTGTCGTGATGGTAAAGTCAGGTTTAAAGGTTTCCGACAAGAAAGGATCTCAAGTAGATGCTAAACTGCTATTGAAAAGCCAGCACTCGAAGGTAGAGTCATCACTCGAACTGCCACCGACATCGATATCTCTTAACACCCACTGCCGAGTGGGTCTAATGAAATTGGAAGACCGGACTAGGCTCGTACACTCCATCCATTTCAATTTTTCATGCAGTTGCGCTGAATGCGTGAAAGTCGCCAGTGGATGTGCAAACAAAAGTGCTTGTTTCTAGAGTCAGGAAATAAGAAGGCTTCAGAAGCCGAAGCGGATAGGATATTGAACTGTTTCACCCTCGATGGAGGATGGGTAATCCCCGTAATTAAAGAGGACCTGGCTGCTTAGACTCTTAAGCTTAATCCTGCTGTTAACCCTAATATAATTGTCGGACATACAAACCTCATCGCCTCTCTTACCTCTCCAATCTTTCATCGTTCATTAACATTACACCTTTACCTCAAAACCTCTCGACTGAAGCACTATCCCTCTGTCAACTAACCCACTCCGAAACACGAACTTAAACATACGCAGGCAGGTATACAGAGCGGAAGACGGTGATTCTTTGAGGGGTAAAAATATTTCCCTATTACTTACAACGAATGAAAGTTAATTGTTTTCAAGCCCTCAGAAAAGGGAGTTTTGATAATCGATGCGTCTTCCTCAACCTCACATATAGTGTTGGGCATGAGGCGAGATATCTCAGGATTGGGCGCATTGCATGGAGGATAACACCCCAGCAAACAGATTGGCATTGTTCCATCAGACAGATATCGACAGGACTACCATGCAGTGGGTAAGTGGCAATGGGCATGCTTGGTGCTCTCGTTCCCAGATTTTCTCATCGCTCCTAAGCTCGCTCCTCAAAACGGCTGGTTTTCGAACATATATGCTTAGTAGTAGTAGTTGAAAATAAAAAAAATACTTTATATATTAGTAAAGTCAGACCAAACAACCTTGCACCAGGCCTTTTCGCAGATCTTCATCCCTTCAGCCTAGGCTATTTACACTGTAATCTATCACTGACTTGGGATAGATGAATTTTACCCATCGCCTATCAGTCTTGCCCAAGATTGTCATTTAAGAGCAATTCAGTGACAATAAGGTGCTATCATTATGTAGTTAAAGCAAACAAAAACACAGCAGACTCTTTACTCGAGCCATCTAATCCTGACCCTGTCTTACCCCCCCCATCTCTCCCTGTAGATCCCTCCCCTTCATCCTTCTTTCAATCACTACAAAGACGGACATTCCAGGTCACTCGAAACCCTCCCAAAAAATCCCAGGATTTTATTTTTAACCCACCTTTCCTCCTTATCCGGGCTTACATAGCCCTGTCTTACCCGGCGGTTTGCAGGGCGCCGCGCGTGGTCTTGGTTGTTGTTGTTGTTTATTCATACTGTATGCACTCTTACTAGAGTATGACAGGACCTAAAAAACCCCCTCCGCCTCCGGGCGAGCCGGCTAGATGGCGGAGCTCCCCCCCCGCTACCCTTCGCGTGGTCTTGGTTGGCGGCGGATGCTACCGGAGAGAGTAGAGCAGGTGACGCCCCAAGAAACCTTAACTCGACCACAGATGTCCACAGTACTAAGTATACATGCGCCTGTCATTGTTTGAGATCTAGGGGCTGAGGATTGTCAATCGACTCCTGCGAGAGCCTTTGCTACTCTGGAGTACGGTACGGGCATCTTCAAACCCCATCTCTTTGGCTTGGCAGGGCCTAAATATATTTGGTTTTTTGGCACTCTTGCAACTTCTAGCGCACTTGCCTAGTGAACGTGTGGTATGGATGAGACTAGATGAGATATTGTGCTGCGCACGCTAAATTTGGGGGTTAAAGCATGTACTATTTTTCTCAACTACCCCAATTCTAAATATACAAAACCTAAGAATCGATATCGATATCACAACCAACCAACCAACCAAGGAGGAAACCACATCCTTCTATGCATGAGAAAAGGAGAGAATATGACCCCGGCAAATGCCGTGGTATCAAAGCGCCCTCCATCCGATCCTCTTTACCTCCCGAACAAAGGAAAATGTTTAAGGCAAGAAAACTCCAGAATACAACTCCCAAAAACCGAGTGAATCCAAAAATGCAGCAGCCAAAGGAATGTAACAAAGAAAAATATGATGTCTTGTATAACCATCTAGCTATCGCCATAACGTCGCCGACTGCTTCTCTCGTTTTTGATCGTCTTGTAATATAATGTCCCAAACACCGTCCAAAATAGCTGCCTCTGCATCGTTTGCTGATGGCCGCGACTTGGGTAACCAGTCGTATTCCTCTGGGCTCTCAATGACCCAGTGTCGCCCGTCATTGGCAGCGTCAGGTCTCGGAGCCGTCATGGCATACCCATCCACCACATATATCCGCATGCCCTTACCCTTCATCACTTTCACTATGTCGAATGAAACCTCCCGCTGTTCGTATATGGTCGATCGAGTCATTCCCTTATCAGAGAAACAATTGATCATCGGCGCAACATCTGTAGTCGTTCTCCAGATTACAGTGGCATTCGGGTACATTTCGTACATGCGTTCTAGGAATTCAGTAACGACGATTTCATACTGTTCAACCTTGAGAGTGGCCAACCACAACCCAAGATTGGCAACAATATGAGACGGAGACGGAATATTCCCCTTCAGTCCCGCAAGGCGATCGCCAGGACGGTCATCCATAAACCTAAATGAAAGTCCGATAGATCGTTTATCAGGTGTGATATATTGCATGTCTTTGGGTGCAACATGGTAAAGTGTTGCATCGTTGATGAATTTGCAGTTGCCGTCTGCAACACTAGAAGGAGATAACTGCGGCCATACCTGCGAACAGAAAGCTCCCCTCAAAACGGAATCCCCAATGAAGAGTATCTGCGAGACAGAGTGGGTCTCCTTGATTGCAGATGCAGTGATATGAGGTCGTTTACAACTAAAAGGTTGATAAATGTACTCTTGCTTCTCTGGAAAGCTCGCGGCCCAGCCCGAGTTTCGATATTTGGATTGAAGAGCACTTTTGGCAATCCACCGTCCATGAGAACGTCCAGTTGCTTCGGAACTGGAGAGTGTGCATGGATCTAATGCATCAATAATGGTAGGCTGTCCGGTAATCTCAATCGCAGCGGGAGTGCCTATAACTTGTCCTCGATTGATTGGATATTTCATGTTGTCCTTCCAGTGATGAGGACAGGCGTCGAAGTCTGGCCATGCAAACAATTGGTAGTGACCGGGTTGCGGCACCTGAATCTTAACCGTAACTACTGCAGGATCACTGCCATCCTGCTTTATTGCGCTAAGCGGAGGAGAGTATATTGTCGGACCACGAAGGAGAACGATGTAGCGCTTTGGACAGAGATCGGCAGCATGCCACAAACATCTAAATCGAATTGTGATCGGCTCTGTGGTAATCTGTGAAGGTAGTGGAGGGTCGATGACCCATGGACCTGCGTAAAGTCAGTCAGTCTCGACCAAATGTCTCAATTACAATGCCCACAGAACAAAGTACCTCTGCTGATGCCTTCGTTCTGGGCGACCAAGTTGTTTTCCATCGGAACTTGTTGAGCATTACTAAACAGACCGTCTGCACTGGTGATGCTTATTTTCCGAAAGGTTGGAAACCGTAATTCTTGGTGATGGTGAAGAAGGTATATAATCGGAAATATGAGGAGCAATGCAAGCTTAGTGGGACCTCTGCGCATCATCATCGTGGAATGGTGGGACTTCATTGGCGAAGGGTCGAACGTAGGCGGGGCTAGAAATGACTGATAGAACGCAGGACACCTCCGACGCAGTCGCGAGAGTGAATGATGAAGGGAAGGAAGACGGAGCTGAAAGAAAGAAAACAAAGCTATAATGAGAAATGACCAGATCTAAAGAGGGGGCGTCAGTCAGTAAGTAAGTAGCGAACAGCTGACGACCGTACCTGTTCCTTGGTAGTACCCGGGTATGGCGTTCGAACGTACCAGCGGCTGAACACTTTTACAAAGTATGGAAGATGAAAGAGGGAGATGAAAGGAAGAGGAAATGCCAACCCATCGGAAGGCAGCCGCTCAACTGGGTGGCTAGAGGTCGCTTGTCTAGCTGTACCTGGAACGCAGGCAAGAACTTTACTTAGTACTGTATAGGTAGTGGAGGGTGCGCGGAGAGATGGAAACGGAAAGTTGGCTTGCGGCGGGCTGGTTGCATTGCCGATAGACTACGTACACTGCATGCCGTTTGCGCAAGGCGATTGGATGGGGAGAAGACGAGACGAGGGGAAGGTTTTGAATTCCGCACTCTGTAAACATTTCCAAGCTTCCACACAGGGAGCATAGCAGCGGCAAGCAGCAGGGGTTGGTCGGTCTCTGCTCCGACGTTGCAGAGATTACCCGAAGATCTCGGCGTCGGATGGGCGAAACTGCTCCATCCATGGGGAAAGAGCTCTGGCCTCCCGCCTGACACATTTCCGGTAGACACCTTCAAGCAACCCACGCATCGAGGGATGAAATTGCACGCTCCTCATTCTGCCAAAGCTTCTCAAACCTGGTTCTGGGCCATGCCAAGATTCGAAAGCTGAAAACTGTTATCGGCTGAGCACTGGACGCGTCTTGGAGGTGTCGATCATCGATGATGCTTAAAATAAGTTTCGACCAGCCTGAACGCCGCTAAGTCCCTTACCAGTCGACTAGACTACGTTTCGAAAGTGCCAACATGTAATGCTCTCGAAGTCCCCGGAGGCGGGTGCAGGGCGTTATATGTAGCGCGTTAAACGGGCATTAGTCTGAAGATACCCTTGCCTCTCGCGACTTTTTATCTCGTCCCAATTTGGGTTAGATTCACATTTTCGGCTAGTAACAAATTTATGCCGCACCGGACTAACCAGGTTGGGGTACTCGCCCACCAAATCAGCGCATTTTGATCCCAGCCAGCTGTGGAGTGTATGCAGAGAGGAAACGTTCTGTGTACCGGTACCCATGACTTCAGGGGACGGCAGCGTTTCTTATGCCATGCATGTCAGGTCGAGGTACCATCGACTTAAGTAGATCTATAGAACTACATAAAAAAAAAGGGGTATTTTATAAAGCGGATTGCAGCAGTTTGAAGTTACTAACCATCAGGAAACCGTCCCCCAACCGCTCCCCAAATTTTCCAAATGCTTCTCAGACAACCATTCCATAGGATAAACGAGATACTCATAGTCAACAAAACGCCTCACTTTTTCAGGTAGTACACAGGTAATAAATATTAGGTATAGAAGAAAATTTGCAGCGAAAATTGCAGAAAAATTACGAATTAAGGTGATAACTTAGATATAATTTAGAGATAACGTAACCCGATTTTAGCTTGTGGTAATGGGGGTACCGATAATTTAATCTTTGTTTTGATTTTCTCGCGGCTCTGGGTTAACGTTGTTGTGTGAGCGAACGAGGTGCACGACTCAAAATAAATTAACTGTAATTTAATTATTTTATTTTGTTTATATAGCACAGTAAACATTAAGTACTCAGGCAATATCTCGGGACCCTTACTACACCCCAAGATAGCTACTACAAGAATCTGGTAATAATAGAGAGCACTACACATAATTTTAGATAAAGTGCTGTTTAAATTTCATCAGTAACAGCCTCCCTTGCTCTCGTGCCTAGACTTTTGTCGCCTCGCTTGCAAGCTCGACCACGAAGTGAACCCGGAAAGCCTGGTATACGTGAGCACCTCTCCCCCCGGTCAACACCGTGCTCTCTCAGCAAATCCATTATTAGAACAGGAGCGTCCCAATCTTTATTGCTTGCCCGGAGTATCTTGGCTCGAGTAGCAATACTCGTGGATCAGTTTACAGTAGAGGTACTCTATTTCGTACCAAAAACTGGTGTCTATAACTTTCCAATCTTGCTGCAAGCACCTGCTGCTGTAGACGGAAGGAGTAAACGGGTACTAGATACCGTGAGCCATTAAGACATACCCAAATTTTATGACACCCTTCCATCTCACCATGCATCTACCTTATTCCCAGTTCCTCATAGCCGGTCAATTACGGGTGTCCCAAAGATCACCGGTCGTCTTTACATCGCCATCGCACTTGCGGCTTCCCTTGAAATCCGTATTCGTCAAATTCCTCTTCAGAATTCGAACTTCCACGCTATACAGGGTATATTACCGTATTCAGTCAGACAAAGTAACTGGGCCTCCGGTGCGGGTTCTCGCGTGAGCTTATGCGCGTTACCTTATTATTGAGTGGCCCTTATTAAGAAGACATGGAGTCCATGTTGACCCTCCCCACCTACGGAAAGTAATTAGAAGCGAATGAGCAATCTGTACCCATCATAGTGGTCGTGAAGCCCAATTAGTCTGATCGACCGGCTAGTCATCTCTAGGTTCAGATAAAACTCCTCCTCCTCCTTCTTACCTCTTCGCAGAACGCCTTGAAAGTCGCATTCGTGACAAGTATTGGTGGAAACTGGATGCTTATTACGGGGGCAGTGGCGGCGGCGGCGGCGGCGGAGGTGGTTTCACTGTCAGAAAGAACGGTTTCTGGGGTGGCTCTAATGGAAACTTCTTCTTTTTCTTCCTTCGGCAAGCTCCTTGGTCTATGACAAGCAAAATCCCCCGAACTCTCCACTACGCTTTCTCGAGCTTTGGATCTCATACAGCGTTGCTTGAGCGTAGGTCTTTGTTCTTGACCTGTGTAGGTTGGATTAGGTTTGCAGTGAGTAACACGCATCCAACTTTTCATCGACTTGACGCCAGTCTCAAACACCTAATAATATATCACAGAGCCAGAAGGAAGGAGAGAACAACTCCTTTGTGCCGGCGTAGAAGAAACGTAAAAGGTATGACCTTCTATCATGCTGTTTGCTCCGTAACTAACGAAGACTATAGTTATCTGTCATAGGCCTACGGCCTCGATACGAGCATGATTCGAACAAAAACAAACGAAGACTGTAGTATTCCCTCACCAAACTTACCTCGGGGTTTGTTGGCGGTTCGTGTCGTCAGACAAGACCAAGAGCTTCCAAGGACTACAACACCTCTGATGGAGCCAATGCTCATTCTGTCACCAGCAAATCTCCCCGGGGGTCTTTCACAGCAAAGTGGTCAACTCCACTGTCTTTACTCGCCATCGCGGTTCAAGGGGGCGTGGGAAATGTTGCAAGAGAAGAGACCGAGCTCTGGATTGAGATGACCAGAGGCTTGGAACATGAGTCCTCTGCGGACAGCAGCTCCTCTCATTACTCTCGATAATACAAGGCACAGAACCAACGGGCATAAGCCGCCGCGGCAACCCGTAGCTCAGGTACCAGGGACAAATGCGTGGACAGTGGCATTGCCGGAGCTGGAAACCGCCTGAGACATAACTCCGCCGCTCTGATCAACACAATGCAGTGCTTCGTCAGGCTCTTCTCAAATTACATCGGGAACGGGAATGTTAGTATTACTTTCTGCGGGCATGGGAACTTTGTGGTTGGTGGGGATAGTGAGGCTGTGTTGTTCTCGGTCTCGGAGAATAGGAAAGCACTAGTCTTTAGAATAGTAGTTTCTATGTTCTCTCTTGCGACCGTTTCGATAGCCAATATACTATGCAGTGATGGTTGTCCCACAGTCGGCATTATTCACGCAGCTCAAGAGCACGGCTAGAGTTAGATAGGGTATAGTGCAGAGGGATAGGTTTTTCTTATTGTTCCCCAGAGCTCAGGTGACGGGAAGAGGTAATATCCCGTATAATCCGGCGCAGCGTAAAGGCACTGCTTTGAATTCACGACTGAAGGTCCCATCGCCGATCTGTGGTAGCAACAGCATCCTCTAGTCTAGTCTCGGACACTGACACGCACTTCTATATATAACGTGAATTTCCCTTGTCATCTCCGTTGAGTTCTTCAACTCCTTGACCCTTCCTCGCTTCCTCCTACCCTATCCAGAATGGTAGGGTGTAGTCAATGCAACTTGTTGGAACTGGATTGAGGGAAAGTATCTAGACTTTGAGGACAGAAAAAGGAAAGCGACCACGATGCGACTCGAACGCACAATCTCTGGTGGTTAAGAACCGAAAACCAGCGCCTTACCATTAGGCCACGCGGCCGACGTATATCATCCCTGCCCTACAATGTGCTGTATGATTTTGTTGTACTCTAGGATTGAGAAGCAGTTTTAACCTTCTCTGACCTAAGGCTGTAGTAGTTTGAGGCAGCCGCATTGTAACCTCTATAATAGTGAGAAAAAATACCTGGTTGATTGACTACCCTCCTTGATATTTCTACACGGAGGCTGAGTGAATGTCTATCAATGTCCTTTGTATAAACCCCATTCCATAACAAAATAGCCAAGGACCCTCAGAATTCCCATGCAGAAGAGTTCAGCTCTTTCAGCCCTGCCTTGGAAAGCTGGTGTCTAGGTCAACTTTCAAGCGCTTTCATTGGCCCATACGCAGCCAGGTCGCTTAAAGATTTGATTTACAAGTCACTTCTAAACGTGGGGCTAATTCAGCTACTGATGAGAATTCGATTAATTAACCAATGGTGACTTTATCTCTGATGACTGATTTCATGCAGTACCCCTCTCTCCCTGACAGCTCACAAATCCCTCGAGGCTGAAAAGGCATCATGCAGTTGGGTAGCGTGGTGCAACCAACGCCACCGCCTCACATACCAGGTTTCCCGGTCTCAAAAGCAAAGGGCTCGCCGAACTCCTTCCATCTGCCCGAGGCCTCGAATTGGTTGACCGTGTATTGCGAATGCGAAGCGGTGTATCGAGTCTGGTTCGATGGAACCGCAAACACGAACACCGCTGTTCGAGAAACGCCCGACTGAAAGTGAAGCGAAAGACCATTCGAACGAGGAATCGTCTACTCGCCCCAAAACAAACCCGGATCAGCAGCAACCCATCACTCCAGACGGGGATTCCACCACCTGCCGGGTAATCCTGAGTCAGCTCATTATTCCGGATGGAGATTTGCGCAAGTATCTTTGGAAACAGCTCTCGGTTCAGCGATTGAACGATATACATCTGCATCTATGGTGGGCGGGCCGTCCTGATAACATACGTCCGCTGCACGCACAGAAGGTGATGAAGCGTGACATCGTCATAACCGAGAACATTGATCTTCACCTGATATGGTTCGATACGACAATTTATATCAAACCCCTTCCAGCCTTCATTATAGACTGGGACTTTTTCAAGACCAACATCTGTCCAGATGAGGATCTATACAAACTTGCAAATGGCTTCCTCAAGACATACACCAAGCTTATCCAGCACCCAAGTGACCTTAAGATAGCTTTGGATATGGGCCTGGTTCCGAATACCATTAAGTGGAGCTTCTGGAGCGAATTCTCCACGATGCTGCAACCCAAGATCGATGACTTCCAGATCAACAAACGGTACACCTTTGGCGAGCTTCGTCTGCGAAGATTGAACCATGTATATCGATTCCTTCGGTGGGGGGGGGCTACTATTAAAACGAATATTTGCAGTACGACCAGTTTTTTTCAAAAAACTTTGCATGGCTGCTATTGGTGGTGGTCTATATCACCGTGATCCTCTCTTCGATGCAGGTTATTCTCAGCACGAAGGATGTGCCCGCAGTATTCAATGACGCATGCTTTGTGTTTGGGGTATTTGCGATGGTTATCATCCTGGTTGGAATTGCGTTACAGGTGGTTTTGTTCGTGACGTTGTTTTTGTATTATCTGGTCTCTACTATCATCAACCTGGAGAAAAAGGGCGTTCCCTGGGTCTTTTCACGCCGTAGGTGAATAGAGTCTGCCTGGTCCGGTGCTTGGTCTTGTGATTATGTTTATGTGCTGTGCTGCTGTTTGTGACATATTGTGGGAGCTCGAGCGTGTTTGGGGTTATTTTGTGGGCATTTTTTGACTTTGATGCATATTGCAGAAGGTTGCATTTTGGGAACTTTAGACACTGCGTACATACCTTGGGATCATATTTGGGACTTTTGTGGCTTTTGAGTCAGAGGTGTTCCGCGTTCAAAGCCCATAGCTCTATATGTTTTCACATCATGTGTTAAAAATTGTGGAGCATTGGCAGCAGTGATTACCCGTGTGGCTCTGGCCCATGTGTACCTAGGTAAGTAGTCGCAAATGAACATATTAGAGGCAGTGGTTTTGCCTAGTGCGCCAAATGACGTTATCCTCAATGCGGTTACTCGCGCGCAGACTGCCCATCTGATTATTGGGGCTGTGAAACCTAACCCTTCAAGGTGTTCATTCTATGATACCTCATTCATTATCTCATTATAAACCCCCACCAATCGCCCTCAATCATTTCCTTTCTCCCTAAATGTCTCGCAATCTCCTAACCCGCTTTGCCTTCCCGGGCTTCCCTAACCGCGACCCAACTCCCAAGCTCCAGCACCTTCCCCGAGCGACCGGTAATGGCACCATCGAATACGTCCCGCTTATGTCCGTAGCTTTGCCGCCCCCTCCCCATTCGCGCCTTCTAACATTCCACACCCTCGCGCAGAACTCCAGGCGCGAAAATCCTCGTCTTTGTATGTCACGGGCGGCTTAGAGCTCTCGATAGCCGCAGCGTCAATCAGTGGGAAGAGCTAGCCGATAAAGAGGGCGTCTCGGTGGTGCTCCACAACTACCCCGGATATGGCGGTACCATCGGGCCAATTACCGAGGAACTACTGTGTCAAGATGCTTTGCAGCTTGCAGAGAGCGTAAAGGAGGACGATCAGGAAATGGTGTTATTGGGAAACTCGGTTGGTTAGTTCTTTTCCTGCTCCGAACGATGCGATGGATGCTGACAGCAGTAGGCTGTGGTCCTACCATGTGGCTTGCTGTGGCCGCAAAAAAGTTGGGGATCAAAAAGGTCGTTGTTGTTTCGCCATATACTTCCCTTGTGGCATTGGCGTTTGTCCCCCCGCGCTTCCCTGTTGTCCTGAAATATAGCTGACCGGGGGAAAAGACCATACTGGATCATCTTGTATCTCTTTCGGGCACTGTCTCTAGTTGTTCCCGCCGCGATTGTAAAGTATCTGAGTAGTCCCAAGCGGCTGCGTTTTCTGCAGGGAAAGAGTTGGTTGGATCCATTTCCGCCCAAATGCCTAGCCAAGAAACTGGAGAAGGGGACCGAAGTGTTGATTCTTCACGGACAATTGGATAGTACCGTACCGGTCTCTCATTCTGAGGTACGTTTTCCCTCTGTCCTGGGGGACAAGGCTAGTGGTTAACGGAGCATAGGCTTTGGTGAAAGAACTGGAGAAAGTGGACGGTGTAAAACCAAGTTTATGCATAATCCCTAATACGGAGCATAAGGATACAAGGGTGCGGGGGAATGCGGTGATATGGAGCTTTTTCAGGGGAGATAGCGAGGAGCTTGAGAAGGTGATGGCCAACCTGAGGGAGGATGGGAATTCAACGGCGGAGAACAAAGTTGGAGCGGACTGATGCACGACCGACGGATAGATCGATAGATTTCTTTTCATGATATTAGACTACGGTATTCTTCTTTCTCTTCTTTCTGTCACTTCCCTAGGCCGCGTAGACAAGGTTGACTGACATCTTAAGTAGCAGCTTTTGCGGATATTATGCTCCGTCATGAAGAGCAGCTACCTATGCTCCGCGCATGATGCCGAAAACGGCACGCGAGACCAGAGATGAGGCCGAGGCCCGACATGAGGATGCTGTAACTGCAAAGTGGTATAGACGGAGGAGGTGGATTGTAGTTATCTAGCGATTCACACGATTATTATGCCATAGACTATTACTTTGCCGCGTCACCTCGGAGCATTCTAGACCTGTAGATATCTCTATCTTCAAAGACAAAATGGTATGATGTAAAGCACAATGAAGAAAAAAACGCTGTAGCCTATTGTCCGGAATATACCTTAACATCGACCCCATCGACCCCACATATCCGCCATATTTCTATAGGAACCCTTCCTGCTGTAACCTTAAGCCCTTAAAGCTCTATCCATCTGGGCCTCGGTCGCCTCCTTCTCCCAGCGCTCGACACCATCAATCTTGCTTACTGGCAGCTCCGCGAGAAAAGAACCGACATCCATGCTGCCACCACGGCTTCCATCTCATTTTGCATCGTAAAAACACCACCAGTACGAGCTCTTTCTTGAGTAACGAGAGACTTTTAAAATGATATCTAGTGCTTGGTTTACCTTCTCGTGTGCGCTCGCGTAGTGTTGTGTACGAGACGAGACGAGACGAGATGTCCCGGGTAGGACGAGACTTTTGGTGTATGGGCAGGACGAGACTTCTGCAGCTGCGAGACGCGGGACAACCATGGAGAAGCGGACTCCGTGAGTGATGAACTGTGATCGATTCCACCAATGGTTCGGCCAGAAGAAAGGGATAGCATAGCCCTTGGTACTACACTCCAACAACCTATATATCTGTCTCCCTATGCATATGTGGAATCTGAGTGAATTCAAAGTGGTTGTAAGCTAGTCTTATTGGGCAAACAAAAACCTACCTCGTACTTTTTGGGAGTGGATTTGCTTATCAATATAACCACGAGACGCCCCGGGAATACGGCTGGGACTTTACTCGAAGTCCCGTGCCCACGAGACCACGGGTGGTACGAGATGAGACATCCCGGCACTGGGTTCTACTGAGATCTCGTCTCATCTCACCCCGTGTACAACACTATGCTAGTGTCGACTTCCGAAATTTGTGTCAGAAGAGACATAAGCCGTGCCATGATCTCCGGCCACGTTCCAGCAGTCACCAATACCATTGAAGGAATGGATCATTGCGGCGCATATGCTGCGGCTGTTCTTGCTTATGCCGATCGACCTTTTGTGAACCCCACGCAGGTGCAGGATCGTGATAAGATTAATCTCCACATGCTGCGGGGCCGCGATGAGGGGTCTCACCGCGTCCCCAGCTTCCGGTAGCGAAATTCCGGGTTAAAATTGAAAGAGCTCTCGTACTGATTGTCTCAGTACATTTTCAGTGTCAGGTAGGCGGACTTATTCAAGCGGGACTTTCTCAGACCGCGAGGCGACGGTTTCTACTCTGTCGAGGGCGTCGGACCTGTACTGGGCTATTCGGCGAGGTTTCGTTATGACCGCTTGGTTTCCATTGTCCCTCATAACCCATAGTTGAAAGGAGTATGATTACCCACACACATCGTCGGTAGAGTGGGTCTCGCTTGCACTAGGGCCCTAGGAGGCGGCGCTGTTGGTGCGAGGTGCATGCTGTACTGTGGCATCAGAGGGCACAGCGCTAGTTAGCAGGCGGAGCAGACGCGGCTGCAGGTGGATTCGCAGCTGATGCACCGGGGCCACCAGGTGGCTCGGCGGGAGGAGGGACGAGGTGGATATCGGCTTAAGAGTAAGAGTAAGCATGTGGGATTAATATTTATTCTACGCCTAGTTGGAACGTCAAAATCCACTTCTGGACGATAGCATCGATCGGACTGCTGCGTCGCGCTTCTGAACAACGATAGGTGATTACTATTTATTCGGCGGCTAATTGCAACGTTAATGTCAACGTCCTAAGGCGATACATTAGCCAGCCGTTCAATTGCCTGATATAATTATCGGTTGATTTCTCTGATATCCCAATTAGACAGTTCTTCACCTCGAGGGACCTTTTGAATACAATCAAGCGCAGTATCTGTTCTTTTCAGTTTAATATCCGAAACGTCACTATATGTGGCTTCTTATATTAATCTTATTTATGAAACCTGGGAGCTGGCTGCTGTGCTTGCGCATGTTGGCTCCCACTGTGCCACTGGTATTGCACTATCTCCAGTTAATACGACCTTCGTTCATTATCTCTGGCTGCAAGTAAGAGGATAAAGAAGGAAGTGAGTGGTGATTGGAGATGGAGCTTGTGTTTGTTTGCCTTTGCTGTTTCATGTGTCGATGTATGCTGTTTGTACAAAGTCCACCAAATTTGATTTCAAAGCCCCCAGTACAAAGTCTCTAATAACACAGCTTGAGACACAAGCCGCAGGAGGGGGAGCGGTCAAGCCAACCACAGAGAAGGTACCCATTCCAGAAAGACCTCGCAAAAGACCTGCACTACCAAAGGAACCAATTCTCAAAGCTACTCAGATGCTAGAATGACTTGTACAATTACAGGAATAGGGTAGCGAGAACATCTCCGTCAATGTTGGCCAGCTTGAGAAACATCTTCGAGGCATCGTGAACAACGAAAAAATGCCGGCTCGTGTAAGATTTCCAGGAGAGCATATCAACCAGCTGAGCCTCTTCTCTCCTCTTGACGCTATTTTTTCTGCTTATCTTAATCCTTAACTCATACCATTGCGCCTCAACGCCGAACGCCACAAGTCCATAAATTCTGCAATCTTTAGCCCCCCGCCCAGCTCGCTCTCACGGTGACCACGCTAGGGGCAAATTACAGCAATAGGGCCCCATTTCGCTTCTGCTCTCGTGGCGAGGCACCGGAGTTGCCTTGGAAGAGTACGACAGCGGATTGGAAGTGGAGAAGCTAAGGTAGTGTGTGGACTAAGGGCAGGTGGGGGTATATTGGCTTCGAAATGAGGGAAATATGATTTGGAAAGGGGGGTCCACCACGGAGACGGTGGCTATTACCTGCAAGCATAAGTGACTACAGCGGGGGTGTGTGACTAAGATGAATGAGACCGTGACAGGCGGCAACAGCGCGGGAGGTCCAGAAGAAAGGTAAAGGTTTGCAGGAGCGGATAGAAAAACCAATAGTAACACCGTATCCTGTTTTGACATGCAAATTGACAACGGGTTTCTTGGAGAAGGAACGTTGTCTGCCGCGCGGGGAAATGTGGGCAGGACGAGCCATCTAATTTCCACTTCCAAAACGTATGCGTTGTGGTGGGTGGGTGGGTGGCGGATACGATATGCGCGGAGCTAGAAGACTGGATTTCCCAGCAACGACAGGAGGGCTAATGGGGCTATGGTCAACATCCCGCTTCCCTCAACATTACTGCGCCTTTTCAAGCGGGAGAAGAACTAGGAGCATATTCTCCGATACTTCGACGATACCCTACCCGCTGACAAACGCCAGTCTATTATTGCCAATGGAGTCGATGCATGAGAACTGGATGGCCCTGAGGTGGGAACATACCTCTCTTATATCTAGAATATGCTATAGGTTACCGCTGTTGGGAACCGAAAGGATGGCATAGTACTCGGCGAGAATGGCATTTTAGGTTGTTTCAATTCTATAGAGTATCTGGGTTGCAACGGTTATCATGGGTTTCTTATTTCTTTATTCTTGTTAATAGATAGCCATCCTTAGGCTACGGTAGTACAGCTATTGGAAGAAAAGATCGGGAATTCCCCGTCCTGGCTAATACACCACTTGTTCAGGGTCACCTGCACAACTTGGTATGGTCTCTTTGTAACCCTGGCAGGAGTCATTACTCTAACCCAAATGTTGAGATCTGGTGTCTGAAATCCTCCCTGAAAAGGTTAATAACACGTCTAAACCCTTGCACTCCTCCCCTGTTTCCCGATCTTTTATTTTATAGCTGTACTCTTCCCCTACTTACTAGTCATACTCGGGGTTTAGGTGCAAACACAGGACGAAGAGTATCAAGAATCGAGGCGTTATTGTGTCCGTCATTTGCCTAGTATCACCCCGGTATTTATCATAGGCACTTGTATCCGAATACAGTTTGGTGCCACTTCTAGACGCTCGGTGGATTGTGGAATCTGAGTCGGTAATATGTACTAGAACTTGGCAAGGGATATCTATTCCATTCATCATCGGTGGTTGTTTCCTGCTGCATCCATGTGGCATCATATCTCGCTCACGAGTATCATAATCACTCCGTCCGGGAGTGGCAAGTTAACGACAAATTTGACGGTAAACGTCTGTCAGGCGGCTAGGCTACGCCGCGCCATATCCAAGCCATCTGACAGTACTGCAGAGAGCTTGTATTCGAGAAAAAGTCTGAATTATGCATCGTCCATTCTTTGTTTGTCGCTGCAACTTTCCTCAGCTGGGAGTCCGAGATCCATGTACGAGCTTAGACGGCTTCCTAGAGCGAGAAGGCATACATCCCATCTTGCATCCGTCTTTCTTTTACAAAATCCCTTATCTCCATTCCAATACAACCAACCCTCTATAATATCTCACATCCACTCATTCATCTCGCACTCACTCATTCATCCACACCTTTAAAAAGAACTTCCGTAGCTATCCTTATACCTCGTACCATCGTCCATGCTCCACGCCCAAAAATGAAATCCAAAAGGGAAAGGAGAAACCAAAGTACCGCTAAGTGAGTATCCAACCAACCACTACCCAAAAGTAAAAAACAAGAAAAAAAAACACAAGGAAAAGAGATATGTAACTTATACAATTCTGTACTCAATCACCCCGCCAAAACAAAAAGAACACCAACAATGCTTTTTTTTGTACCAATCCCGAGTCCTACACCGTATCATTTCTCGTCGAACCGGCCAACCAACTTATTCCCACTCCCTCCCCTCCCCCGCAGCGCTGCTCCCCGCCCCCCGGTGTCTTCTGGGCACATAGTTGTTCGCAGCACGGTACCGGCCATTAGCATTGCTTGTCCCATTACTCCCCTGAAAAGATGACGGCGATAGGGCTTGTTGGCTCTGCTGTGACGATGGCCCTCTTAACCCCAGTGAACTCTGGCTTGCCCTTAAACGTAACCGGCTAGGTCCAATGGGGGGTTGTGATGGTTTCAATCCCGAGCTCGAGCTGCCACTACCTCCAAGACCGATATTGCTGCTGCTGTTGCTTCTGTGAGTCCTGGCTCTGTTGTTGGTACTATTGATGCGATTTCCAGGGTCCGTTGAAGTATCGTTTCCCCAAAGGCTCGAAACATGGCGTCTCGAATTGTGTGCCGGGCTCGGTAGAGCACCACTCGCATGAGATCGTCTCCGGCGAGGGTCCCTAATGCTTCCTTTGTCCCTCTCATTACAAGCTTTGACGAGCTCACTGGCCATGTTCCGTACCAATACGGCTCCATCCTTCTCCGCCACGCGGTGGACAACGGGGTACATCCCATATTCCCGTATTAACGCCTCCTTCTGTTCGCTGGCATCGCATATGGTGCGTAGAATCTTAAGCAGATTAAGTCGCACTACAGCCTTACTATGTTCCAACTTTTGCACAATCCGAGCGAAAAACTCGCGACGACCGACTGCGTGAGCGATGGGTAAGCTGACACGTAGAAGTTTTTGCAAAGGTTCCAATGTGTTTTCGAAGGCGTTGGTTTTGGAAGTGGTGAAACATCTGACAAGTGCGTCGATAGAAGACGGGCGCTGTAGCGTTTCCTCGACCCTAGCGGTTTCCTCCTGTAGCCACACAAATATTGCATCTAGAGCTGTAACTTGCCAGTAGGGATCTGAAAGCAGAGAGATGTAGAATTCCAACCCATCGTTCTGCCATAGTAGTCTTCTGCACCGCTTTCCAGAATGTGCCATGTCGCAAAGAATCGGTAGTGCAAACTCCTTGAGGGGTCGCTCAGTTTTTACAATGTTCTGCAGCACTGGGATGATTCCATTCATCGCCGCTTCTTCTTGACGTGATTTGCTGAGTCTGCAAAGGTTGTACATGGTGTTCAGCACTTGATTTGAAATTTCCTTGAAGTGAGGTGCTGTCCTGCTTCTGTCAAGTAACTCCGTCAAGACCTCAATCGCATTGGAGTTTTGCAGAGTATCCAGTGTTGCAGATAACATGGAAAGATTCTTGATGAATTTCAGCATCACTACCTGATGAGCAGGCGCCATTCGCGCAAGATCCTTCAGAACGCCTAAGTCCGAAATATTAGCTAAATTCACTCGTATGCACATCTGTGAGACTTACGTTTTAGAACAATCCGATCAGCTACCATCTCCTTGACGTGATTCTCCGCCTGTGAAAAGAGGTAGAAGATATTGACCACCCTCTCAACACACAGATCTGATACTTCCCCGTCTTCGTCAAGCAAATGGCTCAGGACTATTGAGAGCGGTTGCAGCACCGAGCTTCTCGAGAAAATCCTACAGAAGTCATTCTTCGGGGTGGGTCCTTGCATTTCGAAGACGCTCCATATTCCATTAACACCAATCAACACCAGGTCTTTCTGAGCCTCATAATCCTCTTCCAAGAATTCCACAAGAACGTTCAAACCACCGCAGCTCACAAACATCTGTAGAGTCAGGATTGACGTCTGATACATTTGTCTGACGAAAGCCGCGGCCTCTAGTCTGATGTGTGAAGGGTACTTCTTTGATGCGAATTTAGTGACTATGGGAATACCTCCGACGAAACACATGTTCTCCTGGACTTCGACGTCGTCAAATATGAGCTATACACTATTAGCACGAGTCAGAGACCCCATCCAATCACGACATCACTCACAGCATTAACAATCTTCAACAACTTCAAGATAACCTCACGCTGTGTGCACGTCTCGAGAACCTCCAAAATGGGTAACATTCCATGGGCGCTGATCACGTTATCTTTGGTTTCCGGGGATTCTAATAAGATATCCATGAGCTGTGAAGAAATATCATCCAGGTCATCCTCCGATTGTGTGGTCTTTAATGAGCTGACCAAACCGTCAATCTGTAAGCATAATCTGGCGTATTTGTCCCTGGCAATATTTGCGTCCAGATCCATCTCATCGAAGCCTTCCTCGAGCTCTGCAAACGGATCATCCTCGTCCCCTTCGTCTCCAAGCCAAGAATTATTCGAGAGTTTGCTATTAAGCATCAAACTTTGTTGTTCATCCCCACTGGTCTCGGATCCCGCTTCGTCGGTTCCAGCTTCACTTCCGCCGAATACGTCCGAATAGTCTTCCTCGCCATCTGCTTCTGCAAATTTTTGTATTTCCAGCGTTGACCGTGACCTCCGCATTCTGTGTGTTTCCTTCTCAGTATCCCCAAAAGAAACCGGTGGGCGTCTCATGCTTCCTCCGTTTTGTGAAGATTTAGAACGTGAAAGGCTGTTTTTGAGATCTGAAGGGTGAAACAATCGAGGACTGAGGGATGCATCCTTTTTCATCAGGTCTACTTTCTTTGCAAACGAACTTTCATTAAAAGGCGCCAAATCAGAGTAGTCCTCAAGGGGATCTTCCCGGAACATTGATGCAGGTCGTTTCCCGGATGCATCGCGCGAGGATGGTAGGACATATTTCTTCCTGGGCTTTACCATCTTGTGTTTGGACGGTGATCCCTCCGGAGCGGGAGTATGTGGGCGGGCGAACTCTGGTGTACCCGGAGGCCCACACTCGCTCTGTCGCCGTTGCACGTATGGTCTTATGGTCTGCATCGGGTCATCTTCTTCGAAAGCCTTCTTAAGTGGGCTCCTAGGTGGGTTCACTGGACATCTGACAGTCAAATCGCCTTCAAAGTTATCGTCCCAACTCTCGTTCGCGCCATCATTTGTTGCAAACGACTTTAACCGTTCGGCGGACGCTAGAGGTCTAATACGATTCCCGGGGGCCGATTTGCGAGGAAGTTGTAGAATGCTAGGTGAGATTATGGATGCAAAGTCGTCGTCCCAGTTATCATCGTCGTCTAAATCTTGTCAGTACGCAATGCAGAAAGCCAACTAGGTAACTTACCAGCGGTTTCCGGGGACATAAATGCCTCCGTGTTCGGACGTGGTCTTGCGAGAGCTAACGGGCCCTTGCTTGGAGTAGATGAGAACTCTCCGCCCAGCCGTTTCTGGTTTGGGCTCGTCGAATGTCTGACTGGCCTTTTTGAAGATCCAATATTCGGCGATTTAAGAGCTTCGTTCCATTTCTGGACGCTTTTTACTGCCTCATCGTAATTTGTAGTACTGGATCGCACAACAGAATCGGACCTCTTCGAATTGACTACCCATGGATGCTTCAAAAGTTTCCGGGCTGAGACACGAAGGTTGGGATCTTTCTGGAAGCATTGCATCAAAAAGTCTCGACACGCCTACGAGAGTGAGGAACTGCAATAACTCGTCGTGATGCGGGATGATTCCGACTTACAGGTGAGACACCTTCCGGGAGCGGTGGATGATCATCATTGACTATTCGGAATAATGCCTGCATGGACGCCAGTTTATAGTACGGCGGCTTGCCCTCCAGCAGCTCAATAACCGTACATCCTACACTCCTTCAATCCTGTTAGACAGAGAGCTTCCGCATTCCAGAAGCGCATGCGCTCACCAAATATCAGATGCAGTAGACGCTCCAGCAAGCTCAATAACCTCCGGCGCCATCCAGTAGGGCGTCCCAACTACCAATGAATCGCTAAGTCCAGTCGTCCTCGTCGCAACGCCAAAATCCGCGAGCTTCACCAATCCATGCTTCGTAGTCAAGATGTTTGCGCCTTTGATATCCCGGTGTATTACACCCTGGTCGTGAAGATACAGTAGCCCATGCAGGACCTGTGTCAAGTAGATTCCTACCAGGTTCTCCGGGAATTTTCCAAAATTTTTACAGATGCTGTGCAAGGACCCATTTTCGCAGTACCTGCAGTCCGCGATTAGCACATATTTCCCCCCCCATCGTGACGTGATAACGTTTCGTACTCCAAAATGATATAAAGCGAGTCCGCCGTCTTTGCGTAACCGTGATACTGGACAATGTTCGGGTGCTACAGAAGTTCAGCAAGACCCTTCTCTTTTGCCGGATGATTGGGCGTTCCCGTACATTGAGGTTCTTTAGAAGATCGATCTCGAGCTGTGAGGGGGTGACACCACCAAGTCAGCAAGGCTGAAACAACCCCAAAAGTGCAAACATCACCACCACCAAACGAACGCACCATTATCACACGTAGCTCGCTCTTGGGTAAATCTGACAGTCGCACTTGTTTCACCGCAACCGTTTGTCCGGTTCCCCAATTAAGAGCTCTGTAAACCGAACCGAAAGCGCCCTTCCCGAGACAATCCCCTAGAGTCTGTCCATCCAAGTCAGTAAACGCCGGGAATGTTGCCATAGAAACAGTGACGAACATAATCCGGCAGTGCTGTAGTCTGACCATTCTCCTTTGCGTGCGAAGTTCCCGGTCGACTCCCGCTTCCCGCCCGACTTGCAGGCCGATTGTTTGGAGTCCGTGGCCGGTCGCCCGGGCGGGCTTGTAATGGCGTATAGGTCGGCATTATATAATTCCCCTCCTCGTGATGCCGTAATCGAAAACCGTCTCTTTGTGAGAAGAATAATAACCCGTTCAACGGACCAGCGCAAGTGTGTATGATAGAACAAGAGGTGATCGTATCGTCATTGCAGTCCAAAGGTATCAGCGTCGGCAGTGGTTCAATTGCCTCGATGCCGTATTCTGAATGGTGCTGAACTGGCGGACAAGTCTGACGTCTATGCTTCGACAATTGAGGCTCTGCAAGACTAGCCAAAGCACAGCTTCCGGAAGCAGCAAGCTCTCGCTCGCCAACTTTTCTGAGATTTTGAAGAGCAACCTGAATCCGATGTTGCAAAGGATTTCGCCGTGGTTGACGTACGTTTGGAGGCTGTAAGGGATGTTTGTGAAGGAAGATGTGGTGCTGGGATAATAGGTTTGCTGGCGCACTGCTTACTCTACTCGACCTTAGCTACCTTACCAGGGTGGGGGAGTTACTCTACCAAGTATTGACCTATCGCCAGTTCAACACATCGAGAACCCCTGCAGCAAAACCACGACCGTCTTCGTCAATCTCATGGCCAGCCAATCATGGCTACAACCGTGTGCGAGCACTTGCCCTATACAATAGAATTACACACGGGTATGTACACGTTGGATGCTTTCGCATGGAATTATCGAGAGTTTCAGCTGCTAACAGGCGGTGAGATTTAAGTATCAATATGAAGCGCAGGACCGAGGAACATCCATGATGCAGGTCTGAAGAAGTAACATTTACCCTCGCCATAATTTGCTGGAATTAAAATATTTAAGGCCTCTGCCGCGTTGATTGCACATGGCCATTGCAAAACAGGTTATTTTACTATTGTGCTAGTGAAATTATTGGAAGATGGGTACTAATCTCAACCACCAGTACCCCGAGGGATGTAAGATTGCATCCGTCCCATCATTTCCCTTATATCCCGCCTGCTGCAAAAAGCAGCTCAAACTTTAACCATCGACGGCACGGTTTTTTGAGATGCGATCTTGCGAGCGACGTGAAAATCTGGGAAGGCATGGTTCAGCAATCGACACCCCACGCCCCACTCGCTCTTGACGCTTGCGTTGAACCACGACCACGCACTCGTTGTCGAGTGATAATTGCTAAAGGATCGAGCACTGATCCGTATGCGCCCCTAGGTGTGTGAAATTGTTGGGCGGACGATCAGAGTGGTGGGAAATATGAAAAGCTGGTCCGGAAACGGCTTGCAAAGAAGCTTCCATGCCAAGTCAAACGTCAGATCTAGCACCTATTACAAAACAACTTTTCCAACATCCAAAAGAACACTCCAGCAAAATTTCAATCTCGAGCGCTTTTCTTTTTCTTCCATTGCCTATAGCCTGGGAAAATAATATGCACTCGGGAATAAGCCGTACCGGGAGTACCACCATTATCTTTAGTTGAATCAGTCGGAGAGAGCCGTTGATCTTTCTCGAAAGCCTTCAATCCACAACCCCCAACAGATACAAACATTTATTTCAAATTTTACTGTTAGCATCATCAGAATCTGCCTGTTGGGCTTATAGATAACTGAATAGCTTATTTTCCAGATTATATGGTATTTAATGCGATCACGACACCAAATTGAAAAACTTGGCTTCACTGCTACCGTTGCGCTCACTATGTGGCATGTATCCGTGCCATATAATCTATCCTCTACAGCCGATTATTTAGCGGCTTCATTAAGTGCTGTTTTGAGCTCGATCGACTGGAATGGAGGGTTTGAGACCCCGATCCAACATTCACATTTGTTCAACTGGCAAATGTCCATAAAACCCGGTCAGTACCTGCAGATATCTGCAGGGCCGGCAGATCGCCGGTTCCTGGGCTCGGTGACGAGTAAGCTTACTGATCCGGTACGCGAGAATGGCAGAGGAAAAGATCATGCATCATGTCGTTGATAGAGGGCCCCGTGTAGAGGAAATCGAATGCGCAGTATCACCTATAGGTGCCTGCTTCCCAAGGAATGCATCGACTTGCCCTGCGCACCAAAACTTTCAATCTCTATTGCTTCGAATAGGGATTTTCCAAAACAATACAGCCTGGGGAGCTACCAGGGATCCTCTATATACAGCTTGAAGGTTCTGGTAGAGATGAAATATTGCGGTTGATACTGGGACACGCAGGAGGTTCATACCTTTTTCAAGTTGGGACGCCATGGGATGAGTGATGGGGACAGTGAGTGCAATATACAATTGTGGAGCATCCGTGCTCAAAACTCATCGCCTCGAATCGAAGACAAAGTGCGTAGGGTTACAGCGCAGATTTGGGGTATTAAATGGGGTTCGTTAAGGATTATGACGGATGATGGGTCAACGATGAGCAAGTTTCACGCTCTTAGTAAGAAGTGGTCTTGCAAACGAAGGCATTCCCTCTCTGCCGCCAGTAGATTCGGTAAAGACGGGCCTTGTGTCTATATAAGCTCGATGTGTCTAATAATGTTTCCAGTGCCTAGTAGTGGCACCACGCGAGATTAATAGCAGCAACATTTCCCAGCGACAGCTGGAGCGCTTTCATTTGTTCTCGGTTCTGTAGCCTTGACTTGAGGACGGTCCCTGCCCGAGGAAGTAAACGTGCCGGGTGCCATTCAAACCGTCATCAGCTGAGCAATTGCTGACCCATTCACATGGGTGGAGGTGAGTGCCAGAGAGACACCGCCGAACCACGGTACCGAACGCCTGATAGAGATTGAAGGGGAAAGGGACGATTCAACGTCTTGTTGCTTGCCTTCTTGGTGCTCCTGGTGCCAGAGTGATTGTGCTATCGGATCACTCCTACGTTGCATACTAGAAATACCTGTCGTAGTTAGATTTAGTGGAGCAGTTACAGAGCTGAGCTATTGACAGCCCTAGCATTGATCTCATGCCTAGACTTTGGCGCTCGCTGCGCTCCTTAGGAAGGGGCTGATTTACGAGATCACCGTCGCATGTTTGGTTGATGTATGATAAGTTATCGATACTGTGGGATGGAATGCTGTGCGACAGACGTAGAAGCTGCTCGTGTAACATAGGACGGTGCAGGGGCCACCACGAGGCTCTACTCTGCTCTGAACCCTTGCTTTGGAGACGGTAAACGGGCTGGCTGAACCGGCTAGAAAGCGGAAAAAGGCTAAGACGACGATCAGCCAACCTCCAGCCTAAAAGTCTACGAAAGAGTTTGAGCAGAGAGAGAGACCGACGCCGCTGCCACTGCGGAAAGGAAGGAGGGAAGACCTCTGAGCTGAGGCCACAGCAATGGGTCCATCCGCAGTCTCTTATCTTCCTTCGTCCCAGCAGCTGAAAGCAAAGGCGGAAGCGATGGTGCATATTGCCGTTAAGCATGCAAGTGCTTTTTCTGCTCTCGATCTTACGCCGATCAGTAATAAGAGTCTACAATTTCTGTGGCAGCCTGCAGCGGGACCCGCGAACAGTTGCCGTCTTAGATCCCCATTGCCGGCATTTGTGCTGCTTTGTTTTCCTTTTTTAGCTCGACTCCCCACTTTCAGAGCCTTTGGAGAATTCTCTTGCGAACTAGGATTTGATAGAGCTCTGGGGCTAAGGACGATAGATTCAGAGCGAGCTCCCTCGTCTTCTCGCCGTGAGTGTGCTCTGGTAGGGGTGGCGGAATTCATGCCATTCCCTTATATATCACCCCGTCTTCATCTTTTGCCAATGGGTGGTTGTTAACGTTCTTTCATTCTTTGGGTCCCCCAGGTCCCTCGTAACCAGTCGCAATGGCTCCCAATGCGCCCCAGAGTGCTTCTAAAGGATTTCCAGTCCAGCAGCTGGTTATCCTGGGTATGTTTCCCTCCAAACACGGTCCGAGAATTAAATGCTGATTGTTAATCCCTAGCCCTATGTCGGATCTGCGAGCCGATATCCTTCACCTCCATTTTTCCATATATCTATCAGATGATCGATTCCTTCGGGGTTGCGGTATTTCCACCCTGCTGCGTATGGCGGGGAAACAGACTTGCTCATACTGGAACAGAAAAATGAGAATGAAATCGGAATCTACGCGGGAATGGTGACCTCTACGTTTGCACTGGCCGAGTTTTCTACTGGCATGATGTGGGGTAGAATCTCTGACCGGATAGGGCGGAAGCCAGTGCTGCTCATAGGATTGGCGGGAACCCTTATCAGCATGTTGATTTTTGGGTTTGCAAGGAGCTTTACTGTGGCTCTAATTGCGAGGGCACTTGGTGGTGGCTTGAATGGCAATATTGGGGTTATTCAGACAACGGTTGCTGAGCTGGTGCGGGAAAAAGAACACCAGCGTGAGTTTTCATTACTATCCTCCGGTTCTTCCGTGGTCTGATGAAGGGGGGGTCTTAGCTCGAGCTTTTGCAATTATGCCGTTCATCTGGTGTTTTGGTTCCATCGTTGGCCCAGCTCTTGGTGGTCTCCTGGCTGAACCCACTCGGTTCTATCCTGGCGTCTTTCCTCCTGGGGGGCTGCTTGAAGAATATCCGTTCTTGCTTCCAAACATGGTGTCCGCTGTCGTCCTTGTGTTTGGAATCGCCAACGGTATCCTCTTCCTGGAAGAAACCCACGAAGTGCTGAAGCACAGGCGAGACCCGGGACGTGTTCTTGGTGAGAGGCTCGTGGGTGTTTTTAGCCGGAAAAGGGAGGATAAAAGTGAGGAATCCAATGGATGCTCTTCGCCCCGCGAAGAGTCCGAGGGGCTACTGTCCGCCAGCGCTACAAACTACAACGCAATGAACACCAACCAGAACGACGATGAGCCGATCGTGAAGCTTCCTTCTCTCACCAAGACATTCACTCGTCCAGTGGTTGGATTAATTATCTCCTATGGAATTCTTGCATATCACACGATGGGTTTTGAGCAGCTTATGCCCGTCTTTTTGTCAACACCAGTGGCGGACGAGAAACCCCACGACCTATTCAGATTTACCGGAGGGCTCGGGATGGCAACGCAAGCAATTGGATTTATCCTATCTATGCAAGGAGTGTTTTCGATGACCATGCAATTCCTAGTTTTCCCACCAGTGGCCAGAGCTTTCGGAGTCCTCAACGTGTACCGGTTCTGCATGTTCACCTACGTCATAAGCCACATTATCGCCCCATACCTGGATTGGCTCCCAGAGGGGAAAATCCAACTGGCTGGAGTCTACATTGTTCTCGCGATCAAAATCTCGTACGGCGTATTGGCGTATCCCTGCAACGCAATTCTCCTCACCAATTCCGCACCTTCACTGCTCGTACTTGGCGCAATCAACGGTGTTGCCTCCAGCTGTGCGAGTCTCGCTCGTGCATTTTCACCCACCCTCACCGGTATGATCTACAGCGTTGGTCTCAATATCAACTGCGTTGGTCTGGCATGGTGGGTCAACGGTTTAGTGTGCATCATTGGTGGCCTACAAGTACTTATGATGAGGCACGAGGACTTCGAAGGCCCACGTGATGGGGATTCGGAGGAAGTACTTGACGAGGAGGCTGCTTCTATTGTGGGTCAGACAGCGGCGGAGGCACATATCGATGCGAACATACCGATTATGGGAAGCACGGAGCAGACATTCGATGAGTATGGACTCGTCAGATCGGTCGTCGAGGGTGAGATTGCGTCTTTATACGGGAGCCTTCCGCCGGGTTCGTTGGCAAGGCTGGACATGGGGACTACACACTAACTCTCGGGATGGGGTGTCGTTTACGGATGGAGCAGATGTTGATCCTGCAGAAATTTTTGCGAGTGTAATATTTATCCCCGAGTCATCGTCGGCAAGGAAAGCGGACATTGTGGTTTCAGTCAATCAACAGCGGTAGCCACAACTTTGATAAATTACTATTGCGTCCTTTGCGTTGACAGCGTGTCTATACAGCGCTCTTGTTTTTTATTGAGCGTTCTATGGTTTAGATGGGGTGTATAACTTCAAGTAAGTGCAGAATTTTTTTTGGATCTTATTTGAAGATGTTCATGTTTCTGCGGTCTTTTGTGTTCTTGATACTGGGCTGTTGTTGGTCAACTTGGTCATTTGTTTTGGCATTACAGTATGATACTATGGTGGTAAAATAATAATTGATAGTCTGTCGCCGGCGCTAGCGAGACAAGCCCACTTATAGACTAAATAATTGACATTGCACTGTGATCTATGCCGTGAGTCGTGAGATGTGTACTAGTATGAGAGATTTGGCTGAAGTAGTGCGAGTGCCATTCTATGACACAGGTCTGGTTAGCCCGCCAAGCTGCACTACCGAGACGTATGTAGCCTCGCCAACTTTAAGCTCGCCACATCCTCACCAAACAACCAAAATGTCGTCTCCACCTGCCCTCTCCCCTCCGGGCCCCAGTAACTACAACCCCTCCCATAAACGCCGCATCTCCCTCCCAGTCCACCAACAAGGTCTCTCCCAAAAGAAACCCAAAACCTCCGCCGCCGGCACACCAACCCCGGGACCCTCGCGCAAAGGCTCGGTAGTAAGCCAACACCCACTCCGCCAAACTTCCTTCCCCCCACCAGTCCGAGAACACGAAAGCGTTGCCGGCGGTAGCGTCCGCGGCGGAGGAGCCCCAAGTATTGTTGCGGGCGCGGGGGGCGGCGATGACGAAGAAGATGAAGATGCTGGCCGAGACGATTACGGTACCGAAACCGTTCTTGCCGACGGAGGAACCGGCGGGTTTGCGGAAGACGATGAGGAGAAGAAGCGGATGGCGTACCTTCCCTCCCTCCCCCCTCCCTCCCCTCCTTTCCCCTATTACTGCTAACACAGCACAGGATCCTCCTCGAAGCCTTCGACACAAACCAGAACGCACGCTACGAATCCTTCCGTCGCGCAAACCTCAATAAAGCCGCGGTCAAGAAGCTCGCAAATTCGGTGTTATCCCAGAGCGTCACTGCAAACGTTGGGACGGTGATCTGTGGGTTTTCGAAGGTGTTTACGGGAGAGATTATAGAGATGGCGTTGCAGATACAGCGGAGCTGGGGGGATGAGGGTCCGTTGTTGCCGGATCATCTTAGGGAGGCATGGAGGAGGTATAGGATTGAGCGGCACGGTGCTATGGGGTATAGAGGTGCTGTTGGCGGTGGGAGTCCTGTTGCTACTGGCGGCGGGCCCGGTGTGGGTGATGTCATTGGCGGTGGCGTGGGGAGGTTGTTTAGATGAAGTGTGGTGGTTGAGGCGCCGCGCGTTGAGGAGGAGGTTCTGTATTTTTAGAGGGATGGGTGGAGCTTTGGAGTTACTTTATTTTTGCATATTGGGACTACTTTAGGATGGAATAATTGTCAGTAGTACATCTAAGTTCACTGCGCATTCAGTCCGGCACTGCTCGTCGGAACAAGTACTTAGGCTTCTTGCAGTTATGTTGAAACACTTAACAGTGTAGGCTTCAATATCCATCTAATATAAATTCGTCTCGACATCCTTTTTGTACCCTCTCTAGCCATCCCACATGGTATACACTCTCCCGAACCTCCGACCACTCACCCCAAGCCTGAATTCTATATACACAATACATGTAAAGAACAGAAAAATCTAATCTCCCAAAATCATCAAAGAATCGAAACGTCGTCATCATATATCACAATTGTCAATACAATACATACCTATCTCATCCTGCAATCATCTTCTGATCCAACCCAAGAACGCCTCTCCAAAACAGCGTGCTTTCAAAAACTTTTAGCTTCATTTCTACTCTCCAGTAATGCCACAGGGCACAAATCCACTCAAAAAAGTTCCCAACTTTCAGTAACCCACCATGGGCGTTGATGTTTTCCAGTGTCTCGTCATAAATGGCTCTGGAGCAGTACCTGGCCATAATCAGAAACGTCCTTTCAGGCCCTCGGCCGGTTTGAAGGTTCTCATCGAGTGAGCGGGTGAGATCATTTGTTTTTAGGATGAGTAAGATGACGCTTGGAACATCAGCAAGGAGCTGGATCAGCTGTGCGAGTAGACCCTCGGCCATTGCTTTCCCTTCGAGTTAGCAATGGTAAAGAGTAACAAAACGATAGGATTGGTACCTTCGGAGATAATATTCTTCTCATCCTCACTACGTGCCGTCGCCACTCCCTTGGTCAGGACGGTGTAATCCCTCCCAGTAATCGCACTTGCAAAAAGCGGAAACTGTTCCTCAGTGACTCCGGCAACTTCTTTCGCATACTTCTTCATCTTGGGAATATCCGTATCGATCACCGCTAGCCAAAGCTTTGCATAGCTCCTCCTAAGATCTTGTGGGATATCTCTATACAACCCGTGGTCATAAAGTATGATATCAAAGTTCAACCGCTTACTCCGGTTATGGTTAACTCGGATCGCGAGATTTCCGCCATGGGGATCGCAATGAAGAGGTGCATCTTTACCGAAAATCATCTCATTAAAAATCCGCGCAAGAGATGCAGATACTTCATCGCGGCAAATCTTGTTTGAGTCGAGGTATCCCAGGTCGTCTAGACGTTTGCCAGGAATGAATTCCATTACTAAAATACGGGGTTTGGCCCATATTACTTCTCAACTGTCAATAGTTGCGTCGGTAATACAGATATAGAGGAATACCGTTGGGAACTACCAGAGGAAGATCTTCTGAGACCTTGCTAAAGTGCTCCCGTACTCGACGAATGTTGTGAGCTTCATGTTCAAAGTTGAGTTCTTGGGGTAATCTAGATAGACGCTTAGAACTAATAAAACAGATGTCAGATATTGCAACTTACGAAGCCTCCATTTCATCACTGAGCCATGTCAACGGGTATTCCGGAAAGAAATGTTTAATATTTGTGAATGTGAATTTGGTGAGCGCCATGTCGAGGGGAATCCATTCGGCGAGGGCAGGATGCTGAAGTTTCACGGCCACCCTGTTGGTTACTATTCAGCATAGCACTCCCATACAGAATGGATAAACATGCGTACTCCTGTCCTCCCTTCAATGTAGCTCGGTGCACTTGGGCCAAAGAGGCTGATATCCATCAGCAACGGTTCTCCGGTAATGCTGCATCTCAGAGTTCATACCAGCCCCAATCGGGATGGGATCAAAAGTTTCGAATAGCTCTTCTACCGTATGTCCCGTATCGTCTAAAATCATCTATCCTCAGAATCAGACCACCTTCGCCCTACTACTCCAAGTAGAACCGTCACACCTTACGGATACTCTCCATGCTGCTCACTGGACACCGATCCTGAAGCGGAATGAAAGTCATGGTCCATTCGAGCGGTAGAAGATATCCCATCGCCGCCAAATGTTGCCCGAGCTTGATAAAAATACTCCCGTTCTTCTCCAGTACCACATACGTCCTACATTCCATCAGCTCTTGCCACCTCCTTCCAAAGCCGTAGAATGAACCTTTGTGCACACCGGGTATGACATTTCGATAACAATCCATCTCTATCTTCCAGATCATTCTCGAGTAGTTTCAAGGTACTCCGATAACTTTTTTTCAAAATCATCAGCCACTCGTCCCCCTGGAGCTAGCGGAAGACCACCGACTCTCGTATGCACAGGGTTAACGCTTGTGCAACTCTCGCAGCTCTCTCTGCAGCATGTAGGTAGTGTTTCCCGTCCATCCATCCCACCGCGGAAGCACCCACAACTCCAGTTCCCACAGCGGCTAAAATGAACCCCCTTCTCCGTGTCTTCGTCCTAGGAACACTCTGTGCAATTGTCGGCGACCGTCGGGGAATAGTAGAGGATATGCATCGTCTGCAGATCCATGAAGCTGTTGCTGTGGCCGTTGACACCGAGGGGGTGGGGCGGAAAACTAGAGTGCGGGAAAGAGGACCTAAAAGGCGCATGGTGATGATTTCACCGACCAAAAGATTTGACGGTTGGCGAGAGACACATGCAGCCGAAACTGAAAATGGCGAGTACGATAACAGTGGCGGAATAAATTGAAATTAAAGGTCAAGAGGTAGTTGAAGAAGGGCGGTGATAGAGGACAACTCTCGACAGGAACTTTCAACTTTTTGGCCAAATGCTAGGCTGTTTTGGGTTAGCAATTACTGCTCGGAGGAGCTGCACCAGAAGTTTCACATGAAGGCTTTAGAGTCTGGGTGCGCCAGGTACGACGACCGTTGAAGAACTGCGAGAATTGCTCCTGCAGATATACGTAGAGTATGTTTTATGGTCCTTTCAGGCTCTCAAGATATGACTAGGGCCCACTGCCTTCACTGTCCACCGATCGATCAACCATCTTTGATACACTATTTCATTTTGTGCCCCACCTGTATCTACTTCACAGAAAACCCAGTTACGCCAGTCATAGAATATCCCACAAAGACCCAGATATCCATAAACAAAAAACACCATAAACAGTCATGACACAGCTTTTGTAATCGGAATTATCGTCTAGAACCTTTCTTTTTGCCTTGCCGCCACTGTCCTGAGGTTTCCATAAACCTTCCCTGGAGGACTTCCCAGAATCAAGTTGACAACTGCTGTTCTAGCCATTCTTATATTCTGGAAACCGCCCAAGATATGAATCTTCTGATCCGCCAGTACAACCCTAGTCTTGGTGGTATTCTCAATCGCGAACTTCGTCTTTCCGTCCTTACCAGCGATACGGCCAATAGCACGTGCCAGATGCTCGCCAGTAAGTGTTTTCACATCTTTGATCTCAAAGGTCTCAATGTAGAGATCATCTAACCGCAGCAACGCGATCGCATCGTCGACATCGAAGCCCAGAGAAAATGCCTTGACAAAATCCGCGCCCTTCTGGAGAGCACCGGTGTCAACTGTCTTCTTCGAGGTACGGAGTTCCACCGCTTTATCCTTAAGGTTCATCTTGACCTGGAGGAGAAGGTGTTCAACAAGAGGTGGGAACATTTTCGGCCAGGCGGCCTTGAGAGGTGTCATGCGGTGTGGTGGGATGGGGACTTTACGGCTCTCGTGCTTGTTGAGATTTACCTATTAATGTGAGAATCCGAATCCCACAAAGTAGGTACCGGTCTGCTGTACATACCGTCTTCTGCGAAGGCGCGAACCGTGGTCGACCCTCCTCGTCAATTTGCATAACAGTATCCTGCTGGACCTTTACCTCCGGATTAGTTCCCCCCGTTTCGAGTGACGGCGCTACAGCATCGATCAGAATTAAGTCGTCGGCTGCGAACGAGTCAGTTTAGCGCACTCTGAGCATGGGTAAAAAGCTGCGCCTTCTTACCTGAGATATCTTGAATAACACTCTCAGAGATAAATACTGGAGGTTGTTGGAGGGCTGTGGGGGCAGGCATTTTGGTAAATCAGTGTTGTGTGAAGTTGTGGGGCGTGAAGAGGCGAAAGTCTCCAGTGTGAAGTTGGGTTCCACAAAAAAAATGGATTTTAACGATAAGCAAGTGATAAGCTTTATTTACAAGCCATCACTCGACTCTCAGCGACTCTCGTTTCCTCACTCACCTGATGAGTTTCTTTGAGTTCGCATCCAGAAGTGCAGAGTAAGAGCTGTTTACTTTTACCAACTCATTTTTTAGGTGCTAGTAGGCATATATACTCTACAATACAGGTATCATACCCGTCTAGATAAACTCAAAAGTATCGCCCACATCATTACACATAACTCGTACCCTCTGCGTGCCCACTACCCGCTCCAGTATCATCGCATCCCACTTCGAAAAAAGAACTTTAGCCTTACACCTACCTCCTTCTACACGCCCCTCACTAACGCTTTTTGTCAAAAACCCGCCTACAATCTCCTTATAAAACGCCTGATTCTCTGGTAAGCTATAGCACACCACTTCCCTTACTCCACGGATCTCGTATCGTCTGAAATGGTGTGCACGCCCAGTATAGAGCAGTATAGGGAAGCGTCCCGACAAGAAATGAGATCGTGCCCTGGACACGTCGGGGACTGGTGTTTCCTCAGAAATAGCGCCGAAGGCAACGTCTAGCTCATTAAAGAAGTTGCGCACACGAACGAAATCAAAGTAGGAGGAAATAAAAACTAAGATTCCAGCACCGCCCTGGGCAACGTTGCGTGTAATGGTGGGGGCAAACGCAGTCCTGAAGAACTTGAACCGGGAGTCTGGATCTGCCGCTGGAGATGGGGATTCAAAACGGACGAAGGTCTGCCGGACTTGGAGACCGCCTAGGTCTGTGATTACACCAAAGTACTCGGGCTGGGTTTTTAGGCGCCCGGAAATGTTGGACATGTATTTTGTAAAGAGTGAATTTAGTTCAGGAGAGCCGTGGGCACTGAAGATAACAGTCTGGCGAAGATAGCGAGCGTGCGAGTCAAGGTACCAGTTACGGACACGTCCAAAATCGCAGCCATGAGCATCCTTGGGGATTAGGTTGAGATGTTCGAAAATATGTGAGACATGGTCCCAGTTCTGTTGAAGGAAAGCGTCGGCTTGGTCAATGATAATAAGTTCGATAGAGGAGAGGAAATCATAGTCGCGTTTCTTATCACCCTCATCGCCGATTGCAAGACGCAGACCGAGAGGTGAAGCAAGGATGATATCGGAGTTGTAAAATTGGCTGAAGAATTTCATGGTTTTCCGAGTGAACTTTACACCCACCCGAAACAAATCGTCGTGGTTGCCACTGAAGAGCTCTTTAAAGTCGGCTGGTTTGGATTCGTTTAGACGGTCCTCGTCCGGCGGCAGCAAATATGAGTCCGTAAAGCGCTTTTTGTTTTCTTGCTGTTCTACGGCAGCGAGGGAAACAAGAGTGTCTACCGCACGGACGCAGGAGTTTCGAGTGGGGAGAATGAATAGGACTTTTGGGCGTGTGAAACCTTGATCTCGGAGTTCAAGATCATCATCACTATGGGACAGGCGTCCGTTGTCTTTTATTACACGATCCCGAGTCTTGAAGACATGGTTTAGGGCGTGGGTGCAGTACATCTTTCGTAGCTCTTCGGCGTTGGAGACCGTTCGTCCCGCAAAATGCACATCTTGGTATGAAAAGAGATAGGGGGTGAAGGCTTTCTGGAGGGGTGTTAATTCTCCGTTAACTTCTTCGAATGGTGTGACCAGGCGTTTCTTCAAATTCAATGACTTTATACTGTCGAGTTTCCTTACTGTAATTGGTTCCGAGCCTGCTGGCATTGAGTGTATGGCTCTTCCAATCCCCGCTATTGATAATTTGGTGTTTTGCCATCCCCCCTTCTTTGCTACTTCGATTCTCTTCAGATATTCTAGTGAGGGATTTGCAAAGTGTGTTTCGAAGGGATCGGACGGATTCTCATCCTCGTCCTTATCCTCGGCAGCTTCCTCGTCGGCATCCCCTTCTTCAGCCTCAGCTTCACCGTTCCCTTCGTCAATGTCAGAGCCCACTTCTTCCGTAACTAAATCTTCGGTCATAATCTTTCGTCTCTTTGACTTATGGCTGTCACTTTTCGGCTTGCAGGCTGCGAGCGATTCAAGAAGCGCATTGTATGGCTTGACTGTGGTAGGTTCCTGTTCGTCATCTATTTCAGATTCTGAGTCTATTTCGGATGGCGCAGGGGAGTCTTCCTCATCGGTATTCGGAGGGTTGTCTTGTGGGATTGCGTTGAATGTTCTGTGCAGTCGAAATCAGCAAGCAGAGAAAGTCGAGTGAAACCAGAAGTACTTTTTTGGCCTATTGTCGAACGAACTTGCACCCCGTCCCCGTCCCCGACCCCTGGAACCGCCTCTTCCTCTCCCACGATCGCCACTTCTGAAGCCTCCCCTTCCGCGACCTCTGCTTCGGCCAGACATGGTGTATGATGTTAGCGATTGTCGTTGCTTCTGGGATGCTGGGGCTCTGCAGGAAACTTTTCTCTAAGCGCCAGATTAAGTGATGTAGGGGTCGTGCATGGTAGGGCTTTTGCCCTGCGGGGTGCCAAGTCGCACTTCAGTCACGTGAGAAGTTTGTTCGTTTAGTTTTAGTTTGAACTTAGAAGTGGGATGTTGGAGAGACGACGAACAGAGTGCAGTTGTTGACGAGAAACCAATCCACCCAAACCACCCCACTCCTGCCATCGACGATCCGTGAGCTCCCCGTCACTTCTCCGCCTCTACTAGTCCGAGTCCTAGCGACACCGCCATCCTCCTTCAACCATGGCCGACCAAGGTTCATACATTCATCTTGCGCGACCCCTCCCAACCGTTCCGGTCCCCCATGCGCACTCTACTACCGCCCCTCTCAACGTCATAATACACACCCAGGTCCAACCACCCACTACCAATATGCATCATGTGTTGACAGAGTTCCTTAGGCTCTCTTCTCGATCTTGGACCACTCCCTTCGACGAAATGTCGACCAGGATCGTGTTATTGGAACTTTGTTGGGTGTAAGGAGTGATGATGGAACTGAAGTCGAGATCAGAAACTGCTTCGGTGTTGGACACAACGAATCTCAGGAGCAGGTGGGTTTATTTGGATAGATGAGAACAGTGGGGGGTAAATTGCTGATGCGGGATTCAAGGTCGAAGTGGATATGGAATATCACAAGACTATGTTGGGACTTCATCTCAGGGCCAACCCCAGAGAGGTACTTGTTGGCTGGTAAGCACGGGATGGAACTGTTATCGTTAAGCGATGCGGATTGCTAACGAAAATGGAATAGGTACGCCACATCGCCGGAACTAAACACCTTTTCTGCCTTGATCCAAAACTTCTACGCCTCGACTAGCGAGGGCACATTTCCCCACCCCGCCGTCCACCTCACTATAGCCACCGTTCCCGGCCAGGATATCTCAATTAAGACATACATTTCCTCTGCTGTTGGTGTGAACCCCGATCGCATCGCTGATAACTGCCTGTTCGTCCCGGTTCCCCACGAGATTCGGTACGCCGAGTCGGAGAAGAGCGGACGTACGTTCACCCCAATGTTTACACCAAAGTGGTGTCTGAGCTAACGCGTTGCAGTGGAGCTGATTGCCAGTGGCAAGAACAACGAAGACCGAACGGTTCCAGTGATGACCGATATCGGCGCGCTGGAAAAGGCTGTTGAGGATGTTCTCGGTATGTTAGACCGCGTGAGCAACTATGTCTCACGAGTGATTGTAAGCTCCCACTGCTCTTCTTGGGGTTAACACTACTAACCCATCCGTATAGAAGGGCGATGCTCCAGCTTCCACAGCCATCGGAAAATTCTTGATGAACACCCTCAGCCTAGCACCCAAAGTCAATGCCGCCGATGTCGAGAGAATGTTCAACTCCCACATTCAGGATGTGCTCATGGTCTCATACCTCGCCAACACAATCCGAACACAAATTGACCTGTCCGGACGGTTGGCAACCTACAATTTTGGCCCCAAAGACCCCATCGCTGCAGCTGTAGCCCCTACAACAACCAAATAAGTAACCAAAAGCTGGTCTATTTGATGAAGCGATGAAATGAGGCATGACAGATACGGCATCTTGGGGGATGGGGTGAGGAGAATTGGGCAGTAGGGGTAGAGATGGTTTTTCGTTCGCATGGGGTAATATATCCGAGGGCAACTAGGCGTTCGGGTTTGGCTACTCGAGTGATACACAATGGATAGGAAAAGCTTGCAATTCATAATGGCGCCGCGCAGACAAAATGGGAGATTCTTTCTTTGGACCATCTCTGTATATAATTACCTGGGATAAGAAACGGGGTGGCGCTTGATAGAGGATGTGGGATGTTGGTGCCTGTGGACGTTAAAATATCATTCTTACAGTCGATTCCGGAAATAACTCTGAAAGCTCCATAGGATGGTGAGTTCAACGGTTCTTCAAATCCCAGGACAAGCAGTTAGGAACGGAGTGTCTGGGTTAGGGTTTCCTCGAATGTTGCGGTCATTTCTTCTGTTACTCGTCAAATTTTCAAGTTTCCGGCGTAGCCAAAAACCCCTAACCCTGGGTTAAAATGGCTAGCGTAGGCGTTATAATGACTCTTGGCATGACTCTATCCAGGGTTAGGGTTTAGGTTTCGCTGGGGAACTTGAAAAATTGACGAGTAGATGACGTTGATCCTTAGCCGGCAACTTCTGTTCATCTTCTTCGACACAATGATCGACCTAGGCCTCAAACGCATCTCCCAGCTGATATTTCCTTCCACTCTCCGCTGGAAAGCAATCCACGTCTGTTGCCTCATCGCTTTCACATCACACCTATTAACATGCCACCAGGTAGCCGGCACCAATGGCAAAGTCCTCACCCTCTATCTCTCCCTTGCTCATCCTCCTCCTCCTCACAAAGATAGGGCTCCGTCTGCGCCTACCTGGCCTCCGCTCTACATGCATCCGGAATCCGTGTCGGCCGTTTTACGAGTCCACATCTCATAAACCGGTGGGATTGCATCACACTGTTCAACCGCACAGTTAGCAAATCCGCCTTCCTTGCAGCGGAGGAGAAGGTACTGGAGACAAATAAGAGATTGGAAATCGGAGCCACCGAGTTTGAACTACTTACCGCAACTGCCTTTGAGTTGTTTACGAGTGAGGGGGTGGAAGTCGGTGTGGTGGAGGTGGGATTGGGCGGTCGCGGGGATGCGACAAATGTGCTAAAGGATGTGAATACGCTGGTGAGTGTTATCACTAAACTTGGGCTGGATCATCAAGGGTTTCTGGGGGATACTATTGAGGCTATCGCCGGCGAGAAAGCGGGGATTGCAAAGCATAAGGTACCGATGGTTGTGGATGGGAGTAATCCTGCGTCTGCTATTGACGTCGTGAGGAAGGTTGGAGCGGGGGTTGGAGCGGGAGAGGTGGTGCTTGCAGCCCCAAATATGGTGGGGAGAGAAGAGGTGGGATGTGAGATCGCCACATCCGCGTTTGGTAAGCTACACTTCTCGAGGCTTCTGCCCGGCGGATATCAACCGTACAATCTCTCGTGCGCTATCAATGCGCTGTCTCTCATCGCGCCACGGTTCCCCACGCTTACTCCAGCTTCTATCATCGCTGGGATTGCGGACACAAAGTGGCCTGGGCGTCTGGAAGACCTTGACATCACTGCGCTCCTCCCCGACGGCGGCGGCGGAAGAGGAGGTACAGTCCTTATCGACGGCGCGCACAATCCGCAGGCCCAGAAAGAACTTCGTGCCTACGTTGATGCGCACATCCGACCGCTCGCAAAAGCCGGGAAGGTATACTGGGTCCTTGCGGCTACGAAAGGGAAAGATGTGCCTAGCATGGTCCGGGAGCTGGTCGGGGATGGGGACGCAGTTGTAGCGACTGGGTTCGGCGGCGTCGACGGCATGCCATGGGTACAGTCTGTAGAGGCGAAAACGATTGTGGATGCTGCTGAAGGAAGGGAAGCGAAGGTAGTAGAGGAGTGTGTTGAAGCCGTTCGGGATGCTGCAGGGAGGGCGAATCAGGACGGTGGAGCAATTGTTGTTGCCGGGAGCTTGTGGGTACTATCTTATAGCGTTCGGGGCGAAGCTGACTGGGGATAGATACCTGGTGGCAGATTTGCACCGTCATATTGCGGTAAGGGAGATTGAATCACAATAGAGGGGGATGTGAGGAGATAAGGATGAATATTGAGTGACTTCGCACACTATCCACGAATACGCAACCATCCGGACCCATAGCCTACCCACTAGAGCAGGAAGTGCAGTGTCGGTTCAAGTTGAGGACCGTGATAACTAGGATTCGTAGCTTTAGGTAGGTAGGTGGACTAAATCTACTTCACTGTAGAAACCTCTAGAGATGAATGGTTGATTATTCCGACCAATATACTCAATCACTCCTGACAACCACACAAGTAGACTGAGATGTCCAGACTTAACATTTCAGATAATCACTTAAGTGTTTGAAGTACTTATCCACAATTGTAACCAAATGTGTCCTTGAAGACCATGACTTCCAGAGAGTATAATCGATTATCCATTACTAATGACCAATTCTATCTTTATGGCCTCTCATCACACCATATATACATAACACTAGAAAAACTAAACACCACACACTACAACCACATATATCAAGATAGTAAGACTAGGCTTAAAGTTAATTCGATTATAAGGCACTCAAGTGATATCAAAAACAAAACCCTTCGCAAATGCGCAAGTCCAAATGCTATCTCAGTAAAGTGCATGATAGAAAAACAGGCTGAAAATAGATGCTAACACCAACTAACTCCGTATAAATGTCACCTCATTCGGCAAACAAGCCAGTCGACATATGAGAATGTATGAATGCAACCAAACCCCTTTCCGAAGCTAAGAAAAAAAGAACATGACCGAGATGTCACTGGAGTGTAATAGTAAGGTATCCAAAAAGAAAAACAGAGATCTGAATCCAAAATTCCGATAATTTGTGCCTGCCGTTGTGCTATGTTGGCTTCATCCTTAGTGCTGGACTATTCAAACCATTTCCAGGGAAATTCACGCCCGTCTCTGCGATGGTGCTGGTAATTGTAGGCGCATGACTGTTCAGCAATGTGCCACTGCGGCTGCTGGAGGCGCTGTATCCACCCTGGGAGGGGCCTTGCTGTTGGTACGGCAACGGCATCGTAGCTTGAGCCGCTGGTCCCAGAGCGGCAGAAAGCGGGGTCGCGGGCATCATCTGTGGTGCCACCATCGATTGGAACGAAAATGTATGTGTATTGAGGGGACTTGATACAGTCGACGTTAACTCATTATGGCGGAATGAGGAGTCATCACTCATTAAGATAAAGAGATCTTTAATAGGCCTCAATACCGTACCCATGGCGGAGAGCGTACGTTTTGGGAACGTATACTCTTGGGTAAGAGATTTTATGAGCTCAGCAATATTGATAACCAGCTGGATTCATGTTAGTATCTGGATGAATAATGTCCCCGAATTGGGGGAAATACTTGTGTAAACTTATTTGTGTCATCCCAGAAAGTCTTCCTCTCATTCTGATCACCGTCTTGGATAGCCTCCCATCGAATCTTTGACAATCGCCTCGCCGCATCAATGCCAGACGTGCAGAGTGACGACACCTTCCGAAGCTTCAAGGTTATCGGTGGTTGCAGGTTCTGAGTAGCTGCAGATTTAATTTCCCTATCGATCTGAGGGAGCGTCGAGATAGCGACGGTAGTTGCAGCCTGAAACTTTTGATACAAAGCACCTTCCTGGTCGAAGCCAGAGTCCGAGTGTTGCGAACTGGCCGCGGGACGCATCCAAGGTGTTTGTAGAGCTGCAAACGACGCATCTGTGCTGCGAGGTGTTGCAAGAGAAGGTTGGTTCGACATTTGAGAGGTGCTAGAATCGGTGATAGAATTATTTGAGCTGGTTTTCTGCCTACTATGCGAGATACTCATGGCTGACTGTTGATGCCGAGATAGACCTGATTTTGTCGCACCATCAGTTACAGCTTGTGCAAGCAGCAATGGCCGAAGAATATCGTAGGAACACTGAATCTCCACATATGACCCATATATCATTAGTATAAGTGTCCTCGCGTATCGCACATCCGGCCCACTAGACCCCGGGCCCAGCTCCTTCAAGCTGGATTGCAACATCGATAACACCTGTCTGAATGCAGCTACACAGGACTGGCACGCATCGATTACTTTCTGTACCCTAGGCTCGTCGTCCCTTGCTTCGTATGCTTCCAAAGCACTAACCAACGAAGTTACATGCATGTTGCTGTTGTATAAGGCTCGACCAACCTTACTTTCCGGCCCTCCAGGGTCACCTGTAGATTCAATGTATTGTTCGACTGGCCGCTGTAAGGTCGACATGGAATATAAGATCCCTCTTGCTGCTTCACCAACCCTAGCTGAAGACAAGGAAGATCTCTTATGTTCTGGCAGCGAAGACAGTCGTCGAAAATACTGTCCTGGTCTTCTCTCGTTGTCGACCGGGCTCCGTGACGGCACATGGGTACTACTTTGGCCCCCATCTATGACCGAATCATGTGAATATCCCCTTGTATGCTTATAGGGTTTTTCATCCACCGGCCCGAGGCTCTGTGGGGTGAAAATCGGTTTCCCCCTCGTTGCGGTGTTGGTGCGAGGCGGAGGTGGCATACCCCTCCTTTTCTCGCGGTTAGATCCTACTACAGATTCGCTATTCGAACGGTGTCGCTCGGTCTGAGGTGATGTAACGACTTGCGAAGGTATCTCTGGGTGTTTTGGAGAACCATTCATGGTTGTCGGTGTAGATACGTTTGTGGATGAACTGCTTGGATGCTTTGATCTCTTCTGACTGGATGGTCTTGATGGTGCGGGAGATTTAGCTCGAGATGTTTCCCCGGTTGCCGATACGCCATTTGCCCTTAGTGGGCGAACGGTGCGTAGAGAAGGAGGGTCCGATTCATTCACTAAGGTTGCTTCCGACTCAAAACTCGGTGTCCGGGAGAACGACGGATTAAATGAATCAACATCACCTTCGTCATCGCTGCTAGTTGAATCACCACAGGTAAGCAACTTCGTCTAAGTCACCTTTACGGTTGGATCATTTGAGAAGAGTTGAAGAGATTGGTGACGAATGTCACTTACACGGGGAAATTACCTTGATCCAGACTCCGAATCTTGCGTTGAATTCGATCGTTCAGCATGTTGCCGCAGGAATTTTTTGACACCATCCAGCCATACATCTTTGTCTTTCTCGTCACTGTCCCAGATGTCTTTAGGTGGAAATGTTATAGGGTTGTGATCTAGTTTCAGGATCTTGAGGTCGTTCATGTCACCAATGTAGGTTGGGAGGATGTTGATCTTATTCTTCGACATTGATAATACCTACATAAGTTAGAATCTTGAACTACATCTGCTCACCCGCCAGTGTAACAATGCGTCAGCACAGGAAACGTACCCTGAGACTCATCAAATTCCCCAGATCCGGCGGCAGTGCCCGTAGTCTGTTCCTGCTCACGTCCAGGATCTCCAATGATGGCAATCGTGTAAGCTGTCAAGCACAGGACGATCAGATTTCAGCTGCAATAGGGATCCAGCACGGACACTTCCCTAACAGGGAGGAGTACTCCCCGAAAGGAAAGGATTGGGATTTCCTCACCGCCGTAGGGAACTCTTTGAGGAAATTCGACCGCAGGTTCAGGTACCGCAACCTTGGCAGACTGCCGAATTCATTGGGGAAAGAGGCTAATTGGTTGTGCGCGAGGGCAAGTCTATGAGAGCGAAGCGCAAAGTATTGTCAGATGCATTGCTCCACAAAATAGGAATGATGGGTGAGATCAGGACTCCCAGGCTTTGCTATGTTGCACGAAGAAAGTAGCTCTAGTTCGGGAACGGCTTGGAGGACAGGGCGGACGGAAGTAAAACACAGCTGATGTGGTTTTACACTAACCTCTCAATCTCATCCTTAATAAGTTCTATAACCTCGACCGGAATATTTGCGATCTTGTGGTGACTCAAATCAAGGGTAACTCCAGCTTTCAGCAACGAGGTTTCGCCAGGCGAGGCACCGTTCTTGGACAATAGCTCTCGAGTCTTCTCTCGAGCTTCCTTTAGAGCATTGGTGACTAGAGCAGTGCAAGTAGTATCGTCCACGGGTACGGGGGGTCCATTTGCTCGAGCACCAGACACTGATAGATGCTGGTGATGGTTGGGCATCTCGTTGTAGAGTCAGCCGGTGGTGGTGTTTGTGTTGTCAAGGCACGCACCGTGTACCACGAAAAGAGATGCTCTTCCCGACCTTCGAGAGACCGTCGCAAGCCGAATCCTTTTGGCAATAGATACTTAGTACTTAGTACTTATATGTGCACGGTGAGGGCGGCACACTATCGGTGCAGTGTGGTGGGTTGGTGGTTGGAGAAAAGCAGTGAAACACCAAACAACCAAATGTGATGCAGCCCAAGAAATTTCCCCTGCTTGGAAGGAAAACAATAGATAAAAATAAGCACTTAAAAGGCAAAAAGTTGAAAAATATAATATATCACTGCAACACCCGGTTTAATGGCGCTTTTGGCAACTACTCTACAGTTGCTGGTCTAGATCACCAACATGTTCAAGGCAACCACACGAATCAAATGCCAAACAGGTAGGTAGTAAGTAGACAGGGAAGAAATAGATGCATCATCAACGTTACATTTGATTTAATGCAGTCCAAAAGGCAGTGCTGTGCCAGCCTTCCGGTGCATGTATCAGTGTGTTGTATCATCCATTATTCGTGCCTAAAGCGGCACTGAAAATGCAGTTGAAACACCAAAAGCTCATCACACAGATTCACCCCTGGATCCGTCGGCGAGTCAATAAGCAACAGCGCTCTTGATGCACAAGTTTCTCGGTGCTCTTCCAGAGCATATGATACATTACACAATGCTGTGTATCGTGCAAATACTCTTGTTGTACAGATCATCACCATCCGAAATCTAGTACCGTCTAAAGTAGGCCACCTGCAGGACCCGGTGTTGGTGCCGCCTCGCCCTCCGCTCCTTCCAGAATTCCGTCCACCGCTACAGCGGCTGCAGGCTCTTCTTCTTCGGCTGCTGCTCCACTGAAAGCGGCTTGACGGCCGCGCTTCAACTGCAAGAACGCCAGGGCCTTAGCCTTCCATTCTTCAAGTGCCTGACCCTCCAACTCAATGCCAATTTCCAGATACGACTTGCCGAACTTGGCACCGACTGCTAATGCTTCTTCCGAGGCGACACGGCGCTCTATATCTTCCCGCATTCGAAGGTCGTAGAACTCTTTCCGTGCGGTATTGTAGGCTTCTTCCTTGGACAGGCCTTCATTCTCTATCAACCACAGCTGGCGCTGGATGACACTGCAAATTCATCAGCCAATATTCGCCGGTCTAGCCCACAGAGTTGGTGTCCAAGCATAAAATCAGGGTACCAACCTCTCACCATTCAATTGTTTCCCCGGCTGTTGAATACTGCTCCAATCGTATCTCGTAAAGTCCTTTCCATCGTTCTCAACCAAGATCCTTGGTCTTGCCAACTCCCATGGATGATCTTGAAAGAAAGTACTGCGCAGCTCGTCTTCTGGATAGACAATACGCTGAGGTTGGAACATGCGAGAGGGCTTGCGGGCGGATTTTCGGGCTCGCTTCTCCTGGAGCTGGACGGGTAGGGTTCGGACGAGAGTAGTTGTAGGTGGGATCGCTCCTACAACGCGGTACCATGGGGGTTCTTGTTGTAACCGTCCCGTTTCGAGCATCCGTGAAGCAAGCTGGTGAACTCGGAGAGGTCGGAGGTGCCGTCCCATGATGACAACAGGTGGTGTGCAGTCTAAGTAGAGTGCCAAAAAGGGACAGGAAGCTTGACCTCGTAGCCGAATCGCGAATTGACTGTGACTTGATGGCGAATTCCAAGGGAGACGGTGATATTGCTTGTGGTTGTATGATTCTAGAAACTTTTTGAGGCACCCGAAGACCGGGTAATAATTTACACAACGGGATGGATTTTGTTAACTCAACCTCAGAACTCCTCAAGACCGCCCCACTCCACCATTTCCACCGTATTCCTCGGCCTTCACGTCATTTGGGACGTCATTTCGATATCTTTTATTCGTCAATTGATTGTACAATTATCAGGATACCGCGTTTTTTGTCAAACCCCTCCCCCGCCGCCATCTGCGGGTTGCTCAACAATGCCAGGGACGTTTTCGCACATATGTTCCCGCTCCATATAGCAGATGTTACGGCTGCAATCCGTGTCTCAGGCCGCCGGATATGTATACGCCGCTCCTCTCGTCCGCGCTCATTACATCTACAAATCCGGGCAGCAACGCTATCCTCAAATTGCGACCTATCATCATGGTACTCCACTCGCCATAGTCCTTCAATCAAAGATTCTCGGTGGTCCCCAATCGACCGGCTTTTTATTGGCGCTTTGGTGAAAGCCAGTCTCTGTCGGGTACACTCTGCATCCTTTAGTGTCTCGACTCAACCTCCGTCCACTGGCCTTACGAAGCGTCCACTTCGCATCTTTCGGTATGGATATCTTAGTACTTTTAGGAGGGACTTAGAAAAGATTTGGTATCGAGAGAAAGTTCCTGAAAAGTTCAGACCGTCTCTAAGGGCCCTCTGTGGAATGACAGAAGGAGACCCGGACGTGCCGCATGTCAAAAAGAAACCCCCTTCACCTCCTCTGACCGCTGAGGGCGGCCCAGACCCTCCGAAAACCCCTCTTAGCAGACAGGAACGAGAAAAATATGTGATGCCGATGCTCTTTACCAGTAGTCACTCAGAATTGTTAAACATCCAAGCATTCCGGCAAGCTATACGACAGGCACATGCATCACCTAACTCTATCACAAACGAGATGCTTTTCGAGCTTTATCGCAAGCTTCCCGGATACCGAGTTCCCTATCTAGACATGAAAACCATGGAACGATTTGTCGGTCGACTGATGACGGTTCCTCTCCGCAATCAGGTCTCTATGCTCCGATATTTAACATTGATTGAGGACATGAAATCTGCGGGTGTTCCTATCATGAGGAACGAATGGAACCAAGCCGCAGCTTTTGTTGCGAGATCCTTTAAGTACACTACGGCTGCCGAACTGCGTGCTGCTTTGGAGCTATGGCAAGAGTCCGAGAGAGACTACGGGGTTCGTGCGGATATAACTACCTTCAACATTCTTCTTGATGGTGCCTCGAAGTCGAAATCCGGAAGTCTTGCGACTACTATATTGAAAGAGATACGAGCACGGAACCTGGAATACGATCGCTACACATACACCACGCTCATGATGTATCACGCGGGTTTCGGAGACGCCACCAAGATCCGGCATACCTACCAGGATTTGGTCGACGCAGGCGAAGTGGTGGATACAGTGGTTCTTAACGCGCTTATGACGGCATTGCTCATGGCGAACGAAGAGCGTTCGGCGGCTAATATCTATGCTTATATGAAAAGAGTCGCGGTTGTGACGACTAAGCGGCCATCTTACATGATGGCGCAGTGGAGACGGAAACGTTATATTGCGCAGAGGCTAAAGCGTAGAGGCCTCCAGTGGGGAAAGAATTACGTTGAGGAGCTAAATGTCCAATTGGGACCAGATATTGCGAGCTTTCACCTTTGGATTCATCTCTACTGTCGAGCTGGCGATTGGGAACGTGTGCAGTTTCATATACGTGATATGGAGATGTTTGGCTGTCCGATAAACAGAGACGTGTATCTCTCGATGTTGAAAGGGTTCGCATGGCATGGAACTTCACTTGACACTCCATGGAACAGGGAGAGACTGCGCTTGGTGCTCGATAAGGTGCTCGATGAGAGGAACAGGCTGGTGGGCGAGTGGGATCGGATTATGGCGGTGTGGGTTGTTCGGGCGGTGGAAAAAGTTTATCACGATGAGCAGGTGTTAGCGGGGGTGTGGGACGAAATTGCGGCGCAGTGGGCACGGCAAGGTGACGTGATATCTGATTTTGCATTGGGCGTGTATTTGTCTTCGATGCGTGCCATTGCTCAGGACAATGAGCAGAGGAGGATGCAGCAGCAGCCACCCCAGCTACCGACATCACCAGAGACAACGGATTACTTGAACGCATTATAGGAGTACATTTGAAAGTGGATGGATATGTTTAGGAATTGTGTTTTTGCATCCTACTACGAGGGTCTAGGGTGGTTTGCTTATATCTAGTGGGCTATGGCATGAGCTGGGTGTTTGTTTCCACTTTGTTGTGTATGATATTTCTCTTGAGGCATGTTAGACGAGTCCTCCCAGAGGCGGTGTAAATAGTGACCACGCACTGGGATCCTTTATCCTTAAGGTTGTATTATACCCACAATTATAGCATATGTTTACCAAAATACAAAACCAGCAACATTCCAAATTAAACCAGAAACCACAAACGCCGTAATGTCTCAGTGTGTCCCTCTCTTGCGATCCGACATCTACGACAAAGCGTCGGCTATCGTTCCTCCTTCCCGTCTCTTCATCTACTTCTCCGCCTCTGGCTTATCATCAAACTGCTTCCTCGCGTCCGCGATGACTTTGCTCATTACCAGCAGCTCCTCAACACGTCCTAGCTTCCGTGGGTCGTGACGAAGTGCAAATTTGAAGTCGTCGACTTTTATCTTGTTGCGTCGCGCCTGTGAAGCCATGCGCGCCGCATCGTGGCACATATCGACAATGTATTCGGTGACGATCTCATCGAGGACTTGGACAGACTCGGGGAGTGGGTCGGGATCATCGCCGTAGGCGTACATTAGGGTGCGCACTGGGCGAGTTAGTGGGCGACAAAGAAAAGGAGAAAGAAGAGATCGGACATTCTTTGACGAAGAGGTTTTGGCGGCGAGAGCGGCGGGTACGGGAGGCGCTGACGTCGCTAGCCATGACGGAGAATTTGAAAGTTGAATCAAGGAGGTTAAGTCGTTAGCAGTGGTATGTCGGATTGAGTGGTTAACTGCTGTTCAGATAAGGTGCGGCTCCGGATATATTTTGGTGCACGTGCTAGATGTTGGCCCTTCCTCCCTCATTCGATACACCTTAGTATATATCATCTTGGACTAGACAAACGCTCCTCTCTCCACGCCACTGTGTGCAGAGGGCTCGCCTTGATGAGGATGGTTCCAGCCAACGTAGCTACCAACCCCGTCACACTGCGTCATCCTAATGGCAGCGGATCGGTCAGCACGTACTCTGTACTTGTTTTCTTCACCTATCTCTACACATACTCGGGCCTGGTAATAAAGATTGGGACGCACCTTTTCTGGTAATTAATTTTGCTGGTAGAGCAATGTGCTAACTAGGGGGGAGAGTGCACAACTGCTAGTTTCTGGCGAAATCTAAACAAGTTTAACCCACAATTATATATATCGCTCTTAATTATTACCAGATCCATGTGGTAGCTGCTAGAACAGGAGCGTCCCAATCTTTATTGCCGGACCCGAGTAACTCAAGGCTAATTCATGTCCAGCAACCAGTTAATTGGGATCTTATAATATGATGCTCCCTCGCATATAACTAGCACAACACGACTAATTGCACCAACTATTCCACGTTCACAAGTCCTCCGTCACTCAACGGTTCAGAGTTAGTTAATCCACGCATATATTGCAACATCTCGAGATGGTCAACTGGTAACAATCTCTTATTATGGAGTTCTTTGCGGAGCTATCACTAGTCCAATCCGACTGTCAGCATTATGTCCAAAATCACCTTCTATCACTACTATTCCCGTAAGCAAAGATACTAAGTAGTGTTAACATAATGACGAGTCCTTATCAATGTAGCCTTAGCTACATTTGGATTGCAAAGTCCAAAAACGGGGCATGTCGGTTGTTATGCAATTCTGTCGAGACAAAGTTGATCTCTATGAGAACCAGGCGGCCAATCTATTGCACGGCTCTCTAGTACCGCTGGTTTCCTTCCAAGCAGTTCATGATAGCTTACTCGTCTATATTACCGCTTGCAAAATAGCATACTATATATCGAAACTATCTAGAGGAAAGAGTCTCCAAGTCTCAATCACCGGCTGAAGACGGTTTCGGATCTCGCGCGTGTTATGGTCCATAAAGCAATGCCATCCACAGATATCACTACTATTCTTTGATTGTGATGGTGCATCGTATCAACTTATTAGACGAAATTTCTATTTAGTCGACAATTCTGGTTCTATGACGCCCCAGAGATGGGAAGACTAACCGGAGCGCAAAGAATTAGAAACCTGATTAATACCTAAGCACGAGAGCTTTTGGTATCCCATGGTTTCGGAGAGGATGAACTGCACGGTGTGGAATATTCGAAGATGCTGGATATTCTAGTATATTACTTGCCGAAGATTCAGGGGTGGAGGGATGACAAGACTGAGAGATGTTTGGAAGGCTATTTGCATGACTTCAGGTAGGAGAATGTGTTGGCCGAAGTGGAGATGGTATGAGTCCCTAGCTCTCTCTCTGAACCTTTACACAATGGGTGCATCATTGTCTGCCTTTGCCTACGGTCCCACGATAGGGGACGCAGCTGTAGGAAACCACGTTAGAGCACCTTGTGGTAGGGCTTAGCTTATGGCCCATTCACCACCTCTGCAGAGCAACTACCCTATGTCTATAAGTATATATCTAGGAATGCTGAGCCCCTGAAGGCTGAAGGCTAAAGCATTGACGACCTGATACCGGTTTTAGACAATCAGGCTACGCGCGCCAAAGAAAACAGTGCACAAGTGCGCTCAACATAATTACACGCTGATAGCATGCGCGCAAATACAGCAGTGCGATAGAAGTAACTTCGAATGATGGGGGCGCTTCCCAGAGGTAAAGACTTGATATAAGGAACTATACTACTGGTATACTTGTGACAAGGTGGCTATGCCACGGATCCGAGTGCACGAACCTCGGGTTCTACGTACGCCTTATTATCGATGGAAACCCCAGACATCTGATTTTCGCCTAAAGAGTTGATCATGAAGAGCAAGTTTGCGAGCGACGTAAACTCTGACTCTCTGAACAGGAGTAGGTCTCTAGGGCAGGATGTAGCAGATTGCATCGTGGGGTATGATAGGTCCAACTAGAAACTTAAAAACAAGCCTTCGATGTCATTAGCTCCCAGGAAGTTGTCAGCGCTTGTTAGAGTTACCGGGAATAGCTTTCGGTGGTTTCCATGCAGGGCACATAGCGTAATGAAAAGGTACCAATCGCTTACCCCTAATTTAAATATCTCCTCGGGTCAAGCGCCCGTTCTCCCGTTCTTCTCAGCGACAAGACCCTAGTACAACCCACGCGTACAATGTAACGTCTACCCCTCTCAATCTCTAACCATCTCCTGGTGGATACTCTACTTCGTGGCTGAATCAAGGATTCAACTCTTTCTCTGTTGTAATCCTCTCACTCTCACCTCATCGCTCCTTCTGTTTGTTTTTGTCACTCATTCCGTTTGATTTGGAAAGAGATCTGCTGCTCCTTTATCGCGCAGTCGACACACCAACGTATTCTCAGGAAGAATACAAAGTTTCAACACAGATTCCTTAGCTTTGAAAGCATTTCAACCTTGAATGACACGGTTTTGAATTCGGAACTCTAACTCACCTACGGGGACTTCTTTCTTAAAGCGCCTACCAATATTCGAAGACGAAAAGCTATAGATTTGACTCCCGAAATGGGCGTGATACGCATACGGCAGCTAGGCGCCGAGCAGAGCGTTGCGAACGTAGGGTCGACGTTTTCTTCGTGGGACAGATGTAAGTTGATAGAGGACCTGTCTGGATTGTAAGAGCGCTGGACTGACGGGTGTCTCCTGCAGGCATGCAGAAGAGCTATTGCAAGTGAGTCCTTTGACGAAGGCGCGTTATGTGTGCACTCTATGAGACTAATTGGTGGAATCCCTACAGAATCCCGGTGATAGTGGGGTGTATAATAGCGGGCCTCTTCATCATTTCAATGTTGATGTGCCTCTTCCGGTGCATAATGTGCGGTTATGCCTGCTGTGCATGTTGCTGTGGAGGATGCGGCGGCAGTAGTAGGCGAAGGCACAAGGAAGGGTCAACGACATACGTCCTACCACCACCAGCTCCGATCATCGACCGGCCGCCGCAGCCACCGCCGCCGCAACCCCACTATGCACCGCAGGCCCACTATGACGAGCCCAAATATGCTTATTTCGATAAACCCAGCGACGATGCACTACCGCATATGCCATCGGCCAAGGGGATAGAAGTGAAACAGGAGATTGAGGAATCACACGAGATGGTGAATGTCCGAAGGTCGCCCAGTCCACAGGCGATGGGCATGCATGCGCCGCCGATGCGGCCTGGAGAAGTATATCAGGGCCAGCCACCGCCAAATGCTACACCAAATTATTACCCAACTGGTACCACTGTCTCCAGTCCGTATAATACCGGCAATGGACCCTACGTTCAGGCTAGACCGCATCTAGCACCTCCAGGCCCCTATGCAGGTGGTGCCGGTGAGCAAAGGAATATAACAGATTATTACCCAACTGGCACCGCTGTCTCCGGTTCATACCACGCCGGCAATGGGCCCTACGTTCAGTCCAGGCCGCACCTAACACCTCAAGGCCCCTATGCAGGCGGTGGCGGCGAGCAAAGGAATATACCAGATTATTATCCAACCAACACCGTTGACTCCAGTTCGTATAACGCCGGTAATGGGCCCCACTCCAGTCCATATAAGGCCGAAGATGAGCTCCACATTCCTCACCAAGCACCCCAAGCTCCTAGTGCGGGTGCTATTGATGTGGAAAGGACTACGTCCCAGAAGATGTATCAACGCCGAGAATACCAACGACAAGAGTACCAGGCCTATAATCCCAGCAGCCAGCGAAAGCCCGAGGAATGGACGGCCCTATGATCGATCGGCCTTGTCGAGGTTGTGGGGGAGTCGGAGAAGTTGTAGGCATCCCCAAATATTGAGAGGGACCTTGCCTAGAGGCAAAAGTGCAGTAGGTATGAAGTTGCGAATTTTTTCGTGTAGTTTGATATACATCTCGTAGTTATTGCCTTATATCTTTTATTTTTGTGGTTTTCTGAATGCACCTGGCGAAGTCGCCGTTTTCAAGGTTCTCTTGGGTTCAAATATTTATTTTGAACGGACGCGGCGTTAAAAGGAACTTGTAATTATGGTGATGCTGGATTGGAACGGAGGACGTTTGATGTGGTTGAAGAACTGATTGTACCTGTTATGGATTGCGCGAGAGGTTGATGTGTCGTGAATATATTGTAAAATGTTAGCTTAGGATCGTGCTGTAGCCGAGACCATTAGATCTACATTGACCCCGATCTGACAACTACGTCATCGCACAACTACCTACAAGTTCCTTGATATTGCAAAATGACATCGTTGCATCCAAGCTCTCAACAACGAACAACAAAACAAGACAAATTCCTGGCTGAGAGGCTAACTACGAATGTGGATGAACACCGTCACTCACTATAAAATGCCCCAATCCCTATTTCCCAACCTTTCATCCGAGCACTATCATACCGCACACTCAAACTATTCCTAACGCGTTCCTGCATCAACCTATTTGCCACTTCATTTGGGACATTGCATCGATTCCCGAGAACTCAACTACCCGCTCGACCGATACAATTGCTGTCGCATATCGAACGAAGTCATGTGCCTCATAACCTCCCGCACCGAAGAAGATGCCATTCCTCCACGCCACGTCTACCGCGACAAGCAAACCGGCGCATACTTTAGTGATCCGGCACCTCGACGCAGCTACGTTTCGTCAACGGGCGGACGCTCTGTACATAAAGTGCAAGAGGTCCGCCATATGTACCCTCCGGCGTCGCCACGCGCCTCCTATGTCAGTGCACACAGCAAACGCAGTATACGAGGGTCGCAGCCGGTTGTCATTGTGCCTGCTGGGTCAAGGAGCGTGAGGTCTCACTATTAGAATGGAGAACGGTCGATAGGGAAGAGAAGGGTAATTGGGAGGGAGAGGGTGGGGTAATGATCTTCTTCGACTCTTATTCTATTTCTTGTATTGAATGTTGGATTTGGATTAATATTTACCTGGGAAAACGGCGTACTTTGGGGTGCTCTTTTGGTTGTTATAGCGAGCGTTGGGGGATAGTCGCTTTTTCAAGCTGGCCCTTAGCCGTTGGGGGAATGTTTGAGATGGGGATATGTACTGTAAATGGCATACGATACGCACGATACCTTCATGAAGTTTATGGCTTGCTTTGGGTGCGTACCACGTGTGTTCTCATTCTCCGTGGGGTATTCTCCGTGGGGTATGCTAGTGTATTTTGTGTTTGGTATAAACTTAAGCTTCCATCTGTTTGGTTTCAACACCATCTCGACGACACCTGCTCTCGTTGGCCAGATTTTTCACTGAGCGAGGTCAAAGCGAAAAAGAACGACTGGTATACGAGCTCACTTGATACCGTTCTTTAAGCTTTGTATGAATTCTAAGTGAACTTTACAAATAGCAACTGTATCGCTTCAATCCCATCACTCGGCGAAACCGTTGAGATCGAAGCTTCAAATAACCTTTGAAGCTACCCAAATTGACTACACCATCAGCCCAAAATCCAAACTTCAATCCCACCATTCAAAGAATCATATATAACCAACCAGGTAAAAATGACATCCCATTCTCTCCCTCCCTCGCATTATCACTACCATCATGCCTACCTCAGAAAAAACGCACCTCTCCAACGTCGCCGCCTCGCTCTCAGCCATCGAGCATCCCCTCGTGCCCATCGCAAACTGCTTGTCCGAATGCGGTTGCAAGTCAGTACCCCACACTCTCTACATATAGATCTTCGGGTGCTAACACAGTGCAGAATAGTTGTAATCGTCGGTGTTGTCATTCTTGGGCTCCTGTTTGGCCTATTGATATGGCATATTACCCGCACCTGCGTATTTGGGAAGCCGTTTTGTGTGTGTGGTAGGAAGAAGAAGGTGAACGAGGACGAAGAAATCGGTGTAAACAGTCAAAGCGAAGCAGAACAGTAAAATACTCTATATTACTAACTGCCCACCCTGTTGTAAAATCACCCATAATCACTCGGACAAGTGTCACGTGCGACATGTCGGGGTCAGGGTTCTGCGCCACCGATGTGCCACTTGACAGCTGCCAGCTGCAGGGCGCCTTGCATAAGTACTAGTACACTTTCTCATGTAGGTAGCCGAGTAGGTAGATCAATTCAGATCAGCTGGGATAATACTACTGGTGCACGCGGATAGTGATGTTTTTCAAATAGTGCAAACCACAGCCTGACACAATTTGTTCAGCAAGACCCTTGGATCAGCTTGCAAACTGCCATGTTGCAGCATGATGAGTTGTTCTTGATAGCTGATTGGAATTGAATTCCCTTCCCCAACGCTGAAAAACTCTAACAAATATAGTACGAATGCAATGAAAAATAAAGGAGAAAACCGACAAAGGCCCACCCTAACAGAAATGACTCGAGCAACAGTTGTTGAAAAATCTTCCTAAGACGCAAAAACCCTCTTTATGCCGATTGGCATCTTCGTGACCCAGAACCATCATATTACCCACTCCTCACAGTTTCATATTTAGCATCCATTCATAGGACGCATGCACACATTTTTTTGTCAATCAGTAGCCGCACTCATTAATTTTTCCCTGTATGGATATCGGTAACATGAGCCGGGGGTGGGCTCGTGGGCGGTTGGAAGGGATTATTGCTTTGAACATAGGAATGCGTGGATGTCCCAGTCGGGTGGGAGCTCACTGGTGGTGCTGGAGAGCCCGGTCCACGGTAAGCTGCACCATTGCCACTATTGTGCGGCGCCAGCTCATAGGACTGGCCGATAGGATGAGCTGGAGGAGGCGCATAATATGCGTTGGTGCTGGTTGAATTGGTTGTGGTACCTGTATATTGAGGATTTGGAGTGTAGGGTGGAGGGGTAAAGAAATTGCCATAGTGGCCATATGCTTCTTGACCAGGTGGCGGTGGAGGATAATATCCCGCAGGCCCCGGAGGACCAGGCATGGTGTGGTGGGTGGGATGTTGGTTTTTTGGAGCGAGCCAGCCTGTACCAGCCATCGGCCGAAGTCCACTACGGCGGCGACGGCGAGCACTGATGAACCTAGTATGCGATATTAGAAAGGTACTTTATTTCGAACGAGGGGTGCATTTTAACATGGAGAGCGGCGGGGTAAGTAGGCTTACATCAACATGGCGAGAAAGAAGATGAATCCAATAATCATAAAGGCAACGAATACCCATCGTCCCCACGAGTTCCAGCGGGTAGAATAGCAATCTCCCAATGCGTCGCACGTAATGTATTCAGTGTTGTCGGCCATAATAAATAGTAATAATAGCGGAGTTCAATTATGAGTTGGGCGACCGTAGTTGTCAGCTATAGTGGTGGTGGTGGTACAGTGTATGAATGGAAACTCAGGAAATGGAGAGACGACAGGAAAGGCGATGGCTTTTGTGTTGTCTGTGCGGGACCGAGAACCCGCAGGACGCCAGCCTTCAGCTGATGACGCAAGCACTGCCTGGCTGGGCACTGGGCGATTTGTCCGCCTTCCAGATTCCCAAACCTTGCTGCATACGACTGGACTGAGATGTACCACGCTCCGAGACCACGCCGAGACCATTCTTGAAACAGCAAGTGTCGAAGCTTGGTAGCGCGTTGCCAAGCGATGTAGGATTGAGCCGCCGCGTGAAAGTTTGAAGAAATTTGAAGAAGCAACTAACCACTGACCTGCGCCTCGTTTGAAAACGCTGGATGAATGAATGAGCGCGGTGACATGTCCACCAAAGCGATGAAGCCCAAGGGCTTGAAGAAGGGCGGTACCGACTCAAACCGGAACTTCTCGGTGCGCAATCCGCCCGCTAAAACAACTTTTGAGACGTATGCTGACCAGGTTTGCAGTACAAATCGTTCTCAAAAAAAATCGCGAGCTTGTCTGCGCCCCGATTTTATTAATCTTCAACATCTACCCCTAGCATGCCCTGCTGATACTAGGCTTAGAAAGATTGACCCTGTCCGCCGAGTGCGCAATTACGTGGACGATGAGGAGACGACGAAATCGTTCTTCAAGAGCTCATTCGAAAACTGGGTTGAGCTGAATCTCTCGACGACATTTACGCAATTCACCCGCGAAGTTTCTCCGCTCTGCGACTCGCTTCCTCTCATCCTGCATCATAAAGGCCAGATATTCGATATTCTACACTGCTACATCGCGAAACGAGATGCCCATGCGCTGGAACCTCTCCTCGATTTGTTGGCCCAGTTCGCGCATGATTTGGGTGCAACCTTCGAGCCGTATCTTGGACGTTCAGTAACACTATTGTCGAGCCTTGTGGCGAAGCATGTCGATGTGCAGACCATAGACTGGACATTTAACTGCCTTGCATACCTCCTAAAGTACCTTTCGAGGCTGCTAGTACCGGACTTACGGCCATTGTATGATATTCTTGCGCCTTTGCTTGGGCGGGAGAACCAAAAAACGTTCATTGTTCGTTTTGCTGCTGAAACACTAAGCTTTCTGGTACGAAAGGCGAAGGCGGAGCCACTACGGTTAATCGTGAGGCATGCATTCGAGGACCTACAGAAGAGTACGACGAGGGTGGAAGCCAGTGCTTACCCGCACGGATTAATGATCATGTTCAAAGAAGCTTGCATCAGTATGGACCAGACAATACACTCGAGGGGACCGCAGGTGTTCAGAATGATGCTTCAGATAACATTAGAGCAACCGGATGCGGATGAAGCTTGTCTGCATGTTGTGCAGGGTGTCCTGACAGCATTGATCCATCATTCATCACGGGAAACATTCCAGCCGATAATGGAAGTGGTGCAGGAGTTCATCAAGTCTGAACTGGTCAACGGGAGTGCCAAGGTCCGGAGGACGGGGATTGCTGCGAAGTTACTGTATACCTGTGTATCAGTCAGGAAAAGTGATCGAATACAGCACTGGGATGTTATCGGGGATGTGGTACTGAGTATAGTGGAGGCTGTACATCAAATACCATCAGGCGACGAGGGATCAAGGAACGCTATGTGGCAGACATTAAAAGCCGTTGCAGTCATAGTTAACTACGCCGATGTAGACGTGGTAATTTCGAAGTGCAGTAGGGTTGTTGAAAGGGTCAAGGATTTTCAGGTACAGCATCAGGCCTACCAACCATAATAATTACCTACTGACCTCTCAGGATGGCACTTTGTTTCTTCCATTCTGCGAGTTCACATTAGGGTTAGGGAAGGAACGATTCGCAACATTTATCCAGCCATATCTTCAAAGGTGTGTTGTCCATTTGCAACTCATGTCATCTGTGGTAGCTAAACTCGTCTAGATTTATGATTTCTCAATGGGCGTCTCACGAACGCACCCTGTGCTTGCTCATCCCAAAGTTAGCATTTACTGACGCATTGCAACTTGCAAAAGAAAACGAGAAGTCTTTCGATATAATTAACCCTAAATCATCCATAACGGCGGGGGCACTCCAAGCACTTGAAGCTCTCACGTCCAGATTAGCTAGCGATACTGTTGAGTGGGATCAGCTTGAACCTCTTGTCGTTCTCGGCTGGCGGTATCTTGACGTGCTTTCTTCTCTCCTTCCGACCAATGATCATACACACGTAATGATCTTTCATGAACTCCTCATATCGCTTTTGGGAAGCATATCCAACCACGTAAAAGAACAGCGATTGGCCGCGCTGGCTGGTAAGGCATTGACTCTTGTCAGTCATGTAAAGACTCCAAGGCAGACACAGTCTACAGGATTATCGTCTGGACAACTTGTTGCTCTTATTATAGCATTTGGACAGAATCCCACTTTCCTGAAAGGTGCTCTCGAGCACATTAAACGTGTCGGAGTGCAGATGTTTAGCGAGGAAGAGACATCATCTCTCTCTGATAGCTTGATCTTGAGACTTACATCCCCAAGTGGAGATGTTAGACGCCTTTCGCTATATACTCTAGAGCTACTATCCAAAGCTAGAGAAGCGGGAGAATCTGATATAATCAGAACAGCCGCAATGGTGGAAGAGATACCATTGGCTATATCTAACCAGAGGAATATTGCAATGTATGTTCGTAAGCTCGGAATGGACTATCGCCAACTTGCAAAGAATTCATGGGGGTATCGGATTGTACCTTACTATTGTTTCGGTATGTAGTCTATACATATGATGTGGTCTCTTCACTCACACCCAATTTAGGTTTAATGACAGCCAAATTTGCGCCTCTGTGGGAGGAAGCTTCTAAAGCGCTGGCACAGGTCGTGGAGTCCAACGAGGAGGTTGTTGCAGAGTTGGCCTTCAAGTGGCTCTCTGGTCAGGGTTTGGAAGATGCTGATACAAATTTACACTGTGACGAGACACCACATATGACTTTAACTGCTTTCGAGTGTTCGAATTTCAAGATTCTTGAGCAGGCCGCAGAGAAATGCATTGTCGACGATTTCAGTGCGATAACTGAGCTTGAGATTATGTTCACAGCAGTGAGCAACACCGTCCAACCCACCATATGCATTATTACTAATTTGTGTCATTAGGATTCGAAAGTCTCCACCATTTCAATTTTGACAGCCAGAACGCAGGCACTTCGCGTGTTGTGTGAAATCCCCGAGATTGCTGAAAAACGAAGTCGTCTGATGGTTCCCATGTTTCTCGAATGGAGCAAAATGGATGCAGATGTTGAAGACGATGACGACGAGGGTTCACTTGAGACACCTTCTGCGATCAAATGGTCACGTCAGAGCCAAACTGCGATGCTTACTTTATTTACTAAATTCGTCAATCCAAAGGTTCTCTTCAAGGCCGATATTGTATACGCAAGTCTACTCAAACTGCTGGCTTCTGGGGACGCAAAAACCCAAGCTTTGGCTCTCAAATGCATCTTAACTTGGAATATTCCTGCCATTAAATCCTACGATGATCAACTCACGAACCTGCTTGACGACACTAGGTTCCGAGACGAATTGACCAACTTCGTTCAAATTGATGAAGATCATTCCGCAATCCAGGGTCAGCATCGAGAGGTTCTCATGCCTGTGCTGTTGCGGCTTCTATATGGTCGGAGTTTGTCAAGGAAACGCGCCTCATCGGGCCGAAAAGGGATGTCGTCCACCAGAACTGCAATTCTGGGTGCTCTAGCGAACTTTGGGCAAGAAGAGCGAGGTCTATTTGTTAATGTTACCCTAGGTGAACTCGCAGGTGTTAACTTTGTGGATAAGTCGGATACACGTGCATTCAAATTCAACTTAAAGGTTCTGGGAACAGTGCATTTCTCCCTCAGGAAACAAGTCGGTTTAGTTCGAATGTTTGAGGATTTATTCAAACAACTCGGATCAACGTTATTCCCTCACGTGCAAAAGATGTTGGATGCATTACTATACTGTATTGTATCTTCGATTGAATCTATAAAGGCGCTGGATAGGGAGTCGGAGAGCGAAGATCTAGTCACTCTCAAGTCATTGAAGGCGATTAGACAAGGAGGGTTGAAATGTCTGAATGCGATGTTCCATCATTACCCAACTTTCGACTGGAAGCCGTATCTGAAAGACCTATTTGGTGCGTTGGTTGAGCCTCGCCTGGAAAAACTTCCGATTGAGACTTCCCAGAGTGTTTCCAGCATGCTGCAATTGTTCTCAACCTGGGCTAGTTCGAAGCACACTGTTTTATTCCTCGCGGAATACAATGTCCAAGTACTCCCTAAGGTCGCGGAGTCTTTGGGAAATGTTGCTGTCAATGATGAGGTTGTCTTGTTTATCGTTCAGTTGGTCCGAAAGATTGTGCAGCACGCAGGTAACACTGAAGAACTTGAAGTTGCGAGCGCTGTTAAGGATCAGCTCTTGAGGCCCAATGTTGACCTATTCTTAAACCAATTGGGAGGTATCCTGAGAAAGAGTTTGGGCAAGGATGTTCTTGAGCAGTGTATCGAAACCGTTGCTGTTCTTGCACCCCATGCGTTTGGAAATACCGAAACCACTCAGCTGGTCGATATATCAGTCTTTTTATTGGATCAACCTACTCGAAGAGTCAATCCCAAGACCAAGAGTGAGATTCTCAAGATCTTAGTCAACTTCCTGCCGCTCTGTGTCATGGAGAAAGGAGACAGCTTGTTCGAGCGAACCTTCAAGACTGTGTCTTCATTATTCGGGTTTTTCAGAGATCGCCCCTCCAGAACATTACTTGCAAGCGTTTTGCAGGTCTTTGCTGAAAGAGATGAGGAGTTGCAGGTAGTTGCAGAGCTTTCGAAGAAACTCAATGCCTTCTCGGCCAAACGTCTTGATGAACCGGATTTCGAACAGCGATTGAATGGGTACGAAACCATCAATGACAAACGGTACGCTAGCTTCAACGCAAAGCAATGGCTGCCTTTGCTGCATAACATGCTCTTCTTCATTCGCGATAATGAGGAGCTTGCAATACGTACCAATGCATCATATGCCCTGAAACGATTTGCTGAAGTTTGTGGGACGAAGATTGGTAAGGATGATGAGAAAAGCTTCATCTCTGTTCTTTCGGATATTGTCCTTCCAGCTGTTCGTGTTGGTGCTCGAGAGCAGTCTGAAATTATTCGTGCCGAGTATGTTGGTGTGATGGCGCATATTGTCAAGGGATGTCCGTCTCTGGAAGGAGTTGGGGATATGGAACCACTTCTCGTGAGCGGTGACGAGGAGGCGAGTTTCTTTAATAACATTCTTCACATTCAGCAACATCGCCGTGGAAAGTCGCTTCGCAGACTGGCCGAGTTGGTCAAAAAACATGCCGTTCTGAGCTCCAATATTGCACATTTCCTGCTACCGCTGATTGAACATTTCGTTTTTGATCAAGCCGAAGGTGAACACAATCTTGCCAACGATGCCGTGAATACTATCGGTGCCTTAGCCGAACAGCTAGAGTGGCAACAATACCGTGCCTTGATCAAGAGGTTCATGAGCTATATCAAGTCCAAGCCTGATTTGGAGAAGATCGTGATTCGTTTGATTGGAACGGCCGTCAATGCTCTATCCAATGCTTGGGAAACAAAGTCACTATCAATTGCGGCAGCAGGAAAAACCGGTAGCGATGACAGCGATATCGATATGAAGATTATAAACGTTGCGAAGCCTTGCTGTCGACTGGCGGTGTCCTTGCCGGAACAGCAAAAGTTGGCAAATGACATTTCAAATTGGTTCCTTCCGACCTTGTCTGAGTATCTCCATCAGAAAGAAGAATCGACCGTCGCTCTTCGAGTGCCGGTCGCCGTGTCCATCATTAAGCTTCTCAGAGTCATGCCGGAGGATATGATGAAGTCCAAGTTACCAGGTGTCTTGACTGACGTGTGCCACATCCTTCGAAGCCGAGCACAGGACTCACGAGATATGACCCGCCAGACTTTGGCTGAGATTGCGATGTTACTTGGCCCCGATTACTTCTCCTTCATTCTGAAAGAGCTGAGAGGCGCATTACTACGAGGATACCAATTGCACGTTTTGTCATTCACTGTTCATTCGATTTTGGTGACGGTGCTTCCTACATATCCTCCAGGTTCGTTGGATTACTGTGTTGCCACAATCGTGGATATCATCATGGACGATATCTTCGGCGTCACGGGATCAGAGAAGGACGCAGAAGGATATATCAGCAAAATGAAGGAGGTCAAGAGCAACAAGAGTTATGATTCGATGGATATCTTGGCTTCAATTACGACTCTGCCATATCTTGGTAACTTAATACGGCCGATAAAGGCTCTTCTCCTGGAAAGCCTGACACTTAAGTTGTTCAGGAAGATCGATGAGCTACTCAGGCGAATCGGCATTGGGCTTCTGAAGAACGAGGTTGTCAAGGACCGCAACCTATTGGTGTTTTGTTATGAGATTGTTCAGGAAGTTTACAAATCACAATCGACTGTGCCGAAGGAGGAGGAAGTAGAAGAACACAAGAAACGCTACATCGTAAACCTCAAAGTACCCTCCAAAAATGTCACCAAGGTTGCAACTTCTTCGCATGTAACCAAACTTATCAAATTCGCCTTGGACATCCTCCGCACCATCCTCGGTAAACACACTGGTCTCATGACGCCGGAGAATATAGCCGGGTTCATTCCAGTCATTGGTGACGCGGTCCTTTCGAATCAGGAGGAAGTTCAGATCTCGGCACTGCGATTGCTTACCTCTTTCATCAAGGTGGATTTATCCGAGATCGATGAGGGATCAAGTGTGTTCCTTTCGAAGGCCGTGAGCTTCGTCAAATCTAGTCCGTCTACCAACTCTGAGCTTGCACAAGCCAGTTTGAAGTTGATTAGCGCCATCCTTCGGGATCGTAGGAACGTCTCGGTCAAAGACACTATGATTGCGTATATGTTGACCAGAATCAAGTTGGATCTTGAAGAACCAGATCGCCAAGGTGTAGCATTCAACTTCCTCAAGTCCGTTATGACTCGCAAGGTTGTCATTCCAGAGGTATACGATATCATGGACCAGATTGCCACCATCATGGTAACAAACCAGACTCGTGGTGTTCGGGACTCGTCTCGGGGTCTTTATTTCCAGTTCTTGATGGATTACCCACAAGGCCAAGGGCGTCTAAAGAAGCAACTCGCTTTCCTGGTAAAGAATCTAGATTACCCTCACGAGTCTGGGCGCAAGTCGGTGTTGGATACCATCCATCTTCTGGTTACCAAAATTGGTGACAACTTGGTTCAAGAGGTGGTGGGGATGTTCTTTATTCCGCTTGTCATGATACTAGTCAACGACGAGTCTGCGGATTGCAGAGAGATGACTGGCGCTCTGTTGAAGGAGATCTTCAAGCGAGCAGACAATGAACGCCATCAGACATTCTTGCAGCTGCTCCGTACTTGGGTTGACCAGGACCAACAACAACTGCTTGTGCGTGTTTCTCTACAAGTCTATGGACTGTTCTTCGACATTGTTGGGGTAAAAGCAAAGAAAGAGGTTTCTCTGCTTACGCGCAGGTTGCGAGAACTTCTTACCAATGCTATCGATGACGACACTGAAAACCCCACAGAATGGGAACTGGTATATTTCAGTCTTCAATTGTGGTCCAAGTTGTCTCAACTATTCCCAGAAACTACGTTAGCAACCTCAAGCGCGTATATGTGGGAGGCGGTTCGCAGTTGTCTTCGTTTTCCTCATGCTTGGATCCGACTCACCAGTGCAAGGCTTCTGGGCTTACTCTTTGCCGAGTACTCCAAAGCATCTCTGGCTGAGGTTCCTCTTGTGAATAGTTGTGGACTGAAGCTTGAGGGTGGGGAGATGATCGATATCGCACAGGCTACCTCAGGGCAGCTCAACAGCCCGGAACTTACAGATGAACTTGGATTGCAGGTTGTCAAAAACCTCCTCTTCCTCGCTAGGTGTTTCTATTCCAGCCAGATGCCTGCAGCAAAGAAGGATGACGACGCTGCGACGGAGGAGGAGAGTGAGGCGAAGACTGCTTTGTCGTGGGTTATTGGACGTATCTCAGGTGTCATCCGCAGCGAGAGGAACGCTAAGAACGTATTCAACCCCTCTGCCTCCCTGATCCTGATATACAGGCTGACCAAAAATGAAATATAGGGTATCCGGGCGAAGAACATGGGCAAGAAATACGCACTCCAGTTCCTTGCGGCGATGGTCCAGGTGATCGCACCAGAAGACTTGGTCTCCATCACTACTACACTCATCATGCCTTTGTACAACCTTGTCGAGCTCCCAGATGCTAGTGAGACCAAAGGCTCGTACCCCACTCACCCACCACCTCTTCCTCATGCTAATTTGTTTCCTATAGATCTTAAAACATTATCCCAAGAAATCCTGTCCCTGCTGCAGTCCAATATTGGAACAACAGAGTATGCAAAGGCGTACAACGCCGTGCGGCAGCGTGTCCAGGAGAAGAGACAGGAGAGACGGAATAAGAGAAAGGTTGAGCTTGTGGCAGACCCGGAGATGGCAGCAAAGAGGAAGGAGAGGAAACATGAGAGAAAGAAGGAAGTGAGAAAAGAGAAGGGGATGAAACACAGAGACTGGCGTCATGGTAAGGCGGTTTGAAGGTCGGATTGTTGTAGAGTCGTGCGGGATTTGTTTGTTTATGGGTTTGTTTGGGAGGCGTTTAAAAGTGCTTTGATGGCGAGGTTAGACATGTCGAATCTGACGATGGCATGAATTACTGTACTACTCACAGTGGTCCGAACAGTCGTTGCTGACAGCTCTACAATGAGTAGATATAGTGATGAAGCTTAGACCACGCACGTACACGGGTCTCTCTATTCCTCCGTTGATAGTTAGGGGCCCTTTTCACGGTCTTGCAGTTCTGATTCCTATCATACGCACCTAAAATTGACCAACAGTAGACCTAAACTCGAGTTTACATAGTTTTACAAAATGACTGGCTTTTTTTAGATAGTACTCTACAATGCTGACAGACTTTAACCCACCGGACACTGGCCTGCTGCTGCTGACAAGTACATAAAAAATCCCGGACAGACACCCCCATATGACTACTGACGTCCGGACCACTGTGAGTAGTACAGTATAAACATTTTAGTTTCCAAGAGTGACTTTCCGTGAGCTGATGACCTCGGGATATTGCTTGTTCCTGTTGTCGTTGCCAAGCTCGTACTAACCTACCATCCGACTTTCTCCATACGTCAACTCCCGCTATCAATTTTACTAAACCTCACCGCCACTTCTTCAATGGCCTCCCAACTCTCCCGGTTGCGGGTCAGCTCCCTAGTGCCAGTCCTACATTTCGAGAATGATTGCTAAAACCGTCCAGCATGGTGCCCTGCCTTTCGCCGGCGGCCTCGCCAGCGCCGTCCTCCTTACCATGTCCACCGTCTACGCCGAAGTAGAGCCGGTACACACATCAAAATGCACGATTTTCCCGCGATGCATGGCTAATTTCCGCAGTCCAAAAAACCCATCTACGATGCGCCTCCTCCTCTCACCACCCCACCCACCAGCTCTCCAACACACCCCACTCCAACGGACCGCCTCGCAACCCACATCGGTGCAGCCCGCCGCTTCATAAATGCACACTACCGCCTGACATGCTACAAGCTAGATGACGCTTTCTCACAGTACCTCTCATATGAGCACTCGATCACGCGTACCATTGCCGGCCTTGCACCACCAAAGGACTCACCGGAGAAGGTGATGCCCGGCGCCATATATGTTGCCGTTGCGACCATGGCGGCGGTAATTGTCACGCGGAGGCGCTTGTGGCCAGTGAGAGCTGTTACCCCACTCCTGGTGGGTGTTGGATCTGCGTGGTACTTCATACCTGAGACGGCAAGGAATGTGGGAGATTTGGTCTGGGAGTGGGAGAAGAAGGTGCCGCAAGTTGCCGAGACTCACCAGGATGCCAGAGAGGCTGTTGAGAGCGCGTGGAGGAAGACATATGAGACGACTGTCGAGACCAGGAGAAAAATGGATGAGGCTGTGAGCAACGTTAGGAAGTCCGCGGAGGACCTTGTTAAGAAGGGTTAAATGGTTTAAACGGCAACGACGGTAGTAATGTACGATTTTGAGGGGGATGCGTACTCTTGTAGATTTGGGCTAGAAAAATTGGGTTGCGGTCTTGTTTGTGTGTCTCTGTTTGCGTGGCACTTTGTGGGGCCCGTAGGGATACAGGCCCCGGTTCTCTGCCCCGATACTCCTCAAATTTTCGGGTAACAGCCTGAGTCTTTCTCGGACAAGGCCGAATACCGGGATGCCTGTGTTTGCCTCCAGAAATGAATATAACAGCCCCCAATCCTCGCCTCCGTCCAACGATTTTGTTGAAGAGGCTTTTGCATTAGCCAAGAAGCACGGTATCGATCCTGCCGATCCACACCCAGATGATTATGAAGAAGATAACGAGAAATGCATATCCTTCAAAGAAGGTAGCAAGTTTGTTATTTGGGTAAATGGTGCAGTTTGTTGTAATGCTCGGCCTGTATGCAGCGATATGCCTGGAAACTCGCTGCAATACTATGCTGTTTGGCCTCTGGCAATTGGCTGGTCGGGTGACTATGACCAAAGTACTGTTGAATTGCTGTCTTGCAAACACGCTCGATTGTTTACTAGGGACCCCGACCCAATTCCACATGCATTGTAGCTACTCCACCACTAAACCTCGTTCCCCATTTTGCATTTCACTGGAGTTCTGCCATGAGGCTACCCGGCCGAAATGTAGCTAACCGTTTGAAATATTTCTTTGCTCCTAAGCTCCTAGTCACCATTCCAATGGCAAAACTCAACACCAGTACGCGCGTCGAGCCACAAACGAACGACTTACAACAGCCTCCGACGAAACGACGTCGTCGAGGTTCGGAACCGCAGAATCGATCACCATCTCTATCCTCCTCGGACAGCGAAAGCTCCTCCGAAAGCTCCTCAGAAAGCTCCTCAGAAAGCTCCTCAGAAAGCTCCTCCGACTCCGACAGTTCTGATAGCTCACCCTCATCCTCCAGAGAATTACCTGTACCCCTAGAAGATGAAGAGGAGGAAGACACCCCGCCGCCCAGCGTCGTCCTCTACACAAATGAAAACCCACCCTCTGGTCAGCTGTATTGGTACTGGACCCAGCGCCAGCGCTACTTCTCCCGCTACTCAGAGGGAATCTGGATGACCCCGGACTCATGGTTCGGAGTGACGCCCGAGACCGTAGCTGCGTACTTCCCCCCTCCCCGTTCCTCTCTCCGCCCACTAACACCCCCTCCGCAGCAAAATCACCACGCACATGTTCCCCGCCTCCACCTCCTCAAATGTAGTAATGGACGCCTTCTGTGGCGTAGGCGGCAACAGTATCTCCTTCGCGCTCTCCCCCGCAGTCAAAAAGGTGGTTGCAATCGACACCAGCGCGGACGCAATCGCGTGCGCACGGCACAACGCAGCCATCTACGGGGTCGCAAACAAGATTGAATTCGTGTGTGCCGACTTCTTCGCCCTGGTCGATACCCGCTGGAAGTTTGAGGAGATCTCGGCCGTGTTTCTGAGTCCGCCCTGGGGGGGACCGACGTATAGGGATGATCCCGTCTTCGATCTGGAACAGATGCTGCCGTATACCGTCAGCTATATCGTTGGACGTGCGAGGGAGGTGTGTGGGAATATTGCGCTGTATCTACCGCGGACGAGTGATTTGAATCAGCTGGCGGCACTGATTGGGGATGGAGAGGAGATGGAGGTGGTGCATTATTGCTTGGGGAGGAGGAGTAAGGTGAGTTTCCTCTTTTTTCTTGGTGAAGGATGGAATATGGCTAATTGGCTTGCAGGCGATTGGGGCATATTTCGGGACGCTGAATGAGAGGGTGAAGATGGCGAGAGAGAATAGGTGGAAATAGCCAGGCGGGAGGCTGTAGGATCTGCAATCTCACATCGACAAATTTGAAAAATCAGAGGTTCGATGTTATATGGTTATGTCCCGGAGTTATTGGAACCTCACCACATTTACGGTTTATATAGAGGTTTTCTTATTAAAGATCAAGGCGAAACCTAGGAATAGTGAAGGAGATCTCCTTCACAGCCGCGCACTCGGAATATAAGATGCTGCACTGTGAAGCACTCGCAAAATACATGCCGTGTAAGGATAAAATATCTTTCCATCAGCACACCACCAGAGCACTGGCACCGTCGTACTACAAAGAGGCCAATAATATTACAAGGAACCTAGATAGATACCACTAGACATAGAAAAACGAGCCAGAGTGATACCGTATGGATTCATACAATGTCAGTGGGGCCAGTATCTACCAAAGGAAGATCGACAAGACTACATTACAAAGGGGTATAATATGATGCTGATGATGCTGATGATGATGACGATGATGACGATGATGATGTAGACAGTAAGAAGGGTATATGTGGGTAGGCAGAGACGGAAAGGACGAAAAAAACTGCACCTATAAAACCCCCCCGTGCTTGAAGAATGCTCGAAAGGCAAAAACATAAAAAATCAATAAAGACACGAAAACACCGGTATCCAAATATCAAAAAATGACGACAGCAGCAAACATATCCACACCACAAATATCCCAATATTCATCTTACAAACCCCGCCCTGCCAACCAACAAAACCGATCAACAGACCAACCAACCCTACACACCGTTCAAAAATGCCGGGAATAAAGAAACCAGTCCAAAGGGAATAATGATGGCGATATTATCGAAGGCGGTCGAAAAGCTGGACGCTCCCTCGCTTACCCTCTCCTCTTTCTCGCTTCTCCCCTCCTCTTTCTCTCCCTCGTTCTTCTCTCCCCTCCCTCCTCCTTCCTTCGTAGCAGGTGGGGTGAAACTGTGATCAACACCTTGGATCCCCCACCTCCACCTTCAAGCTCGCCATCGTCTGGCTTCGATTCGCACGCACCTGTCCCACTGCCGCCGCTCCTTCACCCATCTCCCAGTCTTTCTGCACCTCCTCCAAAACACGCTTACACCAGATGCCGATATCGCGTTCAAACATCCGCCATCCCTCCTCGGTCCCATTAACGACTGACATAACATCGAATTTCAAACGGATCTCGAAGCGAATTTCAGCAGCCTTTTTCCAGTACCGGAGGTTGTCAGCCAACCTGTAGGGCTTGCTGAATTCAGTGTGAAATGTTGGGATCTGGCCGAATGGCCGCTTTGACCGCCGTACAACAGCGTTGTGGATTAGGATAAGACGGAGGCCGGACTGCAATGCTTTCAGGAAGGGCGTGGGGAGGATTTCTGCTGTTTCTATTGATGAATGCGGGGGCAAGGGTGTCTCGGAGGAGTCGAAATATGCTAGAAATAAATAATAACGATCTGAAAGGATAGCATATTAGTAAGTGCTGTAATAGGAAGGAGGAGGTCGGGTATGCAGGGCATTGCAGCATACCATACTCACGGCCGTCCCAGCTGCCCTCCAGCCAATCCCGGCCTTTTCGACGCAACTCAACAATGGCTTTTTCTTCCTCCTGAAGCGCTGACTCGACACCCGTAATCCAGCTTATGACTGCGTCGCGTTCCTCGGGCCTCACACCACCTTCGAACTTTCGCTGCGCCATGCGCTTGAGCACATCCAGCACCGCCAGGAATTCCTCGCGCAGCGTTTTGTCATCTTTACTAGAAAGAAGCGATATATCTGTGGTGTAATAGTATGTCTTTGCCGCTCGGATCGCGGCTGTTCCAATCTCGCACAATTCAGTACCCTGAAGCTCCTGAAACCCTTCGAACCCTTCGCTGTCCTTGGGGACTTTGCCCGCTCTCTCCCAGGCCTTCTTAGTTACGCCGAGCGAATCACGCAGTCTTCGTCGGAGTACATCGGCATCTGGCGCTGGGGGGAGGTGCCTCGTATGTGGGTTGTATGTTGATGTCGTCGGCGGCAACATAATTGAATCGTCGAAATCATAGTCCTCCAATTCTGACGGTGACTCCATGAAGTACTCTTGTTCGCCGGGCAGGAATAATTCTGGTGATGATCGAAGCGATGAGTAAGTCGAGTCTCGAAGATCAGGTGAGGTGTCAACCGTCAAGTTGGTCTTGTCTTTGTCTTTGTCTTTCTTGTTCTGAAGACCTCTGCGGTTTCACACGTCAACTGGACATTCTATACTACTACAACTACTACCACCACTCGGTTAATGATGTATAACTCACCCTCCTCTCCCATCTAACAGCCCCGTCTTTGCAAAAAAATATTGCAAATGAGCAATACTCCCCAGAGCCATTACGCTCTCCCTTGACCGTGCAGATGTCGAAAACTCGGTCCCTTGCGGCCGCATAAAGCCCCTCCTCCGAGTCGTCATAGTCATGGACGACCTATTTGATTGCGTCGAGAGGGTGGATTCCCCAGAAAATGACCGGTCTAATGGTGCCGTCATGGGACCAGAGATTGCGCGACGCAACAAACCCGGTACAGGCGGGGAGCCAGGCGAGGGCGGGGTCGACGGAGGAGTGCTCGACCTGAGGGTCATTGTTGGAGTTTTGCGAGTCTTTGTGGGGGTGGTGCGGGGCGTGGCATTGGGGGTGACTTCTGAGGACATATCTGGGATGCCACGAACGCGGTAGGCCAAGGGAAGAGTCGATGCGGTGAAAGAGATATCGCAACGTATTTCACTTCCGAAAAGACGCGTCAGTAGAGTAGTTTCAAGAAGGTGTCGAGGGTGGTGAAGTAGAGAGGAGGTGAGGAGGTCTGAGTAGTTGGGGTCGTGATGTTGAATCGAGATGTGGAGGCGGTCGCTCCCGGCAACCAACAGAAACGCACCATTATGTACCTCACGGCACGTTTAATCTCAGTCAATTGGGGCGGAATGAGCAGGACTTTCACCCATTCTGCATAAGTGGGCAAAAGTGCTCACATATACATCGTCATGTTTCACGCTTATTATGCCTTGTGTTCACCTTGACAGCGGCTGAGAGAACAATGCAAATATATGCGAGTGCAAATGCAACCCAATAGGGATCTCCAACAACCTTGGTGTTATCAGCACCTTCCTTCTAGCGGTTGCTGCTGAGTCTATATGCCACCTTACAAAGAATCCCTGGATGCCATCAGACTGACATTAGCAGTCTTATTATATTATTGTCATCATGTTGATCACAAAAAGGTCAAATCCACTAATTTTGCTGAAGAGTACTGAATTAATAAGGCCGCACCTCCGCTCCGCAGTGCCGATTCATAGGGTCTCATTCGCCGCCGGGAATCCTGTATCCCGAGGCCGACCACGGGAATTGGATGCCGCTTCCACTCCGTCCCGCTCGTACCAACGCCAACTCTTTCCCAACCCATCCAATTGACGTAACTCTTCTCAATTCCGATAAGTGGTATTTCCTCTCCGCCGGAGTTATTGTACTCTACTTGACGGAGCAGTCCCGAAAGGGATCCCGGAACATCTCGTCTCTGGCGTACAGATCTCGTGGGCTCGGTCCGGACTTGGGACTTGGCCGGACTTTCTTCGCGAGAATTGAATCGACTTAGGTCGCAGTTCAAGACTTCATCTAAGTATCATCGTAATTTCCAGAATCGCTTACAGTCTCAAGACCTGTATGCATGTCTTCATCCAGTTGGTGAACGGTCCTTTAGATACGCTGTCGGAAATTCACCACCATGTTCCTGGCAAGGGAGGAGATCCATACTCTACATACCCTTCTACATTATGAAGATATCACTCACGGAGTCCTGAGATTTGCCAGAAAATATCCCGGGTCATGTCAATGGTTTCCTCAGTCCTGAGATATCTCGCTCGTGGACAACACGACAACTCGTAAATCTCGTCAGTTGTCTCGCCTCCGCCTACAACCCCATACGTCTCCAAGTTTTTAGGAGGCAATTGGTAACCGGATCGAGTGCTATTTTGTGCAGTGGAAGAATCGTCGGCTCAGCCAATCCACGTCGAGAAGAGAGGCGCGCAGTACCCGGAAATGCTCTGAATGATCAGTGATGACGTCCATACTAAAGGTGGATTCATGGCCACATACCCCAAACGCATGATGTAAACGTGGTTGCTGGTTATGTCTAATATGGTAGCTGGCTTCTTGGGGCGCTTTTGATAGAATACACCAATCGCCTGCCAAGACTCGATATTGACATCGTGATGGCCCCCAATATCAAGTATATCTGTGTCACCAATGGGATCCCGGTCATCACCCGCCAAAATTCTATCCACGTATAGCTGAAATTTATACGAGCCTGAATGGTCATCTATGGCTCCACATCGATATCTCGTATAGCTCCATATGGTTCCATACGACTCTGTATGTATGTTGATATGACCCATATGGACCCATATAGTCCTGGTGATATGGATCCATATGCAAACGTCAACTTCGTTCACTATTTGCCAGGGCTAGCCCTTCCCACTACACCTCGCCCAATTTTGCTCCATTTAAAGAGTCCGAGTTCTGAAATACTCTTCACATTAACCCCCATCAATTCATGCGAGCAGTGTATAGCGCAAGAAGTATCTCAGAACTCGGATCTGAGACTGGCAGTTAGATCATTGTCCATCACTCACCATTTCAGCTGGACTGCATCCCATATCTCTGCCAACTGTGGATGGATTTGGACACCCTATCTGACAGTACTTCTAGTATATTTTAAGTAAGGTAAGCGTAACCTGGCGTATTATGGCTGGAGTCTGATTCCAGCTAGCCCAAGTGGTCCTCCGCTCCATATACCAGGCCGGATCTAACCGAATCGTCTACAGCCGTACTATTTCCAGATCGGATAGGAATTCGTGTCCATAACTCCGTCGATTGTGCGGTAAGCTCTCGGAAGGCACACAAGAGCGTCTTAAGGATAGTGTCTGGTGTGTCTCGGCTGGGATGGTCTGATACTATCTTTGGTTACCCTAACCGCCCTTTATAGATAGCACAGAGAGAGCCCTGTGTAGAGTACAGTATTTAATTGTGCTTTAGCTCTAGTTCTATCCACATGCCAACCAGAGGAAACTCGCGAGAGTTGAATGGAGGGAGATCAGGTAATTTCGATGAGACGAAGGCAACTGGATTCCCTCAGCGGCGGTTACGGCGGGATTGTTAAAGGCCGAGTATGTCTAATCGAATTTGAACAAGTTCGCAATATTCTTGACCGGCTCACGATCAGGAATTAACTGGCAAACTTGCGAACTTCCGTGCATTTCTTAGTACCTACAATGATTTTAATATAAGCACAAGTTGACATTCCCGCAGCAATTAGGCACCCGAAACCCCCGGGCACAATGTACCTTCTGTATAGCTTTATAGCCAGCTCTTTGCTCTATTGGTTCTAACTGAATGTTTCTACCAAGACCGACCCAGGAGGCCCTGGGATGGCGGGATGTAGGAGTGTATGATAGTTGCGAGGTGTTCTCTAGAATTATCCCATGCATATGACGGATTTCATTTCCACAGCTAGCGAGGAATGAACAGATTCAGTTTGTCTAGCTCACTGGGCCGGGATCTGGCAGGCAAAGTTCCCGGAATTACTGCCCATTTCGTGAAAAATTGCAAGTTGGTGAGAACGCCTCTCAGACGGAATAAATAGTTAGGAGAGCAAATAGATGTGATCGCTCCGAAAAAAAAAGGCTACCCTGGATCGGATCTTGGGCGTCGGCAAGTATAAAGTGAGAGCTTAGAGGTTAAATGTCACTCACTATGCCCATAGTCAAATAGACACAGAAGAATAAACACGTACATACCATCCAAAATCACTCCCAAATATTTGCTAACGAGCCTTAGGGTAACGAAAGCAACAATCACCCCGCTGAGCCAGATACCAGGCTGAACCTGGTGACAGGTACTGCCAAGAAGTGGGGGTTGGGCTTCCACCTCATGCATACGGCCCAGGCGCCTTATTAGGGGTGTGGGCGCTGGACGCGCCCACACCTCGTAGCCACACTCCCCCGCTCCCACATCTATCCAACTTTGAGCTCAATTAACTCCATGAGTTTTACTTTGACCAGGATATTGTTTATATATGAAATGTAGTTAACAAGATGCTCTTTTACTTGCTTGTCTCCTCTTTTAGTTTCCTCTAATATTCAAGGAGTGGTTGATGATCAAGTACAGCAGCTTAGACTATACTAGCACTGTTGATGCTGCTAAACACTGCTTAGCACTGCTGGTGTTTTGCATCAGGTAAATTATTTCTACCTGACATTTAGATACATGTCATATACCATCAGGTAAATATTTTCCACCTGACTGTAAGGTACATTTGTGATGAGTGACAGCTTATGACTCAAATATAGAGACCAACCAATTTACAACCAGTATCAGTACCAGGCCAACAATAATGCAGAACCCATCTGTGTATTGTATAGCTACTCTGTACCAAAGAGCTTTGAGTTTGACAAAGGATTGGTGGATGTATGGGTTGACTGCTAACAGAGAATAAGAAGAAGGAGGACTATCTACCCTATATGATTTCTCCACCACTTCTGGTTGGAATTCATTGCCCTTGCTGTCCAAGTCTCTTTAGCATGCTACAAGACTACTTGGGGGCAGCTTGGCAGTTTCTAGTAACAATGAAATGTCACTTGGGCAAAAATTACCTAAGTTATAATACTAGAGGGTTTCTCACTTCAGCAACTTAGAAATAGTACCTATCTCAACAACCACTAGCCCAAGTCAGCCAAAACAGATATTAATTGACAGCTAGCATACTATATATGCTCTGATAGTATTATCAGTGAATTCCATTTACAATTGGTGATGAAACAGGGGGGATTAGAAGGCGGGCAAAAATCCGCCAGCTTCATGGACTCTCACTCACATTTTCATCTTGCTCAATATTGGACCATTTGACTTGATTTTAGGATTGACATGTAGGCCTTGGAGTTATCTATTATACTGCTGTCTCTGATATTCTCTCCATTATGTGGTTGTTGAGAAATTTGCAAGGTGCCCCGCTAGCAGCTTGTTAGGTCTGGGCGCTGGGCATGCCCACGCCCCTAATAAGGCACCTGGGCTGTATGCATAAGGTGGGGGCTTCTGACTTCTTCACTTTTTCCGCTACTACAGTGACGCTGCCTACGTTTCGTCGCTCCACAGACACGGGTCTTTGCGGTGTGCTATGTCTCAAGAACGTGGTGAACCAGCCAACCTCGCATTCGTGGGAGTGACCGTAACCGACCGCTCAGAATTATATCTTCTCGCCCAAAAGCGATGCGACTACCAGGTATAACACATCTCAGCTGATCGGATGCTGCTGACACGACGGGCAGGCCCTAATCACATTCGTACGTGCAAAATTTGGTATACCTGGAGATCCACAATGTATCTGGCTTGAGCGTAACGGAAGCAAGTTTTTGCTTGAACTGGACCTTTGGAATGACTACATCCCCGCTTTTGCAGGGAATAAACTGCTGTTTGAGTTCTCGGGACATGCTGCGGTGGATGGAGATGTATGCTTTCCCTCATGCATATCAACTTCTTGTCTGAGTTTTCAATGTAGGTTAATACATCGGACGCTAAGCCATCTGGCGCCTTGGTATTGACTTACAACTGGCCTGTTACTGGGGATAAGTATGTTTCCCTTTATCGCGACAATGATTCGTGGATGGACGTCTGTAACGACATTCGCCGCTGTTATCGCATGCCGTGGTCTGGTCAGTTTCGGTTTAATGTCAAGGAGCCGTATCCGGAATGGTGGGTGGCACAGTTTGGGAAGAATACCATAATCGATGCTCAGAAATGGGATGATGTAGTAGCAGTGGCAAGTCATGTTGCGCCGAACATGGTTACAGACTTGCATGGTGATATGGCCCCACGGTAGTTTGTGGGTGCTTTTTGTGCTGGTGGTAGGGACTTAGTTGCGAAAAACATAGTCCTACATAATTGTTCCACACTTCGTTCCGGTAACAAACTGAGGAATCTAACCGTGGCCGTAGCTCGAGCACATCCCCTCCCTAACCCGATCATCCGTTGCACTGGGACTGCGGTCGCCTGAGTAGATGCTATTCGAAAGCTCATGCAGCATCGCAGCGGAGTCTCTCCGTACACACTGAACAATGACTTTGACCAGTTCCCAGCGGCAATCAGATCCATCCACTCGCCTACTATTGCCATGTTCACCATAATATGAAGCCTTAACGTGACAGAAGCTATGGGAAACATGTGAGGACTCCACTAGAAAGGATAGAGTTGTAGTCGATTATTATTTGCTTCCATTGTATCTGACATAAATTTGATGCCATGGCGGGGCTACCGTAAAGACTAAACACGGCACAGCACCCGTGGCGCAAGAGGACCCATGGCACAGTACAAGCGCTCTATTTCGGTATCGCATTCATAAACAGCATTAAAACTGCGGCAAAGTCACTGAGCTACGGGTTCTCGCGGTGGCTATATAGAGTACAGAAAATTGAGGGAACGCTTGAACCAGCAACTCAAGTCAATACCCATGCTGCGCTGATTCAGTTGGTGCTTCAGTCGAAAAGCTAATATAGATCGAGAGGAAAAGCAATGAACCACTTCTATTTTTTCAAAATTGAGTCCAACGTTATCGTTGTTGAACTGGTTCATTGAGGTGGTACATACTGGATGTATTCGGTGCGTTCCTTCAGTTCTGCCCCGCTACTGTACTTAGTGCTGTTGTTCCTTATACTCGCGTCAGGGCTGAAGATAAGACCGTGGCCATTCCACCGGGTGATGGTTGTTGGGTCCAATTTTTGCAGACCATTATGTAGTCGTTACTGCCATTGAAACAACGTCCCTCTACCTGCTTAAACCAAGTATCTCGAATGTGGTCCCCAAAATCTGGGGAATCCCGGCGATCCCCATAACCAGATTGTGATCCCATCGGCTATCAACCACGGATTCTTGCGTTACCATTCAGCCCTCAGATAGATGATCCTAGCCATGTTCTGGGCGCCAATCGGGCCAGTGCTTGGGAGCTTTGAGAAGGCAATGCGTGTCGCAGATGGTGAGCTGAATGGTCCTATTTAATTCCATCAGCATACTCGAAGGTGTAAGTGGATAGGACCACACTACATTGCGTAAGTATTAAGGAAGAACAATCCCAACTTGCCATTCACCCATAACCTTTAAACCTCTCAATGTCTCTGTGCTTGAAACATCTCGGAATGCTAGGTATAAATGTAGTCTCGATCAGACGCAAATTCTTCCCACTACTGCGCGGAAGTAATCTTGTTGGGGGTGAGCGTCTAATTGATCGAGACCAAATGCCAATACTTCCCTGAAACTGGACAACAACTCCGTCGGTTTGTATGAGCTCAAACAAAGCAGTTATATATTTCGGCCTCGTGAATAACGAAATCAGAAGAGGGGTTAGAGCAATTCATCACATGCTGGCTAGTATGTGCCGAGTAGATATGCAACTAACACACTTCTCGCGAAGGGTCCTTCACCACAGCGCTCCAATAGAGTACTCTATGTTCTCGGGCATATCCGGGGAGGACTCTCTACTCTAAGCGTTCCTCCGTTCGAACAAAAAGACTGAAGTACCTTCAGGTATAGTAACATGGAAGGTTTCATTTGGCGCTGCTACGACATAGAATGTTCGCCATTGGGTACATCGATGCGGCAGAGACAAGACTCCAGTAGCGAGTTGAGATCGGGTAGCACAGTTCTGCGGGTTCGTTGTGACAGGTTGCTCTCAAGGACCAATCGGGCCCTTCTTCGACGTAAGGCACACGCATCACTCAGCTTGCCACGACACGCAGTGTCAACGTACCTGCATGCATTGACATCGACGTAACTGTGCGCCGGTGGCGTTGAAACGTCACACCTCCAGTTCACCGAGGTGCGACAACTCCGTTTTCTCGTCAGCCATCGCCATTTTCCAACAGTCTAGACGTCTACCTAATGAGCCACAGGTATTTGATGTAATCGGTAGTTTAATTGACAGGTAGATACATAAATACATATATACATATATACGTATCATTTTATATGTTCTGCATATGCTAGCCATGTAGCTGTGTGGGTTCCAATCCCTTATTATAACAAAGAACCCTCTATAGGCACATAACTCCGGTTGAGATGAGTCCAGTAACACAAGGAAACGAACATCCCTAAACCTCCCAAAACCCAAAACACGATTGTATAAACCGAGAACCCCAGACGCTATGCAATTACAGAAACAAAAGCGATGCACACAGAAATCCACATATACTATACAATAATCAATCTAGTAACAATAAGAAAAACCGACCCAAAATATTTAAACGAAAATCACAGATCCAATACAAACACATGGGAGTGGCTATAGACACTTCAACCTAGAAATCAAAGAAGCCACCCCATAACCAACCCCGCCAGACCAACAAGCAACGCTTCTATTGCGCCCAGCTTGTTGGCATTACCCGTGAAATGCTCGCCGGTGTGAGACGGTGAGCTAGAAGAGCCAGAAGCATAATGAGATGAGGGCGAGGTAGGTGATAGGGTGGACTCCGCGGAGTCAGTGGTGCCCTTGTTTTTGTCGTCTGGGTAGGGCTCACCCGTTTTTTCCGCCTTAGAAGAGCCGCTAGTAGTAGGGATTAAGAGTCCGACTTTGGAGTTGGAAGACGCTCTTGATGATGGCGAGGCAGAAGCGGCAGAAGACGAGGGTTCGACGAGATTTCCTGCGTTGCCTTTGCCTGATTGAGGTCCAGCGTCGACTTTTCCGCCAATAGCCTCGATAGATTGCCAACGTCCGGTTTTGTCGGTGTAGCGGTATGCAGTTCCCGTCGAGTAATCGACGACCTTAATCTCCTTCACAACCATATCGAAGGGCCCAGCCTTGTAATTAATCGGTCCACCAGACCATTCTAGCAAATGTTAGAGACCACACTTACATTGATCAGATAAGTGAGAGCACTCACCGATTGTTCCTCTTTCGTTGTTCTCGTCTCCAGCTGCCCAGGAACCGATTCTGACCTGCATAGGAGTTTGAGGATAGAAGTCTCCCTTCACATCGGCAGGTTTTAAAGTACGAACGACCGTGCCATCGATGATCCAATCAGTCTTGTCTGTAGTCCAATCAAAACTGTAGGTATGGAATTCTTGGCTGTTCACTGAATGAACTGCGCCGCGATCGTAAGAGCCGGTGTTTCCTTTTCCAAAGTAATTTGACTGAGCTTCCTGGGTTCTTGAACCAACCCACTCCCAATCTATCTCATCCAGATCGTCGGATTGAAGCACAACCGATGACACAACTCCTCCACCGGGAGCAGCCTTGACAGTGACATCGAGATGGCCCCACATGATATAAAAGTTGCTGACGATGGTAGGTGCGTCGAGGCGCTTCTCCACCCGGAATATGGCACCATCCTTTCCACCATATATAATGACATCCTTCCCGGCTGTGGTTTGGAAATCTGGTGCTGCACCTCCGTACTTGTGGTCGTAGGTTCCAGCAAGTGCAGGATCATTGGGACAGGCTGCCATTAGTAGTAATTAGCGTACATTCATGACATGCCATGAGGCAGGATGAGGTTGCTCACTCTTCTCGAGTGGGTTGCAGTGCGTCCACGTCTGTCCAGCCGCCAGAAAGCAGGTGGCTATAAGGACCGCTAATTTGAATAACGAGGAACGCATGGGTGCTGAAGCGAATGCGTACGAATAACGATAAGAGGTGAGAACCGAGTAGTGTTCGAAGCCGACTTATGTGGACGTTGTTGTTAGGACGATATTTACCGCACCGGTCTGTAACGAATGTAGAAGTAGTAGCAGCTACAACCGAACCGAGCAAAACAGAAAGAGTGATGGAGAGGAGAGGAGAGACAGACAGTAGCAGAGGGGCGGAACGATTTAAGAGTCTAAGAGTCTGTAAGAACGATGCCCGAGCTTAGAAAATGTATCCCTGTTTCTTTGAGGTTGGGGAGGAGGGACGGTCTGCGCCACTTTGAACCACTATCAAGACCTAAAGACCATCAGTTGCGCTTAGCTCAAACCGCCAAGGTCGGTAAGATTGCAATAAGGAAATCATCACCAGATTAGATACTGAAGCCGTTTCCAAATCCCAAGATCAGATTCGCTGAGTTCGGGAATGTTTCGGAGGAGCGATGAGGAGGAGCGCCGAGTGCTGGGCACGCTGGTGTGGGCTTTGGAGTCCTTTTTGAATGGCAGTATCGGGTGCTTGGAATGATGAGACGAGGGCTTGGAGTGTGCTGTCACCAGAATTCGCGATCGCAGAAAACTGAAGGGAGATACGTAGAGGTACGTATCCCCCAGCAGCGCCGCTATCCGCTGTCGTTGCACCTTGGCAGGCCACCTCAAAACAAATTTCCTTCCTCGGCTGGTTTTGTACAACAGCTGTACTCCATCTAGATATGCGCACTCTAAATTTCTAGTAAGCTGCATGGAGTACTTCCATTTCTCTATTCAGTTATTATTGGCGGCAATACTACCAGTTAAACTCTGTCCTCCATCCAACCACTTATCACTTACCCAAAGAATACTTCTGTTATAGAGAACGCTTCAGGTCTGACATTCTTCGTTGTGTTTCAACTCTTCATGAAATTCGAAACTACCGCGCCGCCATCAGCAACTTCTGGTCTTCGATATCAACCAGAAGCTTGGAACGCGAGCCTGGTTAGATCCATAGGTCATGACCAGTGCCACTACGCCAGAGGTCAAAGCAAACGGCTTAAATCGTGGGGTCTTAGTTCAGGAGTCCAGTAGCTCTTAGGATCACCACGATACAATGTAGGAACAGCCCAGAGTGGATTGGGCATTTGAAGTACTCAAGTAACTACCGATACTCTACATAAAATACTCGAGGTTGGTATACAGGGCATTTATAGTAGTATCATCAGGTCATAGGTGACCGGAGTTCTACCGATCCCAGAAACTGGAGGAGACTGATATCTAGAAAGTCACGCTCGGTCTTTAATTTTGGTCTAAGGCTACCGCCACACTTGAAGAAAAGAGGGTTCCGAGATTAAACTACGTCCGTTCTTCCAGGTCTGCTCTTGCCTACATACGTATGTAGGTTTTGATTCCTGTCGGCGGCTAGCCTGCTTCAATTCGGTATTAGATATCCATTCGGTGAGCAATTCATCGCTTCAAGGCCTTTAGTGGATGCAGCTCACCAGCCAAACGCTCGGTTTTCTGGGGGAGCGCATATTGATGCTGGGTTTACTTCGTTCGAGCCACGATGTACAGCCCAGCCACCCTCCACAGGGAAGTCGGCAAGTCGGATACAACGAGACCTTCGGTCCAGTTAAACAACCAAATTGCCTGTCGCAATTCTGTCATATATTGTCACTCGGTGCTGCTGCTCTCAACTTTTTTTAGCAGTTTTACCCATTGTATGGAAAACTGAAGTTCTTGAAAAATCCTCCGTTTCCTTTGCTTCATGATGGAAGTTGGTGCTCTCTGAGCTGTCTAGACAGGCCGACTGCACGTGATTGCTTGACGGAGCAACAAGAGGCAGCCGCAAGCAACCCCCACCATATCGTATCACAACCACAACCTAACATGTCGTGGCTCAAGAAGTTTCTGCCTCTCGGCGAAGAACGTCGACAGGGCACCAACTTCGGCTTCCAGGTCCTCAAGAATACCAACAAGTTTATCGCCATAGAGCCGTGGTTCGACTTCATCTGTGGTATCAACGGACGCTCAGTTGTATGTACCCAACCCCGCTATAACGCCGAACAGCTCCAGCAGCAGCAGCAGCAATATCAGCTCATCTCTAACCCGCTCCTTAACCCCAGGAAGACGGCAACTCCTATCTTTTCTCGAAGGAAATCGAAAACTGTGCTGGACGAGATGTAGCCTTCTCAGTGTGGAGTGCAAAAGTCTGTCTGCAATTACTATCCATCTACCTACTATCCAGTCAACTGACTGTCATCAGGGCCAACGAATGCGCGATGTAATGGTGTCTGTTCCTTCCTCTTCCATATCCCTCGGCCTCACCCTCCAATGGTGCCCCGTCTCTACTACCGAGGACATTTGGCACATTCTCGACGTGGCTGCCACCTCGCCCGCCGATTATGCCGGTCTCCTCCCTTACAGCGACTACATCATCGGCACCCCTGAGGGCTTGGTCCGCGGCGAATCTGGTCTTGGGGAGCTAGTTGAAGACCATATGGACCGCCCGCTCCGTCTCTACGTATACAACCACGAGTATGACGTAACCCGCGAGCTCCACATTACGCCAACACGATCATGGGGCGGCGAGGGCGCGCTGGGTTGCGTTCTTGGGTTCGGGGCGCTACACAGGATCCCTCTACCGCTCCATGAGCCTGTACAAGGTCCCGGCGAGACGCTGTTCTCAAACTCTCCACGCCCGTCGGGAGATTTCAGCAGACCGCCAATGGACCCGGATGAGGAAGAGTTCCCGCCAACGGAACCGGGGAACCTAATCACGCCCGCTGCTACTGTTCCCTCACCGTACCAATTCACGCCAATGGACAATCCGGCGTTCCGTGGCACGTCACCAGGCGCTCACCTGTTCTCGGCTGCGAAATCGAGTACACCCCCACCAAGGTCGACGTCCTCGCCGGTGCCTGCACGACACAAGGCGAAACATGCTCGTGATTTCGATACAAACTTGATGGATGATTACTTGAGGGAAGGGGAACAGAAGAGCAAAGAATTGGAAGGGAATAGAAGCAGTCCAGCGAAGATCAATGCGGGGCTTCCTCCGCCTCCAAGAAGGGCAGGTCCACCACCCAGGAAGACGGCTACTCCGGTACCACAGCTGGAGCAGGCGAAACCGGAGGGAGAAGATGAGCTGGATTGATTACCGGGGGTTTAATACTGTCTTCTTCTTTGGCGACTGTTGTGTTACGTGGCGGCGTTTTTTGGTTCAATGACAGCTGGGTTATGCGCTAGTGATTATGACTTACGTTTCGCATTGATCTTGAATGACCGAGGAATTGGGACGTGAAATGAATAATGAACATGAGCTGAAGCGATAGGAAACCTACTGCGAGTTTTGTAGCCCCCTCAAGTCTGTACGCAGCACCATCATTTATAGCAGTTCATGGTAAGCCTTGAACAAGTGCATTTGGAATAGATATACAAATTCGAACGATATGAGCCTTTATTCGAGTAATAGATGGGGTAATGATACAATATATGCACGCTATGACACTAGTAAAGAAGCGCAGATGTGTAAAGATGCAATAAACAAAGGGAAGGATAAAAATAATGTAGTAGCTATAGCCCTTTGTCGTCTTGATAGATATCGATTCAACTTCCTTATTCCTTTGTCTCCGCAGCCGCTTTACCACCAGCTCCATCGCCCTCCTCAGTTTGCGGTTCTTCCGATGCGAGAGTTTCCGCGTTTTTCGATTTCTTACCCTCGCTCTTATTCTCCTGCTTATCCTTCTTGTTGACAGGCTCTTTCTTCTTCTCGTCGATTGTTTCCATCTCCGTCGGAGGAGGCTTGCTATTGGATGGTGCCTCTGTATCTGCAGGCGTCGGTTGGCTGCTGGTGAATTCCTTCTCCGCCTGAATACAAGCTTCAACCATCGCCTCCTCATCGTCAGAGCCGAACTCATCCTCCAACTCAGCGGCCGGCGGTAGCACCTTTGGGGCCGGCGCTGCTGGCATTTTCCCTTTCTCCTGTTTCTGCTTCACCTCCATTGGCTCCGCAACAGCTTTCCCCACCAACCCAACGGACTTTTTCCCATGCAAACTCCAATCAATGGGACCGGGGTCCCCATACCTGCTTTCCAGCCACTCATTCGCCTTCTTGAAGTGTCCGCAATCAAACTATTACCACCCGCCATTAGCCTTCATTCCTATACTTATACTGCATACCCAGACGAAAACCTGAAACTTACAAATCCCCTGCTAGCACTTAACGGACTCGGATGTACGCTCTTGAGTACCAAATGCCGACTCTTATCCACGCCGCTGACCCGCTTATCCGCATGGGCTCCCCAAGCCATGAACACAACGCCGCTCTTGCGCCGTTGCGCGACCACCTCAATAACCTTCCCGGTCAACCGCTCCCAGCCCTTACCGGAGTGGCTCCCGGCGTCGCCGGCACGAACGGTAAGGGAAGCGTTGAGCATCAACACGCCATGCTCCGCCCAGGGGACTAGGTTCCCGCCCCTATTTGGCGGCGGCGTAAACGATGGGTAATCATTCTTGAGGCATTTGTACATATTGGCCAGACTTGGCGGGGCGGTGATGGGGGGTTTGACGGAGAAGGAGAGACCATGGGCTTGGTTTGGGCCATCTGTGACAAAGTATCAGCCATCAATATTCGTGACACGAAGAAAAAAGGTGGTGAGGAAATACGATATGGATCCTGGCCCAATATTACGACTTTAACAGTGTTGAGAGGACAGTATCGTGACCACGAGTAGATTTCGTTACGTGGAGGATACACGGTCCCCTTTTCATTTTCTAGGAAGCGCTTGAGGGCAAGGAACTTGTCGGTTACGAGCTCGTCCTTGAGGGCGGCGAGCCACGATTCATGCATAGTTTCGATCTCGAGGGTGAGGAGCTGCTTTTGCTCGGCTGTCAGGGAAGAGACCCATGCTTGTTTGTTGAACCTTGAGGGAGGAGTGGTGGAGGAAGAGCCAGCGGCAGAAGGTTTCGGAGTAAAGAAGGAAGTTATTGAACGCGCTTTCTTTACGGTGTTTTCGGTGCTAGTTGGAGCTTTACGCTTGAGGGAGGCCATAATGAGCTGAAGTGGAATAAAGTGAAGTGAGGCGAGTAGAAGGAGGTAATGTTAAAGGAGACGAAGTTTCAGGCCAGCCGTGGAGAACGCGTAAAGTAGACGTGACGTATATACTATACCTATTTGGGTACTCTAGTCACCACGCAAAAACCGCGCAGGAACCTGGTTCCTTGTTTCCCGTATTCTGCGTAGATACTCTAGAGTACAAGGGAAAGAAGAACTTTAGAGGACAAGTCCCATCGCCAATTCAATTCGCGTCATGCCATTTGATCTAAAGCTACCCTAGTCTTGATCGCAAACACCTGTCAGCGTTCCATAACAGATACGAACGGCCAGGAAGAACGAAGTTATCCAACTCAATAAGTAGGCATCATACAGTCTACAACCATGCCAAGAAGTCAATCAAACATGAACGCTCGAGCCACCAAATAAGTTTATTATTAAATATCACAGCAAAAAAAAGGGGACCCTAAAGAATGCCAAATAGGCTTGCTTGATGGTTTAGCGTCGGCATTAGACTATTAGCACAAAACGGTACTTATGGTATGTGGGACGATGCGATGCGTTTAACTGAGGAATTTTTGGCACCCCAGTTTGCTTGGATTTGTAAGTTGTATCTTTTTGGTGAACTGGCATGTGCCTTCAGAAATGCGGTGATATCCTCAGAGGATTCACGTACTCTCGGCCCTATTTGACCCAGTCACCCTCGCCAAAGCGGGCATGGATACTGAGCATATAGATAGGGAGGCAAAAATCGTTTGCCCCCCGTAGCAAATGAAACCCCAGAATACCATGCAGCTCGGTCCGCTCTCTCGACCTTCATCATCTGCTTCCCGACTTCCGTCGTGGCCTTGGTAATGCCACAATGCAGTTTCTGTACAGGTCTTGATTTCGACTGCAGCTCCACGATACAGTACTGCAGCACCGAATTATCCACTAGTAACGCATACCGTATTTACTTGGCAATAAGTCACTGTACTAAACTTGTAGCAAGTAACTATTTTACGAGTCTTCGTGCGTGAGCTACAGATTCCTGAGGTGGCTTACGCACGTTAGTACTATACCTTGGTCCCCTCCTGGTTTCTTCCATATGGTAGTATATGAATTACTTCACAGTAGGTCGTCATTTCTCCTATTAGATCTTGTCCATCTGCCAGAAACCCAACAGCTACACTCATATCCAATGCCCGGTAATTGTACAGCGCCCTAGCATTCTCAACATCAGATATGTTGGAGAGTCATCTGTATGAGAATGTGGCAAAGCTAAACATCCGGCGGCAAGTATAGTCTGCTATCTTCAAACGTCTCGCAAGCTTGGCGGCATAGTCTCAATGTCGGAATAATCTTGCTTATTGTCTATGATCGACCCGGAGATATATACCCTCTTAAGACTTCATACTATCAGGTTCCTGAGGCGTGGATAGCAGAACCAACAAATAGGTGACCGGCGTGCAATCCCCCGAATCATTTCTTCGTTGTAGCGAAAGGATGCGTCCAAGTCGGCTGTTTTTGAAGGATGCCCATGGCATCAGTTTGGAGCTCCTAGAACCTGCAATGATTGTTGACAACGGAAAAAACTTCTGTAGGCAATTAGCTACGGATCTGCCGTGAAATAATGGAGACGACGAACCGAATCTAGGCTCCAGAGCTCTTACCTGAGGCTCACAGCTCTGTACCAAAGAATAGACATGCTTGTGTATGCGGGTATTGCAATTGTTGTCAGGGAGTTGCTGCATAATACATTGTAGATAGGGGAGAAACCTTAAATGTTGAGATTCAATTGCGCAGAGAAGTTGTAAAGTTTGAGAGAATCCAGATTAGTGGACTGACTCTAAATTCACAATTCAACCGCCGCCGCCAAGACATAGCCAGCCACAAGACCATGTGCTGTTGATGCGATAGTGCAACATTCGAATATTCCTTTCCCATGGTATTGTCACTTTATCTCAGTTTCTTAAGAGAATCGACGCTTCATCAAGTTACGTTGTACATGATAAACAGAAACATAAAGATAACAAAGCCCCCGAGAAGAAATAAACCCGCGAACAGAAGCCCAATGCAAGCCCAAGATATGGTAACATCAAACGTAAAAAAAAAGTACACGTAATAGATCAACATCAATCCACAAACAAGTAACAGTCGCGCCCAAGCACTTTAGACGCACTGCATTATCATAAGCCGTTTTATTTTTTTGCTCATTGACCCCAGTTTACAACTCATCGTGGTCCTCAGGTGCAGCTTTAGTATCCTTGACCTTCTCAGTTGCGCTCTCAACCTTCTCCTTGACCTTCTCAGTTGCGCTCTCAACCTTCTCCTCAACCTTCTCGACAACCTTGCTTGCGGCAGCGGCGGCCTCACCCAGAGGCTCATCTTCGGCCTGGCTCTCGGGTTCTGGGGGAGGGGGAACATAAGCGTCAACCTTGTGGGTACCGTGCTCCTTGACGAAATTGGCCAAGTCCTCAACGGTGCGGCTTCCAGAGTAATCGACAGCATTGCCCTTAGCACCAGCGGGGAACAGCTTAATGGTGGGGAAACCCTGGACCTCGACGGGGACATCATTGGCCTAATTATATCTGTTAGTATAGAGTCAGGCAGCACAATAGGTATGGAAAACATACAGTAGCGTCGACCTTGGCAATAACAACCTTGGAAGAGTACTCAGCGTTATCGAAGTACAACTTTCCAAGCTCCTCGTACTTGGGAGCCAAGTTCTTGCAGTGTCCGCACCATGGGGCGTAGAACTCAACGAGAACATCCTTGTCATTATCATTAACGATTGCCTCATAGTTATGAGCGACGACAACGTGGACGGGACCTTCTTGCTTCTCAGGAACAGGCTCAGACTTGATGCTGGGTTCAACCTTTCCTGTGGCAAAATCCTCGACGAACTGAGTGAGGGCCTTCTCAGTGAGCTCGTTCGCTTGGTCGAAGGGGAATTTCTGGTTCTTGACGGTCTCCTGAATCGAGAAAGCGGGCCATTTCTGCTCCAAGTTCAGGTTCTGAGCGTGGGCGCCGAAAGCAACAGCATCAATGGTAGCAAAGTTGATCTTGCCCTTGAACTTCTTGGCAAGGGGCTCAACAAAGCCGCTGAGTCTAGTCTTGTCCTCCTCGTTGTCGACGAAGATGTAGGCGAGGGGAATACCAGCTTCCATGTAGCCAGAGTAGGTTTCGGGACCGACCTCACCGATCAAAGGAGTGGCGGAGACCTTGGTGAACTCCATAATCTTTTCAACCTCGAACTTGCCGTCGAAAACATCCTTACCCTCGTCAAATGATTTGTAGAGTACAAGAGCAGGCGCCTTAACGCCAGCGGCCTCGGCCAAAGATATATCGGAGGTAGCACCGAAGAGGTAGCTGTCTCGCAGAGATTCGGCAACCTGGCTGTAGGTGGCGTTTGTCTCCTTATCATCAGCATCGAAGTAGGCGACGAGAACGACTTTGTCGGCCTTTGTGAATTCGTCGTGGCTGTTCTTGTCGAGGATGGAGACGGCAGGAAGAGATTGCTTGACCATGTATGACACAATCGCGTCTGATTTCCGCTGACCCCCATAAGGCGAGGCATTTTCGGAACCCCGGAACACCTTGATGGTGGGGTATCCTTGGACACCCTGCTTCTCGCAAAGATCAACTTCAACAGTACAGCTGCGGCCAAATTAGCAAACTGATGATAACTCCAGGCAATCGATCAAAGCTACTCACTCAACCTTTGCCAAAGGAATGCTCTTCTCCTTCAGCTTTGCAGCAGCATCCTCATATTCTGGCGCCAGTGCCTTGCAGTGACCACACCAAGGAGCATAGACTATCGGTCGGCGAAAACCCAAATTAGCGACAAGCTCTAGCGGAAAGTAACGACAACAAATGACGTCGGGGCTACGAACACTCAGCCAACACCAGAGGGTGCTCTTTTACGAAAGAGTCAAAAGTATCAGTCTTTAACACATGGACATCTGAAGGAGCTTCGGGAGCTTCGGGAGCAGCTTCGGGCGCAGCTTCCTCAGCAGACGCGGTGTAGGCAAGTAGCGACAGAGCTACGGCAGAGAGCTCCTTGAAACCCTTCATTGCAAGAATTATCTGTGCGTAAAGTAAAACTGTAATGTAAAAGTGGGTTTGGTCTGGTGTGGAGAGAGAGGAGAGAGTTTGTTAAGCCGTTTGGTTATCTAGGGGAGGAGAAAAGCAAGAATAAGGATTCGGGAAGAGAAGCTCAGGAACAAGTGGTCTTTTTGAAGCGGATTGACTTCGGAATTGGTATGCCCTGGGTTAGGGTTGTGCAACAAATTGATTGGCTGAGAGCGTCCGCGGCCGCCACACTTGTCTCCTTTGAAGATGTTAACAAGTGTCCAGAATTCGGGTCCGCTGTTTTGGTTCAGTTGGTGTCACCTCAACCCATCTACCGGCCATCGCAGCAACGGGATCCAGAAATCTGTCCTTTCTGGAATCCACCCACATTTCAAATTAAGGTAGGACATCGTACATGCACTGTTTTAGATCCCCCTTCAATAATCCTAATCCACCAGTCAGTGAATAATCCGAGCAGCACCCCATCGCGTCTGATCTCATGCATAACGGCCAATAATGTAATGCGCATAACGGATTGCCATCAAGGTTTCTGCACACGCTCGAAACGTATTAAAGCAAAGCCTGACCTTACCGCCACTGTTCCGCGGAGCGGTAAACTACAAGACACTTTAAGATATCCGCTAGTACACCCACAACGTCTGGGAACACAGTGGCAGAAAACTTTGATTCAAGCTAATACGCCGCCTGCACTGAGCCGCTGAATCGCCTAGGTTAACAAGCTCATATCTCTGAACATTCCGCGCTATTTACCCCACCATTTCCAGGTTTCGAACCCACCTGGCCAACCATCGTTTATATCTGCTAGCTCACATACTACGAACCCCGTGGTTACGGTGGCAGTCTCGAATGTACTTACCAACCACACTCCCAGACTACATCTGTGGACCATTTATTGCTCACCTGGTCAGGCAAATGTACTCATACTCTACTCTACCATCCATATAGTACAGGTCACATACGCTCCGCTCAAGACTGCCGATTTCCGAAAACCCATTTCGTTCTCCGGAACTATGTTTCCAGGCGTACGTTTCATGTTCACATCATGCGGATCCTCCGGCCGGAGTGAAGTCGGCGCTTTATGTACTACTAGTGTATGAGGTCTAGAGTTATCTGCCGGCACGAGTTTGAAGGTGCTATTCGGGGCCTGAATACTAGATCGCCTGGCTATCTTGTCATATATTCGAGTCGTGACCCTACAGTACAAATGGGGGATCTTTGTGACTGCTTGTGGTATTGCAGAGGTATTGCAGAGGTGTAATATCAGAGGCCGCTTTTACAAAGACTCGAAGCGGGCATCCTCGTCAAAAACCCAACGTTGATAGAGCTTCTTATTTCTAGCGTATACTAAGATATCGCCCGTCCATAGTTGATGTCATTTATGTAGCTTGACCTGAGTCGTCGTTTTAACCTCGCCCGGAGATAAATGACAGACCCATTTGTCTATCTGTTCAAAACACCATCACCGGTGATCACCCGGAGACATTCGCCGTACTGAACCGACAGGTGAGGTTGGAACGTCATCGGTCATCCTTAGTTTATGTTCATAGCTGAAGAGAGACATTTTAGGCCACTTCATAGACAATCTCTCACGACGCAATGAGGTAATGACAGCGGGCCATGACCTTGGAGCTCTGCACAGCACCGAAGCACTAGTAGACGCAACGGAGCTCTAAAGAATGCGGTAAACCAGTGGTGCGCGATAGCCTGAGGTCCTCTCAGTACTAGTAAGAAGAAGAGGGGACAGGGAGATGAAAGGTTACAGAACGGCAGTCAACTACGTAAGTAGTCAGTCAGAATTGGTCTGGGAGGGCGGAGAATATCTGTCATCTTACCTCGGCCCATCCACTAGAACTGCCATTTGACCGTGGTTCATACATAAAATTTATCATTCTGAGAGGGCCGTTCCGACCTTGTCTGTTGGTACGGTACCTACCGTTGTAAAAAGCACAGTTGAAAAATCCGTAATCGGTGTGTATTGACGCACCGCCAGAGCCGAAATTGACTTGAATTTGGTGTATGTTTCGCACCGATCTTATGGAGGAACTGTCTTGGAACGTACCCACGGCGTGCATTTTGGGTACTTCGGTTCTGGCAGTGTGTTTTCAACCCTTAATTTTTCACTATGGTAGTGCACGTTACCATTAAGTTTTGTAGTGTTTGCCTGTGTTTAGTCCTAGGCATCGAGTAAAGTAGCTTCGAGAGTAGATGTCCGAAGAACGATGGTATGTAGAAAAAGAGTTAAAGTGCCAATTTCTTGTGTGGGCGTGTGCCTGGCGGGGCTCGAGCAATGTTGAAATACCTCGAATATACGGGATGAGTGATGGATAATACCACCGGAACGAAACAAAGAACATATTCTAAACGCAATTCAAGTACAATAGGGACCCCGAAACAGACGACACAGACAAACAGAACAGCAGAACTCCCACAACAACCGACACGCCTCCAGTACAAACAAAAGCCAAAAAATTCCAGTCGACCATCTGCAGAAAATCCCACAACACCATATATGCCACCGCAACTCAGGGTATACTATCCGGACTGGAGCACAGTACAACGCCCTACTATTTCCGTTTCCCCGTGCTCATCGCAACCTCCATCTTCCGAATCATACTCTTCAACCCAATTCCTTTATCGCAATTCGCCACTAAATGCTCCTGCATGCGCTCCCTACACATCTTCAAGCTAGCGTTGATCGGCAGTGTCCCATTCTCTTCATTTGTAGCATGCTGCAACGGGTTCAAAAGCACGTCAAACAGCTGAGACCATATATCCTTCTCCCAGTACCGTTTGAGAGGAGTTGTAATCTTATAGTGTCTTGGTCCACCTCCTAGCAGACCCGATCTTTCGGCGACAGTCTCAATATATTTACCAAAGAGCATGGAATGGATGACTGCAGCAAGGCCGTGATAATCGACTTGATATGTCCATGGACGCAGCTCCCGCATCTCGGCACAATCCTGCTGATCCGTCTTCCAGTCGGCGATGAACTGGACGCCTGGATGGAATAGTTTCATATCGATGCCCCGACCAAAGTCAATGAACGTAATACCCTTTTTTGACCATCCATCCGAGCCGTCGGGTTGGTATTTAGATAACCACTCATGATCGGAGGTTGGATCGAATCGGATTAAGCAGTTGTCAGATTTGAGATCACCGTGAATGAGCGAGGCTGCGTGAAGGGCTTCCGTTGTCCTGAGAAGTTCGACAGCCAGAAACATCACCAATAGCTCATCCATAACGGCGACAGTTCCGCTTGTATTGGGGTCCGATTTTGCATGGTTCACAAGATCTAGAACGGTTCCCTGGTCTCTGTATTCAATGAGAAGGAACCCCTCGTCTTTGAATAAATGCATCTCATGGGCTTTAACGATGGATTCAACGGCTCTCATTCCCTCTAGTCGCTTCCTTACTTGTCGGATCACGTAAAACTCCCAAGGATTTGGCGGATGCTCCATCTTCAGTGCCTCCCATCGCTTTCTCCCAGCGACCCGGCGTTCCAACTCATCAGAACTCATGCCCTCTTCCTCCGCCTCTTCCTCCGCATCACCAACAGTGTGGTTTTCGACAAGGTATACCGGTGCAAATGCCCCCTTGCCCAACTCCCTTTTAACAGTGTAGGCGCTCCCACCCTGTCCAGTGATGAACTCCAGTAGTGGTGGCTCCGGAATACTACTAGTGACGCCTCCTCCATCGCGTTTGGCCATGAGGCGGGTGAATTTCTTGATATCAGGTGCTTTGCCAGAGTTTGTCACGGAGTACTCGTAGTACCCATCGTATGACTTCAGAGGTGGCTGCAGCTTCTGAAAGATGACCTTTCGCATGCCATCATCTAAGGGATTGCAAACTTTATCGTCTATGATGGGACCCTGCCTGACTACCGGCTCATTTCGTTGGACGACAAGTGGCGGCTTATTGCCCAATAGATCAGGTTGTTGGGGTGGTTTCCGGTTTTCGTTTGGAATATCTCGGAAAGGACTACTGCCCATGGAACCATCATTGTCGTCTATTACTGGCATCTTAACACGACTAGGGGTTTTTGATGCCTGTAATGCCCTGTTTTTAGCTGCTGTCTGAGGAAAAGACTCGGTTCTTTCCACTATAGGAGTCATATAAGGGAGCCTGCTCTGCATATAATATTGGTCTTTGGCAACATGGTAGGGAAGGGTTGGTGGATCGAAGTCTTCAGGTGGTTCTGGGATCTGTAATTTTCTGGGCGCAGTTTTTCCCTTCGGTTGATCCGGCTCATCAGTGAATATTGTCAGTTTATGCATCTTCCCGATGGCAACTTTAGTCCCACGATCGAGATCAACCTCCTCCTCCTCCTCCTCTCTCTCCTTGGGTATGCTCTTTGCAAGATTGAAATCAGACCAATCACTCCGAACGCTTTCCACGTCATCATCGTCATCGTCATCTTCCTGACCGCGGCTTTCCAAGCGAACAGTGTTGTCAACCAGGCTTGTGGTGGTATAGTCTCCCTCGCTATCATTTTCAAAGTCACTCTCGTCGCTGTCTCCACTGTCATTTTCCGGTTTCTTCAGAGGTTGGTTGAATATGTTGTAAATTTCGTCTGTGGCTGCTTTCGTGTGAAAAGTCATTGTAGGACTGACCGCTCCACGTCCTTTCCTTCGTATTTTCCCTTTGTTAGGGGATGGGGATAGTACTGTCTTAACTTTTATTGGGGTCCTGCTTCCTTCTATAGGTGCTCGTCGTCGCAGTATCTGATCCTGCCTATCTGCTTCACGCTGCGCATTCCAATCGATTCCGTACAAACCCCTACTTTTCGCCCGGAGTTCTTCAAAACAAAATTCTTCCTCCTCTTCCTCCGGATATATTAATTCTAAGTTAATAGCAATGCGTTCAGGTCGTTTCTCGGGCACTGAGATTATTGAATTTTGTGATGGTGTATTTTGTATTATGGTAGAAGACTGATACATATGAACCCGAAAATACAATGACGTGAAATTAGTTCTACTCGGGACAATATGAGAAACTGGATCAACCAATGGGGTAGGCGGAGAAATGGAGATAAACTTACCCCTGTGTCCCTAAACACCATCAGCTTATCGGCCTCCGGTGCCTTCCCTTGCTGTTTCAGTGTCTCTCCTGCCCATGGCTTAGGCTCCTGAGCATTCTCCTTCTTTCGGTGTTGTAGACTGCCGATATTCTCCCATCCACCAGTTGCTCTTGCTGGCAAGACTTTCTCGCCGGCAGGCCGGTCGGCATCCGAAAAGATAGCCATCTTTTGTTTAGCCGGCTTGGTTGACTCAGGTTGCGATTGCCTCTGGGGTTCTGATGCTCCACCAAGACCTCCGGTAATTGCCGATCCACCGAAGGGCTTTGCAGCTAAGGCAGGCCTAACTGTAGGGAGGGCAGGAGAGGATGGCTCATCTGCTGCAGGTGGATTCGCCTCCATTCTCTGTAAAAATTCGTCGTATTTCCGTTGCAGACGTTTGATGGGGTTCGCATTGTTCTCGATCCCCGACTGATAGATTTCTGCCGCTTGGTTCTTTCTACCCATAGTCTCCAAGAGAGCGGCATATTCCTCGTAAAATAGCGCCAATCGCTGGCCTATATCGTTTCGCGCAAGGTACGCATATACTTCTCGTGGGGCATCGGAAAAGTTCTGGGCGTATTGAACCCATAACTTCAGGTACCTTGGATCGTTCTTGTACTGACCGTCGTGGAGAAACTCTTTGGTTGCCCGCTCCAGTAATGGCAGAAGACCAGATTCGGACGAATGTCCAGATGGGAATGTTTCTATGGTCCAATTGATGTATCGCAACCAAACTTCTAAAGGATCATCCAGCTCCGAGGCGGTCTTTAGCTCCTCCTCAAATTCGGACTGCCGAGCAGCATGCTCAGAACGTACTGCATGTGGGTTTGCTGAGAGCGGTGATAGTGAAGCGGCGAGGGCCCGAGCAGATCGGCCCGAACGGATGGGTTGGATATTTTCCTTGTGTCCTTCAATCAGGTCAAAGTTGGTGGTTGGAGAGTTGTCCATGACAGCAGTCTGCGGTGACGACGCTCGAACAGTTGATATTGTGTGATTGTAGTGTGCAGTTGGGAGGTAATGGAGGGGTTGTGGGGGATAGAGCGGGTGGGTTTTGTAGGGTTGTCGGGGTTGTGGTGAGACGCTAAAGTAAACAAACAGCAACCACTAGCTTGGCAGGGGTGGGGCCCGTGACTGGGTGGCTTGGCAGGCACTTTGTTGTTTTCGCGCATGTGGTCACATTTTGGTATCGAAATTCACAATATGGCGGTTTAGAACAGACAACCCTAGAGATATGTACGGTATATACTTGATACAGAGCAAGCAGGAGTGATCTGAGCTGGTGGACAGTATGCAGTTTCATTAGTTAATATATCTCGATTCGGGATATATCGTCTCTCCAGGAATTCTTCGACGCTTCATCAGCTTGCCCAAAATGATCGTTTACGCAGGCCAGCTGATTTGTGAACTTGCTTTATTTTACCTCCGTTTCTTTGAATGTTGCCTGCCTTCAACTGGTGAACGGTTGGAGTGATGTCGGGCTTCGTGCTTCCCGGAGTGCCGATGGTAAGAGTTACTAGCAGAAAGATGCAATTTCAAGAAAATGTTATTGAGCTGAACAGCAGGCTCGATATAGTCTTGAGTTTGGACTGAATTTGAGTACTGGGGAACGCTTATGAGAATAAGGATGTGTACTCTACAATGAAGTATAGGCGTCGAAACAAGCGGCGGTGCGAAGTGGAAGTCTTACTGGTTGTTCGGCATCCCAAACAAAGGGGGAGGGAAACGGTGTTGTGGGGAAGTTCAAGGACGCGGTAGGTAAAGTGGCGAAGCGATTTCCAAACACAGCCAAACCGAATTAGCTTTGTGACGTTCCCAAATGATTTGATCTACCTGGCGAATCCGCCGCATGGAGATCCGGTTGACCATGACCATCGTTATACGTAAGAGGAGATTAATGGGCGCGCAGCCCAGAAAGAGTTCAGCTCAGCGAAAGGTTAGGAGTCGAGAGCAAGCTTACCGAGCCAAGGATTGCCGAGCTTCTGACCGCTCCTTCCTTGATAGGGGAGATGTCCGCCCTGGAGCGGTTAGATAGTGCACCACCAAGACAATTAAAGCCCGCCGCCATGACTTCAGCAATCCTGAACCCCCCTCCAGACTCCTCTTCAGACCCAGACCCCGACACACAACGAGCAGGATTAGCGGAAGACTCCTTTCCGCACTCTCATAAACGGAAACATCGTCATCGTCTCAGGAACACTTATGCTACCAATATCCAACCTCCTACACCTCCGCAATTGACCTCTGCCTCTACTGCAGACGACAATCCTTCCGCTTATCAGAGTCCAAGTCAGCAACATCACAGCGACTTCCCGATCGCACTAGAGCAAGCTGGCACCGGAATCGACGTCCAGAGGTGGATGAGCAATTCCGACTCGGAGGAACACGAAATGGACAGCTATCACGGAATGAGTGACGATGATGAGGCACTAGCAGGCCTCACGGCTGCTGACCGCCGAAGAATCCGGCGTGGTATTCGGCATCGGGCGGGAGACGAATCCGAGGAAGCTCTTATACCTGGAGATGACTCGGATGATATTATAACCCGTGAAGAGAAGAAGGAGGCGGATGGAAGAGTGATTCGAGATTTAGCAATAAACTTGCTGTTGATTGGACTATGGTATGGTCACCTTGCAGAATCCCCAAAATAGCTCTTTAATAGACGTCCTTTAGGTATATCTTTTCGCTCTTGATATCGGTAGTAAGTAACACTCCGATCCTATCCAAGTCCATCGCTAACTCACAGTCGCAGTACAACAAGTGGATGTTTTCCCCCGAGCACTTGAACTTTCACTTTCCACTATTTGTCACATGTCTACATATGGCCGTCCAGTTTTCGCTCTCATCACTTGTGCTCTTTGCCTTCCCACATCTTCGCCCTGCCGGTATCTTTGGAGCAAAGGGTCTAGCCGACGATTCGCCCATACCAGCGATTACCGACAGTGCAGAAAGCAGCCGTGAAGGATGGTTTCGATTTGGCAGCCGAGGAGAAGAGCTAAAGAAAAAGAAGGCGGGTTTCATGACTAAATGGGTGTATTTGACAAAGATCTTCCCGTGTGGCGCAGCGACAGGGCTTGACATTGGGTTGGGTAATATGAGCTTGAAGTTCATAACCTTAGCATTCTACAGTACGCAACCCTTCCCCTCCGGGGCGCCTACTAGCCCTCGTTGAAGTAATGTTGCTGACGTTTCCAAAGCCATGTGCAAGTCATCCTCGTTGGCATTTGTGCTCGTTTTTGCTTTCTTATTCCGATTGGAGAAAGTAACTTGGAAGCTTGTTTCTGTCATCTCAGTCATGACTATAGGTGTAGTGATGATGGTAGCTAGCGAAGCACAATTCGTTGCGATCGGTTTTATACTGGTAATTTTGGCATCCGCATTATCAGGCTTACGATGGTCTCTCACGCAATTGCTTCTCCTTCGGAACCCTGCCACAAGCAACCCTTTCTCCTCCATCTTCTTTCTTGCCCCGTGCATGTTTGTTTCCATCCTGGCGGTTGCGATCCCTGTTGAAGGATTCGGACCATTGTGTGAGCGATATGGCGAGCTTGTTGACGAAGAAGGGTTTCTGCGTGCCCTTGGCATTGTTATTTTCCCTGGAGTCATAGCATTCCTAATGGTTAGCAGCGAGTTTGCGTGCGTCACACCTCCATCGCTCGTCCCCCTGCGTTAAGTTAACATACCTTGTAGCCTCCTTCAACGCTCTTCAGTCGTAACCCTCTCGATATGCGGTATCTTCAAAGAAGTCATGACAATTTCTGCTGCGGCAATAATCTTCCACGACCCACTCACGCCCGTCAACATCTCGGGACTTCTGGTTACAATAATCTCGATCGCTGGATATAACTACATCAAGATCAGCAAAATGCGGCAAGAAGCGCTCGAACAGACGTATCTGGCTCACCACCCACACAATGGTGGTGGTGGTGGTGTAGCCGACAACACAACAGGGTATGCTGCAGTCGTCGGAGATGAAAGTGAAGACGATGACAACTCCTCAAGCCACCATCAGCGTATTTCTTCTGGAATCCTAAGTCATCGCGATCATGAGTAAGACGGAATATCTAATGTGAGGTTGTCTACGAGTCTAGAAAACGAATTCGGTGGGAGTAGTGATCGTGATCATGAAGACATTATTCTAGTTAAGTAATCGACTATTTCACCCGCCAGAACGCATTTTCCACATCATCGATAATTGGCATCACCAGCAGCATCCGCAGCAGCATACACGGGAAAGAATGCAGGTGCCGCTTTTATTTAAATTTCAAGTTATTTATGAGGTAGACTGGTAATATTTATGTTAATGGAGTTTGGAGCTCGAGGTCGGGGAGACGTTGTATTTGTGTTTGGTTCTGTTGTGTAGATATATCCCTTCAAGTGCTTTCTTATGTTGCGTCGTTTTATACTGACTACGTTGTCAAATGCACTTAAGTACATAGCTTTTGGGTGATGGCGGAATGGTCTTAAGACATGTGGGTGTACTGTACCAAAGATTCCCCGCCTACTGGTATGGCATGCATGCCCGATTCAGTTCGGTACTGCCATCGTGAGATGAATCTGGCACTCTAAATCAGGTTACAACCGGGAGATCAACATAGTCGATTCCGGGGGGGTTGCGGAAGCATATACCCAATGGGATCTAATGAACCAACTACATAATCTTAAGTTTTCCGGCTCAGTAAACTACAATTGGGAACAACTATCCGGCTATGTTTATTACAAGATGGGATACTGACCTACAAGGGTGTAGTGGGATGGGAACCCGGTTGGTAATTCCCCAAGATTTCTGCGTCTCATTGTTACTGTTGGATAAGAGCTTGTAAAGGGATAAGTAACGGTTTTAGTCCACTCTTCGGCATTCGGTAATGGGAGAGGACGTGTCACAGCCGAATGCTCGCCCGAACCCACTACATTCGGTACATCACTGTATTTGGAGACGGAGATAGAAAACCAGATCCTTCAATGACATGCCTTTTAAACTGCAGGATATATGCCAATGCAAAATTGTCAAAAATGTCCCGTATTCCACTCCCATGTGAATGTATGTATGCATATGCTTCTATATGACTTATAAGGAACCAACCCCGAACAAAAAACCTATAACGAATGCGCCAATTAAAGGCTATAAAATGACAAATATGCATCCTCCATCACAACAAAAAAGTTGATCACCAATCCAAGACAAACGTAAACACAAGTCAAAAAAAGTTGCAAAGTAAATGGTGGAAAAAGGCCGCTACATGATCTTGTACACCCGCTTTGCGATATAATAACACATGAAGCCAAAAACGACCAGACCAGCAGTGATACACCAAAACCTGTTGTCCCGGCTATCAGCCTTAGACAAGAAATCAGGCAGGGGGGACATACCAATCAAGATTCTCAACCTCTTGTCCAGGAACCATAACATTCATGCCCCAAAGACCGGTGATGATATTCATAGGTAATACTATTGTACCCAGAACCGTCAGCCTGCCAAGGACGTCCGCCGTCTGTTCTTGTCTCTCGTTCATCTTTATGTTTATCTGCGCCAGGTAATTCGAGTGGCTTCGGGAGAGAATCTTTTCCATGTGGTTAAGGTTTGAGACCATCGTCACGATGTGATCTACGATCATCTATGAGTGGATTCGTCTGTATAGAGGAGGATGGGTATTACCTTGTATGTCGCCCAAATACAGTCCAATCTCACTTCTAGGCGCAACTTGCCATTGCTCGTTGCAGCGCTTCGCAAAACCCTTAAGCACATCGGCTTTGTTTCCCATCAACCGGTACAAGCTCATAACATTGCGCCTAGAGTCGCCGACGCGCTTAAGCATGTCTCCATCACTCTTCTGTTCTTCCCCGTTTTCGCTTTTGGCGGATCCAGCGTTGCTTTTAACTGCAAACGAATCATCAAGATGCATTCGCAGGATAGCATCGTCGATGTCATCAACCTCTTTTTCGAGCGATTGAATAAGAGGCTGGAAAGCATCTGTGATGTCATCAATCAAGGCATACGAAATCCAGTCCGCCGAAACCGTGATATAATCTTTGAGCTGGCGAATGCGTCGCCGAACATTGGCCGGATGTGGTGTCATAGAAAAGTGGAACTACAAATACAGCGTCAGCAAAGTCGTTGGTGTGGATAGCCAGTCGTACACTGATAACACCATCCCTAAACACCACAACGTAGATATTCACAGGATCCATATAGTCCTCATTATTGCTATCCTGCTCAAACGTGCGATACGAGACTAGGTAGTAGCTGCGAAATAACTCGACCTTCTCTCGTGCTTCCTGCATCACTATATCCTCTGTGGTAAGTGGATGAATGCCGAATGCCTTGCTAATAACTTTCATTTCAGCGTCTGTCGGTCTGAATACATCCAGCCAGAATGTGGGGCGCGGCCCAAGCCGGGGTAGCGATTGACTTGGTTCCGGCGGAGTAATATCAGTCCTCGAGTCATCTCTCGAGTCACGGGGTTCACCACTGCTTTCAGTGCGCCCTGCTGCTATTGGCGGTGATTCCACTTCGTCGTCCGAAGAATCATCTATGACTCGCGGCTCGGGCCTGAAAAGATCAGTAAATGACTGTCCTGGTTGTAAAAGCTCGGATATTGTGTGAGAGTGAATTGTTGCGGACAGCTCCTCATTGAAGTAGGTAAATCTGTACGGCATATCTTCCTCATCCCTGTGCCATTGCGGTCTAACCGGTGGCCGTAGACGACCCCCGACGTAGACTGGCTCCGGCAACTTCTTCGCTCGTATACCCTCACTTCTCTCCTCCTTTTCTTCACGACTCCATTCTTCCAATACGGACATGTCTGGCCACTGTCGCCGTGTTCGCGTCCGTCCAGACTGGCATTCATGCATTGCAACCTCCTCATCCATTAATCCATCATCGACAGGGAAACAAACATCTTCCTCCGCCCGAAGAGCGGATGAATGCATAGTATGTCCAGCCTGGCTTCGAGAAGATGAAGGCGACGGGGGCGACATATAAGTACAATTATCTGCCATGTCTGGTCCTATGTGAATGATGGTATCCCCATCTACTCCCGTACTTCTTGGTCCAGAAAGATCAAATCCATGGAGACCTCCCCCCGCTAGATGAGTAGGTTCTAGCCGTGGGCTGGTAGGAACTGAAGGAGGAAAGTTCACACTCCCATATTCCCTCAGTCCCGACATTGGCGGCTGAAGTTTTGTAGTTTCAACAGAATGCGGTGGCGCCCATCTTGAGCCAGATGTAGATTGTCGTGGTGCTCTGTGTCGTCCAAGCAAAGCAGTCCTCTCGTCCAATCTCTCAGTTCGCACCAATGGCACAGTTTCGCCATCCTCACCCCCGGAACTCTGGTCGTCCTCACTACGATTGCCGTCGTGTTGGCGATAGTGGTAACCTTGATGCCTATTGGGTGTTCTAGTGACATCAAAGCTTGGCCCGATGGTGGTGCTTGACCGCCGCGGTCGCATTGACACTTGCTCTCTGTGGTCAAGCAAGGCTGTGCTATCCATCGAGACCCCGCTTAGATTTGGCTGAAGGTAGAACCCTGTTCCCGGCAGTCCACCCAACCCACTCAGCTGAGGTCTATTGAACGCGTCGCCGTTGTTCACCGAGGTAGCAGTGTTGCTGCGACGGCTGATGCGGGGTCGAGAAGTAGACGTTGACTGAGTTTGTGAGTAATTCAGTTGTTGGCGGGAAGTTTGAGCAGCGTCGCCATGACAGTTAGCTGTGCGCTCAGTTGGTGATAGTGAAACTTGTGACGAAGACGAGGACACAGAAGCGGATCTCTGCGCGGACATTTAAACAAGGGATAAAGAGCTAACGCTTCAAGAACCTGTTTAGCAAGAAGCAATGGCTGGAAACGTGAGATTAAGCGGTCTGTTGGTGACGGTTGAGAGCGGCGGCGAGACTCATAGTAGTAGCGGTGGGTAGCTTGGCGTGGGTGAGGTCATGGCGTAGGCATCTACCTCTTAAGTACTCTAACTTCTGTTTGCTGCCGTTGGTGGCCTCAACGACAACCGAGGAATCGAGGTGAAAATTTCGTTGTTGGTCCATGTAGCTAAGAATCACGACTACTTAAGCAAATGCACCGACAATACAAAGAATGGACACTCCCTGCGTTGTGCTGTGCATTACATCGAATGACGGGTTTATCAACCGATGTCTGCAATAAAGTGAGATACAGTCTGTCACGTAGGATTCAGGTGATCATTGATGACTGAACCCGGGTAATAGGCGGGCACGAAATCCCTCCCATTTCGAAGTTCTAACCTTCGGCCCCCCAAACACCATAATAACTGAAGCTCGCAAGTTTATCGTCTCATTCAACCTGTCGTCATGGATCCCAACAACCCCCGCGAGACCTGGAACCGTATCCAATCTGCTCTTGCGCGAGCCCAGCAGTCCGGTGGCAGAGGAGGGGCTCCCAAGGGTGCCATTGGCAGTGGAGTAGCTATTGCACTACTTGCGGGTGCGCTCTTTGTTGGAAACAGTGCTCTTTTCAACGGTACTTCTTCAAGGGCAATCATAGAGGTATTGCATTTGAGTGCTGATTGATGTGTGTTGTCAGTTGATGGTGGTCACCGTGCGATCAAGTATACTCGTATCGGAGGTGTCAAGAAGGAAATCTATGCTGAAGGTTCGACTACCCATCACTGCCAAACAGTCAACATTCCTACGCTTGTCAAACCGGCTGCTAATTCTTGCTGGTAGGAACCCATTTGATGATTCCGTGGTTTGAGACGCCAATTACATATGATGTCCGTGCTAAGCCCCGCAACGTCGCCTCGCTGACGGGCACCAAAGGTACGTCGGTCTCGTCTCCATTGCACGCCACCACCTTACTAACATCGATCAGATCTTCAGATGGTTAATATCACCTGCCGTGTCCTTTCCCGCCCTCGCGTGGATGCTCTCCCCACCATCTACCGCACACTCGGAACCGACTACGACGAGCGTGTACTGCCTTCAATCGTGAACGAGGTCCTGAAGTCGGTTGTTGCACAGTTCAATGCAAGTCAGTTGATCACCCAACGTGAAGCTGTTAGTAGACTAGTACGGGACAATCTGGTCATCAGAGCGGCGAAATTCAATATCATGTTGGACGATGTATCACTAACGGTATGGTATCATGACCACGATGGAGGGGCTCCTGCTAATCAACAATAGCACTTGGCATTCTCACCCGAGTTCACCGCCGCTGTGGAGGCTAAGCAGGTTGCCCAGCAAGAGGCCCAGCGTGCGGCTTTCATAGTCGATAAGGCCCGACAGGAGAAACAAGCTATGATCGTTAGAGCCCAGGGAGAATCTCGCTCTGCTGAGCTCATTGGTGATGCTATCAAGAAGTCCAAGAGTTACGTCGAGCTCCGTAAGATTGAGAATGCAAGAGAAATTGCTCGCCTCCTGCAGGAGAGTGGTGGTCGGAACAAGCTATACCTGGACACCGATGGTCTGGGTCTCAACGTGTTTGCAGAAACAAAGGAACACAAGAAATAAATCAAAAACGTAACGGAATACGATCAATGTACTCAATATGATGGCGGGGAGGGGCGTGGTATCTGGAGGTGGACAACGAGCGTGCTGTACCCTGTCTGATAGTTCTCTTTTCATCCTTCCGTGTACAATAGAAAAAGCATACTTGAGAATAGCGAAGGGTGACGAACACAAACACGTCTGGCGTCTTGCTACTTGTGCTTATCGTAGTGCTGTTTGGAATCTCCCAGCCGCCTGCCACTGAACTGAGATGGCAGGACGACAGAGCGCCTGTCGACAGGGATACAGGGTCTAACATGGACGGAGAGGAGCTTGCGATTGGGCGTGCAAAGTAATCGAGGAAACACTTGCGCGTCCTATCCTAACGAGCGATCTTCGCATGGGTTGGGCACTTTTACTTAATGCATCATCGAGTCCCCAAAAACCGCGAAACGAACTACTTAGCATTACATTTGCCTTTAGTATCCTTCCTCCCACTTTCAATGCCGTGCTGAAGAACATACTTGGTACGGTGAACTCAAACTCGCCACAATGCAGCGGCGAATCTCTCTCATTTTGGTTTTGGCGATCGCTTTCATTTTTATCACTAGCACACTCCTGTTCGGCCACAAACTTCCCGAAAGGTACCAACAAACCTTCCAGAAGCCCCTGACACATAACGCCCACGAAGCTCCCCCGGGTAGCAACATTCAATTTGGCAGCCACGGTGGCTCTCAACAGGACGCCTCCTCGCCTCAGCCCCAGCAGGATGCGGCCGCCGTCCACATCACAATCACCGAGACGGGCGGGTCTCATGACGAGGTCGTCGCCGCACTCGTCCATTCCTTCGGCTCCCAGCCCCATGCGGTGATAGACCTCTACCAGCTCTTACCCCGCTATCGCATCACCGACATCATGGCTGGCTTCACACTTACGAATCCGCTCCCACGGCCGCGGGGACCACAAGAGTTCATCGACCACGGCGTCACCAAGCGTCGGCCAGACATCCTTGTGGCTGGCACCTGCGAACTCGACATCATAAAGTTCAAAGACCAGCTAACTACGCTCCTCGCAGCACGGAAAACGTATCTGTACTGTGTCGTGCACCACGCAGATCACTGGGCGGGCGAGAAACTCGAATCTGCGATCCGCCCATGGGTCGAAGCGGGCATGGTCGACTTCCTCACGCTGTCCCCGCATACCGGTGAGTTCCTCAAAACACAAACTATCAGCAAGTGGAAAACCACCGCCATCTCCACGATCCGTCATTTTGTCCCGTTGTTTCCTGTGCCCCTCCCCGCTGTGCCATCAGGCCATGGTAACGACAAGGAAGAGCTCTCTTTCGGCTTGCAGGGCGACTACGACCCCACCCGTCGGGACTACAAGAGCATCTTTGTGCGTCTCGGCACATTTCTCGAGGCGGCTTCGGGTTTCTCTGAATCCTCTGGCGAAGAAAGCGGAAACCGGAATGTAACCATGCACCTCCTAGGCCACGGAACCCGTCCCGAAGTCCCCGAAATGGTCAAGGATCACGTAAAATTTGATGAGCAGCTCAACTACTTCCAATTCTACTCGATAATCTCTCGTACATTCGCCCTGCTACCTGCATTTGCATCTAATGAATATCTAGACCGGAAAGCATCTAGTTCGGTACCTGCGGCTCTGATAGGGGGGGTGCCGCTGGTGGCTACACAAGCGGTTTTGAATGCGTATTCGTATATCGACAAGGAAGTGGTGTGGCTGCAGGGTGATAAGGAGAGTGATCTTGATGTTGTGGGGAGGATCCTCAAGATGGGACCAAAGGAGCGGCGGAAGAAGAAGGAGCTAGTTCGGAGGAAATGCGCAACTATTGTGAACCAAAACATAAAGACGGTGGAAATCTGGCTCGAACAGGCATTCACAAAGATTAAGAAGGCATGAAAAGAGTGTTTGTGGTCTTGTGTTACATATTTTGGTTGTCGTTTCCCTTATTTTAGTCCATGTGTGGTGCATGTTGATGATGGCGCATTTTGTTTGGATTATTGTAATAGAATTTGCATTTAGAATCACCCTGGTATTATTAAGTTCAAATTTGTAGCAAACCTAGTGACTTCCAAGGATTAATGTGACCTGGTCCAGTCGTAAGTTTATTCAGTATACACCACTCATCCCAACCGTAGAAATAATCAATACAACAATGAGTTACCCCCCCTCTCCCAATACTGAATACGTACGCACCAATACAAATACAAAGCCGCCTTCGGCGTCAGGTATCAAATACAAAAAGGCCATCAAAGCTGCCTCCCAGGATCAAAATAAATGAAGCACTTCCAATACAATAAACAATCACCTTGGCAGAGCGGGCCTAGAGCTTTCGTCAAACAATGTTCCAAGGTCATGATAGCGGCCTGGCATTCCCCTTGTAGGTTCATCCAAAGACCCACCGCTTACTGTTCTCCTCATAGAATTTCCATGGGAAAGAATCGACTGACTCCCAGTAGAAGTAGCCACCGGGTACGGGAATGTGGGATACGTCGAAACCTCAGACATTGCTCCATCCACAGCATCAGGAGTGCTTATTACAGTTACATCAGCTACAGCCCTAGGCGTGAGTTGGGTGTTTACACATTCTGTATTGACGGGAGGAGTTATGCTATCAGGAAGATTTTCTACTAGCACTTTGTCAGAATTCATCTTCAACCACACGAAGGGTTAGTTATTACCATCGGGAGTGACTTGTGCCCCAAGCATCTTTGCTTTCATTGCTGTCTTTGCCATTTGCCTCTTCAGTGCACAAGGCCACCAAAGCGGTTGACTGCACCAGACGAATAGTAGAACAATCATTGCTGCCAGCAGTATTCCAACCAGGATAAAGCCAGCAATTTGTGCTACACCGAGGATGACGCTAGGGATGACAGGTTGGTGTAGTTCCTCCAGAAGGATCGTTGGATTGACTATATCCTCCGGGATTATCAATATCTCCTTCTCCACCCTCTCGACCTCTGTAGAGTCTACAGGTTTGTGGTGAACCTTCGGTTGTCTCCGTGACCTGCTTTCCCCTGCGATTAGACGTTAGTGAGTAAAAGAAACTTCCACAGTGCTTCAAATACATACCCGAATGTCTGGCCGTAAATAGATGGCCCCAGGGAATTACGGCTCCTCGAGTGAGATAGGGCCGATCATAGACCGTAACTGTAACTGTCCTCCTAGCAACAGTAATAGTCTCCCGAGACATCCTAGTCACGGTTGTCGTTTTGGTCTTTGTGATATATACAGTCTCTGTTAAAGCTGCTTTGTGGATAGTTTGTGTGGCATCAACTGTCGTCGTTCGTTTCGGGATGAACCATAGATACGTCTGGTCTGTTGCTCTTTGCTCGGCGTTTCGAGTATGATATCCTAGTGGACCAAAGAATTTGTGCTCATGTTCTCCAAGGGAGCGGATTGCAGTGGTGTAGGGATAGAAGCTCCAATAATCCTGGGGAATAACATGATCTTCACCTTCGTCCGAGGCACAGTCTCTCGGTGTCAACGAGCGGCCTTCGATTGCGGGGTGTTTAGAAGGCTGATTGAGGTTGCATTGACTGCGATGAACCCCATTTGTGATGGATGAGAGTTGGCGACCAACAGCGGGTGTAGGGAGCAAGGATAGGAGCAAGGAAAGTAAACAGATGCCAAAAACCCTCGAGAGGGACGTGGGAAACATCATCTGAGATATATGTGTCTCGAAGCAGGAAATGGGGAGGGGAAGAGCTGAGCAAGACAGTATGGAATGCTTCAAGCAGGAAGTACCACTATGTAGAGCCCCATTCGGTCGACATGCCGCACTGGTACCAAGTAAGAAACAAAACATTCGCATGCTTTTATAAAAATAAACCCTCACAACGCCCTGCCCCGTTCCTTCTCTACGTACATCATTCAGTACATCATTCGTCACTCGGTCGGGGACAGCCCTCCGGTTCTAACTCGTATATGTAAAGTATGTGTGGCAATCCATAAACAAAAAAGCATCTGCATTCCCAGAAAACTATTGATCGAAGCCCAGAGCATTCAGCTGTCTCACCAATTCATTCATCTTAATGACCTTTTCCAATTGTTCTGGTAGCAGGTTCTCTCCTCCATCTTTCCTAGTCTTCAGCTCGCTGGCTTGTCGAATCTTCTTCCTGATCGCCTTCGCTAGCTTTTCCTTATCTTCCACCGTTGCTTCCTGGCTTTTGGGCACCTCTGCTTGTGTTGGTTTCTGGGTCGACGATTCTGAGGGTTTGGGCGTCGGCTCTCCCTCCTTCACCTCTTTCTCTCCCTTCTCTCCCTTCTCTCCTTTCTCCTTCGCCTTCTTCCGGGCAGCATTTCTCTTCGCATTCTTGCTGCTGGCGTCGGTTTTGCTGATGTCCGGCTTTACTACTGGAGCAGCACCAGGAACTCCACCAGACCCGCGATTCTTCCATGCTTCTGCGTTGCGGTTTTTGTAGACCTCAACATCTTCTGGCGGGCGATAACCGGGCCGAACACGGATTTCCCGGCGAGCGGAGCCATCGGCCCGTACCGAGGACGGAATGACTCGTTGACCGTCGGCAGTAACAGTTATGCCTGCTTTTGAAGGTGTGGTAGGACGTTCGGGGTCAAGTGCAGGTGCCATGGTGTTTTCCAGTGGCAGAGTCTCGAGGAGCGAGGGTGGTAAATGCAAGCCCAGCGGGCAGGACTTGGAAGCTGTTTGGGGCTCGATTGATAAAATGTAGAGCTGTCTTGTTGGCCATTTTAGCCTTCGTTACCCGGACCTTCTGGCACAACTTGCCAGACGAAAGCTAGTGTCCAGTGAGCGTCTTGTAAACAGTAAAATCTGCAGGCGTTTTGAAAAGGGCTTCCAAGATTGATGCAAGATGTTCCTGCAGATTCCGGTTGCATTCGTAATAATGATACTTTCACAGTGAAGCTCTTATCGGGGACTTCAGTTCATTTAAATTTTAGCTTATGCGCTATGCTTGCTCCTTCCGCTAGCGCGGATTCTTGTTCCGTTACTGCTCTGTCGTGCTTCATTTGCCCCTCCACATTCACAGCAATCAACCCCCCACTCCTCGTTCCCCTAGTCGCGATCTCGATACGAACAATATATCATCCTTGATTAATTCTTTATTTGAACTACGTCAGCACGGGCTTGCGCTTGCATGATTGTTGTGTGCTGTTTCTTGTTACTCGACTGAGCTGTGCTGTGCGTATCTACCCCATACGACAGATTTCTGTGAACTTACAACGCCACCGGGAAGCTTTGTTTGAGATCGTCTAGCAACTAGGATTTCCTTTGACTTCTCTTAATCACAATGTTTCTATCCGAGTCCGAGTCGAATCTTCTCCGGCGGTTGCGAGATGCCCCACAGGAACACGGATATCGGTACACCGAGGAAGCTCGTATAGCCTTACTCAAAGAGCTCTTCAGGTCTCTCAGATGCCATCGCCGCGAATATATGGGCTATTTTTTCCCGAAAGGAGAACCTACGGAAAATATACCTGGTGCGTGGAAGCTGTCTTCTGCCCAAGGGGCAACTGAAGGCGCAGAGTACGGCGCGGGTGCACGTGGGAAGCCTTGCGGCCACATCTTCAAGAGCGGAGAGGCTACATACCGTTGCAAGTAAGGTTTCGATAGCTTGCCTGGTGGGTTCGTTATGAGGTATTCTCCGGGTGCTAATTGGGGCGGTTGGTGTGCAGAACATGTTCGTTGGACGACACCTGCGTTTTGTGCAGTAAATGCTTTGAATCGTCAGATCACGAAGACCATACAGTTTATGTTAGCGTATCTCCAGGTAATAGTGGATGTTGTGATTGCGGCGATGGCGAGGCATGGAAAGTACCAGTCAAATGCGCAATACACACCGTGACCGGCGACACTGCTACACCAATGGATACAGATAACGGCTCCCCGCAACTCCCCGCCGATCTTGTCCGCTCCATCCGTAGTACTATTGCGAGGGCATTGGACTATGTCTGTGATGTTATATCGTGCTCCCCCGAACAGCTGCGTCTAGAAAAATCCGAGGCAGCCATCCGCAAGGATGAGGAACAGTCCCGATTGACGTCGAGATATTACGGTGCAGAGGTCGGCTCTGATGATATGGAATATGCGCTTATCCTTTGGAACGATGAAAGGCATACGGTGACTGATGTTCAAAAGCAAGTGACGAGGGCATGCAAGCAGTCATCGGGGTTTGGAAAGTTGCGAGCCCACGAAACAAATTCCATGGGGCGTAGTATTATCTGTTATGACAAAGACATTCAGCATCTATTGGACGTATCACGTATTATTGAGCACATCAAAGTCACGGTTACCATTCGGTCATCTCGAGACACTTTTCGGGAGCAAATGTGTGGAACTATCATAGAGTGGTTGGAAGATATATCTGGGTGCAGTGTTGGAGGAGATCACAACATTTTTCGAACGACTGTCTGCGAAGAGTTATTAGGGGTCTGGCGGGTAGGCTCAAAGGCATCGAATACGGAAATCGGGAAGCACGGCATAGATGATCATTCATCTCAAGAAGAGCGGCAATATGTTGATTATGGAGTGAGATTTCTTGCTCCCCTAGAGTTAGCTGGCCTCATAGGGACCGATGAAGCGAATGACTTAGATGGCATGGACGTGGATATTGACCGCGACGGACCAATTGATCATGAACTTGACGACGATGATGACGACGATGGCGACGCCGACGCCGACGGTGAGAATGTCGATATAGATGAAGATGATGTGGATATGGTTGGAAGTGGTGCTGGAAATAGCGAGGATGGTGATGGATTGAGAGATCGGAACTTCACGGTGCAACGGCTGTTCCGGGCAGACGAGCTTCATGCGCCGCGACTCCTGAGTTTTGATGGAGCACATGACCGGCAATTGGACCACCGCCACTCCTCTGAGGACCCCGAAAACGGCGCTCCCCGGATTCCGCACACTCCCCATGTTCCTGCCGGGTCAAGAACTAGGAGACCGGCTCCATCCCATTGGACCGAAAACCCTTCTGGATATCATCGTCACCAGCTTCCCCCACATGAAGACTTAAGGCAAAGAGTACGGCTAGATTGGCTTATAATGTTCGATCTACGTCTTTGGAAAAGGGCAAGGATTAACCTCCGTGACTTATACATCACCACAGTAGTGGTGATTCCTCAATTTAAACGGATATTGGGGTTGCGTTTTGCCGGTCTCTATCCGGCTCTAGCTGAACTATACCTTGTTGCTGACCGGGAACCCGATCATTCAATAATCAATATGTCGCTGCAGATGTTGACCACGCCTTCTATCACGGCCGAAGTCGTTAAAAGAGGCAATTTCTTAACCACTTTAATGTCCATCATTTATACATTCTTGACGACTCGGCAGGTTGGACACCCATATCAAATCAACCCTGCGGCAACACTTGCTTTTGACGGCGGTCCTCTGACCAACCCACTAACCAATCGCCGGATGTATCACTTCTTTCATGATATGCGGTATCTCCTGGTATCGGACTATGTCAAGGAGAGACTGAGGGTGGAACCAAGATATACTTTACAGTTTCTTGATCTAGTTCGCCTCCACCAGGGTATATGTCCAAATGTGCGTGCAGTTGCTGAGCACGTCGAATACGAGGCAGAGGCTTGGATCAGTGCGTCCTTGGTCACGAGAGAAATGAACAAACTGTCACGACAGTTTTCCGAGGCGTTTCGCGGCGACGACCTTACCATCCAGGATGGTCTTCGACGTGTGATTGCGGCAGCAGCGAAATATACAACTATAAGCTCGATGGGATGGGAGAGAAGCCGATTCAAACAGAGCGAGATGAAATCCGAAACCGACTTCAAAGAGATTGGTGGTTTCCAATTTGATACTGATCGGTGGGGTAAACCAAATTACTACAAGGTTGTCCGGTTTTGTGTGGATAAGCAGTCTATCAGTTTTCATCATGCTCTACATTATAGTCTCTCATGGCTCATTGAGGCAGGAAAGAACATGTCGAACAAGCAGTTGCGTGATCTATTATTGTTGAACTGGGACCAACTCAAGGACCAGGCCCCTAGCAGCGCAGTGGAGTTTGAGCCCGAAGATTTAGCAGTCGCAATGTTTGATTTTCCGCTAAGGGTTTGTGTGTGGTTGGCGCAAATGAAGACGGGAATGTGGGTGCGAAATGGATTCAGCTTGAGACACCAGATGCAGACTTATCGCAGCGTATCGCAACGCGATCTCACTCACCATAGAGACATATTTCTTCTGCAAACTGCTCTAGTGACGATCAATCCAAGCCGTATACTGGTTGGTATGGTTGATCGCTTCAATCTCAACCAATGGATGGAAGGAAACTACACACCTCCTACCGGGTACGACGAGGCACAAGTCCTAGATCTGGCTGAAGACTTCTTGCATCTACTTATAGTAATACTAAGCGATCGTCTTCCGCTGATACCACTGCAAGAAGAACCCGACCTCCAGATACTAAAAATTAGGAGGGAGCTCGTTCATATCCTCTGCTTCAAGCCAATGCAGTTCTCCGATCTCGCCAGACATGTACCTGAGCGTCTGCAAGAAAATGACCAGTTCCAAGAAATCCTCGACGAAATTGCCAATTATCGCGCACCTGATGGTCTTGCAGATTACGGAACCTTCGAACTGAAAGAGAAATACCTCGATGAAGTAGATCCATACATCGTGCAGTTCACAAAAAACCAGCGAGAGGAGATTGAAGTGAATTATCGGACGCGAATCGCGAAGAAAACGGGCAAACCAGAATCGGAGATCGTTTTTGAACCGCGCCTATGTCCCATCAAGACCGGAGTGTTCAAGGATCTCTCGTCTTTCACCCGGACACCTATTTTCGCCCAGATTATATACTGTTCTCTGGCATATGCCCTGCAGTTTAAAGCCTTCACTCCAACCATTCCAGAAACACGTGTGGAGATGTTCCTGCAACTATGCCTACACCTTTGCCAGCTTGCAGTTCTCGAGGACTATTCAGTAGAGGGCGAAGAGCTAACAGATTCTTTCGTTCTTCACGCCCTCGAAAAGCAGGCCTCTAGCGGCCCTGGATTGTTGAATGCGGTGCCAGTTAGCGTTGAAGGCAGTGACAACGGGCATCGGACTATTGCCACTGTTCTCTACCGTCTTGCCAATCTAGAAGATTTTAAGGCCTGCTGGCCCAAGATCAACCTTGTTCTTCGCAGCTTCAAGCAAAAGTGCCCCATTGCATTTGATGCCGTCGCCGATTGGGCTACTGGGATGGGTGACAAGTTTGAAGTGGAAGAGAACAGCAAGGAAGCAGAGGCGCAGAGGAAAAAACAGCTAGCCAAGGAGCGCCAAGCTAGGATCATGGCACAGTTCAAGCAACAGCAGCAGACATTTATGGATACGGCTGGGCTGGAGTTTGAAGACGATAGCGATGCGGATAGCGATCATGTAACTCCACATGAAGAGAAGCGGCTGTGGAAGTATCCAGCCGGCACCTGTATCCTTTGCCAGGAAGAAATGAATGAATCCAGGCTCTATGGATCTCTGGCTTTTGTGACGGAAAGCAATATACTCAGACAAACAGACCCAGCAGATGCAGATTATATTTACGAGGTTGCCAAAACTCCAAACAGTTTGGATCGTTCTGCCAGCGAGATACGACCATTTGGTGTTGCAAGTATGAATCGAAAGGTTCATAAAAAGCTTGCATCGAATGGTGCAGAGGTAGTTGTTGAACGGCAAGGTCTAGGCCGGGGATTTCCTTCGGATAAGGTCAAGCGAGGGCCCATTGTTACAGGCTGCAGCCATCTTATGCATTTCAGCTGCTTTGAGCATTACTACGATTCGACTCGACGGCGTCATCCATTTCAAATCGCTCGGAACCACCCCGAAAGCTTGGATAAGAAAGAGTTTGTGTGTCCTCTGTGTAAAGCCTTAGGGAACGCATTTCTACCCATTATCTGGAAAGCCAAAGAGGAAACGCTTACCGGGGCAGCACTACAACCCGAAAAGAGCTTTTCTGAGTGGTTAACTGGGCTTGGACCTGCCATAAGTCGACTAGAGAAAGCTGTTGACGGAGAAGATGGGGGCGCAAGAAAAGCTCAAGGCATGTTTTATGAGTACGGGTGCACCGATATTGTTGGGCCCATTGCCAACAGGCTTCAGCAGCAATTCTCAAGCACAGCGCCAGAAATTAAACCAGAGCTGCAAATTCGCACCGGCTCAAACTCGCCATTAATAGCTCCTCATCCATCAGCACCTCGGACTCCAAGCCAATTAGATGAATTGCAAAAGACCTATTTGCGCCTAAGAGACACATTCCGGGACAATAAAATACAATCGTCATACGGCAGCGTCGTTTCCCAGTGGCTAAGCCCATCCGTCGAACTGACCCATTGTGACTCTTTAGCTCGATCGCTCGGTTTTACAATATCTGCCTTCGAAATCGCACAGCGTGGTGTAGCATCTGAACCCGGCTACACTCTTTTGGATCGAATATCCCCACAGATAGTGTCTCATTTACGTATTCTATCGGAAACTGTTTCGTCTTATTTTGCGATTGGTGCACTTCGAAACCGTGAATCTAGGACATTGTACCAGTTTAAAGAGATGGAAAGAGACCAGCTTCTAAGACTGTTCATTGGGCACCACCAAATGTTTGACGACCATTTGAGGACAGAGTTGGCTGCAAAAGTGGAGCCACTGCTGGCTTCGGATACATTCTTGTTCCTAGCGGAGTGCTCTGTTTGCATAGTCCCTACTTTTTCCTGGGATATTCTCCACGTTATGCGCCTCTGTTACATCGCTGAGATTGTCAAAGCAGTCATCATGTTCGGCAGAGATTGTGAACTTACAGATATACTACGCGGTTGGGAACGAACCGAAAGCCTTGGTGATATTGAAGGACATATAGGATATACCGAACTTCAGCTTAACTCGCTGCAACGATTTGCAAAGTTTATCGAGCAGTCGATCGGGACTAACGGTGGAGGAGAATTAGGAAATCATTCTAGCTTTGCCCTTGCGGTGTTTCGGCATCTGATTGGAACATACGCGACTCCATTTTTCCGCAAATGTGTTATGCTTCTTCATACCCGGTTCGGTGTTTTATTCTCATTCAGCGGCTTCTCTGCGCCCGATGAGCCCGAATCAACACGCCTTTGCAAAATCCTGGGTCTCCCAAGTGTGGACGAAATATTCGAGTCCTGCCTCGCAGACAATGACGAGGGCGAGTACTTGCGAAGAATCACCTCGGGGTGGTGTGAACATCTCACCCTCAAAGGAGGATACTTTTTGATGTCTCACCCTGCGATATTCGAACTTGTCGGTTTGCCCAAGAATTTCGATGTCTTGGTGGAAGAGGCAATGAAACGGAAATGTCCTACTACTGGCAACGAAATCACGGATCCAAGCGTATGTCTCTTTTGTGGCGACATATTCTGCTCTCAGGCGCTATGCTGCTTGGAAGAGGTTGGAAATGAAGAGGAAGGATATAAGAATTTAGGGGGCTGCAATAGACATATGCAGAAGTGAGTCTTTTTTGCTATAGCGCTATCTAAGATACTGACTAGATTACAGATGTGGCAAAAACGTCGGTCTGTTCATCAATATTCGCAAATGCGCTCTGCTTCATTTACACGAACATAACGGCTCGTGGGCGGAGGCGCCTTATCTGGATGCACATGGCGAGACTGATCTAGGCTTGAGGTACTACCTCCACTTTTTATTAATAGCCGTAACGGTGCTGACTGAAAGCTGTGTAGACGTAACCGTCAGCTATTCCTTAACCAACGTCGCTACGATGCCTTGATTCGAAATGTGTGGTTGCAGCATGGAATTCCGTCTGTGATTTCGAGGAAGCTGGAGGCCGAGTTGAATACAGGAGGGTGGGACTCTTTGTAAACATGGATAGCTTACGCGAGAGGGTTAGGTGGGCGTTCAGGTCTGTACACACGGTTTTACTTCTGTTTTTTTCTTTACCTGTTGTTGTATAGTTGTATATAATGGGTTGGGGATGGGGTTGTGCTTCTGTGTAGAACATGGGAATTGAGGAGAAAATAGGTTGGTTCGTCGCTATGTTTTTTATACATTGAATTTAGGAGATGTTTCTGCTTTTGGGTGGCAGAGGTTAGCAAGGTTAGCAAGACATACAGTACATTTGGGGTAAGGGGGCTGTCCCGATAATCAGATTGTTGATCGGGGACGTATCTATGACTTACCTGTTCGGGTTGACCGGTTCTATTCCAGTGGAGTAGTCTCGAACGCTCTGAGACTACCCCCAGATGAGGTGCTTTTTACTAATAAATCGAACTTGCTCTTCCCCTCCCTCTGTCGGGAGATTGCTATCGTCATATTTTGTCATAATTATTTGCGCAAATATAGGCTGTGATTCCGTCAAAATGTAGGCAAAACCACAACTAAGCTACATCTACGGTAGGCCGAAATACTTTTTAGAGCATAGACTACTACTTGTCACGGCGTTTTTATTGAGAGGATGTGGGACCCCGTTGATGGACTGAGAACTTTTGGTGATGCATATGAGACAAGATATCCCCGGGATTGGGTGGAGAATTTACTTTTGTTACGGTCCTGGATCCAACTTTCCGGGGTGCTGTAGGTGATATATTATGACCTCATGCCTCTGTGAAGATACACATTACGTAGGAGACCGCCTCCGGGGAGTGAAGTTGATCCGGTAGAGGGGGGGGAGAGGTTTGATAGGGCCTGGTATGAGCTGGTACGACTTTGTACTGGGGATTCCCTCTAGCCCTGGGCGTCGGATTCAGTGAAAGTACATGTGAGTGCTCAACTGCCACGTGGGAACTATAGGGTGGTAATCTCAGAGCTTTGGGTGATTTGCTAAAAGAGGACGAAGGTAGAGAAGCAAAACTCGAGTTTAGGAAGATAGATAACTACCATTGATTACCGGGAGAGGCGACAATCACATACGGTGACTACCGTGATCATTGTAATTATCTGCCCAAACCAAGTTCTGTAGCTCTTCATTCTTATTTCCAAAACGCGACTCTTACAACGATATAAACTATAGTAATGTAACCCAATGACGGCCGCTCATAAGCAAATCATCCAACGGACTCTCCTCCTGACGGCAACAATAACAATGCAACAACAATACCCACACACACAAAAACCCACCAATTAAGCAAATCCCCCACTCATCCAACAACCCCCACTACCCCTTCATCAATAAAGCTCAGCCCCAGAAGCAAAACAAAAGAAGCAATTAACACCTTAATACGCCAATACATAACACATCACAGCACAAAGCAAACAGAAATGGAGGAGTTGGGGGAAACGTCAGCCATTAGCCATCAACCAATAAAGACATCAAAAGAAAGGAAAACCCCACTCATGAAAACGTAAACTTTAGACGTAGGAATTATAACGGGAAGCGGGAAAAAATGAGAGGAAGTGATTAGTGCAGACTAGAAAGGAAACCCAACCCATTCGCCGTAAGACAACCAACCCATTACAAACAAAAACAAAATGAACCTAACACCGGATTGAGCTTGAAGCTGATGGCTGAGGGTGTGCATTGCCTGTATTGGATTCGTCCTTTAAGGCGGTAGTGACCGTAAAAGTACATCATCCAGCACCAGAGCCACCGTGTAATGATCTTGATGAGGGGAGATTTAATGTATACGACTGCCGAGAACTGTTCAATGGTGTAGCGGTTGTGGGTGATACGGCAGTTGACGAAGAGGACGACGACGACGCTGTCGATGATGCAGAAGATATATCTTCAATGAAACGGGTGGCGGAGTCATCGTGATCAGCAGCACCGGCACCAGCACCAGTTATCTTAACTCCTAGTTGTGCTGCGAGCAGGTCAATTAGGCCAACCAGAGGCGTTGCAGTCTCCATGAGGGTAGAATGCATCGGGTCGGGTGCTAGAAGTCGTCGAAGATATAGTACATTCATGCAGTTCTCAATCCTAGTGACAACATGCTCAAACAACTGCATCATAACCTGGTCGGACCCCTCTCCCGTCGAATCCCGCAGCTTCGATGTTATATCTAGTGTGTGCATCTTCAAGAGTGGAGGATTATCAGCTGTATTGAGCAAGGAGCATAACATCTCCAGTCGAAGTGATATATCCCACAATTTCCATATGTCGTCCGGATTCACGCCAAGTCTCGGTTGCGCTACGGCCTTCTGTGCACTCTTGGCCTGAAGTCTGCCGGCTAGTGATTGCGGATACATCAGGTAAATAAACTCGGGATTTTCAAGACCTTTAAGCTTTCGTTCTCCAAGCACTTTGACGTCAAATCCTTTATGGCTCAACTCTTTGAGGTCCTTGATGATCGTCTTCGCGGTGTCCACATCGCCAAAAATCTCCTCGGCCAGTTGAGTAGAAGGTTCTAAATCTTGGTATATTGAGACCGCCTTGACACATCGGTTTATCTCACCAACAAAGTCGGAACTGACGGTGATCTGCCCGCCGTCCGCCTCGGCACTGATACGGGCAGCGCGGTTGACAATGGGTCCAAAATAATCCATACGACCAGTGATAGGATCCGGCTCACACACAGGTGCACCCCAATGCATACCCATCCGGACAGACAAACCCTTGTAGATGACTTTTCCCTCCGAATCTTGGATTTCCCGCCCATTTTCAGATTCCAGGATTTCATCTGGCCATTCTTGCTCCAAGAGGTACGACTGAACATTAAAGCACCACAGCAGTGCCGATGTAGCCGTGGGGAAACTGACCATGAAAGCATCGCCTTCCGTCTTAACTTCATACCCACCAACCTGCCGGAGCTGTCGACGCATAATGTTGTTGTGAACGCGGATTCCGGATCGCATAGCAACAGGATATGTTTCCCACATAAGGGTCGAGCTTTTGATATCTGTGAAGACCATCGCGAGATCGCCATCAGGTGCTCTGACTTCACCTCCGTATCGATCGAATTGCTACTTTCTTTAGCCAGCATGCCCATAGCGCGGGTAAAAAAAAAGACCTACTGAATTATCCGGTTCCTTGCCTCGTTTACGAGTAACCTTGACTGTTGGGAAGTCTTCATCTGCGAAATTCGGCCCCAGTGACATCGAGTGTGCGCGCGGAAATCGCCTAGGCTTCTTCATATCACCAACTCCGAGGACCATTACCATGATCTTGTTTGTAGCACCGTAACCAATAGCCATATCCCTCAGTTTGTGAGCAGCTCTCATCAAATCAGCCTTCTCCGTCCGTGCTATGTCTACAGCTGACTGTAATGATATAAACTCCCACAATTCCTTACTGGCAAGGATCAACATCTCCTCATGACCTTCCAAAGCAGTCTCTTGAATGTCGGGTGCAGCGTTGACAGCGGGCATTAGGTGAAAATATCCGAAGGCTCGGGATGTATCCAAAACGTCGTTGAGTTTTCCTGTCCGTGATACCCAACCACCAGCTTCACGGATACGCTCGAGCTCTGATATGCTCCCGGGGTCATGCTTCTTGGTTAAGGTTTGAAATGTGCCATCCGTCCGGGACAGTACAGCCATTGCATCACCAACATTGGCTACATAAAGCTTGCTTTTGGCCATGTAAACAACCGTGGCGACACCCCCAGAGGCCAAGTCGCCAGGTCCAAGCATCGCACCACTGTTGGCGTTGCCGCCAGCTGATAGATGCCTGGAGGCCGTCCCAACACCTTTCTCATCAAGCGTCTGCGCCGCTGCTGTCGCCAGTTCTTTGTTGAGATTCAAGAATGCCCTGCGCAAAGCCGTAACAGGCGTCTCTTCTGGCCTGAGTTTTCCCAACTCGTCCTTTAAAAAGAACTCAACAGACTCATGCAAGAATTTTGATATTTTACTTCCCCCGGTAGACAATGCCTGCCCATCGAAAAGCCCAACCAGCCATTCGTCTCGTGACCCACGGAAATCTGGAACAACCATGTCTACTAACGACAAGTGCTCGTTCCGGCCAAGAGAATCAGCCATACCATAGGACATTGATCTTATCATAGAACCAGAAAGACGGACTCTGCGGTCTTCCGTTCCGTCAGGGATGTTGGCTATCGTCAGCGTAACATCCATCAGTCCCAAGACTCTCAACTTTGTGAGTTGGCTGAAGTCTGTAATGCTCTTCTCCCGGACAGAGTTATGATCATTCCTACTAGCTTTGATCTCCAGACGCTTGTTTCCGGACAAATTGAGATACTTCAGGTCAAGATTCCAATTCCTGTAAAAACACTTTAGTGACCATCCACTTCAAATGCCCCTAGGAGCAGCCGCTTACCAATTCCAATCATATGGCCAGTTCGAGATGTTGTACTTGAGTGCATTGTTTCCAACATCCAAGACCAATAGCTTGCGAATCTTTCCCAACTCGGCCGGTAATGTCTGGAACTTATTGCCATTCAGATGGAGAATCTTCAAGGACGGAATGTGCTCCAAGTCTTCCGCGGGCAAGCTAGTCAATTCGTTACCTGAAAGATACAACTCGCTGAGTAATGGCATCCTGCTTAAGGCTCGAGGTGGAATGTCATATAGATCGTTATATGACAGGTTGAGGACTCGAAGTTCTGAAAGAAGTGAGAGCTCCTCGAAACATTCATCCGAAAGTCGGTTGTCTGCTAGATACAGGTACTTCAAACTATAGACGAATGTATTTGCCATTTTACTCGAAGCCGCCGAATCCTTCCTGGAGCCAATTGACGGAGCAATCATACTTCCCTCCGAACCTTTCGAAGAAATGACTGAGGCTTTCCTACCACCTTGACCATAAATGGAAACCATTGAGCCTTTACCCCCGTTCTGGGATGGCGAATTTCCGACACTCAACAAACCTCCGGATTGCTGCTGAGATGGTCTGCGAGTTGCGGCTTCTCCTCCATTAGGGTTTTCTGGAATGCTCAGTTCCCGAACTGAAGCCGTCTCACTAATGCTGATCATGCCAGCGACAGGGCCAGCAACCGGCTTGGGAAATTCCTTTATGATGTTCGACGAAATATTCAACGAGATCAAGCTGACCATCTGCCATATCTCGCCCGGAAGGACTTTAATATTGTTGTAGTGTAGGTCAAGATATTTCAAGTCCTGCAATAGACCAATTTCCTTTGGTATCGTAGCCAATTCGTTATGATTGCAGCTCAAATGTTCAAGCCGGCGCAGCTTTGCAATCTGCGGAGGAAATGAGACGATATGGTTCGTATCCAAAATCAACTTCTCCAGATTTGGTAGCTTGTCGAATAAACTTTCGTTAATCGCTGCTATTTTGGCGTTCGATAGGTTCAAAAACTTCATGGTCGGCAGAACTTCCAGAAGGTTGAATCGAGTCACGGGGTTAGAGTTCAAATGCAAGGCACGTAGCTTATGAAACGATTGCTGAAACGCAGAGATGCGATTGTGCGATACAACAACAGCCTCCAATCTTGGCAACTCTGCAACCACGTCGATATTCTGCAGTTCGTAGTTGAATCGAAGGTCGAGCTCTTTTAAGGAGGTCAGGTTCGAGAAGGTTGAAGGAAGGCTTCCCGTCAGGCGATTGTTTGCTGCAGTGAGTCGCTCCAAAGCCGATAACTGGCCAATTTCAAGCGGGAAACTGGTAATGGCGTTGAAGGAGATATCCAACTCAACCAACGTTACCAAATCGCAAATAAACATGGGAAAATTAGCTAACCGGTTTGACGATAGGTGAAGACTCCGCAAACTCTTGAACCTGCCAAACTTATCTGATAATGACTGAAGCCGGTTATTAGACATCTTTAATGCGACCAATGCATGATGTTCCTCGAGCGAAGCATTCTCCAGATCCTCCAGCCGGTTGTTTGAAATATCCAAATACGTCAGCCTGGATGCGGAGGCGATGCTGTTGGGCAATCGTTCCGCCTCGTTTCCTGTAAATTCAATCTTTCTGAGGTTGCCGCACTGCTGTATAAAATCCTTCGGGATATTCAGAGAGAGGTTGCGTGATAAGTTTAAAGAGATAATTTCTGGGGCCTTGTGGTAAAGTGTGATGGGAATAGTGAGCAGATTGCGTCCCTGCAGATCGACATGACTGAATTTCTGGACTTTATTCAGCCCTAGATCTTGGTCCTATGCTCACAATTAGGCAGTCAGCGAATTACAACTCTAAAAATATCGGAGGAAGGGCTGGATGATAACATACTAGGGAGTAACCACCAGTTCGCGCCATCATAAATGTAAATCGGACTAGGTATCCATGATCTTCCCGCCCAATCTCGTCAAGATGATCCCCCTCAGTGTACCCCGCTTGTTCCAACAATCTTTTCTGAATTTTGAGAGGACGTTCGTTAGGCCCTAATATCCGGAGAAGTCCATTCTTTCTCATGACAATCTGGTAATTAGCCAAATTGTCTTGCAAGAACGATTTACGTCCAAGGAGACCTAGGACCTCCGTTACCGAGGACTGCAATTTACAGGATAGGGTTGCAAATGTAGAATCTGCACGAAAAACACGGATGCAGTACTGCGCATCCTCGGGTCCAGACTCGGTCTCATCCTCCACATCTGACGGTTCGGCGGATGGGTGCTGAACTCCCTGGGTTGCCCAACTTTCAGGCGGCTCCCATGTTGGTGCCGTATTTGGCTGCGCCCCAATGTCGTCAAGCCATGAAGAACTTGGATCAGGAGGCGTTCCTTGACGCTTCACAAACTCATCCAAATTTGAAAAATCGGTGTCAATCTGGAAACTATCCTGCTCTTCCTGTCCGCCTTTCCACCCCCGTCCTCTTGGTCCCTTCTTGGCCGCGGTAATCTGCTCTATTGAAGCATAATCCAGTGTACGTGGATGGAGGTACTCATTATGACTACCCGAACCCCTCTTAGAGATATTAGGTGAAACCGTTGTGCCGCTTAGAACGGGCTCCGATGATTTTCTGCCCAACCGCGGACGTGCCAAGTTGCCATCCTTCTCCGAATCAACCACCTTTTCCTTGTCCCCCCTCTTCACGAATTTGTCAATCCGGTTCCATATAGAGGAGCTTTTCGACTTTGAGATGTGTTCACCAGGTGATCGTGGTGGATTATTTGAGATTGCACTCGCTATGGAAGGTGTCGGAGAGTTGGAACGTAACAGTCGAGTTTGGGACGAATGGGAAGATGCAGTCCCATCCAAATGTAACTTGAGATTCTTTCGATAATCGTTCAAGGAAAGTTCCTTGTTCGCTCGAGGCAACTCTTTGTCAGGGTACTTGTCACGCTTTCTGCCGCGAAGATGAAGTCCCTTGTGGGTGTGAGAAGAAGTTGTCGTATCTTCTGAGTCATACCGTTTGTCGAATATAGGAGCTTCGTGAACCGGTGCATCGCCCGTCCGCCGTATGTCCTCAACACAAAGTCAGCATCATGAGCACACGGTTGAAGCCGGTTCCAAATAAACTCACATCTGGATTTTGGTAAAGAAATGGGACAACTTCTGCCGACGGAAGTGGTGTGCGAGGCCTAGAACCTGTCCTAGAGCCCGTGGGGGTTGTCGGTCTATTAAACCCATACTGCTGTGAACGAGGGGTGACATTAGGCGGTAATGACGATTCCGACGATCCTGGGCTTTCGCCCGATGTGTCTCCTTCACCGAAGAGCTTTCTATAAAAAGACTTCCCCATCGATGACTTCGACCCCGTAGAAGATGCATTAGTAACCACGGATGCTACTGATGGCCGGCGAGTTTCATCCGGAAAATAACTATCCTGGGGACCCCCAGTAGTCGGTGCTGTACCCGGGCGGTGAGGAGACAGCTGCTGAAACGGATCGTGATGAGAATCAAAGATATTGCTGTTTAAGAAGCTAGGCGTTGCATTGCCGTTTATGGGTGAGGGCGACGCGGATGGAGGGGTTTGACGCATAACGATATGAGGATTCTGAAGTACAGCAAGCTCTCTTCGGTGGTCGCTAAAGTTCATAGAAGGGGCAGGAGGTTTTGGTGGCGATAACGGCGGCGATTGAGGGTATGTTCCGTGGGATCCAGGTGATATATTGTGTTCTCTCTCGAACCTTCCGCTGCTGCCACTAGAAATTCTCACTGTCAGCTATGACTGCCGTGCTGTACGTTGCGGATATAAACTCGGCGGATCACGAGATACTGGTGTTTCCAACCATTTCGTGGGGAAGATAAATACGACTGGTATGAAACAAGAAACTCACTTGCGCGGTCTCGGAGGAACATTAATCGGGTTCCGCGACGTTCCCCCCGGCGACGACAGTGTGGAAGTAACGGGATCCGAACCATATCGTACCGCGCCTAGTGAGTGGTAGGAAGTAGCAGAGTTCGTTCGCTGCCGCTCATGTCGCTCCTGTCGCGTCATAGTGTCGAAAGTAGGTGTCTAAGCACCACGGAGTATAAATACTACTTCAGACAGAAGCAAATGGTTGTCGGCAAGACTGCGCTATTACCACCCCATCGCAAGCCGGAAGGTAGGTTATAATTGTCAGTCTGCTTGAACCGATCGGATATGCTGGTTTTGTGGGTGTAGCTGCGCGGGAGACAACAAAGCTCTTTGGCGGTGGTAGTATTGAGGTGTTTGCTGGGCGCAATTGAAGCGAGGCGAGAGGGGATCCGACCCAGAAACACACAAGCGAATGGGGGAGGGGTTTAGCCGGTAGAGCAGCAATATAGGTGAACAGGCGGTAGATAGGGCGAGACTCTGTTTGGGTGGGATCGCGATAATTGTTTGCGAGGGAGGGCGGATATAAGCGGGGGGGGGAATGATGTTGTAAGGTGGGGGGTTGGAGGGGGTCTGGATGGGAATTGATGTGATGGATGTAGGAGCAGCGACAAATGATGACTATGTACTCCGCTTGCAGGTTGAGTTGCTGGGTGTGACTGGGCCTTGACGAGAGCCACTTAGTCGGAGCAGAAATCAGTTCCTTATTTATGGAGAGGAAGGCCGCTGGCCTGACAGTTCTCGATTCTCGAACGCTGGTAAGCCTACTATATACTATGACTTGCAGACCCTGCTACAGTGCTACCGTACTGCTACATCAGAGACGAGTACTGGCCGACCTCAAGTCTGCCTACATTCTATTTTCAAACCACGACGACTGTGAAACGGTGCGAATGAGCGGCCGCATCAATGGCAACGTTATCCATTACAAGGCAAGTTTGAAGAACAGTTCGCATGGGGCTTCCCCCTTTTGGGCACCGCCATCTATCACGATATCGACTCAGTCCTCAGAGGAGAGTATCAAACCGCCGGTGCAGTTAAAGTGCTTCGCTCGCTTGGCCAAGCCTGTAACTAGCACCAGCGCAAGGACCACCAGCCAGAGATCTTGCGCTTCGGGTCGGCAAGCAGCAACTTTGCCGTCCCCGTGCCATACACCGCCATCCACACTTTCCACACCTGCGACTTTTTATCCTGTTTTTCTTTTCTCAGACACCGTCACGATCCAAACCTGCACGTTGGCGGCTGGCCTGAACAGGTTGAACGAACACGCACGGACGGATTTTGCATTTATGTGGGTTTTTTTGGTCCAGCAGTGGGGGGACGGACGGTGTATAATTTTACCCCAACCCTCGCGGCCGATCGCTTCTTGTACTCTAGAGGTACCAGGATCGAGACTCAGAGTCAGAAGTATTTTTCACCTAGACTCAGGCGAAAAGAAATCCTCGACTCACTCCAATGAGTAACGCAATTGAGGACAAAAGACCGCCACGGCCTTCAGCCCTCGCCGATTGCGGCTGCTGTGTGGTGACCAAAAAACACAAAACCTTTCCCCGGGATCAGCCCTATCGAAGATCCGTCAGTCCGGGTGTGAACTCGTCTGCGCTCGCCCACCTCCCTTCTTCCTCCGCAAAATCCCCATCCAACCAATCCCTGATTTGCAATTCTCACGAAACCCAGGTGCTTGCGTTTCATGCAACAACCCCACCCTTCCCGAGAGCAACGTATGACCTGCGTTCACCGCTATCACCACACCCACCTCCACACCGTCGTTATTCATTGCCATTCGACTGGCCGCTGGGACAAACAAAACACAAACTTTTTCGCTTCGTCATTTCCACTCGTTTCCACTTACTCACCTGCTGACCCCACGACTAAGTAATATCCGTCGGATTCCATATCCGCTTCGTTTGCATCGTTTGCAATGATTCGTGTTTCTATACTCCGCATGCCAGGCAGCATTGTCACCAACCTCGTAGAGTTAGAAGAGGCCAGTCGCACCAAGTCTGACAGCGTGCACGATCCTCAATCAGTTGAGGCACCCGCCGTCATTATGCATTTCCCCGGTCCCCGTCCGCCGAGGCGCCCGCCCTACCCTGCTGAGCCCCCTCTCAGCCTAACGAGCCTCGGCCGGACTGATGCATGAACACCCCACTCCCACCCACCGCCGCTCGTTCGAGTTCGGCGACAACGATGATCATTATGTGTCACTCGTGGCCGCACATGGAGCAACCCTGTTCCTCTCTGGTGCCTCTCGCTTCTGCGACCCACGATGACAGATGGGAGCTACTGTAGGCAACAAGATACGAAGCAGGCGAGTCATCGCCTGGCTGCGTACATAACCCCTGAATATAACTCAGCCCTGTGGAGACAAAAAGGATGGCGTTCAATATTTTTTAAAAATATTTTTTCAAAAAAACCCCTATTTAATTTTATTTCGGAGTATAACCCACATGGAGGAACAGGAGGCGGAGGAGGGGGTGATATTGTAATACGGTGATAAGGATTCAGCCTCGCTAGACAGAGTCTGAATGCATGATGAAGGATGACGATGACGACGATGAGCTTCTCAAGCAGCGGTGTGGAGTTCTAAGCACTAAGCAGTGGCAAAATAAGGTTAGGATCGGAAGAATGCGGACGAAGCGGGCCAGAGCTCTGTATATTGGAAACCCGCAACATCAAGGCTTACAATCAGCAATCCTCCACGAGGAGAAGGCCCGGAAGGCCCAAAGAAAATGTGATGTGAAGGCTTAAAAGGAATATCACTCATCTCCACCCAAACAACAGCCAGCGGAACAGATAAAACGGGGCAATAAATTCCAGGGTCATACAGAACATGGGCAATATGTACATATCTTTGTATTCTGTGCTTCTCGAGATCGGTTTCTCCGCGCCTATTGAAGCGCTAACACGCAAGCATTCCAGTATTCTGAAGCGATTCCGTAAAACGCACACCCAACTTCTCCAATATTTAGGCTCGCTACTGCAGACGGGAACTAGATATGAAACGGTGCAGTAAAGCGTTTAGGCTTTCGTAGTCTCGGACGTCAATGTAAAGTACAACTCGAGTTCACCAATGATATAATAGGCATTGAATAATTCCTCCGTGGGCCCCGATGAAACGGGATACTTGCATTAAGCATGGCATTGTAAAGTATAAGGTACAATTACAGAATAACCGACGGCAGCAAACTATAACAAGGCATAAAATCCCCACTCCTAGGAGGACATCGCGATGCGTCAATAACAATCTTACAAAATGCATGACATAACCAAATCACAAAAATAGTCAATCTTTACAAACCTTTACACAATCGGTCTGCGAGGAGGTCTGCTCCACTCCAGCTGCTGCTGTTCAGTCTCCTCAAACATCGACTTCCCCTCCACAAACCTGCCGCCAATCCAGGTCCAAGCCCTCATAATATCTCCCTGAATTTCCCTTTCCACTGTACGGACATTGCTATTCTGTTCCACAACCTTTTCCACTCCATTCCACAGATGGTTTCTTATCTTTGGATTGAACTCATGCTGCAACACCTGATCCCTCAGATGGGCAACTGCAACATACGGATGGTCTGGGTGCTTAATTGCGTAGTCTGCGAGTTGCGCCAATGTAATATGCACAAGCTTAGTAACTTTGTTATTGTACGATTTGTTGTAAGCTAAGGTTGCACGCAGCTTAGCACCCGCGATGAGAAGAAGGATCATTCCTGTTACCACTATTGTTAGCAGGTTCTAGGCAAAGGCGATCACTAGCATAGAATGTACCAATAATTTCGACTCGATGTCGGGCCACGGATCCTGTGATGAAGAGCCGGGCCGAACAGCCGAACGGGAGCGCTGCAAGAGACGTGGACTTGAGCTTGCGGTAGCCGTCTCTGTTGTCCCCGTAGTCGTTGACCTATAGTCAGATAAGAGCGTCCCTCTTGATGGGGAAGGGTAGGGCAAACCTACTTGTCGGTTTCAACAATAACCTCCTCTCGGTTCGAAACATCTTCTAGAGCGTGTTTGAAGAGCTCCGAGAATTCTCGATCTGACAAAGACGACTACACGAAACAAATCAATTAGCATACATCGTAGACGGGTTTGCATGATAACGCGTGAAGCGGATGGGAGGAACTAGGGCAGGTAAATGTAAAACGACAAGGGACTGACGGCTTTGCGATCATATAGAACTTGCCTCAGATCCGCCTCCGAGACACCTTCCAATTCTAAGTCACCGCTCAGGAATTTCTCTTTGCAGCGCTGTTCCGCTCCGTTCTTCCGAAGAATATCAAGAGCTGCATCAGACATGATCATCACTCGACGCTCCTTCTCGGTATCCGGTACGCAGGCTGGTGGGATAGGCCAAAGGCCACCCAATGAAGCATAGCTATTGACCTTGATGTAGTCATCTACACAGTCCAATTCCATCCCTGGGTAGCATTTGGCGTGCGCCGGACATGGCTCGCACTCTGGGCGAAGTACCTCGATAAAAGCATTTTGCTCGTACTTCCGCATGTCTATCGTATAATAAATCAGTAGACGGCCCCTCGAAAACGTACTAGGCTACATACCAAGACCACCGACACCGCAATACCCGACTTCAATCTTTTCTTGCCTCCACCAGATAGCGTAAGCAAACAGCACAATTGATACCAAAGCGAGAAACGCATTTCCGCCTGTACCATGCGCTTGTGGTCGCCTCCTGGCCAGTTCCTGAGGGGGTTGCTGGGCAAGTTCTGCAGCCTCTTCAGGTTCAAATTCCTCTCCAGGCTCCATATCATCTACCGGGTATGCTTTTACAATCTCATTGCCGTTGGCAGCCGGACGCGATGACTGGCGTCTTTTCTTCAGCGAGACACCACCACTTGCGCTAGTATAATCCTCCGCATCAGGTTGCGGTACACCTTCAGTCCTTCGCCTAGAAGAAGTTGAGCGTTTCTTAGTGGTAGATGGTAATCCAACAGTCTATACCAGTCAGTTAGTATAGAAGCTACACGTACGTAGAGCGACAACACTTACTTTGCGCCTGTCTGCACCAGGGGTCCCCACTCCCAACGGCGGCGATCCCATCTGAAAAGGGTTATAGGAAGAAAAGGGCGTATCCGGTGGTGCATCCTCCGTGTCGTCTTGCCGTCTGTGGGGTGTGATTGGTTCTTCTTCCGGCAACCTCGCGCTACTCTTTCGAGTCTTCCTCACCGTCGAAGGCGGCAGCTGGTTCCCATATTGCTGAGGTTCAACATCTGAAGCCCTCTTCCTAGATGGCGTCCTCCCAACAGACCTCCTTGTATTCCTTAACAGACCCTCGTCGTCGTCTTCAGTGGTGTCCTCCGTAGCACCTCGTGTCGATCGCCGGATGCGACGGGGTGTAGCTCCAATTTCATTCCTAGCCGGTGTCTCACCAGCGTTAATCATGCCATGCGATGAAGGTTGAACAAGCGAACTGGCGGTGCGGAGCTTGTGCGCCTGTTTAGCGATGTTTTGGTTGAAGATGTCAAGCAGTACAGCCTTTTTGGCTGCAGATGGGTAATCGATATCATGTTTCAGGAGGATCCCTCGAAGTTCGGCGACCTTCAGAGTGTTGGGGTCGAAATCGGGCTCAAGATATGCTTCAGAATCCATTCCGTTGCTGTGGCGCTAGCGTTGTGACGTGGACACGTAGATAGCTTTGCGATATAATCGAGCGAAAATGGGGGACTGAAGGAAGCGCGCAAGCAGTGAGGGCGAATATGTAGCTTGCGATGTCGCTGAAGTGCGATGTAAGGTGTGATGTGCGGTGTGGGGAAGCTCGGTGATGTGTGTTGGTGGTGTGGGGGATGGGAGTAGGTCGATGATGTTGTGATAAGAACAAGCACGGGACCAATCTGCCTGCAGCGGGGCAAGGGTGTGCACAGACGGTAGAGCGCCAAGACATGTTTCAGTCAACTTGACTCTGAACAAGGTACAGTCATTGCAGCAAAAACAAAGCATAGAGCTTCGACTGTCATGGTTGGAGGAACAACGTCGACATTCTTGCGCCCCACGGTATCTCACTCGAACCAAAGAAGGCCTGGATTTACGAATTCCAATCGTTGGCTGGGCTTGTGGACAGCCATCAGCTCTTTAATCAACCTGTCGCTCATATTAATCACTCAACAGGCAATAAAACTGTGAGTGTGAACTCCGCTTCCAGATTCGGGCAAGCTTTACTTCTTTCTGTCTCTCAAGACCCGAACAGGGGCGCTGCGCCCGTAAACCAGTCATCCGCTGACTCCGCTCTTTCAGAGCGAGCTTGCAAGCATGGGGAACGAGAACAGAAGGCACGGGAATGTTTTCGAAATGTTTCCGGCTTCAACGATTCCTCTGCCAGAAGTATTTACAAAGCCAACGGTCCGCTGCTAGAACACACCGAACCGCCGACAGGGATTAAGTAACTATTTTCCGGAAGAAGACGACTATTCCACATACATCATACATGCGCATCCAAGAGAAAGTTCATCTTGGCTATACTTGCTACTTAAAATGGCTTATTGATCAACAACAAATAAGAAGAGAAGAGAAACGAATTCAAAGCATCACCTCATAAAACAAAACCTTACGTCCCCTATATTCTCGTCTTGTACATTACATGAAAGCGATGAGACCAACAACACCAGCAACCGCCACAGTCAAGACGCCGACACTCATTCCCTGCCTCATAGCACCGCCAGTGTAAGACTCCACCGGAGGGAGGTTGTAAACGGGGGTCGTAGGTTTAGTGCTGTTAGTAACATCATACGGCATACTAGCAGAGGCAGACGGAACAGGGGCAGGACTGGGACTGTAGTGGGAGTCGGCATCCAACTTTTTGCTCGTAGGTGCTTCGTAAGTGGGAGGACTTGGAGGAGTGTAATAGGGAACCGTTTCATTCTTTGCGGGCATGGTGTAGAAAGTGCTGGCAGGCGGGGGACTGTAAACCGCCTCGGGGGTCGACTTGGACTCAGTTGAGACCCAGCTAGTGGAGGTGGATGTAACAGTCTTGCGAGGAGCGCAGGAAGTGGTATACGGAGTAGCGGCAGGAGGAGCATAAGGGGTAGAAGGGCCAGAGGGACAGTAAGCACCCTCCATACACTTCGTAATCGTCGTATCCGGGTAAACGGTGGAGCTGGATTCTTCGACTGTGATAATTTTGGTCTTGGTGATTTTGACAGTGGTTGTGGTCATAACCTCGGGGTAAGATGGCACAGGAACCATGGTGGTGTACGAGGTATGAACAGTCTTCAAACCTGGGAAAAATCAGTATGGGCTTATATATTTATTGATGGGTGGGGACCAACCAGTCGGGCAAACCGTCACATAATCGGTAGTTATGACGGTTGTGGTGTACCCTTCAGGAGTATATTCAGGGGCAGGAGAATCCTCGGTAGTGGAATAGTCAGGAGTCTCCTCAGGAGCATTAGTGGGCTTAGGCTTGCAGGAGGTGGTGCTGGTGGTGCTCTCATATTCGGGAGAATCTTCTAGAGTATCCGTGTAGTCAGGATTATCCTTATGCTCGGGAGAGTTTTCAGTATTCCCATATACAGGTGTCGCCTCGGGATATTCTGTGGAACTAGAGGAGCACGATGTCGATGGCTTTCCTTCGGTGTATTCGTCACGATAAGAAGAAGCAGGGTACGGGGAAGCCATAGGCTCTCCTTTATGGTCATGCTCATCGGGAGTATCCTTATAATCAGGAGTATCTTCGGTAGCCCCATATACAGGTGTCGCCTCGGGATAATCTGCGGAGCTGGAGGAACATGATGTCGATGGTTTTGCTTCGGCGTCTTCATAAGTATAAGGAGTAGAGTATGAGGAAGTCATAGGCTCTCCTTTAAGGTCATGCTCATCGGAAGTATCATCGTGTTCTGCAGGATAATCCTCATGTTCTTCGGGAGACTTCTCATGGGGACTGCCCGTAGGATACGGGTACGTGCTAGAGCTGCTTTTGGCCTCTGGCATCTCGTAACTCCCAGTTGAGTCATCTGGAGAAGTCTCTCCGTAGCTGTCGTTATATGGATAGCCTCTGCGCACAATGGCATTTCCGGAATTGTCATGCATCTGAGCAGTTGCTGAACCCATGGCAATCATGGCAACAGCCAGAGTGATGTGAGAGACACGCATTTTGATACAGTTGTAGTAATATTTAGAGGACAATGGATTTCGAAAAAGCGAATGGCGGTTGAAGCAAAAGAAGTGTAACTCGGTCGTAAACAGAAAAATATTAATAAATGAGTGTATTGCAGAAGGCGTCTGCTAACGCGCTGGTGAACAAGGGCTAGAGGGAGAGAAGGCGAATGACGAGACCGACCGTGGTGAGGAAACAGAAGGAAGGGAGGAAAAGAAGACCCAGGAGGTGATCACGGTGGTTTTCTATTCCTACGCCCCATGGTCAATTGCCTCACTCTAATGTTAATATCCAGATTGACGAAGTGCCACCGTTGGTTGCATATTCGAAACACCGTTCACCTAAGAAGGTCGATATGCCGGCATGGGTCCGCAGGGAAGACCGGCGTTTAGGTGCACAGTGGAGGAATCCGCTTTCCCAATTGTAGTAAACTCGACCAATCAAACAGCTGAATTTCGCGTCTAAGTGAAATATCCACTATCACTTTGGTTACTCCGCTAATCTCGTGGGTACCCCTGAATCTTGGAGAATTTCTGGCGTCATCTGTCTGGTTGGTTCGCTGACACCTTTCCCCGCGCAACGTGCAACGCCTACAGAGATTGGCGACAAAACATAACGACTCACCAGCAACCTGACCTGTGAGAGCGCACGTACCATCTCCCCGATGACGTCTGATTTCGCGGTCGATATGTGGGGCTGGATCTTTGCTCCGATTTATCGAAAACGCTTGCTAACCGGTAAATGATCGTGGTTATGGTAGCACAGTACCTGCATGCAATAAATTAAAGGATCTCCTGTGGCTAGATTGGTATGGGGGTAGTTATGTGGTGCACACCGACGGAATAGATAGCGATTTTGTGCGGTGGAAACTAAAAGGGACTCCTCCCAAGCTCAAATTTTAGATATCGCGAGATTAGGCTGTGTTGGGTTGATCATGAGAAATCACCCGTTGCGCAGAGTACGGACAACCTGTTGCGTTCCTGCAGCCGGCAACAGTCAGCCACAAACAGCAGGCAGTGGAACTCGGCAATATAACGCCTTTTCGCGTAGCGGGAAAACAAATATAAGCGAGGTAAGGTCCAGTTTGTGCAAAATCAGTTCGGTGTTGGTGTAAATTCAGAGGTGATGCTCCGCGGGGCAGAGCTAGAGATACCTCCTTATAATGAATGCTAGCACCGGCAGTCTACCACCTCCAATCATGCTATCCTCTCCCCCTCGTGCTTATCCATACCCGTTGGCCTTAGTATCTGCCCGCTAAGTCAATTTCTCGATTCTCCGAATCCCCCGAGTGCCCAATCCCCTTTCTCACGCCTGCTCACCCTCTTTCTCCTGTCAGCCCTCCACTCACATTCGCTCGAGTTTTTTCCATTCTCGGTTTATTGCAGTCTCTTGTTCAACAGATCATAATGTCCGCGTCGATTTTCATGGTTAATATTTACCACTTGGACCTGACTCGAACTTCCTGTTACGCGTAAAGGCGTTGTCGGATGGGTGAGGTATGCATGGCCGCAGCTAGTGGCCAAGAGCAACTTCCACGCGATGATTCCGAGTACTTTGTAGACATCTTTGAACAATAGAACGAACAGCTACTGGAGTCTCCCGAGGTTCGTCTACAAGCAAGCGAGCATTTTGGTATTAAATTCTACAGTACCAAATTCGCAGTCACGACTAGAGAAGGAGAGGAAACGAGTCATGACATATGAGTGACGAGGAAAGAACAAGAGAAAATCAATGCAGACTTAAGAAAGACTTTTTCACTGCTTCCACCACCACTCTACTAAGGTGCCTTCTGGAGCCTATTCCCAGGCCAGTAAGCTTGCTAGTGCCGGGATGGCAGGAGATGAACGGCAGCCTTGGATACACATGAGGTAAGCAATTAATAAAAGCACGAAGGTTACTTGGAAGTGTACAGTATAAGCACACGTCACACGAAGTAAGCCGAGGTTAGAGCTGGTGTAACGGGCTGTCGAAGAGTTTGAGAAGATAATTGTGGGCCTCGGTCTGGAGTTGGTGCCAGGGTACTCCGGGGGAGGGGGTTGGGATGACGATGAGGTGTATTTAGTGTTGATTGTGCTCTGTGCTCTGTTTTAGGTGCGGCGGTCAATTTGACTATCCTGAGTTGATTACAAGAACTCACTGTCCGAAGGCACTCCGGCTGGGTACGGGGACCATTTGTTTTCATTAACTTGGCATAAATAGGTGAATATTCTGTTTAAAAAACGAGTGACTACCAAAAACTAATAGAGCGCATCAGAAAAAGAGCGTACTTTCCACCTCATCATCTCAACTATCTCTCGGTACTGGTCACCTAAACCGGCGACAGCAGACCACTCTTGCACGTATACTTCAGCGGGTCAAAGCAGTTCCACACATCATCCTTAGTGCAAATATAGGGCGCAACGGGCTTCGGGCACAGTTTATCGACGTAGCAGTTATACTATCCCTTGTCAGCAGATAATCGTAGTGTCTCTGCGAGTTGGACTTACCTCGTCGTCATAGTAACAGTGCTCTCCACAGGGGTAGCTAATTTTGTATGGATTCTTCTGGATTGGGCAAAGTTTTTTGTGGTCATAACACGTGTACTAGACCAGTCAGTCAAGATCGTATGCTCTGGACGACTATGCCTACATCTCCAATGATGTACACCTGCTTGCCACAGTACTCCGTTTCTGTGCGCTTCTCAATACTGGCTGCCGAGGCAAAAGTACCCAAGAAAACGGCAGCGGAAAGGAGCTGGATAAGCTGCATTATCGAAACAGTGGATTGTGCTGTGGGAAATGAGGAAGTTTAGTGTCTTCGACGAAGATGTTGAACCCGGAGAAGGTGAAGGTGGTTGCGGGTTTTTATATTGATATAGACAGACTTCCATGATCAGTTCTCAATAAAGCAAAATTCTCCGGCATATATCATTAGGCGGGAGCCCGTCGTACATGTACGTACACTTGGTTCGTTTCATGGATCAGACCAAAGTACACATGGCTGGTTAGAACTTCCAACAAAAGCTAGCTGATGTGCGCCGTCTCGCACGCTCAGTCTGTTTACTAAAGTATCGCTAATGAGAGAAACATATCTTAACAACGAGACAGCGCTGAAGATGTGTTTTCCCGTCATCACACACAAGTACAATCTGCGAGGGGTGGGTACTGCACTCAACCGTACCCACGACGAAGGGTTGCATTCCGAGTGGTTCGGGTTTTGAATCCGGGGAAGAGATCATTATCACAGCACCTCGGGTTTTGGGACCGGTGGGATGGCGACGTCTCACAACGAAGAGTATATTGTAATGGTACTCCCTGGAGGGATGTATTTTCAACTGACCATTACACATTTCATCGCTTATTTCAGTGTAACGGATGGGTACACGAATACGGTTTTCTGTTGCAGACCAAGCTCGCTCACCCCGCTCTGCATGGAGGTGTATATCGCCTTAGAGCATACATGGTGCACAGCGCCGCCTCCGTTCTCTGGTCCAATGTTATCCGTCCTCTCTCTCTTCTGCAGCAGTTGAATGTTGCATGTGTATTGTACAATCTGCAGCAGCATGAGTGTTGCGATTGGTGTCTAAGCTATTGGCTTGCCGGGTTGAGGTTGCGGTGGAGATAACTCAATCCATCCAGGAGCAGCATGTATAGGCAGTGACAGTAATGGTTACCGGTAACCGAAACTTTGTGATTTGGCGTGCTGGAACACTGCAGAGACATGATTGAGACTAACTAGTGACCCAAAGACACAACCGTCACAACTCACGAGAAGTAGCAACCGGTCTCGGACAGGGTCCCCGAATACAGGTGGTTTCCTGACACTCGCTTCCTGCTGGGGCAGAGTGACCCTGACTGGATGCTTCTGTGCGCCAATTGAATGTAGGCAACACTGCAGAATTAGGTACCGTGGCGGTTTGATCCGCAAGATCTTGGTATTAGTCGGTGTCATGAACTTGACCTCAGTGTCGAATGATCAGAAATTGCCTGTCAGCGTCCCGCGATGCCGCTTTCCTGAACCGGTATAATACCGAGTGACGATTCATGCCCCGAACCCGTCACCTGAGGTTTACTTTGTGTGAACAAGCTGTAATTCGGGCCGGCTGCTCCGATTAAATACCTCTGAATATAATGCTCACCTCGGAGCTTAGCATGCTTTCATCTGTTGCCTTTCGCAGGGTTAGGGGAAAGTGACTCCCACCGCCAAGAGGAGAACAATACTAAGCTTTGCCGCCACCACGCAGCACTAGATAGCAATTTTCGATACAAAATTGCCCAAAGATGCGTATCCCCGGCCGGATCTGGCAAAGATATGAATACTATAAGTAGGATCATTCGGGAACGGCGGTAAAAGTTATCTCGTTACTCGTAGGCTTACTGCGCATTTCGTGCTTATATTGTCAATATTTCAACCATCAACGCTTCCTGCTTAGTAGGATTTCTTCCCGAGGAGTTCTTGCCTTAATTCCATCCACCTGTCCACTTCTCTTCTTCTTCTTCTTTGTTGTTCTTCTTTCCATTCGTGCACACGATGGCCATCTCGTTCGCGCCGAGCTCTTACGAGTTTCGCTCTGTAACCGCCCAGCTGGAACGTATCTTACTGGAAACGTATCTCCCTTCAACACATTCCTGCCGCGAACCCATTCTGCCGGGCCCCAAGGAATTGGAAACAGCAGCATCAAGGCTCCTCACGTCGCTGCCACATGATGGCGTAGGTTTGACAGCCGTGACTCACCATCTCATCAAGCACCTTATTCCTGCCTTCAACGACTCCTCACTTTCGCCGCATTACTATGGCTTCGTTACCGGCGGCGTCACCCCCGCCGCTCTCCTGGGAGATATGCTGGTGTCCATCTTGGATCAAAATGTTCAGGTCCATCTGCCGGAAGAGACCCTGGCTACCGCACTTGAGGCTAGGGCGCTGGAAATGTTGTTAGACCTCTTTCGGATGGCGCGTGATAAATGGAAAGGACGGTGCTTCACTACGGGTGCAACGGCGTCGAATATACTGGGTTTAGCCTGTGGGCGGGAATCCTTGCTGCGAGAGAAACTAGTGTTAGCCGGCTACAGCTTCGGCGAGGCGTCTATTGCTGAAATGGGTGTGCTGGAGGCTTGTCTGCAATCAAGGGTGATGGGAATGCAAGTCCTTGCAGCGCTTCCGCATTCTTCGGTGGCTAAAGCGGCGGCAATAATTGGAATTGGTCGGGCCCAGGTTAAGGATATCGGGCTTCCTGAGTCGCCGTGGGAATTTGATATGTACCGCCTCGAGGATGCTCTCGACGACGGAGCAAAGCGTGGGATTGTGTCCATCATTGTTGCCGGGTATGGAGAAATAAACACGGGACGCTTTGTGTCCAACCTCCGCGATATCCGGGCGCTGGTTAGTCGGTATGGATCAGCGTGGATCCATGTCGATGCCGCATTCGGGATCTTTGCACGCGTCTTTTCAAAAGAGAATAAAGATATGGCTACGGTAGCCAGTTGGGCCGAGCAAATTGATTATGCAGATTCAGTAGCAGGGGATGGCCATAAACTCCTCAACGTTGTATGTCGCGCTTCTCCGTGCAAAAACCGAGTGATAGAACCTGACAGAGGAGAGGTAGCCATATGATTCGGGTTTTTTCTTCGTGCGGACCTCCGAGATCTTGCATCAAAACATGCTCAACTCGGCGCCCTACCTCGCCACTCCAGCGTCAACCTCCGATATCCCCAGCCCACTCAATACGCATCTCGAAAACTCACGGCGCTTCAGGGCACTCCCTGTGTATGCAACTCTCGCCGCCTACGGAGCCTCAGGCTACAAAAGTCTCATCCGCCGCCTGATCATGCACGCAAGAGAGATTGCGAGAGTTGTGTATCGACACCCGGCATACGAGCTGCTTCCGGTTGAAGAAGGAGGGACGGAAGAAAGTGCTGTGAACAATGTTTTTATGGTGGTATTGTTCCGGGCCAGAGATGAGTGGCAGAACCAGCTGTTGAGAGAGCGCATCAACGATACCGGGAAGATGTATGTGTCAGCCACTATGTGGGAGGGGATGCCGGCAGTTAGGTGCGCCGTGGGTAATTGGAGGGTGGCAGCCGAGAAAAAGGGAAGTGAAGGGTGGGGAGTTGTGGAGGAGGTTTTACAACTGGTTGGGGGGATGTTATGATTATTTGTACCGTGGTACCTTGGCTGTGCCGATGAAGTACAGGAATAAAATGTGCACTTGGCCATGAATGGGTCTGAATGGAGAGGCTATAGGCCTCGCTTCGCCCACAATAAGCGCAAGCGGTTAATTTAGGTTCTGCAAATGCAAAAGGAAGACAGCTTCTAACTTCAAGCCCATTTGCCACGCGAACGGCCCTGCAATAACTAATAGGCAATCCTTCAAAACATAGCAGCCTATATCAACCCACACCACGAAAGATTCCCGAACCCTTTTCGTGTCCTGATGGTAAATCTGTGCGCGGCCTTGCGAGCGGGGCTAGATTAATCTGGCAACGCAAGAACAAACCCTCTAGGTTTTACTGGTACCAGCGTCCAATACTAACCCTCCAACAACTCAGGGCCTGCAACGTTAGCCAACTGCATGACGGCGCAATTAGGTATGTCCGCACCGGACGCCTTTCCGTACGCCCGTAAATGCAAAAATCCGATCACCTGGGCACCCACACTTAGGCAACACATAGAGTACTTTAAACGGAAACAGCCCAATCCCCCGCAAAACTCGTGGTCTTACAGGCCCTAGCCGGACCAGAAAAATCAGTATTTCTCGTTCTGTCGGTGTCTCCTTGCTACAATGCATTTCAAATATTGGAAAATGTACCTCATCGTCGACCCTGAGCAGTAGTCCCGCCAGATCTGACCCTAGCCGCAGCCGGCATGTCAGAATATACATCTGTAGGTCGGATAGGTATCTGCAGTTCGCCTTCTCCTGAATCGACCGGGACCGACTCTCTTGTTTGGTAACCTGCATGTCAATCCGTAGGCCGGTTGACCTGGCCGCTTCGGAACATCCGACGTCGAAAACGATGCTTCCTTAAACAAATACACTAGGTGCAGTGGCAGTAGTGATGAGTCATTGCTCTAAATTTCGGCTCCGATTTTCTGTGTACCAATCTATGGAGTCGCCAACCCAAAGTTCAGAGTCCTCGGTACTGTTGGCTTATTGGTTGAAACTGGCCGAAGATTCCCCACGGTTTATGGGACAGAGAGTGATATCATTTCATCCCGTAGTGCTTGCTGAAGAAGCATGATTTCCCCAGGGAATCCGTGCATTTCAAGGTTCTCTGGCGTGGATAATTGTAGACCTAGGAACCGGAGTGGCAGTTAGTTAATAGAGGACCCTGAGGAAGACATGCAGAAGCTGCTGGCAACGTTGGACGAGTAATGGTGCTGCTCTATGGCAACGAGTGTCTGGAAATCACAGGATACTACGTTTAAGAGCTATTAATAACCCACCACCTGATATGAATGTTTCTTAGGTCCTTTTACTTACTCAACTTTCTCCTAGATCTGGAAATCCCTGAAATTATAGGTGGGAGCTATTACCAGGGAGGAGATGCTTCTTTCTCGGTGTCAAAAGAAGGGTAGGTTAGTTCATCAACTGAGAGGGGTCATCGCTCGAATTACTTGCTAGAGCACACCATTTGTTGGAATTTCTCTGGCCGCCGACAGTTGGGATCTCTGTACGGATGAGAGTTACTGAAACTGTTGTGCGTCGTTGCTGCCGGTGAAAGTTTCGAGATATCATAGATGTCGAGTATGGAGAGTTTGCAGGTTCGACAGCCTTGCGGGTTCAACGACCTTGCTGGTTCCGTCGACTTCCAACAACTTAAAACAAAACGGAAAGGTTAAATCACGACGACATGTTCAAACTAAAATCTCCTCTCCTTACAACCTCTGTTTACGTCCACTCCAAGCTTCCTGAATATTGGAAAATATATCACCGTCTCGATCATCAGATCACACCACCATACCACCACACCTCCAGCTCACTATCGATCTCCGATCTGTTTACATCTACTATACCGAGCACGATGGCTTAGGCATCACGCCTCACAAACCCTCTATCCGGGGGGATTTTATTAGGCATTCCATCTACTCTTGAGCATTCGATATTGAAAAAATTTCGTCCGAACCACCATCTACAGGCTAATTGGCGGAGGACATCGAGTAAGACGATGAGGATGAGGTTGATGTTGATGATGTTGGTGTCTTGTCCGGCGTTGAGGATCACAGTGTTTTGAAGGAGGTGGTAGAACTGGATAGAAGGGTGGAGCCGCTTGAAGGGAGCAGACAATCGAATCAAGAGATCAAATTGACCACGTCAGACTGCAAGACTATATAGAGAGTCCGCAAAAGTCACTGCACCGTCTAAGATTAAAATCTATAGCAGTAATAGGCCTCGGTCTTGCGCTCAACAAGGTATTCGTGTCTTCGAAACGATTTCAGCGATAGATACATCATACAAGAAACTTGAGGAACTCAGATGCAGTTTCGTAGTTGTCCACGCCATTGGCAGCAGCTAGGGTTCGATTTCAAGGCGGCGAATCACTTCAAGCCATACCTGGAAGACATCAACGATAGCATACGCCATCTTTCATCAACACGAAGCATGTTTTCATGAGATGGAGGTGTTGCATGAGAGGGTGTGAGGGGACTACCAATGGCAGTTGAATGAGTGAAAGGGCTTTGGGATGATATATGCGAGTTGTTTCTTTCTGTTGCTTTTGCGAGCTTCCACGCTGTTTCAGAGCTGTTTTTAGCTTACGGGGCTTGTTTTCAGCAGCCGTATTTATAGACATACGAGTACCTATAAAACGAAACAAAAAGTCACTTGATTAACGATAAAGAAGCTACAAGAATTGAAGAAGCAAAGAAGAATAAAGTAAACACAATCATAACCCAAGCAATCTAACGCCACACAACCCACCACAGCCACAGCTCACTAAACTTAGTCAAGACCGAATCTCTTCGGTCCACGCCTTCCACTCTCCAGAAACTCCTCAATATTCCTAACCCTCTCCGTCTCCTCACTCTCCTGAAACTGCAACTTCTTCGCCTTCCGCATCGTTCGCGTTTTCTGTGGGTGGACCACCGTCTTTGCGATACTTCGAATCAGCGCGATTTTACTCTTTCTCGTCGGTGGTGGGAGTTGCGATTGTGATTGTGGTTCTGTTTGGTGATAGTCAGGGGGCACTCCGAGAGCAGTATGATGCTGTTGCTGTGCTAGTGCAGACGGTTTTGTGGAGCGGCGATATGACGGTGGGTTAGGGTTGATAATCAGTGGTTCCTTATCGGGATTGTCATCGCCGTGAAGTGAGGGCGGGTATGAGTAGAGTCCGGACGGCATGATGAGTTTCTTTCTGAATGTAGGATGAAATAGAGTATCTGGCAAAGCTAACTCGGTGAAGATATGTAGGTCGATAGAGCTTAATTTGGCTTTCGGGAAGGGTTTGCGCTTGGGAAGGATAAAGGCGGGGAAGAAGGAAGAGATGCGTTGCTTATATTTCTTGTAACTCTGCAGCTGCCTGAGGGTTGTGGGAAAAAACCTAGATTTACCGATCTGGTTGGGTGAGGACTGCGGTGAGGCTTTGAGCCAATGGAAGGTGCATCGCCTAGTTGACGTATCAAGGTTCAGTCCTGGTATCAATCCGTAGTGCCTGCAGAATCGATGTCATCGAGTGAGCTGATTTCTTCGAGATGTTTAAAATTAGTGTGTTAATTAACAAGGCGTTACATACTTCGAATTCATTCGGGGAGAGGTGTTTTGGAAACTTAGTGGGAGGCAGTACACCATCGGTATTCACCAACACCATCTCGAGGGAGGGTTTGTGGGATCCGGGGCTGCAAAGGGTTGCGAGTGGTTCGGTACCACCAATAGCTGGTACAATCCGCGGAGGGCAAGGGTTCGAAAGAGAATCACATGGATGGGCTGGTTGTCTCCAGATATTTTAAGTGTCGTGGTCACTGTGGATAGGCGGTACCCAGGCGGAGTTGTCGGTCCGAGTATTATGAACGGACTTAACTCACAGTGACTTTTATCGGCCTTATCAGCCAGGGTATTGCGTTCGCGCTTCAGTACAACTGTAATTTCAAGAAGATGCGTATCCATCTTTTGAGAGTGTTGGCTGTTGTGGCTGTTGTATGAGGCTTACAAATCGGGCATAGCTGCTCCAAGACCTTTTGCCGCGGCGAAGCGCGCCAATTTTCTGACAGGCGTCAACTTGCATGATGAACCTGCTAACACTATCCAGGGGGGCCTGTCTGTCTGAGATGGGTCTCTGGAGAAATAGATTTGACAGGTTACCGGGGAAGAAAGGCTCGGCCCGGTTGTGTACAGCTGTGTACTAGTACATTAGAGTGTTTTAATTCTCAGCTCCAGAACGGGGAAGAAATGATGCCCTGGAAAGCTCATTATACTGCGCTTGTTCTCTAGAGACACCCAGTCTTTAACAAAACATTGGATGCATTTGTTGTGGATATGCATTATATCGGATTTGGTGGAGGAGTTCTTCATGTTGTCGTGGAGAGCTGAAAGCGAATCGTTCGGTGGCGCGATCAAGCAGAAATCATTAGATCTCGATCATGCTTTCACACTTGGTTTGCACACAGACGAAAAGCTTAATCCACTCACTTCGGTGTGACTTTAGAAGCATCTAATCTGAGAAGTTCGTATTGCGATCAGAACAGCAACGATACATTCCATGCATGTGAATTCCTCTCCGCAGACAAACAGCAAAAGCAACCTAACTGATTGCCTAAGACATCCAAACCACCAAAATAATTGAGAAGAAACATACTAATAATCGACTGACCAATATCAAACGCTCCATCAATAACACAAGAAGAAAGTCATCATAACCGCCATCAAATACCATCAATGCTTCAAAGGACTCAAGTAATTTTTTGCTTTATAAAGTAAAGTCTTTCCAGAATTTTTCTGCTTCCTCGCTTCCTCATTTCCAGGATCTCCCGAGCTGTCGTGAGTTGGTTCCCTTGGTAATCGTGAACGCTCAAACACCTCAGTAAACACCGACTTTTTGTCCACATTCCCAGAAATTGCGCTTCTTTCGGTTTCATTAGCTTCCTCCGCTTTCTTCGCGTCATTCCCTCCAGTATTAAATGGTCCAACATGTAATTCATCATATCCGCCTAGAAACGAGCGGATATACTGTCCGTCTCTGTTAGTATCTCCCGGACCCCCAGTCGAACTGTTTTGCTGCTGGCGCCTTTTCAACCATTGTATATTAGATCTTTTTGAATGGTTGCCTTTGATTGATTGCGTTGTGGTTCCATTTTGTCGTGCTCCTGACATGAATGCGCTGACCTTCTTCCCTGCAGCTCCATATCTATAAGTCTTCTCAAGATCACGCCTTTCCCTCAGATCTTCGAATGCAGTGGTCCAGCCATCATTCCATGCTTGTCTTAAAACCTGCCTCCCTTCAGAATAAAGAGTTGATAGATAGTAGGAAGGAGACTGATCGCTAGTGGCAAATGTTTGTGCGGACGATGACTTTCCAGAAGATGTGGTTGACTCTGTACGTATCTGACTATGAAAATTCTCGTGTTTACCGGATACTGCAAAATTAGGAGAGCTCACTGAACGGGAAAGCTTTCTAGAGCCAGCAAGATATAAAAATGTGTTGCTTCGTTTGTGCAGGCTGGAGGCCGCCCTGCGGGGGTCTGTGCTATTCTTAGCACCTCGCAGAAGTGTTTCACGCTTAGATTTTCCTTTGACGAATGGGTTAAGATGGAAAAACGAATTTCTACTGGTTTGGGGAAGTGGCCCCGTATTTTCGGCCAGTGATTTATGACTGCTCTCTTTTATCAGTCCTCTGGACGGACCCGCACAAGTTGTGGCAGTATGCGGCATATCCAGGGAATATGTGTCATCCAGTTTCTTTGGTCGGCTTAAGCTTCGTAAACTGCCTCGAAGAAAACCTTTGTTCTCTGATGACGATTGAGAGCCAGTATTGAAATCGTTGCCGTCAATCTGTGAGTTTTTCAAACTCGGATTCTTCTTCCTGAGAACGTTACGGACCGGGGGAGTGGGAGGGGGTTGCACACTTTGAATGGCAGTGTTTGAAATTCCAGCCGATCTTTTAGACAAGCCCCCGAAACTAGCCAAACTTCTTTTGCTTCTCTGACTAGAATTGCGGGTAGTTGATGCATCCTTGTTGAGGTTGAGCATTCCCGCCTCGAAAACGAACCGGTCCGGCGTGTACGGACGAGAAAAAGACTCAATAGTATTGACAAAATCAAAATCGTCTACTCGTTTCCGTTCAACTGGTGATGGCGTAAATTGCCCACCAATGGGTGACTCTGGGACACTCCCTGAACCTCTGACAGGTGAATTTAAAGCACCATCTACCTGAGCAACACGGGTATCAACACTCAATGGACCACGTGCTGAGTTTTTCCTGGAATGTGATCCCGCCGATGTGGTTGTAAAGTTAGTAACATATCCTTCCGCGACCGGGCTGATTCCAGTAACGCTGCTATAGCTGGACCTTCGGGTGACATTCATGGGTGGAATAATAGCGGGATCTGCTAGCTTTGAATACTGCGACGATGTCCGGCTTGTGAGAGGTGGACGTGTCCGTCCAATTATCCCTCCTTCGATCACGTCAGTGCCAGTGATTTCTCCACTATGTAGTCTTCGGAATGCTTCGGGCGAATAATCAATTGAGTTGCTTTTGCTCCTTCCCATTCGGTACCTGGACCTGTCGATCTGGCCGTCCACACCCATCTCATTTGAGGTCGAAGACGACGCTTCAAGATCGTTTCTCGGTTCTGGGTTGCCGCGGTGCATTGAAGGATGCTTTTTAGTATACGAGTAGTTGGGATGAGATTTTGTCTCACTCTTCGAACTATTGCTTGGGTGAGCCGAGAGAGTTATAGGTATTGCAAGCGGGCTTTGTGACTGTAGGAGACTGGAAGTAGTTGGTAACAGCCCATCTCCAACCACTTGCAGCTTGTGTCGAGGAACTAGCGAAAATTCTGTACCTGCTCCTAAAAAATAGTCATCCTGAGGCGGTTGACGCAATCCATTGCCAGGTTGCTCCAGATGTGGAATTGTTATTTGATCAGCGAAAGGAGCAGGAGAAGCAGGAGCAGATCGTACGGTTTTGGATGACCGGCCGGATCCATAGCGACGGTGCTTTGTCTGCGAGTTCCAGGGTCCATTGTGTTGGACGGCCGTTGCGAGATGTTCTGCACTCATTGTCAAGAAATACTGTCCATGATTCGATCTAGCGTTAGAAGAAGGATAATCACTAGATAGGAAATGTCTGTCAGAGATGACACTCATAGGATGATCTGGCAGCCTCTGAGTGTTTGGCAGTTCTGCCGGCGTTGAAGATCCCCTCACCGGAATAGGAGACTCAGGCGAGACATCCCTTCGTAAGGGAATCCTAGATTGTGGTTGTGCAGTTCTGTTCTTCGAAGGAACCCATGGACTCCAGTATTCTTTGCCAACCTTATCAGGCCCCTTCATGCGACATTTACTTAGGCTCCTAGAAGTTGTAATTTTCGTCCTTCCATTAATATTGCTAATCTCCGACTCCCGTAGATTTGGTTGTCCTCCATCAGCACCTGGGGTTATCTTATGTGAACCGCGAAGGCCAGGGGACACGCCAGCGGTGGGTTCAGGGTATTGATATTCCACGGAATGACACTGCTGTCCTAATTGAAGAATTGGAGTTGTAAAATCGCGCAGTCCAATAGTTGCTGCCATTGAAGATAAAGAGCCCTCAGAATTCGTGCCCTGGGAGTTGTCCGACATTGCCTCGACTAATCTGTATAATGTTGCAGTAAGTAGGCATACAGCAGTCGCTGGAGAGTAGTAGCAATACATCAGCAGGTAGCTATGGGTAGATCAGCATTCAGCAGACAGCATGTATCGGTTTTTTGTCGTTTCGTCAATCGTAGATCTCTCTATACGATTCCCGACGACCGCCGAACAATGGGCGGGGGGAGTTTCGTGAGGGGAATTAGGATCTGGTTGTTATTGTGGTAGTTTCAGCACGTGAGGTCCCGTCTGCTCTGGGGTTAGAATGTACAATCTACATTCAACTTTAAACTCTCAACCCTAACTTTCTACGCTTTGCTGACTTGTTTTAATACTTCGGTATGGACTAGCAGAGTCTGAAGAAACTTATTGCTTCTGGGTGGTCAGTCGTCTGTGTTCACTGTTCTGACACAACCAACGCTACGATCGTAGACACTAGCAGTCTGCAAGACTTTTGGTTTTTCTCGAATAATACTGTGGGAATATGAGCTGCCAGTTTTCGCATGTATGAGTTCAGCGAATCTTGATGTTTGAGCCGAATTGTTGCTAACAGGAATAAGTACATGTATGTTTGCTTGCAGCCAATACTATCGCGGCCAAGACCTCAACTCCAGCCTCAACCACACTCACGCCTCCGCTGTGGCACAGCTGAATCAGTCAGACTGTGGGGCATTAAGCTTTCCTTAGTCCTTCATGTCACCGGAACAGACAGAAAACTCGAAACAAGTTTATAACGTCTTTTTCTTTTGCGCAATTTGTCCCGAGTAATAGATAGTCCTATAGGATTATTCGAAGCTGGCGCGCGGTTCCGGGCCTGTGTGCTGGACATATCCTTACGATGGACAGATAAACTGGATTACGCCACACTATAACTAGAACAAACGAATATTTTCTTGTGCTAATTCGAAGACACGCAAAGTTGGCCAAAGTAATACCATTTATCTTCCAAGTCCCAGTGGCTCACGTCTGTAGTTGACATCTCACATAGGCAAAGTTCATAGTTGCGTATTGCATCCCAACATGTTGAAAAACACTAGAGTATATACCTTTGAAACTGCTCTCTCGGATGGATCTGCATCCAAACAAAGATACCTAATGTATTGATGGGCCGTATCATCGTAGGCAGACTCGGGTTTGCCAACAATGTGTCACCGTAATCGGGCCGGAACAGAGGAAATTTTACTATCCGTTCGGGTCTATTCGCCCGAGTGCGAGAACGATACTACTAAAGTAGCCTGCCGGCTGTTTCATGTTCTAGGTAGCAATGCAGGCGCCACCGATCATCTTTGGTGTTAATGCGGTAGAGATATACTTCACTTCGAAAATGCACTGTGTTTGTTGCTGCTGATGACTAGACAAACCGGGATCCGTTGCATCGGATCAACTACTCCGTACCATATAACAAAGAGTTTCAGGATCGCATTACATACTCGAAGTTCAACACCACAAAGAAACCATCAAAGCTTAACGCCCTCTTCTGCAATGCACCACAAATTTATGGTAGAGGGATAGGATGGCTGGTATCTTGACCAATCGTACGCCGAGCTTTGTCTTTGGGGTTGTCTTCGAGGTTGTCGTCGAGGCCTCCCGGGATAACCGATGGCTTAACCCACACTGCGATGGGTGTGTAGTTCCTGCTATCATCTCGGCGGTAGCTAGTGGCACGAGATGATTGATAAACGACCATCGCCGCGATCTTCGACTCTATTTCCGGATCCTACATTGCACTTGCCGCTGTGAAAAGCGGTTCCAGGTCACAGGTCCACCTACCTGTGAGGGGTGTGACTACGGCTGAACTCGTGTGAAATGAGCCCGTCCAACCCCTAGCATCAAAGGCAGTTGGTGGGCAATCTGTGAATACAGACACACAGACACCATGATAGCGCCAGGATTGCCAGTGCTATATAACCGTCAGTTCGACCACAACGAGAACTCTGAAGCAGCATACCCTCTTTCTCAAGTCATCCGTTTGAACTTCAGCAAACCGCAGAAATACTCTGCATGCTTTCAGAGAGCAAAATGAACGCCATGCAAACATCTACAGAACCTATCACCGGATTATGTTGCCTAGTGTGTACAGAAGAGGATTGTCAGAGTAATCTGGGGCTTCAGGATTGTATGCACATGCCTGGTGTCATTTACCTCCCTCCTCCACAGGCAGCTCCCAAGTTCGCTAGAGCAATGAACGCACCTCCTCCACAATCGGCTTTCGAGATGGCACCATGGGCAATATATCCTTCAGCAAAAAACGCACCACGAACACCACCGTCGCCACAACCTATTCAGCGACTACCGCGATCCAAACCATCCCAACCCGTGCAGTCATCCCAGTTGATTCAATCTATTCAGCGCTCTCCGCCTACCCAATCGACCCAACCGATTCAGCCGATTCAATCGGCTGCTAGAAATTCTCCGCCAGTCCGATCAGTTCAAGCGGCTCAGCCAATTCGAGTCGAGTCAGAACGACATACACCGTCCATGCCACAACAACAAACCCAACAAGTACAATACATCGACCCATCACAAGAATTTCAATTCTCAGACGAAGAATGGGCAACTCTGATGACACCTCCGCCTCTCACTTGGGGGGCACCGTACGCATCCGACAGCCCGCCTCACGATGAATTTGAGCTTCCCGAAGAACTACCTTTAACCAATCAACATCTACAACAACAGCAACTACAACATAACCCTACACTGTATGGCTCACCGCTAGTTGATGAATTTCTACGGCATTTCTTACCGCCTGACACATCGTCTGAGGACCGACAAGGTTGGTACGACTTTCTGAACACAGCGGATGAGGACAAGGAGATCATGCCAAGACTCTTTGGTGAGGATATCTCGGAAAATGATAGGTGGTTCAACAATATGGACTTTGGAGGTGGCGGCTATGTAACTGCTACAGGAAATGACACATTGGGTGGGATGTGCAATTATGATATGGGTGGGGTGGTGTGATGGTGGTGGTTGGTGGATATCATTTCTCGTTCTGCACTTTTCGTGTGCTGTTTTGTGCATGGTAGCCTATGATTTCCTTCGTTGCTGTAACATATTTTCTTTATGAGGTTATTGTTTCATTCTTCTTCTTTGCCTTGTGGGAGCCTTGTAGATGACGGGCTTTTTTTTTCTTCTGTAGGATAATTGGGGTTTTCCTCGTGTCGCAGATGCTCTATTCGCGACACTGTGCCGCTATTAAGTGCAATTATCACGCAAAGTGTTACCAACACTATCGTCCGATGCACTCGCCGGTTGGACAAACGCTATCCCGCTTTGTGACGCGACGCATGTCCCTCGCTTCCACTAAAAATAGTGACTTTCCAATAAACTTACGCAGATAGCGAAGCAAAGGGTCCTATCGGCGCGGTAGCGTGTACCGTACCGTTCTCGTGCAGACGCGCTGGGCTAATTTCAAATCCCTCAATATATCATGAGCACATATAGTATAGTTTTTTTGCTTATCCCGAGTTGAGATCCGGTCTGAACAGCAACCAAAGATGGCAGTGATGGTGGGGGTTATGATGTGCATGGTATGGATGGATGGTGGGTCAGTGAGGTGGATGGGTGTAAGGGTGTAAGGGGGAGATACGCCACTGAAACCCTTCACGAGGCTGTCGTCCTGGAATAAGCAAACATAAAAGTTCTTTGTCTATGTATTTAAGAGGCGAGTTTGTACTCTTGCCTTACAATGATATGTGGATAGGTGGAAAAGAAATAAATCAAGAGCTGGGTGATTGTGGTGGTCTCCTCGAGCCACAAATTCCACAAAATGCCACATCGCCTGAATTTCGATACTCGCGAGGGCAGTTTGAGACATTACTGCACGTCCACGAAGATCCTGCGTAGGTTGCAAGGGTGAGCACATTCATGCAGGCGGTGCAGGTAGGGGCATGCGGTATGTTGGTGAAAGAACAGACGGGGCATGTCCTTGAGGTGGTGGTTGGTTCGGAATGATTGGTTTGGGATGCGTCTAGTTCCGCGGTTGGTTGGGTACAGGTGAACGACGTATGAAGTGCTGGCGACAAAGGTCGTTTCATCTTTACGCAGTCGGTATCTGGATTCGTATCCGATGGTTGTGTTGCTACCTCTTTTAGTTGTAATTTTGACTTTGCTGCTGACCACGCGAGTTTTGCTGGAGCGCTCTTTCCTTCAAGTGCAAGTTTGGTAGTTCCACCACAAGCTCCGCCCAACAATTCCATCAATTCCCTGTTCAAGTTCTCGCTCTCACGTTTTCCGTCTTCTTCCCCACTGACAGCGATCATAAACTTTCCTCCACCGACATTGATAGCCTTCTTCTCATCCTCGCTTTCGCTTGCTGTTTGGTCATCCTCCGCCTTGACGCTCTCTTCCTCCTCCTTCTTCTCGAGCCTCTTAAGAGCCGCAGCAGCGCGAAGTTCTCGCCCCCGTTTACTTTGTGCAACCCTCGGCTTTACCTTACCGCTAATATTTGCCACGTCGGCGCTTATCTTCTTCCCCTCACCCGCGATGCCAAACTTACGCTCTATGCGCCGCTTCTTTTGTTCGGCATAACTTAGTTTTTCTGCACCATTAGGTGCGGTACGGCGCCGGTTGCGCGACCGGTAGGTACCTCCGCATATATGCATTGGCATGTCGGATTCGGCTAGAGGTCGATCTTGGGTGTACTGTTCACTCAGCAGGGTGCGGCCGGTGGACCAGAATCCTTCACCTGTGTAAGAGCGTGCATGCAGAGCCTCGAGTGTGCGGGAGTAGGTGTTGCGGACGGACCAGAAGGCTGAGGAATGGTTCTGTAGGGGAGGGATGGGAGTCAGTCGCAGTAGATCGGTGAAGTAGGTAGAGACAGACCATTTGCTTGATGTGTGCCAACTCGTGGATCATGACGCCTTGGACGAACTTGAACGGTAACCATTGTCCGGTGTTGGGGTGCTTCAACACGAGCTGGATACATTCGCCGGCGTTGACTATTGTTTCTTAACCCCACTTCTCCTTAAGAAAATAGCAAGTATGTACGTACAGTTGCGACCCCAGAACTCAAGATTTGGAGGGAATTCGTCGAGTCTAGGTAGGATGATTTCAGTACCACGGATTAAAAAAGTAAACGATGACGACGACGAGGAGGAGGCGATACATACGTCATAACGGCTAGGCCGTGATCTTTCATTATTGGATAAACGATAGCGGCGATGCGTTCGAGGTAGTCTTGAGCGATGGTTTTGTCTGCGCCTTCCAGAGGCGTGATGAAATTGATTAAGGCATTCGGGGAACGGCGGCGAACGTTGATCCCTGGTGTTTACTGTGTTAACTCATGGCAATTATGGGAAGAGGGGGAGGGAAGGGGGGGGATTGGACGCGTACTTTCAATTCCAAGAGGCATGCCGGTGGTGCAGTAAGAGGCGGAGGTGTTGTAAGAGGTAGAGGTGTTGTAAGTGGCGGAGGTGTACGTGTAGGAAGACGTGTGAAATAGTTTCGTCACATGTCTACGAGAACGCGCTAGTGCTATCATTTACACGTCATACAATTTCACTCGTATTGACAGTATAGACTTTTTGTCTGGAGCTCGATGGTCCAGTTGTGCGAGCGATGCTGCTTTGGTGAAGAATGTCGTCTCGTAATATGGAAAGGTGGCAAGCGCAAGTCTTGAGCAAAGAGTACATAGCATCGTGTCCTGGTGTCCGTTTTGCCCGGTGAGACTTATGATTTCCCCGACGACCTGAAAAAAAGGCTGCCATATTGAGTGCTCCAGCTGCGCTCAAATCGACCGTCTGTTTTATTGGATACTGCTTTTGGTTGGCTAGTAAGTTTTAATATTGGCCTATAGTGTCCCTAGTAACAATACCATGATGGAATCAATGCAAGTATTTGCGATTCTGTGGACAATTCCACATTCTGAAAAAAGGTTTCCTTTACTATAATCTCACCAACGAAATTGAATCTGGTACTAGACATTCAAAGCTACAAATCAAGACCAATAAACACCAAGATAGGAAACCACCCAATGACAATGGAAAAAAAGCCTATTTGTAGGCAGGTATCTGCATCAAGCTATAGCAAGCATCGAATTCTGCCTTCTCATCACAGCCTTCCCAGCCGCCGCAGCCCGTTCGGAACTAGTCATTGGATACGGTGCATCACCTGCAACCCTATAACCGCTGCCGCTACTGCCGCTACTGCCGCTACTGGCGATTGAACTACCACTAACTTGCCGTTGCGCTGGATGGATCAGGTGCTCCGGAGGACTGGCGCTCTTAAGCATCGGTGGTGGGGTAACAGTTCTTGAAGGTATGGGTGGGGTAGCAGTCCCCTGCATCGGCAACGACACCACTGTCCCAGCACTTGTTGCGCTCGCAGCCGCTAAGCCATCTACCACACCACCAGTAACAACATGTGCGTTCGTAGTTACTTCTTCCTGGATATTGAGACTCCAGTCCTTCAGCTCCTCCTCAGCATCATGCAGTATCTGTCTCGCCTCTCGCTCATGTTCGAAAGGCGGTAGAGTTTCGCCTGGGACAACGGGGGTGTCGTCGAGGAGATTCAGCATTCGGAGACCATGCCGGGCCAAGACTGTCTGCTTATCGGCCCGCTCTATCACCGCGATGAATTGCGCCGCAAATGCCTCTTTGAGCTTACTCCGAGTCACGTTGGTGAGCTGGGCTTCTGCGACAAGGTTTTCGGCTTCAGCTCGTACAAGTTCTTGTTCAAGGGTAGAGATGCGTGTCGATGTCGGGTCCTTGTAACGAAGCTTATTGATTTCGTCGTGAATCTTTGCTTTGTGGTCTCGACTCGGCTGCACGGAGCCCTCACAGTTCCGAATCTGCTTTAGCACGCCGCGGTACTCCTCAAGGTTCTGCGCAAATGCCTCTTCCTGTGTTCCTAGTTCTGAAAGGAGGACGCCTAGCTTGTCGGAGAGTTCATTGACCGCGTCGTCACCCGTCTGCTCGCCCCATTCGCTGAGTTGCGTGGCTATGGATTGCCGCTCGTGACCCGCCGCTTCATAGGAATTGATGACGTAGTTCTCGGACTTGATGAGCCGGAATAGCCGGCGCGAGAGCTCGGGTTGGTAATTTCCGCGAAGAGAGGCAAGGGTGAAACGGTGCTTCTTTGCCGGCGCAGGCATTGCGGTGGAAGTGTCACGCGTGCGGGAGCGGACACTAAGTGATCGGCTGCGAGCAGAGGTTTTGGTAGTTGTAGAGCGGCCTGGGGTTGGGGAGGATTTGCGGGGAGTATACGGGGGCGGGAGGAGTGGCATTGTTAACTTTCAGAAAGATGGAAGTAGACGAATTGAAAGAATGAAGACCTGCTTGGAGACTGGAAGGGTGGTGGCTGGCGAGGTGAGGTTATATACCGAATAATCCCTAGAAGCCCAGATAAGGTAAAACACGGGGGAAAACCTTGGAATAGAAACGGAGATCGGGTAAAGGCTGTTTCGAGTCCGTTCATGATGAAGCGCCGACGGATGGATATAGTCGAAGGCGAAATAGCAGAAAAACATGTTAGGACAGGATCGTTGGAGGGCTTGCCGCCCGACGTCACCGAATGGAGTGCAGCACAGGGGTTGGAGAGGAAGCCTTGGCTATTGGTGAAACACTCCTATATATACTCCATTAGAAGCGCTCGATGATGGGATGAGCGATGAGGGTGTCGATTAAGCAGAACATAGGAGAACCAGTTTCGTTGCGAGGTTTGGGGGTTGACGGCCCTCGGTGGGTGGACGTAGCCGAGAGACATTCACTGCCGAAAAAGATAGTTTGGCTAGGGTCTAGAAGAGCCTCAACGTGGTCAGTGCACGTTTTAAGTTGAATACGTAGAGTACTTGCGTGGCCTCTAACTGAGCTTCCCGAGCGACCACCACCTCCACAATAACAAAGATACCCTCTCATCCAACGATATGTCCCTCAGTGCAAACTCACAAGCTCACTCTCCAATGTCCTCTGGTCGTTCTTCTCCTCAACCTCGCCGCCGGCTCGATGAAGGTATGAGAGGAGGGACTGAGTGAGCTACTGTTTAGCTTCACCGGAACTGACACTCTCGCCAGATCCCACCAAGAAGGACCCGAAATACAAACGATTCTCCTCCAGCATAGACCGGGCTTTAGCACTGTTTGAGAGCAACAATCTGCAAGAATGGGCCGACTACATCTCGTTCTTGGGGCGGTTGCTGAAGGTAGCTGGTTGGAACCTGGGGGACTGACGGAGGTGCTGACGACGGTCGAACTTAGGCACTGCAATCCCACCCATCGCTTCCACTCATCCCGTCGAAGTTTCTTGTTGCCCAGCGGCTAGCTCAGTGCCTCAATCCACGCTTACCTTCTGGAGTTCACCAGAAAACGATTGAAGTATACTCGTACATCTTCTCATTGATCGGTCGGGATGGCTTAAGCTCGGATCTGGCGCTGTGGACACCGGGACTCACACCGGTGCTTTCGTACGCTTCTTTGACACTGAAGCCGCATTATCTGGATCTTTTGGAGCGCTTCTATCTACCGATTGGCACGGCGCTTCGACCAGCGCTGAAGGCTTTGATTCTTGCACTGCTACCTGGAATTGACGAAGAAGGCGGGGAATATTTCGATAAAACTTTGACTTTGATTGATGCTATCCGTAATGAAGTGCAGGACGACGCATATTTCTGGCAGTGCGCTTTATTGGCGACGATCACCGCGCCGGCGCGGAGACAGGGAGCTTTAGCGTTCTTAGGGCGAAGGCTACCGAAGCTGGATGGAACGGTTAGGAACGGTGATGAAGGTGACAGCAAGACGGAAGAGGAGCGAAGGGCAGAAGCGGATGCGTTAATAAACCCGGAGCCCGGGCTATTGATACGAGCGTTCTGTGCTGGGCTTGGCGATGAACAACTATTGGTACAACGAGGTTTCCTAGATCTCTTAGTCACCGGTATACCGTTGTCATCACTCGTCCTCCAGGAAAAGGTCTCAAAGGCAGATCTGGAACTGCTTATTACATCTGCGGCGGGAGTGGTAATGAGAAAAGATATGTCATTAAACAGACGACTCTGGGCATGGTTTCTTGGGCCTAAAGAAGTAAACTCTCAGGAGTATTTCGAGAAGTATGGGCTTGAAGCCTTGGTTCATGGGTTGTTGAAGATGCTTGACGTGCCTGATGCAACACCCGTTGAAAGAGCCCGCCCCTACAGGATCTGTTTGTCGCTCATGGATCGCTGGGAAGTTGGTTCTTTAGTGGCCCCAAAGCTTTTCCTTCCAGCCATTGAAAGTCTTCGGGTGTATGAACAGAACGCGTTGAGTAAGGAGGCGTATGCTGAGGTCTTCCGGAGCGCGAGCATGTTCTTTGATGGAGTAGAAGCGGGATTAATCTGGGGGCAGATGCTAGACAAAATAAATGCAGCATTTACTGGAGATGGAGAGGGCGCGATCGAACACTTGCAAACGGTGAGATTTATAATTAGGACGTTCAATGTCTGTGAAGAGGATATGGTGCTGGTGCATGCGCCGATGATGGTACTAGCCATTTTGAAGTACCTTGGCACTGACCGGAAGAATGGAGATGCATCTACTCAGGAATTGTGGGCGAATGGATTCTTGCTGGCGGAAGAGATCTGGGAGCTTGTTCCTGTGGTAGCCCTGAAACCTCTTTCCTCCATGTCACCACTGAATGAGGATCTAAAGCAATCGGTTCTTGAGACTATACAACGGTTTTACAAACGGGACCAGGTCCGCTCGACAGATGGTTCAGCAATTGCGGCCCCATTTCAATTGTCGCAAGTGACGGAGTGGATTTTTAAAGATATCGCTTTTACGGTACAGAAAGCATTGGATGACAATACTAATGATATTGGAATACGATGCCGATTATTTGTAAATGTTTCTCGCAAGATACCAAAGCTTTTAGATTGGTCGGGCTCCGAGTCTCTGATCTGGAGCTTTCTATCGAAGCTAGAGATCTATCCAGTACCCTTTGGAGCTCTACGCGGAATGGCAAGCATGGTAGCAGCCCTGTATTCAAAAGGGTACCTTAGCATCAAGGATACAAATGCATTGGTAGCTTCAGTCACGAATGGACTGTGGTTCTATCTGTCCCCGGATGCACCTAAATTTCATGTCGAGTCCGTCAAGGCTCTGTGGAATCTCCAGAATGCGCTGGGCGATCGAAGAGTTGAGGCAGCTGTTGCTACAGTCATGACAAGCACTAAGTTTGTTGGGGCAGAGCCAGGAAGGAATTTTGCGGTGTTATGGATGCATAGTGTGGGTGGCATTGGTGGCAATGCCTATCATATGATACTGACAAGGCCGCTGTTTTTGTTTCTGGATTCGCTGGTGGATGATGGTACTGAGATGTCGATATTTGCTCGAGGATGGTTGCAGACTTTACCGAGCATTAATAAGTGTGGCCCCTTTCTGCAAATCACCGGGTCGTCATCATGCTAAGTTTACATATGCAGGTTGTTTTGGATCTTTGTAGAAAAATTGCTTGAATGCCAGTTCTTGAGAGATCCTGGTGAAAGAGACGGCAACGGCGCCCCCCGCCAAAGACTTCTGTTTGCTGAGGATGACTGCCTGGAGATCGCCAATTACTATTTCCAGACGCTGCTGAATATCCTGCGGTATGCAACGAATAATATGATGGCTCAGCTAGCGACTGAGCTAGTTGTAAATGGAGATGAAAGCAAAGCGGTGATTTTACGGGAATGTTTGTATTTACTCCGTTACTGCACATGAAACCAGGGCTGACGAAAATAGGTGGATATGGGGAGGAGGAAATGACGCTACAGACGTTTTTTGCCAAAGCAGCGGTGAGAGCGATAGATGGAGATGCAGGCCAGCAGCAAACGGTAAAACGAGTCTCAACGCTTCACAAAATGGCACTTGGTGTACTTCATCAGCTACTTCTCAGCCCCTACTCAAAAATATTGGCAGACATGGAGCTAGAAGATATTCTTACAGAGCGACTGATATCAGTTATTAATACGAAAGAAACTTATGTACAAGTCTCTTTGCTAGACGTCCTTCACGCATCCCTTAAGCTCTCTCTCAACAGACCTACAAGTCATTTAGGCCATCTCCGTCAGCTCAGTCGGGGACCCGATCCTAGCAAAATTGGTCCACGGCCATCCTCTGTTTCTACGGATCAAGAGAAAGTGGCGCCGCCTCCACAGTTCGCGCCACCACAGCAACTGCTCAAATGCCTTATTGGCGGGTTCTCAAGCGTGAGCAGTAGACCAGTACTAGACAGCTGGGTTTTCTTCCTCGGGGAATGTTTGCCATTGATTTCGGACGTCATCTTCCAGATGTTGATACCTCTAGTCGAGTGTCTTTGCAACCAAATTAAAATCACTTTTGAGTCGCTGAAATCCGTGTTTCGCGAGACCGAGAAGCTTCATGTCCCGGAGTCTGGAGGAAAGAGCCCAGAAAGCACCCTCGTTGCACTGTTGAATGGCCTTGAGCAGATCCTTGCTGCTGCCCATGAACGGCTTCTCATAGAAGAGTTGAAGAGTGCTGGTCCAAAGAGCCCCGATACCCATAGTGGGGGATTCTTTGGTAACATGGTCTCAGGAGTCTTCGCTGTCGAAAGCCCGCAGAGTCGCAGTGCTGCAGCGAATAACCGGCTCACCGTGTTACTATGCTTCCAAGATACAGTAAAAATTTGTTACTCCATTTGGAGTTGGGCTGATATCAACAATAACAACGGGAATCTCGACGTTGGTAGTAAGGAGAGCTGGGGATATACTAGTCTTCGGATGAAGGGACGTGCCAGGCGAATACTGGAACATATGTTTGCTGCAGAAACGCTGGAATGTTTGGAGACTCTTATTGAACTCTGGCCAGGACGTACAGCACCGCTGGGAGAGCGGAAGGTGGCGAGTATCTTCCGGCTAGTCAATGTCTTGGATGGTTCAAGACCGAAACATACGATTCCGGCGATTTTCAATGCCGTATATTCTAGAACGAATCCTACAGCGTTGGATCCGAGTAGAAGGTCATCGCTAACGGCGGAACTATCTGATGTCGATGTAGTTTTTTTCTTAGTGGAGTACGCGAGAAGCCTGGAGGATGATGCTATGGATGAGATTTGGGCGGACTGTATGGTTTTTCTACGAGATGTTCTTGCAAACCCGTTCCCTCATCGACAGATTCTTCCAAGCTTATTGAGCTTCACCGCAACCCTTGGGGAGAAGGTTGATAATACCAACTTTGGGGAGCAGAGGCGGATGAGGAAAGAGCTAGGAGTAATCTTTCCGGAAATTCGTTAGGTTTACGTTCTAAGGCTGATTTCTGATAGGATCTGTTTCTGAGAATGTTGACGGCGGTGTTCACCGTGACTCCTGTCGGTTATAGGGTACTCGAACCCCTCCCATCAGCATCATCAGATAGAGGCGAACACGAGGGAGAAACTCGGCATGACCGGCCAACCAAAGGCAAAGCTATTCCTGACGACATCGTTCTAATTCTAGTCTCTATCGTCCCTGAACTCCGCAAAGTTGTTGTCGAACCAGACAGAGTAATAACAGCCTCTGTCAGCATCTCTACGTCCCTCATAGGCCCAATTTTCCGTTCTAAATCCTTCCCCCAAAACGTTTCACCCGCATTATTAGAACTCGTCTACCAGCTCACCCGTCTCCAAAACAACCAGAAAGCCTGGAAGAAGGAACTATCGGACGCATTCCTGGACCCAAAGTTCTTTCACTCTCCTCCAGCTCTAGTGAAAGAGAAATGGGTTCCCTTAGCACGCCAGTATCTGCTTGCGGACCGCGAGCGAATGATGGAGCTCCTCTCACGCATTACGCCCCCGACCACAGCTGGCGTCCTCTTTGGTGTCGGGGCCGCCAGCGCCAGGCAAGAAGCAGATCGCAGAACAGCGCTCAACCTTAAACGCATTGCGTTTTTGATTTTTGCCGCCGAACAAGACGCGTTTGTTCCAAAGCTTACGGAGCTGGAAGAAAAGCTTGTCGAGCTCTTATATGCAACTGCCGTCTCTTCTCCTTCCTCCGCTACTCGCGGCGAAGTGTACTTAGTTCTTCGCGCTCTCGCACTCCGGACGAGTCCTATACACATGTCCTCCCTATGGCCACTCATAAACTCAGAACTTACCAACGCCCTGGTCGCGCTCTCTCCCGACGGTGATCCAGAGCGCACCTTCAACAACGCCAGTATCTTGCAGGCGTGCAAACTCCTCGACACACTCCTAGTGATCGCACCAGACGAATTCCAGCTGCACGAGTGGCTATTTGTTACAGACACCATCGAGGCCGTATACCACACGCACGACTGGAATCCGACGGCGCTTGTGGACCAAGTAGTGATGGAAACGAATATCCCGGGAGCAATCAGCAATAGGAAGGGAATCCCGGTGTATGATGTTGCAGAACATGCCGGTGGCGGGAAGTGGGGAAGGAGGCCGTGGTTTAGAGGCGGCGAGGTTAAGGGAGAAGCTGTTGATGTGAGGAGAGATCTGGTAGCGCCGTTTTTAAGGAATTTGAGTATTGCAACGTATGAGGGGACTTATGCTATGGGGAAGCCGGATTTAGAGGGAGTCGAGGGTGCCGTGGTGGCTGATTTGTTTGAAGAGGTTGCGGTATCGTAGGATGATCGTCACGGAGTTGTGTTTTGGCAGCGGGGGTATTCTGATATTTTTGTTTGAGATGATTATGATAGATATTTATGAGATAAGCTGGCCTTTGGCCGGTATGGTGGATATTAACAAAGTGGAGGTGGTAAAGGAGAATGTGACGCGCAAAGCTAAAGGCAAGTTGATGGTATTATTATTCGGCATTTCTGAGAGTTCCGCCCCACGCACTTTCGTCTCTGCGCTCTCTGCTCGTCGCAATCCCTTCGAATTCACTCGGAACTCACCCTCGTCCTGCTCCTCCTGCTCAGTTACAGAGGGTAAGAGAGACTAAAAGGTACTCGGCTGAGAGACTACGAATTCACGACGGTGTTGAGCCTAAGAATTTGTATGATTTGTCGACTGAAGGAGAGAGCAGAGACGTCCGTTTTCGAGTACAAAAAGGGTCTGATGATGTCTGCCTATATACCTACTTAGGGTATATACTTCCTACCCTCGGCCTGTCTCCCATATCCCTACGCTCCTGTCAAGCGGGGATGAGGGGATGGTAGGGAGGTTACAACATGAACTTTTCCTTTTTTTTTTTTGGATTTGGAGTAGTAGGGATGGAGGGAAGATGTATGTCATACCCGCAAGTGAGCGAATACAATATGATTACAAACAAACGCTCCTGTCAAGCTAAGCCCGCTTGGCTCCTATATACTCAAGCGCGCTTCTAACCTCCAAGCATACCTCTCGCTAGTAATGAGAAATAGATTTTCCCACCACAACTCCTCCCTGGCCCATTGTGCGAAGCACACCTCTACTCACCTGTCGGATGCGAATGAGTCGGTCGCCGGAGGTGCACTTAGTTACCCAGGTAAGAATGCTTCAGAAGGAAAAGAACTGAATAAGAAAACCGTATTCTAAAAGCCAAAACCGTGTCCCATATATACCTAGGTAGGTATATGTCCAAAGAAAAAAGAAGGGCAGTCACATTTTAGTCCCGTGCACCCGCTTCCTCCTCCTTTCTCTATCTTCTCTTGCCATTTTTTTTCGGCCTCTGCCCCTTTTTGAAGAGATTTCACTAAGCCGCTCCTCGGTCGTGATTACCACCTCCCGCATCTTATGCATAGCCACCACGATCAATTCCCAAGCTTCTAAAATCAGCCCGGGGTCGCGATTGACCGCCCGCTAGAACATGAGTGGGGCCTTCTCTCCCATCAGCTCCCATGGTAAGCCACCATCCCGTCTTATTGTTCTTCAATCAGTCTCGTATAGTCGGGATTGAGCTTGAGCCAATCTGAGTACTGAGCGATCTGGATCTCTCCTTCACCGTTCCCGGGTTCAGGAGGCATGGGCTCTTTTGGTGTCTGTATAATCATGTGCTGTATATATGTGGAGTTTGTTTTTGTTTTATTCATACTGTATGCACTCTAATTAGAGTATGACAGAGCCCCATATCCCCTCCGCCTCCGGGCAAGCCGGTTAAATGGCGGAGTTCCCCACCTGCTACCCTTTGTCCCCTTCACACCGGGGGGCTCGCACTGCACTGGGATTCGAACCCATAGCATTACGACCGTCACCCCGCCTATACTTTCAGGAGCGATACCACTGCGCCACGGGGCCAGCCCCTGGTCGGTGGAGTTGGAAGATATGAGAAGCACTTTGCAGTAACTAACTATCTTTCTCTAAGTTTTAGATGGGGGGAGGGCTGTTTATATACCAAATGGATTTTCTTGTGTCGATTGTCTCTTCATCCAGTTCCTATGTGATGTCCCAACTTCTTAGCATCTTCCCCCCCGTTTTCCATCATAACATGCTTACCCCATCCTCTCATTTCTCATGGTTCATACTAGTCGATTGGACCCGTCTTTCTCATCATTTCCGTCCAATACAGCGAATTTTCTGTCAACCCTTGGGGTGGCCGTTGCCTTTCTTGTCTGGGGATTTGTTGGTTTGTTTGTAATCATATTGTATTCGACCGCTGGCGGTCATGACATACATTTTCCTCCATTCCTTGCCACTTTTTAATACCCAACAAAGGAAATAAACAAAGTCGTGGCCCCATTTATTACCCTTTATTCCCTATTGTCTTGAGGGTACTAGAGTGTTGGGGGAGGAGAGTACTCAGGGAACAAAGTTTTAAGATGCAGCTGCACGAAGTAGGATCGGAGAAAAGAGCAAAGCAGTAAAAGTACCCACAGAAGTACCCTTTTGCAAGCCCGCTTTTCTTAATCGCCGGATCCCCGGGGAATACTAAGATCTAATCATAGAAACCAAGGGTGAAGTGTAAAAGATCTGTTTGTTTATTTATTTGTTCGGTTTTAATGCTCAGTAGCCTCCTCGAAGGCCGGTATTACGTAGGATAACATCTTACTACTGTCTACAACTATACCTCACACCACTTCCTTTGATTATGCTACTGTCACGGCACCGCCCTCCGCCTATTGCCGCTCTATATCTCCCCCGACATACCACTATCCCCTACACGCCCGGCCCTGCAGATTGGTTACAGAACTCAGGTGGCACATAAGAGTATCGCTAATCGGTTCAGACACCGATTTGTGGCAAGCCGGGGCTCTTTCATTTGATACTTCAGCCGATCGACAAGTCCAATTGCCAGAATGGAGTTCTACAAAAACCGAGCGTGCAGGGGATGGTCCGCATTGATACTACCACTATTACTATTGAGGACATTACTTTACCTAAGAGAATACAAGGTGCATATACCGCCTACAGATGTCTCGGTCACTATGCTAGGACCTGCAGTCAGCTGCACACTTATATTTGGGGGGGGGGATGGAAAAATGAAAGGCCGGGGCGAGAGTGAGTGAGTAGATGAGTTGGAGAATATAATGTAGTAGTAGGATTTGATACCGCTGTTGTGAATCTGGGTAATCGTCTGGAAGTATTTAAACGGACATAGGAAAACAAGATGGAAAAATAGAGCCTCGGTGTTAGAGGGTTATCCTACATAATACCGGCCCTCAGAGGGTTACTGGACATAAAAACCGTTATTTGTTTGTATTTCACCATCCGAGAATGCTGCCCGATATAGGATATATGCACGCACTACCTGCTCATCAGACAGTCTTTTGGTCCCTACCTAGTGTTTGGTAGTGGCAGGACGTCGACATGTTTTTGGTTGTTTGTTTGTTTTGTAATCATATTGCATTCAGCCGCTTGCGGCTATGGCATATATCCACATATCCTCCCCGCTTCTTCCAATAACAAAAATGAAAGCAATGTCGCGAGCCCCATATTTTTGGTTGTTGAAGGTGAATGTTTGTAGTCCGCCTTCTCCTAAATCGGCCTGGACTAACTGATGCCAAGGCCAGCATTGTACATGATAATCTGTACCTGACTTTCCCCATCTTCCTTAGAAATAACCTGACTTTTTGTTTTGTTTTAATCATTCTGCATTCACTCTAACTAGAGTATGGCGGTACCCGATTTCCCCCCCATTCTTCTCCCTCCTTCCTCCTTCCCCTAATAACCTGACTTGTACTGCTGGAGTGGCGGCAGGTGACCGCAGGTCCGAGGTATTTCTTTAAGAAGTCTACGCTGCAAATAGTATGGCGGCCTTCGTGGGAGGCGTGGCCCACAGATCAGGCTGACCCGGCTACTATTATGCTGGCCTGGTCGATTAGGAACACTAGTTTTGACGCACTTCGCATAGGCCGTCAAAGCCAGGTTTCCCACTCATCTTTCCGTCGTTCTTAAGTTGGTGAATATGTGCCAGAGCATTAGCCTTCTCCTTTTCAAGCCAATCCAAAAGCAGTAACCTTACCACACTTCAAAAGCTTAGAACCTATGATTGGGTCACCGGACATACGAGCATTGAGTTGAAAAATGTCTTCTTCTTTGCCCTCATTCCTCCTAGAATGCTGAGTGCGTGCAATGGTGGTATCTACCATTGTCAGTAGAGGAGCGAGTGCAGGGTTGATAGAGGCATACATTCTGCGGTCTCCACTTCCGCTGCTCCACCACCCAGTGATGTACTCTAGATCATTCCGTGATTTACTAAGCTACACATCAAAACCATTAGAATCTCAAAGTTTCACAAAAGAACAGTGTACTCACTTGAGGGTAGACATTACGGGAGTTTGAGACGTTGTTAGGTTGCTAGGTAGTTAAATAAGAAAAGGAGTTTCAGATATTGCTTGCTTGCTAAGGTAGGTAGATATAGAATAGTTTTAGATAGGTTTGGAGGGTTTATAAACACCGAGGTACTCCGACTCATCGTGCAGCACCGTTCAGGTGGCTTAGAAATACCCATTCATAATTACCACGTCCTATGGATAGAGAATAGCTAACAGCAATCCAACGCGAATCTGCCGTCGAAATCATCTGTAGTACAGCTGAGTTTACTTCCGGAAAAATTGAGACTATAGTAAACGGACAGGGTTCTTGTCCAAAGTTGGATCATGATGTGGGAAAGAGAGAGGGTGGTATTGTGTGAATTGTCGGCTATTTATACGTCGAGGGTTGTGGCACCAAACGAGCCCTGAAACCTAGGCCCTACTACCAAACTTCAACCCCAACAAAATGGGCCTGGAGTAAGCGAAAATCTGAATGAAGCAAGGATATCAACATATACTTAAGTACTTAGTATCTGACACTATAGGATGTTGAAGACTATGTGGTGGGTCACTGTAGGTTAATCGAGGCGATATAGAAATGCGAATAGAGACGTTTCTTTTGACATCACCATGCCTTCAAGGAGAAAGCTCAGTTCCGCAACTTAAGTACTACGCACTCAATAAACCGACATCACTTTAAACCTTTTTAATTACCGGCGTGCTTACTTGCTTATTCTATTCTAACTACTCGCTTAGCTGGCGCATTAGGTATACCACGGACAGCGCAAATCCCTCACCGCTGTATAAGAACGCATAAACAAATCCCCCAGCTTGATTACAGAAATCTTATGAAGTAAATATAGCTATTATGTATGCATAAACGATGGCTGTAAAATATTACTATTCCCGCAGCTCGATGGGTGTCATTTTCTCAACTGGTGTTTTACGTCGGGGAAAAAATGCGGTGATGCAGAAAGTAGACACACGTTATATATATACATACACTGTACAGCTGGGTAAGTATCAGTATCGTTTGAACTTGAGTGTGAGTTTGATTGTTGGAGTGGCTTATGTTTTTTTTTGTTTTAATCATTCTGCATTCACTCTAACTAGAGTATGGCAGTGCCCTGTTCCCCTCCCCCTCCAGGCAGCCGGCTGGATAGAGTGGCTTGTGTTTAGTTGCGGAAAAAGAGTCACCTCCGTGGAAAGGGACAGAACTTCTAAAAACAACTTATTTGATTATCCTTACTTTTGCAGTCAGTAGCTGACATGTCAATAACAATTGTCTCCTCGAAACTCTACTATCAGCTAAGAAGGCGGCGAAATACCGCCTAACATTTCTAGTACGCGAACAAAGTATTACGAAGAAGTTTTGAAAGCAGAAACCTCCCCGTGTTCTATATCAAACAAACCTCCTCACATCCCAAACAGTATTCCCGGGGCTCTGTCGTCCTGCCCCTCAATTACTGGAATTGAAGACCAGAGAGAATCCTCTCGATTCTTGATACAGTTCGTGGCATCTGCATTCGTTCGGAAGTGGACAAATCCATGCGATCTGTCGTGACCCACCCGAATCATAGTAGCCCCACCGTATCGATCCGCGATTGTTTTGTAATGGCGGTAGTGGTAGCCAGGACCGAGGGTGATCTTGAGGTTGCGTTGTAGGGGGTGGTGGGGAGCAGTCAGCGCTCCACTTCGAGGGTTGGAGATGGGGACCCAGGGTGGGCTTCGAGTTCTGGTAAAGTTACTGCGCGGAGCGGTTGGTACTCCTATTAGAGGAGCGGTCGGTGCTACTACTGGAGGCAAACTCCTAGTTATTCCGGGAGCAACGCTCAGGTCAAATAGCTGAATGGAGTTCCTGAATGAAGGTAGACTACCCAGTTCAAATGAATGAGTGCGGTCCCTGGATAAAGATAGATCACCCCTGGCTTGGGCACCTTCCCGGTGATTATGACCCCCGAGTGATTTAGTACAAGAAATTCGACCACGAGTAGGCTCCGCTATTGCAATTCCTCTCCCCTGCGATATAGTTGATCTCTCCTGTTGCTGGGGACGCGGTGGCAATAGATGGGTAGCAGGAACTTGTACTGCTGCTTCGTTTGCCGAGGTACTATCCCTTCTCTTAATACCCCTTCCGCTAGGTCGTCGACGAGAGGATGACTGACTACGACTGCGCTCTCTCCTTGGGGGTCTCGACCGGTTATGACTTCTATATCTCCTAGGAGACCTACTCCTATTCCTCCTAGGAGACCTACTCCTATTCCTCCTTGAAGACCTACTCCAATTTCTCCTAGAAGACCTAATCCTACTTCTCTGCCTTCTCGGAGAATTGTGACTCCTTTCCCTTCTCGGAGACCTAATCCTACTTCTCTGCCTTCTTGGAGAGTTGCGGCTCCTCTCCCTTTTAGGAGATCTGATCCTACTTCTCTGCCTTCCCGGAGAGTTGCTTCTGCCCCTCCTCACCTCTGGAGCATAGCGGTCATAGCTTGATGGATAATGGCGGCTATCGTTGTTGCTTGGAGGCCTGAAGGAATCCAGACTCACGTATCTGTCGATTCTTCCTCCGTTGTAATTTAAGGCTCGTGCTGCAGAGGAGGATGCAGTTTCTGGTCGGTTATGGGATCTGCTGTTGTTTCTTCGGGGGGTGTAACTGTCGTGGGCGTCGTAGCGGCTAGACATTCCGGTGGGGGTGAAGTAGCGAAGTAAAGCTATAAACTGGCTGGATTGTTTGTGATTGGTTGATTTCTTGAAGGTGAGCAAGTGTGAAGTGGGCGAGTGAATGGTTCGAGTGACGGTTGTATCAACGGTCACTTGTGGGAGTTAAAAAAAACATGACGGCATAGCGGCCTCGATGTGTTTAGGACTCAGCTCAAAACAAAGCCCGGCTGAGCATCGATTCTCACCATAATTCCTCGGCAGCCTGTCGGTCCATTTCTCCAGCATGAATCGATTCTCCTTATCCAGTTTTCTGACTGAGACAATCAGTTCACCCGCAATAACGAAACACTAACGCATAGTTGGTATGCACTTGGGCCGAGATTGACACTACGAACCTCAAGTGGTTATGCGCACACCATCGTATTCAACCCAAGGTTTCTTTCTCGGCACCTGCGCTGGACCCGCAAACGCCTTCTTTGCTATCAACTTTGCTAAACTCGAGTCCAGACGACAAGCCCATCATCAATTATCCTACCATTCCGAACGTCGACCTCCAATTTCCGACCACCCATAGAACGCTAACTTCTCTCCATCTCCAGCTTTATCTACATCGCTTTCCAAATCAATAGCTAGTATCCCTGGCTAGAGATGCCTGGGGACCACTATAAGCCCCGGTACCGCACTGGCAAACCTCACACCGACAGGTACCGACCAGGCCGTGATAACAACAGTTATGCATCACGTCGCAGAGATATTCGCTCTAGATCCAGGCATAGATCGTGCAGTCCTCGCAATGCAAATACGAATCGCCCTGAGAGATACACATCGGAGTTTAGAAGGAGGTTTTCCGATGTACGAGAAGATAGACCCAGCAATCCACCAGCAGACATCAACCGCGACAAAAATACCCCAGAATTACCCCCTTCCGTAAGGAGGGCACAACAACTGCTTGCGGGAAGAACAATAGTCTCATATATGGATCTTTGTGCTCCGCCGAGATCATCTCTAGAAGCAAAAGAGATCGGACAAGTCAACAAACTGACGCCGCCCCCGCAACTTCGCCATCCACTTCCACCACGCCCACCACCGCCCGTAAGCTTATCTATGGAAAGAGGGGGTCCACGCTTTAAGTTCGATGGTTTGGGGCGTCGACTATCAGACATTTTCAGTCATGATTCCTATCACAGGCGCGGCCGAGACCCCGGAAATCACTCTCTTCGTGTATCTTCCCAGGATCTCCACAGAGAAACTTTGGTTCCAAAAAATGAGCAAACATCTCTCAGCGAGAGTAAGATCGAAGAGACACAGATACTTAGCCTCGTAGACGGTGTCGAAAATCAACCGCCTTTGTCTCGGTCAGAAGACACGACGGCCTCAGCTCTGAGGAAAGGGCCATCACCAAGCCCACCTTCTTCTGAAGTTATTGCAACAGAGATACCAGAGAAACATGTATCAAACCCTCATTCCACCTTTTCCCAAGATCATACCCTAAACTAAGATGTATCAGCAAAATGCCCTCAACTCAACTGAATGACCGCACTCCCCCACTTCTGTTGAGTGTAGCAACTGATGCTGCTGGTCAGTAACGAGTATATTAGCCCATAGGGATTAGAGAACAAGGTGTAGAGGATTATCATCAAAATTAGACAGTGGGTGAGATGGACCGACACCCTTTTTTTTTTCATAGCTGTTGTTGTTCAAGGCTTTCCCGTGAGCACCTGGTGTCAATATACCTTTAAAAAGTCCTACTGCTTCTAATTCAAGTGAGGTATTTGCCTTAAATATATATTACGCTTTTACAATAGGTTTTAATACACAAACTGCAAGTGATGTTGTCCGGTCGTAAACCCTAACCACAGCTCACAACTTTAACTGTATCGTTCCAATATCAGCGTTCCTCGTTTTAGCATTCTGGGACCTGTCATGGAATCGGCGGTAGCTGCACTATCTCCCTTTATATAGCCACTGTGACTCTAGGCTCTAGCCTTGATATACTGTGATAAGCACCTGAATATCTATGATAGCCCATTTTTATAGTAGGCCAAAGTGGACAAAAGTGTTAAACTTGTTATGTTTGTCAAATTTGCTGGCATGCATGACAAATGTTCAAAGTTGAGTGCGTATCGACGTACGTTAGGGTACTTCCAGGTACTCGCTAGAAATAAAGTCCCGGACATTTTAGACTTACTCAGACTATTACCTAGAAGGGATATTGTCTGTGCACACCATCCTTGACATGATTGAGATACTATCCTTGATTGGAATACCAAATGACTCTATACAGGAATCTACTAACAAGGTAAATACAGTTGATGGTCCGTGCAATGTCTCATTGCGCAATAGCGAGTGTCCGGAGACTTTATTTCTAGCGAGTACTCCAACGTACCACGGCGTACGCCAATTTTGCAAGTTCAATTCAACATTTCTCATTTGACTGCGCGATAAATATTAAAACTTTAGCACTAAATGATGTACGTCTAGGTACCCCTTGGTACTGATGTGTACCGTGGAGTACACCTGATTTACAAACTTCGATTTCAACATTTCTCTATGATCAAATACCAGTGCGAGTGATAAGTTGTACAAATGTTGAAACTCGAACTTACAAATTGGCATACGTCGATAAGCACTCAACTTTGAACATTTGTCATGCCGGCAAATTTGACAAACATAACAAGTTTAGTACTTTTGTCCACTTTTGGCCTGCCATACATTTTAGTCGCCACGTTGACGTGACGCCGTCATTCACGTAGTACTTAGTGTTCCTAGCTGCGCTCGACTCCATGCTCCCGGGTGCACTCGACTCCAGGACCGCGCTAATAACACAAAATTGGTTGCTGCTCAAGAAAGGCTGGGCAAATTCACGATCTGCGAACGCGATCATTTAGAGGTCGTTGAATGGATCATTTCCTGTCTAATAATTGTCTTAATCGGACCATAATTCATGAGTTGACATGGGGTGGTATGTAGTTATTCCAGGGGGGCAGTTTCTAACCCACAATCCACCCATGCCAACTCTATGGGTATTTATGAAATTAAGACTCTTGTTAGGCATCATATGATCTACTCGATAAGGTCTAAACGCTCGTCTTCTCAAATTGTAAATCTACCCAGCCGCTCTCGAGCGGCGGACAATTCTGAGAGAGAACCCGGGAGTGCAGCGCAGCTAGGAGCACTAAGTACTGGATTTCAGAACCATATGCATATCACGGACTGAAGTCCAGTAATTTTGCACGTCGACGTGCGGTAATTTACGTCGATATATTTTGACGAAGACAGGCACCAATATCAAATGTGGTAAATATTATAATGTTCGGATCCAGTGGTGGATTCGGATCATTCATGAATGGCACGGGCAATCCATATATGGACCGGCATCCACCATGGGCCTGTCCAACTGTGGATCCACGACTGGCCCAGATTTGGGCGCTCAGGTGTCACTAATAGACAAAGCGAGTGAGTTACCGTGACCGCCAAGACGACCGGGGTCACCGCAGTACCCCTTTTCTAAAAAGCTTCGCGACATCGCGCAGAGTTCTTCTCTCTTTACCGCGTGTTGAGTCTTATGATTGCGCCCTTTGGCTGCCTAAATCGCCTCTTTTTGAAGCTCTAGATTATGGAGTATGCGGGCACTGTTTAGCAGAGGCTACAACCGAAGACCTGCTGAAGCAGCCGGCTTGTAGCTGGGAACTCAGGGTGGGCACGCATGTACTCTTCTATTTTAACCACAACTACAACGAAACCCTGCCAGATTTGCAGCTTGCAGCGTCAGGTCTACCCTGTACAACGGAGTGCTGCCCAATTTTTGGTACCAAATTTCCCCACGGTTGGGGAGGGCGAAGTTCTGCCAGAAACTCCAACTATCTATTAGTACTTTGATGCTGGTCTGAGTACTGCTGTCATAGATTGGGTAGGTCCGTAGTGGATGTCAGTACATCTGCGGATTGGAGTGGTTCAGCCTCGTTACCGAGCGAGTTTTTCCGGCTTGCGAAGCCTGCAGATAATCTAAAACTCTGTGCAGATCACTATGCCAAAAGCTCACGGGATACAGGAGGGTTAGGGATTGACAGCACAAGACACGGAAGAGTTTAAGAGAACTAGTGCGAGCCTCAATCATCTGCAGCCTGCATCTGCAACACTGCATGTTCTGCAGGCCAGGGCACCGGAAATTGGCATTGGGAAAGTTGGAAAAATCCATCTGGCAACAGGCCCGAACCACTCAATTGCACGGGCCGTCCATGGATGGCCCAAATCTACCACTGGATCCGAACATTTCCTGTTGGCTCAATTACCGAACCTCTCGGCCGAACTTACTGGGAAGTATCGCATGCGCATCAGAGTATCGATGTTATGAGCGGAACCGTCGAGGCTATATACAAAGTTCTCAAAAGGAATCTCACACAAACACAACAAATCCATCGATTCTGTCCCCCCTCCAAGCAACATTCATCATCATTACACCGCGGCTCATTAATTATCCTCTCATTACAGGCCTTGCCGAAGACTAACACTAACACTCCTCCTCCTCCCCCACGGACTGGGAGTATACCTACTCTCCAGCCCGCGCTCAATCTCATCCCTCAAACTCCCCTCGCTAATAACCCCATCCAATGCCGGCGTCTGCACAACCGGCATAAACTCCTCCTCATCCTCTCTTTCTTCCCCACGCTGCGGCATCCGCCGCCACCACAACTTCCATCCACACACCGCCGTCAACACGAATAGCGCCCCCAGAGATATCGTCAAGGCCCATGCCCCCTTCGTCTGCACACACACTGGCCGCACTCGACCAATCCACTGCGAGTACTCCCCTGTGCGTGAGGTGAGTGCCGGGAGATGGAGGTGTGGGTAGTCCCGTGGTCCTGCGGAGGCGGGGAGGGTATTGACGTTTGGGACTTCGGCGCAGGATAGGCGGGCGAGTGGGAGGCCGAGGAGGAAGGCAGAGGCGATGAAGAGGAGGATGAGCGTTGTGTCGAGGATGAAGACGGTTGGGTAGTGGAGAGAGGCGCAGAGGTGGAGGAGGAGCGTAGTGGTCGTATAGATAAAGGTTAGGAGAGTCTTTTTGTGTCAGCATTGCCAGGAGGGGAAGGAGGGGAGGGAGGTACGATGACGAAGGCAAAGACGAGTTGGTATGGGGGGTGAGGGACGCGGCGGCGGCCGAGACGAACTGCGAAGAGGGAGAAGAGCGGGACTAATGCCAGAACGACCAGCAGCTGGAGGACCCTGATGGCTGTAAAGACAAGGCCATAGAGGGTACCTGATCTGTCGGCGGTCATGGCGGTGATGACAGGACTGCTAGTTGGGTATAGCGGGCACTAAAGCATCTCCCAGATTCTTGAATGCTCCGAAACGGCTGATACGGATATGTACCTAGCTTGGAAGGCTGTCAGATGTGTGGGGGAGAGAAGCCCATTAATAAAGGCAAAACGTGTGGCATCAGATTTGTGGGCGGAGCATTTCTACGATCTCGTTGGCTGCATTTCAGATAAGAGTGGGTGTGTCGAAGTGGATCGCACTGCTAGCCTCGAACGCTGGTACCACCCGTGTATGGCTGCGCTGGCGATCACTGGCAACGAAACATGCAGGTTGACGATATTGCAGGGGATGTTCGTTTCAGCCTTTCCGCGGCACCGGATGTGTGGGATCGCCAGCATTGGTACAGAGCTGAAGCAACAAATTAGAACAAGTACCTATAACACAAGCACCATCACCAATCCCATTAAGATGACCAATGTCAGGTACTAGGTACCGCGCGAACGTCGAAAAATGCCTCAATTTGAAAGCCAAATGCACAACGTTAACGAGGTATAGAACCGCAGTGTTGGACTGCCGCATTGTAACACCGCGTTTAATCAGAAATATATATAACCTCCGGTTCCTGGACCTTACTCGAGTACTTCCGCCCCGCAATCCGCCACCGCGAACAGGTCGCCGAATGTGTGCACGACTGACCCTAGCCAGTCTCAACTCGTCTTGGGCTGTGATCACCTGAACGTCATCTTTTGTATTTTCGGCATCCGATAAGGTGCCGTACTTGACTGCCGCAACAGTGGTTTCGATTGGTCTACAGCTGTCGGAGTCGGGGGAGCTTAGCGTTCTGCTTCTTGATGCCAGATGAATTGGTCTTACAGACGTCCTCCTGCCATGCCGAGTATTATTTTTGGCATCCGGATTATACGAGTCCGACTTAACCTTCTGCTTCTTGATCTGTGACGGCGCTGCTCTACTATCACCTTGAGCGATGAGATCGCTGGGATGTCAGAATCACTACCGTCTGTTTCGAAGTTTGCTTCGTCATTGCCGAAGAGTTCCTTTAGCAGGTCTTCACCACGGCCCTCATCCTCATCCTCATCGTCTGTCTCTGTCTCGACCTCATCGTCGGCTACAACCTTAGGCTCCTCTTCACTCTCGCTCTCGTCACGGTCTCCCCACAGAATCCGTCTTACGCTCTCTTTGGCTTTGGCCTTGATGTAACACTTTTGTTGGTTTTCGCTATTGAATCCCATATACGAACGGAGAGACCCCAGCTTTTCCGTATTTCCTCAATTTTTAATGATACCAATCGCTTTACTTTACGTCTCTCCTCCTCATAACGCTCAGGCTGTTGATAGTGCCGTTGAGGGTTTCTTCTTCCAGGTCTGTTCTTAAATATACCCGGGCCACCAAATTTGTTTCGCACATTCCGTAGCAAATTGCAATTCTCTGTGATAGTCTGTGATTGTATTGGATATGTGTAATTGTGGCAAGGCGAAGCCGTTCAGGGAGGCATAATTTCTAAGTATGACCAACACGACCAGATGACTGCACAGCGTGTCAGTGTCAATCAAGAAATAACATAAGTGCCAGTGAATCTAACTTTCTCAAATTCACGGACGACAATCATCTCACGTTCGTTCTGGGGTATCTTTCTAAGTATGCTTTCCAGACACTCCAGCGCTTCCCGCATCTCCCGTGTCCTTTTGTGAAACAAGAGATTCTCGGTCTTCTCGAGTCAATCGCTCATGATCCAGTGCTTTTGGAACTTGGATTCCAAGCAGAGTGGCTTTCTCATTTTATATTATGTATACTTTTTTCCTGACTTCCTAGTATACATTCTTGCGGTTCGTGTAATATAAGGATTACCCTTTGCGAATAATGACATAGTCGGATAAGATCGTTGTTGTGATAAAACATACCTAATAGAAGCTTAGCATCGCCATATGATCTCAGGAGAGAAAGAGGTATCTTACCTCCTGGAGGTCACTTTTACTCCTGACTTCGGTGCTGATCCTAGACCAGGTATCTAGTCTTGGCAAAGGAGGTGTTGGAATTTCATTGCAATCATTGTATTTTGTATTCAATTTGAGAGATAGCCTTAGCCTGTTGTCTGACAACGCTCTCATGGTAATACCGTTTTGTAGCTTCTGGGTATGGCACGTCAGGAAATTGTGCTCGGATCCTGGCTTCTGAAAATGGCACACGGGGAAATCGTGCTTGAATCCTGCTTTTCTCCTTGTTCAAATTTTGTTGTTCTCGGTGTTGTTTTGCCTTTGCTCAGACTCGTGTGACTTGGATGCAGTACTGACGGTGGCAGTGGTAGTGGTAACGGCGGTTGTGCTTGTGTTCTCGGTTTTACGCGAGCTTCAAACTCCTTTTTGACAACAACTTGACTCGCGCCTGTAGATTCTTCGGACTTGATGAGGGGTGACATTGTTTTAGAGTACCGAGGCTGATGCAAGTTTGACTGTTGATGTGAATGATGGTTGGTGTACTAAAGTGAATGCGCAGTCAGGGGTAATCCCTTCTTATAGTAACCTAACCTTAATCTACCATGCGTTCGCAAACCACCCCCTTCGCAAGCAGATGAGCTTGCCGACCGAAAACTCTGGGTATGAGAGCAATTGGAAGGAAAATGTGGCTAACCGCGACAGGAAGTCACCATCATGCAAAGCATTACCTAAGTACGTCTTATGGGTTTGGATAACGTCTACAGATCTATATTTCACATTTTAAACAGATAAAATGTAAAACTCAGACCCTTCCACGGGGTGTAACTTTCTAACATTATCCATCCAAATAACTAAAAATCCAATGTGTAGGAGGTTGTATTAAGGTGCGGCTTGGGCCTGAGTCCAGCACGTGAGAGCTAGCAATTAGGTAGATAGATTTCCGGCCTGAGAGCCCAACATTGATATTCTTCCCGTCCTCACGAACTCGCCTCTCTTTGTCTTGCAATCCTCTCGTCCTAGACACTACCGTATTCTTATCCCCCAAATTCTATTAATACCAATCCTCGATATCATGACGTTTCACCCTCTATTTATTGTTCATGCACTCATGCTGTTCAATGCCGTGCGTAGTGCTACAATCGGGTACATAACCCACTCTTGGGAAAGACATTTACGAGACTGAGTCTGATTGAAACAGGGAAACAGAAATTACTACGACAGCCTTCCGGACCATTTCAACCACCACTTCCTATGCAGCAACGGTCTCGTGTTTGCCAACACCCATTCCATGGACGTTGGATGCAAGTCCTCAGTTTGAAATATATTGGCATCTGCTGATTTAGAGCGTAGTTGCATGAAGAATTCTCCTCCTCGAAGCACAATGAAGTCGATGCCAGGCCTGCAGCGAAGTACAAAAACACCATTGCTCCCGGCAGAGGCTATGTTGTGAACCAACGTCAAGGAGATGAGCTTACTGCGTTCTATATGCTGGTGGAAAACGGTCATGGATGGAAGGTTGCAAACTGTTCGGAAGAATTTGCAGATGGTTCAATTGAAAGACAAGCTGTGAGAGGCTACCCCTTCTAAATGGAAGGTAGCCCGGTCATATCTAATTCCTGACAGTGCGAGCCTTACGATGTTGCGTTATATTATCCAACACCTGGTCCAAGTTATGCTGACACTGGTATTATTGGGACGACCGACGACTTAACTTTTCCTGAGCGTTCTCCTTGGGGAATCTTTGAGTTGAATTCTCTGATAGTTACTCCAAGTGATGGAAACCGGAGTCTTGAGGGTGTCGAAATGATTGCGGTTGTGGAAGCGTGGAATGTACAGGGCCAGTGGACCGGACTCCAAACGGAATTATTGACATCTGCTACGCCACAGTCCGAGGTTCGTCATGCTAATCAGACATCATGCGAATTGAGTGCTAACTACCACAGATTGTGATCCGAGACGCATTTCAAGGCCCTATCCTTAAATTCCAAGTTCGGGTGCATAGGAAGGCCAGGAGCAAGCTCGAGCCTTTGGAATATTTTGGTCTTATTTTACACAGCCTCGTGTGTTTCCTTATACGCTCTGTGACCAGAAAATCATCTACTTACAATTATATGCAGAATATTACTGAATATTCCTATAACCCGAACGAATGCCCCTATACTCCTCCGGTTAAGTTAGAGGGCCTAGTCAGGACGATTAATGTAGGTATTTATAGATATAGAATGCTTATACGTATGCTAATATTGCTTTAAAGACCAGCACTGGGCCAGACGATAATCTACACTTGTCATACGCCGATAGAAGTCTCTCCATCACCGCAACTCAAAAGCTTTTTGAACCCCACTCTTTGAAATTCAAACTCGATACACCATTTACAGCGGACAGCATCACAGTTTCCATCTCTACAGATAATACTTGTGCAAACCCAGAATCCCATGATTCTCAACGATTCAATTTGAATATGGAAACCGGGGAGTTGACATTCAATTCCGATGACAATCTTAAAATCACCAAAATATACGAAATGACGGTCGCGTTGCATCCCAACGTTTCATGGTGGCTAGAGGGGCTGGTTGTTAAGGAATGGGAGGAGCTACCCGGTTGTTATCCATGCGGGATTGACAAGCAGGATGGTTGTGAATGGCCGGTGGTGGAGAGATCGCAAGCACACACCCAAGAATGAGACTAGGCTCTTGTGGTTACTCGTTGTACAGACTTGCGTGTATTCGTTTTGTTTGCTTGCTTGGCACTTGAGGCCTTTCGGTAGACTTTTTGTTTACTGTGTCTCGTTCTGAAGTGGCACAGAGGGATAACTGGGTTAAGTTTTTGCAATCGAAGGGCGTTCTTTAGGTCCCCGTTGGGTGATACCCTGCAGTCTGAACTGATTACTTTTAATAGAAGATTCAACGGCACATAGACCTTCTCACTAACTAATGCTTTTATTTCTCCACCGCCAAAAACTCCTGCAAAACTTCATCAAACAGCAATGAGAACTTCCTTCGGTCTTCACACCATCCTATCAAACCCCATAACTGTACTCCGAGTAGGACTAATCCCAAGTCCGAGACGAAAACTCCGAGAATCTAAACCCCTTAACACCGGTGATAGCGGTGTCCACAAAGAGGTGAAGCTTGGGAACCCAACTGCAGCTGGAGTTGGTATGTTGAACCACGGTCGCAGTAGAAGTCATCCCATTACAGCTATAACCATACTGCCCTCGATAGTTTAAGCAGAAATTACAATGTGGTACTGAGGTATTTTGTTTGCCAGTGTCATAATTCAGGGTAGGAATTGCTTTCAATGCATCTCTGGTGGCGTTCACACTGCCACTCCAGGAGAAAGCTCCGCTGACCAACAGACACCTGTAAAGGAGGCCCAATTGCAAGGAATCGCACTCCTTCACGCGCAAAGTACATACTGGCATCGATTGCCAATCTTTACTGAGAAACTTGGACTCGAGATCTCTGATATGCGCCCGAATTGATTCGATCAACGCCTCCCGCCTTCTAACCATTTCCTCTATGAACAAGTTTGAATTAGTGCTGCACTTATATCCCTGGAGAGATGCAATACCCGATATGCTAGCAGGAACGCATTCATGTAAGGTTCCCTTGTATGTGCCGAATACAAGATTACCATTGGAATCCGACAGACCGTTTAGAGTCAAAACTCGCGACGTACTCGTAAAAATATCCTCCGGTCCAAAAACCCATGAAATCAACAACCAATCCTCAGGATGATTCGCCGAAGTCGATCTCACGGCCTGTGTCCAAGTCTCGGAGATAAGTTGTAACGCCTCGTGAAGACCGTATTTATCGCAGATGATTGCGGCCTGGACCAGCTGATCGACTGTCAATTTTCGAGGGACTTTCTTGTGCTGGAAATGCAACCACCGAAGTATGATGCCCATAACTGCCGGGTCGTCTTCCAAATTCACAAGAACTGGTTCCGCCAGCGACTCCCGCAACGCAACCGCTTCGGCAAAGTTGGAATCCTTCCCGAGCATCTTCCGAAATACGACGGAACTCGCGCAGAGGACGTGCGAGCACACGAGATAGCTGATGCTCTCGACACTCGAGGTTACATGGAGGATCACATCGCCGTCATGGACTATTGTGATGGTTTCTGTATCGGCCATTACTGTGGCTGGGCTGTAGAAGTAGGCTCTGGGTTGGGATCTGAGTTGTAGAGGCCTTAAATGAGGCCACAAGCGCTCTTGGAGCTGAATGGTGATGTCTCGAACGTAGCGGGGTAGGAGGGAAGGCATGAGTAACAGGCATGTTTGGACAACTCAGAACTTAAGGGAAAGAAAACGATTGGCCAAAAATTAACAACTGGGCGAAGCTGCGATAGGTTGCGCGACCTGTCCTATAGAATGGCACCTGCGTAACCGGGGTGCCATTCTTGGTACCAGTCTGCGCAGGGATCTATGGCGAGCAGAACTGGTGATGAGGAATTGCGGCACAGCAGCACGGAATACCACTTCACTTTGCGGCTCGGAGGAATTAATGTCTACGCGAATCCATCTGCAGGAGCTGCAGTTTCAGGTGATTTCCTAACAGGTGCGCGTCTAATCTGGGCTACCGCCTGAATACTCCATTGCCGATCACTACCACTCAATCCCAAATCATACCCTATTCCTTCATTTAAGGACTACCCTTGGGTTCCACTTCGCGTTCAGATGAAAAGAAATCGAGGGTCAAGAAATTTATTGTTGGGGTTCTTAGAGTACACAAGGCAAATCTATGCCGCGGGTACCTATTAAAGCTGCTCGCTCCCGAAACTTCGCTCAGAAACCAGCCATCTAAACAGTTCGAAACGTAGCCATTGAGCTGTGCGCTGTTGTAAATAGCGGCATGAAGTCGATATGATTCGGAGTTGGGTGATGATCTGTGACAGGCGCTTAACCCATCCACACAAAGGAACGCATAATCTGTTGTTTACTTCGCCTTGTTTTTTTCAGTTATAATAGACTTAATTCGACGCTCGCATATACTCACCTTCTTTAGTACTAACTATCATTTAGCAATGTATCTCCGCCTCATCATCACCCCGTTCACCCTCCCCCTCACGAATGGAACAAAAGGCGAGGACGATGGATGGTAGAGTAAGTGGAGCTTGCTCAGGGGATATGTAAAGAGACAGAACTATCCGTCTTTGTTCCCTCAACCCTAACCCTGGTATATATGTTTTGAGTCTTTATAGGTTCACTAGTGATAATCCCATTCTGGGTCATCAAATTGGAGTTCACTCAACATAAATTCCAAGCCTCGCTGCCGCAATACTCGTGTGACCCCAGGAATTGGAAACATGTCTCCGCCTTTTCTGTAGCGAACGCCCGTCTTATTTCATCGAAATCTTTCATTGAGTCTTGCTGCTCGCAATATCCTTTATTTTCATTGATGATATTATTGATATGGACACAAAAACACCCTGGTAATCCATTAAAGGGACGATGTTCATACCCCCTATATTACAGTCAATATCTCGCTCCAAACTGCAAACTGCAGTCGAAGTCTTAAGAATATCCTGAGATATCAATCTCATCAGTCCCGAGTCCCGTAGAAATGAAGGTCGGGGCGAAGGAATCATAGAAGTTCTCTTGCCTCCACACAGCGCCGGAATATCGTTCCAGCCTCCGATTACTCCCTGGACAAGAGCACGTGCACCTCCACTGTCAAAACTACGAGGGGTGGGCTTGTGCTGTTACTTTCCCAAACCTCCAGTATCGCACTGTATTCACTTCATAGTGTATCACTGACACCGATCGGCTCTCCATTCCCACGGGCAACGACTTGTAGGCTATTCATACTGAGCCCTGAAATGGAGCATCCAAATAGTATTAACAATACCACCCACTGCCCTGAACCTCGTCCTTATCTTCTCTCTGCGCTTCCCATCTTCCCATAGTTCAATCTCTCCCTACCCTTCCGTAACCTCTAACAGTATCCCCAAACCTTGGAGTCTTCCAACCATCGATCTTTGATTGCCGGTGGATGAATAGTGTCCCTGCATGGGAGTTCCCAATCCGTGGGACCGTGTGAGTCGACAAACGGGTCTGAAGGTCTATATAGTCTTTCCATCTTCATCGCAAATCGTTTGCTCAATAACCGTCGTCATGGTGATGGTACCTTCCCCATCTCGCAGAATACACTCCTCACTTTTGTCACCCCTCGTCATCCCATCCCACCACTCCCCACTACCGCCGCCGCCGCCATGATGACCGGTAACAGTTGTTGAAATATCTGCCAACGGAAAGCTACGTCCGGCGTGGGTGTTCTGGGCCGAAAAGGGGCATGATTTAGACTCCGTATTCCTGTACATCGAGGCATGATTATACGGGGGTTGACGTTTGGGAGGTGTGAGTGCGGGATTGAACCGAATCAGCAGCGGCGTGAGCGCTGGCATGGAAGCGACGATGATGGCCAGACCGCTTTCAATGTTCGACCAGATGTAGCTATAGTATATGTGCCAAGTTACGTCAGGCTCATCCATTAGCTGGATGGTAGCAGGGAGCCGTATAATGCTGGCCGCACAGACTCTACAAACCGTCAGCATACGAGGTAACAGGTAAGTAAGAAAAAAAAAGGGACGCACAATCCGCCGAGCGCAAATAGCACTGCAATCAGTGCTTTTTGCCGTCTAGGAACCCTCAAAGTCCACATTTTCTTCGCCGGCAGGAGGTAGATGGTAAAGTCGATAGCTTGGTATATGGTCAGCAGGCGGGAACATGGCATATAGCACTCATTACAGTAATAGCTTACCAATATCGCCTGCCACATGAATAATAGCTCCAGGCCGTGCAAACTCACATTTCTTCCCCGGGTAGTTGATGATATATACCGCTTGTACAGGAATGCACCGGAAAATGATAGTCCCAGTGGAGCCGATACCCCAAGCCGTTACCACGACTATCAACACGTATACCGTGATCTTACTAGATTTGCTGTCGGTACACCCCAAAAGCCGTAGGTAGAAAACGCACAGGGACAATTTGGTGAGGGTTAGACACCAAGTCGTCAAGATCTCCGCTATCCAGGATTCTAGGATGGCATGTTCCTGGGTTTCGAAAGGGACGTCTCGGATGTGGTAGCCCCATCCATAACGTAAACAACCTAAGAACGTGATGACTATCGTGCCTACGAAGAATACCTAAAAAGCTTGTTAAAACTATGGGAATAAAGAGCATGCACGCCACAGAAGGACATACTACTGCAGAAAATATCATCCAGTCGTCCTGACCAAGCTTCCGATGGAAAAGGATCCGTGAATATATCCTAAGCGATAAGGTTATAAATACAAGCAGTGACAATATCGCGGCTAGCCATTCCAGTGTATTTCCTCGAGTCTCGGGTTGCAGAGACCTTATGGCCGCTGATGTCGAAAGGATCGTAGACATGATCTTGGGCTGGTGCGGATCGAAAGAGTGAGACAGTTATAGCGGTGCTGGCATCTTTTTTGTTGACACTCCTCAATTGCAATGGCCGTGGGTAGTTCACAGGTCTTTTCTGAGCCAGAGTTCTAAGACGGAAACACTACCTTTTAGGTCCAGCGCTCATACCTATATATCCCTCTCACCTCCCACTGACCCCCATATTTGCTCCAACGAACAGCTGGGATGGACAACATGGTTCCGGGGGTTCGGCAGGGATTTGGCTGCAGATGTTGCACGGGAATGTCGCCTCCACAACCCGATCTGTGGACCGAGGGATGTACTCTCCATGGGTAATCGGGTCAGGCAGTAAATCATCGAATAGCCCATTTCGGAATCCAATTTACAGCAAGAGCAGGGTCTTGACCGGGGAAGGAGTAGAGTACTGAAGTGGAAGTCATGTGCTTCAATTTGTGCTATATTTCGGACTGCCAAAGCTGCGTGCAGCGTTCTCGAACAGGAATGTATGGTTTTTTACTGTGTAGCTGCCTAGCCCACATATACATATATCTATTCGTCCTGGAGGCGATAGTTACGATTGCACATTGTGGGTGATCGCGTGGCGATGTGAAGACCAATAAACAGTCCATTTAAGTTTCACACCTCGGCCCTAGTGGTATTCGTTAGTTTGTCAAAACTTGCAATAGAGCAATAAGAAAGCAGAGAAATGCGGGGACAGCCGCTGTTATTACCGAACAACAACGTGAATCAAAAATCCGCCACGCGGATTGACCAGGTAGGGTTCTGCAACGTGGCCTACGCATAGCATAATACAACATCAAATCAAAACTCCAAACAAATTTTTGCATATATCCATGGATGAGTGTGTACATGGCTTTCCTTGTAATACGCTGTTAGATGAAAAAAAGGCAATCCTCTCCATTGCTGCCGAGGATTGGAGCAATATGGAGAGGGCATAGGCTAGTTGGATCTGTGAGGTAGTAGAATTCTAGGACATTTCTTAGGTAGGTAGGGCGAGGATGGCTACAACAATTCAACAATTCAGCAATTCCTGCACGTATTCAGGCCATAGAAGGCGAGAATAAAAAAAGAACGGTTAGAGATGGAGGAGCGGTGAAGTTCTTAACAAAAAGTCTTGGCACCTAGTTAACCCACTTACTGCTGCTGCTGTAGTTAAAATGTTAATCAATTTACCCAATACTAGTATACCTTGTCGGTGATGAAATCCAGGAAACTTGTGCTTACAGGAAAAAAGTTTGTACGATGAGATAGTCCGCGGGCTTTATGTATTACATGGCTCAATAAACAGCCCCATAATGTAACGCGTTAACGATCCCGCATCCTCAGGGTTCTTCGTCTCGGCGATGTTAAAACCCAAAAAGCATAGAATAGCTGTGAGTTTTGCTATACAGTACTTGGTACTGGGGTTTAGAATATATATAGCATAACCCACCGCCATGTATCTTTAACCGGAAATACCGTAGAGAGGTACTTCAAAAGTGCAGATACTGCCTATACTCAAAATCCCAACGAGAAATACGTACTGCACAGCATCAAGAGCGCCACGAAACATCTGTATAACCCAATGGCTGTAGCCGTGATAAAGGAAGTATAAAAGCATACTTAACTCCTCCTCTAGGTCATCGACCATCTCCTTTCAGGCCCCACTTCCATCAGCTAGCCGATCCAACTTTCCGTACACTTTAGTCGATTATAACTGTACCCGTATAAGGCTGGGAGTTTATTGTAGTTGATGGATCACGTAGAAAAGAACCCTTCACGATCCAATACTTGTACGCCGACCGAAAGAGCCGATACAGTCCGGATCCTGGAGTCGCCTACCAATAACAAAGAAGGCACGCTAGCAGTCAGAATACAGTTTGGTTCAATCAGATCCTAGAATTCTTAAATGTTGGATGAACAACAGCTAACACTGATTGGGTGGAAGAGGCATCTCTAGCATGCAAAAGCAAAACATATCCCTCAAAATATAGGGGATTTTTGAATGTTGGTAATCTGAGATTATATCCGGACCTTCCGGTAAGCATTAATACTTCCTGTTTGTGGAGTTGTTAAACGAGAGGTGTAGCTAACGGCAAATCATAGAGAAGCATGACTGTACTCTGCATTAGAATTTGTACCATATCCACGTATGTAGTTAGTAAGCATGACGTTCAACTTCAAGTAAGTACCAAACTGCATGTACAATTGTGTTGATAGTGCAAACCTGCTGTCTCCGTTGCATATGCATACTGAGACAAAGCATAATAATGTCTTGGGAGCCGAGACCCATGAGTTTAAACGCTTTCATCCGCGAATATACATACACCAGTTGTCCTCAACGATGTGGATTTGAGATGTACCATTCCAGAATCTTTGCAAGGTGTCTGTAGATGCTTCCATTAGGCTATTCCACCCTCTCCGTTCTCACTTCCGATTATGTGGAGTAGTATATATATTCAACGGTCGATGCCGAAAAACAGCAAAATCGGATATATGATTCAGTCTTACGGAACACGAACTTAGCCGTGGGTGCGCTTTTGAAACTAAGCAACCCGATACCCTAGCACCCGAACTGACAGAGCCGTTAGGAATAGCGGGTATACCTAAATTTCATACTACTGTCAATTCGTAAAAATGCATATGGGTACATATATCTGGAAAGTCAATGTGGGGAGAGTCTAGGATTGTGAATTTGGGTCTTGGTTCAAAGATTCCAGGTATACACAGTAATATTGCGCTACTTGGTAGATACCCTAAACATAGATGGCTGGGACGTTGGCATCTAGAAGACCAGAAAGCTTGATCCTCGCTAAAAAACGATTGGGATTACCTGTGGCACTTAAGTGAAACTGTTGAAACGTCATTTGTGGGGGTTATTTATGCCGCGGCCGAGTATGCCGGTATACCCCCAATACCTCCCCACGTAGATTCATGATATGTCGCTCTTCAAGGCGGGATCAGAACCGATTCCCATGGTGTTATATACCGTTTTTTTCACTGGATGGTGCTGGTTGCAAATGGAATAGGTAGGATGGCGTTGAAGTAAGGGTTCACCTTATATTAATATTAATTGTGGATCAATCATATTGATTGTCCTGAAATTCTATCCTACCGCGGTGGAAATTCCTGAGAATGTACTCGGACGTGGTACGAAACATCGAAATAGAATTTGATCGATCCATACAAATTATATGTGAACAGGGATTTGTCAGTACCAGTTGGTCATACCAATCTCGTGACAATTGAAGAACGTCTCATATCATACAAAAACCCGAAATCATGGTATTTCTAACCCATCAGTTCTTCTCCAAATATGACGTCAAATTAAAGCTAATAGCCGGGAACATTTAAGTGCTCAACTTGATGATTGACCGACAATAAATTTATAGCCACTATTGAAATCTTCAGCGCACTATCTGCAATTTCTAGGCCTCAGCACTTCACCGTCATGATTTACCCTGTCCTGGTAGACCGCTGCTACAACCAACTGGTTCAACGGGTCTACCTGTCCGTTCTCTGGTAATTGGGCAATACTGGACGGGACGCGCGTCACGGAAAGCAATAGCGCAGATGCTTAGATTCCCCCAACCCGATTCCGAGAAGAGTGCTAGCAAAAAATTGTGCCATATTATTGAGAACAAGTGAACTCACGTGTGGAAACCACACGGTACCCCGAAAATTAAGTTTCTATACTTCTTCTGGTTCTCTTTCAAAGTTGGCCCGAACCCGCCTCCGGCTCCTTAGGGCGTGTTGAGCAAGCCATATTTGGCTGTAACAGAAGGCTGTCGCCCCGGGCGGGTAAATTTCGTGAAATTGATTTCGTGTTGTATACTCGTCGGTTCACCAAGTTATTGGACATGAGACAAACCCTAACCCACGCCGAGCGCTTAGAGGAGCAAGTACCAGCGTGGGGTTAGGGTTAGTACGTGTCCAATAACTTGGTGAAACGACGAGTAGGAGGGATACGAGCCCACAGGTGATCCGACATGTTTCCTCGCTGCCGTACGCGTACGCGTCTTAACCCCCGCACTACAACACCAGCCAGCAACTCCCTCTTCCTCCATTACCTATGAGCGCATGAGTACTTCTGGTTCTTGGCTCAAGAATTGTCTACTAGACAATTTCTGAGTACAATTTCGGCTCAGGAGATATCACTCGACCTCTGAATCATAAAGTATCACTCATCTCTTGGATTTCTCAAAAAGGACCCGAGATCATGGCTATCAAGCGCTTGTTAGTCCTAAAATATCTAGAATCATGCCGAATATGACTGTCTCGCGGGTATATAAATTTTACTGTAGCTGTAGGGAGCGGGGTAATCGTTTCCTCCCGCTTCATGAGTCGGACCCTGCTTTCACTCCTCTGGATAGAGATAGCAGCCACTCTCATCGTGTCCAGATAGATCCACCTGCGAGGGGGCCCAGGCACCAGAAGTATTGGTAAGTTCGCACTCCGAAAAACCATGACAGTTCAAGCGCTGCAAATCCCAAAGAAGCAGAACGGGTTCACCTATCTAACAACACCTCCCATAAGCAATAAGCTGTTGCATAAATACGCGTACTTGCACTTATGACGTTGAAACTACTACCTTCACAACACATATTCATGATCTCGATCTCTCTCTGGTCATAAATACACATCATACTAGTTCCTTCCATACCTAGCATACAACATAAACAAACGGTTGGATAAATATGTGCACTTTCACTGGCGACTGCTTACTCCATCCGCACAATGTACATAGTCTCGTGGTTATCATCGGTGCGTATCAGTAGAGACACGACTCCACTTTCTTATGCACATACTGTACCGAGCGTCAAGTTCGTACGAGATCTCAAGCGTGACGATTCCTTTCAATACCAAATACCCAAGACTAGGCTAAACTGCGATAAAATCTCTTCGGACGGGCCCTCCGCGATGCGTGACGCACGAACCTTGACACTCAGTACGAGTCAGTACAGTAAACAACCAATCCTACCGCGAGTGATGAAATATGAAAATATTATCTCGATTGGCAACTTGCAGGTGCCCCCAGACCAAAAATACCAGCTAAATCCGACGGAGCGCCCCGTGTACATGTGTAGTTTTCCACACCAAGACGTCTCCACTATCTGCACTTGCACTCGCCCCCAGGTGGAAGTGCAGAATATGTAGCAGGTTGGGTAATTGCATATCTCACATTTTGTAATCTGACCAGCAAAAGGCGATTGCAAGTTGGTTTATTTGTGTATGCTGCTCGAGCTCGGGCTACCACCTCTAGAGCTATTATGCTATCATCATTAAATCTCACTCACTATACGTTTTTCTTTTATTTCCATCCCACGTGTTCATAAGTGGTCCGGTCCGCGCGTTCGCTCAGGAAGAGGGAGAGAGACTTACGGGGACGCAGCAAGTCACAAGTGCAAAGTGCACATTTTATGCAACATTGCGCGCAGAGAACAATGTGCTCGAGTACTCGCAGCAGTACAGGCGCCACCGATCAAGGTGGGCACTTCAGAAATGCATTCTAAGTTATATACTTCAAGCCTCAGCCGTCATCGATGCGCCGCGATTACCCCCATCTAACAGAATACTCCCGTCGCCTACACGTTTTCCGAATGCTAGTTCATGGTTAGAATAATTCCCATTCACTTCTGGCCTTATTTCTCCAACTACAATATGGATAGTATGATATTCCATTGGTATGATACGTCTGATCAACGGAAAGAGAAGTCCACCTTGCTGTATATTTTGCGGTTATATGCACGATTGGTTTAGTCTTTCACTCATCCACCAGTCTCTCATCGTCGCGATTAGCCGCTGAGGCAACAAGCTGTTGTTACAGGCAATTTGTTGCACCTAGCGTTTGAACTGGCTGCTTGTAGGCTAGAGGTTATGCATGTGGTCGCCCGCTAATACATACATTCATCCAACAACGTTCAGCACACATGCATGCTATCCCCTCCCCTAACTCCAACTCCCAAACACCCCCCTATTGAAAGAAGCTGTTAAACAAAACAATATAGGAAAAACTGCCCAAATGCAATATACCAAACAAAATAAAACCACAATAAATGAAACCGTCTAGCGAAAGAAGAAGAAAAACTTCACCAAACCCCAATTCCCAGACGCCAAAATTCAGCAAAAATCAACCTGTTGACTTACCATTATTTCGCTTGATTACTCTTCTGAAACAACATTTCCAGCTCCTTGGAAACCTTCCACTGTTCTGCAGCCTCCCTGGCCCGTGCCATCTCCCCATCCAAGTCTTCTACCGCAACTGAGTTCGTCCGAGCTCTTTTATCCGAACCTCTGGATGGACTATGTCCCCCTTCTCCCTCCCTAAGAGTACGGTTCCCTCCATCCTTGGACACCTCATCAACCATTCTCCCTCCTATAGGCGGTGCTCTGGGAGATACTAGCAAGTCCTTCCAACACCACAGCGGAGACGGGTAAGTGAACCATTCGGTGCTTTGGGGCTGCCTGAGAAGTGCTATAAGGTCGGCGGTTAACTGCTTCCTAGCGATTGAAAATGGACCGGCGACTGAATCCGCTGATTGGAGGCGGTATGGATGGGGGATATTGGTATACGGACTAGGGGAGCGCGCGGAAAGGGCAGCGACGAACGGGCGTAGAGTATTGCGGTATTTTCGGGCGGTTTCCGCCGTCTCGGGGAGTCCTTCGAGATCGGAGATGGTTTGACTTATCCTCTCCAAAAGACTCTCGCTTATCCGTGCATCTTGTGAGTGTTCTGATTGCAGGGAGATGTTTAGAAGCACCGTAAGAGTAGCCACAAAAAAAACACCTAGTACTGTGCGACTCGAGCGCACATCCTTCACGCCCGAGTCGCCCTCGGTAAGAGCTGCCAATGGCGGTGTTGTTGAGCATGACGGCGAAATAGGAGAGACTAAAGAATGGACGTGTTGCACGGCGTTGATGGCAGCGTCAATGCAACCTTCCGCATATTGAAGGTCATCTAATTCACTCTTCCTTCGTGCAGGTGTTGTTTCCCGTCGAGTATGGTGCGCAGTGTCTCGAGGGAGGTCACCGCGCTCAATTGAGCGGATGAGAGGGTACCTGGATAACAGAATCACGGAGCCCGAATAAGCTATGTGTGCGAGTCTGATGTTAGCCTTTTGCAATGCATCGTTGTTGATATCGAAAGCCGAATCGTCAGGGATGAAGGCGCGAGATAGTGAGCGAAACCATGTGTACAAGACGGTGAGTTTTTCGGCAATATTGAATTCTGCTGGGTCTGCGGTGGGGTTGAGAAGAGGAGGGTGCGGAAAGATGTTCTCCCAGAGTAATTGCATAACTCGAGTCAAGTCCTGGGCGATCTTCTGGTCATTTGGGTGGGTGCGGGTAAAAATAGACTTATTCCGTTAGATCATTGTACTGTAGGGGACTGGTGGTATATCTCACACTTCCAGTGCCAGCAGTTGGTGTGCTGGGAGAAGAGATCCGGCTGAAGCCGATGCTTCTCTTCCACCCACCATTGGGAGAAGCTGACCAGTTCAGGTCTCCACCAGGACCTGCTGCTATGGACTCTGCTCTAGATTTTGGCGGCGCAGGCTGCAGCGAACCCTCCATCCTAAGCTGTGTAATATCGACAGCTGTATGCACATAACCAGATTCCTTTGAAACAGATTCTCCAATGACACACCGGATAGAGCCATCTGGCAAGACGAATCGGTATTCTAATCGCCTTGATTTTCCATCCACCAGCCGAATGTCGCGGCTCACTCTTTCCCGATCCTGGTAATGGACTGCTCCAACCCATCCCGGATCCATACTCACCAACTTGCTTGTCAACCCAGTAAGCTCCAAAAACTTTGCATTGAAGAAGTAGTCGGTAATTCCATCGATTGTTGTCGCGGCTATCACCGCGACAGGCAACATATTGATATGCGCCACTGCGCCATCCCGTTCCCGAACTTGGATAGCATCGGTCGGCCTAGTACCAAGATGATCCAGAGTTGCTTTCAATGCAGTCTCAACAGCTGCCCTTCGTCCCATCTCTGCCTCCAATCTTAAATTTTTTTGCTGCAACATCGCCAGCACCATTGGTTGATCCTCTGGTCGTCCTAACAAGCCTCTGCCCCCAGTGTTCTCTGCAGGAGTAACATGCGAATGAGAACGGCAGATCCTCTGGAAGACATCTTCCAAGCCATCAGACGAAAAGACATTCAAGTTGTACCCACACAACAATGCAGCGTCTTTCCCAGCCAAGAACGACTCCCAGACTTCTTCAAGCTCGTGTGCCTTCTCATGCTCTCCGTTTTCGCAGAGGATATTGACCAGTTCGCCATAAACTAAGAGTCTGGGATACCTCTTCTGTAGTTTCTGAAAGAGCGGCCCGAAGTAGTCGAAAAAGATCTGTTCTTCGATAACCCCACGCGGCATGAGCTGTTCCAGGATAAGCTCCGCTGGTGCGAGAAACATCTGCTCTCGTTTCCGCAGTAACTCTGGAACCAGGTTCTGTTGTCGTAGATAGAGGTCGAGAGCCTCAAGGTGAGCCTTTGTTGCAACGATCACAGCCGCATGCTCGCTGCTGAAGAAACTGGGGAGAATGAAACTTGATATGGCATCAAAGAGCGATTCTTCGCCATTGTAGAATTGTATTAAGTGTTCATTGGGACTCCGTGGGTGGTTGTGGTTATGACTATGGCTATGCTGCGGAGGAGCGTGGGATAGGCGGGCAGCAGGACGCATAGCGCTGCACTCGGAAACGTTGTTGTTATTTTGCTGTTTGTTGTGGTTGTGGGTTGTAATTATGGCTAAGGGTGAAGAGTGTAGAAAGGTGGAATGGACGGTAGAAATGAGAGAGAAAGGTCGTTGGCAACCCTGTAAAAAGCAACTACTGTGTACCCGGCGGGGCAGGGAGGTGTTATGATTATGATAGCAGCCGAAAGCGATCCCACGGGCCGGAGGGGACCAAATGCGCACAATTGCGCAGGCACGTTAACGCGGACGAGAAATGGCACGATATGCGCGGACGCTAAGTATGCGTGTGCTTCAGTACTAGAAGTGCCTGCTCTACTTTGCGGTGATTATGGTGATTAATTGATCGGGGGCGCGGATGGTAAAAACAAGAGTGCGAAAAGTCGGTTTGCTGCGGTTGAGGGTGGGTGCCATCAGGTTTTTGACGATGGGGATGAACTGAATCGATTAACCATGGATGGCCATTTGCGGGACTCCACACGGAGCTAACAGAGTTCTAGATGTGCCCTGAACGTGCTTAAGTACTTCACAGACGCCGAAATTCTACATGGGTACATGCCGCCACCGCCTTCTCTCCTTCTTCCCACCAAATGCTCGCTCACATAGGGGTCTGGGGGACGATACGATGGCCAGCTGCAGCACAAAGTGCTACGCACAGAAGCCACGCTTGGAGTTCTATGTATTGGGAGTATATACCCAGAAACAGGAGGAGTCTCTCAGTCTCGGCCCTTCCTTCCTTCCAAACCAGAGACAATTAATATATATGTCGTTCATGCGGTACCTGCCGTTGCGCCTGACCTTGATGTTGAGTTGTCGTTTTTCTCTTCCAACCTTGGATCTAGAAACCTTGCCTTCACTTTCCAATGCCCTTCTGTGTTTCCAATATAGTCAGCGTTTGTTTGCTTCCTTTTTCCCTAGACCTTCGAGGCCGCGTTTTCCTTTGTCTGGACTTGCTACCTCGCAGGTTTTATATTGACCCCCGTGGGGTCTCTGACCCGATCGCTACTCTTGTATCACATCAAATCTGCGCTGCGTATGCAGATTGCGGCTGGCTTTGACAATTATTTTCCACAAAGCAGAGTGGGGGTTAGAGTGGAAGCCGATCGTGACCTGGAGAGAATTCCGCCACCATGATGACGATTATCAGCTAGCTATTCCTGGCACGACCTCAATGGCTGACGGCGCGACACCGAAAGAGATATGACCTGCAGGCAAGTACTTGTAAGATTGGGTTGGTACCGGCGCACTGGAAAACATCGGGCACGGGCGCTGACATTGATGCATAGGCCCATCCCGCCAATCATCGATCGCTGAATTAGGCGTTTTACGAATTTCCAGCTGGCTGGGTTTTCGGTAAGTCGTCGATCAATTTTGTATGGGGAAATTCGGCCTGCTAAAATCGCAGACCGCCATGACCGAGGGACCGAAGAGTAACTTAATACCAGTGCCGAAACATATTCCCGCGACCGACTGATGATTCTTCGGTTAGCTAGGATATTATTGTCAGGGTTCAAGCATCCTATCCCGATCTCGGGTAGTGCAGAATTGTGGGGAGGTGCAGACGCCTGCTTAACCGTTACAATTTTTATCTCTTTGTTCAACGAAGCTATGACTCTTGACGAAGCTTCGATAGCCGTGGCCTCCCGCTTGATCTCACCCCTGTTGGAAGATGATTTCCGTCGTGTAACGGTTGATATATCACCAGAATCTTATTGACAGATGCGCCCTGTCAAAGCCCTTCGCATTCCTAGGAGGAGTAGACGCACTGGATCAATCATTCATCAGTCGACTTTTCAAAAGGCTTGCATCACCCAGCCAGTGGAACCCGCATTCATTTCGTTAGCCAGAGATAGGCGGGATCTCGGATCACAGTGCCGACTCTGTTAATTCCTACCCTGTGAGGGGTCATGTCTTATCGCGGATGTTATTGATTTGTCTCAGTGTTGTGCCCTAACCGCACCTACGCTGGGCGAACACTACTAGTAAACCCGTCCTTCCTCACCCTTCAGCGAATACTGACTGTACCGTAACGAGCACTGAGCATGAGGTCTCTCCACGCTGTTTGAAGGCTGTTATCAAGGTTCTGTCCGAAGACAAAACATGTCATCTTGCTGGAGGTCATCCGTTTTGAATGGGTGAATGGAATTTCCTGACATTTTCCACACAACCATACGATCGTCGAATCCGGCGTTTTCAGGAACACGTCCATACGTCAGAAGTAACTAACATTTTTGAGATGCCCAGCAAATGCCTAGATAAACGTTTTTAACACCACCCGACTCTCAAAACGCATCCTGCCGCAGGCCCTAATCATGCCACTAGCATCTCAGTTGCTTTTGCATTTTGTGTACCTACTTAAGTAGCTAGGCAACTTCGTCTGGTAACAGCTTGGTTTTGTTCTCCGACAGCTTGTTCCAGGCTGGCGCTCCGCTTCTCTGAACATCTTGAATTCTCGGTCCAGGGCTGTAGAGATTCATCAGGCCACTGAATGACGTTGTCGGTTGCTAGCGTCTTCAGATGCAAGAATGCCGATCTTAGATATCGGCATGTGGACGTGGCCCATTGTACATACATAAACGTCTGAGGTATTATTCATCTCAATGTTCTTCCAGCTAAGCGAAAAGCCCTGAAGGATCAGCAGGCGGCCGATAACCCAAACGCTAGCATTCTATTATCTCAACCCTTTGAACGACTGTTGACCTTGTATCGGCAGCTCCGAAAAAACTCTACGGAGGCCCGATTCGCGCACATGTGGGCTGTACATGTCCAGGCAACACTTTGATGTGTCATGAAACCTCATATTGAAAGTGTATGAACATCTGGGCAACGGCCTGAGGTCTGTGGGACTAAGAGCCTATTATGGACCACATGTTACCAACCAAACTTTTGATACCAAGGTTATGGGGCCTCTTACACCCTATTATTCATGCTCCGTGGACGACTTCGAAGGCCGTGAGGTATGCCTTAGAGTATGGTTAAACTTGTAAATCGGCGACAACCAACCATACATATTTTTGGGAATTCCCATGAATAGCAATGTAGGGAAGCGTTCAAGGCAGGAGCTGGACACGCCAAGAATCCTACAATGCCTCTCTGTTTGGGTGCCTAGGACCAATAGGAACCCCATGTGCGGATGGAGATGATTTTCTGGCCTGTGCTCTGGATCTTTGATCTTTAATTAGGCGGACCATACACAGTACCAGGGCGTATCCCTCTCTGGCTCACTATACTCGTAACGTATGGATGTGACTCGATTTGCAGAAATATCCTTCTTAGGAACAATTATGCTGCCGACCATCCATTTGTGCAGCTGACGTATCTATGCATCCGTCCAGCAATCCAATAGCTCCCACGATGCATATGCAAGAGGATATTCCAGGCAAACAAATGTGAAACCTCCACCACTGGCCAACCGCGTAGCTGAGAACCCCGTGCGGGAGTCCAGAAACTATTAGGGTATCTGATCTGACGATCTGACTGTATTGTAATCTCCGCCTACGGCCCGCCGGCGATTGCCATCTATATAGCTCATTGGGCCGGCTGTTGATGCCCATCCAAACAGGCACCAAATGCATCCATAGACTGAGCCTTGTAAATCCGTTTTCAAGAATCTGCCACGCGGGGGGGATCTATTTGAGGAAATCAACCCATCCGCTGCAACAAGATACCTTTTCTACGAACATTTGACGCACGACAAACAGCAAATTCCTAGTACCCGCTCGAGCCGGCTCTAACAAAAAGCACCCCCGGAATTCCGCATCAACTACAACAACAGGTTCGTAGTCGTATCGGTAGGTAGCGGTCCACTCGAAAATTCTGCACCCCGCCTCTCCACAGCCCCCTGTACAAAATCAGACCACTTCCACATGCCCACTGATCAGAGGCCACGCCATCTGCATCATACAGATACATTGTTTCTGAAATCACAAAAACAAGGCCAGATCGAAATCGAAAGCAGTGTCGCCGAGTGGGGAGAGATTTGGCAGGGGTTCAAGAGGGTATATCGCGTTCTAATAAGGTTTTGGATACCGAGAACCAGCAACCTTGGTGGGTTTATGAGCGAGCTGTAGCATGTGCTATCACTCGTGGAGCCTGTTTTCGAAGTCAATTTCTCAGTAAGTAATGGCAGTACTAATGCATGTACTAATGCGTGTTTTACCCGCCTATTTATTGACTCGTGAATCAAAGAAATGTGACCGCAAAGATATTCTCACTTCTACATCAAGTGTTCATGGTCCGTGAACCCTTACCCCGCCAGCGATTTGACAGGGCAGGCTTGCAGCGGAAGCGAATACGTGAAAAGGAAAATTAATAACAAGGGGCGGCGGGGAGCGGATCTGGTTTGCAATTGTTGAGTGCTTTTATGCTTGGTGAGATGTGTTGATGCAGAGACCCTGGACCCCAATATGCGAGAAATCGGGTAAATATACCATGGCTTGCATGGGGAGCAAGCTATGGTGACCGCACTTAATTCTCGTCGACGCTAACAACGTAAATATCAACACCACAATATTAACTAAAATTGGAGGAATACCGCACAATTAAGGGATATTCCACTTATGCCGTGGCTTGTTTTCGCTGTCAACAGTAACTGAGTCCTGGTGACTTATGCGGCTTCCTATCCGAGCCACTAGCCCTGCAAAAAATCGAAGTAACCCAAATTTTTATACCCTTGCCGCGGCTATCATTCAGTGTGTAATAAAAAAGGCAAATTATCCTCATATCCTCTGCATGATTTACAATATTTTTATTGGTTGTTTCGTCAAGAATTTGCGCGTTCAGGTGGTCCATGCGTGCTCGGAACAGGGTAAGGATCAGGTAGCCTAAACGCGATGTCGATCCTCCGGCCAACGAAGTGGCAAAAAAGAACGGCGCTTTGACTTCTACCCCAAAAACTTTTGCGCGGCTGAGACTTAACGCAAATCCCAGACAGTTTGGTTCCAAATGCCGGTCTGCAGAAGTGGCCTGATTTTTGTGAATGTAGATGGTGGTACCGCTGCTTCAGGCTATCCCCTACAGGCTCGTTTTCTTCAGATAGGTTGCATTTCCCGTTTAGGTAACAGCATATGTCTATGAGTCAGAGAAAAGTGGCAAAAGCGACCATATTATTGGCCACTGCGGCTGATAGCCATTTCAAAATTGCCTAAATAGTAACTGCAACCTATCTGAAGAAAACGAGCGTGTAGGGGATAACGCAAGGCCAACTAGAGTACGTTGAAGCGAGTGCAGTCCTGTGAGAATTGGGAATAGGGGCAGGAAGGGATGCAGTTGTATGCTTGGAGAGCGTTCTTCGGCGTGAGTACTAAACCCAAGGGTAATCGAGTGAACTGAGTTGGTGCATCTAGAACTTGGAACAGCACCAACTGGCCTCGAAACCATTCCATTGCCAACTGAAGTTGTTTACTTTTCTGGCTGTTGGTGGATTGTGCTTCTAGGGTATAACCTGCTCCTTGTATCCTATGACCGCTTTAGTTCTCTTACCCCGGATTTGTTGGGACCGCAAGCTAAGTTTAATTTTGTACAGGTTTGAGTGGGTAAGTGACAGCGGGTTACGTACTCTATACCTTGTTCGACTAGTACGGTTTGACGGTTTGTTTGTTTTTTTGTAATCATATTGTATTCACCCGCTACCCCAATCCCAAAAAAAGAAAGTGCATGTCGTAACCTCCTCACCAGTACGGTGGAGATGTTGTTGCTGGATCTTAGAATTGATGGCTTTGACTTGCGACATTAACGAAAGATGAAGGACTAAAAATGTGCTTATTAGGGAGTAATAAGCGTGCCTGGAATCATGCCAGAAACAAAGTATCATGGATGTCGACGAGATGACGTCTAAGCTTAAGGTAAAACAATTACATGGAAAGTACCTTTATAAATTGATCAGTAAATACCCTTCCACCTCCTTTCTCCTATACCCACACGGTTATCTCTTTGCTCTTGCTCCACACCCTGCTCTACTTTTCTTGCCGCTCTAATACATTCAACATCGTTTCCTAAGCTTAAGGATTCAATAGAGAATTTCATCATCTACAAACTAGATCACGTCTTTAGTAAGTAAATACCAAGATTATTGGTTTTAGAAAGTGCGCATGGGGACCTCTTTGCCGTTACGAGGGCGGAATTTGCTGCTGCTGGCCATGCATTGATCAAGAGCACGTTCTCACCTAATATGATATGACGTACTATTATTCATTCTTCTCTTCTCTGACGGGACCGGTGTTTCTATTCTGCATTTGATAGTTTTCTCATCACCGCGTGATTTTGTGGAATAGTAAACCCTCCTCTCGATCATAATTTATCACTCTGACGAATGTGATGCTCGACAGATCTTTGATTGGGGGCCAAGTGACTTATTTGACTCCGCTTATTGCCACCAACGGTATAATGCTATACCATGGCCAATCGGTGAGTTTAGCAGCATCCGAGTTATCGAAACCGCTTGACAACGTGGTTTTCCGAAGATTTGCCACCGGCAGACCCTAGTTGCCGTGATCTCTCACCACCGGAGATGCCTTTCCAGCCAATCATCAGCAACTAACGTTGAGAAAAGTTCGGAAACAACCCACGCGAGCACACCCACGCGAGCAAGCCCCGCTCAAAAACCGACACACCACCCCCGTCCTATAATACCGTGGCTAAGTATCGCCACGCCAGAGAAAAACGAGGTGAGAAGCATCGTATCAACACAACCTGTACTAATAGTGATAGTTCGCGAGAGATCATCAGTCGATCTGTATAGCCCGGAGGTTGTCGGCCTTGCCTACTTTGAATACAGTTAGTTACCATCATTACATCTGGGTTATTGCCTTTAGATTCGATGCCAATGACGACGCCAAAATGGCCATGACTTCTCCAGTCTCCGTTTTTGTTAAATCGCACCGAAAATGCAAGGCATGTGCAACCGAGAAGTAAGATGAACCAGACAACGTCGCGTATACGATGAAGATCAACCTACGGCGATCTGCTAATAGGCACGTCATACCCTTACAATCCTGGGATGAAATAACCTCAAAAACGAGCGGGCTTCTATGCTGAATAGAATCTCTGAATGCTTGGTCTAGTAACATCTGTTTTCCGGGTTATTTCGACTGGAGATCGCACCTCCACCAACAGTGGGACACCATCTAATACTTTCACCGCTACTGTACTATACAGCTCGTTGATCAACCAACAGCCCAAAACCCCAGTACCCCTGAAAAAGACCGCCAACACGTCGCCGACCCTGCAAAACGACCTGACGCTCTCACCTCTCAGCTACTAGATTTTGTACTAGATTTTGTACTAGCAGCCTTGGAAGATATGGTGCTGCGGTCTTGCGTGGTCCGCGAGGCGATATATCTCGGAACTTAAGCACAGGACCGAGGAAATCATTGAACCCACTGGACGAAATGTCCTGGGGTATTGTTCGCAGTTCCGTGGCTCTGTGAGTGATATTCTATGAAGAAGGGATGCTGCATTAAGAGTGGCATGGGACCTGAAATAGGGTCGAGAAAGGACAACTGGTTTTTAAATGTGGAGACAGCTCCGGGAGTACTATAGCTAGCGGCACCATAAACGGGACTGATATGTACAGCTATCATCCCGACTCAATCCAAATATCGATCAGTCCTATGATCTTGCAATTAGGAGTCATCGTGGCTGTCTTCTCCGACCAATCACTCCACCTTCTTACCCATGGTCTCCCAAAACTCAACTTCGCCCGAAAATTATGTCATCATGATCCACCTGGTACTACCTATCCCGAAACAAGACTGATAAACCAGCTACACAGATTACACACCCCGATTAGATGCCGATCCTAACACTACGCGGGTCTGTCAACTTCTGTCACAGTTGTGCCTAGGAATGGATAATAGCTTTTTCTAAAACATGATCTAATTGGTATTCGCTAGTAAGAACTGCAACTTCACGTGATCATCCGGAGGTTGCTCTTGATGAATTCCACGAATACATACCGTAATCCTTCATAGTATGTCATTATCCTAAACATAGCCTCTGCCTGACGTAAGTCTGACAGGATTGGTATCCACTGCAAGACCGTATTCGCAGGTGACCTACCACTTCAAATCGTTCCCGTCTAGCTGCACACTATCCCCGGGACACGCGAGGGTTTTGGAAAGTTGGTTGCATTTCTCTATTCTGGCAATTGCCCTCATCGATTAGCTAAGTGATCAATGAAACAACTTCTGGTTGCCACAGATCGTCGTGTGAAGTTTGAGTTGGCCAATAAGCGCTACTCTTATTTGCCACCCAAGTATTGCAACTAATTTCCCAAACCCTCGCGTGTAAGGGATACCAGACCAACATGTCATCAGCAGCGACGACAGAAATTCTTCTCGTTACAAGTTTTGCTCAGAGATTCTCATCAAGGACTCCAAACTTGATACCAGGACAATTAACCCATAGGCCGATGAAATGCTCATTCCCATCTCTTACGTTCGAAAAGTTCAGGCTTCGGGGTCTTAATACTGCCTTCCCTGTTTTTTTCAGAAATCGACGGCTTTGATCTGTATTTCGGTCTCTTTGAAGATTGATATCGGCCAGGTCTAGGAAAAGGCTTCGACCTCTCCCGATTCTCTTCCCCCGAGATTATTGTCACCGCAAAGATCCTCTGGTGTCCAATCTTTGCGTCGCGGATAGTCCAGGAATTTCCGTTGTCGTAGTACTCTGTACACTTGTATGGTACTACTATGAACGGCTTTGCACTAAGTGAGAGCGGAAAATGGCCCATTCGGCCGATGAATTCTGAGAATGGTGCAGTAATTCGGGTGGTTAGGATTCAGAGCGGAGTCAGGGGCTATATTAGTACTAGCTACGATACACCGAATGGAAGGCTACACAGTACGGATTGTATCAAATTGGGGAGGGTTAATCGTTTCGAAAGAACTCTTATTGGGGAACCGAAGAGAGCAAGAATTTCAAGGTAAAAAGAGGTTTTGGGGTCCCCTTGCTGTAGTTTTGAGCGTTATCTGGGGTGAAGTGGTATACAATGGAAGACCAAACAGTACACCAGCTGATAGAAATAGGATAATCTTGGGTTTCTCCTAATGTTTGATCCCTGCTTGCAGTCCCCGCCCAAGTTAAACAAAGAATTCCCAATTCATCCGATTGCATTGCAGACGCCGCATGAATGCGCTTAAGCTTCTGACCTGATTGGCGTTTATAACATGGACTACTAACTAAGCTTTGGCATAAGTTCTTGTTTACTGAAAATTCGGACCCTGATCACGCAAACATGACTTCCAATAATCCTCAGCATGTTCAAAGAAAGACAGTAATAAGCTTTGCTAGGCATATAGGGGCAGGGCGGAGGAATCAAGAGAAGATCCAGAACTCTCTCACATGCTGGTGCTTCGTATAGCGGTCTTACTTACTTTAGCCCCTACGTCCGAGTACTACAGCTCTGAAGCGAATAGAAAAAAGTAAAAGGGTACTTGTTACTATTAGAAAATAAAGTTTTTTTGAGACGGGTTTGTCTCTTTGCCTCCTAGCTCAACATCGGCGACTACTGGATGGAGTTTAGTCTGGGTACGAGATAAGAGACGGCCATCCGGGCATCTCTTTCCATCGCACCTGTAAACAAGAATAGGTCGGCCTTGTCGTAGAGTACAGCCTACTTTATTCGCCTCGTCCTCAACGATGGCGCATTCTAACCTCACCACAATCATGGTTTTTCGAATAATATAGCTAATACGAGTAGACAGACGGCCATTGAATGTTATATATATTTATATACTGCTGTAGAAAAGCGCTGCCCGCTTGGCCGTATACGTTTAGATACTTGTTCGCGGATGAAATCAATTCTCTCAATGGTTGAAGCTTATCCGCAACAAACCATAGAGTCTTTCAAACGATCACTAGACATTTTGAAGATTGACCTCTTCTCTGTTTAAAAACAGTAAGTACAAGGTAACGGCCACACTTTTTTCGCAACTGCACATCCTTCGAATAACCAATTCAAGTATATCATTTCTTCTATACATGTGAGAGCGGTTGTCCGAATCCTTGTGGTGTATGGTGTAGGGAGATCTCATTGATGGTCACAACTTCACCATGTGGAAGCCTTCCTTCCGTCAATCTGTACAATATCTGTCACTAACGATCTCTGGTTTCTGAGTTATAGGGAATAGAAATAGAGAGAACTGAACCAGACAAGAGTGTCAGGATATGGCTTTCTGCAGCCTAGACTTCAACCCTACGGCACACTGCACCTGGATCTGGATATACCAGGGCTTTAGGTATAGCTCTGTAGGTAGGTCTCTCTGCATCTAGGGGTATACATGTACACGGAATACTACCGCTCTCCAATAGCAAGCAATCCAATTGAAAATTTGAAACGTGCTTTTGTATTGAAGAATGTGTTTGCTTCGTTACATGTTACAGGTGCTATGAAATTTTGGTATAATTAGGAGTGAATATGAGACTCAGGTTGTGCGCATCAGTATCTACAATTGTACTCCGGGGGATGACATGATGCTATTGGTGACACAGTGTACTACTCTATATGTGCATGGTTATAATTACCTTTGATGCCTAATCTTGTCACCACGGCTTGGAATCTACATGGACATATGCATAGGCTAGATCAAAATAAATGGAGAGTATAAATTTTGACGCAAATTTTGACAGTTGTTTGGAGACGACAAGTCTGTTAGACAAAGTCCAATGCAAGAGTAGGGAGTGCTCACAGCCGCCGAACTGGGACTTCCCAACCACCCGTTGATACTTGCACATAACACTGTATCGGCAACTGTCAATCTGAAATCCAGCCCACGACAAAGAAAATTTATTCTGGCGGTTCAATTCTTCCTAGCTTCGTACTTAAGCTCAGTTCCACCAATTGCCTTCATTCCAGCCGATACGTAGTATAAGAGTGGAGAAATATTGTGAGTTGTAATCAAAACACAGAATAATTATAATTGGGCGGGGTTCGCTCACCCACCCTCTTATTTTTTGTACCAGACATTAAATAGAGAAAAACCCCCATCACATTGTTTAAACTGTGGTGGGAATGTCTCGTTGCCGTTTCCTTTGCACTCACTTCTTCGTTCTGGTTGGTTAGGTCATCTTTTTCGGGTAGGGTGGTGTGCTAGTGGCCACCTTCTTGGTATGTAGTCGCGCCAAAATACCGCGTTATAAATCCCTAGCCCAATCGCCAACGACACACATCGCGACTTCCATAACTGATCCCCATAATGCAAGCCCTCACCCCTCAGCAGCAAACCGAATTTAACGACTACTGGAAACAGCGACCTAGTGAGACTGGCGAACACTACTCGCAATGGTTCGCAGCTCGCTTTAGTCTAAAAGTCAACATTTCGGCGCGACGGGATCCCAAGGGGGCGCCCGTGTTTCCAGCAATCAGCATGGCCGCCCCCATCCCTCCGCCGCCGCCAAAGGAATCTTCGCCTGTACCGCGAGCTTCTCCTGTACCGCGCAGCACAAGAGCAAACTTAAAGAGATCCATGGAGCCGCCGGGGGTCGATCCATCGTCGGAGTCGGCCTCCCCGCCACCGCAGCCAAAAGTTACGCGTAATTACGCCAAAAAGCAGCGTCTCGATATCTCAGCTGCGAACATGGCTGTCGCAATTCCGGCTTCAACAGCTTCTGGTGCGGCTTCCATCCGAGCGACCGCTTCGCCTGCCCCCGCACCAGCTGCCCCCACATCTACACCAGTCCCGATTGCCCCAGCACCCACTCCAACAGCCCCGATTGCGTCAATGCCTACACCGGCGCCAACTCCAACGCCTAACGCCTCCAAGTTCTCACCAACCATTACCTCAGCCCCAGCCTCGGCTCCCGCAGCCAAGAAGCTTGAAAATGGCCATAGTGCAACCGCCTCCCAGTTCATCACAACCACCGCCGCCCCAAATCATAATGCGAGTAACAGTACCAACAATGATAACGCTGGAAACAGCAGCATGTCGAACGCCGACCTAGAAGCACTGCGAAGCTTCGAATGGCGGCGACGAGACCTTCATGCACAAGATCGGAAGACCAGTAGTGCCTCGATACTGCAAGAAGCAGAGCGACAGCGTAACGCGCTGGGACAAATTGAGGCCTTCCGTGCAGAGGAAGTGACACTAGAAGTGAACTCCATTAATCGGAGAATCAAGCGGGCGGAAGATTTCATGAAGACTTTAGCTGTGAAGGAAGATGCAGCTCGAGCCAAGGTTGCGGAAGAGGAGCAGCAGCGCCGCCAAGAGAGCGCTGATCGTTGGGAAGAATACCAACGAGATCTAATTGTATGGGTGGGCCAGAAGCTTGATATTGCGAACGCCGAGGCGAAAGAGATGCGGCGATGCCGGGATAATGAAGTTGCTGTTCATGCAGAAGAGCACCGAACATGGAAGACGGAAAGGGAAAAACTCCAGGGAGAGAACGCCGCCCTGAAGAAAGAGAATGACGGTCTAAAGGAAGAGAATAAAACTCTGAAGGAGGACCTTGAGAAGGAGCGGAAGAATGGTGGTTCCAAGGTAGTGGAACTTCAATCGCAACTGGAGAAGTTAAATGGGAAGTTGGCTGAGGCGGCTGAGCTAGAGAAAGTGATAGAGGGGGTAGCAGCCCGAGAAGCTCGGCGCGAGCGCTGGGAGGCTGAAGAAAGGCGACGGAGTGGAATTCTGAAAAAGCAGTTGGAGAAGTACGGAGGAGTCAAGACTGAGTAGGTAGTTCATATTGAAGATTGAAATGTGTGTTGCAGAAGCTGGGCGTTTGGGTGTCTTTTGTTAGTACGTTTTGCGTATGAAGGTATGGTTTTATAACTTCTCGCTGTGTTTATATTCTGTACGCAAGTTTAGATCATGCCCCTCCTAGCTCTCCTAACTTTATTTGTTCGTTCTCGTTTTTGTTTGTTTGGGGGTCAATTGCTTATAATGTTGGGGGTGTCTTCCTCCAGGGGGTAGTAATTTTTCTGGCGTTTGTCTAATTTCATGTGCAAACTTTGAAACAATGAATTTGAACGGAAGTGCTCGATCCACAACCACGGCATTCCTTCGCCTGCTCTTTGGAAGGCAAATCCACTTTCTCCTGTTTGAAGTTTACCACTAGCGTTGGCCTACCCTCTTATCCTAGCATGCTGTTCGGATGTTTGATGTGTGCTAATTTAGCACTTGTAATTGATTCTGATATAATACAAACGAACCTATGGGTGGAGTGGCCTTACATTTGACTGAGGTAGTATATTTACACCCCATGGGTTAAGCTAACATCGCTGTCTCGCCGAGTGACCATGATAATCCATAAATATCAAATTCCCTCCATAGGGCAATTCCATCATACAAAACCACCCATCGGCCCTAGTTTCCTCGAACTTCAAATCTGGTTGAATTCCCAAAGGATCATGTCTTCCCATGTCATTAACGTCGGTAGATAGCAGCGTGTATAAAGAAGCCGGTAGCGTTAATTGGGCGCATCCACATATTTTTCCGTGCCTTAACCTAACGACTGCATATGATATTCCCCACCCACCACCCCACCAGACTTACTCACAACACTCACTTCATAAATCCCATGACATACGACAACTTCATGAAAGTATTTGTATTTTCCCAACTAATTTCAATGCTTCTAACACCCGGCATCACCGCTCCCGGACGTAGCCGAGAACATGGCAAACGACGCTCCCAGACTGCCGACAAACGCGGTAGTCGTTTCATGCTGTGGCATGTGTTCGCTCCTGTTGTTTCCTCCCTACACACCTGCTATCGAAAAACTAGGAGAATATTACCAAGGACTGAAGATGCTATACGAAACCATATCGGCACCATGCAAAGCAACTAGATCTCCTTTCTCCTGACTTACGAATTTCTCTCGCTTGTCGACAAACGTTCCGAAACGTCCAGTCTACCAGGCACCCGAGCCAAAAATTCGCAGACCGGTCAGATACAGACCACCACATAGTTATGCAGCTTCACCTCGAGCACCCTCATTTGCGGAAAACTGTAAAAATCCAGCTGCTGTGCATGCTATACTAGGAAACTAAGCAAATATTACCGAGGTCTCAAGCGCCTCTAAGAAACTGTGTCAGCACCATGCAAAGAACCTGGCACCCATTTTCTTTCATACCAGTTTTTGCCACCTGCTAATAAAGCTAAGGTTCTTTTTGAGAAAAGAGTGGTATTGCATGATCGAAGAGTTCTCAAAGATCAACTGAAGGTTTCGACGAGGAACTCAAGCTATCCGAACAAATACTGTTAGAAGCATGGCCGGGTTTTTCCATCTCGCCTGACTGCCTAACTGCCACGAAATACAATTGTGAGCTTCGTCTTACAGATCATTCGAGTAGAAAAGGCATTAGATCTAAGGTTGCTGGAGCGTCAAAACTATGTTGCGAGGTTTGCTCGCTTGTTCTCTAATACAGAAACCTTTCAGAAACCGAATTTTGGACCACTGGAGGGCACGGAAAATATGTATCTGTTGCCATTAGACAAGGAAATTGCTAACCATGTCAAACTTCAAGTTAATAAATACCCCAGAGACGCCTTAGCAAAGCTAAGACAGGCCATACGCGACTATATCGATGTGGAGGCTGATGAAGATGGGTTGACCCTCGGCGGGTTTGTGCGGATGAACACGACTTCAATGAAGCGATTGGAATTGCAGCGGGCTATAAGAAAATCTGAGGCGTTGTTTGTGCTTAGGAGGAGACAGGGTTTAAGCACGCACGAATTGACGACGATGGAAGATCTTCCACGAAACCCACCCAACAGCAGGAGCAGGATCCCGAACAACCGCAACCGGAACTGGAACAGCAACAGCAACAGCAGAAGCAGCAAGATCAACTATAAGATCCACCGCAACCACAACCTCAATGTCGGCTAGCACGTCGGCCGAATATGGCCAGAACGATTGCTGGCAGAGTCTATCTTCAAGCTGCCGCGGTGTGATGAACGGTTGTAATACCCAACCTTTCATGTTCGAACTGTGACGAAGGACTCGGTGGCGAGCGAGCTGGCTGTGGCAGGAGGTCCAGGGTTTGACGATCGTCTCAATTCAGGCAATCCAGGGACGACTTGAGAGTCGCTGGCTGTTTGTTGTAGCAGCACGGATCACTGTTACCTACTACATTCGAAAGACGCTGAATGTGCCAACACTAGCAATATCAAACTTTGCTGTACAAAGGCGAATAATAGAGCAAACTGGGAACCATGAAGATGATGGCGAGCCCTACGGTACTAGAGACCGTAACGATACTAAAACCCGCCCTATATTCTTTATCGTACATACGTACAAGAGCAAGGGCAAAGGAGAAGCAAGGTTATAGCACCTGCGCCATCGCCAGCACGCGATCTCACTCGGTGAAACATAGATTCATTTTGTTGCATAAATAGATCTCAGCCTTCGTATGGGGGCTTACTGGGCTGATATTCATACGGGCTGATTGTATTCAGCCGTATCTATACATAGATGAGTACGTACGCATTCGTACATGGACTACCGTATATACATGCCTTTGTAGCCTCTTTAATAGAATAATCAATTATCACTTTCAACACATTCAGGTAGACAAACAAGACCGTCTAGTTTCCAACCCAACAAGACTAACTATATAATGGGCCTTATCTCTGTCCCTTTGTTCTGTTCGCTATTGTCTGTTAGTTGTTGCCATTCTTATGATAGTCCGCACCGAGTGACACCTCATGCCCGTCGCCTCTTGATACCACACCATCTCACACCCCCCCCTTTCTTGCCCTACAAAACGAAAAAAAGAAATGCCCCGTTGAGGATTCGAACCACATCTCCGGACGACCTCAATCTACCCAACGGTTTACCTAAAGTCGGCAATCTTGGGGCTTCATGAGACCGGACGGCGCTTTACCAATTAAGCTACCGAGGCCTGTTGATACCTTGATGTATTCTAGGGCCACTTGGGTCGCTAACGTGGTATGATGTGGGTGAGGGGTTGTGATCGTGCGACTTGAGGGTACAAGCTGGTGGATGTAGACCATAATACTACATAATACGATTACACCTTCCTCTGCCGGGGCCGTTCCAGTCTCAGAATCGCTGGGAAGGGGCCAATGGACAAAACCCAAACAACAAGAATACACTCCATGTTGGTGTGGGAAGAAACTTGAGCGTTGCTTATTGCTCTCCAATGTTGCGGTCTCTTGTGGATGGCTCCTTCATTTATCCATTCATCTGACGACCTATGCTCTCACAGGAAATTGGCCTCCCTCTGTTGGACCGAAGCTCTATTTGTACTATCAGGTGCTATATACAAATGCAAAGCGAGGGCCAACAGCAACGAATTCATGCTGTCGACTGGCACTAGACCCTGAAAGCATGTTTTTTTTTACCATCCGCTCACTCTAACGCTTTCCACCTCTGTCCAAGTCACATAGGCTTCACCATAAGCTTCACCTCGATCTAACTAACCCGACCAGTCGCATTAAAGCCCCAAAGTTGACCTGGTAGTGCTGGCTGTTGATACGGCACCGAAAACCCTGAGCACCCGCCAAAATAGTTTTATGAGTGCTGCTTTTATGTCGTAACCTTACAGCTCTCTTTTCCTGTGCCTAGCCTCCTGCGGCTGGTCACGAGAAAAACAGCTCTCAACCATATTGCAATTGGCTTTATTTGGAGATGCTACTTGCTTGTCCCACCACCATCTTGGGTGGTATGCATCTCGTTGGAAACACGATGTCTAACATTGTTGAAGCAATGCTTAGGAGCGTAATTGAGATATCCTTCTGATAAGCTAGCCGTCGTAACAGCTACTTTGCGCACTCTATAAGATCACTATGCTAAAACTTAATGAGATTCTGATGCTATTCATTCCATGCCATCGAAAGCGTGGCTTTCTTTCAGAATCCATGGCCAAGACCGTCCTCCATGATATTAATCTTTCCTAGTAGGTAGTAATTGGACATCCACACACTGTCCTTCAGGCCACAATTGCCCATCGGTGTCTGATCAATGGTATTGTTAAAAGCTCACGAGATGTACTTCTCACGGGAAAGGGAATGGGAAGGGTTGTCGAAGCGTTTTCTAGCGTTATATTCACTCTCAGTAGGGTTGTATTCGACAGACCGGGCCTTGTGAACCCAGCAACACAAGAAAAGGCGGTGCCGAGAAATACAGACACGGAGTGTCCCAAAAGTAGTGCGAAATCGTGCAGACGTGCAGTACCAGGCTGCTTTTCTCTTGCTACCGTGATACGGTGTATAAAACCCACAAGAAACATTCTCGTTTCTAGTTCTTCGGTTTCTCACTCGATGTG
>Ga0307512_10000003_pt1 | contig 243752 bp, 272 predicted proteins | sample 14_EM_MG_FD_200267 | JGI IMG/M metagenome (GOLD analysis project Ga0307512, IMG submission 200267) | Populus trichocarpa ectomycorrhiza microbial communities from riparian zone in the Pacific Northwest, United States - 14_EM | ecosystem: Host-associated > Plants > Roots > Unclassified... | reverse complement strand
CCGCCCTCGCCGCCCCCGCCGCCCAAACCTGCATAATCCCTCTCTTCATCACCAACACCCTCGGGGACGAATTCTCGATCCTCCTCCACAACCCTTCGAAGCCGGCCGTCCACGACCAGGCGCTAACCTACAAGCGCGGGCCGGGGTACTACTCCCCGGGGATCTACCCCTCGGCGCCGATCTGGAACACCACCCTCACCAACGGGGATCTTGCGCTCGACGATAAGCGTGGGACCGCGTTCATTGTCACCCCCAAGGACCGCCCACAGTTTCGACGGATCCGCTTCGAGAAGAAGGTCAAGACCCCCGCCAAGTATGAGGCGTTATACCAGTGCATCAATGGAAAGGGGCAGCGGGTCATCAGGCCCGCTGGTGATGATGCGGGGCAAGGTATGTTGTGATTCTCTCCGGTGGGGAGGAGGAGGCTGACTGGGGAAGTGTTTTGTGTTTACCCCGAGGAGGGACGGAAGGGGGAGTATGGGCTTTGGGTTAAGCCGAGTGGTGGAAGTGAGTATTGTCCCCGCTGGGAGAGGAGGTTGGGGCTAACGGGGATAGGTTCGAGCTGTATTGAAGTCATTGCTGTGGTGACGACGGGTATTAGGCCATTGTAATAGAGGACGAGGTGGGATATGGGGGGGGCTTAATTTTTTTAATGTTTATTTTCTTTGAATTGCATGGAGGATTTTTGTTGTTGCATTGTCCGGGTACACTGTACGCATAATAGATCAATTTAAGTCGTGCAATGTATTTGTCTCTGGGAGAATGTTGGGCATTTGACGGAGGTGGATGTGGGGTTTATCACAAGGAGAAAGGCCATTACTGCTACCAATGGGGTCCATCCAGTCACGGGAACAAACATATCTCACAAAGCCACCTCGGGTGTTTGTGTTCCCCAGCCGCAAAGCAACAGCTCAACGACCGCAGATGGTTCGTTCCGCCAGCCCACAGCAATTTGAAAACGGCAACCCCAGCCTACGAAAGAAGCGACAGCAGAGTCGGTATGCTACACCACAGAGGTTGGTAAACCCCTCCGCATCCACCGGGGTGACGCAAAGCAAAATTATCAGCGCAGTGGTCGATCAACAACAGTAGTCTTCTAACCGCCCACAGAGAGAAGTGGGAAGGCTCAAAATGTCTTGCTGTGCATTGAAGATCTGCAGACTGTTTACCTGGAGTCCACGGATGGGGATCAATGGCGTGAAGTTCACAAAGCCCACCCCCTGACATACACATAGACGGGTGAACGACATCACAAAGTAGGATCCTCACCATTGCCATGGATGAACGTGAACGTGTCGATGCTCTATTGCATGTGGTTCCATCCTCATCAACTTCCCCCCTCCAGGGAAGCAGCTGCCTGATAACCGAGTCCGTAGAGCACTCCAATACAGGAATCGGGAGTCCAAAGCATACTTCAAGATTATCACTCCAGAGTTTCAGCGTCTCAGTATTTATAGCTGGGGGCATAGAAAGAACCTTTAGAAAGGCAATTCATCTAGTCCCAAAAACCCAAATTCACAATATATACAACACTCCCACCCTAAGATACACCCCTCGCGCGTCCCGCACCGCTCACCACACCCCGAACCCACAAAAAAGCAGACCAACACCATATTCCCAGAATATATGCAAGAAAAAAAATCTACACCACAACCCCTACTTCTCAAACCCCCCACTCCCAAAAACCAACAACACCGCCGCGCCCGCCAACAACCCCAGCGCGCCAACAAGCGTAAGAAACAACCACACCCTCTCACTCGCACACCTTCTCTGCGGCTCCTGCGGCGGCGGCGGCGGCGGCAACGGACGCACCCGAAACCGTTGCTGTTGCTGCAGTTGTAGCCGCGCCTTCTCGGACAGTGGCGGGGAGACTAGGTGGATTCGTAGTGGCGCGCCGAAGCGAGTTTGCACGAGGGAGCGCAGACGTGACGAGAAGCGTGGGGGCGCGAAGCGGTTCGGCCCGGCGGGTATAGGGGCAAGATCGACAAAATCGCGGTATGGGTTCGCGGGCTCGTAGGAGGGACGGTGGCGTTCCGGCGGTTGCAGGAAGGTGCGTTTCAGTGGGGATGGAGTCGTTGAGAGCTGCGATATCGACGGTGCTGCCAGAAACAGGAGGAGGGAGGAAGGAGTGTCCAGCAGCGTGTCTGCCGTGTGAGGTGTGTTTGGTGTTGTTGATCGCATTGTGTGTTTTGTGAAAGCAAGCAAAAAAAAAAAGACAGTCAATGCCCGTAAAATATATTCCGTCGAGGAAAGAAAAAGAACGAATGTCCAAATGCTGCCGGGCGCAGGTACAAACAAGGAAAAAAGGGGGTGGTGAATTGGTGGTAGTGATGACTTTGAAGATGCGCAGGAGTGGAGATGTGGGGCACAGTAGGGTACAAATAGCAGACGGCTTTAATCAGCCTCAGAATGCTAAAGTATGATCCGTTTCGTAACTCCGCTATGTGGCTATGGCGAACCCAGTGCCTGGTATCAAAAACAGCTGAAACGCAGGAAACAGTGGCCGCTCCGCCAAAGCCTTCGTCTTGAATTAACGTCGAGGTGCTAACAAACCTTTGGATTGGATTGGATGGGATGTGTAGGGACGGCGGCTGCACCAAAAATACACCAATGAATAGCAGCGCTATTGGACGATGCGACTACCCATATAAACCCTGGCAATCACCAGCTATATTTCTCATGGCGTTTCCCAGGGCTTTTTTATATGGCTCGCAATTTAGTTATGTTGATGAATGGAATAAGAGAAAAGACGACGCGAGTTTATTGGAAACATGCCGCCCGGCACGGAACGGGTGTTCCAAAGATTCCTATGTAAGTCCTCTCGACTGTTGTATAAACCCGGAAACAAAAGGTGAGACGGCGTTGAGTTTAATCGGCTATGGCTGGGTGTTCCGCAGACACTACGGGCTCACAGAAACTTACGAATTGACACCTCACACCTAACCCTAAAGAAGTCGTCATCCAGCACGCCTGATGAACCATATAATTGGGGAGAGCAATTACGGTATTATTCATTCATAAAAGGACGCAGAGCTAAAGATCACTCTAACAATTTTTTTTGCTCCCCTTTGCCGCCGAATTCAGTCAAAAAACCAATCTTCCCGGCCCCTTCCTCACCCCAAACACTCGATACCAATATTTACTGGTTGTCGACCTTGGAGATGTAGGAGATCAAGTCCAAGACACGGCGAGAGTAACCCCACTCGTTGTCGTACCATGAAACCACCTTGACAAAGTTGTCGTTCTACCAAATTCGTTAACAACTTCAATCATGAGACGCTAAAAAAGGGTCCCTCACCAAAGAAATACCAGCCTTAGCATCGAAGATGGAAGAGGCGGGGTTTCCGTTCATGTCAGAGGACACAATCTCGTCCTCAGTGTATTCAAGGATACCGGCCAGAGGTCCGGCAGCGGCCTCCTTGACGGCGTTCTTGATATCCTCGTATGTAGCACCCTTTTGGAGGCGAACGGTCAAGTCAACAACGGAGACGTTCTGGGTAGGGACACGCATTGACATTCCAGTAAGCTTGCCGTTCAATTCGGGGATAACCTTCCCAACAGCCTATTACGAGAGTTAAAATCTGACGAGTATTGTGAAAGAGAAGGTATCCTCACCTTGGCAGCACCAGTGCTGCTGGGGATGATGTTTGCGGCAGCGGTACGTCCACCACGCCAGTCCTTAGCGGAAGGACCGTCCACAGTCTTCTGGGTAGCAGTGTAAGAGTGAATGGTGGTCATGAGACCCTCGATGATACCGAACTTGTCGTGCAAGACCTTGGCCAGAGGAGCCAAGCAGTTGGTGGTGCAAGAAGCGTTGGAAAGGACCTTGATGTCCTTGGTGTACTTATCGAGGTTGACACCGCACACGAACATGGGGGCATCGGCCGAAGGAGCAGAGCTTTGCAACGGTTAGCATGAGGAACACCATATAGGTATTCGGTATCAACCTACATGATAACCTTCTTGGCTCCACCCTTCAAGTGTGCGCCGGCCTTCTCAGTGGTGGTGAAGACACCAGTAGACTCAACGATGTAGTCGGCACCAGCAGCTCCCCACGGAATGGCAGCAGGGTCACGCTCCTGGGAGAAGCGGATGGGCTTTCCGTTTACAATGAGGTGACCTTTGGAGGAGGAGACTTCTCCCTTGAAGTTACCATGGGTGGAGTCGTACTTCAACATGTAGACCTACGATTCCACCGTCGTTAATCGGGAAATGTGAAACTGTGTGTAGGAGCGTAACATACAGCATAGTTGGGGTCAATGAAGGGGTCGTTGATTGCAACGACATCGATATCAGGGTGCTCGACACTAGACGCAGTTAGTTGATTTGTCGATGCGTAAAGATAAACAACGAGGGGAAGCGTGGAACTCACGCATTGCGGAAGACCTGCATGACGCACGCGCAGAAGATTAGACAACAGATCGAGAAGGGTACTCCTCATTATGGAGTATCCGACAGTGTTGTAAGAGTTTACACATACAATACGTCCGATACGTCCGAAACCGCTGCAAACATATCACGGGTCAGTAACTGCTCTGGTTATTGGAAGGAGAAGTGAAGAGCCTACTTGATTCCAACCTTGACCATTTTGAAGGGTATCTGCTCAGCAGAACGAACGGTAGAAGTTAGCTCCACTTTCGATATAAAGTTGATCAGGAATTTGTTTCAAAATATCGGCAAAAGTGAAAGAGAAGCACAGACCTGGATATGAGATGGAGGGTGGATGGAAAAGTGGGGTGTATTGATTGATGTTATGAAAGATGGAGAGATGGGCCGATAGAGATGGAGGTAGGCGGGGTATTTATCAAGAGTCCTCTCGATTCTGTGTCGAGTAGCGTGAATCAACCCCTCCACCGCACCTTGGCGTCGCCGATAATCGCATGGGAAAGTCAGCCAGCCAGACACACAGGAAGCCTTCTCATGCTCCGTCATTCGGCGTCTCTTTCGCCTGTCACCGTTTGTAACCCTTGTTTTTCCACTTGCTTCCGCCGAACAAGCCACGGCCGTCGGTAACTACGCTGGTATACGAAAATCATTCGGCTTGAGTCCAGCCTCCGAGGTACGAGAGCGAAAGTCGCTCGCGACATTTATTAATAGCACTCACTTAGGAATTAAGTATGGTAGTGGCTCGAAGTCCATCGACACATAAATACGTCTCAACTTCCATCACTTCTCGACGATTCCACCTGATATCCCACTGCAGTAGTTTTGGGAGGGGACGGGAAAATTTGCACTGCACCACCACCACTTCGCTGTTCGTCCCGCCCGTTATTTGTTTTTGTGCCGCAGTTGCCACACTGCAATCGGTAGCCTCTGCCATATAATTCCATTGATAATAGGTTGGCGAGATAGATTTCGCCGGCTTGAAACAAACTTCTGCTGAGTAAAGTACGAGCCGCCATGGCCGCTAGTAGGTGGGTCATAGATACGGCGACCACTCATATCGTGTCAGCCCGGATGGGGTGTGCAGTCTGCCCGAGACGCATGCAAGGCAAATCTCATTCGGTACTCGGGCGGACTAGGGTTCAGGATATCGGGCCGGATAAACTGTTGCCACCGAATGACGATGCTTACCACGATCTTGGGACCCACTATGACGAGGGAAGCTCCCATGGCGACTTCAGGTGAACGTAAGCTGTTGATGGACTATTTGTTATCCTCAGATGTTGGCACGTGTGTGGATTGCGGCATTATCGTGAGAGTTTGAGCATCGCTGTTTTATATTCGTACGAGACGTCGTTCGAGCTCCCAAGGTTCCTCGATATACCTGCCGAAATAAGTTTCTACGCGTAGACGGGCATTCGCCGACAGCGGCCCGAGGTGGAAGATAAACAAGCTTCAATAACCACCAATGGTGGCAACCCACAAACTTCCGGCAAAAAGTGATGAGGGGCTTTTGGCGGAATGCCCCGCTAAGTGGATCACACAGCGTCATTCGGCGCACATGACATCTGTCAAATTTTAAGCCGCATCCTAGCCTTCACAGTTTTTGCGGAACTCCCTTTATACAGCTATCACCGCCATGCCCACACCGCATAGAGAAACCGGTATTCGACTACCTAAGGCGCTCCGCGACGAGCTGAATCTCGGTTTGCTCAATAAGCCGCTGCAGGGTTGAGGGTAGCTGACGAGGAACAGACGACACCGGAGGTCCCAGGTCAAGGCGGAAAGGAGCAGCGAAACGGCCCCAGCAAGATCGCAAAAATCAACGCAAACAACAGCGGCAAGAAAAGAAGTCGCGACAGTTGCACCATACCCAGAAACGCTCTGCAGGCGCACAAGCTGAAGAAGAGGAAGATCCTTTCGACGTGTCAGATCCTTCCGATATCGAAGCCTTAACCGCGCCAAAAGCGAAAAAGAAACCCGAGCCTAAGAAGCCACAGCCGAAGCCAATCCTCAAGCCTGCGAAGCCAGTCAAACGAAAAGCGACCGAAGACCCCGAGGAGCCTGCGCCGAAGAAGAGCCTCAGCAAGGGAGTGCTGGATAAATTGGCACAAGATGACGCCGAAATTGCATACTTGGAGAAGAAGCTGAAGATCAAGAATAAGAAAGTTCCAAAGGCCTTTGGGGATGATGGGTTGGACTTCTTGCTGGAGGGACTCGAGAGCAATTATTTAGATGACCGCAAAGACAGAGCGGCGAGGAAGAACAAGGAGGATCGGGTGGCAGATAATGGTCATCAGGAAGAGGATGATGATGTGACTGGTGATGAAGATGAAGATGAGGATGAGGATGAAGGAGACAGCGATGGATCGGAAGAGGATGAGGATGTGGAAGACAAAACCCAAGGCTTTTCGGGCAGCGACGATGCTTCCTCGGGAAACGAAGTAGCAGTACCAAAAGTTCGAGAAAACCCGTACAAACCCGGTATATCAACATCGACAACAGAAACGTCAGAAACAAAGCGGAGCGTCGGCAAATATATACCCCCATCTTTACGAAAATCAGCATCTAATGAATCCGAACACCTTACTCGCCTTCGACGACAAGCCCAGGGTCTCATCAATCGTCTGTCCGAAGTCAAGCTAGTTTCGATCCTTGGGGATGTGGAGGAACTGTATAGAACCAATCCAAGAGCCGATGTTACCAATATCCTGACCGACATCCTCGTGTCTACACTTTGCGACCCGTCAGTGTTAACAGATACTTACCACATTCTCCATGGTGGATTTCTGGCGGGATTATACAAGATAATGGGCACGGATGTTGGCGCTAATGTTGTGCAGAGGATCGTGGAGGAATTCATCAGTCATCACGAGAAAGCCAACGGAATTGCGAACCCTTCGACTGCCGGAAAGGAATGTACTAATTTGATGAGCTTTTTGTCTGAGCTCTACAATTTTCAGGTTGTCGGCTGTGTGCTCATTTTTGATTTTATTCGCATGTTCCTGTCTGATCTGACGGAACTACACACCGAGCTTCTACTAAAAATCGTCCGAAGTATGTATCACCGAGTCCCCCTCTGCATAGCTAATATTTCTCAGATGCTGGACCTCAACTCCGCAGTGATGATCCAACCGCCCTCAAGTCCCTAGTCCTTCTTCTCCAACCCGCCATCGCCAAAGCCGGAGGCCACGACAAACTCAGCGTCCGCACCAAATTCATGATTGAAACCCTCACCAATCTCAAAAACAACCGTCTAAAATCCTCCACCGCCGCTTCCGCCGTAACAACCGAACATACGATCCGCATGAAAAAGCTTCTCGGTACCCTCAACACACGCCAGCTTCGTGCCACCGAACCCCTTCGTGCCTCTCTCGACGACATCAGGAACACAGAAACCAAGGGGAAATGGTGGCTCGTTGGTGCCTCCTGGGCTGGTGTATCTGCACCCGTCAAACCCTCCGTACCTGAAGAACAGTCTGTTCCAGCAGCATATATGTCTGATGACGAAGACGACACTGCCATGCCCGACCTCCTCGCCCTCGCAAGGCAGCATCGAATGAACACCGACATCCGCAGGGCAATTTTCATCACGCTTCTCTCCTCGACTGACTTTACAGATGCCCACACCCGACTTCTGAAGCTGCGTCTAAAACGCTCTCAGGAGCGAGAAATACCACGCGTGCTCCTCCACTGTGCCGCTGCAGAAGCAAACTATAATCCCTACTACACTCTGGTCGCCAAGAAGCTGTGTGCGGGACACGCACTGAAGATGACATTTACCTTCACTCTATGGGACTATTTCCGCCGCTTTGGCGAGGACGATGGAAACGGTGCTGCCCAAGACCCAGATCAGAGTGAGGACGAAGATGATGAAGGGATGGGCACGGATATGGGCTGGAAAAAGCCAGCCGGACTTCGAAAGATTGTTAATCTTGCACGGCTGTACGCCGCGCTAGTGGTCAGCGGTAGTCTCACTATCACTATCTTCAAAACACTGAACTGGAGCTATTTGCAGTCGCCAACTAAGAGCTTCCTAGAAGTTTTTTTCACGGCCATCTTCACGGATACAAAAGGCGACAAGTGGCAAATTTCCAGTATTTTTGGAGGGTTTGCAGATAACGTTGAGTTGGTGAGGGGTGTGCTGTACTTTCTGAAAAAGAGGGTAAAAGGTGGTGGCGTTGCTGCGTCAGAGGATGAGGCGAGGATGGTGAAACGAGGAGCGGGGACTGCGATTAAGGTGTTGGAAGATATATTGAAGAAAGATATTGTGGGCAGTGATCTGAGTTGAGTGAGAGCATTGAAAAGGCGTTATGGGGGGGTAAAAAAAGTTTTGGATGTTTGTTTTATACCAATGCCACTTCTCTTTTGGCGCCCACCAACGAGATAACACTCATCGCCTTCAACTGATTTTGCTCTCGACATTCCACCCCGGTAGTTCGTCACCGGATATCACGCGCATATAACCAATACTATCGCGCACAAAGGTGCTCCCTGGCAGTTCACCACGATAACCCTAACCTGTCTCCCTCACAGGTTAGGGTTGCCACTATCACCGAGTGACCCCCCCATGAATACAAATCCCCCACTAAATCCCGCGCCGTGCCGCGCCATACAATCTTACAATCTAAAAAGCAAAAAAAAACTGGGTGTGGAGTTGATATCACACATCACATCACAATACACATCTCATCGCAAACCCCCTCATCGCATCGGCGAAAGGGCGCCCTTGCGCGCTAAATGAAGCTGCATCGAATCAAAATACCATCAAGCGTGGGGTAGCACAGAAAACCCGCAAATCACAAACCTCCAAAAACAGCGCAAGAAATCTTCGTTAGCCCTGGGGGCTGAAGAAGCCTCATTCTGCAAGAAGTTTTTTGTTTTCTTCGGGTCAGGGAATACGACACGAAAAGATTGGGTGGGTGCTCAATAAACCAAACAAACCTCCGCCGAAAGCGGGTCCTGGGGGAGTAGCCGGGTAAACGTCAAAAGCCCTCCTACCCTCCTCTTTCGGTGCATCAATCTCAACGTCACGTCTCACTACTCGCATGAATTTCACATCATTTCTCAGTTGGTATTGTTTTTTTTAATCGTCTCCATCCAGAAATATCCATACAACATACAGCAAGGAAACCACTCTAACAAAGGAAACCCCAAAACCTCACCATCCATATATCCCACCCAAAGCTTTGGCGATCGATTTGCACGCCGGACTCCTATCCATCCATCCTTCCAACACTGACCTTTCTCCATCATGATCATGCCATAATCCATAATTTCCACATGTGAGCCGTATCATCCACCACTCATCGCCTCCACTGGTAACATGTCCAGATCAAACAGACCGATACAGAACGGAACAACGTCGCTAACAACCCAGACAAGCAAAGTCATAAAGCCTCACCAGACATTTCGTAAAAGCGGAAACGAAACAAAAGCGGAATGAACAAACACGAGCCATAAACCGCCGACTAAAAAACATTGATCGTTAACTTAAAGAAACCCCTATGAAGAAACCATGGAAGGTAGAATCGAAGCAGAAACCAGTCAAATAAACAGAAACAAGATACCTCAGCGAAGAGTCCAAAGGGAACTACTGGAGAGAAAAACAAAGGAAATCGCTAAATGCAACACCAATCACAGATCTGTTAAAAAAAAAGGATACCCTTTTATACCGTTCAAACATCCACTGCATACTCGAAGAACCCTGTGAGGAGCTAGCACACCTAATACGAGATCTTCTTAGGTTTCTTCCAGTAATATTGCTAATAGTTTAGTTAGCCAACGCCTTGAACCGAGAATTCTATTTATACGAACCTTGTGTGTCTTTCTGCAATTTCTCATTCCAGCTCTTCCGCCAGCAGCAAGCCTCCGCCCTTCATCCTTATCTTGATCCATAATGTAATAGTACTGGTGTTCTAGCGGCTTTCCGGCAGCATCCTTTCCGACCCTCTTAATCTCGCCGATACACAGAACCTCCGACAGAATCTCCTTGATTCGCTCCTTGGTTACAGATGCCGCGAGAGCAGTTGGAAGATTGGCGAAGAGTTCCGATAATGGCATTGAGTTTACACGAGAAAATGCCAGCTGGTTCGTGAGGTGATTCTGAAGAGTTATTTGTTTGTTGGGAGAAATAGATGCACTTCTTCTGCGAGCTCCTTTGCTTTGCTGGGAGAGAGGTGATGTCGAAGCGCGAGGCCGGCAGAAAGATGATGGTGGAGTATCTGGTACAGCCCCAAGAGCCTCTGCGGTGGAAAAGAGGGACATGGGAGGCAGTTCAATCTCGCCCTCAAAGCTAAGCGTAACATCATCCTTCGGCACCATCTCAGTCAAAGCCTCCGCAACATCTTTTGTGATAATACGCGATGGCTCTGAAGCAGCATCTGCAATATGCTCTGGCAACTCAATCTGGGTCTCATCAAAAATTTCTGGGACGGGTTCATCCTCATAAATGTCCAAAAATGTTTCTGCCATAGACGCAGATGGTCGTCGGATCATTGAATTTCCATTCAACCGTCTTGGAGTTGGTGAGATGGGCGTTAGCTTGGTTCTCGCGTTGACACGACGAGCGCTCTCCCAAGGGTCGAGATTCTCATCATTTCCGGCCTCCCAATCAAGTGATGGACTCCTAGCAACTCTGCCCGTCGGAGGTCCAGGGAAAGGAGAACCAGGCAGGAGGTTGCCCGACGCTGGAGACCCAGGCCATGCAAGCACTACACGCGAATCATGGACATCCAGCATAATTTCAGCATGTTCAGTTTCCGACACAAAAACATCGCCCTTCTGAAGATCCCAAGCGCGGCCTTGACAATGAATTTTAACTCCGTTCCATCCTATACATTTGAGTTCAATTTTAGGCTTTGCTGACCCCGTTCCAGCAATATAAGTGGCCTTAATATGGACGCGTGAAATAAGTCTGTTAGCCGAAAGCCTATAATGCGAAGAATTACTCGATCGTCCGAGTAATATCGGTTCACCATTCTCGGGGAGGGTGATTGAAGGCACAGCAGAAAGCGGTGCGCGTTCTGATACTGTGGACTGGGTCCGCTTGAGCACCGGTCTCCGAGCAACCGAGGCAACAACAGGTGGAGGCGAGGACAGTAGGATTCCAATTGAGGACGACGGAACGGGTGTAGGGTATCGGTTTTCGTCCTCAGTAGGAGCGGTGCGAGATTTTTGGCGTTTAAACCGTGGTGGGGACGATGAGGGCTCAAACGCAGGAAGTAATCGTTTCACGCCCGAGACGCGAAGGAGATTTGGCGAAGACGAGTCCAACATATTTTATAAAATATTTATTCAACAAAATTATGTGGAGGGAGTCGAAATGGATTTTGTCGACGTGGTCTTGTTGAAGGGGATGGTGCTAATATTGTGGTGTCGCGTGAACGGTGGTTCTTTGTGGTAATTGGTGGTGAACGGTATGGGGTATGATACGGCTCGGGGCAATTGATAAACACACGTAACAGAAGCGACTGGAGAGATGGCGTAAAGTAGATCTGTACACGCGTAAAGTGACAAATACCGGATGTGAAGGAAGAGAAAGGGTAGAAAGGGTGAGAACGAGCTGAAGAGAGGAGGCGGCGGAGGAGGAGGTCCAGGACGAGGAGTCTGACAAAGAGATTAGAACGCCCGAGGAATAGGAATACGCAGCGCAGGTGGTTAACACGAAAGCGGCGAAGCAAAGCCCGCTAACTGCCGCAGTACAGCAGCAGAAAAAAAAACCACAGAGGCTTTGGAAGCGCGGAAGAGGGGGTTGGGGGTTGGGAAGCAAACGGCTAGCTAAGCTGATACCGTGGTGATGCCTGTTTCTGCGCTGCGCGTCGGGTGGGTGAGGTAATTCAAGGCGAGCCAGAGGCAGCACCTGTACCCAGTAGTACGTCTGTCTAGCTCCAGTCTGACCTGTGTTCAAGACAGCAAGCACAAAACCGGGGATGCCGTGTCACTTGCACTCGCTGAAGACTCGTTTTTGGCTCTGGCTTTTGGCTCCGGCTTTTGGCCGTCTTGTGCCTGTGCGGACGGAAGGGAGCTCGCAGGTAATGGCAGGCTGCAGATTGAGTTAGTTATTGGGGGGTGCATGGGAGGCATCCCCGCGGTAAAGCAAGAACAAAATAAATTTCACTTGCGGAGCGGAGTACACGCGCCCAGGGAGAAAACGCGCGACACGACCACACGTTCACGTGACCGCTGAAACAGGGATCCCTCCCATTTGTGGGCAGGATTCGCGAACAATCTTCCGTTTTTGAGATGAGACCCCGATGCGATGCCAGCCTTGAGGCCAGCGCAGTTCTGCTCTGTTGATATGCACGATATATATCGATACGCACGCACGCAGCGCCGAATACTCTGGTTCTTGTAGCTGGATCGTGAAGCCATTCTAAAGCACGTACTAGCCAGAGTGGAGAAACTGTGTAGCGTCGTGACTCCTTTCTGTGACGCCCGCTCTCCCTAGCTGTATCTCCTAATGCAGTTGCAACTTGCTTTGCTTTGCTGATTGCATTGCTTGCTTGCAAGGTCAGGGAAACCGCGGTCTCGTCTGCAATGTCTCTGTCATACATACTTTCGCAGCTTGCCGACCTTTATTTCGGTCCACCAAAACGTTATTTAGGGTAAGAAGAATATTATTTCGCAACCGTTGGTTTCTTGTCTCTTGTTTATTAGCCCCTTGAGACTATGAAGGGATCCCACGATCAATTTCGCGTACGCGGTTCACTGTGCGCTGCTGGCTGGCTCAAACACAACCGGAATTAGGCGGAAACATTTATCTCCAATTTCAAACCCACACACATGCGCCGATAGGCCGACAATCCAGCTACCAATCACAGGATGATATGCAATGCGCCAAGGACATTGGAATGCGCACCTTCGCTATATATATATATATCGAACAAACTTCTCCTGCGTCTTCGAGTCGCAGATATTTTGTCGCAATGCAAATTGCAGAAAAGACGGCAAGGCCAAAAGTCGATTTCGCTCAATTATTCACCTCAAAGCTAACTCTCTAGTTCATTCATATTCGGCCACTACACCGTAGACCAACTTCATGCACGGTTGTATCACCAACAGTTCTCCAATACTCCAGTAGAGACAGAATAGACACATCTCCAAACCTAAAGAAACCGCAGAACTAAGAAACCCACGAAGGCAGTGGCATGGTGAATTGTCATGACAAGATCGTCTCTAAATACTTTCGCATGTCATGTGGCCTATCATGTAATAAATCCAAGTGTTGAACTTCAAAGTCGGTTTAATCAAACCGCAACCACCGAATTCAACTTGCACCTCCAACACCTCACGACTGAACTCTTCATACCAAACCGCAACCGATGTCCTTTCCCAGCACTTGCTGACGAAAACCCCCGATGGCCATCTCTCTCGATTCTTCCATAACGATCCGTCATCTGAGTGTCGCGCGCGACTATAACCCATATCATCAATGCAACCTTCAATGCCCTTACCGTCAATGCCCATATCGTCAATGCTCCATATCATCAATACCCAGCCCAGGAAAACCCAAAACACAATCCACTCTCACAGCCGAACCCAGCCCGTCACTTCACCCCGTAGATCGTGTCATCGATGAAGTCGACAACCCATCCAGCCTCATAAACACCCCCTCAGGACGAATTCATCCTAAGCCATAGCATCCATCCTCGAGCGCGCTCATTCCCATTCATGGCCACCAATCCCCACCGTAGCAACAAGGAGCCCGCCGTCCCGTTTACCCATGGGTCATCGAACCCAACCGAAGCGAACCACATCAACTCCCGATAATCAGATGCATACTGGACGTCCCATCGCATCGAGCACAAAATCGCGCGTCGTATTCATGGTAGTTGCCAAAATCCCCCTGGTCACTCGAATAAGTCGTGATCTAGGAGAAGAGGTGACGTTCAGCGATGATCATGTTTCATTGTCATCCGGGTAAGCCTATTATATCCTAATCAGGCCTAGTATAGCACAACTGTTCCAAAATACTTCGAGACTGCGTTCGTATAGTAGTAGTACATATGCACTTGCGCCTTAGTATTTTGAGAAATATACTTTCCCCTTCCCCTCGGAAAAGAACGGTAACCAGGTCCTTGGAAGACTATCGATCCCATCCGCCAAAATGGTGAGCACTTAGGACCTCCCCGAGCGATATATTTTGGGACTCCCTAAAACCCCTTGAGTTTGTAAGGTAGCCTATCTTCAAAATCTCCCTGGAAACCGAAACGCGCCCTTTCCTCACATCAGCTACACCACAGCTACACACCGGTGGTGCCTGGTGCCACTGCATGGTTTTGCCGGCAGGTTTGAGTCACCTAGATAAAAAAGCCGCTTTTCACGGCACCCCCGCATCACCGCAGAAACCCCACAAGTTTTCCCAACCACCCGCGTCCTCTTCCAATGAGAATTTTTGCGATTACTTGCCCAATGGGCCCCACCGCGGCTCCGGCCCAGAAAAATATGTAGCCTTAAACACTCCCAAACCAGCGCCATTCGCCTGCATAGAAGAAAAAAGTCCAAAGATCTAATACAAATACAAACACTTCGCTTGAACCATCTCAGAAATAATATAGAATAAGGGTAGACTAGGTTAGTTACCTCTAGGTGTTGAACATACTCTCCAATGCAACTGCCTCGTCGGGTGTAATCATATTCTCCAGCAACGCAAATGCGCAGTCGATAACGTCCGACTCTAGTCCAGCTTCCTGAGCGATCCCTTCACTAAAGGCAATGCGCGTCATCGAGACAAGGTGCTTATGGTGTGTTGCTAGCTTGCCGTTGGCTTCATCGGGGTAGCTAGTGATTATGCCATGAAGGAGGCGAACAGCGAAGTTTATGAAGTCGAGTCTATTCATACATATTAGATGCGTTTCGATATTATGGGAATGAAACGGCATAGAACCTACCTTGAACCCTCACCCAACCGCCATTCATAGCATTGATCCACTTCCTCGGCAATTCTAATCGCAACTCTCGACACGGCGTTATCATGCTTAGCCATTGCCAACATTCCCGATTCAGTACTGCAAACACATCCCAAAAACTGTAACACTTCCTGTCGTAACTCCAAAACCTGCATTGCAGTATATTTCTTCTCCTTGGGCGATTGTTTCGGTGCCATTTCGAGCGGCTTCGTAGCAGCCTCAAGTAGAAATTTCTCGTTCTCCCGCTGATTACTACTAGTAATTGGACCGAAGGTATCGTTGACAACTGAAGTGCAGAGTATGCTGGCCATACGACGAATCAATTCCAGCGGTTGTCCCGGGTGGAGACACATGATGGGGAAATCAACCCGAATCTGTTTCCAAAATCTCCAGTCGAAGTCAGCCCACCGAATTTCGATATTTCCCATGGCACATACCGTTTAATGTACACCTCCTCCTCAAGGCTTGCCAATGCTATGTCTTCCATGATCTGAAGACAAGCAATTGTAGGAATTCCGGCCGTTCTCTTACAACCATCCCGCTTCATTGCCGCAGGGATCGCATTGATATCGACGGTCTTTTGTATTAGGTTTAATGCTTCATCCATAACTTGGAAGCAATGACCTCCTTGGGTCCAAAGGATACCGAACCGGAACAGCTCTACTACCAAAGATAACGCACAAAACTAACTTCAATATCAGCAATTGCATCTTTTACCGGACAGACTTGACTCACAAATCCCTCCTGCAAACACCGAGACCACATGCCAAGTAAAACATGAGAAACACCAACTGAAAACGCCCCATTCTCCGCTGTTGTCCTCAACGCTGTAATCTTGTCCAGGAAATATGAAGAAAGGGTCGTATGCAGCGACGAAGGAAAGGAGAATTTCATTAACGCGTCGAAGATTCGCTCTTGTGTGAAAGGACATCTATGTAGTATAATAGCCTCAAAAAACTGATATCATCAACATTAGATAGTGCAATGAGTGTAAGTGGAGACGGCCTAACCTCAAGTCGATCATCTTGCGAAAATAGCTTCTCTAACACCTTGTCGTCAATGGTGGGGACCCTTTCCACAATAACTGACGCAATCCGTGATTGGCTTAGTGACAACTGGGGTAATGGACTGCCATGCACAGAGCGTTTTCGTTTCATGCTCGTCTTTGTCGGGGTCCTTGTCTTTCTGCCTTGTCTTGATGGGCTATGCATCAAAACATCGTCGTCCTCGAAGCCATCTCTGTACGCATAACTCCTGTCCTTTCGCTTCGGAGTCATTGTCACGTCTCTAAGCGGCTCAGCCTGTGTCACTCCCGCTCCACCAATGACTAGTTCCTGGCTCCTTTGAGTCTGCGCAGGAACCTCCTGTTGAGATTGTTGGATCTTTCGACTAGCTACCCTTTCCCGCTTAACCGCATCATCACGCTCCTTTGTAACGAACATCAATTCCGTTTGTGTTCGGTCCCTCGCCGTTTTCAACACCTCCACCTCGGCTTTTAACTTTTCCTTCTCCCCCCCGTGCGCGTTGTTTATTTGTGCAATCTTGCGATCATACTCTCGGATTATTTGCTCTTGCTTATTCCGGACGATTGCGACCTCGCCGTTCTTAGCCAGTAATGTCTTTTGAAAGTCCTCGTCTTTCTTCAAGTTGAGTTGCTCAAGCTACAAACTGGGGTATTAGCTCACGATTGGGAGGTGATACACTTCCGACTAGAATATCATACCTGTGTTATCCTAGCCTTCAGTGCTTCGTTCTCCGCATCAGCCGCCGCGTTTACCGGGGGAGCATCGTACTGGCTGTTAGCCATGACCACATCGTCTGCGATCTGGCCAAGCTCTTGCTGTTGCTCGATCCAATCTTGTATTCCAGGTTCCTGGTGATAGATATCTGCACCTCTATTAACCGTTGGATATTCCTGAGCATCTTGGCGCGCTTCAGTTACAGCCGGCGCCGTTGTGTCCCACAGTTCTGCGGTCTCCTCGAATTCATCAATGTCTCCATAATCTGAGGAAGGTTTATCGATTGGGACTGTATTATTGCCATAGGCATAGGTAGTCTCAGGTATGATGGTAGTATGATGCGCGCCTATTGGTAACGTGGGTTCTTCCACAAAGTTTTGATGACTCAGTTCCTGCTGTTGAGGCGGTGCGAACGAACGCTGATTGGGGGCCTCCGTGTACGGGTGTGTATGTTGGTCTAAATTCTGACTTGCTTGCGAGTGTTGAACTTTTTGTTGTTGTTTTTGTTGGGAGTAGGAGATGTAGCTCTGAGGTTTCTGGTATGTTGGCGGTTGTCGTTGCTGTTGCTGCTGGAGCGGGCCTCTGTGGGATTTAAAAGGCGCTTGAACCGACGCATTAGCCCTCGAATGGTTGCTAGGTTGATAATTCTCCTGTCGGGGATTGTGGTACTGGTGTCGAGATTGCTGAACATAGCTAGGACCGTATCGGGCCTCTTGCTGGAGCTGTGTACCCCTCACTGCCTGTTCCTCCAGTGCTCTCAGCTCGCCCTCATCCAATGTGTCGAGTGTAGTATCGTCTGAGAAAAATTCATCGTCGTTCATGTTTCCGTATCAGTTGTCCCATCGCAGGGTTGGGTCGAGTCGCGATTGCAAGTGAAAGACTTCGATGTCACATGAAGATGTCGCAATCCTTAATGTAGCTTTAATCGTGTTCACTTTAAAATGATGGGAACCGAGATGCTGGGCATAGAGTGAGCCTTGTGCAGTTGACTGGGGTGGAAGAGGAACGGTGGATGTTAACCTCAAGAGCGTTCTCGGCAGGTTACCTGAGGTTGAGGCTCCCATGTATGTACCACCCAGATACATATCATGTCACCCGGAAATGACAATCGTGAGATAGCCATAGAACAAAGCCACCGAGCGATAAAAACGAATCTTTCCCGCAGCTTATTGAACTGAAGTCATGACATCTAGCCGGGTTTTGTTGCAAAGAACAAGATCAAGTGTTGCCTCCAAAGGAAAGTTTACTGTAGCGGGCTGTGAGAATGATACGTCAGGTGTCAGTCATGGTGTTCGTATCTCCAAATATAATATAAGTGTCAGCGTCAGAACCGAAGTGTATCATGGAAAATATCTGTCATGGCAGTGTTGTATTTACAAACAATCAGTCAGAGAAGGGGAGTCCGAAGCCAATTTTTATCTAAAACTTTAGTAGACAACAATTATAAGAGAAAATTAAGTTTTCGCAGAGGCATAAGCCATCAACACTGCTGGGGTACCTTTTCTGCCCCACGAAAATCATCACCTTTTGGTCACTCTCCACTATCAACCACCATTTGTATCTCTAGTATAACATGTCAATCTTACTCTGTATCAGCCATAAAATTTGTCAGACAGTTGTTGTATCTTAAAAAATTAGTGTCAGGCGCCGACACTGTATCATCCTCACTGCCCGCTACAGTATGGTGAAGCATGCGACATAAATCAAGCCTATCAATGTCCGAGTTAAAAATGGCAGACACGCAACCATTTCATTAAAGACAAGACTCTTCTTCTAAGTAACACTAGGGCTTCGCTACGCTCACTTCGGGCCATAAAGTTTATTTCATTGATTTGTTAGAATATCACATGAACAGTATATAGGTAAGTATATAATGTATTCACAAATCCATCAGAGCCGACATAGTAGCTGGCTAGGTCACTTGAGTTGAGTGACTGGCCTCTCCAGTTTTTTCATCCCCTTCGCCCAATTCATTCATGGAAATATGAATACATTATCACCAGAGTACACACTGAGCGACCGATCCCTCCAAATCAATCACATGACAGCTGGACTGATTGAAAGAAGGGAGCTTAGTTGCTGTTTCCGGAGTTCGTATACCCCTCCAATCAAATAATCCCACTTCGGTGGACGCAGCGTCAAAAATGGGGTTGAAAAGGAAAAGGTCGGTTGGATTTGTCAAACTATCCAACGGTGGAGGTGGTGTATGGGCGCCCATCCCAGTTTCGACATATGGAGTTAACAATTGCTCCTAGTCAAACGAAATATCACCGCTGATGCAATCAAAGTCTTCAAAGCCGGGATTAAAATGGTCGCATCAGCCGGCCTAGGTACACCGGGTGACGACGGCGGTGGGATAAACTGGTTTCAGCATCTTGCCCTTCCAATTTTTTTTTGGTGTTGAGGCTTAAAATGCACCGGATATAGTTAGGTGTCCCAACTATAATTATGATTTTTAATCTAGCATCACACCATTACTCGTCAAGCTCGCGTTCCTTCCTCCATCATTCTGAAAACGTCTTCGTTATGTCTTCTTATGCCAAAGTTGTTTCAGAGACGGGTATGCTCAGTTCGTAGAGTGTTCTCATTCTGTAAGCTAATTGAAGACTTCAGCTATCACAAGTGCTGCCCCCGGTATGACTGCTCAATTCGATCCCCAAATTTGCTTACTGACATGGGTAGAAAATGTCGTGCTGAAACCATCTCCAAGCGGTCCAAAGCCTTGCTGTACATCACACTGACCACTTAACTAGCTTTCGACGCCGCTTACTCGTGCAGGTGTTTGCAAAGAGGAGAAGTCGGCACGCGACGAATGCTTCCTCTTCAGTGACAAGGGAGGAGAGACAGAGTGCATAGACAAAATTGACGCTTACAAGAAGTGCATGGCTGGGTTTGGGTTCAAGATCTGAGTACTGGCGATTAAAAGGAGCAGTTTCAAAAGCTACGATATTTGTAGCCACGCATACTGGGTGTCAAGACTATAATGTATATTACCGCAGATGTTTGCGAATTCTATAGATAAAAAACTTTTTTTTTTGTAGATTCAGCAACACCTATTGACGTTCTCCTAGTCGTAGCCTACTCATGCTCACGTCGTATACTCTTTCTCGCGTATGGCTAGTATTCTTCTAATTTCTAATGGTTAGCCTGGATCAACATATAGATAGGATAAACTTACTTTCAGAATCCTATACATTAACTTCACCCAATTGCAACCCCCACCACGCCCAGTCCTGAACTCGTATTCGTCCAGCCTTGTCACCAGAGCTTTGAGTTTTTCCCCTTTGGGATGAGCCTTCGCAGCTCTATCACCATCCAGAGAATTCATAACAGCCTTGACAATGTTTCTTAGACAGTCAGCGAGTCTTTTTGCCAATAACGCCTTCGCCTATAGGCCGGCAATACTATATCCGTTTTTTCCTATAGCTAGCTTTACGATTGAATGAATAATACTCCATTTTCATATTGATCTGGGCTAGACGAGATTTTGAGTAGTGCCCGGGACGTCTCGTCCGCTACCATCTGAAGTTCAAGACCATCCATTTTCCATGGCTCTCGAGGTGTCTTAAGTTATTTTGCTGTGTGATAGCTATAGGCTGAGAACAATTGATTACTACGGTCATACATCATCACTCGCCTTTCTACGACTGTCCCAAAATAGACTCGAGATACCTTGTTTAGCTGAGCCCTGTGGGAGTATCAACCATCGACAAGAGCAATGGGATGAGCACGTAGTTTTGCTTCTGTAACTCTGCTACTTAATCTTCCAGCCTACCTCTCCTCCCGACATAACTCCTTTACTACTTCTGTTTCTCCTAAACAGCGGGCTACAGCCTCTCAACTCATCGACCTGGCTGGGAGAGATCATGCACCTCCCCAGTTCCATTCGTATAGTTAAATCATCCTGGACCAGGACTCTTGAATATGCTGGAAGCTTTCGTCAGCAAGTAGAGTTGTAGGCATCTTAAGGATTAGTACATCGATCTTAAACGTGTGGGTAGCTGTGTAGGCTGGAAACAAGATTGTCACCGTTTTGACACTATAGTTCTACAGCTAGTAAAATAGTACAGCGGGGATCGTATTGAAGAGTAAGAATGGATGATGGAGTAACTAACTTACTTCCTGACTTGTGAACAATGAGACGGAAACAAGCGTGCGTATGGAACGAAACAGTACGAAGGGTGTTGAAAACGAAACGTTTGCCACAAGTCCCGTGAGGTCGACTGCATACTTAAGTAGGTATATGACTGGTGATGCCACTTTGGCGAGATATATCGACCGAAGGTGTAAACTTAGGCTCGCGAACAGTATCTAAGTCTTTGATACGTTAGTGAAAGAAACACACAGTAGATTTCTTTCTGTAGCTCCTCCTGCAACATATATATAGGCAAGACCTACGTTAACTCAAGAGATTTAGCCCATCCACCACCACCGTCCATCTCCAACTCATATCAAGGATAACCAAGAGCAAGAGTGGATGATTGTGAGTCTAAGTACCTCACTGGTTGAAGTATCCAAGTAATTTTCTGATCTGTGAGGAATCAACGAAACGAGTGAGAATGACTAGAAATACAAGAGAGGTGGAGTCAATCAAGTGTGTTTATGTTACGTTGGGGGGGATGAGTGGAACATAGCGGTGCACTCGGTTAATTCATTTATTATGTTCGTGTGCCTCCCTCCCAACCACAACCAGTAGACATGTGAACGTACTCAACCGATTGCCCCGCTATGATCCGCCGCACGCTGTGTTGGATCACAAAATATCACCCCCCCAAATTTTTTCCCATATCTAGATTCCAGAGCATTGTGCTCAAACTACCTACCCTCATACCCTAAATATACATTACTTCTCGTATCCCTTTTAGATGGAGCTACTTGCAATCTACTCGTATAGGGTGCTTGTCGATATTAGCCTGACCTACGTAGTATTGAGCCAGCACGCTGCAAACAAGCCAAAAATACCCCAATGAATTCCTAGGTAGTCTCCACCAAAAACCGCCTGAAATATTGCCCCACTGACTCACTAGTCCTTGCTGATAGGAGGCGAAGTTTGTGTCTTCTGAAGCAGAAGACGAGACTGATGGATGTGAGGGGATCACCCGAGAGATTAAAGGGAAGACACCATATAGTAGGACTGTGGGCGTATAAGATAAGTAGGATAGTTTTGAGTTATTGGAAATTCCACAAAATTCAGACGGACACCGACAACGGGAACTCGTGAAGCAAATATCAAGCATTCAAAAAGTAGAGATTTTAAATCTCATCTAACCACCCGACGAGATATAGATAACTATAAAGTTTTTCGCCAATCGCTCGCCCCATCATGCTAGTAGATACAATAGAAAACCCAAGACTTTTTATCATGTCGAAACACCCTAGATATAACATCCGATCCATTCACCTTTGTAAAGTCTTCTAAAAACTCACCAAACGATCCAATTAGAAATCCACCCCTATTCACTGCCGCTGACCTTTATTTACGGGTTCTCCTTGACGAATGCCTGTCCCTTGACAATATTCTTAGAGAGGTCCTTGAGGCAAGCATCAAGCAAGTTCTTCTCGTACTCGTTAGTAGGGCCGAGAGGGTGAATCTTCTCAACACCCTGGGGACCAAGGGTAACCTTGGAAGAGAAGAAGGTGACACCATGGTCCTTGTAGAGGGGGGATTCGACGAAGGTGCACTCAACAACGCCCTTCTCACCCTGGGCGGCACGTAGGATAGAGTCGGCCATGCGGGCGCCGGCGAACGCCATGGAAAGAGTCTATAAGTCACATTAATACCAATAAAGTGGAACAAGGACGAGGATTCATACAGCAGATCCAGCACCATCCTTAGCCTTAACAACCTCATCACCACCGAACTGGATGCGGTTCACAAGCTTGTCGCGGACCTCACCATCGATTTTGGGGTGGTTGGACTGGGACAAGAGGGGAACAATGGTGACACCAGAGTGACCACCGATGACGGTGACCTGCTCATTGGCGGGATCGGTGCCCTTGATCTCGGCAATGAAGCGAGAAGCCCGGACGATATCGAGGGTGGTGACACCAAAGAGGCGCTTGGGGTTGTAGACGCCCTTGGACTTGAAGACCTCGGCGGTGATAGGAACAGTAGAGTTTACGGGGTTGGAGATGACGAGGAGGTTGGCATTGGGGGCGTGCTCGGCAGCAGCCTTGGCCAAATCGCGGACAATGGATGCGTTGGTGTTGAACAGGTCATCACGGGTCATTCCAGGCTTCCGGGGAACACCGGCGGGGATGAGGACAACCTCAGCACCCGAAAGCGCAGCCTTCAAGTTCTCAGGAGTGGGATCGTATCCCTTAACCGAGCTCTTGGTGTTGACGTGGGAAATATCGGCAGCAACACCTGATTGAAAAGGTCAGCTTCTCGCCCATAATACGACCGCACTGCCAAAACCGTACCGGGTCCTCCACGGATATCGTAGAGGGCAAGATCAGAGACTCTGTTGTTGAGCTTCAAGAGAAGCGACAGGGGCTGTCCGATACCGCCGGCAGCACCGAGAACGGTGACCTTGGAGTTCTATCCGTCGAGTGTGTGAGCGAGCCATTCAAGCTACGAGCAATTGGATAACGAAACTGAGGGTAGGCATTACCTGCTGAGCAGAGACAGAGAAAGCACGCCTCTGGACGGCGGAGAAAGCAGATCTTGCGGAGAACATCGTGGAAGTATGTGCTAAGGATTGAGAGAGGTAGCGGTGGGGTGAGAAGTTGTCGGAGGAGTTCGGGGGAGTGAAGATCTTTCACAGACGCCAAGCCCAACCCTGGCCATGGGGATGTGTTCCCGGCGACGATATTTCACATTTATAACGAAACTGACAGAATCTTTTTATCAATCCCCACCCCTCAATCCCCAATGCACTGCGGCTGTGGCGGCGACGGTGGTAGCACGGCCTTCCCCAGAGTCAGGATTCAGGAACACAGAGGAAAAAGGAACATCAGCAGACAGTCAGACAGAGACACTCATTCCATCGTCAAACAATCGTATGTAAGATGTAAGAGCTCTCCCGCAATTACGGCGCTAGCGACTGAGCTCCAGTCGCCCGAAAGGCGGGGGTGGCTGCCCGGCATCGACTCGGCAGCCAGCCCATCATGTGTATGCAACAGAGAGAGTGTGTGGTGCGTTTGCTCCAAACGACGTTTCCCGCGGGGTGCGCTATCTACCGTATCGTGTTCGAGCGTTCGATCCCGGGGTTAACGGGGACTGATTAGATAGAGTATATTAAACACACAAGGGGATGCATGCAGAGATCCTACCGTGCGTGCTTCCTCGAGGAAATGCGGAGAAATGGGACGGTCCAAGCGGCCCAAAAGCTAGAGTAAGCAGAATAGCGGGCAATTGGCCTGCCGATGGGATTGTACACTTTCGCACATACTCTCACTCGATCCCTTGCTACTCCCTCTCTTCCTCCTTCTTCTCCTCCTCCATCACCATTCCACCCCATCCATCAAATCCATCCACCAAATCCATCCACCAAATCCATCCATCAAACCCTCCCACCCTGTTGCAACAATGTTCTTCAGCTACATGGACACACCCTTCCTCCCCATCCCCTCCCCATGGGCAGTCCGCGACTCGGACACCGACATCTCAGCAGACTGTGCAAAATGGTGCTGCAAGCCCCGAAGCAGCCTCGACATCGCTATCCTCGTTTTTCGGATGCTTCTCCTCTTTTTGAGCATCTGGATCATCATCATTGGAATCTGGATCACGCAGATGCCGGTGTCGTCGGGACACACCATGGGGGAGGTTGCAGCCATGCTCTCGCTGGTAGTAATACCCCATCACCAATCTACGACAGTGTTGACAATGGTGGTGGATAGGGTTGTCTAGTGGTCTCTTTGGGACTGATAGAAGTCTGCTGCGGCGCCCCAGTCCAGTTCCCCGTCTACCGTCCATTCATGTTCGTCCCTTCCTTCCCTCTCATCTCACAAAGCTGATGTATGGATAGCATCACCGAAGCCTCCTTCCAATCCGTAAACTTCGTCGCGTCTACGTTTCTTGTAGCCTATTTCGGGTACATGTACGGGGATGCGTGGTTCAGTGATTCGATGTTGATAATGGTAGTAGTAGCATCAAACGGGTATGTACATCTCCTCCCTTAAATCCGCCGACTAACACTACCACAGGTTAAGTGCCCTTCTTCTTGCAGCTCTGGATGTCTACATCCTATTCCAAGACAAAGCTTTGCGGCTCCAAAAAGAAGCTGAGAACGAGAAACAATCCCCGGGGCCAAATCAGACCCCCGCCTGAACATTCCTGCTGGTCAGGAATCTCTATCGTTACGGGAAATTCGAGAGACGAGCGGATGGCTTGTACTTGTATACCCGAGATATCTTCTCCGTGAGATTCTTTTGCAAGGGGTCTCGCTCGCCTGGATGATATTCTTTGGAGTGTGTTGTATGCCACTTGAGGAGAGAGGTTTACCTATATGGGTTTCATTGGAGGAGGTATGGACAGTGGGTATGGACAGTGCTGTTATGTATATATTTGCAGAGCAGAGCCACACAAAGGCTGATTGTACGAATACACAAACACGAATATTCATTCATGAATACAGGATGAAACGTTCAACCGTGCAATAGAAACCATTAACCTTCCATTATTCGAAATGCCCATAATTATGTCTTTAATCTTTGCCCGTGTCTGTACGTTCAATAAAGTCCATCTGCAGCGAAGCCGACCCCGGTGCACTAGTTCTGACTGATACCGCAAATTGCTCGAGTGATTTTGAATGATTCACTGCACCTAGTACTCGCATTTTCAAACATTGCAGGGAGGGACTGACCCTTCGATTAGATATACATCTTAGCCAGGAAATAAAGGCATAATACAAAGAATACTCAAGTCCAACTGATACAATACAAAAGAACAAACTTAAGCTTTACTACACTTCAACAATAATAAAGAAAATCATAACCCGAACAATACACAACCGCAGTCATCAATCAATGTGAGATCCAGAGTCGCAAGAAACATACCATTTACCCAATCCCTTGGATTGGAAGCTTCCAAAAAAAGTAGAAGTCATGATCTTCATTCCTCCTTTTCATCAACACACATTGTCTCACCCAACACATCCACAAACGATTTCCTGCCAAATTCCGGAGCCAAAGAGTCCAAGGAGACCTTGCACTTTTGCGTATCCTTCGTAGCTGTGGTGCTCCGGCTACTAGGGCGTGTAGCAGCTTCCTAGACTGCCTTGGAATCATGGACGGTGGGAGTAACGGGGCGTCCGGTGGGATTAATACTGGGGTCTGTCTCTACCTCGCTGGTGGAAACTGTAACGTCCTTTGGATTAATGGTGTCCATCTCTATATCCTCGAGGGGAATTGTAACTTGTCTTGGAACGCCTAGGTCGAGGCCGTTCCTGCGACGGTTATGAAAGATTACGTTGAGGGCAGCGCTGAGGAGGAGTATCGGCCTGTTCAGAACACGACAACATTAGCATCACCAGTAAACACAGACATAAACCAAAGTACCCGAAACTTACATTTTGGCACACTCCATAGCAAACATGACTGTTGCATATGAGTGTCTCCTCTTGCCTTCCAGTAAATATGAATGACCCCCAAGAATCTCATCCTTGGAGTTATTCATCTCCTTAGAGATATACTGATATCGATGCAAGGGAATCGCAGGCTTGGAGAATTGGACCGTGATAGCAATGTTGACGACTATCAGCATTAGAAAACCACCGTCCACATATGAAAGAGCCATGTTCAGAGCCTTTGGGTAGCCTCGACGGAGTATAAGAAACGTATTGAGGTGGATAATTTGGACCAGTGCATAGATGCCACCGATCAAAGCCTAGAGTTTGAATGGTCCATGGTTAGAAAATTTAACCAAATCATGGAAAGAGAAAGTGAGGGAGAGGACGAGGAGGAGGGAGGCATACAATTGCCAGTACCCATTTGAAGCTCCAAACACCAACGGGTGATTTGTACTTAAACATGGAACCCCACTCATAGCACAGGAGAACAGCTGTAACAGCAGATACAGCTGTGAATGTCAGTAGTTTCTTTATCACCGAGGATCCCTGGGAACCAACCAAACAGCAATACTCGTAGGAAGAGCAGGAATCCGATGAAGTGTCCAGCCTTCTTTAAAGACCAATCACAGTTGTATAAATATCTACATGTTCTCCGGACTCCCATTGCAATTGACGCGAATGGGCATAGAAGTGCCTTGACGACTGGCACACAAATGGCTGGAAATTGCATGGTCGTTAGGAGTGTTTGAAGAAGAAAAACAGAGGAATAGAGCAAGAGATGGAGAGATAAAGAGATGAAGCTAGGTGAGTAAAGAAGTGAGCGGTGGAGCAAGTGGATGATGGATGACAGACGGATGGATAGAGGGAGGGAAAGCAGATGTGAGTGAGTGAAGGCAGAGAATAAATAGGACAAACTGATTCCGTCTTTTTTCACGTAAGACGTTCTAAACCATGGCTGCTGTTTGGTTATATTCGAGCATGGTCACACCTCCTCCTCCTCCCTCACTCCCGTAGTGCTGTAGCAAGCGGAGAGCACTCCTCCCTAGTCAGAGCTTCCGCGAAGTTACCACTCTAGACAATATTAGAGGTTTATACGGCATAGCTTATCACGCTTGTCTATTTTCTTGGATGCTCGCTCTAGCATTTCGAAATCTTTGATCGAGTTCGAGTGACTAGAATTGATCTTAACGTCTAACGTCTAAGTATTACCCATGCGCCCACTGCCACAGGATGGGAACCATGGACTACCTAGGCTACCTTTATACTTCGAATGTGGATAGATGTTGAGAAGGGCCGACTTATGACTCTGCAAACTACGCAAACGATAGTAATCGATCCTAGGCCGATTAGTGCAGACGTGCTGTAAACAAGCAACCCATGCGTGCGCCTCTCGGTGATACACGTTCCGCTACAGCTCCACTGAGAGATGTAGCAATCTTGGGTTTGTAGGTCCCAAAAGACTCCTAGATCTTAAAAGTGAAAAATAAGAAGGGTGTCAGATACATTAAGTACCATTGAGAAAAAAATGGGAGTTGAAAGAACTGTTGTGTTACCGAGGAAAAGCAATAAAACGTCACCACAACGTTTCCAACTGTTTTTCCTTGCTTGTAAAGTCGCTTTCAGAGCAACAATTGTTACAAAACGGGCTTGGATGTATCCTGAAGACAGCCTTTTTCTCAACGGTACTTATGTAAGTATTTGTTATCTATCCGTAGCGGAGGTCAAGTCACCGGCTTGCGAGGAAGCAGCTTTACATTCACAAGTCGCAATAAAATACTTTACACTCCTATGCTATTGACTCTCCACTACCTACATCGTAATATCCCACCATAAACGAATGCTCAAACAGACCTTCAGCCCACAAGAGAACCTGATACCAACCACCAATATAAACTTGTCGCGACTTTTCTTCTACATTTCTATTCCTTCACGTTCGCGGCCTGTGGATCTGCTGTAGCTTCCCGTAGCCTCTAGGTCTTCGCCCGAATTTTGGGCTTGATATCCGGTAGTACTAGCACCAAATGGTATGACTACTCCAAATTCCGGTAGCTGCGAAAACTGAATCTGCTTTGGTAGCTGCTGGAATCTTTCCAAGTTCGCAACCAGAATCGTATTGAGAAGAAACGAAACAGTATAGAGGCTCCTAATGGTTTGTATATCAACGTCAATCAGTTTAGTGTAGCCATGGCTGAACTGCTTACCACAGAATCCACCCCATGCAGAACGCATACTGCTGATTCGGTTTAAGTTTGTCGGTGTATATCGACGAGAGCCCCTGCGTGGTATTTATATTTGGTGATTGTTCATGGTGCGTTTCGAAGTGTCGTTGTATCGCCAAGGGGAACACCCCGAGGAGTAGAAATATGATGCTGATGACGAAGTCCATGACGGCACTGTATCTGTAAAATTTCGACAGAGTTTAGCATATCTTCGACGGCCGTCGGTCGAGGATATGCTTACTTGTAGAATCCTATTCCGCTGGGTTCGAGTGCGTGTACAAGAACAGTAATATTATGTCCGATGCCTAGGTAGCCCTGTAATTCTTGATCAGTAGTCTCTCCGTTCTAACGGAGCTTAGCTGAAACAAAACTCACCCCGACTACGACCAGCCAGAAAACATACCGATCAATATGCACCGTCCCAGCCACCCATTCGGGGGTAGTATGTTGAAACGGCCATGAGTCCAACCATCCAACTCTGGTTGCCGCCCATTGCTCTCCATTGCAGCCCCACCTCGCATCTTTTTGACACACATATTTTTCGGACAGCCCTGGTGGCGGCTTCGTTTCATTCCATTCGAACTCTATCACATCATAAACCGACGCAGACCAGTGGTTCTGGAGGTGCTCGGCACGGGTATGCCAAAAATCGCTAGTATTGCGGAAAACCTGCATCGTGTACGGTGGGGTTGCATTCTGGGGCCATACAAAGATGTCGAGGTAGACTTCCGGGCGCGACATGGCAAATGCCAGAGAGAATGCCCCAAGGATGAGGAACTGTGCTACTCGGATGATAATGGATGTAATATTGACACGGGGGATTTGCTTCTCCAGTTTTTTTATGGCAGCAATGCGTCTCAAAGCTGTTGAATTTGATGGAACTGGAGATGCCATCTTTGGTGTTGGGATGGCGGGAGGAGGTAGAGAGCAGCGAGTGAGTGACTGATACGTGCGTGAGAAACGAGAGGGAGGAAGTGCATGTACTCTGTGCCTACAATCGAACCAGGAAGCTCATGTCAAAGAAAATAAATGCTTCCATTTCAACATTTTTATCTCTTAATGAATACCTCCTACTCTTCCTGTCCCCGTCTCCGTCTCTATCTCCAAATCCCTATTTCTGACCTTCGATAACAACAAAGTACAACCCCAACCCTGAGTTGTAAGCGAGTGATCGGTGTGATTGCACGGAATGACCATGACCACGACGTTTCACGATGATGCTTTATGGGAAGGCCAATTCTGGATTATGCTCGGTAAAGCACCATAAAATTGCCTATCTAGTTGACATATTTTGCATGGTACATATACTATTTTACATTGATCGCTCCTCGGAAGAGAGTGTAGCCGTCATCGTGGATGAGTGACTTTGCCACAACTTTTTAGCTTTCAACCAACGCCCTGAATGATAACCCAACTACTGCTCATCACCATCACTACCACCAACATCGCGAGTAATGGACTTACACAACGCTCTCGTGCTATTAAATAGCACTGTCGACGAAGTATCAACTCAATTCCGCCGCGTTCCCGGCTCCGCCATTCTCTTGCGCTATGTCAAGAACTCGTACCAAAACGACCCGATCCGTTCTGTGGTGGAGCTGTGTCTCTTCCTCTTCGCCGTACGGTACCTCCTCGCACCGCGATATTCGACAAAAAAGAAGTCTATGGACTTGACTGAAGAGGTACTGGCTCGCCACGGCCCCTGTGGCTGTTCAGGAGCACTGACATTGGTAAATAGGAGATTGATGAACTAGTTGAAGAATGGACTCCAGAACCTCTCGTCGCGCTACCCACCGAGCTCGAAGCATTAGAAGAAGAACGCCGTCCCATCATTGCAGGCCCAACTGGTCCTAAAGTAAAGCTCATGAATGGCAAGACTGTCACGAACCTTGCATCACACAACTACTACAACCTTGTCTCCAACGACTTAATCAAGGAACGCGCCATTCAAATCCTTCGGAACTATGGAGTTGGCGCATGTGGACCTCCAGGATTCTACGGTACCCAAGACGTGCATATGGACACTGAAAAGGAAATCGCGCGATTCCTAGGCGTCAAGGAATGCATTGTCTACGCACATTCATTCTCCACCATTTCTTCTGTCATCCCTTCCTTCTCCAAGAGAGGCGATATCATCGTTGCCGATAGAGCTGTGAACTTTGCCATCCAAAAGGGTCTACAAGTCTCTCGCTCCACCATCCGATGGTTTAACCACAATGACATGGAAGACCTTGAGCGCGTCCTCGCTCAGGTGCAACTGGAACAAAAACACAAACCTCTCACCCGTCGCTTCATCGTGACCGAGGGCCTGTTTGAAGCCACCGGCGACATGCCGGATCTGCCAAAGATAATCGAACTCAAACAGCGCTTCAAATGGCGCCTTATTCTCGACGAAACTTACTCTTTTGGCGTCTTGGGACGTACCGGACGAGGACTGACAGAATATCAAAACGTCGACCCTTCAAACGTTGAAATGTTGGTTGGATCCCTCTCCCACGCTATCTGCGCAGGTGGAGGGTTCTGTGCTGGCAATCCTGAGGTCGTGGAGCACCAACGTATCTCTTCCTCAGCCTACGTCTTCTCCGCTGCTATCCCAGCGATGCTCTCTGTCACTGCCGCCGAAAGTATTAAGATTATCGAATCCAACCCCGACCTCATAGTCGACCTTCGGGAGAAGACTAGACTCTTCCGGCAACAACTCGAAAGGTGTGAGCACATCACAATCACTAGTGCTTCAGAGAACCCTAGGCTTCTGTTCCATCTCAACCGAGAGATTCTGGAGCAGAAGGTAATCGAGGATGAGGAAAGACTTCTAGCCGATATCGTTGAGGAGTGCATGAACAGCAATATCATGATTGTTCGCGTAAAGAAAGTTATGGACTCGAGTGTGACGGATTATCCAAAGGGTCGAAAATTTGGATGGGATTACCCGCCAATGTTAATGGCAAGTGTTTCGGTGGGCCATTCGAAGAAGGATGTGGAGACTGGTGGCAGCGTTATCCGGAAGACCGTTGGAAAGGTGCTGGGACGTCTGAAAAAGTAAATGTTTGTTTGGATGCCGGCGTTTTTGATTGTGGAGATGAGCCATGATTTCCTGTGAACCATTAATATTAGAGGGATGATCAATCGTACGTAATGATAGAGTATGATATGGAGGAAGTCGACATGATACCGGTAGTTTGCGCATTGTTTTCTTTGGCGGCGAGAAGGCGATGGTATTAGAATTAATTAGAATTATTTTACTGTGTGATTAATACCCCTCCCATAGTGAAAGTAAAAAAACTTTGGTTAAGTCAACTCGCATCCTGCTGCAAGCAAAACATTCTTTCAAGTGATATAAATCAACGACTTCATCCTTCAGGAACAAGTATCATAACCTCAACGCAAAGCACACAAATCACGGATATGCTTCTGGTTACCCACCTCCCCACATTGCAAATCTCAGCGTTAGTTTTCAACTCAACTCACCAATGAAAGTGGTTAGGGTTAAAGTACGGATTGTCTCGATGCAATGAACACCGCGAAGAAAGCAAGTTGCACTTGTACTGGCCCCGTGTATGGCCTCAGAGCAGCAAGGCCAAAGAAAACCACCCTACGAGTTACGCTTTCACGGAGTATATACAACCATACATCTTCTCGCTCTACGGGGCGTGGGTACAAATATCTAATTGCAAGATTGAACCCTTACATTGCGGTTTGAGGGAAGTAGCACACGTCAGTCCAATCGAGGGGATTCTGTGGAAGATGTTCTTTATTCTCGATGGAGCATCCAACGAGGAAGGTTGGAACTGCTGCTCAAGACAGTGCCTTGCAATTATAATAGGTGGAATGCTAATTGTTGTCTTTGTTGCCGTTGACGGTAGGACTTGCTGAATACGGCTACTAAACATGGAGTAATCCTGTGCGATCTGAGGGTTTAAACCCCGGAAATCAAGCCACCCATGACGTACATAGCATACAAGAGATTTAGATATGCCGACTTATGGCGTGGGTAGATTTGTGGCTATTATTTGATTATGAGTGATGTCTGGTTTTCTATGTTGATTACTCGGAACTCGAGCTTATTCGAATATAAAATTTATGGTGAGGAAATACGTGTTAGTGGTTTTTGACGACCGGAGTTCCTCTAACGAATCGGATATACTCCAGGCGTCGAAAATCCGACGTATACCTAAGGAAGTATGCATAAAGCTTAGACTACTACCGCAGGTTCGGTACTTATTTCGCGGCTCCCCGGTTCAGAATCTGCACTAATCAGGTGTTGTGCCTGAGGAATTGACCTATCGACATTCAGATCTCAGAATATTCCAATTGGCCAAGTGAACTTCACCCCCTCCAGTGTTGCTGTTTGCCGGCAAAGTTTTGCTCTAGTTGCTTGCTTGCTTCTCTGGTAGAATGAACCTATGGGAAGTTGTCAAAGGTGGTGACAATTCACCGTGCCGGCATTCATTTATAGCGCTACTGCAACCTCTGAAATCTCAGACATTAGCGCACGAGGATCACCCGTGGCAAGATCATACCAAGAGGAGCTTCAAAGTAGTCAATTCCATGTACATAGAAACAACCCCGCACTTGCCGGACAAAAAGAGACCCCCGCCCACCAAGTCGAGATACCGAGAAAGAAATAGAAGAGTAGAGAGATAGAGAGTGAAGAAAGAAAACCTCCCACCACAAAGGAAACTCAACTCAACTCAGGAAGATTGATGAAATCATGTATACTTAGTACAGAGAAATTTCGTAATAGACAGCAGATATCCCCATCCATCTGCGCTCCGACTTTGCCCCATCACCCCCAGACGTCCAAACCCCCATCGGGGGTCCACTTATTCTTTCTTCTGTCCGAAAGGATATTTCTTGAAAAGGTAGCTGCTGAGGCAGTAGTCGGCCCCAGCAAACGCAGCCACCGCAAGACCACAAGTCCCCGCCAACTTCCAGTTGAGCTTACCAGCTTGGTGCTTCTTGTACGCTCCCATTCCAAGAACGACGGACATAATTGCGAAGACGAGACCGTTCGCTTGGACAATGGGATGTGAGGCGTACGACTTGGCGGTTTGTTTCTTTTCGGCTTTGCTACTTTCTTTCTTTTCCTGCTCCTTCTCGGCGGCCTGTCGTGCCTTCTTCCCCTCCGCGGCCTTTCTGGCCCGCTCTTCGGCTGCGGCGGCTTCGGCTTCTAGCCGCTGAGCTTGCGTCTCAGTCTTGACCTGTTGATATGAAACGGTTAGCGTAAGAGCTAGTTGAATAAGGTTGTCGAGAGATCATACCTCCTGCTCCTTAAAGTCTGAGGGTACAACGGCGACACCGGTGTGAACGTCGATGAGGGAGTCGATGGATTGGTCGGTAGGAATGACTTCATCCACGGGGTTCGCACGTCTACTTCTACATTAGCAACCGATAAGGAAATCGATTGTAGGATGTTTTCACATACGCCTAGTGATCGCAACTCTGTTAGCTTCTGCGCTGTACATGTACGGACTAGGGAGGGAAAAACTTACTTCTTCGGCTGACTGCGTGGGACCGCTGGCGGCGATATCGGCATAGGAACGTTCAGGGCTAGACATGATGATAACGGTGATGGTAGCAGGTTATTGAGGTGAGGGTATTTGGAAAGGAGGAATGTCGTGCTGCGATGTTTCAGGAACAAGAAGAAGGGTGGTAACTCTGCAAGAGGGTGGTGGTGTCCTTTTTGACGGCGGCTCTTCACTCGTCTGTACTTCCTGGGTCAATCAATCCAATGACGTAGGCGCTAAATATTTCACTCTATGAGTCCCCACGATCTCTATGTCACCTCGGCCCGACATCCACGAACCAAAAATAACAGGCGTAGGGGAATTTATTCAGGCATCAGCAAGTATATGTAATTGCACCCTATTCTATATTTTCTACATGACTCCAGCGGAAGTCTCATACAAATACATTTGGTTCGTATATATGTAGCACGTGCTACCTTCAACTCTTCGTCTGTTCAGTATCGACACCCTCACTGGTCTCTGCAACCTTGTCCTCCGGCTTGTCGGCATCTACGGGCTCCGTGTCTGGTTTTGCTACTCCAGGATCAACGACCGTTTCAGTAGGGACATTCGACGAGGTTGCAGGCGATCGGGTTTCCTCTACATTATCGAGGTCGAGGGGTTTTAGGGTCTCCGATTGTTGGGCTTCTTCATCGTCAAGCTCGGCACCATAGATCTCAGGGTGCTGGTGGAGTTCATTAGCACAGGTTTTCGGACTGTAAGATCTTATCCACCTCAGAAACTGTGAAGGCTTTACGATCATTCGTCACAGACACAAGTGAAGGGGTGCATACTGCCTGGAAACATGTCTGCATGTCCTTAAACTTGTCGATGCAGTCAACTCCCTTGGGGTCGGCGGTTGAATACACAAAGCAACTGAAGGCAGTTTTGAACTGCTCTCCACTGCGGTGACTATTAGCATCCGAATCGATGGCCATTCCGTCGCGCACCAATAAACATACCATGGACCATGCGCCATACCACCCAAGCAAGGACAATCCCAATTGATCTCTCCGGTCTCAGGATTGAATGCACCCTCCTGCCCAGCCTCTTCTGCCAGGCCCTCGGGCCCTCCTTCGGCCTCCAAACTATGCCCTGCTGCCGAACTATCGTCTTCACTACTCTTTTCTGGCGATTCACCGTGCTTTTTAGGGTCGTTGTGTTCCGTAGAGTTTTTTCGCGAGGCTTGAAGGACTTCGTCGATGAGTGACGGCGGGCGTTCATCGTCAATTGTAGATAGTGGCGGTCGTTCTTCGATGACTGTAGTTCTTCCACGTCAGAGCTCGGAGGTGGCTGAGGGTGTTGAAGGTGTACATTTGGGTTCGTCGGCGAAAACACTAGACGTGCTGTAGTAGTATACAATTCCGCCCACCGCTGCCCATCTCAGAAAAGTAGATTTGAAGCTCGACTTTTTTTCTGCTGCGCCGAAGGTGAACGATCGGGATTGTCGGTATGTTGTGCGGAGAGGAGCGGAGACGGGATTCCGCCGCAAAACGGATCTAGCTGCCGGGCGAAACATAGCGCCGTATGGGGAAAAAGATGGAAGAAGGAGAGGGTGAAAGAAGTGGTGTCGACGTCAATTGATTCTCGGACTTTTGTATTCGGAAGTCTTCATGCATTTCTAAGCGTGCTAGCCGAAACAGGATGGGATGTAGGTCAGGTGAAACCAGATTAGATTAGATTAGATTAAATGAGGCTCAGCGGGCCCGTAAAAACGGGTACGGTTAAACCGTCGACAGTGAGCTGGCGCGCGCACGCTGCTGCGTCTCTCTGCAGCCGCCTGCAGTCACTGAGTAGGGCTTATGTATGTAAAAAAATTTGCGAAAAAAAACTATAAAAGGTACCTGTTTTTTGCGCAAAGAGTGCTCTACATTCACCTCTACATCTTCAACATCTCCAAGAATTTTTTGCATAATGTCTACTCTTCTTGCTGTTCCTCCCAACCTGGCCGAAATTCGTCAGCAATTATTTAATGCTGCCGAGCCTATTTTTATGAATGAAACTCAATGGGATGCATACTTCCCCTATATGGATAATGTTTGGTCCCTCCACAAAACCCTTGGCGAAACGCGGCAGGGTTTGACCACCTCCTACTATCACTGTCGGTTAGTTCGCAAAACCCACCAACCAAAACGGAAGCCGGAACCAACTAGTCCAGATCAGAAACGTTCAGATTGCCCACCCCCAAAACGGCAAATTAGGGAAGGTAGTGCCTGCCAAATGAAGCTTAAGGTCGTCAGATCTAAGCCTAATCAAAACGACCCTACTGTACCGATCTACACTATTACCCGACATAGTGACGCCAAGGAGTACAAGGAACACACCCACACACTACTTGAATTGGATGCACTAAAACGGGACTCAGCACTACGCGACATTGCTAAGGCTGAATCAAGTAAAGGCTATCATCACCTGCGGCGATCACCCATGCACTAAGAGGAATCGCGAGTGAAACGGGCCGGACCGATTTGGAAGCTGCAGGGGGACGTTACCTAATGCGGAAGGACATACAAAATGCAGGCATTGCATGGCGTCAGGCTAATCCGGATCCTCGCAACATTCACCCTACTACTAGCCTTGAAATAGACCTGTCAGAAGCCGGAGAATTTCTTAGTATGCAGCACTACCATTGGGAGCACATATCTAGTGGCAAACTAGGCAAAAATAGCGAACCAGTACAGGGGCTAGTATGGGGACACCCTTCACGATTGGCTGTATTGCAGCGCAGGGGGGTTTTAGTGCTTATGGACGCAACCCACAACACCAACATGAGAGGATGGCCCTTGTTCACCCTAATGGTCAAGGATGAACATGGTGCGTGGTGTGCCTGTGTGCATTTTTTAGCCTCAAATCAAACGGCTGAATTAATTTCCGGCGCACTAACCACAATCAAACAGTGGTGTCAGGGGTTACCACACCTGCGCTATTTTTTGACTGATGACAGCGCTGCCGAGCAATCTGCTGTCAAAAAAGCGTTCCCAGGTTTATTGGCAGGAGAACTAGAGGTCTCCCACTTTCTGTGCACAGTGCATTCCATGCGCACGCTGGATCGAAAATTAAAAGCAAAAAAATATGCAGCACCAAAGAAACACCTCCTCAGTGCTATGTTTGGGTGCACCACCAAGCCAGGATGCCTAGCAGAGATCCAAGCTGCATTAGAGGCCACTAGTGAGGTGGAAATGCGCACTTATATCGAAAAGGAATGGCTCCATACCAGTGACCAATGGGCTCTCTATGCTAGGCAGCATAGCCCTTTGCTCCTGCAGGTAACTACTACGAATCCAGTTGAAGCCTGGCATCGGCGCATTAAATACGGCACTAGCAAGGGTTCTAAATCCAAACACGGCTTTAAGGGGTGCTGTATCACCCTGCATGAGAAGGCTACCCAACTAGATACAGAAAGGGAAGCTGCTGCTTCCAAATGGAGAGGCAGTAACCTAAGTGGGACTGAGTAGTATCTGGATATGCGCCGCTTCCCAGTCCCCATTCAGAAGCTCCTGCTGGATCAGTTAAATGCCATGCACAAGAGGATTAGTGCCGGAAAAGCGCCACCTACACTAAGCGAAATGAGTTGTAGTTGCGGCTTTTTCAGGAAGTTCCTTCTTCCCTGCAAGCACATCTTCCACAGTAACTACTTGTTTAAGAGCATTACTAGCGAGGATTGGACTGCATGGGCCGAGATTTTTGAAGAGGGTGGGTACGAGGTCACATATGAGACAATGGGGACTGTGCACGTCCGGGATAGGGAGGAGGAAACCCATGGGGAGCGCACTAGGCAAAAGTTGGAGGTGGGTACTGTTCTGGAAGGGATTAGGGCGCGTTTTTTTGAGTTAGAGGAGGAAGTAAGGGAGCTGGAAGAGGAAGAGGCCCATGGTGTTATGACCAATTGGGTGCAGGGCCTGACTGAAAGCGGTCAGGAGCTTATGGCAACCACTTTCACTGAGCTTCTCCAGCTGGGTGAGGAGGAGGAGTAAGTAGGCACCCGTTTTTTTTTTCGTTTTTTTACGGGGGGATGGTTTCTGAGCCACAACCACTTTTTTTTTTTTTTTTGTCATTACCAATTTAATACAATTATGTCACCCACACCTGCGCTCTCTGTCGCGCGACGGCGTTCACGTGCCAGCTCACTGTCGACGGTTTAACCGTACCCTTAAAAACACGGAATAGTCACGTATCAAAGAGGCTCGGGGTAAGTTACTTTGATGTCACTCAGCTCAGACCAACACAATCTACATTCATTTTCATTTCACCTCTTCATATGGTTCCTCATGCTGACTACGTCCGCACCTAATAAGTAGATTTGGTATTAGTTTATCATGCTCGTGCACTCAAACATACCACCTCCAAACGGAGTCAAGATTGCGGTGAGTCTTCTTAGGGTTTGAATGGGGATACTACGATTCTTTACACAGGTATGTACTACCTGAAAAGTGGGGTACTTTTTTGACTGAGTAATCTCGTTTATCCTATAGAATGGTTGTCAAATTATCTGAGAAGCATTTGGAAAATTTGGGAACGGTTTCCTGATGGTTAGTAACTTCAAACTGTTGCAATCCGCTTTATAAAATACCCCATTTTTTCATGTAGTTAAAAATAGTGAGAAGTATACCTTGGATCTAATCATAAGAGGTCCTCACGATACTTGATTTTAGACTTGCAGTGAAATTTTGACTTTCACAATTGCAATGTCGAAACCATTAGGGGTAATCAAGGCCCGTTGAAAGGGTTGAGTTGAGAGATCTAGTGCACGCGCTTTTACTGGTTTAGGCAATAGTTTCTGGTTGAAAAAATTCCACCGACCTGTTTTGCCATATGAAAAGGTTTCAGCTGGCCCCACCACCAATCACGATGACCCTATCAACACTAATAAGGACAACGTGAAGATGGCGTAAAACTAATTTTTTCAACTCAACTCTTTCAACGGGCCTTGAGTACCCCTATTAGGCCAGTTGAAAGGTTGAGTTGAAGAATATAGTGCCCACGCTTTTACTGGTTTGGGCGATAGTTTCTAGTTGAAAAAAGCATATCGACATGCTTTGCTAGTTGAAATGGTTTTAATTGGTTTCACCACTAATCAGTGATGACCTTGCGGACGCTAAGAGAGACGGTGCAGAGATGGCGTAAAACTAATTTTTTCAACTCAACTCTTTCAATTGGCCTTGATTGTAGCGGCGTCCGAACCACTTCAGGAGTTGGTTCGCAGAACCGTTCTTCTAGTACAACTAACTCCAGTTCGGAAACGAGTTATAACGGAGCCGGCGAAACGGACTTGCATACCAATGCAGCAAACCTTCCGCGAGAATGATATCCTAATCGATGTCGTAGTTGTTCTACGCGCTTATCGCGTTTCGTTCAAGACGGAGATTGGCGTGCTGTGCGCCTATATCCCAGAAAATATAAAGTTGGTATTGCGAGCTGGTGAGTTCGTCAACCGGCCAGAATCCTAGCTTATACACCCGAATTGAGCAGTGCGATGATAAGCAATTGTTTTCCTATTCTCGCCATTTCGAATTTGCTGGATGGAGTCCTCAATGTACTGTTAGGTTTACTCCCGTGCTTCAGTGAAGCCTTTTCGGCGTCTGATTGCCCAAAAAGCTGTACCAGTGATCCCATCAGTGGAATCTTCATGATTGAACGTGAAGGGTCGCTATGAGTGCACACAACACATAGAAACTGGGCCAACAGGAAGTGCATGATTCAGCGTTGGAGAAATACATAAAAGACCCGGAATGACGTCGCACACGAGGAGGACAGGAGCCAATGCGTGGACTAGAGTTCTTCAAGAGGCGAAGGTGTACTGGTAGCAGCAGCGAACGGGTCAGTGGGAAGCGTGAACTTTGCATAAAGAACCCGCCAACGACAGTGAGTATCGTCTAATGCGAGGATGATTTATCACGACAATTACGACTAGAGATGGGAGCCGCATTAACGACGCCTTCTCAGTAGCCGGCAGTTCTGGGATCGGTCGTAGTCACGAAGCCGCAGTCTGGGAACGAAGCTGCAATTGTTGGTTTAATGTTTGGCGGAGGCGACCACTACCACCCTGATAACGGGAAACAAGGGTCATGAATTTGTTCGCTATTCGATTCAGAACGAGAGCTGTCAGCTAATTAACTTCAGCTCCACCGGACAGAAAGATTCAAATGAATGTACCAGCTAGTCTTAGTGAAAAGCAGGCGTCTGACAAGAGTAAATTGAATGTATGCTGGTATAATCATGCCGCATGTAGACCCACTTTCTCCCCTACCATAAAGATCTAGAGGGCTCCAGCCAGCAAGATCATGCCCAATTACTCCCTGATGGATTCCTGCTTATCGACTTCCGGGCTATCCGTATAAGGGCTGCCCCAAACTCAGATCAGCTTTCTTCGATCCCGAGGATGGAAGGTGCAACATTAATATTAGGGAGAGTTCGTACCGAATGATCTTGTCGACCGCCAAGATTAATTCACTCTCGCCGTCAACCTCCCAGTCGAGTTTCGCAAACCTGCCTTCGAAATACTTCTTTACCTCAATGTATTTCCTCTGTTTCCGGTCGGTGGTAGTCATGTTAGTGAAAATGCTATCCATGACCTCGAAGTCTGTCAAACGCTCCCGGTGCTTCGCTTTTACACCAGTGATGTCAACGCAATACAATATCAATGCCGTGAGACCGGCAGCAACCGCAGTTGCGAACGAACTTCCACTAGCTAGCTCCATGATCCCTTCTGCCGAACTGCCAGTGGAGCCCCGCACTGAACCGACACCAACACTGCCGCCCGGGAACACATATTGTGCCTGGCTACTGCCAGCACTATCGGCAGTGCCACTGTCCGTTGCTGCCCCGATGCAAAACACACCGTGGCCTTTGGCTGGATAGGGAAGATCGGTATCGTTGCCGCCCTGATCGTTGGCCGCGCCAAACATCAGGATCTTCTTATTGCGTGCTTCCTTTATTGCGTTATCCAGCGCCTCAATACCATCCTTGTTATTTTCGGTCTTTGCGATCGTCCAACTCATAGATATAATGCTAACCTTCTTCCGGATAGCCCATTTTATTGCCTAGCGCATATTTAAAGTGAGTGATCAGTCTCTCGGACAATTGCGGTGGTCATCTTACCTTCGCTGCAGAGTCAGCGGTTAGCTGTATCCTGTTTCCCTCTTGGGAATTGCCTTGGTTGAGTCTGGCAATGTAAAGTTCCGCCTTTGGACAGACTCGCCGAATGAGCAAGGCCATCAGTGTTCCATGGCCTCGCGAAGAGAAGTAGTAAGGCCCCACATTGCACGTTGTGCGGTTGGTGGGCGCAAAGAACGAGATACCTTCTTTGACGCTCTCGCGGAATTCAGGTCGCAGCATATCGATTCCATCGTCGAGCACGGCCACTTTGATACCCTTTCCTTGGTCGGTCTTTATGTTCCTGATAAATGTCGCGAATTTATCCATGTTTTTCAACCAGGCGTTAACGTTTCTCCACGACGCCAGAATTAGTGTGACTTGTCAGTGAGGGGCGGAGGGGATAGGGAGTTTCAAATCTCACTTTGATACTTTCTCTGCTTGGAACCAAGGCTGGCCTGCTGACTCTTTGTTGCCGGTGTAGTTTTCAATAGTAGCCTCGATAAGCACCGTACTAGGGAAGTGCTTCTCCATTCTTTGTTTAAATATTTTCACATACTCGCGGATTCTCAATTCGGATTCCAGACGCTGTTCATCAGTTAGCTACTATGAACTAGTTCTTGGTGTGTCTATTGAGCCTATACCTGACGGACGTAAACGCGGATTTCTTTCAGCTAAGCGGCGAGTATATCAGTATGGAGATGACAGATAGGCTGTAACAGTAAGGGTCCTGACCTTTTCCAACTTTTTGAGGCCATCTTCAGCAGACCAGCTTCGGAGAATAGCGTTGTTTCCACTGCAGTATAGGGTAATCTTCTCCGCATTTGGGGCAGCCTTAAGAAGCACTTCGCTACATAAATCTACCTTTTTCCAATCCCAATCCTCGATCCCGAAACGCTTAAGAGATTCGATGACTTCGTCGCTGTGAGGGGTGTCCTCATCATCATCCACGATGACCCTGATAATTTTCCTCACGCCTTTCTTCCAGAGCAGGTCGAAGATGAGTTTGAAAGCCGTGAGACCAATCCCAACCCGGCCGGAGGATCCATCGAACGATGAGGTGATGACATCATTTGCACGTCTCGATATCTTGCATCGGGGTATCCTGACATATTGCAGAATGTCTTCGAACTTTAGACCATTCACAAGTTTTTCTAAGTTGTCTTCAGCAACTGCGAAGTCTGAAGTTGAAATCTCGGTGAGATCGAGGTGGATTTCGTATTCTGTAAAATGAAGTTCAGCTCTTGACTTTGGTCTGGACATGAGTCTCGGCTGCACTTGCCTTGCGAGTCACCGTGTAGGTACTTTATAGTCTCGTCGCGGTTGTCGAGGTGCATGTACTTGTCCTTTAAGAGCATGGCAACCGGATCGTCTTGCAGAGGCACTTTTCGGCAGTCTTCTTGCTTCTTATTTAGTTTCTTATCGTCACATTCTTGGAATGTTGCGACTCGGTGTTGATATGGGGACAGCGACTTCTTGTTCGTTTCCTTTAGAGGGTCGGGGCACTTGCAATCGTTCTTGCCTTTGAGCTCATCGGGGCACTTGCAATTGCTCAGCATGACTCCAATAAGTTCTTTCATTCGCTCCTTCGACACGGATTTTTCGTTGCACATGTACTCGTACTCGACAGCACGATGCAACACCGTATTTCCTTCCTTGTCGTCTTTGAGCATCACCGTATCTCTATCGAGATGGCGCAAGAGTTTCAGACAATTGTCGTTGCCCTTGATCATCGGCAGCAATTGGTGAACAAGGCCCGGTTCCTTCCTTAGAAGTTTTGATGTTTCCGCCGGGAATTCCCCCGCGAAAAAGTTGACGAAATACAAGTTTGCTTGCTGGATTTCCTTTTGCCTCAACAACGGCTTCTCATTGACTCGCCGAGGCTCTGGCTGCTGACCAGACAAAACTTCCTCCTTGATTCCCTTCTTATCGCTTTCCTGGGGTTTTCTATTGGCTCGCTGGATAGCCCAACTCAGAACCGTCATGCCGCTTTCGTCTTCCTCGTTGTAAAGTTCCGGATATCGTTCCATAAGCCATCTGAACAAATCGCGACGTTTTGTCATGGCGCTCTGTGATTTTGCCGTGAGTATTGTGTGCAGGAGCGTTCGCCCGTCATTTCCAGGTTTGTTCAAGCTATTAGTGGCCTTTTTGTCGCATTTGTTTATTACTGCCAGGACTGCATCTTTCGCATCTTTTGGGTCCACATTCTCCTCCAGCAGTTTCCATCCCTTCCCATCAAACAACTTTAAAATTTCCTTGTGGTAATCCGTAATGGTGTCCTCGTCATCTTTCTCTGAGCCACTCTGGTTGTCCCCGGTGCTCGTATCTTTGTCTCCAGAATCTGATATTATTGTCAGGCGTGAGACTTAGCGCTTTCGCCACCAAATCATAACTAGAAAGCACAGTGAGAGAACTGCCTAACTCACCTTGAGACTCGGAATGCGCCCTTAACGTTGAGCGTCTCGGGAGGAGTTGTGGTGGGCCAAACCTGAATTCATCTATGTCCGGTATCGATTGCTCCAGATCTGGATGTGTCCGGGACCCAGCTACGGCCATCGTGAGTAGCTACGGCTCAAAATGAGGGAACACTTCAGTGAGATAGTTGGAGTCAGGGTACCCTTTTCTTAAGTCTGCTGGTCTGAGGCTGTAGTTTCCACCAGCAGCCTTCATGTTTATTTTTTCCTGACCCCGCACATATAGCGCTTGTGCGATCCTGCCACCCCTCGCTTTTCCAACTGACTGCATACGCGCCCACAAAAATCCTAGATCGTGAACTCAGAGGGTGTGCTCAGTCGGGCATACTTCCATATTGTTGGGACTGTGCACTCTGGCCCGGCAATTGTGCGAGAGGCAGACAGCTTTTAGATTTAGTATAGCGGTAGGAATGATATTTTCTTTCTTTCCTTCCTTCTATTTATTTATCTATCTATCTATCTATTCTATCTAATCTTCTAAAATATATAAGTAGATAATTGAAGCCTGGAATGGTTCTGGTTGGCAAACATTTAACCTATTTGACATTCCCTCTATATACTCTATTACAGCAATTCTTGCATAGACACGCTATTGATCTGATGTATAAAGTATGATACCTATCATAGGCAGAATTGTGAGGGTTGGAGGTCATGCAAACTCTCTATTCTCTCAAATTTTGCAAGCTCGGTCCGACATATGAAGTTCCCATCACCTCCTGAAAATGACTTGCATACTGCTTTGAGCTGACGAATATTAAGTAATGTATCAGTGACTCGCTTTTTCTCCTATAACTGACAGGCCTCAGTGCAGTACAGAGCATCATGATGGTAAAGACGCCACACACCACAAGGAAGAGGTGCGAGGCCCGGAGGCCGCGCAGCCTCGAGCACTGGAGCCTCGTGGCAATTGGGCCATTAACTGACTTTGAAGGCGCGGTTGATCTACCATGCTTCTTCATTCAGGTAAATTGTTAACTTCTTCCACTCATGCACCCCCACTCCGTTGTCATCCGCCAGACCGGCTGTTGGCCGGCACATTTCTTGTTTAAGGATAAAGCTCTAAAAGCACAACTCCCTATCTCCAGCCAGGATGTTTCGTTAGTCGATTGATTCACGGAATGCTTGCTGACGGTGCCTAAAGCCCCATATTTTCACACATGACAAGATATCGATTTTACTATTTGCGTGGCACGCCATCGCTGGACACCATTATGCTTGATACTTAAAACGACGGAGACTGTAGACAGCCAAACTGACAAAATATAAAGAAACATTCTCCTCGTATGCTGGTGTCTGTGGTAATATTTGTCTATGCATCGATCATCAGTGCCCCTCACTATGTCTGAAGCTTCTCAATTCGTCATTCCTATCTTCCCTGTAGGAGATGACGATTCGGCATTTCGTCTCAGAAACACACCGGGTGGCGAAATGCAGCGCCCACATGTGATCCAGTACGGCACCGACCTCGCAGTTCATGCGGATATCTTCAACATCAAACATGGAACGTTCACGCCCGGTGGGGACCCGGCAACTCTTATAGTGATCGACTTTCAATTTGTCGGTTCCGAATCCCACGGCCGGAGAATTCGCAAGGCTCTCATCGATGTTAGATTCGCGCCTTGGGATCAGCCTGTCGGAAGTGAGAACGACCCCGAAGTGTCGAGCATCGCCCCGTTTGGGTTCTTTGCCTGGAATCCATTAACTGGGGAGGAAGAAAAGAAGCTCTCGTTCAATGTATCAGCAAGTACCGGTGGACTGGGGAACTTCGGGATTGGCTTGGGTTGGGAAACGACAAAAAAGGTGAAGAAGGAGAAACGAACAACTTTATTTGGCACTATGAGGATCGAAGGTGAACGAGACTACGGCGCCCAAAACACGGCGAAGTGGACGGTCAGTGAAAATGAAATAGAAAGCCACGGTATACCAAGTCATCTTCGGACGGCCATTCTTGTGAAGCCCAAGGGTAAAGAGAAATTCCGGGCTGTAATCGAGGTCGATGCCGAAGTTGATATCCTCTATGGAGCGAAAAAGCGCATCGACAAATTCTTTGGGAAGCACGTCGTCGATCCGGTGTATTTTGATGCGGAGGGTAAAAGGAAACCTTTTGGACCGGAAATCGCGGACATCGACACGACAAACCTCTCAAAGTGTGATTTAAAAGCGACTGGCTCTCAGCTGGTAAGTCTGCACACTTCCCCCCAGAACTGGTTGCTCGTGGTTGTTGAGCCTTGATTTGATAATATGGGATAGCCGACGGCCAGTTGAAGGTGACGTACTCTAGCTCGTAGGGACCGGGGTAGCGGGATGGGTACAGGGCTGGAGGGGTGGAAATGGTGGGGGCGGATCAGTGCGATACCTTCTAAGTTTGTATTTCTTAGTGGCTTACGAACCGAACCAGGGCATTATTGCCCAACCAGAGGAAATCGCGTTCGAATTGTTTGATCCCTGCAGAGGACCAGGTGGGGTTTTCGTAAAATAAGACATGGCAAGGCGTATCTGTGCAGGGTGCTGTTCTTTCATCAAAGCTGAACGCTGCCCGCTTGTCTTGCTCTGTCATCAGTTCTACTTGGGGTTGCAGCGTCCCAAATCATCGGCACAATACTGCAGTTGAACCTCCCTTAACCACACGCGACCCATTCCAATAAGCCGAGTAGCAGTCATGCCCGAAAGTGAAGATATCGGATTGCATGTGCTGGCCCCAGAAGAAAATCCAGGAGAACAAGTGGTTTCTTTTAATGTGGAGTAAGTAAAACTGTCTCTCGCGTTTGATGGGGAAGCAAGGCCAACGCTGCCAGCATTGTGGCGGTTCATGGCATCAACGGTCATCGAACGAAATCATGGGCTCCCGGGAACGTCGAAACGTCTCAAAAGACATGGTTGGAGGACATCGTGGCCGCTCGCATTCCAAAGGCTCGGGTAATGACCTATGGTTATGACTCGGGTGCTACAACGGCTGGGGATTTGATGTCTGCCTCTGGTCTTCGAAAGGTTGCCTTTGAACTACTGAATGCACTATGCGCAAAGAGGGCGGGCAAGGTAGCCAAATAGTCCCATTGCATCGCTAAGTTAATTAGTCTGATGTCCATTAGAACAACCTACCTCTGATTTTTCTCTGCCACAGTCTCGGAGGCTTAATAGTCAAGGAAGTATGCATTGGAGGCAGAATCGTAGGCCATCAGTCGACTAATTTCCTGTCAGCTGATGTGTATTGCAAATGACGATAGTTCCTACTTCTCCATTGCAGCACGAACAGAGCACCTGGTAAAGCGTTAATCAAATATGGAAGATTGTCTCTAATAAGTGCCAGATTTTCTTTGGGACGCCACACCAAAGCACAGTTTCATCTTCGTGGGACGCATTGCTGTTCGATATTGCTCTGGCTTGCACGGAAGGAGCTCCACACGACCGAAGGAGGATACTGACCTCGATTATACAAATTGGACCAGCTGCCCTGATAGAGGTTTCAAAACGGTTCTCGAACTTACCATGGCACTACAAGATTCTCAGCTTTTATGAAGAGAAAGCCAGTCAGTCAGTAGGTTTGGTGGTTCGTCACCCCTTTTGTTATATTTCTGTCTGCAATGGATCCAAAACTTGACGATTGCTCTTTTGGGTTTGATGGGTTAGGTCGTCGAGAAATCATCTGCTATACTTGAGTTACTACAGGAGGAAGCAATTGGGCGTGAGGAAGACCACTTGAGAATTTGCCAGTTCCCGGTGGGTGCAGATAGTCGTGAGCAACACATCAACATTATATGCGAAAGGATTGAGAACACGGCGGCTATTTCCGCAAAGGGTCAGCGACCATCCACTCCCTAATTCTTGCGAGTTCCTTAACTTACACCATTCTGACTCCAGGCGCTTATGACGAATACATCCAGTGTCGCAGGCAATTTCATTTGCTCTACCCAGAGGTTTGTCTTCATGATACGCCGCAACCGTATCCTGGTACCCTAGACTGGCTAGAGCGCCACGAAAACTATCGCCTGTGGTTAGATTGTCGATCATCCGCAGTGCTCCATATCCATGGAAGCACAGGGTGCGGCAAATCGGTTTTATCGACATATTTAGCCAGGAAGCTGCGGAGAAAAGTGCCAGGTATCGAACTAGTAGCTGTGATCTCATACTCTTTCGACCGAGCAGACAATCGCCGAGATTCCCTTCGATCCTTACTCCTATCGTTTATCCAACAACTGTTGGGCCAAGGACAATCTGTTTATGATCATGTCAAGAATATTTACAAGTCGATGGAAGAGCGGTCGAACTGGACTACTGTGGACCTTTGGGCTCTCTTCCGGTCGATAATCTCTTACCATCGAAAGAAGCCAATTGTATGCATCGTGGATGCCGTCGATCAGTGCGAGCATGCGAGGATAGAACTCCTGAGCAATATCGCTAGGCTTCAACAGCAAACAGAAGCACCTTTCAAATTTGTGATCACAAGTCAAGCAGAAAATATCTGTTCGCGACTGAATTCCCTCTTCGTCATAAACTTGGACGGCGAAGAACATTCGAAGGCTAAAAGTCTGGCAATGAACGACCGACTGAGCGCGCTTCTGGACACATCCTCAAGCATCGAAAGAGCAGTGGCACAGCTTTCTAGTGCAAGCTTCCTCGAGGCTGACATGACGTTGACTAGCGTTGAGCAGTCGATATCTACGGCGACCCCAGCATCAATAAGAATAGATCCGGTATTAGGATTACAGCCCCAACCACTTAGCTTATCAGACATATGCGAGTTGCAAATTTGCCAGATTCTCGCACTGCCGGATCAGAAATGGGCTTCCAAGGCTCTTTCTTGGCTTCTTTTCTCCGTTCGCCCTTTAACCGTAGATCAGCTTGCGGTAGCTGTTGCACTAGACTGCGGAGCGGACACGATCGTCGAAATTCAGAAGTTTCCAGATCTGCGATCCCACGACTCCGCGGAGGTTCTTCGGCATAACCTGGGAGCACTCATCAGAATCGAAGACAACGAAGTCCACTTCGCCCACCACTCTGTGCGAGACTTCCTTACACGTCAGGAAAATCGGAGTAGGGATTCAGCCCTCGACTTTGAAGATTCCAGCGAATGGCACTCCCATCTCGCAAAAGTTTGTCTCAGATATCTTTGCCTCGAAGATCTCAAAGATGCCACATCCTTTTCCGAGCCACAAGTCCACTTACTGGCTTTAACCCCTGGATGCTACGCGTTTTTAAAGTATGCGGCATATTACTGGCCCCAGCACTTTCGGGAAGCTTTTGGCGATGATGTTCTCCTCGCCGACGCAAAACTTCTCACGAGCACTCTACAATTTCTCGAGGATAAGAACCAAGTACGGCGATGGTTTGAACTCTATAACCTTCCGGAAACCCGTTTTCGCAACTCTCTTGCCGATACACAGGACTCCCGTATCCAAGATTTTGATGGCAAAAACTCGGTCAACGAGATGAGCACTGTTCCTAATTCTCCCTTACTCATCGCCTCTCAGTTAGGACTTGCCAGAGCTCTCACGGACATCCTGCACACCGGGAATTACAATACCAGTCATAAGACAGAGGCACTCGAAACCGCAGCAGCAGCTGGATATGCAGAGGCAGTAGAAGCGATCATGGAAGCTGGAGGCATGGAGCAGCACAGCTTTTCAGCGTTGAAGAAGGCCTGCTCAAAAGGACATATGGCGGTATTGAAGAAGCTACTCAACTACCAGCCTGATGATCAGAATAATTTGAATGAGTGCCTGTGCACAGCGGCTAAGAACGGCCATGCAGATGTGGTTTCTACCCTCATTGAATCGAATCCAAAATTAGAAGGTTGCGAACCACTTGTTCTGTCTGCCAAAAACGGATATGAATCGGTCATTCTCGTGCTTCTCGAACTAAAGGCAGATAAGTCAGATACCTGGAAAGATGCATGTAGTAGGGCATTGGGGGGGGCTGCAGAGAATGGGCACCTTGCCGCAGTACAGACCCTTCTTTCGGACGTTTCCAGTGGGCTAAACGCCAGCGACAAAAAGCCGTCTGATAGACTAGTGAATACGCGCACTGGGTACAACGAACTCACTCCGCTGCACTGGGCGGCCACGCGCGGGCATGCTTCAATAGTCAAGGAATTGTTGAGAAAGGAAGCAGACGTCAACGCCAAGGATTGGTCAGGCCGAACGGCGTTGCATAGAGCAGCACTCGAAGGTCACACTCTGGTCGTCACTGAGCTTCTTGACATGCGAGCCAATGTTTCGCCGACAGATAAATACACTCAGTTCACTCCTCTTCACTTCGCCGCTTACAATGGTTACCTTGAAGTAGTAACTGAGTTACTTGATCGAGGAGGAGCTGACCCCGATGTTTCCAACCATAACAGATGCAGGCCCCTGCATCTTGCTGCACAGAATGGACACAATGCCGTCGTTCGAAAGTTGCTAGAGAGTGGCGTTGACGAGGACCCTGCCATCGAGGACTCAAAGACGACACCATTACACCTGGCTTGTCTTCGAAGCCACGCGCAGGTTGTGCAGAGCCTGCTAGAGTATGGTGCGGATACCACAAGAAAGATTAAGGGAGCGCCTAGGGATGGGTACAGTCCATTACATCTTGCAGTGGGAAATGTTGAAATAACTAGAATGCTTTTGGAAGCCGGGGCACAAGTTTTAGCGGTCGACGAGGACGGAAATACGCCAATGCATCTTGCTGTAAAGGCTGGCACGAAAGATGTTTCAAACCTCCTGGAGCGACACACCGGCTATTCTTCTATGTCGAAGTTCAATAAAGCTGGGCTCACTGCATTGCATATTGCCCTAGAGGGAGGCTTCGAAGAAATTGGAACGTTCCTCGTCAATGGCGGCGCAGATGTGAATGCAATAGATGAGAATAGGAAGCCAGTGTTGTTTTGGTTCGGAGGCTGTGGAGATGAAAAGGCAATAAAATTCCTACTAGACCACAGTGCCAACAAAAACAGTACAGACCAGTTTGGAAGATCACCTCTAGACGTTACACTATGGCTTTCTTCCCGGGCCTTACTGTTGGATGACTCCCAGCCAACTCCTCCCGACGAGAAGTCTGGACTGAAATGCCGGCTTTTGGATGAGACGAGGAACGTGAATCGTAGATGTACCTGCAAAATTTGCTCTCAAAGTCTCCAAGGAAAATTCTATTTCCGTATGTTTGCAACCGTGTTCCATCGTCCCATGCAGTTCGACTGATAGGCTTAGATTGCTGCGAATGCTTCAATGACAGCTTTGATGTCTGCTTGGACTGCTTCAACAACGGAAAGCGGTGTGAGGTGCAAGACCATAGGCTAAAAAAGCGCTTTTTCGGAGATGGCCATATATCGTGTGAGGAATTTTCATCATGGGTTGGGGTGCTGAAGCTGCCATTACTTGCGGCTGCAGCCGCTGGCTCCGAGGAAACTGTGGGAGTTCTCCTGGATAGAGGCACAAGTATTTCCATTACCGACGAGAATGGTCGTACGGCTTTGCATTTTGCCGCGGAAGCCGGATCCGAAGGAGTTGTGAAGATTCTCATACAACGGGGTGCTGACAAAGACGCTGTGGACAAAGACGGATGCACAGCTCTGCACGTTGCTTCAAAAGCCGGTCTTACAAATGTTATAAAGCTTCTTTTGGAAAGCGGAGCGGATATGTGGAAACTCAATAAGGATGGGCAGTCAGCATTATGTCTCGCTTCGACCTCACGCTCTGAAGGTATTAAAGAGCTCCTTCTCGACCACGCCGGGCTTTCGAAAGCCGACGAAAACGGCTGTACACCATTGCACCGGTACGCCATTTCCGGGGCTGCGGGCTCTCTGGAGGCTATTCTCAAACATGGCGCAGATACCTCAGCAGTCGACAAATCCGGACGCTCCGCACTATTTCTGGCCGCCAGCGCCGGGACTGGGGCCTGTGTGGAGGTTCTACTAAATCATGGCTTGGACAAAGATCACCGAGACAGCTTTGGCAGAGTTGCTCTTGATGTGGCGTTGGAGCTGAAAGTGCGAGTTTTGCTGAAACCTGACGACGAAATTTCAGACCAAGAGGCTGTGTTTAGTTGCAATACTATCACCTTCAGGGAGTGCAATGGCATCAAGAAAAACTATTCCCTCGGGAATTGGAGATGTGACGAATGCTCGAAGACCATTCTCAATGAATTCTTCTACCGTAAGCTACCAAGCGATTGAAGGAACCCTCTGGTGTTGGACCATACTAATAGATACAGATTGTTGCAGATGCAGAGGGGATAATTACGACATATGCACTGACTGCTTCGCCGTGAAAGATGGCTGCAAAGGGGTGGATCACGGTTCATTGAAGGTCAGGTTTTGGGGAGACGGTATGCTTTCCTTGTCAGAGCTTTCACTATGGGTTGGACAATTGAAGCTCCCGATTGCGGATGAGTGATGATTTGGCGAGGCGATAACCCATATCCAGTGATCAGTAAGACGCCCGAATTCCAGAGGCGTACTTAAACTAACGGACAATCTCTTTTAAACCGTTCATTTTGGTTCTTTCTTTCTGTCTTGTCGTTATTTGTGAATTTAAGATATTTTGAATTTATATCTATGAATATTTACTGTGTTCATCATGTGGAAATAAAGCTTTATCGCCAGCATAATTTCTTGGGTGTTTCGGTGATCACTCTCGAAAGCAGGTTTCTTAAAGAGGGTGGAGATGGTATGGAATCAACGCTTGCGTGGCGTATGCTATATTATAGACTAAGCACATTGTTCTAAATTCGGATGTAAAAAAGTGAGGAGAATAGACGAGGGGTACTAGGCAGCTTTCGGCGTAGAGCCTTTATTTCAATCTCCAATACCAAACCAATTTCAACCTCCAACATGGGATGCGATGAATCGAGAGTCACCACCAGCACTGCAGTCGCCACCGAATGGGCGCCTTACAGTTTCTGCGATGCAAATATTGACTGGGAGGGTGAGGGAAGGCTGCCCTTCGCTTTGTTGATATTAAACCAGCGTATCTCAAACAAAGTGCTGTTTAATGCTCTGTGGAAGAATTGTAAGTATCTTCATTTTCGCAATTTTCTACAAGCTAACAGAGGTAATAGCGGCTTTACAGGTTTGCGCGGACGGTGGTGCAAATCGTTTGTACGATTCCTTAAGCCCAGACGAGAGAGGGAAATTTGTACAATTATCTACACTACGAACTTAGCAGGATGTAACTAATAGTGACTAGCTCCCAGATTGCATCATTGGTGATCTCGATTCGCTTCGGGACAATGTCAGAGGCTTCTATGAGTCTCAAGGCATCAAAATCATCAAGGACCCCGATCAGGACTCGACCGACTTCGGAAAATGCATGAACTACATTGCTACCCACGATCCTCCAGACTCCTTTGTCACTGCCCCGAACATAAATGCCTCACTTTCTGCAAAGCCCACCAGAATTGAGAACCCAAAGATGACAGTCGTTGCTCTTGGAGGATTCGGCGGTAGGGTAGACCAGAGCTTCCATTCCGTGAGCATTCGCGTGTCGGGATCTCGTCATGGTGGGATGTTAATGGCTATTCCAGGTTCACGCTCTCTATGTCGCTCAGCAGGGTCCTGGACTGCTCCGCCAGATCTATCTAGTCAGTGAGGAAAACATCACATTTTTGCTTGCGCCAGGTTTCAATATATTGCATACCCCTCGATCAGTTTTGGGACCGTGCTGTGGTATTATTCCCGTCGGATGTGCTTCGACGATTTCTACGGCTGGGTTTGAGTGGAACCTAACCGATGCCGAAACAAAGTTTGGAGGCTTGGTCAGTACAAGCAACCATACCGTTGAAGATGTTGTGAACGTCGAGACCACGGAACAGATTTTGTTTACCATAGAGTTTCGAAAGGACCATGAATAAAGACGTTTGGGGGGAGCTGTGAAAGGTCACCTCCGGAGTGTAAGCCGTAAAAATTAGAAGTTGTATGCGTAATAAAAGCGTGTGTGGTTTGTCTGGCTCCGGTTGTGGAGTGTTTCGTCGCCCAGGGTTAGGTGTGTGCGCGTTCGGGGAACTTCGTCGGCATCTCGTTGTGTGAACATCGACGGCAAGAATGTTAGAAAGTACCGTTTTTGACGGCCCGCTCCCATTCGGCATAGACACACTAACGGCTTACCGCTCGATATTCGCATTGGCCATTTTATCCATCAGCCCTTCAGACGCCAGAGCACATGGGGTTCTGGTTACGGAGGTAAACCTCGGCTCACCGATAACCGATTCCACAGCATAAAAACAACTGCTCTTCGCGCGCAATCTCACACAAACCAACCATAAGCCGGTCTTCTTCTCACCATCCATAGCCATGTCAACACAACGTCTCTCCAACATTCTAGGCCATTTAACAAGTAGCGCCACCAACATCAATACTGTGTAAGCAAGCAGCTTCCCACTGCTCACCTTTTGAAGGAAGCTCACAAATCCCACCAGGACCTCAAAAAATGCCAACGATGTCGTCTTGACCGCTGCAGTACGGTCGCCTTTAACCAAAGCGTTCAAGGTATGTCTTTCCACTACAAATTCTCTCCTGGACTTGGTTGATATACCCCTAGGGCGGTCTCAAAGACACTCCCGTCGACCTCATGCTGCTACAGATCTTCCAGCACCTCCTCAAAAGATCTAACATCGACCCAGCGCTTGTTGAGGACATCTGCGTCGGCAATGTCAACGAGACAGGGGTACCCTACAAAGCACGCGCGGCATCCCTAGCCGCTGGCTTCCCCAACACAACATCAGTCTACTCTACGAACCGCTTCTGCTCCTCAGGTCTCGTCGCCATCCACAACATTGCAAACCAGATTGTGGCGGGTTCGATTGATATCGGTATTGCCGCCGGTATCGAGATGATGAGCATCAATGTAGATAAGCAAGGCGCTACATTCTCTGAGGTGATAACGACCTTGAATCAGGATGCGGCCGATTGCCAGATGGTTATGGGACAGACGTCGGAGAATGTTGGACACGACTTCAACGTTATGCGCGAGAAGCAGGATCGATACGCGGCGGAGTCATTCCAGCGCGCAGAGAGAGCGCAGAAGGCGGGTTTGTTTGATGAAGAGATTGTGCCCATCATCACAAAGTGGAAGGACCCCAAGACTGGGGAGGAGAAGGAGGTGACGGTGACGAGGGACGATGGTATCCGGTACGGAACTACATACGAGGCGCTCAGCAAGATCCGCCCGGCGTTCACGCAGTGGGGTGACAAGAGTACCGGTGGAAACTCGAGTCAGGTTACAGATGGCGCTGCTGCCGTGCTACTGATGAAACGCTCGACAGCCGAGAAGCTGGGACAGCCAATTTTGGCGAAGTTTGTGGGCGCTGCGGTTGCCGGGTTGGCACCGAGGTCTGTTCACCTCCATCGCACCCCCCCCTAATCTCCATTTAGGCTAACTCTAACTAGGATTATGGGAATTGGCCCCTCTATAGCTGTCCCTAAGCTCCTCAACAAACACGGCCTGGCGGTTAGCGACATCGATGTGTTTGAGATTAATGAGGCTTTCGCCAGTATGGCGGTGTATTGCGTCGAAAAGCTCGGAATCGACCCAGCAAAGGTTAACCCCCGAGGAGGAGCCATTGCTTTGGGACATCCTTTGGGAGCCACTGGGACTCGACAGGTTGTCACAGGTTTGGCAGAGATGAGACGGCAGAAGAAGAAGCTGCTGGTCACAACTATGTGTATTGGTACCGGCATGGGAATGGCGGGGTTGTGGGTGAATGAGGTTTTGTAGATGGAGTGTACATAGCGTTATTAGAGTTTTATGATTATCATATAAAACAAACCGATGGTTCTTTTGTTACTAACACGGACCATTAATAATACGGGTCAGTTTTTCTCTATTCAATAATGATGTGATAGCTCTTACTCTACTTTATGTCTAGAAGAAAAACTGTCCCAAGTGATGCAGCATGATGACAATCACTAACGGGTCACTCGTGGCTAGTTTTGAAAGCAATCATTTAACAAAAGACCTAGTTTCAGCCACTGTTAAGGGTAGGCCCCGGACTAGACAGACAGCGCCGGCACAACCAGGTAGACCGACGTGGGCTTACACAGGCTTCTCTGTAGGGGTTTGGCCTCGTCCAACCCAACCCAAAACTGTCTAGCCAGTATGATTGGTACCTTCTGAGAGCAAAGAATAGGTTTCGGACCTTGGTGTTTACAGCACCGACCTTGGGTTTTGGACTCTGGTGTTTATAGCACCTGCGCCCGCTAAACTAGACACCATTTCTTATTTTGGAAGGGTTTAGCCTGTCTGTGGCAGCAGTGATTGATGACGAGAAATTTTTTTGCCTTGCCATCCAAGCCATACGGGTGACACTCACAAACTGTTCCTGCAGGATAAAAGAGAGCAAAGGTTTCAAACCTTAGTGTTTACTTAGGGTTTCGAACCCAGTATTTACAGTACCACTACCAGATAAGCTAGGTATCAGTTCTTATTTACTGGAAGGCTCGGGATCCAACATGGGCCCAACATTCAACCCGACCAGCTCAACGGTATCAATCAGTTGTACCTTACTATCTAGTGTATGTACAGTTTCGCCCCCTCCCCAATCTTCCGTTCTTCACACCCAGTCGCACCCACATATCAAGGGTTGAATTCGGCGATCTCAAGAAGTACTCGAGGACTTGGCAGGTGTAGGCTTGGGACTTCGGGTCTAGGGATTCGTGTATCTAGGAGAGAGGGGTGGTTGGCAGCTCGCAAGCTGAACGGTGATAATGGTTGCGGGCTTGTGAAGTACGCACTTAACCCTTAATTCGTGACGAATTTAGTTGAGAGTGTAACTGTATTTCTGCGAAGCTGCTGGGCATAAGGTGGGCTGGTGTAAAGAAGCAAAGATTCTTGTATGTAATCGCGTCTAGCAGTACAGGTATTGATATCTGAGAGCTGGCTTTTTGCCTAAATGCTTCCCGGTTAACATTCGGTACTACGACTATGCCGAATATCCCTACCATCTCAATCTAGTTTTCTAGACGTATTCGAGTGCGGTCTCAAGCCTGAGAAAGAAAAACGCGAGTGATGGTACATGACAGCCTCAACCAAATCAATTCCATCCACGGTCTAATCAAGCAAGTATCAATCAAGTATAGGTATCAGATTATCGGCCCCAGCTAAAAAGCGATGACACCCCACATTATATCTATATCGGGAGTTGGCCACTTCCTCTTGCCACCCATCACCGAGTGACCACAAATGATCACCAGCATACCGCCAACAACCGGTAGACTGCGGTATTCAAGTTTCTAACTCAGGCATCCAGCCAGCTTGGGGAACGCGCGGTATCACACACCAACATCAATCTCACCGCCCCCTTCCAACCTCAAACATGCCATGGGCCACTTCGTATCGAGAATTTTGCACTCACTCGCACCTGCAGTACCGTACATAAAAAGTACGGCCGAGTTTTAGAAGTATCCAAGTGTTGCAATGGAAATAAATTATGTGAGACACTGGGGGGCCACTAGACGCAACACGCCGGGCGGGGTTGACTCGTCCGTCGGAGACGGAGATGTGAACGATTCTGTTCTCTCTCTCGGTTATCTACTATCTTAGCCTACCGGTACCTAGCTCTACCTGCCCACTTAGCGCGGTGTGTCCGTCACCGAAGTGAAGGAAGCAAGGAGGTGAGGTAAATAATACGTAGAAGAGGGGGTACAAAAGAAGGCTTGTGCTTGAGGCGACGCTAAACGGATTTTGAGGCGTTCGCCGTCCGCGCCCCCGAGTGATTGCCACTGATCCGCGCAATTGTTCGCAATGCCCGAACATAATGCATACTCAAAGAAAAGTGTACATATATATTATAAGCGGTGTAGCCCTCCCGCGAAAGATGTGGCAATGGGCTAACGCCTTATTCAAACTCCTCCTTTGCCTTGGAGACAAATTGGGCGGGGGAGCAGCAGCAAGTGTCGATGATCCAACTGAAGTCTTGTTTGCAGTGGCGGTATGTAGTTGGGATAGAATCAAAGCTGAAAAAGTAGATCAACCATGTTCTCGCTGAATTACTGACACTGGGTTGGAGCGGAGACCGTTCCGGTAAATTGTCCGCTGCTCCAACTAATCCAGCGCATATTACTGCATACCCGCTGTCAAAGATGGTTTCTATTTGTCTGGAGGAACTGCAGCAAAACCTGGGCATTTAACGGGAGTGGCGGTCGCTGGACGTTTGATCTGATCGGGTCGTACGGCCTAATGGACGATACGAAGCCAAACGAGTTCCGTTTGGTGGAAACTCCCATTAGATATCACACAAATGTGCTCACCCACCGAGCATTGGCGTCGACATGATTCCTACCCAGCGCGCGCGAAGCCCGGAGCTCCATCACTTTTTCAAAACTCTTGCATGGGGCAGTATGCAAGAGTTTTGGGCGTCAGTGTGTATAATTCCCCTGGTTGCATTCGAAATGGGTGTGAGGGTATACGTCCAATTTGATACCGATCTCTTTCCAGTATCGTGATATGACCGCAGTGATACACGTACCGCGCCATTGCTGGGTACGGAGACTCCGGATCATCACCCCACGATTCAAGTATAGAACCTCTTCTATCAGTTATCATGCAAAGACTCTACAGGTGGGTGCTCTAGAAGCACATATATTCCCATCGAATCATCGTCCACAGCTCCAATAGCTGTCAGATTAAGTACAAGAGCGGGGATAACTGAGTCGCTCAGGGGAGGCATGTGCATGTCTCTCCTATAGCGTCAAATCCTCCGGTCCACAGCGCTGGTTGGCTGGTACCCCTCCTACCATGTTCTTCATTAGACAATGTCGTTATCAATAAAGAACAAAGTCCATGTATTTTCGTGATTGCAGTTGTTGGATGAGCTGGCCGCCTAGTGGAACCAGCATTGATTCAAAGTGCCGAATTTAAGTGTCATCTTTCGAACGACGACGAGACCACCACCCAAAGCAGATGGTGGGGCTTGTGATCTTGTGGCAGAAACCATATGGAGCAATACCAGCAGCAGCCCAAAACGCTATCCAGACTTAACTCATGCAGCTCGATTTTCAGTTTTAGGGCTTGCTGCTACATCTGACAAGGTCATAAGATCAGGAATTCCTTAGCATCCTCTAGAATGGCAGAACTTGTAATCTGCGGGCTATGGAGATCGATAATACCGCCGAGCTACCAAGCAAATCCTCACATTGTCCGTATGAAGTGGTATCTTTTTGTTAAAGATGATGCAGAGACTTATTGACCACCCAATAAGCTGGGATGTTCCAAGTACCCAGCCCCGGTGAAAAAGTACACGTAGTTCCCCGCTAACTAGAGGAAATCACCCGTGAGACACACATGAGCACGATGTCTTGAACCGGCGCTTGAAACATGAAGTTGATGAGGTGTAGAGCCTCAAAGTAATGAGGAATCTGCCGCAAAAACCAATGCATAGAAGAAGCGGATTTTTCGATTATTGCTCAGACGGAAAGAGGGCGGGTGAGGTTAATACCGGTTTTTTGTCGCCAGGTTGCAGATTTTGCAAAGCCTCCAAACTACATGTAACAAGTTTTGCAAAGAAAGATGCAAGTCTAGAGTTCGTTTGTTCAAACCTCAGTGGTTGTTTCCTTATTTTTTTATCTCGTCCTTAAAGAAGTCGACTGGTCGTCACGCTGTGCATCAACTGGGAAATAGAGGCTGAGCTATCGCGTTGGTGCTACACCCACACGAACTTTTGTCGCATGGTTCAACATCTTTGGAGCGCGCCGATTGTCATGTCCTCATCCTGATAGAGCCGCCAGCCCGGGATGGGCTGCATGAGTGTGAAGTATGTAATAAAGTGTCTTATCTCCATCCTAACACAAGGTCTTAGTTCGGAGAATTCAGCGAAGAATGAAACTCACCAGTCAGGGCTCAAGATATTCACCTCAACCAGACTCCATGTAGATTGGAGGGAGAAGAAAGAGGTTCACAGTGCCTAACAGTGCCGAATATCCATAGCGAGTGACGAACAGTGAGGTATGTACAATGGCGCGGGTTAGGACTGCTAGCACCGGAGGTAAGATATCAAAGTGGGTCAACAGGAAGGCATTGGCTACACTGGAGGATATTACCTAGGTGTGAATTGGGGGGGGCACGGAGAATCTAAGTGGGTAGCTGAGAGGAAGGGGAGAAGGAAAGCCGGTTCGTTCGTTCGTTCGTCCGTTCGTCCCTCCTTGTCGGACGTTGTGATATCTCGGCGCATTGTCCCATCTCCAGCCGCGTCTGCCGTAGCTAAGTGATGCTAAGTGATGCTCGCAAGGTTGGCTGGAAACGGCAATTCTTGACCGCCGGTGATTCGGAAGTTGGCAAGACAGATGGGTTGAAGGGTCCGAAGAGGCGCCGGCGGGTCACCAGCCACACCGGAGACAACGCCAGAAGACGATCAGCTGTTCGAGATGCCTTTCCGGCTTCACGCAAGCTGCACGACAGAAACAGGGTAGCCCTGGTCCCCTGTCTCCTGTCTCCGCACCACCCACCACCCCATCGTCACTCGCCGGTGATCACCTCACTCGAAATCACCTCATTCTCAACGCTGTCTCTCGCCCCGACGGTTCCCATAAAAGTCTCATTCTCCAACACCTCTCTCCCAGAATTGTTCCGCACGCATACAAACAGCAACAAACACACAACAAGCTACGAGCAAAAAAGGAAGAACGCTTCGAAAATCGTCGCATAGCACTCAACGTAAGTATCGCAGCTCCCATTTCCCCACTTTCCCGATGCGCGACGGAGTATTTTGATTACTTACTTAAGTACTTCCTTCGAAAAAGAAAAGAAAAGAGAAAAAAGCACAGAAAGAGAGAACCAACCATTCTCCATCATGAGTCAATCCACGGCATCATTTCCATCCACTACTGCTGCTACTGCTGCTGCGAGCAAATCTACGTCCTCAATGGTTCCGCAATCTAAGCTGGCTTCCGCAGCTGCCATCACCGAATCAGCGCCCGAGGCTAAGGATACCAACACCACTTCCACCACCGAAGACTTTGTACCGCTACAGCTCGCTCGTAGGTCTAGTCACAATTACGAGCATGACTCAGCAGAATTCTTTAGTGGGCCTCGTCACACAGCCGAAAATCGCGACGAAGTAGCCATCCCGAAGTTTCATACTCGACGAGAGAGTTTCAATCGTGAGGACCAGAAGAGGATGGGATATGCCCACCTCTACCTGTCGAATGAGGAGAAGAAGAAGAAAGGGTTTTCTGAAGTTGCTTGAAGGAAATCGTTTTTCATGAAGTATGCAATAATCCCAAGTATATGCATACCCCCAACGTGAAGTTAAAAGTTGCAGATATCCAGAAGTAACGGATCGGAGGCTTTAAGTCAATCTGTCCGAGATGTCATTGTTTAGGACTGTTTCAGCTACTGCTTAACCGTGTTTGGGTTTGACAGTTATGGCATTTTTTGTTGATAGTTGATGTCCCTTTTTGTTTTGTTTATCGCAACGGCAGTGCTAAAATTGAATTGTATTGGTTTTCTTTCTTTTGAAAGCTCGGATCTCAAGTGCACAAATCGAATCGCTGGCTGCCCCGGCCATATATGTACGATGAATGAATCATGACAGGCGATTGGTATCTGAGTATCATATGCAAGGTACTTCAACCCGTCTCTCGACCATTTCTATCACTGCACTACTGCAAGTCAGGTGAAATTTTTGCTTGCCTTGCATCCCTCCAACCCCCCTTCCACCATCGTTTCATAGCCGCTCTTTCCGAAGAAGGATTTCCAGCCTACCGATTCGCGAGCATCTTGAATCTGAAGATTTGTTATGCTGCGCCATCAGCTGGAGCTTGGAGGAGGTGCATGCGTATTTATGTAGGTATGTGTATGCACGCACACTCTCTTCTGAGACAGCTACTCGACTTACTTATTGGTGCTTGCGTCTGCCTAAAGGATATGTATGGGACAGCCGCAAGTCGGTCAGGTGTTGGAGGGGCAAATGTCTTTTGCCAACTGTCCTCACATGCAATTGCTTATGTGCTCTCGGTTGAGGCCATCTCGTTCACGATGCGCATCTATTGTACTGATCAGGCGCATATAAGAGTAGAGTAGCATTCTCTAGCAGTGGAAGCTAGTCACAATTGCATCGCTCAGCTTGGTGGATCAAAGCCAACCCGATGGACTCCTCACAAATGGTGCTGTCGTAGTGACGCAATCAGAACCCCGTCACATCTCCCGGGTTGACCGTTGCAATTACAAACCAACCCTTTCAACTGCTTCAACCCCGCAATTGTAGACATGTACTATCAGGCGAAGTATGATACCCTAAAGGCACGTACCTAAAATGTACTCTCTCGTTCTTATTCTGACCCCCCGCGGTACTCAAAGAAAGCCCACCAACCGTACGCTACTGGCGATACACATCTCACGGAAAACCTGCCAATGGTTTCTGGGAACGGAATCTTCGGCTGGGCGGCTGGCTGGCTGGGGCCTCGAGGCAGAATTCCACCGGACCCTCCAAGTAAACCCTGGGATTGGAAAAAATGCAAAGGTCCTCTACGAGCTGAAGCCAAGGACAGACACGAACTAACATTTCTCTCGGCGATCGGGGTTGGACCGATTATGGAAAGGTATCCATCCTACCGGGAAGTCGGTGTTCAGTCTAGGATATCAAATCGGATATCACGGGCTAGCTTCATCATCCTGGGTCATATTAGATTTGGGGCGGACACCCAACCTAACCATGATGTTGATCATATGAGCGACTCAACTTTGATGTCTTGGACTAAAGATCTTGGTTCGGATGCGATGCATGCTCCCGACATATGCAGACGGCGAGACCTCACTTCCGGCCATAACCCATAGACCTTTTTACTATCACAACGATTTGCCGGGGTTGCCTTATCAATAGGGAATGGGCTCGAGATTTTCGGAACTGAGCTTTGTTATTTTCGGTACCATAGATACCGGGAAAATCCCTGTAGAGTTGTTACTAGGCAGCGAACAAAGAGCTTCAGAACGAATCACTCCTATTCTGTGGATATTTTAGTCTTTTTTGTTGGGAGGCTGCTTTTGCCGCGAGAATGAACGGAAAACTATATATGGAATTGACTGAATTCGCGTGTGATTGTTGGTATGCGTATTCTGGTACTGGTTGCTGTTGCTGTTGTGATGGTTGAAAAGAGTTGTAAGCTGTGCAACCCGGGCACACTGTCAGGAAAGGGCAAGGGCCAAAGCGGGGATCCGCTGTCAATCGAGGCACTCCTCCCGCTCTCGTCCATGATTGGCCTTCTGTCCCAGCAAATCAGTAGATTGACTTCGAAATACAGATTGAGGCAAGCCCCCGCTTGAGATTTCCTGCACAGCCTCCACCCAGCTGCCCCAATGTTAGGAAGGTGCCTATCCTGGCTGCACGGCTTGGGATGGGATAGGATGTGCATTTGTGATGGATGGATGATGTGCGAACCGCCCCCCCCACATCGGTCGGTAATCGTGTTTTCGGCAAAATGACGATCTGAGGGCGGTGAAAGGGGATCTCTCTCAGTTTAGGCGTGCGGCAAACTTGCCAACCCCAACCAGCACTCCTTCCCTGAAGGGCATGCCAAGGAACAGGCATTGGCTGCAGCGTCCGCCGATCATTTTGTAGCCGGCCTTCTTTGACAGATGTGGTTGAAACAAATCCTTAGTGCTGTCTGCGATGCTTCTTGCAAGATCTGACACTTGTTTAGGGTCAACGACGGTGGGCAGAGTGCTAGGTGGCCGATTAGCCTTAACCCGTCCCCTATCTCATCGCAAAGAGGGTTTTAGCAGCTGTAGGAAGTGTCTGAGATGGAAGATGCTTTCAAGTCAACTAATACTGTAGTCTCATAGTAATAGTATAATAGCAGCAATACTTAGTAGCAAATGCCCGAGAGACAGATCACATTCCTCCCATCCTACTCACGATCCTTGGTAGGGATGTCTACCAGATAGATAGAGATACCTAGATTTCCCCGCCGCGCCCGAGCCGTGATTTCGAACCCCTGGTAACTGCAGCAGAGAGGTCTACCAGGTGATGCAAGTGACCAAACAAATTACCGAGCATCTTGGTAACCAATCCACGGCGCCCTCACTACTCTTTAGGCCCGCAAATTGACGATATATTGGGTGGAGATGTTGCCTATCAGGTCAGTAGCCATCGGGGGATCGAACAAATGCCCGATGAATTGGCCTAGGCGGGCGTGTAATTGGCCCGTTCTGAATGTAGTTGCCGGTTGACAAGTCGGGCGTATTTCCAATTCTCGATTTCACGCATACAGATAGTTTAGCAATATACCATCACCTACCCTTTCTCTGCCCACATCAACTCAACGCATCTCGGAGTAACTGTGGTGGGCAAGTGCTACGTGCGGTGCGTCGACAGCTCTGCGTTCTGCTGTCGCGGGACCTCGTGATGCTGGGAGCATCCAGAACCGTGCATGAATTTGTCGCCCAAACCGCATTCGAGGGGTGAAACGCACTTGGGGAGGCAACCACTAGCGAAAAGCAAGCACACTCGACGAATCTGACGCACGCTTTCCTCCTTTCGCTCCATGTCTCACAGGCTGCCATCAAAGGGGCTAGCATCACCTCAGTAGCCGCACTTACAGCCTCCCAAAAGCAACGGCAGATTGATCATACCGGCAGAGCGGTGGGGTCCGAGAGGGGTGCTGATTGGAGATGTGGGAGGAGAGTGTGAATGCGACCACAGGAGAATAACCACCGTGCGGCTCTGCGCTCTGCACTCACCGTCTTATCAGTGCTGTGCCAGCTGGGCGAGCTGTGGAATATAGTGGTGGAGATGGTGTGGCAAAGTGTGGTCGTAATGTTTGCGGTTGTTTGTACACACTTAAGCTTTGCCGCAGGGTTCAGGCTTAGCCTTCCCTCGACGCACGTCTTGTACTACCCGCAATCGTTAACCCTTTTATTGAACTCTTGTTCGCGTCGCGGGCTGCCCAGTCACGATGTGTTCTGACAGGTCGAGGAAGCCACTGTTGCCGATTGTTGTTTTGGGTCACAGATACAGCCCACGGCATCCAGTGTTACAGGCGGACTGATAGGGTCAGAGGACGGTTAGAGTTCTTCGGGTTTTGATGTTTGACAAGATCGACTGCTACTACCCCTGTACGCTATTTTGGGCGCTCCCTCGACAAGCATCAACAAACTCACACCGACAAGCAAGGGGCGCTCTGCTGTTGCGAGCGAAGTAGATCCACAGGGAAGGAGGGATGAGCTCTCTGTCGCCCTAAAATTTGGAGTGCGTGCCATCGTATACCAGGTAGCCGTAGGTATGTTAGAGATTGTCAAGCATCAGTATTCACAACATCTCCCATTTGTGAGGGTGTGTTATGTACAGTAAAAGTTAGAGTGTACGGCGTTCGGCATGGTAATACTCAAAGAAGCGGGCGTCTGCAGCAGGCATCTTCACTCGAGTCCGTAGCTCTGGTTACTCGCTTCCACCGCCAACCATCTTGCATTTCCTAGACGACATCTCGTCTCTCAGCCCACCAAAGCGAGATGGCTCTTCCTATTGCTGTTTATTGGCAAGCGAAGCGCGTTCTGTGTGCTTGGTCTGCTTCTTCAACTCCCAAGTTCGCCTATTATCGATAGGTAAGCCATTAATCTATGTGTAAGCCGTAGAGCCTAGTGTAGGGGCTGCATCGTCCATCCCATTGCGATGCTGATAACCGGCGGACCACTTACGCTCGGAACCGAATTCACAAATCGACCATTTAGTTAAGCACTTGGATTTTGGGTTGGATTGTATTGGATTGGATTCCAGTACCTAGATGTAGTTCGAGTTCGTGCCATGTAACGGTTGATCAATTTCTTTAGCTCACATTTCCCTCTGGAGTTCAGCTCGTTTTGTCCACCCCAACACGCCACTGGACTACTGGTTCTTCTGACGCCGCCACTGTTGACGTTTCTGAGAGGAGATGCGGATGGGATGCATGGAAGCCGTACTGCGGGAAGTCTGTTTGTCTCTCTTCTTTTTTCTGCTGGCTGTCTTTGGTCTTTCCTGGTCCCGCCGACGGTATGTAACGTAGGCAGAATATGTGTGGGACTTAGATGATTACATGGAGATCTCTCCTTGTCCGACCCCCCCCGACAGGACCTTTTTCTTTTCTTTTCTTTTGTTATCTTTTCTTTTCTCATCCGCACCTATTCCTCTTCGCACTTCCTTCATCAACAACAACAACAGCAACACGCAAGCAAAAGCCGGGAAGGGGGCGAAGGGGTAGTGCTTTCTTGGGTAGGATAATATTCAGCTTGTGTGTAATAATAGCCTTAAGAGAGTGAGAGTAGAAGTTGCCCTCGTTCCAAAGGCAGGCAGGCAGATGGGCATTTCCCTCCTCGTTTTTTCCCTTCTTCGTGTGTCGTCGTCTCTCGACTCCATTTCCCTGGGCTGCACTGCACTTTCGGATCCATCTTCACTTTCTGGCAGGAGCAGCAGGAGCAGGCAGCGGCGCACATAAACCACATCGCACTTTTAACATAGACCCGGCAGTACGGTTATACCCTACATATTCTCGTACCCCAGCCCTGGACCTTGCGCTGCCGCCTTTTTCGAGGTTGTCCCACTAGACTAGCAGCTAGTCAGCTCTCTTCCCGCCCGCAGCAGCTCCCGGTAGGACCTTCAATTCACTCTCACGGAGCAAGTACTTAGTGCCAGTCGGTCCCTCTAACCACTCACGCTGTTCCCCCCCTCCCCCCCCACCATTCTCCATCTCCGGCTTGTTGCTCCCATATACATACCCATACCCATACCCCCAGCGAGGATCTTCGGCGTACTACCTGCCTCTATCTCCTTGTCCGACTCCTTCTGGCACTTGTCCGCCTTATACAGAACTCCACCTCCGTGCCAGCATAATTTTCCAACACCCCATCATCAACCCCTACTAGGTAAGTAGATATAGAGTTGATAAGTAGCCTTATTCTCTCTTACCTGCATTCCCGCACCTGCAGCCCATTCTTCAGCTTCACGCCAGGACAGTCAACATTCGTCAGTTCCGGGTCCAAACAAGCCACCAAACAACTGCTATCCCGTGCAGTTCCTCACGACTTCCTTCAACCCCCCAAAGTTTCAATCGTGGCGGCTCTCAGCACTCTTTCTTACCCGTTTCATCAAGTACGATACACCGTTCTTCGTCAGGGTGTATACCGGAAAGCACGGGGAAACTGACGAACAACGCTAGCAGACCGTAAAATCCCCTGTGGGAATTTCAGATTATACGCATTTCAACCCAGCGTATAGAGCTAGCCCGGTATTTGAGGAAGGCCTATTGGCCAAGCCTAGCAGCCTTCGGGCGTTGACCCAGTCAATGTCGGGCTACGGGAAGACTCCGCAGGCTCCTGGTGAAGACCAAAATTTCTCGGCTAGGGGTTGGTGATTTTGGTTAACTTTTGAGTAGAATACGACCCGAGATCTCCACAAGCACAGCAACAACACTATTCCGGTCTGCAGCACGCTTCTTATGGTACCTACACATCTGCATCTCACTATTCTGCTCCAACAGTTGCACAGGCGGCCAGTCATCGAACACTCGCTCCCGAACAGTCCGCGCAGCATACACCACCATCCTTGACTGAACCACTCTATGCAGCCCGACAGTTTACTGAGTTTCCTGATATTGTAGAGTCTGAGCCACGTCAAGGTACAGAGGGAACGGTGTTCACTGTTCATCTGCATTCCGTGTCTGATCTGACCAACCCTCCACGGTCATTTCGACTCGTGTTCGGTACACATCGATGCAGCGTCATTCCCAAGCACGCAAGCCGAGCCAATGAATATCAGCTTTCTGTTAAAGTCCCAGCATTTCGGAGCATTGGACGGAGATCTCCACAAGTGAAGGTTACCCTTGAGATGGAAGATGAAGGGCCTCATTTAGGGGAGGGAGAAGTGGGTGTATTCACTTATACGGATGTGCCGGCGGCACAACCATCATTTGCCTCACCGCCGCGTGCTACTTTGAAGCGGAAAGTTTCAACTGATTCGGCTGATATGAGAAGTCCAGCAAAGCGCGCAGTTACTCAACCTTTACGCCCAAAGAGCGAGGATTACGGAGCTTATAGTTTTCCAACACCCGCTAGTGCCCAGTACGCATCTTACGGGTCCAGCGCAAGCAACGAACGGACTTATGGGGTCTACTCGAACTACGATCATGAACCTAGTCATCAAGGATCATATCACCCGCCCCAGACTTCTCCCCGCAATTTTCCATATTCTTATGCTGGGGCTTCGGAAATCTCGCATCCTTCAGCTGGTCCCTCGGCACAAGCATGGACGACGCCTCAATTCACATCAGCAGCAGCCGACAATGCAGGACTTTTGCCATCACCCTCCGAAGTGCCGAATCCCACTCTGATTCGAACTTCAACGCTACAGTCAGTCGATAAAGGCGGGGATGGAAATTCCAACCGTGCTCCCGGGTTCAACCCGTATTCAATTTACCCCAACAAGGCAGTGTTGGAGATTCAGGGTGACTTGGCCGGTATGGCGAGGCGTTGGACTGAGGAGGAGTGGGCAAGTAAGCGGAGATTGGTTCAGTTCTGGCGGCAGCAAAAGGGAAGCACTATTCACGCCACATTCCGCCCCATTCCTCAGAGCGATCGGCCGACGAGTGCTGTATGTGTGAGCTGTATTTGGTGGGCAGAGAGGAACGAGTGCTTCGTTACAAGCGTTGATTGCATCTATTTGTTGGAATCCTTGATTGCAGTGCGGTTTACAGTTGAGGAAAAAAACAGGATACGGCGGAATCTGGAAGGATTCAGGCCTTTGACGGTTTCAAAGGGGAAGAAGGAGTGCGAGAGCTTCTTCAAGCTCATTATGCAATTCCCGAGTCCTAAGCCCAGAAACATTGAAAAGGATGTAAAGGTTTTTGCTTGGAGCATACTTCCGCATGCTCTTAAGAAGATCATTGGAAAATATGTATGTATATTCATTATGCTCATGATAGACACGACTAACATCCTATAGTCTGCAAGTTACAGCTCCACGGCATCGATCATACCGCCTACTCCCGGGGCATCACCATATCCTGGAGCTCCACCACACGAATCTTCCCACCCGAGACCCTCTGAGAACATGCCTCCGAGAGCTACATCTTCACCCGGTGTTGCGGAATCAATTGCACCGACTGCATCCTCTGGAAATGCGCCTACAATAATCGCTGCCGCAGCTCCTTTGACTGTGAATACGACTTCCGCCACTATTGAATCTCCGGTGAATCGGGCAAGCGCGATTTCTGATACGCACATATCGCTGCCTGGTATGCAAGTGGGTGGTTGGCAGCAATCACAGACTCTTCCAGCTACACCGCATCCTATTGCACCGGCACCGGCACATCGGGGGTCATGGGATGTGTCCCCATTTCTAGAAGCTGCACCTTCCAGAACGTATTATCAGTCTGAGCACGCTGTGTCCACAGAGGAAAGGGTCTCTGTATCAGGAGGAACCCACCCGTCTCCACAATCTACGAGCAATGTCCATGTCCCATAAGTTATATCTTAATGTTTTTCCTTTGTTCCTCCCGATATCATCATACATGTCTCTTTACTTGCGTCTTTTACGGCCAGTAATGCATGCTAGTTCTATAACTTACACCTTTTCTTATTTATGGTCAGCATCTCTTCTTACAATTCACAGGTTTGTCGGCGCAAGAGATGTAACAACAGGAGCACAAGCGGAGTATTCATTTGGTTGATTTGGCTTATTCTTCTGCTTTTCTTTGGCAGGTTACTTGGGAACTTCATCTGGGCGGAACCAGGGTCACCACGAACCAGGAGGGACGGGAGTGGTGGGAGGTAATAAATGAATGATACGGATGATTTCGATTCGCTCACTTTGGATGGTATGATTTGGCCTGCCTGCGAATCGGCATATCCCTGGGGCCTCCCTATGTTGGTTTTTTTGTTTGGCTCTTTTATTTGTTTTGCATTCTACACGGAAAAGGGCTGGCTTTGGTTGGTTTGACGGTGTTCAGACGCATTGATATCTTCTGTACATTAGATGATTTTTTATTTTCTTTGATTTATCTTTTTTTTGGGTTTTCTTTTGATCTTACTGGGGGGGTTTTTACTTGGGTTTATAACGACTGCTAGGATAGTACCATGAACGACTTTACACTGTACACACTTTATTATACGTAATTGACGAAACAATTTTCAATTCACCGCTTCTGTCTATCTTCCTTCTTAATCTTTCCTTTGGTGATACAGTGACAGTGCCGGCTGTCGCCTAGCTAGGTTGTTATGTATGGATAAGCACATTACGAGGTAAGCCTTTTTACCAGGCTGTCGGACCCGGGCGTATGTGTACAACGTCAGCTTTTTTGGAATCCTGGATTAGTTTTCGCGCGTTTCAGGTTCTTCTCGAAGGGCTGATGATGTGTGCTTATTTTTACTTGCATCGTAATCGGGAACGCTCTCAACCAACCATTCTAGTGATGCGAGCAACCGATTTGACATGTTGCAGCAAAAGGACCGAGGGAATGAAGGGGAAGTACCAAACAAAGAATGCAGGTACTAACTACTACGAACTACTATACCTACCCACCAACCCTTCTCGCTCTTCCATTAGAACGCGTCAAAGGTTGTCAGCATATTATGCAATAGCATACCCATTCGCCGCCACCCTATCCACCCTACCCACCCCCTCGTTCCTGCATCGTTTCTAACGGCCGAGTTGAAACCGCTTTGGCTTTGCCTGGCTGGTTGGCATCGTATAAGGCTGGGGCTGTATTTAACATGAGTATATACCCGAGTCTCAAAGTCCGAGATCCTGATTGTGGGGAGCGAGAGAAAGAGCCCGAGAGTGGAGATGTGGATCTGTCATTTATCATTTGTCATTTGGGAGGAGGGGGGGAACTGGGAGTTTTTTTTTCTTTTTTCCTGGCTCCTGTACTCCTGCTGGCAAATCCCTGGTTTGAGGCTTGAACCACTGGGCAAACGCTACCATACCTAGTCATCGCCGTTGTTGGTGGGTTAATGCAGCAGCTCCAGATGCAGATTGTAATTTGGTCGATCGGGGAATTATGTGCGAGAAGCACCATGGAATGGACGGTGTCCTATCAAAAGGAAGAAAAAAAAGGCTCGTTCCCATCCCATCAATAATGCCCCCATCTACCGTTGGGTGGATCAAAGGGTAAAAGAAAACGCGCGCGCCTGAGGGGGAGAAAGGGAAGGGCTCTTGGGAAAAATTTCCCCGTAATTTCCCCGTCCTTCAAGTGCGCAGTGTTCCTGCGCCGAAATCTAGAACAAACCTGCGTACCGTTCGGTACCTACATAGACGAGCAGGGCGTTTCCAAAAAAATAAAAACACATCCTGCGCTCTTGCTATTGTTTCAAGTTCTGCATATAGGAGTAAAAAAAGTTTTCTCGGAAGGCTAACGACAATGCCGTTGTTCCCGGTAGCCCGGCCCGATGAATGGAGTATAGTAAAGCGGTAAAAGGGCTTTTTTTTCGGCGCGCGCGATCCTGTGATGTTGGAGTACATGCTTCGAAGTAGGATAGCGGAGACTGGTTGAAGGTGATAAGCAACAGCAGGCAACGGTAACTGCTACCTGGCTAGGATATCAAACCCGGAGAAGAGAGCGAGCGAGGGAGGGATGGAGGCTTGAAGGTTGAAACTGACCAGTTCGTGGCGCTGTGATCATCTCCACACAGTGGGGGAGGTGCCGGAGGGATTCAACCCTAACCCTATATTAGGTACTCTACATTTCCGTCGACTACTATCAGCATTGATCATTCTCCAAGAGCGGTTTGGTACAAATAAGCTCTGACCCTAAGTCTAATGTAAATATCCCGCTAGCCGTTCAAATAAGGTATTGCCTGCGGCTGGGGACGTGTGACCTGGCTGAGCTTTTGGGAAACAGCCCTGTTGTTTGGTGCGCGAAGGTTTAGGGAATTATGGTTATGTTTGTTTGTAAACACGGCGAGTGATAGTGAGGCTAGAAGTCCAATGTTTAGAAGGCGGCGCTGAATAGAAAGCTGAAAACTAGAATATGTGATTGTGCGGGTGAGGGTTCGCCGTCCTCGTTGGTCAAATAGCCGCTGGCGGCGGAGATCACCAGGGGGGTGGAGGGGGAGGAGGGAGCGAAGGTGGGTCTGCGGTTAATATTTTGACTTCATTGCGGTCCTTGTGTGATGATAAACTGCCGTGGAAGGACGGCGACACCTCTGGGAGTCTACGGATCTAGCCTTCTGAATTGGTAAGAGGTGGAGCTCCCAGAGAGTGAGCCACGTTTGGAATGTTGGTGAATTATTTCTAGCGACAGTGCCCGTAGCGGTATGGTAGCTCTCCCCCAATAAGTGAACAGCCCTCTACATGTTGCCTATGTGACTCTCGTCTTTTGTGCCAACTTGGCAGGACGAGGTCCAAAAATAATAGGTAGAAGTCACTGGAGGACTAGCAACTTGTTGCAAACACACAAAAGGCGAAATGTGTACCAATCCGTGCCCCAAGGCCCGAAGTGCGCTTCCGCAGCAATCGTATTCCTTTTCTTCTCGGAGTCATCGCCGGCCCACTCAAGCTTGGGGGCTTCCGTACGTATGAGGATTGTTTGGATCAAAGCTCTCTTGTAACAGCAAACGGGACGCCTCGAATCTGATGAAGCCTGAAGGCCGAGTAGACCCTGTTAGCCTTTACTTGCTTCGAACTGTATCTGATTGTGTAAATCCCTCAGGAACAGTGCGCAGTAGCCTACCTGGCGAGATTGAGCCAATCTCTTCTGGATGGCTCTGTAGTTGGCGAGGCGGGAGATAATGATCGATGTGAAGCCACATCGTTTTCATCTCCTGCGTTTGATTTTCTGTTTGCCTTATCGAAGACTACTCGAGTATCGTGTAGCTGATATCGATAGCGTTTTGTCAGTCGTGCTTTTCGATAGGGTTGATGACGTATGAAAGAGAGATGAAGACACAGAGTGTGCGCAAGCAGCCTCGATGCCTTATGGAATTAACCCTCTGGAACGCCACGGAAGTTGGATAATCTTAACAAGGTGAAACATAATTTTGAGATGTTTCACTGATAGTGTTTTTTGCCACTGGCTACGTACTTATCGATGTAACTGCAAATGACCCGCTACTGTCCGTTGGGAGACCTAGCGAGCCATATTCACAAATTACTAATTTTCACCTTGAGCACTCGCTTGAACTCCAGTCATAGAGAGCTGAGGAAGTAGGTGTCGGTGGGTGCCGGTATCGTCATTAAAGATCACTCACTTGGGTGTAAAGCAGTGTTTATGGTGAGTCAAGTTTGACCATTGCGCCCAACCGCTGTTTGGAAATAGTCCACACTAAATATTCCTCTCCTCTTTCTTGCCACATACTGTCACTAGCTCATCGATGGTTTCGGTTTCGTCGTCTTTGTCGAGTATTTGTTACTGATTTTTGAGTCTTCTCTAGAATACATATTCGTCGCAGCAAGGGCTCTTAACATCTGCCTAAGTAGCACTCATTATGAGATCTCTCGGAGGATGATAAAGAGCCGTGAGGGGCCGCACGACTGAGCGCACTTCCTTCAAAATGAACTTCTCAGTTTTATGGGCGTAGTAGCTTCTCTGAAAAGAGTTGGTTGCCGCGATTTGTCCGTCAGAATTGGCTATCCAGAAGCACTTCGAAGATGGGGAAAGAGTCGGCCGTCTACTTCGGGTCGACTGCTCAACTGCAGCTATTCCTCTCTTCCTCTTCCTCTGAATAACTCCACATACCAACCAATCACCAAACCCCTCGCTACTCAAATTGAGCCACACATGCCATTGTAGTCGTATCAGCGAATTCTGCTGTTACCGCCACTTACGTGCGCCTCTCTTCAAATTGATTTGGCCCTCTTCTCATAGTCTGACTGCTTGCTCTGACTGCTTCGTATAGTAACTAGGACCAATATATCGACACATTCAACTGGTACATCAGTACTGACCGTAGATTACGAGAAGAAACGCTGAAGGAAATTTATAGGTTGGTAAAACTTGTCCTAATCTTTGGTCGCTATTAGTTGATAGAAGGGCTGACGATAAGCTAGCCAAATATTAGTGGTGTAGGTGGACACAATCGGACTACTAGAATGAGTGTCACCAGCACGAGGGGCTACGTCAAACGACGAATTCGATGATCCCAAGAGGTGCAAATATGGACGCCGTAATTGTCGCATACAAGGCAGGAAACTCGATTATCCACTGGCACGGGATGAAGGAATGAAGAGGGGTCTGCGAGTATTCTTGCCCGATGTCTAGGAGCTTACCCTATTTTCTCACTGAGCACTCTCGTGGGGCGAGATTGAAGGAAGCCCATCACTCATATCCGACTCACTGATCGAGCTAGCAGCAAAAGATACGGGGTGATATTCTGGAGTTAGGATCCACGGAAAGCAGCCCCACTGGAGATGTACCGGCCCCCTGACCTGATTTTTGTTATCTCTTGCACTGATATTCTGCACTGAATATGCATACAACGGGAATGTCATGTGGCCCGGTTGGCAGATGTTCCACGGTGATGTTGAGCCAACCAATAGAGTCAGTGCACCGTGCTTCATAGGTAATGCTTTCTCCGTCGTAAACGTAAAGCACTCAAATAGGTATATTTTTGGTACAGAACACCAGTACAAGCAATATCCAGTATGCACCCACAAAGTGACCGTTTCCTATAAACCCGCATCATGCCGAACACCACATCGGATTAAGACCTCTTATTAGTGATTAGTGAGATGAAGTTCAACAGTCAAGTATCATCGCTCCTATATACCTATGGTGTCTATTAGTGATCAACTCGTGGGTTGTGGATACAGTATCCTTGAGGATATTAAAAAGTCAGTGAGTATGTAGTAGCAGCGTATTCATAAAGTAGGCTCAAGATGGTTATGAATATGTACACATACGTGACCATATGTCTGTGTATGCTGCTACATTGGGTCTTGAAAACAAATGACCAAAATGGCCCGAGACCAAGTTGAAAACCCATATCCCATCTCAGTCACCAATTTGTAATCAAAGGTGTTCCTTCTTCTCTGATGCCAGAACTGCGATGCCGGGGGTGGTCGGAGGAACGACAATCGGTTTTTGAAGCGACATCCTTAGGCTCTCTGGAATTATAGCTAAATGGTGAACTTGGTTAGCTTTGGTTAGTGTAGTAGAAGGCTAAACAGGGAGGGAACTGTATATAGTACCTGAACAGGCAGATTATAACGTCCGATTCAATATAATGGTGTGTGGGTTGATTAAATATATCCCGAGAGCTGTAGGTAGACCCATGAGAAGCGGTTCTAACGTATATGAAAGCCATACTTTGATGTCTCCTCTCCGGTCGACTAACGCCATCGAACGCCCCAGTTGTCAACCGATATGGCTCCATCCCCTCTAAATCAGCCTCTCAAACGGCCCGGAAAGTTGTTTCTTCGGTAGCTGGCTGGTGGGTCGTGGAGGCGATTGTGGGAGTGTCACTCGGGTTTTCGATCCGAACCGGAAAGACGAGACAAAGAAAGGGAAGAAGGGCGAAAAACGTTGGTTGGATAATCACGGTTGGTGGAAGGTGATTATTGTAGAATGAGAAAGGATTGCTTGTTCGGCTTTTCCAGCCCTGGAACGATTCTTTTCGGTGGTACGAGTTTCGGCGGCATTGTTGAGAAGGAGTGATGAGGTTGGCAGACTGATGTGTGCGCAAAGGTCACCCACTGACGGATCGTTATTCAGGCCAGAAAAGACGCCATACATGTCTGAATAGAATATAACGGGGTCTCTCGGGAATTTCTTCTCCCTTCGATTAATTTGCTCCCAAATTGCCTCAAGTGATTGACAGGGCACCTCGAGTGATCAAATATGCAACGCCTTTTCTGGCGATGATCATCATATACACCTAGATCAACGTGCTGGGGTAACGAATCCTTTCACCACAGCAATTAAACCACCATCCATACAAATTACAAAACAATAATCCACAACCCCATTCACTGAAACAAAACTAGAAGTGTCTATCACCGTCCGTACTACTCGTAATAATCATCACCCCCACTCTCATCTTCATCCTCATCCTCCTCACCCTCATCTTCCTCACTGCTGCTCCCAATTTCAATCGCCTCCACAACCCCTTTCTCAAAACACTTCTTCCCAGCACAAAATACCCCGTACACCTTAAACTCCTCCCACCATTTAACGCCATTAATCGGCCTCAGCTCCCCATCCTTAACGCCAAGGACAATCGGGGGTGCAAAGTTGAGCACTTTGGAGATCTAGATGGCGAGGACGATATACAACAATTCGGCTGTTGCGGATAGGAGGTTGATTATGTTGATTATGATGAGCGATGTCACGCTCCCCCAGAGGACGAGATTCCATACTGCTACATTGGTTCCCACCACGCAAGGCATCACGCAAGGCCTGTCAAAGGTTTTGTGGTAGTAAAACGCAGTGCTGCAGATCTGATACTACCTGTTGGAATGGGGTTAGTAATCTGCATAGCTTGGAAATGCCCGGTATGTTTACCTCAGGAAATGCTGCGCGCAGTAAGAATCCTTCGACGTGTGTTTTATCGAGCCTTTTGAGATACGCTGTTAACTGGGTAGAGGTTGGATATTTTGCGGTAAGCTCTGCAATGACAACGTTTTCCCCGGACAGATTCTGTCGCTTGTTTTGTGTGGGAGCTACGGAAGTAGGGGTTTTGCGCTTGGGTGGCATTGTATCGTGTTGCTGAAGAGTTGATGTATGATGGGTGAGGGGTTTCAGACAACGACGCCCTGGGAGACGTGTTGGTTTGAATTTTTCATACGTAATAAGGCTGAGTTGACCCATGAACGTTTGATATCTGGTGATACTTCCCAATTCCTGGGGATTGGACGTATCACGTACCTGAATGTCTGTAACTCCGAGGAGTCTAATTTAAACAAGCTCATTGACCAAATTGGTGTTCTCATTATCAGTATCACTTGCTTCCTTTTCCATAGTAGATTCAAGCTATACCAGAGCACCTCTTGATGCTGAATATTCATTTAAATGCTTATGGGCTATTGGCTCTACGCTTCCATGATCATTACTATTAGATAGCGATGCAGGAACAGCTTTGCACATGCTCATGGATTCGCACTCGCCTCTACGCTTTAATACCCGCCAAGCCACGCTTGTCACACCTCGAAAACTCCAATCCGACCTCACCTTCACCTCCGAACTGACGCACCAGCACACAATGTTCTCACGGCCTCTCCGCCAGGCCAGCCTCCGGGCGCCACAGATCCGCACCTTCACCGCATCGTCCCAATACAGCAGCAAAATTGGACGGATGGGCATTTCCCTCCCACCCTCGGTCAAGCTTACCCAGATTGCACCTCCGCCGCGAAAAGGCCGAACACAGGAGATGGGAACACTGTACGTAGGTTCCCTACCTCCGTCCCTCGCCACTGCGCTCACAGCAGCATCATCAGTAACGTCACGGGGCCGCTGGGTTCGCTCTCACTTCCGGTCCCGGACTTTTTAACGGTCGATATCGATGAGGCGACTAGAAAGGTTACTGTGACGCCCAAGGACCAATTTGAACGGAGGCAGCGCGCAATGTGGGGTACGACTCGCGCGAGGATCCAGAACCACGTGACGGGGGTATCAGAGGGTCATGTAGCGATCCTGCGATTAGTCGGTGTCGGATACCGTGCGAGTATTGAGGATGATGGGAAGATTGTGAATCTGAAGGTGCAGTATGCGCACCCGGTTGAGCTGAAGGTTCCGGAGGGCGTCAAGGCGAGTACACCGCAGCCGACACGAATCCTATTGGAGGGGCCCGACAAGGAGGTGGTAAAGCAGTTTGCTGCGGAGATTAGGGTGTGGAGGAAACCGGAGCCGTATAAGGGCAAGGTCGGTTTCTTTGGGGATCAGGAGGGTGAGAGAAGTGCTAACAAGGTTGTAGGGTATTTTTGTCAACGACGAGACTATCAAGCTGAAGGCGAGGAAGATCAAGTAGATGTTGGGCTATGTGCTGGTGGAGCATGTCTTTGTAATATTATATCTATAGGGTTGCCTTGGGTGGAAAAACATCGGATCTGTACATCTATGGTACTGGTTTCAGGCAGCCAGTCTGTGCTTGGACTCATAGCAGATATGGTAGATGCCTGCCGACGCGATGATTGTCATGTTCAAGCCGGAAATACAGACCTAAACCTCATACATCCATCTTAACACTAATACAGGGAATCATAATCGTGTATCTATCCCATTCATACAAGGAGAGAACAGATCCCTCCATCTCACCACTTATTTCTTCTCCGCCTCAAGCTTTTCCGTCAGCTCTGGCACGACCGTGAATAAATCCGCAACCAACCCCACATCCGCCACCTGAAATATAGGTGCATCAGCATCCTTGTTGATCGCCGCAATAACTTTACTATCTTTCATTCCAGCAAGATGCTGAATTGCGCCACTAATCCCCACCGCCAAATATAACTGCGGTGCCACCACCTTCCCCGTCTGTCCCACCTGTAAACTATTATCCGCAAACCCTGCATCTACTGCAGCTCTGGAAGCTCCAATTGCAGCACCCAACGCATCTGCAAGTGGTGGCATGTACTTGTCAAAGTTCTCCTTATCCTTCAGACCTCGTCCTCCAGAAACAACCTTTGATGCGGTGGCAAGATCGGGGCGCTCAGACTTTGCAAGATTCTCTTGCACCCACTCCATTAGCTGCGGCGCATTGGGATCGACTGGAGCCTTCTCGATGGAGGCGGCGGAGGACCCTTCAGCTACTGGTGGGAATGCAGTGCCTCGGACTGTAATGATGTTGGTGGGTTGCGTAGTCTTGACGGTCGCGATTGCGTTGCCGGCGTAGATGGGCCGCACAAACGTCTGCGCGTCTTTTACCCCAGTGATGTCGGAGATCTGCTGGATATCAAGCAGGGCGGCCACGCGAGGCATGATGTTCTTTCCGAATGCAGAGTGGGCGCAGACAACGTGAGTAAAGCCTCCAGCTTTGATGTTTTCGGCGAGGAGAGGGGCAAAGTTTTCTGGCATGCCCTAGCTGTGTTTTAACAACAATGTAAGGGCAAGAGAAGCCGGGGGAGGTGGACAGACCTTATCGTAAGCTCCGTTGGGAACATGAAGCACCTTTTCTACACCTTCCAGCTTTGCCGCCTGCTCTGCAATGCTTGCCGAATCTGATCCGGCAATGAATGCAGTTACCGAACCTCCGATTTTCGAAGCTGCGGTGACGCAGGGAAGGGAGGCGGAGGAGACTTTGCCGCCACGATGCTCGAGTACTGCCAGTGTGCTGAGGAGGCGGGAGGCGGAGATAGGGCGGGCGTTGAGAATTGGTGGCCGAAGCGCTCGGAAGGCTATACTGGTGGTGATGAACATGGCGGGAATGAGGAGGAGGAAGAGTGTTGCACGGGTGGTGGGGGAAGCCTTGAGGTGACCATAGCCATACTTTAGTTCCATGTATTACCTTGGCGCCGACGACAACCGAACAGGTGGTGGTTTGCGTCATGGGCCATCACCACCAACTCAAGTTTTGAGGATATATATGGAAGTATAACACCAGCCTCTTTATCGTACATGCCCTGCGTCTATCAGATCTTACTAGTTCATCTAACACCAGTATTGATACAGAAATCTACACACTACGGCAATGGTCTAATGTTGCCGTTATTATCATATTTTGCCTCTGTTTCCGCAAGTTAGAAACCCCCCAATTACCGTGGACGACGCAACTTACTAAAGAAAGTATAGCTCAACGTCACGGTATCAATCCCTTTCATCGCGGGGTCATCGCAAAATTCGGGATCTATAAAGAAGAAAACCGGCATATCAACGGTCTCACCGGCATTGAGCTTCTGCTCCTCGAAGCAAAAGCACTGAATCTTGCTAAAGTACGGTGCCACCTGTCCGGGGGTAACCGAGTACGTGGCTACGCCGATGATATCACCCTTGCTCATATTTGTCGCCGTATAAAACGCCAGCGCCGTCTCGCCGGGCAGCACCCGAACCTCCCGTTGTTGCGGCGTAAACTTCCATTCCAGGACGTCCGAAACTGACGAGCTAAAGGTGACACGGATCCGTTTGGTGCCTTCAACCGGAATCAGCTTGTCCGGTGTGAACCGTGTGGCGTCTGTAATCGGGGTGCCACCGTAGCCGGTGCGCTGGCAGATTGCACGGTAGAGTGGGACGGAGGCGTATGCGAGAGTAAGGGTTGCGATTCCGAGACTGTAGGCAGCTCTGGTTAGCTGGTTGCAGAGGAAGGAGGGACAGGACGAGCAACCTTAATGCGTAGTACCCAAGGTCTCGATTATTTTGCTTGTATTGTGTTCTGTAGTTCGGCCGTGTAAATTGTCCTTGCGACTGTTTCCGCAGCGGTGTATTCGAAAAGAACTGTTTTGTTGGTGCCTTGTGAAACACATTTGTCGTAATTGGTCGTTCAATGCTCTTTGTACATTGCGCACAAGTCCACGATGCTGCTTTTGTGGTCAAAGTTCTCCAGGAAGCCCAAAAGACAGACGGTGGCATGTTGAAATCGGAACACTAGGACTTTGAATTCCCCGCGATGGAATGTCATGCATGCGTCTATCGATTCGAATTCGCCGGGTAAGTATTCTTTCTGTGATGCTGTGTCCGGCAGCTCACCCGACTTTTCATCGTGCCATCTTCAGCCACCCCAATCTCCACTCAGTCAAACACTCGAAGACATACAACAGCCGCAGCCATGTCCGATAGTGAAGAAAGAGAGACCAAGCCCTTCAAGTTCGTCACTGCAGGTACGGATCCTCCGCAATTCCCTTCACATCCGCTTCTCCGCCGGTCATCGCTTCGCTGGGTCATCCTTGGCGCCATCATACATCATGACCTGACCACGACCACAACCACGAAAGACACGGATTGAGGGAGTAATTGAACTAACCACTATATAGGTTTTGACGCCCGCTTTCCGAACCAGAACCAGACCAAGCATGTCAGTATTCACACCCGATCAAGCTTCACCGTCCCGCCGATACTGCGACATCAACTTGAACTGATGCCCCGTCAATAGTGCTGGCAGAACTATGTTGACTACCATAAATGTATCAACGTTAAGGGTGAGGACTTTGCTCCGTGCAAGCAGTTCTACTATGCCTACCGGTCCCTGTGCCCTAACTCCTGGTTGGAGAGGTGGGACACTCAACGCGGTGAGTTTCCCCTCCTTCCCTCCAAACTGGAATGCTGCTTATTCCAAACAGAGAACGACAACTTTCCTGCTAGATTGGATGCTTAGATAGAGATTCAAAATAACTATCACATGTACATTTTGAAATGAACGAGGCCTTTGCTGTAACGGAGGGCTAAGGGTTTTAAAGGTGGTGCGCTCTTGCGTCTTTGGCAGGCAAAAGGGTGTTGTAGCTAAAGCTAGTCTATGATTGTAACTGTGCAAATAGTAGAACAATTCTGATTCCATGGACACCACCAGTTAAATGAAATGCAATGTATCACCCTCAATTGACCAACTCCCTTATTTTTAATTGCATGCATGTTTCCGTAACCAAAATGCGCTGTATATATGCAAAATGAACTATACAAATTTAAGAAACAATCCGCAGCTACACCTTATATAATGTATCAATGAACCCCGCAGCCATACTCTTGATAACACTCTTATTCGGTAAGCTTCCAGCAATACCGTAGAGCGCCGCAGTATCGCCCTGTGCCTTCTTGGTCGCATCACCGCCCTTCAACTTGACACTCTGAATTGCTGTTTCCAAGTCATTGAGCAAACGATCGACAGCCTCAACGGTTGGCTTGGTACACGCGATATGAATTGCTGGCGGATTCTGAAGAGGATTCAAGTGCCAGCCTAGCGAATTCATCTCGTCTGCGATTTCGTAGATATTCAAAGTCTTGCTGGAGAAAGCAACTACGCTGACCAAGGGCTCTCCCATGACGTAGAGATCAGGCATGAATCGCTCCTTGATTCTAGCCTCGATCGCTTTGGCGGCACCAACAATGTCGCGGCAGGAGGAAATGTAGCCTGCCTCACCAATTTTCATGAGCGAAGCCCAGGTACCAGCAATTAGAGAACCGGCTCGAGAGCCAGCAAGTGAAGGGGAGGCATAGACTCCTCCCGGCCAGTTTGCGGTGATGAAGTAACCATAAGCGCGTAATTTCTTGCTACGGAAAAGGAGTACTGAGTTGCCCTTAGGAGCGAAACCATCTGTGTTTGGTGTTAGATATCATCCAGGCATCGCAAAGCGTTGAGGACCCACACTTGTGAGTATCGCAGGAAATGGACGTTACACCCTTAATCCTGAAGTCGAAGGGCTGAGTCTCGAAACCTGCCTTCTCCAAAAAGGGAACCAAGAAAGATCCCAAGCAAGCGTCAACATGAAGTGGAATTCTCTTCCTAAGCGCAATCTTGCTCAATCCGGCGATATCATCAATGATTCCATGAGGAAAGTTCGGCGCAGATCCGACAATCATGATCGTATTGTAGTTCACGAGACGGCCGACGGCCTTGAGGTTGACTTTGAGAGTAACTGGATCAACAGCGACATGGTGGACCTTGATTCCAAAGTAATGACCAGCTATTAAACGTGCTATCAGTAATGTACTCTATTAAATATCATGTTGCAAAGGCCTACCTTTATCGAACGCTGCATGTGCAGTAACGGGAATAACTCTGCAACAATCAGGCTTCACGAGCAATAGTAGGACCGTGGGATGCTTACATCTCCGGCTCGGTGACTCTGCGTTCACTATAAGCTTTTACTCTGGCGGCAAGACAAGCCAACAAAATACTCTCAGTTCCTCCGCTGGTAGTAATCCCACCTGCGCCGACGGGAGCATTATACATTGCAAGAACCTATGATGCTTTAGCTACCGACAAGGAACTCATCAATATGGCCCGTACTTACCATAGCTACAATTTCTGCCTCCATCTTCCTCACGCCAGGAAATACATCAGGATGCAAGGGGTTACTGACGGCAAACATGCGATACGCTTCACCTTGTAGGTCCAACATTTCCTTACCACCATGATAGACTGCCCCTGATACTTGTCCCTTCTCCCACTGGGTATGTTGCAGCTCACTCAGCCTAGCAAAATCAGCATTGACCTTCCGCGCATCAGAGACATGGGCATACCCTGTCAATATCTCCTTGATTTTTTCATCTGTAAGCCCTTCCTTTGGTAGCGTCGTGTATCTTGTTACCCCCGGACCCTTCTGCACCAACTTATCTTCCAGCTTCATGAGAGCTTCGTCAACCTGGAGCTGAACTCTTGACTTGATACCCGGGAGGTTCAAAAAGATTCCGTACGCAAGGTGTTGTATGTATCTGTAGAAGCTTCCGATTGTGCCAAGGATGCCGCGGCCTCGGAGCTGGCGCAGAGCTTTGCGGAAGTGTCGGAGGATGAAAAAGGCGAAGACTATATTTCGAAGCCTACAGTGACGTTAGAGGAACTATCACATACTCACGTCATATCTGGGAAAACCTACAAATCAAAGTTGAAGGCCAATATTGGGTTCCTTTGAACTGCTGCATTCTTGTAGGATGAGAGGTTCCGCAGCGAGACGGGAACACGACTTGAGCCAGGCATTTCGACTGGGAGAGCTGTAGCTTCCTAAGTTCAACGCGCTGGGGGTCGTTGCTGCTGATATAAGTTGAAGGAGGCAAGTTATTCTAAGATAGTGTTAGAGTAGCTGCACCTAGTGTCATCGACGTGTAAAGTGAGTGGTGTGAAAAATTCCTGAAATCACACATCACAAGGAAAACAAATGGAAAGAGTACCGAGGCAACGCAACGACAACGGTAATTGGAGTAGTCTTGCACAGGTATCACCACCAAGTGCAATCCTATCGATTAGTGAATGCCGAGTATATTGTACTTGAGTATTGTGTGTGTTCTCCTAGCAATTAGACAAGCCCGATGATGATTTGCTGGCCCTTTTCCTCACTCCTAGCTCTTGGATCCTTCGAAGTCTCCACTGGCATGTCGTCGTCACGGGCCGTGCTTCGGTTATGCCGGTAATGTTAGGGTTCTGGGCTCCTACATGGGTGGCATTATTGAGGTGCTTGTCTGAATTGTTCGGCATCTTCCGACATGGTTGCACAAACTTAGAGCCACTTTTTCTGCATCTTTCCCCGCAAGCCACTCCATCGTCAACTTCTAGAAATATGCCTCGCGCAAGCCCCAATATCGTCATAACCGGCACTCCTGGCGTCGGTATGACAATTCGTTCCAAGTACACAGCGCCGGTTGTTAACCACCTTCACCGAACAGGGAAATCCAGCCACTGCGAATTACTTGCAGAGTCAACTGGTCTACGACATTTGTCAGTCAACCAGATTGTCAAGGACAAGAGTTGCCATGAAGGCTATGACGATGAGCTAAAGACCTGGATTGTTGATGAGGATAAGCTTCTGGATGAGATTGAACCCCAGCTTGAGGAGGGCGGGAACATCATCGACTGGCATGTGTGTGAAGTCTTTCCTGAGAGGTTGATTGACCTTGTCGTGGTGCTGCGCGTCGATTCACAGCTGCTCTATGACCGGCTAAAAGCAAGGTATTGAGGCGTTAAGTGATACCCATTGAGGACTCACTTTGCTAACGCCGAGAACGCAGAAACTATCCAGGTTCGTACCTACCACCGAGCGAGCGTCCCTCCGTCGAATACAGTCTAACTGAAAGTACAGAAAAAAAGTTGCAGGAGAATCTCGACTCAGAGATCATGCAGGTGATTCTCGAAGAAGCGCGGGAGTCATATAACGAGAACATTGTGATTGAGCTTCGCAGCAACAACTCTGAGGAGATTGACAGCAACGTGGAACGGATAGCAGTGTGGGTAAAACGCTGGCTATCAGATCATCCTGACGGTGTATGATGTCGCAATACAATAATAATCCCTCAATTCCAACCTGTGCGCCCCGTCTAAAGCAACGCAATTCGTGCCGTCGCGTCTATCATCCGTTTCCCCCGCGCCTCTCCTGCTCGTCTAATTGTTCCCCGCTCTATTTGTGATTCTCGGCCAACCATTCCTTCAGTTTCGCCAAAGCCTTGCTGCGGTGTGAAATTTTGTTCTTCTCGGATTTATCCATCTCTGCGTACCTGCGGCACTATTAGCGTCCCAATCACTCCATGCCAAAGACTCACATACGTCTGTCCTTCATACTCAAACACCGCATCCCACCCGAAGTGTGTTGGTCCCCTGGAAGGAACAATCTTGCCGTCCGTTCTTCCCTCAAACAAGAGAGCCTCCTTACCTGGACCCGCACAATATGCAAATGTGCACACTGCCTGCGCGCTCTTATCCTCGTACGCTGCCAGCATCTTGTTCAACCCATCGCGTCCAAGCTCCTTCAAAAACCATTTGACATAAGGACCTGGAAGTCCATTCAGAGCGTTAAAACATAGACATGTATCCTCGACGATAACGGGGCCACCAATCTGTATCCACCGGTCCATTCAACTCTCCTTCCGAGCAACAGCTAAGAGGAAATCGTACCTCCTCGGCGGCTCTCCGCGCCTTATCGAGTGTAATTTCTTCAATGGTACCCTGAAGCTCTGGGAGATCGAGGGCTTTGTTTTCGAGACAGGGAACCGAGTCGGCGAGGATTGCTTTCACTTCTGCGAGCTTGTTGGCGTTGCCGGTGACGAAGATTAGGGTTTGAGGCATAGTTAGTTAGTTGAGGGCGCGGACTTTTGTTTATGGGATTGTTGCGACGAGGTTGGGCTGATCAGTTGAGGGATTTGAAATAGCAGTGTTTGGTGTGTTGCCTGAAGGATTAAGGATTGGAAGTGAATCTTCGACGACCTTCTGTTCGTTACTAGCATTTGCCCCACCACTACCCCTCCATGATACGTCAACCCTGAAAAAAAGGTTTCGATAAATCTTCTGAACGACATTAACGTCACCACCTTCTTGGACTTTACTATAAACACACGCCTACACGAGAATACGGCAAGCAAAGCACCACAACATGCCTCACGCTGAGGAGGAAAAGAAAGACAACATGTTCCGGCCTATTGGTGAAGCCGTCGAGGCGGTGGGCGATGAGAGTGGCAACGATGAACCTCAGGTCATGGACAACATTGGTGAATACTTTCGTCTCCTCGCGCTCTTCAGCACGATACTAATCTACGGTAGAGTCGCTGTGTATGAATTGTCATGAACAAGGAAACACTCGCCTCCTCCTCACCCGAATCCCCTTCTTCCGCGAAGTGGTTCTCATGTCCTTCGAATGCCCTCACTGCTACTTTAAAAATTGCGAGATCCAGTCCGCGTCTGAAATCCAGGAGCGTGGTTGCAGCTATACCCTCCGCGTAAATTCAAAAGAAGACATGGATCGCCAAGTTGTTAAGTCGGAAACCTGTGTCACCAGGTTCCCTGAGCTCGACCTCGAGATCCCTCCCCAGCGCGGCCAACTCACCACCATTGAAGGACTTCTTACAACTGTATTGGAGGACCTCTCTGCCGGCCAGGATCAACGAAAAGAACAGCAGCCTGAGGCATGGGCACAGATCGAGGAGTTTTTGTCGAAGGAGAGGGATATGCTCGAGGGTCGCGCTTTCCCATTTACTCTCGTCGTTGATGACGTAGCTGGAAACTCGTGGATTGAGCCCCGCCCTGGAGACCCACGCGGGAAATGGGTACGCAAAGACTATGAGCGCACAAAAGAGCAAAACGAACATCTTGGACTCACTGACACCAGCGGAGAGGCCCAACCCGTCGATGACGACCCCATCCGTCCCGACGAGGTCCATACCTTCCCCGCCACCTGCCCCAGCTGTGTACGCCCCTGCAACACGCACATGAAGCTTGTCGAAATACCTCATTTCAAAGAGGTCGTAATCATGAGCACTGTCTGCGACTCCTGTGGCTACAAGAGCAACGAAGTAAAGACTGGTGGCGCCGTTCCTGCTAAGGGTCGAATCATCACCCTACAAGTCGAGGATGAAGAGGACCTGAAGCGCGATATCCTCAAGTCCGAGACCTGCGGTCTTACATGTCCCGAACTCAACCTCGACCTTACGCCTGGTACTCTTGGTGGCCGCTTCACGACTATTGAAGGTCTTTTGGCCCAGGTACATGATGAGTTGCATCAGCGCATTTTTTCAGAAAAGGGCGAAGTTTCCGATTCGATTGAAGCCGCGACAAGAGATAGATGGGAAAAATTCTTTCAGGGACTTAGGGATGCGAAGGACGGAAAGATGAAGTTTACCTGTATCCTGGATGATCCGCTGGCTGCAAGTTATGTGCAGAACCTTTGCGCACCGGATCCCGATCCTCAATTGACGATTGAGGATGTGGAGAGAACGAAGGAGCAGGAGGAAGATTTGGGTATTAGTGATATGGTGACTGAGGGGTATGAGGGACTTGAGGAAGAGAGAGTAAAGACTGAAAAGACTGAAAAGGCCGCAATGGAGGCAGCGGCGGTGGCGAGTGAAGCTCGGTGATTGAGCGGTGATGTAGATATTGACAAGGAATAAATGTGCGCCATGGGTGCTGTAGCGTCTGTGATGAAATAATAGCTGCTGTTGGAGTGCGCTTCTTTGAGTGCAGTTTTCGCGGCCTCATGCGCATAATGTGACGGTAGGTATGATACTTCACGATAGGGATGAAACGCCATGAATAAACGGAGGATCGGAGCGATCGCCGATAAAGTGGGTCGTCGGTGTTATTAAGAGTTGTCTCCACCAGGGGCCTGCCTCCACGACATCAACGTCGGCATACATATGCAGACAGGGTAAAGCCACTTGAGCACCGGCAGTAAGGCTGAGGCTCCATTTGAGGACACCTTGCTGCTGCGCAAAGCCAAAACCAACGTCGATTGACTTACTTCTTAGTGCTTAAGTACTTACCTACCCACCCACGAGTTCGTTGTTTGCGACTTTGATCCATATCCCTTCCGCAACAGCTGTGCCAGTTATATCGGTGCTAGCTCTCTATTGAGGCGGTTATATATACCTTCCACAATGAAGTTTCTCTGGAGCTTGCTTAGTGTCGCAGCTTCACTTTCGTTCGCCGAAGCTGCTGTGCAATACAATGCCGTCAAAGAGTTCTCGATAGGAACTCGGTATCCGTATGCTTGATCCCTTCCTTTGCTATGCCGTGTCACAATTTGTCAGGTACTGACTTCGCATTGTCGTTTGTTGTCAGGATATCGGATGACCACAAGACTATCCCAGGATTCCAAATCTCCGGCACCCCACAATTACTTAGCGACAGAATCATCCTTACCCCTCCAACACCCGGAAATCAGCGAGTTGGAATATGGGCCACACAAGCGAATCCCCATGACGAATGGTCGGTGACCATCGAGTTTAGGGCGTCCGGAGGTGAGCGCGCTGGTGGAAGTCTTCATCTGTGGTACACATCACGGGGTAAGAATGGCGGCTCTGGTACGGGACAGGATACTATATACACAAGCAAACCATGGGACGGATTGGCCTTAGTTATTGATTCTCACAGTGGAACGAGCGGTATTAGAGCTTACCTGAATGACGCCACGAAGGATTACTCGCAACATCACAACCCTGTGTCGTTGGCATTTGCGCATTGCGATTTTGACTACCGGAATAAGGGAGCTCTTTCCAAGGTCACTCTCACCCAGGATTCCAAGGTATTTAAAGCCGAAGTGGACGGGAAGCTGTGCTTCCAGACGGATAAGGGGCGAGTTCCTAAAGGCTACTTCTTCGGTATCACGGCAGCAACTTCAGAGAACCCCGACAGCTTCGAATTGTTCAAATTTACGGTTGGCGCAGCCCCGAATGATGGATCCAAGGCACACGAGGAGCCCAAGGCCCAACAACAAGGGGGAAAACAGCAGCATCAGCACCAGCACCAGCAAAACCTAAACCAAAAGCCAAAGCATCAGCAACAAGATCAACTTTATGAACGGACATCGGGAAAGCTGCCCCACGAAGAAGATTTTGAAGAATGGCACAATGAAGCTGGAGAAGAGGAGCATGACGCTTCATATTACGGAAACCAGGAAGAGCAGTTTACAGATCTGCACAATCGATTGCAAGCTCTAGTATGTCTTGGAACGCTGGTTCTTGGCAATACTACAGCGCGCTGATTCTCTGTACAGACCCATCACCTTGCCGCTATCCAGAACCAACTCGGGATGGTTTACGACAGAGTCGACAGTCTCCATCACAAAGACGATGAGTTCCGCGCAGAATGGAGAAACACCCGCATTCCTCGTGAACAAATCGACAACATGGACCGTCGACTGTACGTTTTTCGCATTGTGCTACGGGTATTTAAGTGCTGAATAGCTTCTGCAGAAACGCGATCGAACATCTGAGTACCGAAATTGCGGGCGCTATGACATCGAAAGACTATACTTCACATTTTGAAGAGCTCCGAAAGACCCTGAATGAGCACCATTCAAACCTTCTTTATACAGTTCCAGACACTATGCACCAAGGTTTGTTGTTTTATGTTAATATTTTGTCCAGCGTGTCTCTTTGTGATTGGAAGCTAATTCCAGCTCGTAGTCTTGGCCCATGGTGGACCTCGTATAGGGATGATGGTCACAATTGTAGTGCTGGTTCAGGTGGCTTTGGCTGTGGCGTATGTGATTTACAAAAGGCGAAGGAACAGTTCGCCAAAAAAGTATTTATGAGGGAGGAAGGAGGAGCCGCCGTTTATGTCAAGGTTGAAACTGGGAGGAGTCCAAGTTCGCATAAACTAATGCTAGGAAACGAAGATATGGTTGATTGATGGTGGCAGATTGAATTTTTTGGATGAGATTTTTTCATTGTCTCTTTTGCTTGTCTCTTTGTGTTTACTTTGCGCTTTTGTCTGGCATACTTGCTTACCTGCTTACCTGCTTACTTGCTTACCTGCTTCTTCAGTTTCATGGTTTTGGGTATGGTTTTTTCACAAAGACTCGGTTTTCACTGGCTGCGTGTACTATTACTTAGAAACTAAGTTGTGTATTGGTTAGAACGGGTGGTTTCTGGAAGTGCTCAACGTATAGAAAAGCCACGATAGTTCTAGGTATAGACGCTCGCAGAGTCTCAGACGCTCTCCAACTGCGGCTAAACGATATAAGTACACCTACCACCCCTGTCCAATATGCGCGGCGACGTTTCTCCACTCAACGCCAGCCCACTCCGAGTAACTGCTAGTCAACACTAACAACGCACTACAACCTCAACCAACAAAGCCCTGCATACTGCATCAACCATGGTAGGAGTTCTTTTCACTCCCGCCTCTTCCTCCTCCTCCCATACCTTCTCCTCCTTCTACTCTCCCCCTCGATCAGATCCGTGTCCGTTTTGTCAATTCTGCGCCGCAGACGACTACGCACTCATCATCCACGTCGACACCGCACATCCTGAAGACGGCTCATTCATCCCCGACCATGTCGCGGTAAACGACGCAGAAGAAGAATACGTCTATGTTCTCTGTCCCGAACCTGGCTGCGAGGAACACATTCTACTGCTAGAACTCCAGACGCATATGGACTTTCATTCCGCGGAGAATATGGGTATGGAGCAGTCACTAATCCAACAGCAACAGCCAGTCAGACGGGAGCATAGGCGGAGGGAACATGGCGAGAGTAGGGGCGAGCGCCGGGGAGAGAAAGGGGAACGCCTTAGACGAGAAAGGAAGGATGGTGAGGACGGGAAACATCATCACCATCACGACCGCTATCATCACCACAAAACAAGAGAACGCGGGTCAACTCGCGGGGGGAAGGATGCTGCCATAGTGCCATTTGTTGGGCCGTCCTCGCGATCCAGAAGTCCTGTTCGCAGTGGCTTGAATTGGTTTGAAAGAGCGGCGCTAGCGATAGCGCCACATAACGCCCTTGGGCCGTCGCCAGAGCAGCGGCACGAGGAGCGGAGGAGGTCAGAGAGTAAGAGGAGAGAGAGGAGTAATAGTTTGCGGAGAAGCGACAGCAAAAGATCTGAACCCAACGTCCTTAGGAGGTCTGATAGCAAAGCCCGGAGAAGCGAGTCTAGGAAATCTGCGGTCGCCGCACCCTTAGAACTAACAGCACCGCCGGCAAAATTAAAGCGTAACAGTAGCAGCAGAAAACCTGTTGGAACAATCAAGAAACTGGGTGTATGTTGAATCCATCTACATCCTACAAGGCGGCATTGGCTTACCTAATCCCGCAGAAATCAGACCTTGGTCCGTACGCGCATGAGGCACAAATGCCGGATTGGCTCTGCGCGCAGCTTGAAAAAGGCGGGAAAACAATTACCGTTCAAAAGATCGATCCTCTCACAGGACGCCTCGTGAACGAAGTCCAAATTGCAAACGAAACACCAGATCTCATCCCAACTCTTGCGCTTCTCTGCGAGCGCGATCCAGAAATTGTAAAGGCGTATCTATGCCACGCAAAAGTAAAACATGTCGGGAAGCAGATTCCCAGAGAAGGAGGGTTCTGTGGGTATAGAAACATACAGATGATTATATCCTATATCCAGGCCGCCCTTCCACGAGGCTCGCACCCGTTTGAGGGACGTATTCCGACTATTTTGAAGTTGCAGGATATTATTGAGGATGGGTGGGCGAAGGGGATCAATTCTAGCGCACGATTAGAGACAGGAGGCATCAAGGGAACGAGGAAGTATATCGGCACCTCTGAGGTTTCTGCCCAATCCTTTCCTTGACCAGGGACATTTCACTAACCAGAAATAGGCGCAAACTCTCCTCACCTCTGTCGGTCTCCGTTCCCGCGCTAGAGCCTTCGTCAAATCGTCAGAAGGTACCCTCCAAACCCAAGAATCTCTCCTTTCATATATCGAAGAATACTTCGAATCTGGTCTCCTCCCTGGCGACGCAAGCAGAAATGCACAAAAAGTCATGGGCACAAATAAACCGCCCATTTATCTCCAGCACAGTGGTCATTCCATGACAATCGTCGGACTCGAGAAATGGAGAGATGGATCTAGAAGTTTACTAGTGTTTGATCCATTTTTCTCCCCCAGTGAGATGATCCGGAATTTGGCTGGCGCTAGAAGACTTGGGAGTAGGGTACGCCCCGAGGTTTTGCTCAAAGTTTACAGAAGGAAAATGAATTACTTGGCGAAGTACAAAGAATTTGAGGCGATCGTGTTTGTACCCTCCGAAATGCCGTTTGAAGAGAGATGATGGGCTGATGATAGTAGATTGGAGCTGTGAGCTAGCTCAGTGTGTATACCGGCATTGTTGGGTTGTTTCGGATACCATTCTTTAAGCGGGAATTCTTTGGATGCACATCTAGGCGTCTGATTGGCGAGATATTGATTGGGATCAACATATCCTTGCGATTGAACATGCTTTGATGATGTGGGATATTGATAGTTTTTGCGTCCTATCGTTGGATTTGTTACGCTTTTTGGTGTAGGACATCACAATCTGGCCTGCATTTGGCATCATCTTTGAGCATTTAACCCTCCATCTACTCGTTTATATGGCAAATAAGCTAGTTGTTGGAATACAGTCTGTATGACCAGACACTAAGTATAATTTAAATTAGCTAGACACCGGTTGCTGCTGATGACTGAAAGGCATCTTCAGACGAAATCACTGCTTTTGGGGATGTTAAGGATCGACCAGTGTCAAATCTGTCAAATGTTCATGTTAGAAAAGGTTTGTAGCCCAAATTTTCTTCAAACCGCACAAGCTCGTTTCAGCCCTGCGAGGTTGAGGAAACCCAACCTAGGGGTTTTGATACTCAGACGCAGTAAAACTTCCCCAAAACCTTGATTCAACTGCTAGCGCGTTTGCCTTATAAACGAGTATCTCAAGGGATATAATACAAGCCTCCAAACACCATAGAGAATGGTAAAAGAAATTAGGATTCGTTCCTCAGATACCGTACTCGTACAAAAAGTAACAGGATGAGCCACCAACTTTTTCTATCAAAGCCAGTCACCACCAAGCACAAATACGCCAAAAGCCAACGACGATTCCTGAAGACATAGGAGAATTATGTGTTTAAAACGCCCATAGCATGAGGAATGTAGAATACAACCGCCCTCTAAGAATGCAACCCACAAAGAAAAGGAAAAAGAATCCCAAAAAAGAGCTGTATGCATTGTGTCGACGACATTCACTCCTCCTCCTCTTGATACAAATCCTCGTCCTCGTCGTCTTCGTCATCCACACCCTCCGCAACCACCGCTTCCACATCACTCACCGCATCAACAGTGGAGACGAATCCCGGGACAGCAGTACTCTGCCTTCTATTTCTCTGTTTACGCGGAGACCTCGGAAGAGGCTGCTCCTGCGTCTGCTTCCGTTTCTGTTCCTGCTTGACTTTGCCAGCGACGGACTTCCGCTTGGCCTCTGTGTTCAGTTTGACAGCCTTCCTAGGGGCATTGGCGATCTTTCTTCGTTTCGTGATTGATTCCATTGCTGCTTGCATGTTGTGACTCAAAGCGTCACCAACATTGTTATCAGCGTCACCATCCTCCCGCTGTCTTTTCTCAAGTTCCTGTTCCCACGGCGCGCGATATCTCACATCTGACCGCCAATTAGGAATTCGCCGTTCTCGACGTCCTTCTCGGCGAGGAGCTTTCGGGTCTTCACTATCTTCAGAAAGGGCACCGTCCTCCTCCTCTGCGTGCTCAAGTTCTCCGAAACCCATTATTCGCCAAAGCTCTTTTTCGGCCTTGATGGCGTGTTTGCGGTCGAGGCGCTCCAAGTACTTGTCCTCCTCGGCTTCCATCGTCCGTTGCCGCTCGTCGTGGCGGCGCTCGGCAACGCCGATTTTGCTGTGGGTGGAGACAGGGCCGGAGAGGTCGTCTTGGGAGTCGTCATTGATAAGGGAAATTTCGGTGTCACTTACTTCCTGGCTGTCCTCATCTGTCTCTCCCTCTTCTGCCTTCTCCCCTTCTGCCTTCTCCCTCACTCCTGTCTTCCATTCCTCTGTCTCCTCCTCTTCTGTCTCCTCTCCTCCTTTCTCATCCTCCGTTTCCTCGCCTTTATTTTGACTGGAGGTATTACATTCTGCAGATATCCCTGAAAATTGGCTTCGGTCCCATTTGAAACGCCTCATATACCTCACAGGGACATGGGATAATTTCTCTTCAACCTTATCCAGGCTCATCGGTTCAGGGTCTGTTGTATACTCAAGCACCTTAACCCCGGCCCTTCGAGGGGCTTTGACCCAATAATCAAACGAGTTTGTTGGCATATTGAGGGCGTCTACAGCCGCCTGAGCATCATCGAGACGCACAATTGGTTTCGATGAGAACATCGGGAGTTCCAAAACATGTTGTCTTGATTCTGACATCCATATCGCAGTCTGCACCAGACGACGGGTAATTGCCATCACCAAGTCATGGAGGTCCACGAGAGCAGTGTAGCGTATTGATGGCTTTTCATCCCTTTCAGTAATTCGACGGTAGTTTTGCTTGCCAGGACGATTCATGAATATTCTTCCTTTGTGTCAATAGGGAAAGAGCACATGAACTGGGGGAATTGCGCTATATTGACGGCGGAAACATACCGTTCGGAGAGCTCGAGCACTTTAGGCACATTCAGCAACTCGGCCTCTGGGGCAACGTCAAGAATACTGTCTATATTGCCGGAATTATAAAACCCATCAATTCGAGAGGCCCATTCAGAGTCAAGGAGCCAAAAATCAACGCCCCAGCGTCGCTTTTCCGTCTTCTCTTCATCTCTCCTCTGCCGATCCGCGACAAAAGCTGCTTGTTGGTCGAGTGCTTTTATACATTCCCCCGACAGCTCTACAGCAGCAGGTATCTCTCCTAGACCAATAGTATCACGAGATCGCGAGCCCACCGAATTCTGCGACCCTAGCCGTCCCTCATGGAGTGCGTCAATATACGATTGACACTCTAGTACCGACTTTATTCCTACTGCTTTCGCGATAGCGTCAACACGATCTTTCCCGAGAACTGCGAGATGATTAAAGAACACTTCCTTGTCCTTCACAGTCCAATATGAGCCCATCACAAAGGACCCACTTTTCACTGGGAGCTTGCTAGAATCACTATAGACCTTCCTCCCTGTTGCTTGGTGTATATCGTCGTTTAAGAGATCAACATATCCACTTGTAAACTTATTGATCTGTTCACCTCGGCGACGACCTCTCACTTTGGGTGGCCTTTCCTTCGGTAGAGTGCTCTCCTTGAATTGACGGGAGGCCGAATGTATGAACCGGGACTTTGCGGCATAGTCAGTGACAGAGTCGTGTTCCGAGGTTTCGGGGGTAGGGAGTTTGGAGACCAATTGGGTTGTCCTTGATCCATCACTCGGCGGATGGGGTGGCACTGCATTCTCATCCTCTGGTTCATCTTCGAACTCAGACTCAGATTCAAACTCAGACTCGGGTTCAACGGGCGAGATATTTGGCGGTACTATATCTTCGCCTTCATCCTCTGCCTCCGCCTCATAGCCACCGTCTCCAGGTATTTCTCCGCTTGAGTCTAGAGTAACCCTAGCCCCGTTCTCATCGTCAATTCTCTCTCCCGGTGCATTGTCCTCGTCATCAGAGGCAGCCTCAACGCTTCCCCAGTCGACGACGTCATCTATCCCCGGCCCAGCATTATCACCTACCTCCTCTTCATCGCTCGCAGCCTCAACACTTCCCCAATCTTCACCCATTTCCTCCGCATCAACGGCACCCCTGTTCTCGTCATCCTCTGAAGCCGCCTCGACACTACCCCAATCCCACTCGTCGGCAGTGGCATTCCCAGGGCCACTCCTCTGGCTCCGCCCACTCTCACTTGCAGCAGCAGAAGAAACCGTGCGCGGCCACCCAGGCGAATACTTTACTACGTCTGTCCCACTGGCTCCAGAATCAGAACCATAGCTACCTTGACCCGGCAGTCTAGACGACCGCTCTGGTTGAGAAAAAAGCGGGGCAGTATTTGAAGCGCCCAAACCTGGTTGTAGTGATTCCACCCTTTCCTCTCTTTCCAAAGAGAGACGTCTGCGTTTCTGCGGGCTCTCGTAGTAGTGAGTAGGTGCGCGTTTTGCTGGTGATTCCACTTCCGGCTCTGATTCGCTCTCCTCGTCGGAGTCGGAGGATACGACTGGTACGGGTCTTTTCGGTTTCCTAGGCGAGGATGAAGTGGACGAAGAATCGGAGTCGGAGTCAAAGTCGCTATCGTCTGCGCCGGTTGCTGTTGAGAAGCCTTTCCATTCGCTTTCGTATCCCGTCGTGGCCCCCTCTTCCTCTTCCTCCTCGTCACTCGAACTTCCAGAGGCGGCCTTGCGTGCAAACATTGCCACGACCTCCCCTCCGTTATATAGGTGACAATTGCTCAGAAGCCGTGTTTATAGTAATCTGTCGAACGTGGGAGTAGAGTAGTGAGTGGTGAGTGTAGTGTGGTTGCCCCTGTGGCGTTGACACAACAGGGGCTTCCGGCAACTAAAACACCACACCCATCACTCAACTCGACCCAGGATAATGCTAAGGACCGCCCGTCTCCGTAATACTAAATCGAAATACTTAATAGAATCCATTTAGAATACACTCAAAAACCAAGCAACATGTTATGAAAGAAAAAAACCACAGTCCCCACAAGGCCGTAGGTATATGAACGGATAATCATAGGAAAACGGAAATCGTTACACGCCATATAAACCCCCCCAAATTCTTTTAACCCTCGAGTAATGCCTGCCCCCACAACACGAAAACCACTAAACATCCAGACCTGACCTACAGAACAGCAACAAGTGATTACTAGGCTTCAAACGGAACATAAGACCCGGGATTCTCCAGACTAGGTGGGCGAGCGCCAACCTGTGGGATGCCTCCCGCACTTGCTCCCGCACCGCCCTGGCCCTCAAATGCCAACTTCTGACCCTGGCTTCCCATCCGCGAGGCTTCCATAGCCATCATATATCCCTCTTGACCACCCGCTGCCAAAGCTCGCTTCAGCTGTTCCTGTACCTGCAAGCACTGTGTCTTCATCGCCAACCTCTCTAAAAACAACTGTTGCCGAGCTTTCTCAATCTCTCGCCGTTCTGCCTGGAGGACTTGCTCCAACTCGTTGAACTGGTCTAACTTTAACTTTAGTTTTTGAAGGTTGCAGTTGACGACGGCGTTGACAAGCTTGGTCATTTCGCGTTCTTCGTGAGACGCCAGGGCGGCGGCGCGAGCAGCAGAGGCACCCAAAGCAATCGAGGCAGCCTTGGAGATGACTGATTCCTGGTCATCGGCAGCTTCGGGAGAGGTTGCCTTGGAAGTGCTCGTTGCTGGTTCCTTACTGGTAGAGGGTTCAGGTGCATCGACGTCCATCGAATTCTCGGGGTCTGTGGTGCCTTCCGATTTGACGCCGGGGGTGGCGGAGGTATCCTTTTCCACGCCTTCCGCCGCGGGCGAGGCGGATTTTAGCGAAGTAGATTTGTCTTGCCCCTGTGACTTCTTCTTTATTGCTTGGGAAGATACCTGAAGACTAAGATTTTTGGTCATCTCTTCAATAGAGCTCTTTGCTGCAGCTGCAGCAACTTTGGGGTCGACAATACTGGCTAGGAATGCAACGACGCTCATAACAGGGTTATCGGCTTGGGTGAAAGGAGTACGGTTGTACTGTAGGGCTCCTAGCTGCTCAGGCTTCTCCTCCAGGTAGTTCTCCTCGATTGGCAACTGCAAGAATCGGATAACGCACTGTTCCCGAGTTTTGGTGCCTACATGATCTGCAATTGCGTTCCAGTCCTCGCCGTGCAATTCTAGACCTTCAAGTAACAATAGAGTTTCCTGATCTGTCCATACAGCCTCGCGATCAACAGTAGAGTAGGCAGGGTCCTCCATTCTTGTGAACTCGGCGTTAACGTATGTATTAGGGAATCGCCCTTCGAGATAACAGTTGGGGCACAATTCGATCTGCTTCGTGTTGCGAGCACTACGTCCATTGTGGTAACGCACACGCGTGCAGTCCACACTACATGAAAAGCAGTTGTATGTCCTCTTCTCCATGCCCTCTTCGTCCTTAGCGTCGCCATTCATTGAGGCGATCTTATTTCCGAATGAGTCATATATGTTCTTTCGGAGCTCCAGGTTAGAATCAAGCTTGGCCAGTGTGCCACTGCTAGCACGCTCAGTAACAGGATGAGGTTTGCCGGCCGTTGGAAGAGCGCCGAGTGGAGGCTGGAAAGGTTGCAAACCGCGGGGAGTGTCAGCCGTAATCCTGAAGTGACCAGTGTATGGCGGACCAATGTTAGAGGGCCGTGTCTCAGGATCAATCTACACTTTTGTTAGCCAATTACCAGGCACCTAAGCAATGAAAACAGCATACCTGGTAGTTGATTAAACCCCACTGCTCCAAAAACGCGTGCACACGCATAATTGAGCAGACATCGCCAGCCAAATTCCGTCTGCAGGCTGTGACTGTAAGATACTCAGATGGATTCAACCTGTAGGTGTTGATCATGAAATCTCGGTAGTCCTTATAGACAAGTGGCGTCTTGCTGCGATTGCGGTTGTTGAAAAATTCGGGTAAGCTCTTCTTCTCGATGTCCTTGATTTTTTTCATATCAAACCAGGTGGAGTAACTCGGCACAACAACAGTATGCGTCTGTTCGATGAGATAACTCCTGGCCTGATCCTCCATCTTTTTCTTTTCCGATCCTGGACTCGCTGGGGCAGCACCTGTCGCTTGACTGTCGTTTAATGATGAACCTTCTCCACCCTTGACACCATCTCCGTTTGCAGTCTCATCCGTATTTTTATGATCACTGGGATGCGGCTTGGAACCGTCGGCACCTTGCATGATCTGATCCTCAGTATCAAGGGGCTTTGTCTGCACACCAGGCAGAAGTCAATGCGGGAGAACCAGCGAATACGATGACAGGAAACTCTGCTACGTACCTGCAAGCTACTGTTATCATTGAGGCTACCGTCGTCACCGCTCATTGCGACATCTGCTGACTCGTCCATTCTGGGAGTACCTGCGGATGAGCTCCCCATCCCACCTTGATACTGTTGCTGAGACAGTGCGCCTGTGAGAGGTGTACCATTACTGCCCGACATAGGCGAGTTGGCGAAACCAAGCGCGTCATTGTGGTGACCGTGGTCCATGGGGTGCTTTACGCCGTGCCGGATTTTAGGAGAGGATACGTTTTGTACTAATTTGTGCGTCGTGGTGGTCTTTACGTCGGGCGACGAGACTAAATGGGTACAGATAAGAATTGTCAAGTTGTCGCAAAGGAGTGGGTTCAGCGAAAGGATGGCGCTCCAAACGTTTGAGGCAGGGCTACTGTCGAGGGCGTTTACTCAACTGCTCTAGCCAAGACATCTTACTCACTAGCTGCTAAATGTCTTGGCACATATTTTCTGTGTATCCTCCATTTTTCTGCATCCAATACCACTAACATTAACTTTCTCACTTGCTTCACCACCGCGCACACACATCCAAAGGGCGAGCTCTCTGCAAGGAACCCTTAAATAAGCTACCACAATATCCTCACTAACGTCAAATCCACAATGTCCGCTCCCAACCCCAAAGGTGCGAAAGAAATTTTCCCTCGTGTGCGCTATGCGACGATAGCCAGCGTCACTAACATGGCTTTCCACAACAGCCTTCCCCCTCGCCGATGACACCTTGTCGCAGCAGATTCTCGACATCGTTCAACAGGCGTCCCACTACCGCCAGCTGAAGAAGGGGGCCAATGAAGCCACCAAGACCCTCAATCGTGGTATCAGCGAATTCATTGTGCTCGCCGCCGACACTGAGCCCATCGAGATTCTCCTCCACCTGCCTCTTCTTTGTGAGGATAAGAACGTCCCCTACGTTTTTGTTCCTTCCAAGATCGCGCTTGGCCGCGCTTGTGGTGTCAGCCGTAGCGTTATCTCCGCCAGTGTCACCTCTAACGAGGCCTCCGAGCTGCAAGGCCAGATTAGGTCCATCAAGGATAAGATTGAGAGATTGTTGATTTAAGGGTTGGATTTTGGACTGGGTCATGACAAGAACATTTAGAAGGGAGACAGGTTATTCAAGAATACTGTGGGGACGTTCTTTTGTGGCTAAAGCCTCAACGAATAGGAAAATGGGAAACTATTGACTGTTTTCGGTTGTACGAATCAACTAAGATAATTATCCAGTGAATTGGATTGAACACAGAACTTAGAACTCTTTTTTTTTTGTCTATTCGAAGGACTCGCGTAACATCTAATTCTACCGCTGGATCCCATCTACACCTGTTGTACAGATGGTATTACAAGAATAAAGTAAAAACATGACTATTCAAAAGCAATAATAATACAACCGCAAACAAATACGCGCCTTATGAACCAACCAAACGGCATATACTGACGAATACCACCCGTCAAACTCCATAGCACCAATAAAAAACTTTATACGACTCTCACAGCCGCCTTTCCGTCGCCACTGCCACCAACACTCTTTTTTGCGAATGCTTCAGGACTCCGGTCTAACAATGCCTCGAGTTCCTCGTCGGTGAGTAACTGCTGTCCCTTCTCAACCACATTCACCTTCTCGAAATCCTCTTTGAGAAGAAGACTACTCAGCTCCTCATCCTTACTGTCTTCCGGGCCGTCCTTCAAACTCTTGAATTTCCCTTTCTGGATAATGAGCTTTTCCAACCGCCGCTTCCCATCCGCTTTATCAAGTAAGGTCTGTTCGACGGTGTTTGCAGTGGCAAAACGGTAGATCACAACTGGTTTGGTCTGCCCAATTCTGTGGGCCCGGTCTTGAGCTTGCAGATCCATCTGGGGATTCCAATCACTATCAAAAATAATTACCGTGTCGGATGAAGTGAGCTGGAACAATATATTTAGTGCTAGCCCAGAATAGAAATCATTACGGGAACGTACATTAATACCCAAGCCACCGGCTCGAGTAGTCAACAAAAAGATCCTGGCCTTATCTTCATTGTTGAACTTCCGAATCTGCTCCCGTCTGATATCCTGGGAAATTCCACCATCAAGACGACAGACCTCCCATTTGTGAAGATGCTCAGCCCAATCCTCAATGATATCCAACATTTTCTTGAACTGACTGAATATGAGAATCTTGTGGCCGCGCTTTATCAACTCCGGCACAAGACGCTCCAAGAGCATCATCTTTCCACTCTCGGTAACAATGCTTTCGTCAGGGAGCTCGCCCTTTTCTTCTTCCCAGGGCCAATAGAACAAATGGGGACTATTACAAGCCTGTCTCAGTTGCATCAAAAGATTTTGGAGCTTTTTGTTACCGATCTGCCTTACTACTCTAGCCGTCAGTAGGGGATATACAGTAAAGTAATGTAGACGCCGCAAGGTTTCTTACAGGCTTGCATAACACCCTTCTCGTACTCAGTCAGTGCTTCCACGATCTCCTCCGGCTCTGAACCCAGTTCTCCTTCGAGCTTATCAAAATACTCATCATCGCTCATCTCTCGGTACGAAGAGACGGCATTTTTCCGCTTAGTTAAGACGGTTTCCGGTTCCGGAGTGATCTTCGCCTTCTTTGGGGTTGACATATCAACAATATCCAACTTTCGCTTCTTCGATGAAGGGTGTCTGCGCATCACCTGATCGTGCAACCACTGTGGTGCTTTATGGTCCAATAGTGCACCATACAGATCTTTTTGGGTTTGAGATAGTGGTGCATAGAGCACGTACTCCTTTTTAGGCGGCAAGTTCGTCTCCACATCACTCTTAACTCTCCGCAATAAAAATGGCTTGAGCAAAGCATGCAAACTCCCGACAATATTGTTCTTCTTTTCCTCCTCCAAGAATGCCGCGTGGCTCTCCTTATCTTTACCCTGAAGCTTCGAAAAGTCGAAATAGTCCTCAAAGTATGCATAGTCATCAAATATTTCTGGCAAAAGGAAGTTGAGCAATGACCAAAGTTCAGCTAAGTTGTTTTGGAGTGGCGTTCCAGTTAGGAGTAATCGGTTTGCCGAGTCGTATGACTTTAACTCCCGAACGAGTTTGCAGTTCATATTCTTCAATCTGTGACCCTCATCGATAATGATAAACTTCCATCCATACTTCGAGAGGAACTTCTTGTCATTCATGACCATTTCATAGTTCGTGCATACAATCGGGAATTCGGGACCGAGCTTGCCCATCTTTGTCCTGCGGATTTCCGCACGTTCAGGGGGTGTACCATGGTAAAGAATCCTGGGCATGTCCGGCGCCCACCGCCCAATCTCATCAACCCAGCTGGACAACACTGAGACCGGACCTACAACCAAGAAAGGTCCCCAAACCCCTTTTTCCCTTAGAAACGCAAGAAAACTAATGGTCTGGAGGGTTTTTCCCAATCCCATCTCGTCGGCAAGAATACCATTGAGTCCATTCTCGTACAACGAAACCAGCCATTCCAGTCCCTCGAGCTGATAATCCTTCATCACCCCGCCAGTGATAGTCCCTGGCTGTCTTGCAGATCGCAAATTCTTGTGTTCACCAAGCTTGGAGTCCTCGTTGGCAGCCTCCGCCAGCGCCTGCGCCGTGGTCGTTGGTACAGCATCTAGATCTTCCTTATTGAAATAATCCGAAATATCCGCACCCTTTTTGGCTCTTGTAGTTCGTCCTTGTTTCTTAACCCCTTTAGTTAGTGGGATTGTTGACACAGCTGCTGCTCCGCGGGTACTTCTTCTGGTGGTGGCGGTGGTGGTAGAGGCAGATTGTCCAGGTTGTTTAGTTCCTGCTTTCGCAGCCGCTTTTTCGCTCGATTTACGCTGTGCAGCTTGTTGCTGTCGCACCCTCTCCGAGAGGAGGTTAACATAGACAGAGCTTTGCTGGATCAAATACTGTAGCTTTAGATGTTTTGAAGTTCTGTCTCCTGCAGTGCCTTGCAAAGCAGCTGATGCGTCAAAACGGGGTGCTACAATTTCCAGAAGAAGACACTTACTGGAAGGCCCGATCTGGGCAACCCCATCTGCCAAAGAATCTACATCTTCGAAAGAAGTGGCAGGAGTATTTGCACCATGGCTAGAAGAAGTTGAAGAAGTTGAGGAAGTTGATTCCGAATTGAGCTGCTCCATGGCGAAGACTTAGTGGGTGGAATTGTAGCCTTTAGGTGATTTTGTGGACAAGTGGGAGTAACGCGCTTGGACGCGTTAAATATATCTGCTCGTGTTTGCCACCCCTTTAAGCATTGAATGCCAAGACACATTAAACAACTTAAAATCCACCAACTTTGAATTGACAAAGAAACCCAACGACAAGAGAGTCGAATAAACATGTGGCCCTACAAAGCGGAACCACGACAAGTTTCATTGAGATTGGCAATTGCTAGGAGGAGAAAGAATGCTTGAAAGCTAAGGGCTAGTGGACCGAGTGAACTCTTATGATCGGATGGTAATGCGAAGGCCGAGCAGAACTCCGGCCCAGTAGAGAATTAATGCTTCATGTCATAATTATGGTTCTAATGCGTTTGCTAGGGCGGAAGAAGCCCCAGTTTCGAAACTCGATCAACAACCATATCGGCGACTTTAACCGATAAATATTACAGAGAACCGATACCTCGTCTTTATCCCAACCTCTAAAATTCATTGGCACTTTCCAGTCAATCAATCAATAATGGTAGAATAAATGAATTTTCATATCAAAACGTCACTGTCTAACTATTATCTACACAAAGAGCCTTTATTGCATGGCTAGAACCTATCATTTCCTGTCCCGCAAAACGAAATAAACCGTTGCCTATCCTTTACGCCAAACACTCAACTAAACCTTTATATCAACCTGTATCAAGAATCGCAATCGTGCATAAGCTTATTCTTTGGCCAAGGGTACCCTGTATCATCCCAAGACTACTTTCGTGAGCTTAACCCACCAAACTTCTGAAACGACATACCGTAACATTGAAATTCTTGTATGCTTTAGGATGCCTATTGATGTACTCAGTGGTATCATATCCAGCTGTTTAGCCATCAGCACACGTCTCATACACCTTGGGATGACAGTGGCCTACGTGGGTCGCAGGTAATCGATGCTTCCCCTTCCTTCTGGTATATGCGCACGTAGTCGATATACATTGTTGTTCCTTCTGAAAGTCGAGGCCTTCTATCGTTAACACACTGATACAAGCAACGGTTTTACCGATCTTACCCAAGCTCAGCCCAATCTATCCATGTCCACGATGGGCTAATCCCAAGATTCAATACTATTGACATTGGCTCGCGGGAGATGTCTCTTTGTCCAATATTACCATTTGATGCAATTGCTTTCCCTGATAAATTAGCAGCTTTCATGAAGAGCTAGTCTGGGATATTTACCTGACATTCGGAATGTCTCCTCATCCCCAACAAACCATGCAATGGCTCCATCTTCTTGACCAGGTATGTATTCGAATGCATATTTTTGAAACTGGAGCGAGCAATGAGATACCACTGCTAAGCCCAAATGATCGGGCGTCATCTCACCTGCTTGCGGTCGTACCAGTTGTTGTTGAGCATTGTAACACCTGCGAGCCATAAGAATGCAGTTCCGATGAAAACTTACAGCATAACCTCACCACTTATTGCTTGTTGATAAGGTCCACCCATCCAGCCATTCATCTGCGTAATTTTGTAGTCTCGGATGGCAAGGAATTCATGATTAACTTGATACCAGATATCAAATGGTGCCTACCGATTGAAGATGAGTTTATAATCTACAAGTATTCCTTCGTCAATCTTACCACTTGACTGGATTGAGTCACAACACCAACCCGCATATTATACTCGGCTGTACCCTCCAGAGCATCTATCTCGGGTGCCCCTCTCCCCCTTCCTGGGGTCGGATGTTCTTCACCACTGCAAACGCATTTTGCGAGTTTTTGTCCAGGCAGAAAGGAAATGCCATCAGAGCTCGATTGATTAGGCGTGATTCCGACATCACAGTTGTCATATGAGTATGGCCATACACCATCACTCGTCGCTCGGTATCCCGGGCGAGCTAGATTTCCCAACGTCCATATTCCTGGCCACAATCCAGGAACACCGGCGGGCCCTGCAAGGGACGCAGAGACCTCCATAACACCTCCCTTGAAGCATATTTTATTCCAACTCTGAAGCATACCGGAACGATAGTCCAAGTTGTGACTCGGCAGGGCGTCCATGCGTATTTGCAAAGTTCCGTCCTGTGTGGTGACGGCATCTGGATCGTACCACTCCAAGTCATTCGTTGCAGCGTAATGAAAATCGGCTGCTTGCCAAAATTGATCGTCGTTTTCGTAAAATGATCTGCCCTCCTGGTTGAATTCGTCACTGAAGACCAATTTAAGCTTGCCTTGTCCGAGGACAGATTCCCTTATCATAGCATAGTCTGGTGTATCGGGATCTATCAACGTAGTCCTCACAGCACCCAGGATAGGATATGAATACGATGATAACTCTGATTCGGAGTCCCCCTGTCTACCAATGCGAGAATATGATAAGATAGGCCACACAATGAATAGGATAGCTGGTCCGATCATAAGCAATATAAAGCACATAAACGTAAGAAGAAACCGAGGGCTACAATGGCTACAACATTCTCTCAAACTAGGTGCAACGTCCTCGTTTGTATCCGGATTATGTAGACTATCGTCGTCCTCCAATTCATCTATGGTCGGATAGACAATCGGTACGCTTCGTTGTTTCACGTATGGAGAAAATCCGCGTTCCGGATCAACTGTGTCGAAGGCTTGTCCAAGGCTAGTAAAGGTATCGTTAAAATGTGTACCCATTGGTGTCCGTGGAGGAGTAGATGATCCAATGAGACTTTCTGACGGGTGACGGGATGAATATCGCGAGAAACCACGCCCTATTGACTGCAGTGAAACGGATGGTGAAGGGTTCGAGCTAGAAGATGGTTGTGATGGACCATCATGACCTACGTAATCGCCGGATTTTTCGTCCAATATCTTTGGGAGAGTTGTTGAAGCATCTACAACTTGGATATGCAGACTTCTGCGTGGTGCGAGGCGGGCCGATCTCATTAATGGTGGCTCCTGAGGTCTGATATCACTCCCCTCGCTGCCTTCGCTTCCCTCACTGCTGTTTCCATCCGTTTTCAAGGGCGAAGAAACCACAGGAGCATAGCTATTTCTTCGTGATGAATGAAGCAGTGTAGAGACAGAATTTTCGGATATTGGCCGCTTGCTTCCTCGAGACCTGCATGACCGAGGACCAGCTCCTGTATATACCGGCGGTTCCGTAACCAAGGATTTCCTCCCTCCTTCAGTAGTATTCTGCTCCGGCCTAGCATTCAAATCCTTGATGGGAGTCTTTTTAGCCATTTCAAATCGAGCAACGGGGCTTCTTCTGCTGGATGCTGCGTCTAATAGAGGATATCGTGAGACAAAGACGGTACCACAAAACTGCACAACATGAATGGGTTCGAGTGCCAAAAGCTTTGGATATAATGGGACTGATACCTCTTCTAGCAGGCCAATTGAAGGCAACTTTTCTGAAGCAATATCGACCTGGGAAACGTACCAGCAGGGGGTGCATTCCACCAATTAGAGAGCCGAGGAACAAAATGTGGATACTGGGTTAGAAACCAAAGGTCCGATTAAATATTAGTGGACGAAGAAGAAAAAAGGTCGTAGAAACTGGCACCTGATGCTAACATGTTATGTTCGAGTATTAAGACCGAACTTGCGGAGACTGCTAAGTATGATATAGAAGTAGCACCACCGCCACCTGTATACCCATTTCCATTGGTCCTGCTGCTAGGGAATATGTTTAAATACAAAAAATTGTTATTTGCGGGAGTATGGTGATTGAGAGTTGAATTCATACCAGACTCTTGATGAAAGAGCTCATTTCTCAATTGCTATCACTCGTACAGTCCACTGCGTAATTCAGCTAACTTTCCACTCCACCATTACATCACCAGCTCCCTCCAAAGACTACATACTGTGTCCTCCTCATCACCATCTTACAACTAGCTCGGAACAACCATGGCATCAAGAGTAATCCCACGAAGTAAATGCCCCATAAAACGAAGCTGTCTTTAAGCTAACCTCCACAGAACTATCTTCCCATCCTCGAATCTCTAGAGCAATTAGCTCTCAAATCTGGTACATCTTTCCGCCCATTGCCATCAAAAACGGATAAAGTCTAATTTGTCAGGCTCTCCACTCCGGTGCCCACCTCGAGATCAACGGTTAACACCACCGATACCGAAGCCTACAAGCTTCTCGTTGCTCAGCGAAAAAAGCGACCCATTGCTCCTCATCTGAGCATCTACCAGCCGCAATTGACCTGGTACAGTTCTGCAGCAAACCGAATCACTGGCGTCGCCCTTTCGGGGGCCATTTATACATATTTCGCCGCATATGCTGCTGCGCCCCTTGTTGGGTGGCAAGGACTTGACACTGCAAGCCTTGTAGAGGTATTTGGATCGTTTCCGGAACCTGTCAAGGTCAGTATCAAGGGTGCAATTGCGCTGCCGTTCACTTATCATTCATGGAATTCGTTGAGACATTTGATCTGGGATACTACAACGGCTTTGGACATTAAGGTATGCCAGAGTGTGTATACTTTAGGATGTTACGTGTCTTAACTTGAATATAGAATGTTTATCGTACTGGGTATGCATGTTTAGCTGTAACGGCTATTACCACTGTGTGGTTGGCGGTGCTCTGAAGCCAGAACGGCGATAATTTGTACATATCTATTGACTGCAGAGTTGTGAATTCTAACGCCTACCACTGACACTTTCAACGCAGACCGAATCACTGTGACTATTGTACAAAGAGATGAGAAAACCCAAAACAATAAAATAGACCGAGCCATTGTGACTATTGTACAAAGAGATGAGAAAATCATAAGCAATAACACATCATACCCTCATCACTCGTCAGCACATCCTATCAGATTGTAACTAAATACCTAGGTAAATCTATGGTCATTTTTTAGTATCATCTTCTTCCGCCTGATCAGCCTTCTCTGTCCGTAATTTTTGTGTATCTTTCTCGGCGTGAAACTTCATTTGATCTGCAACTTGCTTACAAGCCCGCTCACATTCGACTGCAAGAGCGGGAAAATCCGCGACTTTGGCAATCTGTGACAGTCAGTATGCTCGTAGGCAGAAATTGATGAGAACTGAAAACTGACAGCCTGCGCATCTTGCACTCCGATTAATAAAACATCCATTTCACCGCGCTCGAAGGCTTTTTCTTCTCCTTTCCGTATTAGGTTTTTCACATCTGTCCACTCGACTTTTGTTTCCTTGGCTAGTGCGTCACAGTCTATAGTGGTTGCGGTGACATGTCTTGTGTACATCGCATCCAGTGCACTTGACTTCACCGGTTGAAAGAGGTTCTTTTCAACGAGGAACTCGAGGTGCTTCGCCCCAGAAAGTGCTAGTAATATAGTTAGAATTTGTGCCAGTACCGCATGATCTGAAATCTTATACCTTTCCAATGCGAAAATGCTGGTGTTGCACGTGAGCTTCAATCCTAAAAACCATTCCGATTGGGGGACTCACCTCTGTATGCCAGGTAAAAGAATGGAAGGTTTGGAATCACTGGGATCAAGCCGAAGGGAGCCATTATTGGCATCCCTACGATTGACCATATCAGTCGTTTCCGGTGCAGCGTATTCCTCTCAGTAGCCAGCTGTTGCAGAACCTTTGGTACGCTCTTCTCATCGATTACTGAAGGCGGGTAAATAACTTCAATCTTCTTACCTTCAATCTCTCGCTGCTGACGGCGCGCCGAGAGTGGTGGAATCGATTTGAGGCCCCTGAGATAATCATTAACCCTTCGTCTTAGATACAAGCTCCAAGCCCAACCAACCATTCTTCAAACGGTATCCGATTGAACAGCTTATTACCATACTCGGTGACTTTCTTTTGCCAGCCTTTATCCCCGGATTCCTAAGGCACCTACACATCAGCCATGTATTGGGCGGGATTGGATATTCCACAAATAGCGAGCGAGGTACCCATTGTAGCCATAACTTTGCGGCCCGGCTGGTGATGGTAATAAAAAGTGAACAAAGTCAGAGCTTGCGCGTAGGTGATGCCGAGGTGGAGGAAGAGCTCACGCAGAGGCCTTGTCTGCCATCGAAGGAGTCGGATGTGTGACTTTGTTGAGGCGCTGACCATATATCAAAGTCCGGCGGGTGGATATTGGAACAAGAAAGAGTTTCATAGTGGATGCCGTGGTTAGGGCAAATGAATGTGGAAGAGATGGAAAAGTGCTGCAATATAGCCTGGCAAACATATCGGTAAGCTGTTGTCGCAAAGCGGGGTAGTATTCTTACCTGTCAAGGTTCTGCTGGCGGTAAAGGCGCGGAAGAGTACGAAGCGTAGCGGAGGGTATGTTTTGATCGGTTTGTGTGCGCAGATGACGGCGAGTAGAGTATGTACAAGAAACTGTGGGACGAAAGATATTGATTGATATTGATCCTCGACGTCATACGGAGAATACACTAGAGTAGGGGAGTGATACTAAAGAACCTAGCGTGACAAAGGGATGCCTCGCGCAAATGCGCAGATCCAAGCTCCAAGCTCCAGGCCAGCCACCCCCCCTGCCCCATCTCAATTACAGTTCCCTGTTCGCTGTTGATTCTCAACCGCCCGACCAACTAAGCGGAACTATTCTTCACAATTTACGACGTATCTACGGCCTACATTCATCGGTAGAGCTTGCTCCTATACCGCAACAGCTCAGCTTTTGCGCACACTCGTACTCGCACTGCCTCGTTCGGTGGCCGCAGCAAAAACTACTTACGTACATACAATATTTCCAGCAACAGCAACAGCAACAAACACCAACATCAGCAGATTGAAGTCGTCGTCCAATCTTCGCAGGCGTCGGGCCCTGTGAGGTAGGCGCGATGGCTACTGCTGTAGGCCATCCCATCGAGTTGCCGTTTGGAACCAATGGCTTGCCTCCAAATTTGCAGTCCACCGATCCGTCTGGAATGTCCTCGTCACAACAAAGGCGGCAGGATGGACTTGGCGCTACTACTACTACTGCTGTCCGCGCAACCTCCTCCGCCGGGAATTCCATTTCTTCACGATCTTTAACAGGGAACGGGAACGGGAACGGAAGCGGTGGCAAAGAGCTTGCGATTCGAGAAGCTATGTTGCCGGAACGAACTCAACATATCCGAACGCTACCTAGTTCGTTTCTCCCTATTGCGAAGGACATATCTAAGGGTTCTGTGAGTTAACTTGTGGATTTGTTAGCTTGGGTTCAGCGGCGAGAAGAAGAGGACGAGAATAATACTGTGCGGTTCCCGCCAATGGTCCACCGAAGACCTCCAGAACGATCTATCCACGATGCGCAGAGAGAGAATACACCAGTTACACCGTCACACCCGGGTCAGCATGCTAGCAGATGGCGGAATTTCGTGGAAGGCACTGCTGCGTACCCGCCGAATACATCACATTCAGAGAAGGCTGGCACAGATTGGTTGGCAGAGCAGCCGGATTTGAATAGCCCATGGCTCGCAAACCATCAAGGTCCTGAAAATGAAGGGGAGGGTTCTGGCGACGATCAACGGGAACTGTTTGGGAAGAAAAAGCATCGCATATGGTATAAACAAATTCATGTTGGGTCTCCCGCCGACTTTTTCTCCGCACATGCGCTGAGTATATTGGCTGTAGATCATGCTGTTGAACAGCCCAATGGTTCCTCTGACATTTCGCTCCATCGTATGGATATTTTCACTCCTGGCACTCTCGCTTGCCGGCAGTATCTTTCATATGAGCAGTGTTTACAGTGTCGAGCAGAAAGCATCGACCGTAATGGCTATCGTTGTCGACGCTATTGCTCTTTTGTATTTGATATACATCACTTATGATGAATATTCTGGAAAACCATTGGGTCTTCGATCGCCCACCGCAAAAATACGGCTACGTATGCCACTCTGATGTTCTGTGAATTGGAACCAAGACTGACTGACAAGTCATGTTTGATCTCGTATTCATTGTATTCGACTCTGCAAACCTTTCTCTAGCTTTTGATACTCTTTTTGATGTACGCTGGAGCTGTCGTAGTACAAAATCCACCGGCGAGTTTCAAGCAAATTCCACTGTAAGTTTTTCTGGTGCTTTCACACGAAAAGCTTTACTAACTAAGACAGGCTGCTCATACTGTTGGGCCAATCTGTGATCGCCAGAGGGCTCTTGCGGCGTTTCTTTTCCTTGCGTTGTGTGCCTGGATCGCCACATTCACTTTGAGTGTGTTCAGGTAAGGGTTTGCCAATATTTGATCAAAACCACTACTAATCAATACCATAGGGTCGTCGAACGAGTGGCTAACAATCGATAGTGTTTTTTGTTTATGTTGGCGTGGCCATATATCACTCGTTCAAAGTTGTTGGGCGGATATTTCCTTTGTTGGAGCTGCAGAGCAAGCAGCATTGCATATTTGGGAGGGAACTGGAGGGGAACTGGCGGTTTGAGAGGGGTTATGGCGTTGCATATTTGGGGCGGGGTTGTTCTTTTGGTGATGGCAGATTCATTTATTGTCTACTAAGCAGAGTAGAGAGTACGTAGTAGGTACAGTGTATGTAAATACAAGTAGGTACTACCATAACTGGCTGGCTGGCTGCGTTTTCCTATGTTTTGCACTGTATGGTAGAGCAGGTTGAGGGTGGATCCAGGTACCTATGGTATATACAGAGCCATAATTTATATGGAATCTATCGACGACTTTCTTTTTTCCATTTGACCTGGGAACCGGATTATAATCTCTTGCCTAATAATTAACCACCCTGTTATTACCTGGCTGTAGGGGGCAGCACCTCAGCCAGAGTCTCAGACTCAGCAAGCTTGGTGCCATGACATCGCAGGGATTCGTGGATGAGTGGGAGTGGGGCTTAAACTACTGACTGATCTTGAGTAACCAACCCTCCAATCCTCCGCACACTTGCCACCATCTTCAACCCCTCAACCCTCAACCCTCACCAAATTACAACTTCCATCTCGAGTTTGTCAAACTTCTCGTGAAGCTCCTTGCCCTCACAAGCAATCACCCCCGACCTTCCCCGTACAGACCGCGCGCCTATTCTGTTCCTCTACATCCGTCACCGTCTGCTTCTACACGCACTTCTCTCCGGGGATCTAAGCGGCAGCAACAGTCGAAGCTTGCCGAACACATCACTGAAAGTTCCAATTTTCACCCACGGAGCTTGAAACCGAAATCAACGTTGCTGCTACAGCACTCGCGATGAATACTCCGAATCGAGAGGATCTAAATGCAACGTGAGAGGTTTGCTCGTAAGCACCAAGGCGAGCCACTAACAGATCGCGTACAGATGGGCATACCTAGAAAAAGGTGTCGAGAAGATCATGCGGGATCTAAACAGTGGCATGGACATGAACACGGTACGACAGAACGTCCTCCTTCCAACTTGCTGGCTGTTGCTGACTTCAGGGGGTGTAGTACATGGGAGTTTATACGTATGACTTCTATCCTTTGTCTTTTTGACGTTATGGGAAAGTATTGACGGTATTTTGGTAGAGCTGTCCACAACTTCTGTACATCACAGCGGGCAGTTAGCGCGAGTCCGACCCTCCAGCAGGCCGCGGGAGTGCACCGAGGCGGTCTGTCAACTTCCAGTAGTCTCCCAATGTAGTTTTGCATGAAACTGCTAATACTTCTGATAGCTCATCTTCTCGGAGAGGATCTTTACAATAACCTTATCGGCTACTTGACTAGGCATCTTTCTGGTTTGAAACAGGAATCACAAGGACATGCAGATGAGGCGTTACTGGGATTCTACATTAAGGAGTGGGATCGATACACTACGGCTGCTAAGTACATCAACCATCTCTTTCGATACTTGAATCGGCACTGGGTCAAAAGAGAAATGGATGAGGGTAAAAAGAACATTTACGACGTCTACACGGTGCGTATTCCTTCTGTATGTCCCTCAGGGTTGATTGCTGAGCGCTTGTAGCTTCATTTGGTGCGATGGAAGGTGGACCTCTTCGATGATGTGCAGAAACACGTTATGGATGGAGTGCTCAAGCTCGTGGAGAAGCAGAGGAACGGGGAAACCATCGAGACAGCCATGGTAAAGAGCATCGTGGATTCGTTTGTGTCACTTGGCCTGGATGAGAACGACTCTACCAAATCTACTCTTGATGTGTACAGGAAATTTTTCGAGTTGCCCTTTCTCGAGGCGACGACTGCATACTACCAGATTGAGTCCAAGCAGTTTGTGGCCGAGAATAGTGTTGTCGAGTACATGAAGAAGGTGAGGGTGCAACTTCATCAGCACCAGACAAACCTCAGACTAATACGTTGTAGGCCGAAACCCGCCTCGGCGAAGAGCAAAACAGAGTCCAGATGTATCTTCATCCCGATATCAGCGGACCTCTAATGAAGACGTGCGAGAGGGTGCTCATTCAAGAGCATGCGCCACTGCTGCGGGAAGAATTCCAAGTTTTGCTGGACAGCGATCGACAGAGTGATCTGCAGCGCATGTACAATTTACTCTCCCGTATACCAGACGGGCTTGAGCCACTACGCACTAAGTTCGAGGCGCACGTTAGAAGAGCAGGCTTGTCCGCCGTTGACAAGATTGCCGATGATGGGGGAGACAGCTTAGAGCCTAAGGTGTACGTTGATGCACTGCTTGAGGTTCATACGCAGTATCAGAGCCTTGTCAATACCGCCTTCAAGGGAGAAGCTGAATTTGTGCGGTCTTTGGATAATGCGTGTCGTGAATTCGTGAATCGCAACAAAGTATGCAAATCGGCGTCGACCAAGTCGCCTGAGTTGTTGGCAAAATATGCGGACTCTCTTCTTCGCAAAAGTGCAAAGAGCGCGGAGGAGTCGGATCTGGAGAACAAGCTTACTGCGATCATGACAGTGTTCAAATACGTTGAAGACAAGGATGTGTTTCAGAAATTTTACTCGAAGATGTTGGCCAAGAGGTTGGTGAACTTTACTTCTGCCTCTGATGACGCCGAGACGAGCATGATCGGAAAGCTTAAGGAAGCTTGTGGATTTGAATACACCAATAAGTTGCAGCGCATGTTCCAGGATATGCAGATTTCCAAGGATCTGAACGATGCTTATAAGACGTGGCTCGAAGCAAAACCGGATGGTGGAACTGGTGTGGACTTTTCCTGCCAGGTTTTAGGAACATCGTTCTGGCCGCTTAATCCGCCCGGTACACCATTCAATATCCCCGAAGTCATTGTACAGACGTACTCCCGTTTTGTCGAGTTTTACAACGAGAAGCACACTGGTCGAAAACTCACATGGCTGTGGCACCTTTGCAAGGGTGATCTCAAGGCAAATTATTGCAAGAACGCCAAAGTGCCATACACTTTCCAGGTCTCGACTTACCAAATGGCTATCCTATTACTTTTCAATGATCAAACAACAGTCTCTTATGATGACATCGAGAAGATTGTTGGCCTGACGAGAGAATACTTGGACCCTTCCCTGGGTGTCTTCTTGAAGGCTAAAGTTTTGACGATTTCCCCCAGTGGCTCAAAGGTTGGGCCAGGGACTCAGTTGACGTTGAACTCCGACTTTAAGAGCAAGAAGATCAGGGTGAACTTGAACATGGCTGTCAGGGCTGAGCAAAAGCAAGAGGTGGAAGAGACGCACAAGACCATCGAAGAAGACAGGAAACTGCTGATGCAGGTAAATATTCGCAGTGTTCTCTGAGTTTAGTCATTGACATTGACATGTTTCATAGTCTGCAATTGTGCGCATCATGAAGGCTCGCAAGGTCATGAAGCATGTTGTCTTGGTTCAGGAAACGATTGCGCAAATAAAGTCGCGGTTTACGCCCAAGATTCCGGATATTAAAAAGTGTATAGATATTCTTTTGGAGAAGGAATATCTAGAACGGCTGGACGGAGAGCGTTTAGGTATAATTATATCATCCATTGGCAACACAAACGATGACTGACGGCTTGGCAGGTTACTTGGCTTGAATAATGAGGGTTGGCTAATAGAGTTCACGACTATCGGTGTCCGAAAGTTTCGGTACTTTGGTGGGTTTCTTCATCTGGACCTCATGAGGACGATTCCACGATGCTTTTTTCTTTTTCTTTTTTGTGTGGGCATAGGAGGGCCGTTAGGTAACATCCTTTCTTCTGAGGAGGGTGGTTGGATTTGGCAAAACTCGGTTTATTTCCTTTCAATCGGCAGTTAAACGTTTGGTTACTCTTACTACTCCCATTTTTGTTTGATTTACCCTTGGTTTAATTGGGTTGTTTTCTGTATTTGGTTTTTGTTCTGGACGGGGCTCGGTGTATCTTTGGGAATTGAAGGAAGGCATCATGTCGATTAGTCTAGTAATTAGACGGTGTACTGGCAGCTTCTGATGACAGTTATGATAAATGTTTCGTACTCTGAGCTAAGGTAGTAGCAGAAGTAACGGCGGGAATCATAGTATATCACTCGTAACCCCCTCCCTCATAAGATACCTGTAATGCTCTTAACCTTAGACATTGTGACACTGTCAACTTAAAGCCAAGCCATTACTCCCTCTCCCATTCTTACAGATATGCTTGTGATTTAAGGATCTAAGATAGAGATGAGGCTAGAAGTGGGGTCGTTTTAATCTCTAAAATATTGTTCACAACTGCGTGCACTATACGACTGCTTGAGTGTATGGTATTGCTGTTGTCTATGGATCTTATGTGGTTGATAGTGTGTCAGGAATAGAAATAAATAAATAGATAACATATTCTTCAAAGCATCAGGATCTCAACGTTGTGACAGGTGGGGTGCGAAAAAGACACGGTTTACCTGCCAAGCACATACCACCCTCGTCAAGTAACTACGCTATCAACTCCACACCAATCCGCAGCTTCCCCATCGCCATCGCCGCTACCTCCTCCACACATACAGACTGCCTCTTTGACGGCCGATTTAGTTCAGCACCCTCATACTTCTAGCCATCAGTATCGTGCTATTCCTTCATCCCTCTCCCTTGGAACTCCAACTGGCCGTACTATTGCAATAGGCAGCGGCATAACCTAGCTTTACAACAATACATTCAGTCGATCGCCGTACGAAACTCGCAACAAGATGGATATGGAGGCACTGAAAGACCAGTGGCTGGTACAGGAAGAGCAGGATGGTGTCCGTCTAAGGTTACTACTATCGGACTCTTTGAACCATGGGCATGATATGCTGAGCCCAGTGCAGTTGGAACGTCTTCCCCAGCAATCGTCTAGAATCAAGCCGCCTCGTTGTTCCGATGGGTGTGCTATATACGCCTCTAAAGGAAAAAGAGCAGGCCCCCGTTCAATATGAACCGGTCACTTGCAAATCTCCATGCAGAGCTGTCCTTAACCCCTACTGGTCCGTCATCATGATTCCCGTTGCTTCACCTCCGGCCTCCGGTTAAGTTCATAGGGAAGGAGGCGGAGGAGACCACAAGCTGTTCCATGATGTGGTGCTAATTTTGAGGTTGTAATTAGTCAGGTCGATGCTCGTGCGAAGCTATGGATATGCCCGTTTTGTCTCCAGAGGAATCAGTTGCCTCCACACTACAAAGATATCGGGCCAAACGCATGGCCACTAGAGCTGTCACCGGGGTACTCTACGATTGAGTACAAGCTTGCACGCCCAGCTCCGGCCCCACCTATCTTCTTGTTTGTGGTGGACACATGCCAGGAAGAGGACTCTTTGAAGGCTTTGAAGGACTCTTTAATCATGAGCTTGAGCTTGCTTCCACCACATGCTCTCGTTGGGCTAATTACATACGGAACCATGGTATGTAGGAGAGAATAGTTGAAAGTGTCGAAGCCTGACTGATCTAAAATAGACTCACATTCACGAACTCGGATACACAGAATGTGCAAAATCTTATGTCTTTCGCGGAAATAAGGAATACACTGCAAAGCAGGTGCAGGAGATGCTTGGACTTCTTGCCCCCGGACTTCGTCCTCAGCAACCGATGGTGCCTGGTCGCCCGCAAGCGCACCTGCCGCCGTCCTCCCGCTTCCTCCTTCCAGTTCAGAACTGCGAATTCCAGTTGACGAATGCACTCGAGCAGCTCCAGAAGGACCCTTGGCCGGTTGCAAATGATAAACGTCCGCTGAGATGTACTGGTGTGGCTTTGAGCGTTGCTGTTGGACTTCTCGAAACATCCTTCGCAAACACAGGAGCTAGGATCATGCTCTTTGCTGGTGGTCCTAGTACTGAAGGTCCTGGAATGGTAGTTGGTGCGGAGCTTAGAGAACCAATTCGTTCTCATCATGACATTGAGAGGGATAATATCAAATATTATAAGAAAGCGACGAAGGTATGACCATCATAATTTTATCTTGGAAGTGCCACTGATTTGTCTAGTTCTACGACAATATGGCAAAGAGGACGGCACATAACGGACACATCATCGATATCTTCGCAGGGTGTTTGGACCAAGTCGGTCTGCTCGAGATGAAATCTCTTGCCAACTTTACCGGAGGTCATATGATCCTCACCGACAGTTTCACATCGTCCATGTTCAGGCAGAGTTTCGTTAAAATCTTCGACAAAGACGTTAACGACTGCCTGATGATGGGATTCAACGCTTCTTTGGAGGTTTTGACTACGAAGGAATTGAAGGTCACTGGCTTGATTGGCCATGCCGTTTCCATGAATAAGAAGTCAACCTCTGTGGGTGAGACCGAAGTCGGCATTGGAAATACTTGTTCCTGGAAGTTGTGTGGAATTACCCCCACTACATCTGTCGGAACCTACTTCGAGATTGCCTCCCAGGCCGGGCCGACACAGCCTCAACAGGGTTCTCAGAAGGGCCTTATTCAGTTTTTGACCTACTACCAACACGCCTCTGGACAGTTCCACCTTCGCGTAACTACCATTGGACGAGATATCACAACACCGACTGGCGACCCATCGCTTGCACATTCATTCGACCAAGAGACGGCAGCTGTCTTGATGACTCGGATTGCCGTCTTCAAAGCTGAGGTTGATGACGGTCCGGATGTATTGCGGTGGGTGGATCGTATGCTTATCCGGCTATGCTCGAGATTTGCGGATTACCGAAAAGACGACCCAACCTCGTTCCGCTTGGACAAGAACTTTACCCTCTACCCACAATTCATGTTCCATCTCCGGCGCAGTCAGTTCTTGCAAGTCTTCAACAATTCTCCGGATGAGACCGCTTTCTATAGGCATGTCTTGAACCGCGAAGATGTGAGCAACTCCTTGATCATGATTCAGCCTACCCTGGATTCCTACACCTTTGATGAGCAGCCCCGTCCCGTTCTGCTGGACTCGACATCGATTCAACCCAGCACTATCCTCCTCCTTGACACTTTCTTCCACATCCTTATCTTCCACGGTGAGACAATTGCGGAATGGAAGAAGATTGGATACCAAGACCAAGAGGGCTATGAAAATTTCAAAGAGTTGTTAGAGCTTCCGAAGGAGGATGCAAAGGAGCTTATTGCGGATCGTTTCCCACTGCCACGATTCATTATTTGTGATGCCGGTGGATCTCAGGCTCGATTTTTGCTCTCGAAGTTGAACCCTAGCACAACGCACACGACCGGTGGATATGGCGGTGTTCCACAGAATGCGCAGACCATCTTCACGGATGACGTCTCACTTCAGACATTTATGGAGTCTTTGATGAAGTATGTCTCCTTGCTCGGATATGTCTAATTTTATTCTTGCTGACTTTTATTCCTAGACTTGCCGTAACCGGGACGCATTAGATAATGGAACGATAATAATAAAAAGGGTGTTGGCGTGTACTACGTGGTCTGATTTGGCTGGTGTAGAAGAGTGGAGGCTGAGGGTAAAAATATTTTCGTTTGAGTGACATGTTTTCATCTCGAGCTGTGATATGAATTTTATTGTGGTTTTCTCTTTTCCACTCTGCTCCCCCGTATGAACTACAGATCACTGGGTTCGGTTGTTGTGCTCTAGCGTTTGTAGTTTAAATTGACATGCGGTTTTCCGTAAAAATGACTAAATGTTACCACATAGAGAATGTGATTCTACAAAGGGCAATGGGATGGGTGGGCCTTAGATGAGAGTTGGCATCCAGTATAACAGAGCTGGAGTGTTAATAACACCGTGGCAAGCATAAATTCCGCTCTGGCAGCCCTGGAGCTGACGGCAAGTACTTGTATCGAATACATCTGATGCTTCCCAGGGATACGCACTGATGGATATTCGTGGATGTAGCATGATAATGGGAAGAGAGTAATCAAATTGGCAGCTGGATTCGGTATTATCACAATACTGGTACATATCTAGAATGCTCATATATTCTATGCCAATGCCGTAACCTAGCTCAAAGCGTCATCTATATGCAGAACAGCCCAGGTCACTACTCTTCTAAAATATCTCTGGGAACAGCACTCTCAACTCCTCCAAGCTTCTAATGTGATATTTTGTGGCCGGATTTGTTGGGTTAGGGTCCTCGGGCTCCAGCTTGTGGACAACTTTCTCCCAGCCAAATTTGATGGCAGCTTCACAGTTGAGGTACGAGTCGTCTATGAAATAGCATTTCTTCCGATCCATGATCCCAGCATCTCGCATTGCTGAGGGGGTTTTGTGAGCTACACAGTGCAAGACACCAGTCAAGATTTAGGTATTTACCTCTCTCAAATGCTTTAACCTTTGGCTTGCATATCAATTCTTCTTCGGCATAATCACAATATGTCATACCTTTAGGGCGCAACTTAGATTGGCTTATCTACTAGAAATGGAAGACCATAACAGGGAGGAGGGGGAGGGGGGGGAAAGGAACTTGCCGTCGAAAAGATCATCGATACCCAACATTCGAATGACGCGCTGCCCATGAGTTTTATACGCATTTGTAAACAGCCACAGCTTCACCTTGCTTCTGTTAATGTCGGAAATTAACTTCCTCAGGTCGGCGTCAGGGTGCAAGATATCCTCTAATGGTAGCGCATCGTCCACTTTCCGGTTGTACTCCAGCGGGTCGATCTTATGGTGCCGTACAAGACCCTCTATCGCCAGACCGTATATTTGGTAGTATGTCTCTTGTAGCTTCAGGGCGTCGGCCTCAGTGAGTTCTGAGCGATTGTGAGCTACTGAGCGCTAGCTATCAGCTGGGAGCATTCATACCAAGATGCTCGCGGAAGTATTTGCGAATCGATGCTCTCATCATATCTTGGACCTAGTAGAGCATCAGTTCAGAGGAATTCTTCTGAAGCTTGGGAAAGGGATGGTGAAAAACCTTCTTGCTCCGAGAATACAGCTATTCAAGAGCACCATATCACCAGTCAGCTAGCTGTGGTGGCAAGTGCCGGGCACTCAATCAAGATAGCAGACGGGGAAGCTGACGCAGTTGTCTATATCAAAGAAGAAAACGGGCCGTTCATTGCTTTCGGTCGCCATGTTGGGTATCAATGTCAGTGTGTTGGGAACGAGTGAAAGGTGGGTGAAGCTGTGATGTGGGGCTGATTGATTTAATCTAATCCGTCATATCAGTCCAATCTGATCTGATAACTCTGCTTACGACCAACAGCTTTCACCACTTCTCCTCTTGACTTGTTACTACCTACAACCTTCTATCTACTATCTACTATCCACTGTCATATTTCTACGAATGGCGTCAGATGTCGCCCAACCCACCCCGCCCATGTTCGCTGGCGTTTCGCTGAAGGGCACAGTGTATATCGAAGACACTCCCGAGGAGAGTAGAGATTTTCAGAAGATAATCAACTTGCGAAATGAAATCTACACATGGAAACACCCTCGTTTCAAGCCTTCAAGCATCTCGCGTCCCACGCACTCGGAGTCGCCTGCTACCACAAACAATGTACCAAACCAAACATTAGAGAAAAACAAAGCCCCGCCCGCCACGCCCTGGACCCGCAATAAGACACCTGTCGGGCCTTCTACTGGCAAGAGTCAGATTGATGATGTGTTGCTTACAAAATCAGAGGTTCTCATTAAGGCCGAGACCTCTTTGAAACGGCAACGAATCGAGCAAGAGTTGAAACATCAGCTGGAGCAGCGGAAGCATGAAACGAAAACGGGGATAGATATCAAGGACGGACACGCGGTCGTCGAGGAGGATGTCGACATAGAGGCGGTCATGTCTAAGGCTGGCATTCGTATGAAACCGGTAGAGCGCCCAGAAGATCTCCCTTCAGCCAGCAGGCTTAAATCCTTCTTTGGGGACAAGACGAATGAAGCTGAGATTCGCACGGAGGTTGTCCCTAACCCGGGTGCGGCGGGTGCTGAAAGTTTACATACAACAACCGGATCCTCAAGACCTTCTGAGGCTCGGCCTGCTGAGATTCGGCCTGTTGAGACTCAACTGGCTATTTCGTTAACGAGGACAGTGGAAACGCTTCGTGAACGTGACAGACGACCGCCTGGGGCCTCGTCGTTCAGGCGTGACAATGTACCGCCACCACCACCACCACCACCTCCTCAACCACAGGCTCCTCAACCAGAGAGAATTCATTCTCCGCAGCCCAGATATTCGGCTACTAGCCAAGTGAAGTCTCCTGCTGCTCCTCAGCCAGTGAGACCCGCGAATATGGCACGAGTTGAGTCTCAAGATCACATCAGGGAGATTGAAAATGGGTCCAATGGAGGCTATACAGGGCCCGCGGAACGAGCGTCCCCTCACCCTCCAATTTACCCTACACAGGTACCAACGAAACGGACCAGACAGTCTCCAGAGCCTTACATCAAGCAGGAGCCAATTCCATCCCCATTCCCTCGAGATGATTATGCCAGAAGACAGCCATCACCAGGCATGCGTCCTCCAAGCAGGGGAAGTGTGTATCATAACAGACCGCCCTATGACTACCCGGTTGGAGCAGTTCATGACTACCGGTACCAGCAACCTCAACCTCCACCTGCGCCTCCACCACCTCAGCACCGCCACCAATTTGATCCATATCCCTATCGGGAAGATCCTTATGCATACCCACCACCACCCCCTATTGAATACCGAAGGCCGGCTTATCCTCCTGCGTATCCCCCGCCTTCCGCAGCTGCTCCTTACTACCCACCCCGACCGATATATGATGATTATCCTCCTCCCGCTCGTTATTCTTCCCGGCCTCCTGTCCTTGCTCGCCAGCCACCCATCCGCAGATCTGCTTCTCCACCAGTCACGTATAAACGCCAACGTCGAGATAGCCGATCCATCTCGCCAGATAGAAGGGAGAGGAGATTATCACCAGGGGAGTCAAACAGTCCTGGTCCAATGAATATGAGACAACCAGGCGGGTCACCCACCCCAACAAACACCCGGAGAGCTCGACCTGTTACTACAGCAGCTCGTGCCTTGAATGATGAAGAGCGTGGAGAATCGACCCCTCAGAGGGGCGAGCCTATGGTTATGGAATACGCTTGTCCACCGCCACCACGAGAACGTGCCTACTATGATGGCCGAGATCCCTATTATGGGCTACCCCCGCCACCCCCTCCAGCTCGATATGATGAGCCGTTCTTAACTCGGCCCGAAAGTGGTATGCTTCGGAGAGACGGCGATTGGAGAAGTTACAGAGAGCGTGACTATCCGTTCCCGCCACAAGCACGACCGGCAGTTCCTCTTGGTGCTCCTCCATACCCCCCACCTTCTGAATATGCTAGAGCACCTTCTATGGCACCGCCTTCTGATGCGCTCGAGTACTCTGCCAGAGCTGAATACTATGGTAGACCTGAAGGGAGGGATGCTGATGGACGCGGGAGTGTACGACCAGAAGAACGGGCATACCCGCCGCCGCGGCAGCAGAGTGTCCGACCTGATGCACCAGACTTTTACGGTGAACGGAGCTACAGATCTGCGAGCGTGCGTCCTGATTTGGAGAGAGAGCGTTACAGCATACCACCACCGATGCCGCCTCCACCCCCAGGATACTATGGACGTCCTCCATACGACGAAGGGGGGTATCGGAGGTAGTAGTTGGCGAGGCTGATTTGAAGGGAGTTGATGGAATCAAGTGAATATGTGGAGCCAGGTTAGGGTTTTTGTAAAGTGTTGTTTCTTTTTACCCAATACCCAGCGATGTGAAACGAGATTGTCAGCTTGCCAAATCGTTGGGCACTAGTAAATCGATGACATTAAATTAAATACCTGCCCTAATGGCAGAAGGGATGAGAAAATGATGGGATGATGGTATTGTCGGCATTTAGGCCAAGGCGTTTAGAGTACTATGCATATGTATATAAGTTCCTAGACTGAGTTTTGTATACGGAACTTGTTATTTAGGAGTCCAACCAACTTTATTCGCTCAAACGATTGTCGAATCGAACACCGACCTTGAATGTTAAAGTAAGCTTCTAGACGGGCCGTATTATGGCTAAAGCCCAAATATAGTAGAACCGGAGAGCCCACGATCTCAGAGGGTTCATAGTCACGTCACTCTCCGAGCCCGGTGTCACCTAGCAGTAAATACTAAGTTTCTGATGTCAATCCTATCTCACAAAACGTTATTCCTCAATTCTTCACTTGTCCCGTGCGAAGTTTATTCGGGTGGGATTACTCTTTTCTCTCCTTTTGTTACCCATTGACGAGCCGACGACTATGGCTCTGACATTAGTTCTTTAGCCAACTAGAAGCACTGCCGTGGTGCAGATGTGGTCAGTCTATGCAGGAGACTACAACTGGAAATTTTGGTGTCCATTTTGTTATCTTCTCGAAAAATGCAATGCAATGCGGGTCTTTTGTTACGCAGAGTCCAAGAGCAATTGTAATTCGGCCCCGAAGCCTAAGTAAATAGACTCACTCCACAGCCCTCCACTACTACCTACACTACTGGTACCGCTATTCCGTGGAACAGTTGACTGCTGAGAGACCTGTGACGACTTGAGTGATTTCATCAGTTTCCCAACCGAACGTTCTTGTTCTTAACCTTCTGTCCAGCCATCGACGTACCCGCCACTCCCCCACCGTCATCCTAAACACCACTTGAGCAGTTCCAATTCAAAATCAAAGAAATCTGCTGCGGGGTCCTTCCAGTGTCGTGTTTCCCAGCCTCCTCTTCATCCTACCAACGCGTTCTGTCCTCCCGAAGGCTTATCCCCTGGCTCGCATCTCTAAGACCGTTGTTGGTTTCTTTCGCCTTGCAGCGTTGTCTTGGGGCATCTCCCGCTTTCAGCCAAGCGTTTTCTCTTCCCAGGATAAATCCCGATAAATCATAAGAGCCGCACCCCCCCCCACGCCTTCTCTTCACACTTGCCGACACTCTCGACGCTCACACACCGACACCCAATACAACCCTCACAACGCCATCTGGGCTTTGCCGGCTGGAAGCAGAAAGGGATCACAGGGAAACCGCCATCCACATTTGCGGCCATTTCAAACACATCTGAATGTACCTTTAAACCGCTCGTCTGGACGAAACGAACACGCTACAACGCCAAAACGAAAAGCGAAGTCCACAACAAATCCTTTGACGTATGATGTACGCCACGCCACCAGCAATCCACGCTCTCCCCCCGAAGCCCGTTTTCGACCACTTTTCACATACCCACGCGCCGTCGCCCGTGTCAATTTCCCCAAGACCGATTCTCGAACCTGTTCCTGCTATTCCTGGTTTCCACTATTCGTTTTGCATTCAGCTCTCGATTGCGCCACCGCCTCGCCGGGAGGATATACTGTATGCCAGCGAAGATGCTGAGGCCATCTGGCTGCATCCGGAGGGATGTCCGCCCGAACAGCAGCTGCCACGGAGATTACCATTTTACAACAAAGTAGTTCGCAAACTGGAAAACCTTTGTGACGAAGTCCGTGAACGGGGCCCCGGCTCCCAAGCATCTATCGCGGTTTCGGAATCGCAAAGTTCACTGGAGTCTAGAAGACCCTCAAACCATAGTTTTGAAACGAATAGACCAAAGAGCGATATCGTGATTGGGATATGGATGGCCGGACCAGATAGTAATACGATTATCAAACTGAGATCCATGTTTTTGGGACAGTGTCCAGTTGCGCTGGTAACTACACCGCTTAACTACTGCACTTGGCACAAAAGCTAATTTTCACTACAGAAAACGGCATGCATCGATCTTGACCCTGACCACTATTACGACTCTGATGGAAAGCCTCGCGATGCCATTCACCAGCATTTGTCCCACATTGCCGCGTTTACTGGAACAGGCATCTTCATTTTGAAGCCGGGAGAGTCGAAGGTGAGCGCGGCTGGTGATCCAGAAGTGGATGCCAGTCAGGGAAAAAGGCTCAGAATCAAGATATACGGCGACTATGAGAGTGTTGAGCATGCAAAGACTCGCACTCTCGTTATGGTTGACGACCTAGTGCGTTTACCTCATGATGCATCCTCGTTGTGTGGTTATAATGTCTGACTTTCCTATCTCTAGCTTGGTCAACAGGTTCATGCGATATATATCGAGGTTTCCTCGCATACGCTGTTGAGCGGCCGCTCGCGCAAGAACGTGAAGGCCGTCGAGTCTGCAACAGGAACAGCAATCTATTTCCCTCCTCCCTTCCCTCGGGTGTATGGCTACACACCAGCTGGTGCCCAGCGACGACATCCCGATGAAATTTTTATTACTGGCAAGAATAAGGAGGACATTGCTAAGGCCGAGATGATGTTGACAGCATTGGTAAATTGACTTACCATATTTCCTATTATTGAACTAACTTACACTTTACAGTCCATACAAGCCCATGCGTATGTTAAACAGACACAAATCTCATACCGTAAGATGGATTTCCTACTTCTTGATCGCCTTGATGAGATCAAGAAGATCATGGAATCCAATGGCACACATGTAGCGATGCCATCACTTGGATCGGCCACTGCGTTCTTACGCGTGCAGGGGATCGAAACCTTGCATATCGAGAGGACCGTTCGAGCGGTCATGGCACTCGCAGGACAGTATTATGATTCTACTTGGTGGATAATGAATGACCAGACAGCGTTGAACGGACTTCGCGCACCCACCCCGTCTGACTTCCAGCAAATATTGATGGACGTGTCGTCCAAAAGCGGTGCCGACCTAGCTTTCAACAAAAACTATTTTGAGATCTGCGGTTCTGATTGGGCTGTACGACGGTGTCTTGAGCTCCTTCACGAGATTGATTATATTCGATGCAGTCAATACCAGTTGCGCGTCAAAATCGAACTTGCTAACGAGCACAAAGAGTTTGTGGCTGGCAAGAAGAATGGGAAAATTAACAAGATTATGGGACAGTCGAATATCCACATACTGTTTGACGGTTTCAGCGAATACAACTTCTACATCGATGTCGTCGGAAATAAATACGATAACGTTAAGGTCGGTTTGGAACTGGTAGAACAAGAACTTCCCGCTGCTATGTCTTTCCATGTTCCAGATTCGTACCACAAGCGGATAATCGGAGTAGGAGGACAACATATCCAGACGATTATGAAAAAATACTCCGTTTTTGTCAAGTTTTCTAATGCGATGGAGAGAGGGACTGCTGGAAAGGTAGAGAACGAAGATCTGAAGGTAGATAACGTCATCTGTCGGACACCAGCTAGGAACGCTGCAAACTTGGAGCTGGTCAAGGCAGAAATTATGGAAATGGTACAGCAGGTTGATGCTGACATTGTGTCGGAAATGGTGGAAATTCCTCGACTTCACCACCGCAACATGATTGCTCAACGTCATATCATCGAAGAGCTTGAAAAGAAGTGGAGCTGTACTGTTTCATTCCCCAGCACCGAGATGGCGAGTGACACGGTCACTCTCAAGGGACCCGAGTGGCAGGTCCCGCATTTTAAGGAAGGACTCTTGGTGAGGCATCATTTGACACTTAAATTCCCACAATCTAACAAGTCTCATAGGCTCTTGTGCCCGAATCTCACGAGATTAGGTTGAAGTGGTCACCAGAACTGGCTGCAGCCATTACTGACGAGCGATTCGCAAATGATGTGGTTGAACCAATGAAGGCTCGGATGTGCATCGAAATGCAGATTGAAAAGCGACCTGCGGATTCTGCTTCAAAGGAGCAAACAATTACGTTTTGCTATACACGAAATGACGCTGGTGGACTCCAAGACGCCATTGAATTACTGATGAATCACCTCGCATTGCGGGGAGTCAAAGCGGAGGTAGTCCAAGGACGCCTTTCCAGGCCAAAGTCGGATTCTTTTGAGGACTTTGCCCCTTTCTTTGATAATGCTTTGCTCCAGAGATCAAGTGGCTCGCAGGAAGGCATTAACAGACCAGGCAGCAGGCTTTCTCTTTCGGGAGATGTTGCCAGTATTCTTGGGGACAAAATGCAGGTCGAGCCTGGACGAGTCATGAGTGATATGGAGGTCGCATTTTACAACGGAGACCGGAGAAGGGGATCGGGTCAGGATTCAGTAATCGGAGTTCCCCCAGGAAGTGCGGGGTCGGTCTCCAGCCGGGGATCTTTCCACAGCAGAGCCGGTTCTTTGGACTCGGACTGGGAGAAGATATCACAAACTTCACGGTAATAACCGATTTTGATTGGTAAATACCACCATCGCAACCCGTGTTTTGCGTACAGCAACCAATTGCGATCTTGTTCCACCCTTGTTTTCGAGTTGATATTCATATTTACCAGCTTATTGCAGCATAGGCCGGTATTGAGAAATAGCTTTCGTTTCTTGTTCATACCTTAAATACCTTGTTCGGCTTTTTTTTGGTTGCTGCTTGTGGGATTCCTCTTGCGACTCGGCGGTTTTACCTAATGTTCCTTTGGATAAGGGTTAATACTTGAGTGGCTCGGTTGTGTCTTACAGATTTTATCACTTGCCTGCATTGAAGTTAAGGAGGATGGCGTGGGTTTTGACTTTACTGGCGAAGAAGGTTCTCTCATTGTGGATATCCTGCTTTTGGTTCGCCCTGTAAATCCCTCCCCCCTTGGTTACGCTGCTCTGGTTTGAGATTCATTTTCGTAACAAATCATTCTCTTGTCGACTGACTGTTGATTCAATGGATTTCAGCTTTTGTCTTGAGTTTTTTGGCGTTTTTTGTTTTCCAATGTTTTCGAGTTGTTCAATTAGTTGTGTTTCCTTTGGAGTTCTTATAAAATGGAAGGGGGCATTGAATATTTCGGGCGAATTGAATTGTAAAGACAAAGATCTTGTCTTCGGGTGCTGGAAGTTGTTGGTGAAGTTGAAATTGTATTAAAAACTACAGTCGTTAACTTGGATGTTTCACTCTGCTAAGCTAACACCGAATCCCATTTCGTCTAGACGCTCGAACGCCTACGATAAATACTGGGGCTCACTTCAGGCCATAAAGTTCATTTCATTGATTCGTCAGGACATCACATGAACGGTATATAAGTATATAGTGTATTCACAAATCTATTAGAGCTAACATAGTGGCTAGCTAGGTGACTTGTCAGTGAGTGACTGGCCTCTCTAGTTTCTTTATACCCTTTGCCAAATTCATTATGGGAATATGAATACATTATCACTTAGAGTACACACTGAGTGACCAATCCCTCCAAATCAATTACATGACAGCTTAGTTAGCCTAGTGTCCTAATTGAGCCTAATTAACAATGAGGAAATTTCGACCTTACCATAAAGTAAACTTTATGGCATTCTCTGGACTGTAGTCTGTCAGCCGGCTGACAGACTATCTGGACTGTTCTGTGCAGGCATATGAAACAAGCACTTATGTTGAGCTTTTTGGGGCTGGTCTGGAAATTGAGGGCTCTATCTAATCTAATCACATCAATCTAATCAAAACTGCACTTTGTACTATACAAGACGCGACCCCACAACACCAAGAAAAAACATCTAACATTCATCAGACATTATCCCTCGCCATGGCGCAACCACCTCAATTATCGCTAACTGCAGAGCTTGAAAAGCTTGAGCAAAAAATAACCTTAACACTTCAAGGTACGCTTTGTTCTTCCATTGCTAGCCTTCCGCATTGTTGACTGACAGACTCTATCTAGAAATCGACCATAATTTTGCGCGTGCCCACAGGATCGTTACTGCTTCTATCTTGCCTGTGGTAGAACGGTATCAGAAGGAATCAGATGCGGTGTGGGAAGGATCAAAGGTCCGTATAACAATTCTTACGTTCCTAATTAAAGATTACCAGCTGACAACCTAGGAATAGTTCTGGAGACAATTCTTCGAGGCCAGCGCAAACGTTTCGTTGACAAGCTATCAGGAAGAAGATGTGACGTGCGATGAGAAAACACAAGGGGATATGACGCAGCACACAGAACAAACGTATGTTGAGGAGTCGATGGCGTCGTCACCGGGACACTACACCGCCGACGAACAGACGGTGAATGAATTCACATACGATCAAAACAAGCAGCATACTATCGGTGAGGACGATGACGATGACGATCTGCTTGAGGACGACTCGATGCTGGAATCTCTCAACCTTACCATTGGAGGGGCGATACAATCAACGCCTAAGCCGCAAAAGAACGCAGAATGGGTGAACATTGAAAGTCCATTCGAAACCCTGGCGAAGGAACTCACGGGGAAAAACTACGGCGGCAGTTCTGAGAAGGAGGTTCCACAACGCCCACGCTACAACCCCCCCTCCCTTGATTCCTCCACGCTCCCGCCTCCTACAACTCCACGCACTATTCGAGTCGGGCAGCATCTACATCACGCTGCCGACACCCCCGAGTCTTCACCATTCCGTGGACCCCCAGCCCGTACCCCTGGCGTAAAGGAAGACCAAATCCTCCACCGTGTTCTCGATAAAACCTGGCGTCTCCAAGCAACGCCACTGGGAAAGCCCGCGCCCTCACGCTACCGTACTGTTGCGACCCCAAAGCAACCCATCTTCTCTAACAGCAACCACGATAACTCCTCCCCCTTCTCGTCGCCCGCAGAGCCACAGCTACAAACACAAATCTTTACACCCAAGACTCTTCGCACCCCCGGTGCGGAGAAATTCGCAACCGCGACTGGCGGTGGTGCGAGTCGGTATATGTACGACGATGACGACAGCGACGACGATTTTCTCCTGCCGCCGGGTTTCAGTCCGCCAAAGACAATACAGTTTTCTTTACCGCCTTCCAAGCTGTTGGCGACACCGGCGAGAGAGGCGAGTAGGCGGATTGTGCACGATATCTTGCAGACGGCGGGAGCGAGTGTGGATGAGACCATGACTACGGATGCGAGTAGTCCTCCTCGCGGCATGATTGATGACGATGACGATCCGTTTTAGATAGCATGGATGCGTTCTGGAGAGGCTTGGATAGTTATGGTGCTCATGTTCGTTATGGGGGTTCGATTATATTATAGGTATATCAAAGGGAGATGACATAGAAACCTCGACTTAGCGCACGCTATGGTTGGCTAAACTTTTAATCGGGACATTGCATGTTGTCTCGGTCGATAACCGGCGGCGGCTTGTACGATTAGCGAAAGTTAAGCCGTTGGATAAGTTTCACGCAAATTGGCGGGCCCTTTTACCGGTGTATAGTCGTTCAAGGGGTCATCCCCACAGCCCGAAGATGGCAAGCCACAAGAGCGGGCCGTGATCAGTGTAGCGTAAGATATTATTTGAAAATATAACTGCATACCATCCTACATGAAGTGCCCCTCATAACATGGACAGAAATGAGCTGCCAAATCAAAGACATTAAACCCATACTCCCGGTAAACGGGGCCAAACGACCGTGCGCATTACAGTTACCATGGTTCGTTCACACAACACTCCAGACAGACCTACACCTACAACTCCAGCCCATCCCACATATATAACAATTGAGATGAAACAAGAAAGCAAGACGAATCCAAATGAATTTTACATAAGAAAAAGGTACTAAACAGGATAAAAAATACCTCCCAAAATCAACCTAGCTCAAATATTTTTCTTATCCTCATCACCACTACCTCCCACCGACACCGGATCATCTTCCCAATCCCTATCCTCCTCGGGGACAACCTTCCTCCTCCGCCTCTCCTTCATCGCATCCGCAATCTTTTTCGCAACCGTGTCGAAACCCGCCTGCGTCGATATTCCGCCCATGCCGCTGAGAGCCTTGATTGGGAACCCCCCGCTATTACTCCTCGACCTCGCCCGCGACACGGGACGACTGGCAAACAGGCCGATGCTGCCCAGGTTCGCAAACGACTCGCTCTGTGGAATGTTGTGCCTGACAGGCCCGCCGTCAGTTTGTGGGTGTTCCCCATCAGACGAAACCTCCGAATCTCTCCTCTGAAACGTGATTACGGGTGTGGAGCCATCGTTCCGTGTGAAGGGGTCCGCCACGATACGTCCAGCCTCAAAGTCTGGGAAGAGTTCGGGTCCCAGATCGTTGATAAGCTTTGTGACATCCTCCGAGAGTTGAGCACGTCTTTCTCTCAGCTTGACGAGAGTGTTGGCGCTAGTCGGGTTCAGGGACAAAATGAGGGGGCGCAGAGATTTCGCGATATCCATTCCAATCTCTCCGAACCGTAGTGCTGCGAAGGTGATGGCGGGGAATAGAATCCATCCCACAATTGCGACTCCTATGGTGGGCATCCAGTCCGGCATCAGGCCGTAGAATCTGTGTTTAGCTGTCCACCAACAGAAGAGAACAACGTAGAAGTTATAACACACAGGCGCAAACGCTAAGGCTACCAGCAATTTCCAAGTAGCTATCACATCTCTGCCTTGAATCTTAACGGTTGATCCTTTCAGTGCCTCTTTTGCTTTGCGGATTGAGATGATCTTGGTAGCCACAAAGACGGGAAGGAATAAGATGAACCCGGGTAATGCTCCGAGACCGAGAACAATCAGTTTAGCAGTGCGGTAGATGAGAGTTATGATGACTTTGATGATGGAGAATTTGGCGTATTCCACTTGGTGATCGCGAAGGCCGAGCAAACGCAACTGACGGTTGTATTCCGTGACAGAGGCGCGCAATTTGATGATACGGGGATCGTCCTTGTAGTGGGTGTATCCTGTCACGAGACGACGGTTCAGTTCCACTACTGCAGGGAGTGGAAGCTTCTTGTGAGTGGGCTTGTACAGCCGTCGAACAGCTTGAATAACCTGGAGCGTCGTCAGCATTGTTCTCAACGCCAAAATACACCATTATGGGCTGATACACACCATTAATGTATCGTAATCCGGAGAAGTGACGGTAACAGCCAAGAGTCCGTTATAGATAAGTTCCAGCAGCGACTTGACAGCCTCTCTCTTTTCACCGGCTCGATACTGCTCTACTAACTCCTTCGGCACTTCGATCGGAGTACCAAACTCGATCACGGCCCTAGACCTGAACTTGTGCGCATGAAAGTAATTCATCCCAACTGGCACAATCCTTAGATCGCAATTGGGGTTTGCTGCCAGAGCTCCGAGTGCCATGATAGCCACACCAGCCTTTAAAGGCAGTAATTCCGTTCGATCGTGACTTCCTCCCTCTGGAAAGATGCCCACACACCCACCCTCGTTCAACCGATGAAACACCGCATCATAAACCATTGTCTGGTCAACCTTCGGCGCTTTCTTGAATGTGGTTCCCTTCCCCTCCGCTGCCTCCGCTGTCAACTGCTGCAAGGCAGTCGTAGCCTTAAACTCCTTCTTTAAAAGAATCTCATCGTCGCTCAAGACCTCCGCAATCTCTGAGCTTGCCGCGCTCCTCCCGCCGACTGACGGCAGAACCAACAGCCCTCCAACCATACACTCCTCTGTGAACTGTGTCCCAATTCCTCTAATCTTCAAGGGCTGCTCTAGATCAGGTAGGTAGATACGTCCAGTACCAGGGGTCGTCATGTCCTGGGCTCTAGCGACGGGGACGGCCCCGACCTGTCGCGAAAGCCAACCGATGAATTTCCGACGCATAGACTTCTCCGCAACTAGAATCGCAAGTCTCCGGCGGGCCTCGAGGCGAACGGCCCGCATCAGGATAAGGGGATCGACAAACTACAGGAACATCTGCCGTCAGCATGTCTGCCCAATCGTGTACGGCGACAAAGAAGCGCATAAACCTGGTTTGCATGAGGGGCAGCAACAAATATCACTGCACCCCGTCTTGGGATTCTGAAAGCTCCTCGAGGGTGAACTTCGCGGAAGAAAAGGTCGACAAGAACTATCTTTCGTCAGCCTCACACCTAACAAAGAATTACAAGACTCACGCGAGAAAGACCAGATGATAAGATCGTACGACCAATTTACCATCGGCGCAAAATCTTTTTGTGACGGAACCACGGGCGGGGGCGGCATTGCTGCAGCGGTGGCGGGGGTGGTGGTAGTGGGCAGAAGATGGACAGTATTTGATGAGGGGTGAAGGTTGCTCGACGATGAGGTTTAGGTGGAAGTGCGCGGGTAAAGGGATGGCGATAGGGATGGCGATAGGGATGGCGATAAGAATGACGGTGTTTTCAATTTGTGTGACAATTGAACATACATATATTGAGTGCTACTATTTTATTGCAGACAGATTGAATGCCCCAACATCATCTCATCGGTACCAAAGTAGAGTATCTACTCTGTAAACGCCGGAAAAGGCGATTCCGCACCCTAACTATATTACGGGACCTTGGCACCCTCAACACCAACACCCAACACAGGAAGCTAGAGTGACCCATCATGCAGGATAGTGGGGCTTGTCTTGTCAACTGTAGATGCTCGCCTGGCACCATTTGTTGGAGTTAACCTTGTGGAATGGGCCGAGTAGTCCTTCGAAGAAACCACCGCCACTACCACCACGACAGTGAGACCTGCTAGGAGCGCCTGCGGAGAAGTGAAGATCCCATATCTGTATGTTATCGGCCCAACCTCCATCTACAGTCGTGGTCTTACAAGTCTGCCGAAGAGGTTTGATGGGTCCTAAGAGCAATGCAGATACCCTTCACTCCTCAAGGCACCACTCAGGAGCTCCCTCTTCAAGGCCCCCGCACAATGAAAAGAAGCTCAACCGACCTTGCAGACGTTTGAAGAGTGGAAACGTGTCTACCGGCAGGTTTGAGAGATGGCAGCACATGGAAATATGTGTTCAGTCCGGTTGGTGGACTGGCTACTTTTTGCGAATCGAGCGTCGGTCGGATGAAACGGTCTCGTCCCGTGGCCGCTCTGGTCCCGCCGCCTCAAGACTACAGAATGGTCTTTCCCGGAACCCTGGGAGTTTTGTAATGTACTTGGAGTTAAGACACAGTCGCAGCTTCGAGTTTATGGGTTCCTGGTGGCCTCCGGTGGCTTGAGAGATTGTCAACAGCTTTTACGATCAGCCCTTTCCATACCCACTCTACCACACCTCCATACTTACTGTATCTCGGCCAACTGCTTCATGTCCTCCATTCAAGATTCTCTGCTTCCCGTGGATTCTCCCAACAGTCCAGCCACGCATATACATACAAATGCAGGTTCCGGCGTAGCGAGTTCACATATCGGCCATCCAGTTCGTGAACCGGACGGAACATATGCTTTACAAAGTTGAAAGCTTGCTCGGGCTATAGTATGATCACATTCAGATGGACAGCGGTGATCTGAGCTAGGGAAAGAAAAGGGAAAGAAAATCGGATTCAGCTCACCCCAGAAAACTATCGAAAATGGTTGGAGCTGCTGAGATGGTAGAATTCAAACAAGCTTGATAGCATAGCGCGGAAGCCAGCGGCCAGGTTTTGAAAGCGCACGATACGTCTATCTAGCTATGTGCCAGTACGCGCATCGTCATCCGGGAGTTCGTTATGAGCTCGTCTGCATTGATAACGCCAGCGTAATACAGGACCAAAAACTCGATACTAGAGACAAGGCGGACCTTGAGGCTGTTTATAACTGGATCATCTCGCAGCTAGAAGGTGTAGCCAGTATACATACCCCCTCGCTGACCACTACACCAATCATGAATAATGAGAAAGGGGACAACGACAACTTCTCGTGCTTTTTCAGCCGTCCAACCGTTTGCGTCACTGAAGAACCAAGAGATCAACCACAGGTGTCGATGTGCAACATCATATGGCAAAAGAGGGAGTCTGGACTTGAGCCGGAGGGAGGTTCGGAGTAGATGGGGTGGTTTACGGTGGAGTTGATAATCGTGTGTGCGGTGGTCAATCAATGTGGTGTTTTATCTGGATGACGAAGTTTACCGGCGTGAGGACCGACATTCTAATAGGGACATGGTTTCGTTGTACCATACTCAGTAACACTGAAGGGAGCTACTCTAATCGAGCAGAGATTTTTAGACCATGGACACACACCCGTTCATGGTTTAGGGGACGAGGGTAATAGGTGGAAAGCTACGACTTGTAGTGGTACTTGTATCAGGAGCAGCGAGGATAGTAGATAGTAGAGATGTGTATTTACCTGGGCCAAATGCAATATGATTACAACAACTCGCTCATTATAACGGTCTCTCCATCCCGACTATTGCGGCCCCGCTAACCCCGCAGCAACGCAGCCCTCACGCCAATATCGAGATGACCGAGGCAGATGTGAGGATGACAAAAACACCCAAAGACCTCTGAGAAGGCAAGTAGGCAAATCTAGACAGACCAACCACTACCTAATATTTCTGCGTGTGGTGATTTTGATCGTCATTAGCCTCAAAATCATCATCTCTTTCTCTCCCTGCTCTTCCAGAAGGACCACAATAATATGCCCTTTCCCATCTGATTCCGGTGCAAGGGAAAATGTTGGGTATGCGCCATCCGGGAGTGCGGGAACCATAATAAAGGCCATCCGTTTTGAGAATGATGAAGCTTGCAGACCAAGCACAAATTCATCCAGAACAAGGGTACACAACCAGGGAATACGGTCATTCAATCCAATGTGCCGAGGCTTTCGGCTGTCCACCTCAAGGCGTTCTTTATTTCAGTCAAAGGAAGACACAAACGGTCAATCACAGCCTTACACTCAAGGAATGGGATAGTTGGAGCCAGGAGCCAGATGATTCACGCAATCAAAATAAACGTGTGGGGTTATGGCCAAATCATGATCAATGGTAAATACCTGGTATTGATAAACCCCGTCCGCAGGGACCCGGTTCAATACCAAATCACCTAAGTACTCTACTCAAGTCAAGCAGCGAACCTGCACTTTTAAAAATAAGAAAAGCCCTTTCACCACTAATTTGCCTCCCTTCCAAAAAGAACCCATGATGACAAAAATTAGTTCATCATTGAGTGGCTGGCGGCAGTGGTTCAACGTTCCAGATCATATCGGCATATCTAAAAGATTCCGCCAGTAAGCTCAGTGCTACATGAGTTAACGTAGAAAGCACTCACTCGTTTATGCACCGATCTGCGCTGAAGAAACCCATACTAGCCACGCTGTTAATGCACTTCGTTGCCCACTCGTCCTTGTCACGGAATGCTTCATCCACCAAATCTTGAGTTGCGAGATAACTCGAGAAGTCGTCGCTGACTAGATAGTAGTCACATCCAGTTGTAAGAGCGGAAATAAGACCTCCGTAGGTACTCATGTCACCAAAAGTTCCCTTCTCTATCTCATCGCAGACTTTTCGTAGCTTAGGGTCCATCTCTACTTCGCCGTAGCGGTGACGGTGACGAAGCTCATCAACGTCCTAAAAAGTTGTTAGACACTGGAAAACGATGAAGGATGGGCCTAGTGATGACTTACCTCTGCTAGATTTCCGAGCAAAAAAATATTTTCCTCACCAATCTCCCGGGTGATTTCGATATTTGCACCATCCATAGTTCCAATGATTAAGCCACCGTTAAGCACAAACTTCATGTTGCTAGTTCCGCTAGCTTCGGTTCCTGCAGTAGAAATATGCTCACTGATATCAGACGCTGGGACGATCATTTCCGCTTTGCTGACGTTGTAATCTTCAATGAAGACAACCTTAAGCAGGTCGCCAATATCCCTATCTTTGTTTACTACCTCACCAACGGCATTGATAAGTCGAATCACGGTTTTAGCCTGGAGTATGTCAATGAGTGCCATCTAGCTTTAGAAGTAATAGAGGCACTACCATCCAGTACCCTGGGGCAGCTTTGCCGCCAAAGATTGAAGCTCTTGGGACTTGCTTCTTGCGTTCTCCAGGCGTCATTTCTTTGAGCGTAAGATAGCGGTGGATAACACCAAAGATGTTCATTTGTTGCCGTTTGTACTGATAAGAGTTAATGAGACGTTCATAGAGTGCTCATGGTTAGGGGTGGTACCTCGTGAATGCGCTTGACCTGAATATCAAACAGGGAGTGTGGATTAATCGCGATAGAGGTGGTATCTCTGATGTACTTTGCCAATTTAATTTTGTTCGCTAGTTTGATTTCGTTCCACTGTAACATGTGTCAGTCAGTGCTTTTAGAGAGGTAATATTTATCTCACTTCACGGCGGAATTCCTTATCATTGACGAACCCCCTCAGCCCTTCCAACAGGCTCAAATTCTTCAAGAATTCGTAGCCCCCAAGCTTGCTAGCGATTAAGTCTGAAAGTTTTGGATTCGCTTGGTGCAACCATCTTCGAGGCGTGATTCCATTGGTGACATTCGTAAATTTGTCAGGACCATAAATGTCAACGAAATCTTTGAAAATTGTAGCTTTAATCAGGTCCGAATGAAGCTCAGCGACACCATTCACTTTGTGGGACCCAATAATTGCAAGGTATGCCATGCGAATCACCTGAGGTTGCGTTTCTTCAATGATAGACACCCTGCTGAGCATCTCACGATCTTTAGGGAACTTGCGCTCAACCTGCTGAAGGAAAAGCAGATTGATGTCGTAGATGATCTGGAGATGGCGGGGCAAAAGGTGTTGCACGAGTGGAACCGGCCACTTTTCCAAGGCCTCGGGGAGAACTGTGTGGTTGGTATAACCAAAGGTACGCACAACAATCTCCCAAGCCACATCCCAAGGAAGATGCTCTACGTCGCAAAAGATTCTTTGCAGCTCCACAATTGCAAGTGTTGGATGCGTGTCGTTCAGCTGGATTGCCACCTGATCAGGAAATTGAGACCAGGGACGGTGGGTCTTCTTGAATCTCCGGATAATATCGTGCAAAGATGCAGCAACCCAAAAGTACTGTTGCTTCAACCTAAGTTCTTTTCCGGCAGAGATGTTGTCATTAGGATACAGGACTGCTGAGATTGTTTCCGCCCTCTGTTGGTCCCTGATGGATCCTTCATAATCGCCGGAGTTGAACTTTTGAAAATCAAATTCTCCGCTCGCGGGTTTGGAGGACCAGAGGCGCAAATTGTTGCATGTCGCGGTATCGTAACCAGGGACCGGAACATCGTATGCAATGGCCTGCACAACCTCCCCGCCTTCCCACAGGTTGATTGTTTTACCGTCAGCGTTCCTATTGAAGGAATAAGTGCATGCATAACTAGAGATTCTGGACAGTACTCACGTATCCTTCTTCACATAACCGTAAAACATAACATCAACGGCAACGTCATGTCTAGGAAACTCCCATGGGTTGAAGTCGAGCCAATAGTCGGGTACCTCGACCTGATAACCGTCGACAATCTCTTGTTTGAAGATACCATATCTGTATCTCAATCCGTAGCCCCAGCCAGGATAGTTGAGTGTGGCAAGACCGTCCAGAAAGCATGCAGCCAATCTTCCAAGACCACCGTTACCAAGGGCCGCATCATGCTCCTGATCGATGATATCCTCAATTCTGAAACCCAGTTCAGAAATACCATCCCGAGCAGTGTCCTTCACCTGTGTGTTGAGCATAGCATTGTCCAGCGCCCTCCCCATCAAGAACTCCAGTGAAAGATAGTAAATGCGCTTTTGGTCTTGCAGTGTCTGATTCTGTTGGGTTTTATTCCATCCAATCACAAGGTTGTCTCGGAGAGCAAGCGACGTTCCTGCATATGCAGCAGCGTCATCGCAATTGTACATCGAACGGGCCAATGTAGTCTCGACATGGCGGACCACCGCTTTCTGTGGTGTTTTACCCGGAAGATTAACAATTGTGCATGCAGCTATAGTTTGGGGGATGGTATATGCAAACCTGGAATTCTTCCTTTCCTTTGAATTCGGACGCAGCCTGTGATGGGGGTGAAGGTCAATGCAAAGATCGGCGAATGGATCGAAACTAGGAGCTGGTTACGAACAAGTTTACGCCATCTTGTTTACATTAGTTAACCGCAATGGAACTATTCTACTGATTACCCACATTTCTCTCAACTGCACTGGAATGCTAGCTTCAACAGCCTTGATTTCACGAATTCCAAATCCTGTGTGTGTTCTCTTATGCTTCGGCCTAAGAGGTGGCTCGACAATGCTGGGAGGAGGCGGAGTGGCTACGGGAGGGTTCGACATGTTTTGAGGAGCTGGAATGCAGCTGAAGTGTAAAGATGGAATGAAAGCAAGGGCAGGAGGATAGAGCGGGACGAACTGGAGGGGAGCTCAAACTGCGGGGAATACTGAGTGGTGGGGTAGCTGAGGGAAGATTGGCAGGAGGAGCGGACGGAGGGCAAACTTAAAGAACGCAGAACACGGAAATCAACTCCATGAATTATTGAAAAGGTGTGGTGAAAAAAACCAAGTCGGACCACAAACGGGGAAAAGAAAATAGAACTCGCCCGTTTGCTACATAGGACGAATGTGAGTGAGTACTTTCTTTACACGAGCACCCCACTTCGACTTTTGATATCAACTGTCTGTCGATCTCTACATCCATCTGCCCGCGCATGGCGTCTCAATTCTTCGGCTTCCCTCCAAGGTGCGAAGGTTCTGCCAGTGCTGCTCTGGTCGTGCTTGTTTGTTGGCAGGACGTAGCAGTAGCAGTAGTCCTCGGCGGAAGATGGGCCGGTGGTTCAGGCAAGCAGGCAAGCAAGCAAGCAAGCAAGCAAAGCAAGCATAGGGCTAGAGAAGATCTCTCTGTACCCCGCCGCCCCTCAGCAACCGAACGCGGGGTATTCGGATAAACTACACTAACAGAGCTTATCGGAAGTCCATGCAGGCAAGGAAGGAGTTTTTCCCTCAGCAAAAGGCTGCGGATAAGAATATTATACATACAATCAATCGCCCAAAACCCTTCAGCCCATTCCGTTTCCCCGTATCTCTTCCAGAATCCAGTGAATATGCACCTCAGAGGCTGACACTTTAAAATGCACGGCGTCGGCGGAAGAAGCGGTTAACGATGCGTGCTGCTTAGCCCATACCATTCCGCACTCAGAATCCAGCTTCTCCTCTAACCAACCACCAACACCACGCCCATACTTATTATATAGATACTTGTATATGCCATCAGGTACATGAAAAGATACGTAACAACCCCCATGGCTGACTGAGAGCAAACCACCAACCAAACAACTGAACAACCGATGACCATCCACCCTTATGGTCGCGTGGAGAGTCCCACGAAAGCAAACCAAAGCCGAGAAAAAAGCCAAACCAACCTGCACCCCAAGAAAACAGGAAATACAAACAGGAAATAGAGGGGTGTAGGGAGGGAAGAGAGAGGAAGAGGTGGGAGGGAGGGAGGGATGGAGATAGAAGCGGAAAAAAAAAGCGAAATAAAGTGAGTACTTGTAGAAATTTAGGGTAGAAATGGCAATAATATGAAGATAACATTGACGAACTGCCACCCAGGCAAGAAAATACTTTAAAACAAAAAATATAAAACCTAAGCAATAAACCCTTTTGTGGTCCCATATTGGACTCCCGAAAAAGAACCTGTACACAGCTGTTGCGAGTGCACTCGCCAAAACTCCGATGCTCGACAACCCAAGCCAAGAATAAAATCAAAAAGAAAAAAGGGGACGATGATGAAGACGGAAATCGAAAACGCTACTATGCAATTCTGGCCATAAACAGTAATACAAGAAGAAGCAATCATTACACCGAAGCCAACTTTACACCAAAACTTAGCCATTACTTTGCCAGTCGATGGTATGCACCTCTTCATCTGCGTCCCGTGTGAACTGAGCAAGCCGTTTCTCGTCCAATAGCAATGCCTCTCATACACAACGAGAAGCCATGCGAATTATAGGATGCCCGAATCTTTTAGGGCATTTTGTAGTATCGTCTCTTTTACTGCCGCAAAAACCAGCCGGATATTAGATGTATCAGTTGCTTGTGTGAGACTAAACCACAATAATTAGCAAAACGCATGGGCGTGGACAGAGAACAGAGCAACATACTGCGGGTAGAGATTGAGGTGAGCCCGGTTGACTTGATTGAATCGCCATAGGAGATATTTGGCGGCTCGGTTGACATCATTCCCACCGGAATAGTCAGGAAAGTAATTGGAAAGTGGACTCCGGGCAAGTTTCACTTTGAACAAATCTACCTTATTCAGGAACAAGATTATGCTCGTGCGCACAAACCAACGGCTATTCACCACAGAGTCGAACAAAACCAGACTCTCCATCATTCGGTTCTAAAATGGATTAGTACTCTACAGTATTTGCCCATACTATCGGACAGACATACCTGGTTCTTCTCCTCAAGAAGCACCTGATCATACTCGCTGAGTGCCACGCAGAAGATGATCGATGTTACTGCCTCAAAACAATGAATCCATTTTTTCCGTTCACTTCGTTGGCCGCCCACGTCAAACATGCTGGAGTAATGTTAGGACAGGGGCATTCACTAGTTGGCGATGCTGTCTACTAACTGTATGCTTAACTGGCCCATTGAAAATCGAGTTTCGTAGATACCAGTGGTTTTTGTTCTTGCGCGCAAGACATCCGACTCTGTTGGTATATAATCCCGGTGACCTATTCGAGGTGTTTGCTCAAAGAAACTACGCAAAACGGTAAATTAAGGTGCGCAAAGCTAGAAACGACATAAACTTACTATGGTGCAGAGTCCATCAGATAGAATTCATTTTGATGCTCCATGACCTTGGGAATGCAAGGATCTTGCCAAAGCGCCACTACTGCCGTCGATAACTTTGGGTCGAGTGGAAGTGTAGGGTCTGGATCGACTTGGAATTCTAGAATGAAATCCGCGTGGTCCTATACCGGTTCTCAGCTATCGTGGCGATACCCTGTCTAGAATCTACACAAACCTTGTTGGCTGAACCCTCTGGTTCTATGTTAAACTGTCGGAGCGCCTGAACGAGAGCCTTCGCACAATCAACCAAATTCTTGTATATCGTCAGACGATACATCGCGAGTTCATCGACTGAATAACCATTCTGATGGATTATTTTCATTTGCTTGACAATTGTCGACTTTCCACTTTCGCCAGAACCTATAGGCAGTTAGACATCTGTCGTGAACCCAGGTAGTCCTTATTGGATTCCCACCCAAGAGCAGAATCTTGCATTCCCGTCGAGTCCTCTTCGCGTCATCTTCAATTCTCTTGTCGATAAGGGCGCTTTTCCGACTCTCTTCATTCTCCGTAGACATGCATGTACCCATGCTGACGGTATTCAGAACGGGGGCCGTTACTACACGATCGGAAAACTAGAAGCTCGTACGATATTGCCTTTCGTACGAGGCACCGAATAGAAACTATGCGAGGAATAGTGAATACTGGTGCAAAAATGACAACTGCAGTCGTAAAGCTCAAATTCGGGTGAAACGGCGAACTATCAAAAGCTATCTTGGTACCACGGTCCAGCCGGCGGGAAAGGAACTCGTGTTGAAGCCTTGCTCAGTCTCTAACCGCTACGGCTATCCGAGAAACGGGGCGCGTGACGATACTGGGAGGGGCAAAGCCGTTACTTTCGTTGAAATGTCGTCGCTGTCGTGTGCAAAGACAAACGCCACAGTGTATAGTAACGGTGACAGTGATGGCGGTGGTGGTAGTGGTGGTGGTGGTGGGTGGTGTGCAGGTGTTGGTACAAACGGGTAGATTAAAACGGGATTCTGGGGTCGAGACTGGGATGATCGACGGAGGGTCGAGCGCTCGCAAGCCGTTTTGGGGATGGGCTTTCGTGGGGTTGGGGTCGCAAAATATGAAAGCTTCGTCGTCTCTTCGTATATCCAGAGGTTTCTTTCCCTTTCAAGTACTGTACGGGTGGGTGAGTGGACGGTGTTGGTCTTCCACAGGCGGGCGACACCTGTTCCGTGCTGAAGACGATCGATAGCGAGGGGATAGGGGCGGCGGTGCAGCTGGAGTACGTATGTAAGGTCGGATGACTGTTCAACTAATGCGTGCCCAGGACAGTATGTGCACCCTACTCTCCGCACGCAAATAATAACAAGCGAGTGATTCGAGTTCGTGGTTGCTGCTCGCACTTCGCAAGGCTGAGCTGGATTTTGGTTGGTTTAGGTAGGCAAGTTCGTTTCGCTTCGTTTCAGTTGGGACGGACACTGGGATTATTATATTTGGACAGACGAGAATCGATATCGGGATTCGGAACGGTGGGATCAGGTGCAAAACACAAGCCCGATCGCAGGAGGACGTAAGATTAAAGAAATGGTCGACGGACTGAGAAAGAAGTCTAAGGGAGTTAGAGCTGGTACGTAGGCAGTAGGTAAGCAGGCAGGCAGGCAGTAGGCAGCAGGCAGCAGGCAGTAATAAGATTAAGAAAGTTGATGCTGGCGGCGGGCGGCGGCACTTGCTGCTGCTTGGTCACTCTCTCGTACACACCCTCACTGTCACTCACTCCAGAGTTCAGAGATTTGGTGGAATATCAGCAGGTGAGGTGAGTAAAGAAGGTCCGTGCTGAGCACCATCAAACGAGGCACTAACTGGCGGCTCTTCTCCAAAACATCGGCCGCTCGAGCTGACTGGAGTAACCAACAACGAATGTCAGCACAAAGAGTTGCACTCGTAGATAGACTGCGGTCTTTGGTCTAAAAACGGAGTGAGTGGTCGTGGGTACTCCCTGTAACCTTTATTGTGAAGGAAACATTTTCGCTTCGAGACTCGCATTAGCCATCGTAAATACTACTAAGTACCAGTAGCTACCACCAGATGCGCCATACAAAGTACTAACCTTGCTTTTCTTGTAGGTGGGATAAGATCCGTAATGAACGCCTTGTAAGCCAGAATCTGACACATTTCCTCCTTGCAACCCAACTCCCTGAGACTGCCTTGCACGTCACGATACATGATAACCGACAATGATTCTCCTTCGTTTCTTGAACATCAGTACATAGTATTCACTGAAGAATAGAAGATATTGTTGCGATGAGATCTGACAACAAATAAAGAACAAGATAGCTAGCAACATAACTGCATATCCGACCTGAGCATCAGCAGGTCCTAGCATTCTAAGCTAATGCGCCCAGGCCGTTTGACTGACAGCAAAGACCAGAAAAGTAGTTGATAATGTAGTTAATAAACGCAATGAACTACATTCAGAAAAGCTGGTCCACTGACAGCTGAAAACAGGCCGTGAGTGGCGTCACCGGGTCACGATAAAGTCATCTTCGGGAGTCACAGTGCTCAATAGGTGAATTTTACCCCACATTCTCTCCTAAATCCGCAGACAGACCGAGTTTATCTAGGATACTCCTTGCAATAGTATCGAATGTGATTGAGAAGACCGTTCTGGCCAAGTAGTGCCCCCGAAAAGCCGTTGGGAAGATGCTGGGACAACTGTGGCCGGGAGTAGCGTTCGGCACGGGACGAGGCGAGAAGATATCTCAGTAGAGCCCGGTGTGGCTCGTCTCGCGGTGCTGTGGGCCTAGAACTTAGAGGGAAGTCCCGGCGGTAGCCCTGGGAGGGTTCGTGGCTATATCAATAAACAAATTCACAACGGAAGAGGTTTTTATTGCCCTATAAGTTGCATTCAAAATCACATTTCTTAGTATTTGAGGCTACCCTAATGGGAGATATATGGATAGTTAGAAATGCAGCACCAAGAACCACACTGTCGTTTTCTTTCGGCCGAATCATTAGTGTAATCGATCATAGATCATGACTCTTGGAGTCCCGAGATATCCCCGAACATTTCAAAAATCGGCTCGATATATCTCGTACCATCGTAATTAAAGTCTCACCGGCCAAGGCCCAAATCCCGAGATGGAGTCCTGGAACATATTGCTTCGACCCTAACAATACCGGGAAGCAAGTTTCTTTGTCTTCATCAGAGAAATGGATATTAGCATCTACCTCTATCTTGGTGCCATCCATACTATGACAAGCGTACCGGGTAGGAAAGGAACGTATCGGGCAGCCGGTCATACATGATATAAGTGGTATGAGCGCATGTGTCGGAATATACGTTCTCGGGGTGATGACTAGAGACATTCCTGTCAATGCCGATGGCTGAGCACGCAACCTATTAGGCTCAGAAGGTATCCCAGTGATATGCATAGGAATCACGACCGCGTAGGGCTGACGGTTGCCAACATTTTCTAACGCCAGTCCACGAATTGCTTTTCGCATATTGTCCGAAGGTGGGGTTGTTGGCTCAGCGATACCTGGTGTGGAGAGCTATACTCTATCACCGGCGTTGACAACTAACTTTCGAATGACGTTTGTACGGGCTTTCATCTGGTGATGAGTAGTAGCAGATTTGTGTTCGGATATAGAACCATTGGCCTCGGCAGGTGTCGTCAACCTACGGAAGTCGTGCTCAGCTTCGGAATCGGAGACAGTCGGCGAGGCTTGGCGGTGCCTCAAACAGTTTCAGGGCGATCGCATCCCTCACCCAGTTCTTTGATGCAGAGAACAAATGTTGTGAGTTGTGTACGGAATCAGCAACAAAATACATTTTACTCCCGTGCTAAGTTGTCACCCACGTCGTTCTTGGCGGTCTTTGATGAACTGCCTTGTTTGGGAGTTACATGCAACCCTAACCTTGATCTACTCTTTCCCGAAAAATGAAAATGGGTTTAAGATAACACGAGCGCTCACTCGGCGCCACTTTTGACGCAGCGAAAGCGAAGCCGCAGATGCCAGCCCATTTAGGCGAAGTTAAACTATACGCGGGGAGACTTCCTTCAGTCAACAAATTCACCTTCCATGCCACGTTAGCAGACTGCACTGAGGGTATCAGAGCCACATATCTTTTGCCGTCAGGCTGTGTCGGCGACCTGCTCTGCTTGTTGCATGTGAAAACAGGCTGAATTGAGTGCTCCTTTGGTAGTATATATCAAGCTTCCACCAAGCTGCCATAGAGTGCGTACATGAGTGTCCGGATCGATATGTAAAGTTGGCAGTTTTCATCGACAGGGACGAAATGAACAGAGGACAGATTATGGATAGCGGAAGTTTCTTCCAGCCAATAATGAGGCCGGTAGTAGCGCATATCGAGGAGTTTACCCTGCTTCTGGTGCACAGAGAAAGAGGCGCCGCATTCTGCTGGTTTCTGCATCATACTAGGATCGGTTACCCCACCCTTGGTGACGTTCGTCACCGTGCATCTTCAAGTGCCATTCAACTCCTACTCTGCCGCAAGTACAAACAACTGCAAGCTCTACTTAAATTCGGAACAGAGGGACAACCTGGAAATCATCGAGTCTGCTCGGTTTAAGTGCTCTCCACCATCAGATCCTTTCCACTTCGCCGCGTTCCGCTCCTTTCCATCCCAGTAGCCCCGCCCCGCGCACGTCCCTGACAACCCACTTCAACCACATTGCTCTCAGTAAATCCCCGACCCCCTTCCTCACATCCACCCCATCCCATCCCATCCCATCCCATCATTGTCGTCATTTTCATCCTGTTATACGGACCTTCCAAGCTCACCAATAACTAAAGAGACCTTCGGCCAGGCACCTGTTATTCTTCCAGCACTCAGTCCAGTCTACTCCATCCATCTGCTACTATTGTTGGTTAGACGGGACGATCGCCAACGCTTTGAAGCGTTATATCAATCCGATACAGCAGAACATCGCCGACCCATATCGAAGCATAAAGAATTTACCGACAATCTACATTCATCATGGCGGAGTTTGTTCGTGCCCAGATTTTCGGAACTACTTTCGAGATAACCAGCCGGTACCCATCCTTTTCCGTAATGATTCTTTTGTGCGCTCATGAAACTATTGTAGATACACCGATCTTCAACCTGTCGGGATGGGAGCTTTCGGTCTAGTCTGGTAATTCTCGAGATTCAAAGATACATGTCTACCTTTTCTGACCGATTTTTGTGGTACAGCTCTGCCAAGGACCAGTTGACAGGACAATCTGTTGCTGTCAAGAAGATCATGAAGCCCTTCAGCACCCCGGTATTGTCAAAGCGGACATACCGCGAATTGAAGCTGCTGAAGCATCTACGACATGAAAATGTAAGTTGCACCAATTTCATGCTGCTTGCTTTTCTTCCGTATGGAATTGCTGACCTTATTGCAGATAATTAGTCTGAGTGATATCTTTATTTCGCCACTAGAGGACATGTGAACGCTCCATTCTACCTCCCCTCGCCTATCCAATGGGACTAATGTTACGTTTTTTGGTTGCAGATATTTTGTCACCGAGTTACTCGGCACCGATCTGCACCGACTGTTAACATCTCGACCACTGGAGAAGCAGTTCATCCAGTATTTCCTATACCAGATTCTAGTAAGTAAATGTTAAACAAACTTGATTGCGATCCACTAACGATTTCTAGCGAGGACTCAAATATGTCCATTCTGCAGGTGTTGTTCATCGTGACTTGAAACCCAGTAATATCCTAGTCAACGAGAACTGCGATCTCAAGATTTGCGATTTCGGGCTAGCCAGAATTCAAGATCCGCAGATGACGGGATATGTTTCTACACGATATTACCGAGCCCCAGAGATTATGCTCACATGGCAGAAGTATGATGTCGAGGTTGATATCTGGAGTGCGGGGTGCATTTTTGCAGAGATGCTCGAGGGAAAGCCGTTGTTTCCTGGGAAGGATCACGTCAACCAATTCTCCATCATTACTGAGCTGCTTGGGACGCCGCCAGATGACGTCATTCAAACCATCTGCAGCGAGAATGCAAGGACCAAATTACAATATCCTTCTGAGAGCCAGCCGCTAATTTTCTGTAGACGTTACGATTCGTACAATCACTACCGAAGCGAGCGCGCCAACCTCTGACCAACAAATTCAAAAATGCCGACCCGCTTGGTGAGAATTTCATCAAATGTTTGAAAGAAAATGTCTGACAAACCATAGCGATTGATCTTCTCGAGAGAATGCTTGTCTTTGATCCTAAGAAACGGATTTCGGCGGAATCTGGTCTGGCACATGAGTATCTGGCGCCTTATCACGACCCTACAGATGAGCCAGCAGCAGAGGAGAAGTTCGACTGGTCGTTTAACGATGCGGACTTGCCAGTTGACACCTGGAAAATCATGATGTATGTACCAAATCTCCAAACTGATGTCCGGATATACGATCTGACAGCCGCAGGTACTCGGAGATCCTCGACTATCATAACGTCGACAACCAACAACAGGCATAATTGGCTTCTCCACAGTCTCGCCTGCTTTTGTTTCTTGTAACTTTTATCCATCAAAGCTATACCTTCTTGGCGCAGATCTTTGTTATCCAGTGTTTGAATTTCTTAAGGGTGTCAATCGTGATTGGTTGGGCGTGAGGTGTGCCGGGTTTTTGTTGGCGCTCAGGATAGATAGAAGCAAGGCATGTTTACCACGATTATGAAAACCTAACCAATAATAATGTGGTTTCCTACCAACTATTTGCTACACTTCGCCGTATGATAAGGGCGCTATGCGAATCAACCTGTTCTAATTCTGGAGTAGACCAATGTGCAAGAACAGATCTGAATCTGAAAAACGAAAGCACAGGCAGTGAGTGAGATTTTGTGATTATTGATTGATTGAATTTCGACTGTTACCCGGAGCCAGCTGTTTTGTCAAATTAGCGAGATTCCCTACTCTAATTAAGTGCTTTATTTTATTGCAAGCAACCCTTTAGAAGAGCCGTTGCTGCATTACAACGCCATACAACACAGTTACTGTCCTAAACCAAGCTCAACGTCCAACCTTCAACAAGCAAGGGTTTAAGCCTTCGTTTTGCTGTTCAAAGTCCTCATGAGCCAACAAACCTGTAGCAGCTATCCTGTTGTTAGCATCATAGCCTTCAATCACGCGAGGCAAGTACACAATTAGGTCCCATCGAATTTGGCCGTCGAAATTGGCTTGTATATTCAGGCTCTAACGCTTGTGGGAATTATAGGGGACCCGAAGTCGAGCAGTGGATTGGCGTTGAGAACGAGAGCGACATCTCCGAGTGGCCTCTGCTCCCGTTCCTCGCCCTCACCGACGGCGCCCACACCTTCTCCGAAGACTTCTCGTATTTTACACTCAAGCATACCAATGGCAACAGCAATTCCACGTTGTTTGGAATCTCGTGCACGAGGCAATTAGATAGCAGAGAGCTCATAGAACGGCCAGCCGATGTTACCAGAAGTACGGTGCAGAAGGCAGTAGTTGTTATTGCCGACAACCCAACGGTTTTTTTTGGGCACTTGAAGCAGCAATTGTCAGCAGTCACTCAGGCGTGGTTTGCGCAGAGGTATGCGTTGAAACAATCCCATGGAGCCGTTTGTCGGTAACTCATAGGTTGCTATTTATAGAAACTTTGAAGATCTGGATATCATAAAGGTAGATTTACTATGTAGCTTCGGGCTGCACCGTTACCTAACCAGCATATAGCGATTCCAAGAAAGCTTGAAAGCGAACCTAAAACTCAGTCTGGAAAATGAGATTGAACGAGACCACTTTGTTGGTTTGTGGGAACTATGTGGGGCTCCCATTGAAGAAACGCGCTCACTTTCCGTAGGATTACCCCTAAGAGAGCTCGTATACGAATTCAAGCATCAGGCTTTAGTATTATTCAAGTGTATGCTTCTGCAGCCAAAGGTTGGAAGTGCAAATCATAAATTATCACCCAATTAATTGACTAATTACGGTCGTCCAGATGCTTTTCTTTGGCAGCCGAGGTGAAACTTTGTGCATGACACAATTTTCCTTACTCTCCCTTATCCCTGAATTACTTCGAAATTTGCAGGATTGTAGCGATCCGGATCTAGATAGTTATGAATCTACACTAGTAAAACCGACATCTGTACGGACGAGTGACAGGTCAGCTCCCTCCTTCAATATCCGGTTTGAAGCCTATGCTGACGTCTAATAGGAAATCTCGTCAGTAGTTGCATTCCCTTCAAGTTCTACACTAAGGCATACTAATGCCTAACGTGTAGTATTGGCGTTCATGGGCCTTCCACTTCAGATATTTAGCAGGGTTGGTAGTTCGATTGTGATTTTAGAGATTTGTTCTGACAAACGCAATGTTAAGGGCAGTTTGTTCGGACCATACACACCTTTACAGCAGTTGGATGTTCTGGCGGATGTCGGCACGAAATCCTACATAGTTGGAAGCACCAACTCATTATTGCTACAACAGAGGGATAGATATTCGGATATTCTAATAAACGTAAGTCGACCTTTCACTTTCTGATAAGGCCCCCAGCTAACAACCAAACTATAGCTTGAGGAAAAGACTGTCAACATCACTTCGTCGTCACTAAGAATTGCATTGGCCCTCTCTGCAGCCGACAGACGATGGATTGATAGCTTAGTCCAGTCTGTGACAGAATCCTGGGATGAAGGTATTAACGCTGCAGCTTCAGAAGGCGTAGTGGATAATCATTGACTGGTGTAAAGCCGATCCGTCGCGCCCGAAGACTATGGGCTTTGTCGGAAGCGAGGAGTACATTCGGCTTCAGTTCGAAGAGTATATCCTTTCCATGATATCTACTGTGAAGTATCACATATTCTTGGAAAAACATACTGGAGCAACCCATGTGACCTTGCCTAATATTGGTAGGTATTAAATCCCAGGTTGGTATTCAGTTATTAATCCATGATTAGAGGGAGATCCATCGATCGACTTTAATCCTGATTTTGTAGACTACTGGAAGAAAACAGAGAACTTCAGGATATTTCAAAAGTTTACGGGTCTGCTATACCCACCCTATCCTCTTCCGGGGAATATAACGGCTGATGTTAACAAGACCCTGAAATACCGTTCGATTTGGTTCCTCCAAAACACTTGATGGCTGGCGGCTTAACTGTAGAAGATGTTCAAAGACGAATCGCACAGTATGTAACATTGCATTTTGTAACAAGCGCATATTGACTTTGTTGTAGGCAAGTGCACGAGCTTGGACTGGACGAGAAAGTCAGCGCCGGCAAAGAGGCTGTAGCGAAGACGTGGGCTACTGGGCGTAATAATCTGTCTTTGGCTTTTACTAATCTCAGTAAGAATGTTGAGCACTACCGGGAACAACGGAAGCTACAGGCCCTGCAATCCCAACAGCAAACTTCTGAAAATGCTGCACCGGAAAAGCTGTCGACTCCGAGTAAGTCCTTGAATTGAATTTAATGCACAGTTTTTAACATTCTTAAGCTGCACCAACATCTCCAGTTTTGGGCGATGCACCCTCAAAAGCAACGGCATATATTTCATCTTGGACACAATGGGCAGGGGATAAGAGGAAGAAAGCATTCTCCGGAACAGCAACACCGCCTTCAGAAGGACCTGCATCTCCAGATCTACCTGCCGATAAACCCTCTGCAAGATCTTCAATCTTCAGTCGATGGTCTAAAAGCTCTTGGGACCTGGGAAATAAGACCGACGAAGGGACAAGAGATAGGGATACCGCGTCGACGGAAATTGCCAGGGATACTGTTTGGGAAGACAACGAGGCTGCTAGGCATCGGTTGGATGAGAAGGAGCTACCCGAGGTTCGTAAGAGCCTACCATCGCCTCCAGAACCCACAAAAATCGACCCTCCCATTATTACCGAAATGGTGGAGGAGAAAGAGAAGGAAAAGGAAAAGGAAAAGGAGAAGGAGAGTGCGGAACCAACTATAGACAGTCTTACAACGGAGACGCCATCACATCAAGAGAAGCCTGACCCGAGTCCTGCCCAATGGCCACTCTCTGACGACAGCCCGGTTATCGACACGGTTAAAGAGGTGACCGACATTCCAACTGCTAATGCCCCCACAGAATCAGTGCCAGCTATTATTGCGCCTGAACACCACAAATCACCAATTGCCGCCACCAAACCGCCACCGCCTGAAGCACAACTAACAGCGAAGCGTGTCGAGGAAACGAATGTCCAGATCACGCGCGGGCCCACGCCCGAGCCCAAATCCACTCCATTCCAGAATGAGCTAAAGGAACCAAAGATAGAGTCGATAGTGAAGAGATTTTCTCTGAAGCTAGGCGCGGAAGAGAATCCTAGCAGCGCACCACCGCGTCCTGTGTCTCCCACAAAAAGAGACATTCCAAAACGCACAAATGTGACGAGCTCACTTGCAGCAAGGAGAGCGATGTTTGAGAAAAAATAAATCTTAGTAATTCGGAGATATAGTTTTCTTTTTTTGTTCTTTCCCTTATTTTCTGGCCGATGTAGTAATACACTCGAGTAGGAGTTGTCTTTTGTTTGTGCAATTTTGGAGTGCCTCGAAGAGAGGATGTTTTGGAAATTCTCTGCAAAGGGTTATACAGTTTGGTTCTTGCATCATGATATATACCTTTTCCTAAACTATCATCGCAATGTTATGTAGAAATGACATTAATGGATGGATACCGTATAAATTTGGCTGGCTGCAAGAGAAAAGATGGCGTTGAGCTTATTATGGTTCTACTAGACGAAGTTGTTCGAGACGTGAAGTGGTCTAAGCGAAGCTGATTAGTGTAATAATGAGCTCATAATGCCAATTGAGCGTTTATAGCCAGTGGAGTCTAATTGTCTTTTCTTGCACTAGGTTTTATATTATGGGTATAATCTAGAGTTAAAGCTCGTCCTTGGTGTTGGGGTTAGGGATACATCTGCTACCGAAACATTGGTGATTACCAGTCATTCCAATAACTGGAAATGTCTGGGAATACATATGCATGCAAATCTTCAATCCCAAACGTTGGTATAGAGTGAATAAACGTCAATCCCTTTAACCAAACCATAAAGTATCCCGTCCGGTCTGTAACAACAGACAACAGACGTGTTAATAAAACCAGCAACTCGGAGTAGAAATCCAAGTCCCGGCAAAGCCGGTTTTCATAAACCTCCCGCCATGCCGTTGAGCTAGATGTTTCAGTCAAACTCCTCACCCCACCGGCATCCGCATTTCCAGCCCCGCATAGCTTTCGCAATTCCATAGATTGTCGTTGGTGGTGGTGCATATGTCTGATCTAGTTGAAGCTCTGTTTTTGGGGATTGTGAATCTGAAGACTCCGGTGGGAAGTGTGGGATAATCCTTTAGGTTTAAGTCACTGTGGTTAAATAACCCATCAGCTTCTACCAATGGTATGTACAGTACAAGGTTCGGAACCATACGACTCATCATTAGTAGAAGCATTCCGATTCTTGAGTTTCGTACGCGTAGCAACTATAGAGGCGATGATAACAACTGCTATAAGAATCACGATAGTGGCACATATCTGAGGTCGTTTCCTCCTGCTTCTGCGTTTATCTGGTAGTCAATTCTAGGTCCTACCAGCGACGGAAACGTCAGGTGGTGACCCTTCGACACTTATACTGATGCCAATGTAGACACTTACGGGTAGGGCTGGGATATTTCCGTCTCTCGGTGTACTGCTCTCCCCTGACACAGTTTGGAATAAGGTGGAAGATCCTTAGGTCTACCTAGGACTAATAGATTAACTCGGTTATACGGCGGTGGCCATTCTGGAGCGTCCAGTGCTTATAAAGTTTTCATGTTTATCACCGCCTCGCCGCAGTTTCGGTTGCATTGTAAAGCTGTCACTGCCGGTATGGTGTTGTCCTTTTGGGTTACTTCCAGTCCTTCTGCCGGAACATCGACACTGCCAATCCCAACTATCGTGTCACCGCTGCTACTGCTGTTGGTGAGGATATAGGTAGCGGAGATGGAACGCTGGGGGAAGATCAATAATTTCGTTGAGGAAGACGGAGCATAAATTATCGTGATAGCTCAAAGACGATGGTGATGTAGAAAGGGAAATATTGCGCTTTGTAGGTTTATTTGGTGGAAGCCCTAATCCGGTCAATTAGTTTCGAGCAATGAAGTCTATTGCGCAGTATGGGTTAGGGTTCGTGGATTCATTTCTATCTGCTATTAGCTACTAAGATAATTTTTAGTTCTTGAAAGTTCGCAGTCGCCATCGTTACACGTAAGAATCGCAAACAGATACATAGGTGTCACTCGAGCCAAACAAGGCGTTCATTCACTGGCAGAACGTAAAAGAACCCATGCAAGATCGAGTTTCCATGTGGGGATGTCGCAATATGCGGTGATCACTGGGGAAGCGTTTCCAAGTAGAACGCCAGACTATGATAGGTGCAATAAAACGTAAGTCGTATAGAGCATGAGGTTGTAGTGTTATGCCTTGTCCATAGCAGGGTTAGGGATCCCAGAATGAGCGTTTTCCCTTGGCGTTGTGACGCAGCGTTTCAGGTATGTGGTACATCTTAACGCGATTGGTCGGTGATGCTGAATACCGGCAGCAAAGGGCTCGGCACCAGAATTTAGTCTTGAGGCCCACTATCGAGATCTCGTCCTAAATCCTATCTAATGTACCTCCTGTAGAGTAGTAATCACATCCTCAAGGTACTCCACAACATGAACAACACAGCCCATGCACGCACTCTATCCAAAGCACTTCACCTCACAATTGAAATGACCCAACACAAAAAGAGATGACTCCAGTGCACGCTTTGATCAATCAGACAGAACAGAAAATCAATCCAGCCGACAAACATCGCCCAAAACCCAACACCTACAACCCGAACTCAGAAACAGAAGTAGGAGCAACCAAAACTTGAAATTAAAGAGTAATGGTATCTCAAAGCAAACTGAAGACTAAAGGAGAAGCAACCAAAAAAAAACTAGATAAACAGACGCAAAATTTCAATTAACGCCCCCAAAAATAAGACCACTGACAAAAAGAAACGCAAGGTATAGAAGGATCATGGGGCTTCGTTAGAAGATAGCTTGGTTGTTGTCGATCAAGAACTGGATAGCGTTGTTCTTGGTGTGCATGTCGGACATTTCTCGTTCGTTCGAGAGATGTCGGAGGAGACTGGGGGCAAAAACGACTGCTAGATTCCTTGTATTCATAAGGTTTTGCTTTTTTCTTGCGGCCACTCTGTTGAGACAATCAGTACGCAGCTCGATGATCGGAAGTTGAATGAATAACCTAGCGAGATGAAATATTATAAATTGTAGCACATCTCGATGTGCCTGAGGAAGTTCTTCAGTAAGTGCCTTCAAGGTTTCAACTCGTTTCTCCTCGTCGTAGATATCTGGCGAAAATTAGTAAATGGGCAAATACCAACACCAATGTTCCACATACTAGTCGTATCAACAAATCGGTCGTATAGTTCGTACGTAATCAGAGGGTTTGGTAAGTTTCTGAAATACTGCTTCAGGATGCTGGTGACGCTGCAAATATCAAGATCTGGTCCGAGTTGTACATCGTCTCCCCGCTCGAACTCGTCTTGAATTTGGCGCATTTGGAGCGCGCCTCCAGATTTTCGATATATGCCCTCATAGTCCATTCCGCGCATTTCCACCTCCTGTATGCATTTCTGGACAATCATAGGTATTTTAGCTCCTTCAAAAGCGGTACGAAGCTCCAAGTCGCCTCCAAACATAGGAACTATATCGCGTTAGTACGGTGATTTAATCCATAATACGCTCACGACGCGTACCATATCCGCCATTATCTGAAGACAAACCTCCGCTAGTTCCATTTGCACCGCCCTTATGGTTCTTCCCCCATTTCTTCTGAGTACCACCAAACAACTTACCACCACCGGAAGTGTCTGGTGCTCCCACTTGATTACGGAAGTTCAGCGTATCGACACCGTTTGGACCATCCATCTGATTCTCATTCGCAAAGACTCTGTTGCTGAGTTTCCCAGCATTTTTCATGATAGAAGCACCAGGTTTCTTCCAAAAGAACTTCTTCTGCTGCGCCCCATTCTTAAATGTGGAAACCTTTTGCGCCACAAGCACTTCTGTCCCATCAGACGTCTCGTTGTATGGCATGCCGATAGTTGCCAAAGAACTCGATGTGTCTACTCTTGAACGTTTATCCAAGTCCTTGATATCCAACAAATCCGTACTACCATCATATATCCCAAGACCGGGAACTTGATGTTTGTTGGCCTTGAATTGACCTTGAATACGTCGAGTGAGCTCGTTATTCAAATCAGCCAATTGTGCGTTCTTTATGTTCAGCTGCTCGGTTTCTTGGATGGCTTGTTCTCGTAGACGTCCAAAATTTTCTGCATCTTCCATTAATTGGTCTCGCTGTGCTACCAAAGCCTGAATATCGGCCTTCAAGGTTGCCTTCAGATCCTCCAATTCTCGGGTTAATCCGCGGATAAGGTCGGACTTCAGTTCACCCGGATTCAACGACTTTCTAATTGAGCTGTTAGTCAAGTATATGTCGTTAGGCCGCTGAAAAACTACATACCCATCCTTTGATGCGTCTAGTCGTTCTTTTATTACCATTAGCTCACGCAAAAATGCCTCCCTTTCTGTCTCTAGGAGCGCGACGGTATTTCTCTTCTCCTGAATGTTGTGCTCCAGTGCTTTTGCAGAGGCGGAGCTCTACACGGCTATTAGTGAACCCAAATAAACAAAGGCGGTCAGATTTCAACCAACATTAAGTTTAGCCTCCAATTCAACGATTCGTTGGGTCGATCTTCGGAGCTCCTGTCTAAGAGTGACTGCCTCATCTTTAGTATCTGGCGACATAGGACTGGTTAAGTCGCCAAAAGGTTGAATATAAGCTCCAGGCCCATGCGATCGTCTTGTAGCTTCACTAAGACTTCTCCCATGCTTGACAGGGCTCGATATCCTTCTATGCATCGGGACCCCGCTACTGCCACTGCCACTGCCACTGCTACTGTCACTCACAAATACCCTTTTGATTTCTTCATCATCTCCTAATGGCGGTGATTTGGTAGAAACCTCCGATGCGTTCGATTCCGATATTGGACTGAAACTACTTTCTTGTGCAGTTGAAGGACGGCGTGGAGATGATATTGTGGTGGGGGATAACCCATTATTCTTCTCGGAATACTTGCTAGTGGTGATCTCGGGAGACTCGATCTTTCCTATAGACATATTCGATGCGCTTGATGCTGCGTGTGAGTGTTGTGAACGACTCGAAGACGACGTCGATGTGATGGGATATTCGAACGACTTATTTCTCGCGGACACTCCAGACACAGGACTATCTGCGCGCGACTGCGGCGGCCTGAAGGAGTCCGCACGAGGGGGTGGATTGGCACCGACTGTAGTCCAGGAGACGTCTATTCGACTACTGCTAGGCGACAGAGATCTCGATTTCTCGCTCGATTCGTCGACTTCAGGGGACTTAAGCATGCTCACGGATCTCTTTCTCTCTCTCGGCACGTCCTTCAACTTAAACCCGCCAGAACCTGCGTCAGCAGCGAAATTCTTACTAAGTCGTGAACCTAATTCAGCCTCCCGAGAACGAAGATTGTCCTTTGCAACTTGTACTTCCGTCTTATATATCGAAGAGTCTGCACTGTTAACCGATTTCTCCACAAGCCGCTCTGAATCATGGGATTTCCGAGGAATGTCATTCTTATCAATCCCAATCTGTAATTCATAGCTTCTGTCCTGTGTAGCGATATGGGGTCGTGCACTGCGCTCCCTCTCCGCGTCATAGTGAGACGAAACGTTCAAAATCTTCCGGTCATATGATGGCCTAGGGTCGGTTCGTTCCCATTCCGCCCTGTCGTGCGAGCTCTGCTGTCCGCGCTCTGCAACAGGTTTGCTGGGAGGGGGGGTAGGTCCAGGGTAGGTATCAAGAACCACTGGGATGAAGGCGGCATACGGCTCTTGTGCGCCCGAAGTCAGAGACGGATCAAGGGATAATTGTGATACCTGAGAATGACGTTTGTTAATCCTTGGCGTACGAAGATGATCTATATATATGCAGTTAGAAACAACCCCTAGTCTATAAAGCTCACTAGGAATAGAAAATCATACCGGATGAAGGCTGGAAAGCCACTGGCGACAGTTGGTCAGGCGTAGTGTTAGATTTTAACGAATTCGGCTTAGTTTGGGGACGAGGCCGTGCAGACAGTTCTGTGGGTGTGGTCGAATTGCTTCCCAAACGCACAGCCTCATTGTCTACTGGCAACGAGGGAAGCGATTTATCCAACATCGGCGATGCAGAATTGCTCGTTGATGTAGGTATTCTCTGATTCTGTTTGGGCCGTTTTTTGCGCCGCGTCATCAGAGTCTCATGACAACTCATACAGAAAATTCCTTGCGACGTTCTCGCATACTTCAAGTTCTCAATCTTGCGCTTGCAGTTCCGACATCGGAAGCACCCAGCGCAAAAGGCCTGATCCCCAGTAAGAATCGCAAGATCCTCAATTTTGTTGCCGCAAGCCGTACAGCTGTAAGTACAGCTATTACAAATAAGCGATCCATCTCCGAGTAGCAGTAGATTGGCATCCGAATCAAGTAGAGTACCGCATGAATTGCATCGGAAACAATCGATGTGCCAGCGATTTCCCGCTACACTTCAGTCAGTACCGTTGTACGATAAGACGCGGGGAGCGAGAGCTGAGATGAAAGTTGGCCTAGGGAACTGACCTAGCTCAAACGCCTTTCCTTCCTCCAAGATCTATAATCTTCCGTTAGTATCAAGATACCAGTGTACAGAACAGCTTGCTGGCACATACTTCACCACATCCTTTGCACGGAATGGCATCCTCATCGCCCAGCAATGGTGAACCAGGTGGGGAATCCATCACAAGAACTTGATGTCGAGACTGCCCTCAATACCTCACAAACCCGGAGTCAAGCACGAGTCGAACCAATTTGGATACAAAGTTGTTGCAAAGCTAGAAAAGATGTCTGGTAGCTGATGATGGAGTGCGAGGCAAGTAGGAGTAGGTTCGATGGGTGGAGGGATAAAGGAAGTCCAAGCAAGTTGGTGTTGAAAAAAGCGGCGGCGATCAGTTGTAGAAGGAGCAATGTGTCCACGGCCAGGAACAGGAACGGGGTAAGGAGTTGTAGTGGGTGGACAGCGGCCGAGAGCGGATTGGTGTACAGTCCTGGTCCCCAGGGAGTTGGGGCCGTTGGAGTTGGAGGGGCAGTCTCACGTTGACAGACGCAATGTAAAAGCGAGGACTCGCTCGAATGCGGCCAAGGTTAGTAGGGAGGCAAGTAGGAGGTACTTAAGGGACGGATGTAGGCCCTAAGAAATCACAGCCAATATTTAAGTACCGGCTACTTCTTTTAGTACTACTTCTCAATAAACTAAGAGTTGGGAAATCGAGAAGCTGTGTAGGCGGAGAAGGCGGAGGAGGAGGGTTGAGTGCGCCGAATCACAGGTGCGTTTCGTTCGGGATGCGGCGTGGTTTGTGGGAGTGTCGAGTTGGTGATGAATTAGTTGATGGCAAGAAAGTTTGCGCGGCTCTTTCTCTCTTTTTCTCCTTTCTCTCTTATTCGTCCGGTTCTTCGCCGTTGCTTTTTCTCGTCAACATTCAAAAGTTGATGATTGGAATATACTGGACGTACGTATGCAGACTGGGACCTCAACCGATGAAAAATTCAAGCACATACCAGGTAACAGACATGTCAGGAGTAAGTCCTCCCTCGCACCTGTCAGCCACTCTATTAACGTCCTGCAACTATTCAACGCCAAATGGTACTAAGAGTACACCTGCTTCCTCAACCTAAATGAAGCGGAGTTGGGCAAGCGACAGACGACATGTCGGATTCAGGGGGCACGGGGCTATTCAGCAATAACCAGGTTTACCGTCAGAACCATTGAATCCTATGAGCACAGGCGCATAGAGTATTAAGTACTTATCATTAAAACACCAGCTTACTATTACCAAAGCCATTACGGGCTCAATTCTGAGAAGAGCTGGTATGTGTTTAATCGAAAGTTGATAGTGGAACCGAAAGCAGTCCCTGCATTTCAAACCACGGGGTTTTTACTGCAGTCTCGCATCGAATGGGTTGGTTTTACGAGCCCAAGACCGTCCATGTGGAAGTCCTGCACTCTTAGCTGACTGGTCATAGTTTTCTTCACATGGCTAGTTCCCCTGATCCACAACCATGCTACACAACAGGTATGCAGAGTGCTACGCCCATCCTACATGATCCATCAGGATCTTAAACCAGATTGATGTTCGAAAATTTCAAAAATTCTCAAACGTGATCGACAGGCCAGGACGCGGGGTAAGGTCTTACTTAAGTCGTCATGATCACCGATGTCTGCGTGCCCAGTTTCATTAATATTAAACACCCATCCAAACGCAAAACACTCGTCGTGGTTGCCCTGTTTCACCTAAACAAGCTCCGCATCAAAAAACGTCAAACGTCCAACTCCACCCCAGAAAGGATCGACTTGGGCTGCACTCTGCATACTTTCTCGTGTAACGAAGGACATGACTTGACAATGATTGGCGGAAGAATATCGGTGATGGAGTCACAATTCGTCACTCTTTAGTGATTGTGGCGGCACAACCGCCGCAGACCTCCAATTGACAACAGCACTGACTAACCAACTCCCTGAGCGTGAATTCCAAGCACAATTTTACCTTTCAGAAGGCTTAAATGCAGGTGAAACAATGAATTGATTTGCCAAACCCATGGCTATCCGAGTGGAGAGACCGCGACAAGTTCTCTTGTTTCAACACCCCACGCTCGACGGTAGTACCTTACGGCTGATCCCGCCTGCCGGAGTCCGAGGGGTTTCTCTGTGTTCCCGGAGCGGGGTACTTACGGTAAATGGCTCAGCTTCAAACAGCAAAACACAGTGGGTTTCTCACTGACAACTCTAGAGTACACTGGTGGCAGGGATAATGGAGAACTCCTTCAGTGAAGTCACTGAGTGATATACTTCTGCAGCGGCCCTTGCTTCTGCTGTCAAACTGGCAGAGGTCGGGGTGCAGAAGATGGGGTGCAGGAGGTGGGGTAATCATACTTGCTGTGAAAGCGGGTATTGACCAGGGAACAGTCAGCTTCTCGGTAAGTATATATGGTGCGTCTGGCCTTACCTGGAAGTCGGGCGGCCTTATACCTACAACTCAGAGGTTCACGGGGCATACGCTTCCCGGCCGGAATTTGAGGGAATCCGAAGTAACACTTGCGCACCACGGTTCATTTGTGTGTAGCGAATCATAGCGCTATAGTTTTCAGGTAGCTCTGGAACTCTATGATGTTTTATAGCACCGGGAGGGGCACCGTATTACTGTTATAGGAATAAAATTGAGAGGTTGGAATAGAGTTTGCTCTGATGGAAAGTGGGATCCTGCGTCCAGATATCATCTCCATTGACGTAATGACACAGTTCAATAAACAAAGACATCTCATGATCTTGCGGCAAGAAAAAGCAATATGAATATCACGATTAGAAAAGAGGCGGAGCCAGTAATGGAATGCTTGGACACGGGACAGGGAACCGCACAGAGGAGCCGGAAGGGGGAAAGAGGGTGGAAAATACGGAAGGGAATGGAGATTTGGGCCAGTAACAAGGAACCCAGAGTGGGGGTCCCTGGAAGAAATGGATGAACGGGTGGGGTAAAGATAGTGAGCAAGATAGAACCCGATTCCGAATGTGGGGGGGAGGTGAAGATGAACTTTGACTCGGGCTGCAGTTGAGGAATCGTAAGTAGTAGACAAAGAAGCACAAGAAGAGACGGGTTAAGCCAGGCGAAGGAGACTGCCAGGCGAGGCTACGGAGTGAGGGGACTCCGCGTGAAATACAACCAAGCGAGACAGCCGAGGATTTTCACCCATTTCCAGGTTTAGCGGCCAGCAAGCCTTAAAATCAAGGGCAATCTCCCGGATGTGGTACAAGGCGAGTATCCACTGCTTGTGCACCATCTGTTATAAGATAAGTGTCTCGTGCTCACCAGTGACAGACTCTAGGTTGGGTAATTGGGTATGTAGTTGATTGTGTTCGAGCACACCCGATCACTCACAAACCTCGAGTGTGATCGCATGATTAAGCTCGCTTGAGTCCATCATTGAGCTTAGCCGGGAAGGCAGCGTATTCTGCATCCGGCTTTTGGATGACATCACCGGTGCATCGGAGCCTTCATGCAGCACAGGTTTTATGAAAGTTTCAAATGTAAGGTGAGTTTGTACCTGGACTGCGCTGCCTAGCAATTGGCTAGACCCAGCGCTCGGTAAGTAATAAATCTCTATCCATAACCCCTCTTAACCGATAAGCCATTCCCGCAATGCCCTACAGATACAGTATGAGAAGGCGGCTGCGGTTAGATTAAGTTGGCTACACCCTAATGTGCCGCCCGTTTCCCTCACCAGTTTCCAGTTAGAGCATCCATACTCATGGCCGTCATCCACAGCCAGTGCTAGACCTTCAGATTATTGAAGCCAGGAGCTCGAAGGCAGGAAGGTACAGCATATACAGCAAAATATGTACTTTCGTCGACCGCAGTGCTGTAGGATATAAGATTGTATAAAGGCGGCTCTGCCCTCGTCAATAGAATGCCTATTAGTCGACCTGAATGCCACTTCACATAGTATATGGATTCCGAAACGTCATGTATAAACCAAACAGCGTGGCACAGGGCTCATACTTACACCCTGGTATTGGGGTTACCGATTAATTTGTTCGATACATCGATCCGGAGGTAGGTCTGATTTGTGCAGCGTAACACGAATATACACACAATCTTGTGTACATCGCAAGCCTGCATACCAAGTACCTTCCGGAGAATAAGTAGTGTCTCATGTAGAGGCTAGTGCCTATGTGAGTGATAGCGTATGAACCATCGCCTTCACATTCTACCAAACAAAGCAAGCAATTTAATTCCGCAAGATCAAAGAACAATCGAAAAATTGGAACCCAAAAATAAGAAAAGAGAGAAGAGAAACGAAAGCCCATCCATAACGATCGTCTTCTAATACAACCAAACAAGTCCAGAAAAAACATTGAGCAGACAACTCTCCGAAACAGAAAAATCAGGCATTGGTTCTCCATAATCAGACAGAATGTACCTTCAAACTGTATCCCCATTTCTCTAGCCTGCCCAATCCATCAAAACCTAGATTCAGGGGTAAGTACCCTCTGTATCTAGGCTTGAAATCTTCGTTCTGTTCGAATGGTTCTCTGTGACCATGGAAGTACCATGCCTGCTTGTATCAAATTTTTCGATTTTCTCTCGCGCCCCCTCTCACCACACTCACTCAGTATCTGTGACTGGGGCTTAAGATTTCTACAAGAAGTAGTCGTAGCAGGATGTCGTGACATCTGAGAATTCGGCCGGTAGCTCTCGGGCCATATGAGTAAAAAGTGTAACGTTGGGGGATGATCGCACATATAACCCCATCATTAAGTCCTATGGGTTAGAATTGACCGTTTCAGCATTCATATAAAGATTGAAGGGAATCATCATCATCACCACCCATCACGAGCAGGCCAGGTGCATTTGGGGTCTCCATTTTTCTCTTATTGGCTTTTGTGATTCTTCCATTATTCTTAACGTTCTTGCCACCTTCCTTGGGAGAACCCTTGAACCTAGTCCTATCGGGAATTGGGTGGTGACGAGACTTTTTGTTGTCATCATACCAATTAACATCACTCATGGAGAGCTTCCTGCTTCTGGGTTGACCCCGCGAAGACTTGGTGTCCGTTTTGACGTGATACCCGTTAAGGGAAGCATGTGTTCCAAGCGCTGTCACAGGTGTCAGTTTTCTCAATTAATCAGTAGTAGGGAAGGGATGCATACTGTCAATTTCGACAGGCTCCTCCATTCTGTCATAGCTCATGACCAATTCCTTGATCTTTTGCTTTTCTTCTCGCTCCTTTTCGCGTTTGTCCTTCATAGCTACAGCAAAGCCGCTGTCACTAGGTAGCGCAACCATTTTCGTTTGCTGTCTGTTGCCTCTCTTCGTCAATAGACTGAACATCATGGTTCCCTTCTCTTCCGGCTCAGCGTCGCCCGTTTCGCTTTCGATGGTATTTTCCCTTGAGAGCATGCTACTAGTGCCCCTGCGGATCGGTAGAGGCACATCAAAAACAGGCTTCCTATCGAATTTGCGGCTCTCAAGAGATTCCGACATCATCTTGGCAAACTCCCGATCAAAATCTGCTTCCGCTTCAGGGTCCAACTGCTGCTCCCTTGTGACAATGATCTCATCGTCTTCGTCTGACGATGCTGCTGATGGGTCGGTGCGTGGTCCAGTGCCGACTGTCCCCTCTTCGCCATCGGAAACTGGTCCTTCGCCGTCTGCATCCTCATCCCCATCTACTTCGGCATCGTCAGAGTCAGATTCGTCTTCAGCTTCGGCTTCGGTTTCGGCTTCGACTTCATCGTGTTCCAAGGTTGTGCTTTTGTCGCTCTCAATTGGATGCTTGTAGGTCTTCGTCACTGCCTCTTGGAACGCCTTTCCAGCCTCTTCGAGGGTAGAATGCAACTTCCACGTAGGTCTCAAAGCGGCAAGAGTATCCTGCAGCAAAAAGTCGATATCCATCGGCGCGGGCTCCTTAGTATGATAGTAGTACTGAAGAAATGTGAGGAAAAAGTCTAGCTTCTTTTTGGCGCTGCCTCGGTCAAAGCAACCACCACATACGTCAAGCAACGTACATACAAGTCTGATCCTGAAGAAATCATCCGGGGGATCCAAGTGGCAGTACACTCCTGGTTTTGGCATACCCGCTTCGTGTCCGAATGTGACAATGCGGTACAATGCGTCAAAGATGACGGGAGAATCTACCATCTTGTAGTTGTACAGTTCACCGAGGTACTTGACTTGCGCAACACGTCTCTGATTGTGTTTGAAGTTGTTGTCTTCGAGTCCGACTGATATCTGTTCCAAAAGCTCATCGATAACTCCATAGGCGAAATCTTGGTGGTATCGGCTCAAGGCACCCACAATGATGGCAAGGATGTGAATATTATTATAACGAACTTTCCAGACCTTGGTAAATATTTTCATCAACATTTTCACAATAGTCTCATCTTCCCAATGAAGCTTCCGTAGCTGCTTCAAGATTTTGACATAATTGCGTTTCGTCAGGTCCAAATAGATTAGCTTGCGGACAAAAAGCTCCATAACTGAACGTTGCTTCTGAGCAATGGCTGGTCTTTCGGGTGGGTTGACGTAATAAAAGGCATTCTCAATGGCAATGCGCTCCTGTTGCCCGAGGTGATGCACACCATCTTTTTTCTTCTTTAACGTTTCTAAGAACGTGATCATCCGCGGACCAGTCTCGGGCATTCGAAGGAGGTACCGGCCACAGCTTTCAAGAATGTGACAGATAATTTCGATATTGATTCGATGAAAGTCTTCAAGAGCCACTTTGAGACAATGGAAAATAACGTACTCGGGAACGACACCAAATTTAGTTAATTCAGAAAGGTAGCGAGCGTTGCGGGCACGAGACTCGGACAAGTCCTTTTCTTTGCGTCGTTGAAGAGAGCGGAATTCCTTGTCAAGATACTCAACCAGAGCTTTACCGATATCCGGAAGGTATTTATTGAGGGTTGCTGTGAGACGGGAATAGGTAGGAAGCAAGTCCTGCCGACTGCGGGGTACTTCCTGCAAGACTCTGATAAGCCGGTTTCTGGAAGCCTTCGAGTTAAGGAAGCAAAAGTCGATGGCTGCTTGGTCAATCATGTCTTTGTTGTTGAGATCCGGGAGTCTTAGGAGTAGCGCATCCACCTGTGCACCAATCGTTTTATTCACGATGACAGTGCTAGCAGACTCATCTGTAGCTTTTTTTTCTTCGTCTGTGTCGTCTCTTGAGGCAGTATCTTGTGTGGAACCATCTTCTTTGGCTTTGTTCTCCTCTTCTATAGTTCTGATTTCATCCTCGGACTTGCCATCTCCATCCTTCTTTTTCTTCTTCCCATCATCAAGGAGAATTGCGGGAACCCTGCCTTTCAGATCGATCAATTCCTCATAAAATCTCCTCTGATCCTCATCTTCCCATATTCCACTTTTACCTTCTTCACCCTTGGTAGTAAACATACTACTTCCTTCCCGGATAATGCTATCTTTTGCTCCTTCGTCGTTTCGTTCATCAGGTAAATCAGGCATCTCAACACCTAGAATATCCGCAACAATTTGGGCATTAGCGATCAGTTTTTCCTGGAGCTTGACGAGTTTTTCGTAGCTTGCTTGTCGATCCTCGAAAATCTCGCCAGATTTGATGTAAGCCTCGGCATTGCGAGCAGACTGTGTTCGAAGGCGTTCATGATCACGCACAATATGACTCTTGACAGACTCCAGATACCGATTCAGAACATTCCGGAACCTCTGCTGAAGCTCAGATAGAACGAGTGGCGGGTCCTTGGGATCAATATCACTCTTGTCTGTAACACCGCCCCCCGATGCCTTCCCATTGGTTTCGGGGGCAGTCGTGTTCGTAGCACCATCTTCCTCCACCGTCTTTCTTATGTTGTTCCTAGCCTTCAGACCCAAGACATCGTATGAAAACTGCTTGACAAATAGAACGACCAGTGGTAAGTTGATATGTTCCCTATCTTTGCCGAGTAGTTCTTTTAGAACTTCCAATGGAAAGGGCTCAATATCACTAGAATCCTTCTTGGCAGTTGGGGTAGGTACAGCAGTTTTCGGGGTTCCATTTTTAACCGAAGAATCCTCCGCGTCCTGAACAGTCCTCACAACATCGACTAGCCAAAGCTCGACACCGACCCTAAGGAGGGACCTTTGTCTAGCCAACCTCTCTTTCTCTTCTCTTTCCCTTTGTTCCGGGGATAATCCTTTGAGAACTTCCGGTCTTGGATTGGCCAGTCCCCTTGCAAGATTGAACGTGAGCCTTGGCGTGAAATCTCCCTGAAAGCGCTGGTGAAGTGCAGACACAACCTCAATAACAGAACCGGTATCGGATATTTTCGATTTTTGTAACCCTTCAGCTACAGCCGAGATGACTTCTGGGAGATATTTCTCGAGTGATGTGGTTTGGATATCCTTAAGGAGCGCGGCTTGAGACTCGGAGTTGAGGGACGTGCGCAGTCGCTTGATAACCGCCGTGTTTTTCTTAAGGGATGAATCGAGAGATCCCGAGACCTTGAACACACCTGAAGAAACAATAATCGACATTAGTAAATCAGCCGGGTATCAAGATCAGTCTGAGGAAGTAATACCTTTGTCCCCTTCCCAGGCAGCTTGGTTGAGGGTTCGTAGTTCCCCTGTGGCGTCAAGTTAACAACTGCCCCACCAGCCTGAACCTCTACGTGATGACAACATACGCTTGCGAGCACGGGTGATTTGACTAGACATAGTAATGTAGTATTGCTTATGATGAAGAAAAAGGGAGAGTGGAGCAGATTTGCCAGTCGATTTCAAACGGTATCTCTGTCGATGAGGCCGTCCAAGAAGAGAGCAGCAGGTTTAACGTCCATATGTTCGATACCACGGAAAGGGAAACTCGCGCGGCGTTGGAGTTTTAAGTTGGATTGAGGGTGAAGGTGAAAGAGCAATGGTAATGAATACCTAGGTGTCTAGTATTATGTTATTGTGTTGTGTTGGAGTGCGATGAAGTCTCAAAGAAGAGTGTTGGAATGGGATGGGGGATAGATTTGTGGGGTTGGTGGGTTTGCAGTCAGTTGCTGGCGTTGCTTTGGGCCACAGTTGATACTTGGACCACTTGCTTCTAGCCGCAATTAACGAATGATTCTGATAGGTATAACACCAACAGCAGGCAGTGGGAAGAAGAACTCACTTTCTCGCGTTAGACCTACTCGTCCTCTAGTGATAATGTAGCGGAGTGATGATGTCTGCTGTTTCATGGATCTACCAAAACCTAGAGCAAGTGATTATCTTATCGCACTAGAGTACTTTTTTTAATCTTATCGCATCTCGTCACCTTGCCACATTTTACTCTACGAGTCACACTGTTTAAGAATGACGAAGAGCTCAAACGCCAGACACCCGCAGTAATGAGTATGAGTACTTAAATGTACTTTCTCGTTGGGGGAATGAAGTTGGTGAATACCCTTTCTTCCTTACTCAGGCCCTCACCTCCATCCCTATACTCTCGCCTTAACATTGCATCGATTCGAATGCTCTCCGCATCAGCGCTTGAACATAAGGAATCACCCCCCGCCAAACGTCGTCGCCTCGACCCCGCCATGTCCCTCCAGACTCCCACTCCCACTCCTATCCCCACCATCTCTCTCACTCCTGAAGAAGAAACCGTCCGCAAGCTACTGGTTGATGTCGCAGCTGAGATCGATTCTACTTCTAGAAGAGATGACAAAGAATCCCTCACACTGCGCTTCACCGGTGGGTGGGTGCGCGACAAACTTCTCGGGGAGCAATGCCATGATATAGACGTCGGAATCAACAAGATGACTGGCTTTGACTTTGCAACTCGACTCGGGAAGTTTCTTGCGGAAAGGCAGGTGGATTACAACATTCCCACACGGAGCATTCACAAGATTGAGAGCAATCCCGAGAAGTCAAAGCATTTGGAAACTGCTACCACCAAGATCCTGGGGTTAGACATTGACTTTGTCAACCTGAGAAGCGAGACCTATTCTGAAGATAGTCGGATTCCACAGATGGTTTGTATGATGTCCAGTCATCCTGCATCGAGGTATGGCTGACACTGGACTAGGAGTTCGGCACCCCCGTTCAAGATGCTCTACGCCGCGATGCTTGCGTTAATGCACTCTTCTACAATATCCACACCCAGCAAGTTGAGGATTTCACGGAAAGGGGCTTGGACGATATGAAGAACAAGCTAATACGAACACCTCTTCCTCCATTCGAGACTTTTAACGACGATCCCTTGCGCGTTTTGCGGTTAATCCGATTCTCTAGCAGGCTTAACTTCACCATAGTTGATGAAGCTAAGCAAGCAATGCAAAACAACGAGATAAAGGTAACTTGTCATTAGCACCAGTTATCACTCGGTCCGGATTTTTGTGCGATAGCTAATGATGCAAAGCAAGCTCTCCGCATGAAAATATCGCGCGAACGAGTTGGTATTGAGATTGAGAAGATGCTTCAAGGTGTGCCTTGCTATTGCCTGAAAGTGATGTCGTAACTTATTTTTGTAGGACCGAATCCTCAAATGGCACTTTCCCTTATTTATTCACTTACGCTCTTCGATGCAATCTTCACGCCACCTATAGACACGCTCCCATTTCTTCTAACAGGGCACATGTCAACTGCCACTGCTATCATCTGGCACGTTATTTCGGCTTCGGATGGCCTCACCTATACTAATCTTAAGTCGCTTGTCGACAGTAAAGCTGAACAATACATAGCATGGCTCTTGGCCTCTCTAAGCCCGTGGAAGGGGCACATGTTTCCTGGAGGCGACACAAAGAAAAACACTCCCGCTGCAGCTACCGCCGCAAGGGAAGGTCTGAAGATGAACACTAAGGTCTATAATACGATCATTCACTCATATCGGAACTATGAATTCATCCAAGATGTTGTTAGGAAAGATCTCGGTAGCGATAGGATGACCAGGAGTAAAACTGGAATGTTCATTCGCAAGCTGGGGGCAGATTGGAAGAGCCAGTATCTCTGCGCAATGCTGTTAGAGGTGATACCGCATTGGAAAGGAAACGATGCAACCCCAGCAGACCAAGCCGAGGAGATAATCCAGAAATACAGTACCTTTCTCACTCGAATTGGGGAACTAGGATTAGAAGAAGCTCACGCTTTCAAACCAATCTTAAATGTAAGAATTTGTGTCGTATGCTGCCGAGCTGTATTGCTAAGTCGTTGTTACTGGATAGGGTAAAGAAGTGATGGCTGCACTGGGGCAAAAGAAAGCGGGACCATGGATGATGGGCGCTTTGAATAAGTTGATGGAATGGCAGCTCGAGAATTCTGAGAAGGGGAGGGATGCTGCAGAGCAATGGGTGAAGGAGAATATAGCGATGCTTTTAAGCTCGTGAAGCTTTCAGAATTTCATTCCTCATAAAGAGTACTGGGCGTTGATTAAACTGGAGCTTAGGCGTCAAAAATCGGATTGGGTTTAGACATGTCCTCTGAACTGAATTCTCAAATTCTCACAAATAATATTCCTGTGTTCTTTCCTCCCCTATTCGCGACCTGAGGCTATTCAGCCCATAAATTTATTGTTGTGTTCCGTTTAGTCGCGTTATGGTTTCCCGTTTGAACTTCAACCATATCTGCAACTTAATCCCTGCCTTAAGGTTTAGTGTTGGCCCAAGCGGCTCAACTCTACTTCCCTTGACCTCCCTCACCTCCGAAACATTCATCTTCATCTCGACTCAGCATCAACCACATCATTATCTCCTACATCTAACCGCACACTTACACTCGGAGTATGGTCACAATCAGCGAAGTCAAGTCGGGCTCCTCCCGTGAAAACCGTACCGCAGCCCACACGCACATTAAAGGCCTAGGGCTACGTGCGGATGGAACGGCGGAAAAGGTTCTCAATGGATTTGTCGGGCAGGAGAGCGCGCGCGAGGTATTATACCCCCCGCTCTCTTTCCTCTCTATTTAACAGGTAATTTCTTAGGCATGCGGAGTGATCGTCGACCTCATCAAAGCGAAAAAGATGTCTGGGCGCGCCGTAATGTTGGCTGGAGGTCCAGGAACGGGAAAGACGGCGCTCGCGCTTGCAGTTAGCCAGGAGTTGGGGACGAAGGTGCCATTTCGCCCGATTGTGGGCAGTGAGATATATTCTACCGAGGTGAAGAAGACAGAGGCATTGATGGAGAACTTTCGGAGGTCTATTGGTTTGTTCCCTGCGAGAACGAGTGGGTCAAAGTGAGAGGGTGAGGACTAATCAATGCAAAACAGGTCTCCGTGTAAAGGAGACGAAAGAAGTCTACGAAGGCGAAGTAACAGATCTCACTCCCGAAGAAGCCGAAAACCCTCTTGGTGGCTACGGAAAAACTATCTCGCATGTCATTGTCGGCCTTAAATCTGGAAAAGGTACGAAGAAGCTACGACTCGACCCAAGCATCTACGAGAGCATACAAAAAGAGCGGGTCGCGGTCGGAGACGTAATCTACATTGAAGCCAATACCGGCGCCGTGAAACGCGTTGGCCGATCGGACGCCTACGCCACCGAATTCGATCTCGAGGCAGAGGAGTATGTTCCGATTCCTAAGGGGGAGGTACACAAGAAGAAAGAGATAGTCCAGGATGTCACTCTCCACGACCTCGATATCGCGAATGCGAGGCCACAGGGCGGCCAGGACATCATGAGTATGATGGGTCAGCTCACCAAGCCCAAGAAAACGGAGATCACGGATAAGCTGAGAGCGGAAATCAACAAAGTGGTGGAGAAATATATCGATCAGGGAGTGGCGGAATTGGTGCCTGGTGTGCTTTTCATCGACGAAGTTCACATGCTTGATATCGAGTGCTTCACCTACCTCAACCGTGCTCTTGAGTCGAAGATCTCACCAATCGTTATCCTAGCCTCAAATCGCGGCGTCTGCACAATCCGAGGAACCGACGATATCACCTCCGCCCATGGTGTTCCCTCCGATCTGCTAAGTCGACTGCTCATCATCCCCACATACCCATACGGCGAAGAGGACATTAAGACGATTGTCAGGATACGCGCAAAGACGGAGAGTCTGGACCTGGACGAAGGGGCGATTGCGGCGATTGCGACGATCGGAGTCCAGAGTAGTCTCAGGTACGCGCTGCAGTTGATGACACCTGCTAACGTAGTTGCAAAGAGCGTGGGAAGGACCAAGATCGAAGTCGGCGATGTGAAGGAGTGCCAAGAGCTTTTTATCGATGCTTCGACTAGTGCTGGGCTGGTTGAGAAAGGACGTGGAGCTGGGGGTTATATTTCATAGTGTGGATAAACGAGAGAAATGACAAAAGGTTCGAAGTTTGTATTTGTATGACCTGATTTATCGGTTCGAGGAGTTTCTCCATGTTTTTTTTACAGGCACCTATATTAGGCTACTTGCGTTTTATTTTCTATTAGTTGCTACCATTATTGTGAACCTGTCCACCAGATGAATGCATTCGCAGAGGAATTTGGAACTTCGAGTGACTTCGAAGTGGTGGGGTTAGGGTTACGAACATCGTGACTCGCGGGTACCCAAGTAATCAGGTTAACAGCAAACAGCCATTGGCTGGGCTTTAAGTAACTGAATATCTACTTGTTATTTATTCCTCCAATCAATCCAACTATATACATGATCACTAGTATCTAAGAAGAAGCAATCATCAACCAAATACTATAAAACAAGTGGAACGAGAAACTAAACCATACAAGCAACGGAATAAACCTTCATCCCCATTGTACCAAATGCGCCTTACTCCGTTCAAATGATAAAAGGAAACATAACTCCTTCGAACCACACCACTACCACAAACAACACACTATACAAGGCCTACGAAAAGAGAAACAGGTATTATTAAGCTGCTGTAACTATGACACTTTTCAAATTGCGCAAGCTCCTCCTCTTGGTAATCGCCTCTTGCGATTTGCTAGAGTTGGGCTTGGGCTCACTCTCCACATTCTCACTCCGAGCCGCGACGTCTAATCCGTCACTATCTTCATAGATCTGGATTTCATTCTGAAGCTGCCTCTCCGGACCACTAACGATAACTTCTATTCTTACCGCTCGCCCTCCTTTGACTGTAGGTGTAGGGGGCGGTGATATAGGGGAAGAGTCGACGATAATATTCTTCGTTATCTTTCTTCGTTTGGTCGGGGTACGATGTGCTTCGGATTCTGACTCAGTTGAAGGAATGCGGAGAATGTTGTGCTTTTTCGAGCCGCGTTTCCGGGACGATGGAGGCGGCGTTTGCTGTAGTGTGCTATTCATTCCAAGTGTTTTCCGTGCCCGCCCTCCTGGCGTTTTAGGCTCAAGAATCTTCCTTTTCTTGGCTCCCGCATTCTCTTTGTCTCCGAGGGGGATCTTTTTCTCTGCCACAGCCCCAGTTTTAGTGAGTTTCTGAACTGGCAGCTTGATCTGCCTCTCCCAGATTCCAGCACGCCGTGCCTTCACATCTGTAACCCATGCATCGCAATCCATCTCAAGGAAGTAATCAATTACATCGCTCCAGACGCTGTCAGTTGGTGGTGTGTTGTTGACAAATAGGACCTTTCCACCTTTGGCGTGTACGGCTTTTGAAAATTCCTTCACCACAACCTTCAATCCATGGACCTTTAACGACGTGCCAAGTATAATCATGAGATCTGGTGCCGCTTTGATATCCGCCTCCGCCAGAATTCCCACCATCTCCGCATCGGGGTGTTCCTCCCCATAGAGCACAACATTCGGTCTCAGAAGACCCACTTTCGTAGCGCGCTTTCCGGCAGCTTGGCGACACTCTGAGGCTATCTGGCAAGCCTCACAATTCGGTGCCGCACCTGAAATCAGGATTCTGACTGCCGATGGGGTGTATGTCGCAAGCATTTGGCAGTTTGTACATCGAAGAGACTTGAGATTCCCATGCAATTGCACAACTTGGCAACCCTTCTCTAGGTCCGTTCTATTATCGTCCACTGTAATTGGCGAAGGTCGCTTCCGCTTTCCTTTTCCATGGGATAGATTCATAACCAATCCTTCCCGCTCCTCCAAACCATCGATATTTTGTGTGTAGCAGCGTTGTAAGCGACCTGTTTCAGCAAGTGTTCGGATAAATTTATGTACTGAAGTCGTTTCTTTAACCTTAAGGACCTCGTTGCGGAGGTTGGCAAGGAAGGTGTAGAAAAGGGACGTGGAGGTTGGATCAGCCCATAAAACGGCGTCGAAAAGATCTCGTCCCTTCACGACAGCATTTGGATATTGTGCTTTAACAAGGTTGTAAAGACCATCTGTGGATCGGAAATCCTACAGAAAAGTTTCATGTTAGTCTAATTTTCCCATATTAATTGGAAGCGGGTGTAAATACAGGAATACCACAATTGGTAGAAATGCCAGCTCCGGTCACAATGATTATCTTTTTTGAACGAGCAACTGAGTCTGCAACTGATTGAAGCTGCCGTGAACAGGACGGAGTGACTGTAATTATTGGCATTGCTGGTGTTCGTTCGTTGGTTGGGTTTTTGAACGCGTGTTTGACTGGATCCAAGTCGGGGGTCTTGGCACTTGTTTATGGAGACGACGAGGTGGTGAAGAGTGGGAGAGCAACCGAATAAGCGAGAGGAGAGGGCAGAGGAGTGATTGTAAGGAAATGGTTCATATGCAGTAGGATTTACAGTGAGAGAGGTAAGGGAGAGAGGAAAGTGAAAGTGTCTGACTTGATTGAAAGAGAGTGTGAAGTGGTCGGGTTGAAAGGCGATGGGAATTCGAGGTTAAACTTGTAGCAATGCTGAAAAAGTGGGAGGCCGGAGCGGCGCGTTTTTAGATCCATCAAACGTCACTCGAAGCGCGGAAACGCGACCTTGGACACGCGAACTATGACGCGCCTAGCCATCCAATCCCCGAACCGTAAAAAGAACCCATCCGCCGTCACCAACACCATCACTACAACACCATCACTATCATCACAAAATGATTTCAGGCGGATCACAATAGTCCTTATTTCAACCTGGGGATAACTAGTCCATAGTATACTACTAGAACCATTATTTATATTGAGAGTTGAGGGTGAGTTCATTACCCGCTCGATGGATTGCGGCCGTTGATCCTGGGATTATCAACTGATGATGCCATAGGTACCTGAACCGGATGCCCTAATTGTGCCACGAAGCAACTCTGGTTTATCTAAATAACTACCCGCCGTAACTAGAGATAAGATGCTCTAAAATATTCCCCGCCTCTCAATCCTAGGCTCGACATGAACGAACATATACTCTCAATACGATGGATATTCCCGCCGGAAACCCAGCAAATGACTTGAGAGATTCGGGAGAAAGTGGTTGGCAGAGAGTCCGCCAATAATGTGGCACAGCGCAGAGCGAAAGCAATATCATCATCACTCAACAACATGAGTAGTTAACTCCTTGCAAGAATCAGCACTTACAATGGCTCAAACCATGTAGATCCTCAGAAAGCTCATGAGAGGAAACAGTATGTACGACGTACGTCGCGCGATCGCAAAATGTACCGTCGTCTGTTCGGCAGCCTGAGAAAGTGATCCGGCCCTCGATTAGCCGGGTTTCGGATATAGCAGAACATCTGATTGCATTTCTCATGACTTGTAGTTGCGGAATAGCGAGGACTGCATAAACATCTGCACACCATATCATGCTTCAACCGCCTCGCATAGTCAGGCACCAATTATGCGGTTTGGACGTCATTTGATTGTGGGACGTTGACCACCGATAACTCAATTTTGAAACGGAGAATCTGGCGAGCAAACGGCTCTACTGGAGTATGAAACAAAGCAGCGCTCTATACCTCTATAGGATCGGATTTCAATCCTAAAGCGAAGTGATCAGGCTTCAAGGGATTGATTACTTTCATGGCAGCTGGGTTTAAAGTACAGATCAGTTGATTAGACCATTGGCAGAGCACTGGACTGGTATTGTCAACTGAATACGCATATGACTAAACAGGAGCCATGGATTTTGGTGTACTGAACTCATTGGTCGGTTGAACTTCACCTCGGAGACGCCAATTAGCCAGATTATTAATATCCTGTATGCGTATTCGGTACAAAATACCAGTACAAGGGATAACCTAGACGTCGAATGCTTAGTTTTTAGATATACATAGATGCATAGGTGGAGTATATACGGCAGGGGATGAGTTCCCACGACCATGAACCACACCACGCATAGAGCCCTACAACCCCATAGACGTTCTAAAATTTGTTAGTACGTAGGTAAGATACCTAGATTTTTTGTATTCACACGAATAGAGTTTCACAGCAGCCCGATTTAGTGTATCAAGAAGTACAAAAAGGCCGGAAAGCATCATCAGTGTTGATAGAGCCATAAGGTTCGTGACTGCTCTTTTAGACTTCACACTTACTCTTCCCTTCCCTACGCATCTTGGACCTTTAGACCTGTACCTAGACAGTCATCGTACCACAGCCAATACACGGTTCTCCCCTTCATAGTCGCAACAATCAGTCCACCAACCGGTTTGCTCGGGTCTGTTCACAGTACAAATACGCAGAGCAAATAGGAATAAAAGGTTTAAAACGCCATCATCTAGGATATAAGCCGGCGGCACCATAATTCATCTCGTGCGGAAGGCAGGCACGCTAGTAATTGGAATGCAGTTAGAACAATCGAACCGTGGTACCTTTTCTTGATGTTGATTGAGCGTCAGCCAATGCTAATTAGCTAAAAAAGGCATCTCCGGTAACGAAAACATGGTTACCAGAGACTGAAAGGTCCTCAGAGTGGCCAAGCCAATAAATGCCCTTAAATCAAGGGGTTCTGGTATTCAGATACTATTTAGCCTCTTGTTTACTCGGTTTCACTGGCCTGTACCGAGCGCCGAGGTTCCAATGTGCTGCGTCCAGGCATCCTAATAGTCTGTCCGATCCGAGCAAAGCACTGTCTGAGCTTGGACTGTAACCCCCAAGCTCGCTTGAATCTAAGGCACATTTTCCTTAGACTATTACCTACAAGGCCCCATTTAAAGAACATACAGAAGTGAAGTCTAGAAGATGGCGTAAACCACAGTATTTTATATCGTGCTAGCCTCTTGCAACAATTTTTAGTGGCGATTAGAGTTCAGGCACATCAATACCTACTTCCCTATAGGGGGTTCGATAAAACTTAAAACCCTTATAAAACTAAAATCTGTGTATATGGCTTATGAAAGCGTTAGTGAATGATTCTGTGTGGCATATGAGATGCTTCTCTAAGGATGATAGCCAGATTCTAGTTTAATAAGGCTCAGCACTTTTATCGTACCCCAATAAAGCAAGCACTATAGCAAAAAAACACCGGAAATTGATACTGTACTATACTAATACCATTGTTAGCTATAGTGTGAAGAATAGCGAGTTAAGTCGGAAGGTTTATTTCACTCGGCACTGCTACTGGTATTATTCTTGGATTTTGAATTCTTTAATACAACTGAAGTAGCACTACCTAGTGAAATAAACCTTCCGATTTAATTTGGTATACTACGATATCTATTTTCCGTGGGTTTTTACCATAGTAGTTCGGGCACACCATGATTCTTTTCAAACCCAACATGCAGAATTTTTAAGATGTCAAATCCTAGCGGATCTCCACCTTCCGTACGCGGTTGCCACTGATGGTACTTACATGGGGCCCTACCATAGGGCAGCAGAATGGACAACCTATGTAGTTCATGTCATGCCCGAGACGGGATGGCAGTAGGTAATGGCAGATCATATGCAGTAGGATAAGAGAGTAGTCAGGACTATCTACCGACGAGCCTCCTCCTGCCTACCCAATCCTCGCCCTAAAACCCTACAACTGCGATATCGGGTCCTGAATGCTGGCATTGCCCTAGACCGATGAGATGCCTGACCACGTTACAGAGGGTCCGTACGATAGGTAGAAACACTGCTTTCATCACGGTGACAGCGGGCTTGTACCAGTACGGTATTGCGGAGATCCATTGAAAGAAACTAGTGAGACTGTCATAATACTTAGGTAGTACTTAGGTAAGTACGAAAAGAAGTCAACCACCCGCTAGACTGGGGCATTGTCTAAAGTAAAAGGTATCACGCTGAGGTGGCTGTTTGAACCTCAACGCCCCTAGAGTGTGTTACACAATCATAGTTATTCATCCCCGTAGAGTAGGTGATTAGTTTGCTGCGGTTTAACTACTATATCGCGTACATAATAAGCTAAACGCTTACTGGCGAGATTTTCAACAGATACCACTGGTGACTACAAGACCAACACAGGAGAACCGAGCTAGTATATGTCTAGCTGAACATATGCCGGCAGTAATGGACGTCAAATCTACGGATCACAGCTGCCTGGACTGATCTTCCGAGGGACATGCCCAGAAGGCTCTAGTCAACACCCCGCCGCAACCATAGCGGCATTCGTAGAGATCTAACATTCATAACGCCCACACACGTCACGGGAGTACCCCGCAGGGCAGCATCGTGCTTCAAGGTTCACTAAAGCATGTTATCTTCTTCCTTTGCTACGGTTCTTAACTGAGGAACGACGGGCACACAAACTGGTTATATGCATCAACGAAGAACGGCTAATCGTTCTCAACAATTGATCGATAAAATCCGGTGTATTGCTTTGCAACAACCAGTCAGGTCGAGATCACATACCCCACATCAGAATCGGCTCGCAACCCAAAGTTTTCACTCTCCCTCGCCGGTCATTCAATGCATCCACATATCACTTGGAGCCAGCGGTCCCACTCTCCAGGTTGCTCGAACGAACCGTAGATACTTCATATAGAAGTCATGATTGTTGAATAGAAAACGCATTAAGCAAGAAGTCGTCGTATGCCAAGGCCCTGGTATTTCTCGGCTTCCTTATTAACCAAACTGGTTAGTATGAACCCTCCTCAAACAGGTCAAGGGTGTGCATAGTGATTTGTCCTTTAAGTGATTGTAACCAGCACTGCGTACGATAGCCAGGGAGAACCTCACGCAATGTTAGCAACCGTCCCGTCTTTGCTCGTTCACGACGGCATGACGGCAAAAACACCGTCCCTGGCCGACATCCACCGTCCCTGGCAGATATCATGCATTCATGTATTATATATGGCTACAGCTGCGTGAACCAGTGATGATGGATAGAGATTTGCAGTGCATAGTGTGGGTAAATCCGAGGACTGGTGTCATTTAACTCATTTTACAATTGGTGGGCTCCATCATCAATGGGCATTGCCGGGAACGACCGGGGACGGCCGCGGACGGCAATGTCGTTCATGCTATTCGTCCCCGTCCGCCCTCAAAAAGACGCCGCCGTTTCGGTACTGTCTCCAGACAGACGGCAAGCTGCCGTCCCGTCCCGTCCGTCGGTACAGCAGCCTTCAGTCCATCAAGCTCATTACCTAGCAACTTTTGTTCTATTAAAGATACATTCACCATCGCAAGCTATTCCAGCATATATTACCGGTAGTTCTCCATCTGCCTCCGCCGCGATTGTCATTGGCGTCTAAAACCGCAACGACGGTTCCCAGCGCAACCTCGCATGTACCGGCAAACTTCTCAGCGTTGTTCCCGCGGATCCTTGTGGTCACACCTTTGCCACTGGAGGATTTACTGGATTGACGTTGGAGGGATGCGGCGGTAGCCTCTTTATCAACGTAAATTTAACACCAACTGTTATACGGATACCAACTACTCGAAGGTCTGCGCCTCCGGAACTGTTTACAAGCATTACGAATGCCAGAGATCTATGGTTGTCGGTGGATAATAGATGTTGTATTCAGGATGGGATGGTATTGTTTTTGATTTGGCAGATATGGTGGATTTCCTTATAAAACTATGAAATACATCAAATTGGAGCTTTTTATGTTGCATATACGTTCTACGATGGCTACCAAACCGGCAGAAGCTATTTCTGGTCGCTGCTGTCACTTGAAGTCTGAATCCGCTCACAGCCGCTCATTCGCCGCATGCCAAGCCCTTTCCCATGATGTCATGTCATGCATGCATGCGACGACGACTCCCTCCATCTCCATGTTTCTCGACATCTGCACAAATATCCCAACATGAGCTACAATTTTACCGAGATTGCACAGCTTTTGCTCGCAGTTGCTTTTCTGGCGTTCATTGCCATCGTTAGTTTCGAGATTTGGCTCGTCCGCCTCGCACTCACTATCATTTCGCGCACACCTATCCTCAGACGCCTAGTTCCAGTCGAAGTGCGCCAAGAGACCCAAAGAGTCCCTAGATTTCAGCTACTACAACGGCAAAGCTGGTGGGGACGGAGGGTCAAGGTTCCGCAGACGTAAGACGTATGAGAACTCCTGTACGTCTGATGTGTCTGTAATAGGGCTGATGCCGGACGGAAGACTGTTACACCGAAGCTATGACATGCATGCGCAGTTATTGGGTTACACGAGCAACGGTTTTGCAAACATATTCACTAGGAGGAGTTTCCTACGATAGAACAAGGGTCTATTTCTTTGTCAGAGCGTAAAGGCAACATGGACGGCATTAGGAACATCCGTGGTCAGGGTTAGGGGTAAACAGCTTGGTAGGCACCCGGTGTAAGATAAGACTCCATTTCATACCATAAGTGTATTATACTTCAAAGATATACCGCTATTTGACAGAAACAAAAAGTCGCACCGAAACGCCCTCCACCCTCTTAAATCCCAAAATCATCAAAAACCAAAGAATCAACACTCTAACCAAACACCCAACTCAAAAACCCTCGGATCCTACCCACATTCCTCGATACCCGTCTTCTATCGAAATCCTCGCGGTGGACGCTATACGACATCATACTCGTTGCGACTATTGGTCTCCCGGACATGAATTTTGCAATTCCGTAAATAGCTACAAAGACAAACACCGCCAGATAAGCAGCAAAGAAATCGGACTCCCGGAAAGGCTTGAAAATGAAGATGTCAAATCCGTTGAATATAATCAGGAGACCGCAACCTATCAATCCTATATAAGCGGTATAAGGCTGACCCGAGGAGCAATATGGATAGTCGTCACTCATTCGATCATGAGGTGCCGAGCCGTCTTGAAGTCTGTGGACGGTGTTAGCTCAATGATAGCGTAAAAGGGGGGAGGGGTAGGAGACCCGTTGTAGAAGCGAATAAATGCAAGACACTGGCACATCCAGACTATGAGACATGTAACTGTTTCGACTTGACTAAACACCGACAACAATTTCTGAGGGTTATCTCCGCCGCATTGAAGATACGCCAACGGTGCAAAAATACAGCTTGCAAAGATAGCGGGCAATGGCACACCATTTCTGGTTGTTTGCCGGAATACCGAGAGTCTTGGGTAATCCGATGGATCGAGCTTAACTGCCATTCCATACAACGTCCGCGAAGCCACAAAGAGGGATGTATTTACGGTAGACCATGATGCAAACAATATGGCAGCGCTAACAAATCCAGGAAGAAAATCCATGCCAGCATTCTTGATGGCAATAACGAAAGGTGAGAGATGTCCAGTAGCAGGTCTAAGATCATAAAGATTCAGTAGGTCAGGATCTGTGTATGGTACCACTAATGAGACGAAAAACACCGCGGCAACATAGAGGCAGAAGGTCACGCCAAATATGTGCTTGGTGGCTTTGGGAAGGTCGTCTCTGGGATATTTGGCCTGTTTAGATCGACATAAGCATCGCGCTAGGGATCAGTCACATTTATACGTACTTCGTTCGCAGCCACGGCCACGATTTCAGCACCAACCCAGCTGAAAGCCGCCAGAGTCATCCCTTTCCATAACCCCAGAAATCTGCCAAGTGTTCCATCGATTGTCGTTGTGTGATCTGGTGTACTCGTACCATTGCCAAAGCCACTAGGAAAGCGATATTCTGCCTTCCAGTCTAGAGATAATGAGTCTAAGCAGCGATGTATTGGAAGAAGTACTTACAGTCAATTCCATGCACCTTTCCTTTGGGTCCGGCTATTCCCTTGGGTCAGTATTCACGAGGTAAATATCTCCCAGAAGTCGAAGCGTACCTCCACGATTGATTGCCAGCATTAGAACTATCAAGCCAACAACAAGTATCACCTTCAGCAAGCCACAAACATACTCAATCTCTCCGAAAACACGAATGCCAAAAACGTTGATCAGTATCACGACAGCAAGAATCGCAGTTATTATCCATCCCTGACCAACATCTGTCCTCCATCCTGTTACCAGAATCGCCGTACTCGTAACCAATGTTGTCACTCCTAGTGCACCAAAAGGCGTCAGTAACAGCGACCTCAACGGTAGCAGGATGGGGGTGATACCCATCGCATATACAAACCAATATATCACAGCAACAGTCCACCCGAGTGCTTCGTCGACAAATCTAGTGGGCATTTCCATGATGGCCCCAGCCTCGGGAATAAGAGAAACCATCTCACCGAGCGAACTGATAACGCAGTGAACGATAAATCCAGTGATTATGTAGCTCAAAAGAGCGCCGGCAGAGCCGGCAAGCTTAAGAATTTGGCCTGATGAGACGAGGATTCCCATTCCAATGCATCCGGAGATAGAGATCATCTGTAAACCGTGAGAATTAGAGTAAACCGCCGTATAGAGCAAAGTAGAAACGTACGAGGATATGTCTCCTCACTAAAAGAGGTCTACACGCGGCGTTAGAACAATATTCAGATATTTAGAGAGCACCATACCGGAGATCATAATGGGTACCAGCTCCAAAAACTCTGGGGGTACCAGGTGGAACTCTGGGTCTCGCTCCCCTCTCTTCGGTTTCGTATCCATCACTACTGGGAACCTTTGGCTCTTCGAGGTGTGGAGAAAGCGACCAATTTCCTGATGGCGCTTGCATGGTAAAGGTATTTCTGCGAAAATGCGACCCAATTCCTCTCGATGTCACGTAGATGGTCTGTGGTCTATTGATTTTATCCAAGGGGTATTGCTGTTTTTGACGTTTGATGCCTGTACTGTAAGCCCCACGGGCTCGCGGATGTGAATCAAACGAACCTTGCATGCAGCCATACTCAGCCACTAGTAATCCCAGCACGCGCAGTGACCAGTCACTGCAGCAAGAGTACAGACCATGCAGAAAATACAGCATGAGCAATGGTGGTAACTATGGTGGGGGACTCCTTTAACCAGGGTGTTTTGAACCCGCTTCGTAGAAAGTTTTCAGTGCCACCAAAACAAAAGATTTTTTTAATTGGAGAACTAAGATCAACTCAGTTTAACGAGCTCTATCGATGTTAGTTTGCAAAATTAAAATATCTGTTGTGGTTGAGGTGCTATAAAAGTTGAGGTTCAGAGGGAATGTCCACTATATGGTCAAAAAAAGTGATCACATGCATGGCAGGGGCTATTTTGTATGTGTGTAACGTCCGATTTCGAGTGTCCGCAGCCCAGGTTAGAGGCGTCCCCCACTATACTTTTAGTATTTACATTTTTGTTTTTTTCCTGAAGACGCCTTGCGCCATTGTATACTGTCAAATGAGCTTAACGCACTCCTGCAACGGAACATCGCATAAATCCCCAGCATAATACAAACTTTATGTGCGACAGCGCGGCCACGCCGAAACGGATTGAAAGACATACATATCTAGGTGCCGTATTTGTAGCTCATAGAGTACGTGCAGCTTGCATGTCCGACTTCGACAGTGGTTTTTATTTGCTGTTCGGTCCTTAAACCACATGGCACTCCAACACAGCCAGATAAAACCTGACAAATAGAAGTAACGCATTCATACGCACATGTATCCAACACCTACTCCACCATCCATGGATCCTGATAATGCGGTAACACTAACATGAGTGCGTGCATTCTTTTGCTGCTGCGCCTTTGAGGGTGCCTTGCTTATTAACCTCGTGTTCCGCCGCCCAAATCCACTTCCTCTCAATATTGTCGATCCCGTCTGGATCATATCCTATTAACTATAACAAATTAACAACCCAAACCAAAACCGAACCAACGTCAGGAAGACGTCAACATTATACAAACTACAACACAAAGAATCAGGTCAATTACTGTATAGCTTCCAGCGGAAGCATGGAGGGAGATGAAAACATCAAGAAAAGAAAGAGGGTAAATAGCAGCAGTAGCAGTATTGCTGGTAGGTGGTTATACGATATATACTCTGAACATCACACTGACGACCTCGCCAGCACCCTGCACTCCAACGAGCCCACGAATGTACGACCCGGGTGAATACTCCCTTTCAAGTCTTCGCCAGGATAATCCGTACTCCTCGCCGTTCGATGATCTCTGGCCCGCATTGTGGCTTCACCCTCGAATTGACGAGGTCGTCGAAACCATGTACAGCAAACTTAATGAGGGCTTTAACTACAGAACTGTGTGGGAAATGGAAATGGTAGCAAATTTACAAATCATCTATCGACTCTCCGCTTCGACGGTATCCAACGGCCCGGAAGCATCTGTCGGTGAAAGGCTTCCTCAGAACGTTCTGTTATCCACATCACTTGTCTTCAGATGTGTGAAATTCTTCTCTCAACGCCATGTTGAGCATCAAATTGCTCCAGATTGCTTTATCGAGCGTAGTATTCAAATCCGTGCTTTGGCCTCATTTCTATCGCTACTACACCTTCTGGACCCGTCCACGGACCGACGACCACGTCTTATAACTGATGTCCGCGAAGAGCTGCGGTCCAATATTGAGGTATTCCGCACCGACCTCGCCAAGAGCGGGGGTAGTGCAGCAGATAAGGGTGATTGCGAATTCATGGCACGATATGCCTTGAATCTTTTGAATGGGCTTCCCGATGATGATACTCGTGCAGCGAAGTTAGCCTCTAGTTTCATGAATGTCCTTTTCGCAGCCGGAATGGCCTATCAGTACAACGGCCCGGCGGCCATTGACCATCTACGGCAGGCGTTGCGGGTGGTGAACCCTAAGCCGTCGGAGTGGCATGCGGATTTCGACCGATTTCACCATCTGGTAAATATCATCCTTACAATGTAGTCTGCGGAATTGTTATTGACAGCGTTTGTTCCCCGAAATAGACAATTATCGTACTCTCCTGGTCGCTCTACTATGATGCAAGTGCACGTTCCGAATTCAGACAGCTATGCCGCGACTTTATCAAGACGTTTACGGAAAAACTCCGGGATGGACTTAGCAATCTAAACGACCGAACCCACTCCACAAAGAAGGTCTTTGGGAAGATTGCGGCTCCGCTTTTTCCTGTCGTTGAAGCTTCCGACAGTCGGGTACACATGACCTATGGGATCATGTATCTCATTGGTCGGCTTGTGGAACGTTATATGGTGGATGCCGAAGGAGACGTGCTTAACGACCACGAAATTGTGAATCTCCGCGGGGTACTTGCTTGGGCCTGTCGGAATTCTAGGTATGGCGAGATCAGGTTCAAGTCATACGAGATCCTTTTCTTTACCTTTTCTCGTTCTCCAAATTTCGTCGATTTTCCACCCCTTGAGCAAATAAAAGACAAACTAGAGAGGGTAAAGGGCAGTTTGGACAAACAGGAATGGGACATGCACCTGGTCTGCCTTGCTGACAGGCGGAGACTCGTCGGTAACGCCCTGTTTAGATTAAATCTTGACAATATTCACCGTTTGAGAGAAGAATACGAAAAACCAGGGAAACCGCTTACCCCGTCTACAAGCTATGACATGATACGAAATCCATCCTGTGAGTCTTATGGAAGCATGGATCGTCACTCTCGTCGCTCGATCAATCCATTCGAGCTTCCGCGCCGCCTCCGCCCGCTGGAACCCTGTCCTCCCAGCCCAACAAACTCGAGCCACACCGATTCTAGCTTAATCAAGGAGCCTACATGGCAGGAAAATCCAATGCCCTTCCCAGCTGATGACCCATTATCGGTAGAGCCAGCGAAGAGAAAAATAAAAGGCACGCCAGTCTCCACCCGAATCTCACAGACCGGAAGGAGCCTAGCGATCCTATCAAGAAATCATGTAGATGTTTATGCCGTCTCTGTAAACGAATTTTTGGGCCTCACACAGCTTCTAGAGTATGATGCTCCTAGAGGACCTTCTGGGACGTCCTACGAATTCATAGCTGTTGCTCTGGATGATGACTGTGTTGTGGCTCTCTCTCGTAATCAAGTAAGTTTATATCATCTTTTGAGTATGCTTCGGAGTTTCGTTGAAGAACATTCACTGATTGCTATTAATCATATAGCTTGAAATTCTCGATTTTGGCGGATCTCACTATCGTTGTGTCGTAAACTTAGACACTCAGAAATTCTTACGGTTTTGCAGTGTCGCTGTCTCTTGTTTTACTTTGATTGCAGTAGGGCTCATCTCCCGGGAAGGAGATTCCATGGTCCAGTTATACGAGCTGCATAAATCGGAGGGGAAATTTCATGCTAGGCTTCAGAGGACTTTGGAATTTGGGGAATATCTCAAACGGCCTCACGGCGAACCTCATACGCTTTCGTTTTCACCGGATGGATCTCATATTACTTGCACATCTTCGGTGCGCGGTGGTATCTTGACCTGGAATCTGGATAAGGCTAGCCAGCCCCCCAGTTTTCGTACCGTTATTCCAGGAGTCAATGACGGTATGGTGAGTCTTCCTACCCCCTTATGGTACAATCGATCCTGTAGCTAACTGCTTTGAATCCAGGGCTTTGGTATAGCAGGTATCACTAGCGCCACTCTATTTCCCTCTTCTCGCTATATCTTGGCTACCACAGGCAGCAGCACTCGGCCAGCCACCATCAAAGCTCTCGGTGACAGCCAGCGCAGACCAGAAGCTCTCGAATTATTGGAGCCACAAGCCTCGATAGTGGCTAGTGCAGTTGCGGTGGAAGGAAATGCATTTTCATTATTGACAAAGAAAGGCAAAATTTTTGTCTCAAGGTTGGACGGGAATGGATCAGCACCGGGGTATCTTCCTGGGCCGCCCTTGTCTCTGGCGCGGGTTGGCAATGCTATCTCTGGAGATGTGGAATTTGGAATGATAGGGAAGAGGCAGGTTTTGGTGGCTGCCTTTATTACCAACCCACGATTAAAAAGTGGGTATTACGCGGAAGTTTTGGGGTTTAAGTTTTGATTCTTCTCGAGCATTTAAGGGATTCGTTTTCTTTCACAAGTTTTACATTGGCGTTGGTGTATTTGCTTTTCTATGGATACCCAGGCGTTTTGTCCCCTGTTTTCTAGGTTGACGCAGGTGGTCTGGCAGGTGTTGTTTTCTTTGGTATGGCTATCATAGTAGTGATTCTGGTGTCGATTTGTAGATGGTGGGTCGCTGTATACGTGGACTGTGTCCTTTTTGTCGTTTGCATTTGGCCATTTTTGGTAGTTGACGTAATAACGGGTTGATATGGAGAAGTGAGGGGATTAGCTTTTGTTTAGGTATTGGGTGGTCTGAAGAGTGGTACATAAAGTGAGTAATTAATAGAGGCCTTATGGCCGAATATGAGTCGTTCTCACCTGCGCGAGACGAGACGAGAACCTGGTCATGACTTCAAGGGGAAAGAGATTTGGATTTGCCGTGGGAATTCTATACCTGCTATCTTCCTCGTATTCAATAGCACTCACGAACAGCTTCTTGAGACCCACTCAACTCTCTCTATACACCTTACTCAGCCCATTCCTTTCACTAGGTGATGGTCGTTCAATCTACTAGTCCTGCCATAACCGCTAAAACGTGCTTATGGCAAAGGCGGCTGTAACCTGAATACCGGAAGATTAATGCCATGTTGTTTAGATAGATCTATCTTTTTTGTAGCTCGTACAGTTACATGGCTGACTGTATACGCTACTTTTATTTGTCAGGTTTCTGATATTGCTGGACTTTAAGACTTCAAAGCCGAATAAAAACCGCTGTTAGACTCGGGCATGCAACCTGCACGAGCTGCAAAAGACGGATCCATCCGGGTAGTGTGGTATGGGTGAATCCCATGATCTCTGACATCGACGGTAGGTTTTTATTAAGATGGATTAGAGACTGTAGGCATTGTTTTGGGGCGCTGAAAAGGAAATCTTTACTGGTGTCCAGGCCTAAGCCAAAACATCTCGACGTTTCAAAGTCTTGCACGAGGTAGAGTAATTGAGATTTGATTCATGCTCAGGGGCGAGTCTTGCCGCCTGAAAAAGATGTACTGACTTAGTCTTGTATCCATCTATCTATTGGTATACAGAAGCCAGTGTAAACGTATAATCGTTCGGCTGTTCGTATATCCAGTGTATGTCTTACACAGTGCATGTGCTCCCGGTCCGCGGCCAGCTACCGATGCACCCGAATGCGTGTGCATCAAATCGAAAGTACTGGCGCCGAGTGAGAACTTGAGAACTTAAGACCAATGCATACTTAAACTCGCCCAAGCTTGCAGCCTCAAAAGCTCGTTCTTGCATAGGGTTTGCGTTTCCCTTCTTGTGTGTGGCACGTGTATGCGATGTCTGCAAGCTCTCCTTCCGCCAGCCTCCGGGCAGATGTCCGTAGTACCGGTATATACATAGGTGCCTACGCATCCGTTCAGGGCGGCGAGCAAGCACTTGCGTAGCGTGACGTAAGGCTGGTGACCAATGTATATAGATTCTGGGAGAATAGTAGGAAAGTAATCCCATTCGGATAGGGATATCACCGAAGAAGTTCAAGTCATGGGTATTGTTCCCCGGGAACCGCTTACGCTTCCCTACGCATGTAGTGCGCTCGATGGCTGTGCAGTAGACGGATATATTTCTGGCAGGGCATATATTTGTGGGCACTACCTAGGACACAATACGGTAAGCGTATCTAAGCACTACCTATTGATTTACGAAAGAATGCTGAAAGCAGGAATTTCTGACGTGACAGCTATTGCTGAATACCGGCGACTCCGACTGCGTAGCAAATTTTCCACAAGGACTTAGCCAACGCTATGAATTTTTCGCTCGGTGCCTGTGCCGAATTCTCATCAGTCCTAGACCTATCTAGAATGACAGATACTTATCACAATTAGACATCAAAAAACTGGAGAAGTCTCTAGCGTATCGCCGATGCTGTTTTAAAAACACACAGGCCTCTTAGCACCTGGAGCGCAGAAGGTAGCAGTAAGTTTCGCATCATCGTCGAATGCGATACAGATACAAGTCACTACCTCAATTGTTGTTGCCTGAGTCGCATTAACGATAGTGTTGAGGACATGATGGAACAGTTGTGGGGGTAGTCGAAGATGTACCAGGTTCATGGTTTCACTCGCTCGAGTTGGGCAGCTACCTTTCCGCCTACCTACTACTTTCTTTGGAGGCGACCGACGTTAGGTACATCAAAAAGATAACCAGCGTTCTGCGGTGGATAAACAGGAACCCAAGCATGTAGATAGAGCGGAGACGGGTTTTATTCCGCAGTTCCAGACGGAGCTTGAGAGGGGAAGTGAAGGGGTCAAACGACTAGTCAACCAGGATCAAACCCGCGACGACCAAGGAGAGGCCTATCAACGCAGCTATTTTTGACAGCTCTTCACATTTTGATACCTCTCGTGTGCATGTCAGAGTGTTCCATGGTCCAACCGTACCGCGCGGGAGCACTATCCATGTGCAGACTGGAAATACCGCGGACTTGACACAAGGGTAAAGTGCAACCGCCGATGTATCCCTTGGTGGTTCTTGCAGCAAATAGATACTTCGGACGTACTTTCCTATCGTCCGAGCATCTCACCACATAAAACCGGAAATATTTAAGATTCAGCACGAATGCAGCGGTACAGTCGGATAATAGAATGGATTGCCGGATCTACCCGAATATGCAGTGACGTGGGTGAGATACAGTATGATAAGTTCGTTTTATTCGGTCACCCTCACTTTTCCAAAGTACCAATCGCATAATCGTAGCAAGACTCTAAAGCCCCAAGATCCGACGATTTGTCACGCTCTCAGGAAGGCGCTACGAAAGGGCGGCAAATACATCGCATACAATGGGAGATCTCATACAAAGGTTCTTCTAGAATGCATTAGTTGGCTTGGAGCGAGATTAGTGAATAGGAAGATACAACTCGCGGTTTTTCATTGGTACTAACTTCGGGAGCTGTAACTGGCGTGGTTGGGGGGAAGTATTGAAACGAGCGAAGTAGGAAGTACGGGGTACATGATGATGATATGTTCGAGAGGGCACACCAGGGCACACCAGGGCACCACTTGAAGCACTAATCGCTGTCTTGTGTTGTGCAGAAAAAGAAAAGAAGTTGGCGGCAGTTTCAGGAACCACGCATCTCGCCTCATCTGTTGGTTGGCCCGAATACCTACCTCAGCGGCAGCACGAAGTACCTGCGTGAAGACCGAAAAGTGAGGAGAAAGCAACTAGCGAAGTTGGACCTTGAAATAATTGAAACTCAAAGGTAAGCGATGAGGGATTCTGTATTATTCTGTGAGCCTTTCTCCCGAGAGCCCTGCTGTTGGGTTTGACGATTGGCTCGCGTGGCGTGTAGTAGTAAGCCGGGGAGCTTGCACATGAGTGTGAAGAGAAAAAGAAAGTTCAGGGGTTCGGTTGGTGAATCGACGGCATTCGAGTGCCTGAAACTGTTCGTAGGAACTGCCAGCAGAGAGTTCTAAAGAATGTAGGAGCCGCTGTTTTTTTCTTGAATTTCTAGCTGCTCACCACCACTCCTTCCAGCTCATCCTCCTTACTCGTTTCTTCTTCAACCATCCTGCTGGCAGTGGGTTGTTTCTAACGGTCCTTTTCAATTTGTTTCCAGTTGGAGTTGACGCTTCCTCGCTGCCTTTTACGGCAAATCTACAGTTAATCTTATCAGTCACTCGTTCTAACGGCTTCGAACGAGACTCTGTGCACCATCGTATTATTATTGCTTGTGTTTATTAGCTGTTGATATTGCCATCCAGGTGGTGGCCACGACGACGTTCGGCGGAGTAAGTCTAATCTCTGCATGTAGTACAACCCATGCAACCCCATCACATCGCATTCTCATCCCCCATCCCATCCCCTGCGTTCCTGCGTTCCTGCGTCCCTGCGTTCCTGCGTCCCTACCCGCGTCCATTTCTCGCTCTCACCTCCTCGCCTTCACATTTCACTCCCTGTCCTTGTCGCTGTCCCTCTTTTGCTCCTTCCCAACATTGTCCTTCTTTTGTCTTTGCCGACACTCTTTATCCATTTTTCTTTTACTGACCTGCCTTTGACAAGCAGCGACATCTCTCGATTTCATTTTGAAATCGTGCACTATCTCGTAGGGCCGGCGGTTAAGTCTTACCAATTAACTTTTGGTGCCTCTTTCCAGCAGCATTACCAGGTCCCTTAGAAGCCCCAGCTCGGCCGGCCGACCATTCCAATCTCCGCACTGTAGGGGGACCCATTATACACACTCAAATCGCCCTTTGAGAGTAATTTGTGGTATACTAGACAGTTGACAGCCTCGGCCCTCTCAACCTTCAATCCCAACTCAACTTGACCCAATCTACTTCCCAGCGTCTACCTCAAGCATTCAAAGTACGATTTCTGCCACTGATCCTACTTGATTGTGCTCGCGGGGCTGGGCATCTTATTACTCCACAGCTCTTGTCGCCTCTTCTCGACATCAGTTTCGGTTTGGACGGTTATTCCGCAAAACGATGCAGCGCACCGTAACACGACTGATAATGTTTGTCCTCTTGGCGCTGTGTGCTGGTACACTGGCCGATGTCGAGGGGGACTCTTTGTTTCCTAGCCCAAGCACCACTACTGATCCGATGCAAGCGATCGAATCGCCCGATGGTTGGTACGGTTTATTGCGGCGGAATCTTGGACATATGTTGGAGAGGCGAACTGAAGGGATACGAACAGAGAAGGAGGCTCAGAATCTGGATTTGGAGAGTTGGTCGAGGGAGACCGTCAAGCTGTGTGCGGAGAAATTGAAGTCAATCACGACTGCGTCGAATCCTGCTGGGGTCGCTGGTTGCTGGAACCTACCGCTTCTTGTAGAAAGCACTGGGGTTTTTGCGGCCGATCTGAGACTGTTCCGGGTAGCAGAACCAACTGGAGATTGGAAGAATGTAGATGTTTCTTCGTACAACATCTCAGTTGAATACGACGGTAGCGCCGCGATCCAGGCTAGAAATATGACGGATAAGGAGAGGAAGGCCTCGAAGGAAGGGATGGAAGGCTCCAAACTCACCAAACTCGTCGATTCTCAGTTCATTGGCAATCTCGACCGGTCTGTGGTTACAGAAGATTTGTCTGAGTACGTTTCATCACTCGTTTTATTGCATGAATGAAATAACTAACATACCATAGTACTAAGCTGAAGGTCATGGTCACGCCCACAATCACTATCCAAGCCGTGACAAAAGACGGGAAGTCAGTCAACACAACTGTCAGTATCGATGACTCGAAATTTCTCAACGGCGTATTCGCCAACACACCCGATCTAAGCGCTCAGCAATCCAAGCAGGTGAAGGACGCCCCATTCGAGATGCCCGGAACCAGGATCGAGATTATTCCCGCAGGATTGTATTTCTATTCTGCATATCTCTTGGTGGCATGTGCAATTTTTGGATGGGGAACGTTGGAGCGAGCGAAGTTCCGCGATCAATATCGAAGACGTATCGCCACTCAAGGACTCAGATAGTAACGTGGTGGTTTGGGCTTCGTCTTTTGTTTGGATGTTTTTCGTTTCAGGGGTTTTGGTCTGTTTTACGAGCGTTGGATACATCATTCACTATGGAGTTGGGTTTTATTTGCTTGCTGGGGTTTTCGGGGGGTTGGTTTCTAGCATGTGCATCTTCAGCGGCATCGTGGTTTCTCTATTCCCTCTTCCTGGTATGATATCCTCAATCTTTAACCCGCTGCTTTCGGTTTGGAGCGTTGATATTTCTTATCACCCGGTATATATTCTCTTCGTTCGATATAAGACCTTTTTATATTTACCATATTCTTGTTTATATTTATTGGATTTTAGATAGGGCATAGTTGTGCCAGTATTTCTGTTTCTTTGCTTCTTGATGGTTTCGGTAGGTTGTAGGATACACTTATGTAAATTATGTACTGTTTGCCTTGCTTTAACATAGGTAGTATGGGGTGGCTTTCAAAATTAAAGGGGAAGGGGTCGATAGTGTTTATACAATAGAATACATTACTAGCATGAATTGTGCTTTTGGATTCCACGGATCTCTCTCGTTTTATGTTTGCATAACAACCAAAATCGCTTTGTTTGAAGTGTTGCGAATGGATCTGTGCCTTATCCTTTGATGCAGTAAACGTCTCACCAGCGCTCAGTCACATATCTACGCGCCAGTTATGTCGCACTTCAACACCCACAAGCACAATTCGCAAACGAGCTACCCGCCAACCATCCAACCGACCAACCAGCCGTACAGATGTAGGTATAAAGTACTGTACAAAAAGAAAGAGTATCTTCTATATATGGATGGGTGGGTAGGCTAGTTCAGACCGCTTCTGCCGTCCGCTTTGGTGGCACGGAGCTCCTCCATCTTTGCGACACGTTTCTTGAATTCGACGTATTGACACTTCTCGTAGCTGTGGCGTTCGTCCTGGGGTAGAGAGGTTTGGTTAGCGGTGGACTGAGGTAAGGTGGATGTGAGATTGGGGAGTAAAGGAGTGGGTATGTGAACTGTCTCTTGGACAGGGGTTCCGCAGCGACAGAATTGAGCTCCACACCACGTCCCAATCTGTAGCTCATAACTACGAGGCTTCCGGCGTACCCAATGCCTCCCTCCCCACAATTACGGCGAATCCGCATATTCGGTGACGTGGTGCAAGGTGGGGATGTGTATTGGGTATATCTACCTCGCATTTCCACGGCATATAGAACGTATCGTATCGGCACTTATTGAGCGGTACGAGCAGATGGGCGCAGGTATCTCGATATGCCAATGGGAGGCGGGCTGCCGACATCTCTTCGTGCGACACTATACACACTATTAGCTCCCTCTCTCGCCGCCGCCCCCGACTCCGGTTTGCGTACACTGCTTTGAAGATTCGAGGGCACTCCCCGATGAGGACGGTAGGAGGGCCGAAGCCTTGTCTTTGACAGTTTCGAGGAGTGTCATTGTTGTCGGTTGATTGATAAGGTGGAGCGCAGGTGGTGGAGTTCGGGGATTGAGGTCGGGTAAAGAGGAGGGTGATCTTATCTGATAAGATCCACAAGAATGCGGCGAGTGAGGGGAGGTGAAATTTGGCGAGTTCGGAAATTACTCATGTTTTCTCAAAAATTGGACTCATGAGATTATGCTGAGTTTCCCTACGGGTGTGACTTTATGCCAGCCTCCTGCAATACTATAGAGGAAATAATGCAGCTTCTACCGATGTTTTTTCTCCAAGGTTCGGGAGTTTATAAACGTTCCATATGTACGGCATGCAATTTTACAGCAAAGTAGGTATTCCATCCCCCAAAAACCCCATCCCTAAAGTTTCAACTCCCCCACCTCCCCCCTAAACCTCCTCTCCGCCACCTCCCAATTAACAACATTCCAAATCCCATTCACATACGCCGCTTTATCATTCCAGTACTGCAGGTAATACGCATGCTCCCACATATCAATCCCAAACACGACCTCCTTCCCCTCCACGGGATCCTGATCCTTCGTCGTGACTAGTTCCAACCCGCCGCTAGAGTTCTTCACAACCCACCCCCACCCGCTCCCCTGGATCCCTAAAAGCACCGCCTTCATCTCCGCCTTGAATGCGTCGAGAGATGAGAACTGTGCGTTGATTGCTGCGACCAGTGATGGTGCGGAGGAGGGATCAGATGCAGGAGAGGAAGGCGGACATAGAGATGGCCAGAAGAGGGAGTGGTTGATGTGCCCGCCGCCGTGGAATTTTCTGGGATTTTTTAATTACCTAGCAAAGAAGATTGGGGGGGGGCATACATTGCGGCTTGCAGGGCAATTTTGACATCGCCATTGTTGAGGGCGGTGATGAGCGCGGAGGTGGCGGCGTTGAGATTGGTTACATAGGCCTCATGCGATATTAGCGTACGGGACCAATACAACGGAGGGGAAGTACATGTACATATTTGATGATGTTTCTGGTGATGGAGTTTCATAATCTGTTCCGAAATGTATGGTTCGAGTGCCTGATACAATCCATTAAAAATGCCCACATTCTTGGTTCCCCTCCCCTTGTGAGGCTCACGTTGTACGCATACGGGAGCGGCGGTAGCTCAAACTGATGACGTTGGAAAGCCATGTTTGTGGGGGGAGTTGCAACAGCAGGCGCCGAAGATGACGATGAAGTAGGATTGGTGAGATTTGCAACAAAAGCTGGGAGCTGGACAAAAAGGAGAGAGGAAATTTGCATCTTTGAATACGTATTATAAATATTCGCTTCGCTGCGCGGGTTTTGGATTCGGACACCTTGATGGAACACGCGAACTTGCGTTATCACCTCAAAATAACGAGCTCACGCCGAGGGATTCAGAGCTAGAGAGTTCCTTAGGGTTAGCTAGGAAGGATGGGTTTAGAATGAGTACGTTTTCTCGGCGATACGTCGGTGTTGGTAATGGTGATGGTGTACCGGATGGTCCACCGACGACGGAACCCCGGCGCCAAACCGTAATCATAAACTCGCACTCGTCCTGAAATTTAAACGTCGCTTGACAATTCGCAACTGGTCGCAGGGAATTGAGTGTATTTTCTTCGCTGTGTGGTGCCTGCATCTATGAGAGATCATAGTCTGGAGAATCACTAGTAGGTGCACAGGATTTATATATAAATACCAGGTACTTGTATAAAGTTTATCCCAGCATCTCTTCTTCACGGATATCCCGCCCTGGGTCTACCTTCGAACAGGCAGTTTCTACAATGCCACCCTCTCTTCCCTGCTCTCTGTCGCGATTACCACTCCAACCGCAGTCCCCATCAAACCCGAATCCTCCGCAATATCCAACACCACTCTCCCCCGCCCAGCAAGCTCATCTAAGAACTCCTGACACTGCCGCCGAATGCTAGGATGTTTCTCCACCACTCCTCCGCAGCATGCCACCACCGCAACCTCCTCTGTATTCTGTAGCACCTGATACAACGAATACAACATGACCGCCAGATACGCCGCCGCCCTTCTTGCCACCGCGCGGCATACGGAGGCCACGGAGGCAACGTCAGCGGGGGTGAGGGTGAGGTTATACGTTGCCTCAAACGCGCTGGTAGCCTCGACCAGTGTGGTGTCCCTACAAATCTTAAGCCATCATCCTCACCCCACAGGTTGAGACGCATGCATACTCATCAAATCCCGCCAATACCTCCGAGTCCAGCGACCACCTTCCCTCCAGCGGCATCCCAGCCTCCACCAAAGTCAACCTCGCCACCTCACCCAAATACCGTCCACCCGTGAGCTGTTCGAACGGCTGGAAACCCGGCAATTCCGCCTCACTGTCGAGTTTGCTATCCGCAGCCGTGATCGGAAAAATCCCACCCCCCAGCATGGAACACTCTGTATTCACCAGGACATTTTTAGCGGCGCTCTTCCATTCCGCTGGTCTCGTGCCGAACTTTTCGGGATGGAGTGCATGGATAGGAAGTGGAAGCGCTGCGTTCACGCCCGTGCCGCAGATGAGGGAAATACACGTTTTTGGATTATCATAGGCGTGCGAGAGGAGGGTAGCCGTAGTGTCGTTCATAAGGGACGCCAGACGCAACCCACGGAGGCCCTACTGATTGTAAGCCGGACAAAAACGGACAAAGCCAGCGAGCAGATCGATGATGGCCTATACCCTTCTCTCCAGCGCAGCCTCAAAGTGCGCGCGAAGATCTGATCCCACAATCCCCTCATGTATCCGAAACCCCTTCCCCATCTGCTGAATCTCGCCGCTCCCCTCACTCGTCTGTCTTTTCCCCATCAGCCGCCATTTCCGCCATTCTCAGAGGGCAGCCTACATTATCGGAAAGCTCCACGTCAATCCCACACCCACCACCTGCCCAAGCTCCTCGGTAACAACACCCGCAATTCTCTCCGCAACCCAATCGAAGAACTGGGTTCCAGGTAACTGTTTCACAACATCTGTAACAACCCACGATTTCCGCACCAGTACCTTTTTCCTACCGGAAAGCTGTATCACCGCAACCCGGAGTGTAGACCCACCCAGATCGACGGCTAGTGTTTTCCCGGTTTCGTTTCCGCCGGGGAGCGTGTGCATGTAGCTGGGTAGCATCGTTGCGCCGATGGGGTCCTGCAGGTGCGCTTTGATTGATGCGACGAGGGAGGCGGAGATTATGCGCATCTGCTCTGTACCGGGCGGCACGAGTCCAGCGAGGAGGGAGGAGATGGGTGACATGATTGGGGTTTGGCAGGCGAGTGCAAACGACTGGCACGCTTGGTTATTGCAGTTAACGATTCCTTCCTCTTGCTGGACCGGGGGTACATAGAGCTGCTGCTAATTGCTCATGTGCTTATCGGCTGAGGGACGGAGGCTAACGTGCAGATGTCCTGCAGGGATCAAGGCTTGTGTAGAGCTCCGCAGCGGCGGGTCGCACTGGTTTCTGCCATGGCCACGAACCCCGCACCCATGTCTAAAATAATCAATGTCATTGCCCTCTAGATCTCTAGATGCCTACTAGTCACATGTCTACCTTGCCATGCATCCACTCTACACGTCTACAACCTTGCTCTGGAGTGTCCAAAGACCTCAACTCCAAACTTGTACACTCTCTCAACCGTCAAAGTGATCTTCCCACCCCCGTTTTTTGCTTCACTAAGAACCACTAAATCTGCATCTGCCCCCGGTTTCAATGTACCCTTCACATCCTCCAGTCCTAGCATCTTTGCCGGAGTCTCAGTCACAGTGCGAAGAGCAGATGCGATGGGAGCACCAGTCCAGTTGATAAAGTTGCTTAAACACTCAATAAGCGTCACGCAGCTACAGACATGTCAGCACAGAGCAAATTCGTAGTTTTGAAAGATGAGATACCTTCCAGCAATAGTATCAGTATCTCGCAACGTCAGCTTCCCGCCCTTCTTAGCAATAACTTCGCCATTCGTCCAATTATAGATTCCATCCGGAAGCCCCAGCATGCTCATTGCATCCGACACAAGGATCGTCCCGTCCATATGGGCATTGTACGCAACTCTTATAAAGCTCGGATGGACGTGGATATCATCCGCTATGATCCCGTAGTACGGCCGCAATAGCCCCTCTTGAGCTCCAAGTATTCCAAAGATTCCGGGATCCCGATGGTGCGGGCGTGCTATGGCATTGAAGAGATGCGTCACCATTGTTGCACCACAGTCAACGGCCGTCCACATTTCGTCGTATGTTGCGTTTGAGTGGCCGGCGGAGACAATTATCCCACGGGAAGCTAGGTCTTTGATAACGGGCCCCGTTTCGGCGATTTCAGGTGCTAATGTGACCATCTTTACGGTTGGAGATGCGAGGTTGTGGGTTCCGTAGCATGCCTCAAGGTCCACGATGCCGTTGGTGGGCCGCTGTAAAACTTCCTTGGAGTGGATTCCGCTCTTTAAGGGATTCAAGAAGGGGCCTTCACAGTGTGCTCCAAGTGACTCTGACCCGTCTGCTGGGCTCCTTGTAGTCAGTGCCGCGAGATGTGGCAGGTTCTGGATACAATTAATATTGGGCTCATTAACTAATAGAAGGCTAAACTACCTTGTGGTAAACATGAGGTCTTTGACTGGTCAGTGTAGGTAGGTAACTGGTAACTCCAGTCTTGACCAGCTGTTTATTCACCATGCTCAACCCACCACGATAGTCATCTGCCGGCACCGAGAAGTCGAACCCGTAACCGCCGTTAAGCTGCACATCGATGAAGCCCGGTGCAAGGATACAGCCGCCGAGATCATGGGTTACTGCAGGCCGAGTGCTGTGCTCGAAAAACTCCTTCTGCTGGTCTATTATCCGGCCAGTTGTGGAGCAGATCCAGAGGTCTCCGGGGACCAGGCGGTCACCAATGGCGAGTCGACAGTTGGTGAGTTTTATCATTTTGTCACCTTTGTAGTCGAGGGGGGAGTAGATCATGGCGCTGGCCAGGGCGGAGGTGTCGATAACGAAGGGGAGGGCAAGGGGTGTCAAGCAGATGCTCGAGAGTGGGGTTTGTTGGCTCAGTCATGGTGGCTGCGGATTGGAATGTTGAAGTGAGGATGTGAAAAAGATAATATCTCCGCACCGCTTCCCCTAGATCAATGTATTCGACACATGCAGCCTTCGACGGATGCAATTCGTGCAGGCTGGCTGCTACGACACGTGCATCCGGAAGATACTTGTGATAATATAGTGATAATAATACCGCAGATCGCCTAGCCGCCTCTAAACGAATCGCCTCCGGTGATCTTTATCGTTCGCCATAGTTATCCGGGTGGAGTCCGGTTCTACCCGATACAAACCCACGCTGCCTGATCATGAGTGATGGTGGTCCTTCAAACGGGCAAATCCATTTCACCTAGAGTAGACGTCGTGAAGCAAGAGTCCTCCTTCGCCGACTCTAATAACGAGAGCTTTTGCGTGCTTTGACTGAGGAAATTGCCAACTCTAAACGAAATATCAAAAAGACCTACCAGCAGCAATGCAAAACTATTCCATGACTCCCTTATTTGCCCCGCTCTCGATACGCCAAAATCTGCCGAAAAGGACCATGGACCACTCTGAACAGTCTTATTGCCGATAAAACCATTACAGCCACCAGAGATGATCAGGTCACGCTCCTATCTAAGGTCCCCCAGCTTGCCCGCGTCTCCGATGATTGCAAGGCCGTCCACTTAACGTTGAGTCAGACTTTTGCCCCGTGATCCTCAGCGGCCCGGCCCGCCGGGTTTATATTGTGGGGTAACTTGGCCAAGTACTGCAGAGAATTTTAGTCATACATTGGGTGGAGTATACTGTTTTAAGTTGCGATTAAACTGACGTTAAGGTTTAATGACATATTCAATGTATATGCTTTGAGTTGATTGGTTTGTTACATACATCAGGGGAAGGCATTGTATTTAAATTTGTTCAGTTTCATTGGCATCTCTTTGGCCTGAAGGTTTTGTCTACCCTCTGGAATTTAGCATATTCAACGCTGTATTGGAAATTTATATGCAGGTTGTTGAATAAACAAAAACGAGTTCAAGGAAAACTCTAGAACCATCGCCACGATCTACCGCCAATCACTAGAAGTAGGAGGATATAGATGTTTGATTAGGTCAGTTGAGTCTGTACTCGTTGATATCAAAAGTTGCCGGACAGCGCCTGGTTGGTTTAGACCGGACTACTCGTAACCTAATGCAGTTGGGCGGTGTCTCGGATCGTTAACTGAAATGGGGTTCTCGGATCGCCCACCATCAAAATCTTATTTTGCTTTCCCGACTTCAACCATATACACCGTGGAATCTAGGAAGAACCTCCACATATCACCCTAAACAATTATACTTTCCTCGCTGTCACGTGGCTTCAACTCTAGTCAAGGATACCTCGGGCTTCGAAGCGTGGTGACGACAGACTACACCAACAAACCTGGCGACAAATACCATTTACAAAGACAAATCTTCCTTCCCACAATTAAGTCAATTGGCAGAGTTATCCCGCCTCAGAATTCTCCCAGATTCAATTACCTCAAGATGGGGGCTGTCCAGAAGGCAAAGATAGCTCTCTGGGGTGAAATACCTCCAACGAAGGAGGAAAGGAAACTGATACTAAAGATTGACTGGTTTATCCTACCATTTTGTTGTCTTGCGTGAGTTGACGTCCTTTTACTGGGCATTGTTAGACGAATGGGAATAACCGTTGGCTTCCCGGTGTTAGTTACTTCTGCAATTATTTAGATCGAAGTAATATAAACAGTGCCTATGTATCGGGTATTGCTTGTTCTTTTATCATCAAGACTGGAGTGGTTTACTGAAGGTAGTGTAGGAATGAAGGAGGACTTAAATATGTCTGGGAATCAGATAAACAAGATTACTACCGTCTTTACCTGTGGGTTCGTTCACTTATGTGTTTGAGTGATGGCAATTTTCTGACATCTTCGCAAGTATATTGTTGGAATGGTGTGCCTAACTCAAAGGAACTGTGTTTCGTCACCGCTGATGAAGTACGTATACACAGATCCCAAATAATATAGCCCTCCTGAAGCTTCCACCTCGGGTTTGGTTTCCCTTCACGATTCTTGCATGTAAGTATTGTCATTCCAATTAAAATCTCTACGTACACGATTGACAACGAAGGGGGTGTCTTGACATTGAGTACTTACAAAGTATCCACGGTAAATCAAATCTATGCCATCAGATCCTTCCAAGGGTTCTTCGAGGCCAGCAGCTTCTCTGGAACACATTATATTCTTGGCTCCTGGTATACCGAGTCTGGTGGGAATCCTCTTCTACTGTGTGAACTCATGCAAAATCTAATGGATACGGTGCAGAGTTGGCAAAACGCAGTGGCATATTTACGGCTTCTAGACTAGCAGGTACCCTCTTTTCTGGGTTTCTGCAGTCATCCATCTACAAGAGGATGAACGGATTGAACGGCATCGCTGGCTGGCGATGGCTTTTCATAGTATGTGTTCCGTGTTCCGTGTCCTTGTATGGAGGAGCTTGTCCCTGATACGCCAGTTTTAAAGATAGATTTCTTGGTTACCTTTCCAGTGGCGGTATACGGCTTCATCTTCTTCCCGGATACACCGGACCGTACAAAGGTTAATCTTATTCCCCTGCAGCTTTTGCGAGATAATGACATAAAGGATAGGCATTCTATCTCACCACGGCCGAAAAAAGACTTGCCGTAGATCGTCTTCCGAGGAGAGCAAAAACGAGCCTTTCTTGGGATATCTTCAAAAGAGTTCTTGGAAGATGGTTGGTCGTTGATCTTTGATAAATTGCCAGTGATTAATTGTGATGGAATAGGCACTTCTGGTTGTTTTCTGTCTTATGGGCAATCACCGGTGAAGTAGAGTCGTTTTCGACCAATAATCTTTTTGGAATCTATTTGGCGGAGACTGGAAGACCTGTGTCGGCCCGGAATAATTATCCAATGGTTTGATCCTCTTCATGCTTTCGAGGCACAACGTTAATCTAAGGAAAGGGTATCTCGGCTGTCGGGATTGTAACCACTTTGATTACGGTAATTACGACTTTCTTGAAGCCATTTGGGCTGGTTTCTGATGACACTTCAGGCTGTGTACGTGGACTTAAATAAGAAGCATTGGTATATCCCTCCGTTGGTACCAACCCAAGGAAATAACTAACCTGAATCGGTCAGGCATGTCGGAATTTGGTGTGCCTTCGTTGGAATCCTGACATCAATCTTGATTCTTGCGTACCGTCCCGAACCTCTGGTGGATCCTGCCCATACCTATGCCAAAACACTTTTAACTGGTTCCAACAGGTTTTTCTGGGCTACTATCTCGCCGGTCAGGTATATTGTACCCAGGCCGCTTTCTTTGCATGGGCAAACTTAGTCTGCCAAGATGACAACGAAGAACGTGCAATCGTTTTGGCATCAATGAATCTTTTCAGGTATTTATTTATGCTGCCTCTGCTCCATCCTCGCTGACTGTTCATCTAGCAATGCCGTCAATGCATGGTGGTCAATCGGTACTTTCCCACCATTCAATCAAGAAACCCTTGTGCTGATTTCGGCAGTTTTTTACTCTGCAAACTTCGCCCCAAGATTCAACCGCGGAATGTGGGCTATGATTGGGGTTTCGGTTGCGCTGGCGCTGTGGACTATGGTGATTCGGTGGTTTCAGATGAGGGATCGTAAGAGGGAGGAAGATGAGGATGAAAATCGGGTTGTAATATCATCAGTTTCGAGGTTTTCTGGTATTAGCAGTGGATAGATCTATGTTGAGATGTAGATGTGTAGGTGGAAATACAATACTGGATTTGAGTTAACTCCCGGGCGAGAGGCGGCCTTCCTAGTCCAAGACAATTGGTTTGAGGTGGATTTTGACTTTTAAGGCATAACGCATGGAACGGGTAGAATGTTTCAAAAACATAATTGGATATTTCCACTGAACAATGCGGCAGCCTCACGAATTGGAGCCATATCGTGAGGGGACACTTGATTCTATTGACATGAACGAGCACATGTCTATCGGACGGAACACAGTGTATTCTAATCGCATTTTGCAATGAACGCAACATAGTCCGGATAAAATCTTGAAAACACAACCTGTTCCCACAGTTCCCGTCACACCGAATCTATACCAACATAATAACCATACGCCTTTTTCGTCATACCTGGTCAAACTACTTCGTTCATTTGTACGCACTGCTATGCATGTTCTCTCTTCCCACATTACTATCTATTTCCGAGATTCTGGAACCCCCGACACCATCGCAATCACCCTTGCTTGCATTGCCGTCTCCTAACCAGTTTGGCTCATGCATTATCAGTACTTAATTCTCGGCCCCCGTCTTCACTCAGATTCCCTCTCCACCAGATTACTCTCCACGAGATTCCTTCCACCAGGAAAGAATAGCCTCGCCTACATCATAAGATTTCGTCCTCCAGATCTGGTATACACTCTAATCGGCAGATCTCAGCCACTTCAGCCGCTGTTAAAACGCCCTTTCCTGCAGACGAGAGTCGTCCGGTGAGTAAGTGGCATATTTCGGTCAGCCTTGGAGTTCTGCCGCTCTGCTGAAAATGTCCCATAGTAGACCTTCCCGCTTCAATCGACACAATGTGGTCGTAGATCTCGTTTAAGTCCGGTGACATGGTAGACGGATAATCAACATGACTCGTCCATAGATGTGCTTGGGCTTTAGCCCGGAAGTCCTCCTCTTGGCCCACTAAATGAAGGACCCATCCCAGATGGTGTTGGGCCCGTGCTTTTGATTCATCAGACCATTCCTCCGGATTTTCTAACGCTGTTTTGAGGAGAACCCTGTATGGTGGTATTATAAGTATCTGTCTCGTCATCTGAAGGCCTTACTTACATCGACTCTTCTAAATCCCCCATCTTTTCCTTTACTATAGCTAGCATGTAGTACGCATCTAGAGTGCTTCTCCCAGACTCGCCGTATAGGTTTCTTCGGCATCCTAGAACATTTACCAGCTTCTCGTGAGCCTTTTCAAGGTACCCAGCGTTCAAATAGATACAAGCCCACGTGAATTGAAACACCTGGAATATATGAACAAAAGCTGGTTCTGTCACTTCTTGGGGCAGGCTAGCTTCGTCCGGGATTAATTCAATCGCCTCTGCAAACCGGCCTTGACCAGTGAGTGCCAACGCTTTATTCTTCAAGGACTCCAAACACGCCGTATTGTCCCCGAGTTTAAGTTTGAGCGCTATCGACAAGTCGAAGTACGGCACTGCATCCTCATAGCATTCGTAATCCAACAGTGAGCAGCCCACATCGTTCCAAGCATTTGCATAAAGAGAAATATCTTCTATCTCAACATTGCTGTCACCAGGTTCGTTTAGAAACTGGTGACGGAGGGACAACGATTTTAGGAAGCGCCGCAGACAACCCCGCCTCTCCGAGATACCGCGGTTCCATCGTACTGCGCTTGCAATTGTGTGCACATTTGCTCGTTTATTTTTGAATTGGCTGGGAAATTTCTCACAAATTTCTTCCGCCGTGTCACTTGCCCGGAGACCGTCACCATAAATATTTCGCTCCCAGAAGTAGTATGCGGCATCAGACAGTATTTCCGCAAACTCCATTGAAGTCGAAGGTCGCTGAAAGGATCGCACGTATACGGCCCGGAGATTCATAACATGAGACCGGTATTGTTCACAAACACCCCATAAATCGTGCTGAGGGTTGTGAACAGGAGATTGCCTTGGAAATACTTTGCGGATGAGGATATAGGCCATGTTAAAGGTATCTTGGAACTTCTCAAAGTCTGTGTCTAGCTGGTGTAAGATTGTGCGCTGTAGCGAGCGGTGCATTGTCAAGCATGGCTTTCCAGAGACATCCACTCGGTCCACTAATTGCCGGCTTCTCAAAGTCCTGATCATATCTTGAAATCTGACATGTGCTATTAGCACAATTTTGTAGCCTTTAATATAGAGTCAACTAGCCATACCGCAATATCTCTGCACTTTTCAAAAACTCTAGTTCCGGTTCTTGATGATCTCCTCGGAGCATATCCTCAGGCACACCATCCGGATTCATCATGGATAATACCTGGATAAGCGCAAGTGCATCCTGATCCAGTCTCTGCAGTGCAACATCCCAAACCGTGCCAAAGGTCTTTTCGTATTGAAAAGTTGTCATTGGCTGAGCTATTGAAAAAATCCTCGCAGAATTTCTGCGCTCTTTTAGAAGTTCTAGACAGTCACCGAGGGATGCTCCAGATTCCGCAAGGTAGCCAGCAACGTGGGCAATTGCCAAAGGCAACCCTCCGAGCTCATCGGAGATTAAGCTTGCATCAGTGCTTTGAGTTAATGACTCGTCCTTTCGAAGATGTCTCAAAAGCAACTTTGATCCATCGGATCTGTCAAAAGGCTTCAAATGCATTTCAGAGGAAGTGGTTTGGGCGAACTGTGGGTCCTGAGAAGTGACGATTATAGAGCCCCGAGTCGATCGTGGCCAGTAGGGTTTCAAGATAGTCCACTCTTCAGCATTGTCAAAAACTATAAGCCATCGCTGGTCTCCAATAGCAGAGATGTTAGATCGGGGGGCGAAATAGGACGAACTTCAGTGTGAGCCTTACCTGTGGTTTCCAGCCATTTTCGCACAGCCTCGGCAGCCCCTCTGTTAGTTGTGTTCCCGGTCTCAGGGAAATCGAGCTTAAGGCTTTGAGCAAGCCCTGCCATACATTCCTGGAGCCCTAGCTCAGTCTCCGCACGGATCCAACAAATGCAGTCATAGAAATGTCGGAAACGATAGGTATATTCGATGGCAATTGCGGTCTTTCCAACTCCTCCGATGCCGTGAACAACGCAGGATCTCTGCTGCGAAGTAGGCGCAGTAGTTAAGAGCCGATGCAGGTATTCCAAGTCATCCTCTCGGCAACTAAAATAGTCATTTCGCTTATAATCAACAAAGAAGTTGTTGTATGATTGCGTGGTCTTAGTCCTATCTGCTACTGGTGTAGCTAAAATTCCTCGGAGCCCTACGACCAAAGTTCTGTTGACCTCCTGTTGCCCTGCAGCTTCAAATTGTGCGATTTGATTATCGATATCCTCCTTTGCTTTCTGAAATTCCTGTTCGACGGTGCTCCATAACATTCGGAGTAGAGTGTCTGTCCTCGTCAGCTGAACTACCTAAAGCTCAACAGTAAGTGGAGTATAACATACATATTGGTAACTGTCTTATGAAGAACTTGAGCGCAGAGATACAAAAGCTCACATAGGCTAAAATAACACGGCTTGCACATCCATGAAGCCTTTTGGAGTCGGGAAACTGCTCGAGGTAAAGTTTAACTGTATCTAGTCTGAATGTAAGGTTTTCGATCATATCGGTAATAAGTTTCATGATTTTCGCAAATCTGCTTGCCATCTATCGTTTTCTTGGTCAGCTATTATTCATTTTCAGAGCCTGATAACATGTCAACAGTCAAACAAACTAAATACCAACTGACCACTATTATCATCTGGATGAGGCCCCAAATAAAACCAGCTATTGGGCCAGTCCCTTGAATAATGGATGTGATAGCCGCAACAAAGCTGTTGAGATGCGCCAGGGATGGTTCAAGTGCAGTTACATGCCGGGCAATGTTCCTCCCGGCGTAGTGGCGATCTGCTTCTTCGATAGAGGATTGGAATGATTCATAGCTAAGGCGCCGAAGAGCCCCCACATATTTCTTTCCTTCTAGACGCCGAAGTTGCAGTTCTAGAGCTCGATTCCATTCACCGTCAAGAAATTCTGCCATGGTGGTCGTGGACGAAGTAAGTGTAAGCATTAAAGCTGGAATCGTACGTTTGTCCATTCCTCAATGTCAGCAGCCAGGTTTATGACAGCCGTTGTGAAAGGTGGTCAAGTACGTGTGAAATAGTAGGCAATTTGAATATAAAGCAATTGCATCCTGTTTTGAAGGTCAGGTTATTGGATCTTGCGAAGCATATATTTATATATACCCATTTCTGTAACTGCTATGATGCCTAAATACAGCCTCAAGCACCCCCATAGCGGCAGCTGCAGATTGTGAGTTTGACGGCTGGGTCACACCAACTCACAAGTCGCACCAAAATGTTTAGATCCACAGCACCTCCACTCCTTTTCTCTCCACACTATTCACTCCGCCCGGGGGCGCCCCATGAACTGGGCTTTGTGGGTGGTTTCGTTTCTAGGCGGTTGCAAGCTTAATGCTCTCAAGTAAACTTCAGAGCATTCGATTCACTAGAGATCAGTTCTGATCTCCGTATGCTGTTGTGAAAAAAGGTGATTTGTCTGGTTGTTAGGTGCCTTGTCGGAGGGTGGAATTAATTATACTGGCGGTTGTGGGATAAATGGTTTTGGGCAGCTCGTAGACGTTTTAAAATTCGATTTTGTTCCCGGGCCGTTCATATGAAACATCCAGTGCCCCGCTTGGCGCTCGTTTTTCCGCCTGACTGTGACCGAGCCAAAGATATGTACAGTACTTAATATTCGTCCTTGTCGAAGAATTAGCCGGTTGACTATTCACAATTCTATGTGACAGCACATCGCGGTAGAGATGGCTGCCAGTTCATCGGTTTTTAGTTTCCATTTAGTCCCAAGTCGTAGCCGCCATACTTGCTGAATCCTTTCAAGCCACAACCCTTATTTCCAACATTAGTGCAGCAGACATACCTGTCATTCTATAGTATGGAATTCACTCAGGAAGTTACGTAGCTGAGGACTTATGCCAGGCGGTATTCAATCTAGGATCATTTATGTCTCCTCGAAGAATAATACTCAAACGCGAAATAAATACCAACACAAGCCATGCAGATTTAATGAACACCATATCAGTACGACATCTGAACCTCTCCTCCTCCCATTCCTCTTCCTCCGCGCCCCAATATGCTTCCACCTCTTGCAGTACAGGGCTTCCATGCTACGGAAGAAATTAATCCTGCAACCCTATGGTTTACAAGTTTGTATGAATCTGAGCTGCAGTTTTGATATGCTGGGGATGCTCACATCAATATTCGGGAACGGTTGAATAACTAGACAAGAAATGGTTTCGGCGGTTAGGTTGAGCAACTCATCAAATTCAACGGCTATGAGACAAACTTTACTACCGCTCTACCAACAGTAATTCACCACTATCCGCTATTTTCCTCTCTGGCATTAGATGCTAAGTAATTGCTAGGTTGTTGTGGCTGTCTGAAGTGAGTTCGGGGATTCGACTTCATTCGACTCTAACTACGCACTTTCTATTTTGTGTTACGCATACACTGAGCTGCGCGTATGCGGCGAAGACTACCTAAACTTGATACATTGAGAACTATATATTACCCGCTGGTTTCTGGTATCCATCGGCAACATAGTACCTTCTCTCCATCACCCATTGTCCGCCTACTCCTATTTCCTTGCATTATTGTGCTCCAGCGCCGGCGTTGCATACGGACGACTCTTCCTGCCTCAACACTCCACCGAATCCACCCAGCATTATACTGGAACTCCAATGTAAGCAGTCGGAGCGCCTCTGCGACAGGGAACTATTGACCAAAGTTTAGGCCCGTCGAAAACCGTCTAGAAGCCCTCAGTCCCATTATTGCCGAGATATGCAAGATCTCAGGGTTGGCAGGCATGTCACTGGGTGTTCTTCATCAAGGGAAAATCATCCACCAGGCAAACTTTGGCTACCGCGATGTAGCTGCCCAGATCCAACCAGACGAAAATACATCTTACGTCCTGGGGTCGCTGACGAAGGCATTTACGGCGGCAATGGTTGGAATGCTCGTGGAGGAAAACCAATTGAGCTGGGGAACAAATCTGCATGATATTATCCCTGAATTCCGGCGACACAAGAATGACCCTTCTTCCGGAATCATGATTTCCGATCTTCTTAGTCACCGGACAGGGCTACCTGGTTGTGATGGACTGTGGGTGCTATCAAATAATCGCGTCGCACTTGAGAGGTCACAAGCTGTTCCAATCCTTAGCTATATCCCTACTGTAAGGCCGCTGCGGACAGAGTTTGTTTACAATAATTTTGCGTATGAAGTGGCTGGCCAGGTTATTGAAAAGTTGACTGGTATGAAATATGCTACGTTTTTGCATGATCGCCTGCTTGAGCCGTTGGGAATGACTAGGACATTTTATTCCGATGTATCGCACGACGACGGCAACGACAACATTGCAAAACCGTATGCAAGCTTAGAAGACGGATCACTGTTCGAGATTCCACCTCCACTTCAGGGCGAAAATGTGTTGATGGGTGCGGCTGGTGGTATTCGAAGTTCTGTCAAGGACCTGCTTGGCCTATACAAAGCGTTTATTGAAGCGGCGAATTCGAATTTGGGGTGCGGCCATTCTTCTACAGCCAATCCTTTGAAGCAGCTGACAGGCCTTTGGAATGGGATGATTGGCATGCCCTTTCCCTCACTCCGAGAAAACACCTATGCACTCGGGTGGGTTCGAGCTCAGCTCCCCAACGTTGTTGCAATGGAGGGACCATATATGGGGCCTGTGAAAAATCCCGTCATCGGCGAAGGCTCGACCTCACGCCTTGCGCTCTATCACCAAGGCAACATCGCCGGGTTTATCACATTCGCCGCTCTCTTTCCCGAAACGACAAGCGCAATCGTAGTGCTGTCCAATTCAGTTGGGCTCTGTGAAGGCACTAAATTGGTCGGTCAACTGCTTATCGAAGCACTATTCAATCCCAACGTCAATCCAAAGGACTATATTAAGCTAGCAAACTCCAGTGCCATACATGGTGCTTCAATCATGTCGGATATTATAAAGCAAATAGAACGACTCAGAACAGTGACTGAACTAACTCATTCACTTCACACATATACTGGCAGATATCATAATGCGATCCACAACTTCTTTATCGACATTCTCGAGGAGGATGATAAACTTCGGGTTTCCTTTATGGGATTGGGCTCTGAAGTCTTTGACCTTTACCCATACCAGGCAGACAGCTTCTTTTGGAAGATGTCGCATAATGAATGTGCGAAGCGGGGGCGCGTTACGGAGTTTCCAATGGATTATTACATTCTGAAGTTTGGCTGTCCGAGCACCAAAGATGATGAGGAGCAGAATCACATGTGTTGTCTTTGGTGGAAGCATGATTCAAATCTGGCGGGACACGGAGAAGTTTTTCGAAAGAGTAACACAGATGTTCAACACCATGACCTTCATTTCCATGGTTTTCAATAGTATATAAGCCAGCTCTAAGAATTACCGTCAATTTCCGCGGTAATTCACTTCGTAAATGTATCCTTTTTATTGCATGGCCGGGCCCGGGGTTTTGCCAGAACAAGCAGAGTGGTTTTCCATATTTTTCCTTCCGTATAAACGTTTTTTTTTACCGAAAACCAATGTATTTTCTTTTCTCTTTTAGTGTAGACTTCCTCGGTTTCAGGGTTTATTACTTTTTCTGTTTGCCATGTCGAAGTTGACGTCGGGTTTTTATGTCGTAAGAACCCTTTAGCTAAAATATGATATGTTTCATTACTAGACTATATATTGCTCAGTGTGATGGAAAAAATATGGCCGAAGCTGCAGTATTCTTAATAGCCCGTAGGCTGAGTGAACTACAGAGCATTCCAGCGCTGGATATCGGCACTCAATGTCACATATACAGCACGGCACTAGCATGGACTTACTGAAATCTTGCTCAGCTTCTGAAATGGTTGGGGGAATTCCAAGTACTCTCCCACATCACTAGGCCACGAGGTAAGGCACAGAACCAAAATTGGCTTCCCGCTTTTAGTGATTAAGGACGGATGCAGCAAGCTTGTTTTGAAGAATTTAGGGATGATGTTATGTAGCTGCGGACGTCCTTCCCCATCCACCACAATACCCCTCCATCAACTTTACTGTCCTTAGGCTTATAGCTAGATCACTTTCTTTCAGTTTCCTCATAAAGTACTTCCCACTATATTTCACGTAGTTATATTCCGTACTGCCTGTAATTGTCTGTGATAAGGGCTGTCAGGATCAATCCGGAGCAGGGAGTCAACTTTAACGCTATGCCTTAGATACCAGTACCAAAGTGGATACGGCATCGGCAGCACTCTTGGATATCCAGTAAGCGACGGGAATTGGGCTGGAATTGCAGGCTCCCGTCGGCCAGTGCGAGGAGTATTGATAGGACAGACGTCGGGGTAGTCTGTAGACGGCTTTTGGTCGCTGGGGCTACCACAAAAATCCTACCAAGCCGTCTGACAGACTAACGTCGGGGGTTTGGGGAAGGGAAGAAAGAAAGTTGCAAGTACTTCCTGGGCTGCACCCCGTAGGCTGCTAGGTGAAATCACAACAATACATGCACAAGCGCGGGGTCTGCATACTGGTACATTAAGTACATGTTAAGCATCTTCCAGCACTCCGAATTTGTTTCTTTTTCAGTACAGTACTGGTTCTACATGCCCCGTAACCATGATATCAGGGCTTATTACTTTAAATCCTTTGGATCCCGGTTTATTGCCTCTCCGCCATATATTACTTTTGAATATTGGCAATGCCTCGAAGAGACTTGGTGATGTTGAAATTTCAGTGTGGGATGCACCCCCGCACCCTCCAACCGGCACCCCAAACTGTACCGTCCGGCGTGTTTAAGTTCAGACTAGCTCGTCCAGCCTACATATCTGATGCCTTTACGCCTTGAATCTGCATTACACCTACAACAAGCTAGAAAGTAGACGAATGAAAGCAACGCAAACGATCGCGCACGATGCAGTCTGCACAAAAACAAGTCGGTTCGGACTTATATCAGGCGGGGTACGACGTAGAGTATAAATTCGTCCTGACTAGAAGTACATGGTGCGGATCTGATAGCAGCATCAACTGAGCTTCCCTCGCACTTCTCTCTACACTTCAATTAAAGCAAACATATCTTCCCCATTTCACTAAGCCATTAATCTCAATGAGCGGAATCGAGAACGGGTAATACCCCTTCCTTTCCCTTCTCAACATCATCAACATATTGACATCTACCTAGTGTAGCCCTTGTGACCGGCGCAGGCTCAGGCCTGGCCCGTGGAGTTGTCCTTGAATTTATTAAAGGAGGCTGTGTGAAGGTCCTCGCGGCCGACATCATCCCCGAACGCCTGGAGGAAACCACGAAGCTCGCCAAAGAGATCAACCCAAATGTTCAGGTCATCACCAAGACCACCGACGTTACAGACGCGGCGGCAGTCAAAGATATGGTTGACACCGCCGTGAGAGAGTTTGGAAGAATCGATTATTCTGTTCACTGTGCTGGTATAGCTGGAACCGCAGCAAGGACCGATGAGATGCCTACAGAGGAATATGACCGTGTCACGGGTGTAAATTTGCGCGGGCTGTTTTTGTGCGAGAAGGCGGTCTTGGGACAAATGAAGCTACAAGAACCGAGGAAGCTTGCGTGGGTGACCCAAATCTGATGCAGGAGAGACCGGACGGCGTTACTGATTGCGGAGAAGAAATGGGATACTGTCCAGAGGTGCGGTGGTGAACATGTCCAGTGTCCTGGGACTGGTTGGTTATCGGGTTCAATCGCCATACGTGGTTGCCAAACATGGTTTGTTCGCCCGGTCTCCCATGATTCGAGTCAGTGGACTGACAGATCTAGGCGTGTTGGGACTCACAAAGGCGGATGCTGTCGATTATGCTGCTGACGGTATTCGGGTGAATGCCGTTTGCCCAGGGTAAAATCATCGCCCCCACCCACCCAGAGCTTGCTGCTGAACTAGAGCAGAATTGTGCGCACTAATTTAGTGCACGAAGACATGTGGGAACAGGTAAGTTTTTCCGTTCTTCTCTTCAGCAGCAAAATCTAAACAGTATATCTAGATGGGCCCTTTTATCGAGACCCTGCCCATGCAACGCTTGGGGTTAGTCGAGGAGGTCGCAGCGGCGGCGGTGTTTCTGGCGAGTGACAAAGCCAGCTTCATCACTGGTACGATGTTGCCTGTTGATGGTGGTTACTGTTGTCAATAGAGGATAGGTACTTTATTCCCCACCAGGATGATTAGTCAGGATTAGGTAGAGTTATAAATTGCTACTCCCAGTATGGATACGTGTCTGGCCACGGGATTCGGTTGCGAGCGACCCCGCGTGGGGCGGAAGTAGAGTACAATGGCTTAGGCCAGACCCGATAGCGGTGAGGCACTTTGGGAAGTCTGGCCAGTCAACGCACACAGTCAACTTTGTTGGTAGGTTCGGGAATGTTGACGAGCGAATTTGTCGATGCTCCTCGGTGATGTGCCGACCGCCGGAGGTGAGGAGGCGAGCTGGCAACTCTGTTGTGGGTTAGGGGTTGGATGGCTCCACCTGAAATCTGAATTCCGTCCCAATATCTTTCAAATAGGGGTTTTTAAGGCTAGCTGAACCGTTGAAGGACGAATTGGAGTTGGGGATGAAGAATTATTTTGGCTACTATAAGTCCACTGTTGAGCTGAAGGCGTGAGGTACCCAGTTGAAAATTCGAATCGAAGAACTGAGTTGGTTGAGCAATAAAGTAACCACAGCTATTCGCATATATTTTAACGTTCGAAAGTCGAAAGTACATTTACACGTTTATCTCAGTTCAAATGTGCTAAATCCTTTACCCCAACTCGGCTTTCAACTGGCCTTGAGGACCTGCGCTCGTAAACCAGCTGTCAGCTGACTTCGCAAGCTCAATGTTTTGAGGAACGAGCTTGCGAGCGATGAAAATTCTTGGGAACGAGAGCATTGAGGACACCTAATGTCGACAATAATTCTTTAAGTATTTAAGTTTCAGCAGTTCAAAGTCCAATCCCAACGAACTGTTGATGTTGGTATATAACACTTGAGTGGTTTTCATTTAATCAGTCAATCCCGATAATTTCCGTATTATCCAAATACTCCCTGTTTCCGTGCCATGTCTAAACCTCCCTTTGCAGACAATAACTTTCTTTTGTCTGTTCCCTTCCTTCCCCCCCATGGACCACCGACACATCCCACCAGCCCACCAACCAGCAGCACCGGCGGGGAATACACCACCTACACCACTACTTTCACTACTTTCACCAACCACAAAAGCGCACCCAACTCCACTGTGGGCTTTGGGAATTACCTCACAACACCCGAAGCCCAGCGCATAGCGCAGCTGCGACTCGAATATCCACATAATCCAGGAGACCGCCATAATCTTCAGGCATTGATTGCGGACTATGGATCTAGAGCTCTGTTTCTTCCGAGGAAAGGGAGGTGCCATGTATACTGGGGCGGAGTGAGGAGGGCTACCGATAGTTATTTACATGAAGCCTTGGAGGACCTAAAGGATTGGCCAAGGCTACATGGGGATGGGAGCCTGTGGGTTGAGTGGGTATGATGTATTCTCCTGTGCTTTGTGGGAATTGATGATTGCTGACATGTTCTGCTTGTTTCTCGTTTTAGGGACTAGCTAGCGCGCCTGACCCTCAATGGCTGGATAGAGATATTATGACAGTGCGTGGGTGAAGTGTACCTACAAGTTGTACACAGATTGCGCCAGAATTCCAGAAGCATAAGGAGTGACGATTTTGTCCGGGGTATCGAGTGAAAATTCCAGGCGTTTGACGTTGAATTTCAGAATTGTTGAATTGTAGTTAGATTCGCAAAGCAACCTGCAATAATAATAGTGGTAGTAATAATAGATTGTAGTTATCAAGAAACTAACTAACCTCACCACAGGCCTCCCTGAGTTTCAACAATTAACCAGTCACAGTTTCGATACAATCTCCCGACCAAGCAACCCCAAGTCATGGTGGTCTCCCGGCGTATTTTGGGCAACCTCCTCGATATGCTTGAAATACTATTCCCCGTCCGTCAGCTCCTCCCGTATCATCTTGGTGGAACACATACCTTAACAGTCTTGACCCTTAACTCGGCCGTCGCATCCTCATCTACGACCACAACAGCCCTCGGATGCATCTGCAGCGCGCTGAAGGTACAAAGATGGCTGACCCCGCCTTCCACCCCATCCCTCACAGCCCTTGCCTTTGAAGCTCCAATCGCAATAACCACAACCTCTCCCGCATCCATAACCGTTCCTACACCCACCGTCAACGCAATCTTGGGTACCTTCGCAAGGTCACCGCCAAAGAACCTCGCATTCGCAGCGACAGTGTCATGAGCCAACGTTTTGACCCTTGTCCTCGACGTCAATGAAGACCCAGGCTCATTAAAAGCAATATGTCCATCCCCACCCACGCCCGCAAGGAATAGGTGTATCCCCCCAACCTTCTCGATCTCCGCTTCATACTGTGCACACCCTTCCGCTAAATCTGTAGCAAATGGATTCGGTAGGTGTACATTTTGCGGAAGGATATCGATGTGGCTGAAGAGGTGGGTGTACATGAAGCTGTGGTAGCTCTCCGGGTGCTCCCTGGGTAACCCTACGTACTCGTCCATATTGAAGGTAATGACATGTTCGAACGATAGCTTTCCGGCTTTGTGGAACTCGACTAGGTGTTTGTAGATCTGGAGCGGGGAGGAGCCTGTTGGCAGACCGAGAACGAAGGGCCGGGAGGCCGAGGGGGCAAAAGCAGTTATACGTGCGAGAATAAGGTTTGCGACGTATAGAGAGGCAGAGGCCGGGTCGGGGCGGATTATGAGACGCCTATTACAAGTGAACAGTCAAATACTTTGTTAGGAAGGAAATCCTTACATTGAGGGAGATGGCGATGAGGCTGCAATCGAGAATGAGAGGACAGGCAAGAGCGTTTTATCTCTCAGGTCGAGATGGCGGGAGTCAACATACTACCTTAAGTAGGTAAGTATCGAATAGAGTAGTTACTGCTGAGTTCAACCCACCCGCGTATAGTACGACACCTCCACTTTGCACCCAGACGCTAAGTGACGTCACATCAGCAAGTATTCACTCTGCCTGAATATCTATTCGGTTTATTGAGTCCATAAAACACTCCCGTGAAAATGGGAAGACGACCACTTTTTCGGGCATTGAAGTCGGAATACGCATTTCCTTGCATTGAATATCACTTGCCACCAGTATAAGGGCAAAACCCATGTTAACTAAAGAATCCCCTCATCAATTCGTAGACCATTAACTTGATGCCCAAACATGAAAAAGAAAACTCCAAGTTTTTGTGCATCAAACCCAAACCGCGCGAAAAAAGCTAGCCAAACCCACAAAAGAAACAGAAAGGAAGAAAAAATATCTATACTCTAATATTCCTCATCCCAAAGAAATTGTCTAGAAATCATCCTCATCCGAGAAGACCTCCTCGCCACGCTTGCGTCTTGCCATACGATCCTTCTTCTTCTTGCGGAGCTCGCTTGAGGTGAGCTTCTTCTTCTTCTTAGCTGACTCGACCTTGTTGCCCATAGCATCGAAAGTGTCCTCCTCTGCAATTTCGTTAGCTACCAGAAGCAACGACGGAAGAGTGAATACACATACCCTCGCCCTTTTCACCACCCAATCTTGGACCAGACCCTTGGCCTTGCACCCAGTTGTGGCCACTAGGGGTCATCTATTAACAGTTAGTTAGCATAGGATCCAAATAGCGTACAGGATTTAGGGCACTAGAGTCTTACCTTTCCATCCATAACGGACCAAACTTCCTCGGTTAAGTTCTTGGTGAACTCCTCAGAGTGAGTGATGATGATAACACCACCCTGAAACTCCTTAAGGGCCTTGGACAGAGCACCAAGGGAATCTCTGTCAAGATAGTTGGTAGGCTCGTCAAGAACAATCAAATGAGGACGCTGCCAGGTGGAAGCAGCCAAGCAAACCTTAACACGCTGACCTCCGGAAAGACCGCGCATGCGGGAGTGAGAGACAAGCTCGGCATCCAAACCGAAGTTCTCGCAGTGGCTCTCGATCTCTTTGCGGACAAGCTGACGGAATTGACCGTTCTTGATGGACTCTTGACGATCGACCTCAGCAACCAGCTTGGCATGGGTAGCAATGAGCTCAGTTCGGGGAATCCAGGCATTGTCAGCAGTAGACATGACAGTCCACTTCTCACCCTTAAAGCCAACGTTGTCACCAAGTTCGAACGAACACTCGTATTCGTAAGAGTTCTTGAACTTTCTTCGCGAGTGGATGGAGATGACATGACGCTGGGAACCTTCGACTCGGAAGATCTTCTTCATGCCCTGCTCATCCTCCTCGGTGATTTTGGTGTTGGCACGGTCCATTGTCTCACGATCCTCACCAGTCTGGAAACGCCACTGAATGTACTCAGAAGGTGTCAAATCCAGGTGGTTATCGATGTGGGCAAAAGCGTGCTGTTTGATGTAGGCGATACGGATATTCTCGTGCTGGTAAACTTCACCGAAAGTAGGGATGAGTTCACCGGTCAAAACATTAACCAAGGTAGACTTTCCGGCACCGTTAGGTCCAATGACGGCAATACGGGACCCTAGCGAGCACTGGAAGGTGATATCGCGGATCTGGGGTTTGGTGGTACCAGGGTACTGGAAGCTCATATTGTTGACACGAACGATAGCTTTGGCCTTAGTCTTGACACCCTCGAGGAAACCAGGCTCGGGGAACTTGAATTCAAGCTCCGAGGCTCCAAGCTCGTAATAAGAGCGGGCTGAAGGAACCTTCACCGTGAAGGCCTTGAGGTTACCACGGTAACGCTTAAGCTTGAAGCGCTCGTAGTGAATGATGTGTTGACAGACGTTGTCCAAAAAGCCGGAGTCGTGAGACACAATGATAGATGTGCAAGGAGAGGCGATGAGGTAGTTCTCGAGCCACTTGACATTCTGTCTGTCCATGTGATTGGTAGGCTCATCAAGAAGCAGGATATCGGGCTTCTCGAACATGGCACGGGCAAGAGCCAACTTCATCTTCCAACCTCCCGAGAGCGAGGTGATGGGAGCATCCATCATGGAATCAAGGAAGTTGAATTCCATAAGCTGCCTCTTAACATCCTCAGGGGTAACGTCAACACCAGCATCACGAAGCTTGTCGGTAGACCAGCCAACGACAGTCTTTTCGGTATCATCGGAATCAAGATCGTGCTCAACAAATACAGTTCGGACCTCTGTCTTCTTGGGGAAACCCTCAACCTGTTCGTTGTTGATGGCCCTCATGAGGGTAGACTTTCCGGAACCATTGGGACCGCAAAGACCGTAACGCTGACCACGCTTCAAGCGCAAGTGGGTCTGATTGAGCAAAATCTTTGCACCGTATGCCAAGTTGAAGGTGCAGTTGCAAAGATCCTCGCCTTCCTCATCATCAGCATCACCAGCAACCTCTTCCTCGCCGACAGCAACGCGCTTTCTCAAGGTGTGAGCAGCAGACTGAGCATCACCCTCGGGCAAGAAAACGGCGAAGTAGGGAACGGTGTGTTCAACCCAGACAAGGTTTTCCTCCTCCTTCTCATCAACCAAGCTACCGGCGATAGCGGAAATGTAGGCGAGAATAGGTTCAAACTTGGCAATGACATCCTTATGACCAGCGAGGACAGACTTAACTGTCTCAATAATGACGGATGGCTCGCCTGCGGTGGTGATCTCGGGGATCTTGCCATCAACAACGTTACCGACACGGATCAGGGTGTCGAGAGCCTGACGGGTCTTTCCACGGGCCTCGGGATCGGCCATGTTGTCGAAGTTCTTCTCAAGGCCCGGCATGAGTTTGTCCAAGAATGGAGCAACGATCTGAGGGTCCTCGACCAACTTGCACATGTTGTCGATAATGACAGCAGACTTTCGCTTAATAGTGGTATCACGATCGGCCAAACCACGCTCCAAAAGAGGAACCATAATAGACAAAGTGGGTGCAAGGACGTTCTCGACGAAGACGGTGGCACCGAGCAAGTGAACGGTCTCGGGGACATTCTCGGGCTTGGCGATACAGGCAATCAACTGAGGAATGAACCGGTTGATATCGTTGTTGGAGATCAAAGAACAGAGCTTCTCCATGGTAGACTTGGCAGCCTTCTTGACATCGGGCTTGGTGTCCCACATCGCACCGGAGACGGTGGGTACAAGCTCTGGAAGTCGGATGGCAGTCTGTGATGGTGCCACCTGGACGAGAAGGTCGAGACCCTTCAAGGCGGTCATCTTCTCGGGCCATTTGGGTGCGCTCAAAATGGACTTGGTTAGAGCAGGGAGAACAGCCTTGACAGCGTTGGGGTTGATTGCGCTAATGATCTTGAGGACGGCATGGTCGGCGGCATTTTTGACGGAGGTCATCTTGTCACCGACGGCAGTGAGAAGGTTGGGTAACAAGGAAACGACATAGGGCTCGATGCCTGGTGCCAGATCCTTTCCGCAGATGTGTGAGATGGCGAGACATGCGTGCTCTCGTGCGGTGGAATCCTTCTTGTTGTTTAGTTGCTTCTTGATAAGATCAAGAATTCTAAGGCACATTTGTCAGCTCTTTGCCCTAAGAATGACCCTGGATATTTAGCAGCTTCCAGGAAGTACTCACTTTGTGGGAACATCGTGCTCCTCAATAGGACCGTTGATGAAGGTGGCTAAGTTCTCAGCAGCGTACGTTGCTTCGTCCTTGGTCTTGGAAATGGTGAGCTTCTGCAAGAGCTCGTCAAGCACCTTGACAGACTTCTGGTTTTCCGAGACAGCGGCGGGAGACATAGTATCGAGAGCAGGTGCCATTGCGGAAGGAGAATTCGTCAAAAGGAACAAAAAAAAAATCTATGCCGGTCTATATAGGAGGCGAGAGGGTGGTGGCGGGGTCGTATTAGGGTGAAAAACAGTCTAGCGATGAAAAACTCTGATTGCGCCCGAAATACCCAAGTAAGGAGGACTGGCCGATCTAGTGCGAGAAACGTGCTCTATCGGTCTCTATTGGAACAAACCCAAACAATAAAGAGAAATCTAAAGGATCAGGTTGGTAGAGAGAGTGTGTGAGTGAGTGGAGAGCGGCGGTCGTGGAGATAGGAGGAGAAGTATGGGAGAGAGAGAAGAGCAGGGCTGTCACTGGGTAGCAGGAGTTGGGTATTTATTCGAAGTCTGTCTGGATGGGCTCCTTTCTCTCGCTGACAACTTTTTTTTTTCCTCAAAATTTTTGCAGCACACCCTTTCCAAGAAGAACTAACCGCACAGCCCTGTCCCCCAGCAGCGGACAGCCGCAATACTCTAAACCAGCCAAACGATGTCTGTAACGCTGTCCTTTCCCTTGCAAGTAATTTCAAAGCAAAGAATAATGGCAGCACCTCGGAGTTTTGCCCCATAACTTGATTCCCGCTTGCCATCTAGCAGACTACAGACTCGCCGTAAATCAGACGGCTTTCTTCTTATCCGCTACGACAAAAGATGCTATCCAGCGCCGTTTTGTTTTTGCTGCTGATAAGTCATGTTATGCAGGGATTGAATCAATTTCATCCAACAGATAATCTTCACACAGCTCCCGAAATAGTCCGCTTCTCGAACCGCAACCCTGAATCAGGACAGGATGTCGGAGCCTGTAGCATAAGGCGGGCGGCGTTTGAGACGGGCATTGAGTCGAAGTTATCGGACACGATCCTTCCTCGCCTTCTTGCTAAGCTCTTGTTTCCCCATATCCTCCTCAAGCGACAAGCAGTTCATTTTCGAAGCTGCAAAGATCTGGATCTCCGAAATCTTCATGCCAGGAAATCTAACCTGCGATCTTGATTCTTGTGGGGGCAAGATCCCCTTTTTGAACAAAATTTTCGCCTGTCAACCATTCAGGGTCCATTCCCACCCACCACTTAGCCTTACATTTCATCCGAGGAACCGCTAAATCGGGATGGAATCGTATACAAGACACGTGAATACACCATCAAACAAACTTTTGTATAGTCTTCGTAGAATTCTTCAACACTTGCTGTAGAAGCAAACTGTGGTTGACGTTGAACTTTACCGAACCCATTGCTCCGTGCCCACGCCGCCACCACCCCCACCATTAGCGCTCGCCCTACATATTTCCCCCAGGTTTTCCTTCTAGCGCTCTCAGCTTACGCTACTCAGCGTGTGGAGGTGGCGCATCGATAAGAAAAGATTGAACGAACGACCTTGAAGAGACGACCTGGAACACAAAGAAAGTGGCTGGCGGACGCTTGACACTAGGCATCTCAGGGTCAAGAGTGTGGAATTGTTGAGGCTGTTGGTTGGGTCAGAAATTACCTAGGACATGCAATGCACGCCGACCATCTAGGTATCTGGTCTCCTTACTCCTGAGTCTCCTTACAGGCAAATCATCGCTCGAGCTGCTAAACATATCTTCAGCGAGCTCTACTACTGGCAGTCAAAGAATCTCTAAAGAGCTCTCTGGCATAGTTCTATCCACACATACTCAGACACGATTCCTCCACCCGACTACCACAAACACGATTCCTCCACCCGACTCCCCAACTACCCCGACTACCCCGACTACCACGAACACGATTCTAACCATCAAACATAGCCCCTTCAGCTTCTCCCCCGGCTCGCAAACGAACTAACCGACCGATGCTTGATAGGTGATATTTCCAAGGCTTCAATTCCGGCATTGGTCGGTTCATTCCTTCGATCTGATTCACAATATATCTACCACTACCCAGGAATCCAATATTCAGTACATTCTCGACTTTAATACATCCAACTCAGGCATCTGGATAGAGCGTCCACTCAAATTCGGCATTATTTCATTCGAGACTGCCTACATTAAATATTAACCCTGTTTTGGAGGTTAAACCCGATCTTCCCCGGGTATGTCTTGCGTATCGGGTCTTGCAATGCTATATCATATAGTCTGGTAGATACCAAATATGCCAGCAATACTTGAAAGTTCCTATTGATATTATTTATGTTCCTTGCTACCACGAAGAGGAGGAATGCTAAGCTAGGAGATTAAATTGGAACTTAAACAAAAAACTCTTCAATTTCGCAACCCAGAATCCGGTTAGTTTTGGTCCGTGATCCTACCTCCAATTGTTCCCCAGGCTTCGAGAATCTATCTCTCGTCATGCTTTGCAGTGCCGTACTAGAAGCACTTGCCAAACACCTAGTTTTGCGTGCACAGCCGCCGTCGACAAATTACCAGATAACGCTTCATGCAGCATGACATGCATTGTGTCGGATAGGATAGGTACGTCAACAATGCCTTGAATAGGTAAGTTGTTACCAGAGTTATGCATGATGTATGCGTGTTGGTGGTGTCGCCGGCTGAGGTTACTAGTTTCGAGCTCCTGGATGATGACAGTGCAGATTCGAGCAATTAAGCTTACTGAATTTCGATCAGTACGTAAAAGTAGATCTTGGTTGATAATGGACGATCGATATTTGAGATTGACGGTAGATGATTGATGAATGTTCCGCCACTCAGCATCCACATAAGACGGCAGTCAGAGCGTTCACAATCCTCCAAACAGCGCACGCATACTACAGACATATACACACATACAGAAAAGGCCTTCGAAGACATGTGATGCGGTCGCTTGCAACTATGGAAATCGACCGAACTTCAAAGGCTTACAGCGATAGTTACCTTCCTGGCCCAGTATATCGAAAGTGGAGGGGAGGACTTTGGCGGCGATAAGTGATATCTCAAGCCAATGGGATGAACTATCCCAATACTGGCCGAGATGCAAAAAGGTTCATTGAAGTCGTCATTCGGTCATTCAGACACAAACTCCTAATAACTACCTAACTACCGGTATCACAAGTCGAAAGAATACAACCGCAAGGAAATAGCCGTCACCTCCATCAAGGCGCCGCTTGTCTTGTCCCTCGCCTAATCTGAGTCCGAACTTGAGGGCGAGGACGAGGATGAAGAGCTTGAACTCGAGTTAGAAGAACTGGAAGAACTGGAACTGGACGAACTACTCGAATGGCTTTTTCTCCTACTCTTCTTATGTCCCCGTTCACTCCTATGCCTATGCTTGCGACCCTCCCTCATCTCCCTATGACTGCGATGTCCATGATGCCCGTCGTCTTCAAGATCGAGCCCCCTAGTCGAATGCAATGAGCTGAAAGTACTACCACCGCCTGTCGAATATCCATGTTTATACAAGTCATGACTTTTCTTGTGGCGATGTTTCTTGACCCGTGCTTCGCCGTGGCTGTCGCTGCCGCTATGAGACGCTCGATCATGATGATGATCCTTCTTTTTGTGCTTCCGGTGCTTCTTTTTCTTTCCTCCTTCTTTTTCTGTCCGTTTCGACTTGCGATGATTCTTCACCTTTTTGACGCCGTGTTCAGCTGCGTTAGCTACGATAGCCCCGGCCATGGCTCCGAGAAGGCCGTGGCCAGCTTGATGACCAAGAATAGCGCCAGTTGCTCCACCGACCAAGGTAGCACCTAGACCTCTGTCGGCGGACCCCTCAGTGTAGGGACCCGATGGATGGGGATAGCCTTTTGTATCGTCCGGATAATCTTCTCCGGGGTAGCTGAACCCCGCATCGCTGCTGGAGGGTGTATATTGGGGCGGCAGGTTGTGGTAGCTTTGTGCTTCGCCTAGGCGCTGCTGTTGGGGGTAGCCTGCATTCGGAGGTACAAAAGGCGTAGAGGGTTGGTTGACGTACTGCATCCGTCAGTTCGGCCATACCATGATGGAAGAGAGGGGATGAGGAAGAGTAACCTCCTCGGATGATAGCGGTGGAAGGTAGTCTTGGGGTGGTTGCACTGGGGTATAGCCTTGCGGTGACTGATACTCTTGGGGTGATTGCACCCGGCTGTGGCCATGCTGCGACTGGTAGCTCTCTGGCGGTGATGGTGCGAAAGGATATGCCGGAGGCGACTGGGTATAGTCTTGAGACTGCGGTGGATAGCCTGGATAACCACTGATCGGGTGCGGCGACTGCTTCTGTTGCTGCTGTTGCTGCTCTTGTTGGCGCTTTTTTGCTAACTGCGCATAGTACTCATCCGCAGTACCTTCCATGGTGTTCTGTTGCTGGTATTGATGGTCGTGATAGGTGACGAGGCGGGGTGAGGGGCGCGCGGGGTTGATGTACTCGCGAATGGTGTTTGGACGTAACTACAAAGAGCGTACTCTTTAAAGTACATCTCTACCACGTTAACACAAAGAGATACTTGATGGGAAGCACCTGCATTGCTAGCAGCGAGCACGGTGAACATCTGCTGCTGCCTTGGACAAGAGGTTCCAGAAATGATGTGCATGACGTTTGCAAGGATGTTCAGCTGATGAAAATCAGTTTGTTTGCACTGGTTGGTTGTTTGACCACGCGGGCCTGGACCCCAACTCAATAATCTACGATTGCTTTTTCATCTCTTTTTCCTCTCTCTCATTCGCGAGTTCCAAAACATTCGCCTCCGCAAATCAATCACCCGGGTTCCAGGGAATGATAAATAATGTCAGGGAGACCATTAGTGCTTATACAAATGATATTAGACAAAGCATCACAATTACATATCTAAAATTGATTCAAATCAGTCATTTTACAGATACATTTCACTGAAACAGTGTTGTATACCCACAGCCATCTGTATGTGAGGCAGTGAAGCCTGTCAAAAGCTCAATGAAGAATGCACATCTAAATATATGCCGAGCTCGCACACCACCTGAGTACTTCGCTCTTGCCAATGCTCAGTTGCTGGCAAGCCGCCATGCCGCCATGCATGGTTACCTAAGTACATGCCTACTATGCCCAAATACCCCCGTTTATTGATGTAACTACAGTGCCACATTTACCCGAGTGCAGCATGACTCCCAGAGTCCAGTGAGTGTAGCATATTACTAAATTTAACATTCCAATTACTAGGGAATAGCTCAAAATACCACAGTAATGCAAGATACCAGCAAATATGACATTGTAAATGATTGAGTATTTAGTTGAATGGGATAATATTGGTCAATTGAACAGCATTGAGCATTTGCATAGATGTGGCAGGCAGGCATTCCACATTCTTGTCACAATGATGTGACAGTAATAAACCAGTATACCTATAAGTAGCCCTAACATAATGTTATGTTTAATAAACTACATACATTGTATAGTGGTTAGTAGGTGTGTAAAATACCCACTGAAACAGGTTCAAATCATACTAGAGATATTTTTTTACCATACATCAGTCAGCTGGAGAGGTACCACTGGCAGCATTGGTCCTGGAGGCAAGCCATTGGGTATGTGCAGGCATGTGCGAAATATATACATGTGGAAGTAATGTAGTATAACTCTACTATTTAACTCAATACACATCATTTTGAATATGACAGCAATCCAGCATCAATGTGGCATCAATGTACCATCTAATGTGGTCTTCTGTGCTACATTATTGTGAAATTGATCCCCATTCAAAACAATTGATTTTGTTGCAAATCCTGAAATACCCCACAAGTTCAGCTGATGTATACATTTATAAAGGATTCAACATTAATACAGCATTAACTCGGCATCAATAAACGGGGCTTTTTTGGTACAGTAGTTAATCCTCTGTCCTGATGGAATCGGCTCCAATATCGAACGCCAAATTCAGATACTTTTCACCCCGGTGGTTGAGTTTGGAAGTTACAAGCAATGTAACGACCAATTGATGCCATAAGAGGTGGTTTCAGAGGAAAAAGCACTAGGAATGGTAAGCTGTGTCTGATTGTTGAAGTGTGTCCCAGCTGCACTAGAAATAAGAGTGAGCGCAGGCGGAGCAAGCTCGTTTAAAGCTAAAGTTAATCATTTTCGCTCACTCGCGTAACGCACTAAGCTCATCGGTAGAAGGCGACTGCGATACGGAATCGATAATTCCTCGCTTGCTCTCACAGCTTCCACCGTTTTGAACTCCTCGCCCTGCCATTCCTGGCAACGTCTCGTCGACCGCACCATCCTGACAACATCGCCAGACTCCATCATCCTGCTCCTCGCAACCTTCTATCCCCTTCGTTGGCAGCACAGCGTCAATCCTCTTTACCACCTCCTTTCTCCGCTGCTCCGCACAACGTCCTGTCTCCTTCGTTAGCAGCCCAGCGTCAACCCTCTTTGCCATCCACTTGTCGCTTTTGTTTGCATAGCGCCCTCTACACCCTTCTCGTCAACTGATCAGTGTTCTTAAGTGGTCAGTCCGATCAGATTTAACCTTTCATCTAACCGGCCCAGGCTTTTTGAAGCCTGACCACCATCAGTCTATGTCAAGGTCGGCTTGTTCAAGCTTCACTTGCAAATACCTTGTGGATGGTCACGTGGAGAGGGCAGCGAGGTGCGGGGAGAGACAATTTCATGACCCCATAGTATGTAACACAACTTAGTATATTATAGCTCTAGTTATTTCCGGGCATATTCAAATAACCATGGATATCTTCAGATATCCACACCGGGGGAGGCTATCCACGAATATCCAAGATATCCATGCCAAGGTAGTTAGTTACCTTTAGATAGCCCCCGGCTCTGCAAGAGACTACAGCAGGATCGCAAAGACTTAAAGGAAGCACAGCTGAGTAAGTAATCAAATTTTCTCAAAGTTTAATCAAGTCACAACTAACCACGCAACAGGCCCCACCACCGAGGGTAACTAGATCTCGCGAAAGTGGAAACATGTATAGAAAAGTTGCCACTTGGTAGTGGAGGCCTATATCGGAAAGATTTGAAGCAAATTTTACACCTGTTCTTTGATTTGGGATGTACCTTTTGTGTTTCGGAGGAATATCACAATCGAGCGAGATATGATACTACTTTGGGTGTGTGTTGGGAGAAACGGGGTTGAGGAAGCTGCGGTAATGGCAGTCGAGGAGGTCTGTTAACTGCCGAGGACATATTGGACGGAAAGAAGATTTAGTGATCTCGCTCTCCGCGCTATCACCGCGCTTCACCAGGATGCGATCGATGAGTATCAACGGATCCAGCCCCAAATCTTGTAGATCATAAGGAATCCGGGTTGCTGACGATGGTTCTTCACCAAGAGATACTGACGGACGACCAAGTCCTCATTGTTCCGACGGTGTACCTGTTATACCATGAACCACAGAACATCTACGGTAAGCTCTACCATATCGATGTGTGGTTGCGCATCGAGATTGTACAGGGCCGTGTGAGCTTCTATTCGGACAGCATGTTGCGAATTGCACCGCATCAAATACTGCGAATATGTGGGAGGCAACTTTGCTCAGAGAACCTGGCGAGCGAACACTAACTCAGCACGGAGAAAAGCATACTATGAATTGGTGTCTGAGGTTATGAAAAACGTCCCAGAGGAGCCTCGTGAATGGATCAAGAAGAATGTAGGTGCCAGTGTTGGGTGCCAGTTCCATATATCTTACTAATAAAACTACAGCACCGCCGTGTCTATGGCAAGCGTAACTCTCTCATACATGACGCGTCGCCCCATCTTTTGTACGGAGTGTTGAAGTTATCACATGACCAGGAGCGTGAAGTGCTTGGGTATGCATTGGAGCTTTGGTCCTGAGAAATTCGAAGCACTGGCGGAGAGTGAGATGAGAAATTGAGAAAGGATATGATGGCTGAGGATAAAATTGTGGGTACTCGCTCGATTTTTCACTATTGGACTGAATGTTTATAGCTAACCTTCGATTTGAGGGTGATAGCGTCTAGCTTGGGCCGTCGTTAGGAACGTGACCTAATTATTCGAGCGTCCTATATTTTAGAGAAAGAGAGTCGCGAAAAAGGCGGCGAAAGCGAAGAAAAAGACGAAGGCCCGTCCGAAGAGATTTTATTGAGGATTCCGCTCATTGTTGGGCATTCAGTATTAAAAAAAATCTGTCACATCTATCCAGTCCCATTTCCTGAGTCGTATGAATGGCAACCATATTAAAACACTAGCCACTTTAAGAGAGTGTGTTTCGTCCATCAATCAATGCTTTGATTATTGAACGCGCTATATAGAATTGTTAATGTGGCATTAGGCACACGCCCAAAAAAGCCGTATCTAGGATTCAAGGACAAATTACAGCTATAGCATGATTAGACAAATTCCAGTTAGTATAATCAGTACATCGCTTATACAAACTTAAAAGCCACATTTGAACGCACAAGTGTGAATATGCTTCGATATAAGCTTATACGCACGAATTGCACTTGCACCATAAACGCACTGACGGACTCTCATACATAATCACTCGCTTTTGGGATTTGAAGTCTGCTTTTTGCACCATGCAGACAGTTCCTGGGGTCCAATTGAATGTGCAAACGAAATTCCACTTAGGAATATTATAGCCCGAGCCACAAAACAAAAAAGATAAGTGCATGCGAGAGCAAATTTGAGGTATAAAGCGTCTGCGTCTAGATGTACCAACTTCATGTTCACATCTAAGATTCACTAAATTCGCATGTGCAATAGCTATCCCTACACGCTCGGTATCCTTCAATTCGTATCCTTTTCCTTTCGGGTATAGTGTGAGTAAAATATCGTCGTGTGGCAAAGAATTTGATTGGCTGACGGGACGTCTGATGTTACTCTTTTAGTCACAATATACCCGAAAGGAAAGGATACTTACTCATAACTATACCTAAAAGGAAAAGGATACAAGTTGAAGGTTATCGAGCGTGTAGGGGATAGGAAGAAATATATAATAAATCACTAATTTCTCAACCTAATCCACCTACTGGGGGCTGTTTACTGTAAACCACCACGGTCTCCGGTAACATCCGCCTGGAAATCATTAAAACAATGTAATAAGTACTCACTAGTGTCGGTATATATCGAGGTCTCATATCTCTTTCCCATAAGTCATGTGCGCTTTTTTCACGATACCAGTGGTCTACTCCAGGAGCAAGCTGTGCATCCTCCTTGAGATCAGTAACTATATATATATGCCACAAGATAGCAGCCCAGCTACCTAGATTGCTGCATAATTTAAAGAACAACAGCGAATTTTGCACGGTTTGGGGTCATTTGCATCAAAACCGCCTCGGCATTGTGCTCAAGTCGAGACGACTCTCAAGGGAAATTGATCCCGAAGTTCTGTCTGAAGCACCCCGTGAGATCTATAATAATCGCACACATTCGAATGAATATGATGGGGAGAAGCGCCGTATCGTGTAACCGATCAGATCATATTCTCTTCGAGCCATTGGGTTTTCTATTTCGCACATGCTAGCTAGCCGACTAGCAGTAATTCGCAGGTAGTCACATCGGTGATTAGTAGGTCGGTTAAATAATGATAGTAGAAGCCTGTGAATATCGTCAATTCCGCCAAATACCTGGTAGATTCGCTCACAGGAAACCACTAATGCCAACAAGCACTGCAAGAAGGATCTGTCTTCAGTCTCAAACCCTCACTAGAATGCTGTCAGAGGGCCTACAAACACTATCTTCCAAAGCCTGCACTCCGTAAAAGACTGGATAAATCATGTAGATAGCTCAGACTGGCCCGGTGGAGGGTAAAGCCGGAAATTGTTTAACCGAACACCGAGTAACACATATTTCTTTAGTTGTCAAGATCCTCGTGCCAACTACTAACTCTTAGTCTGCCAAAAGGTAGATCCTACTCAATTTCGAGCTCCAAGTCATCAGTATCACAACTCAGTTGCGGGGAAGTGCCTTTGGTCTTTGTTCCACACTGCTTCGCAAAGGAGAGTTTCCTTCGACCTAGGATATGCACAAGCCGGTATGGATTCATATCTAAGGGAGTTCTATATGCAATTTCTCTTTTATGAAATATTACACACATTTGTGGCAATTACAGGCAGTATAGTTTCTTATGACAATTCCATGCCTTGCTTTCCTTACGACAGTCTTTCTGATGTCAAGATTCTGTTGGACACTTATAATGCCTTGGGCCACTACCTGTCACCACGTAAACTCACATTGGGCCTATATAGTGTGGTTGAGAAGGATCAAAAATGTCTGCAGAACCACTACAGTGGTTTCGCGGGATGCTGTCAGTTTCTGATTATGTAGGTAGTAGAATCCCAAACTATCACGCAGAAGGTAGAACCCACACCGATCACTTGTCTCACCCACCATGAGGAGATGCTAATTCATCGCTATCTGTAAGGTTAATTTACGTCTTCGGGTGAGGTTCGAGGGTCCGTTCATAATTACGGTGGGGTATGCTAGCCTGCGTGAGATGTTTTAGCAAGCCAAGTATAAACCGAGTATATATACGCATGGAAGTCGGTTGTTTTAATCCATAAACCCTTCCTCCATTATGATCAGTAAGTACTATGGAGAAAAGGGCATTGATACTTCTCTCGTGTGCGAGAACAGCCATGGGCAGGGCAACGGCGAGTTCGGATGCTACCGGACTGGGGCCTTTGCCACGCTGAAGCGGAACTATCTGCTGGGGCCATTGACCCTGTCCATGTGTGTGCTCGTTAGCATTAATGCTTGATCGGTGGCGCTTACATAGCTACCAGTATACCCGAAACCCCAGAAGCGAGTACCAAATCGAGGGATGCTGTGAGCAAGTCCTGTCTAGGTTTCAGCACCAACGCGGGGACTGTTGGCTACTATATCGAAGCTGCTGTGCCATGACGTGTATGTAAGGCGCTGATGCTGCTCGGGGATTTGGTCATGTGCATATTGTGTCGTACCCTTCAACGGGCCGGCAGATGTTTTGCTTGTTTTGGATCGGGCTTTTTGACATGCGAAATTATTCAGATCGTGGCTGGACACCTGGCGTTGTTTAAGATGTGTGAGACCTTGTCCGGAAAAGCAAATATCAGGCACAAAGTGAGTTTGATGCGCACCAGGCCATTGTTTGAGATGGGTATTGTGTTCAACGACATCACAATAATGGAAATGCATGCTGTTGGCGAAAAGCCTACAAAACACATCGCTGAAGATATTGGGAACACTTTTCTGGTACCATTCAGACTATCTAGTATGTGTAGTAGCCGTACAAAAAATGTGGGTTGATTAGTTCGTCTAAGTACCAGGACGCTGAAGTAACCAGCCATGAAAATATGGGTTGTGGTTAGGGATTATTGCTCCGCACCTCTTGTCGGTTTTCATGGACAGAAATTAATTGGTTGAGAAAGCTTCAAGGGGTAGTCGTATGCTCTAAACGCGGATCTGAGCGATCTGGTTGGCTATATCTTGTCCGTGAATTTCGCAGACAGCTAAAGGAATACTTCCTGCTAAACATAAAGTGGAAGTTTGTAAGCGCAACCGTATGACCAAAGCGTCCAGGAATGTCATGCAATGAGATCAACCAAACCGCAATAGCAAATGCTGAAATCCTTGAAGGGAATAAGAGTAGTGGGAGGGGATCTCCCCCACCTAGCCGGTTATCTGGAGGAGGAGGGGACAAGGGCAAACCATACTTTAGATAGAGTGAATGCAGAATGATTAAAACAAATGCTGAGCTCCTCGCGACTTGGTATGCAGGGATAGGTTGTACCCGACCTGAGACAGGTAGCATCCGCGCATGCCTAGTTGCTTGGATTGTATGGTTGATATCACCAAATTCTATGTATCCAGAAAGTGAGAAGGCCCTGTGGATATTTTTAGCTAATCAATTTGACCTCACACAAAACGATAATCTTCCGCTGCTGTCTTGGCTAGACAGAGCTGGTATCAGGCGTGGTAGTACTGATCTACTGCTTCTACATAATCAAATTTGGGTCGAACGGACGAAATGAACAAAATGTGTAGCATGGACTGGGATTTGGGGCGTTTCGGGAACTACCCAAGTGTCGACTTTTCTCGGATTCAACGACAGAGATAAGGCAAACATTTACTTGCTAGACGTTTTTGTGTTATATGTCTAGGGTGCGCTGGGAATATCCAACATCTCAGCATTTGACTTTGTCTCGAGCTCTGCCTATTTACACGAGCTACTAGGTGCAAGCTTGCCTGGTTGACGGTTAGCGGCCTGATTGTTGGACAACCACTGGAGGTTGGACAACCACTGGAGCAGTGGAACAGTGGAAGTACCCGTAACTTGTTTGCCTCGACTGTAAGTATTTTTCGTATCCATAAAACCATTTATAAGTCATAACGTTAACTTACGGGTCGACTGTAGGCTTCGTGCATGAGCAGACACCACAACGTGAATGACTTGTCACTACCACCGGAAAGAAAGCAGATGGGAAGGTTGGGTGCCTACCAAGCAGATAGCAATAAGACTTTCTATATCCATAGAATGTTTTGGAAGAGAGTGATGTACTAGATATCGAGATTGGGGACGCAAAGGAAATACATAAGTATCCACAGTTGAGGGTTGAGCTGGGTTGTCTGTCTGTCAATAAGTCAGTCAATCAACGATGTCAGTGCCATTTACCTGCGATTTGACAGATTCACTGTCTGAAAGGTGTATCGTCCAGTTTTCGTTGTTCCTGAATGCATGTCATCTGCCTTTCTTAAATGTGGTTAGAGTACTCGCTACGTGCACGTTGCCTGAACGAACGTCGCGGCCCGCTGGTGGGTCTACCAGATTTTTTATAATTTCAGAATGGTGGATATGTCCTTTCTAGTTGGAAAATCTGGAGTGTTAAAGGGATCTTGACTCTGAATCTTGCAGTCGATAGGGGTTTCGAATTCGTCAAAGACCAACTTCCATATATGAGTGCATACGTCACTTGCGCAGTGCTTTGATGGTACCATTCAAAGGAAGACAATCACACACCATTGTCACTAAAAGAAAGCAAGGGCTTCAATACTTAGCACAATAGCAGCACCATCTCGGAACCCTATCATTTCCCATCCGCTTTGCACGCTCTTTGAACGGCTTCAACTAATCGACTGTTCGACTGCCGTTTGTCAATAATTAATTTCATTTCTTTCCTTTCCTTTCGATAAAGGCATCACACAACAAGCACCCACAATAATCAACATAGCGGCCGCGGATTGTGCGCATTGTTTTTGTATGTGTTACTGACCCAACGAAGGAGACATAACAGTAATATCAATGCAGTATCGTCTCCTTCTAGGGTGGTCCTTTTCTGCTCATTCTGAATTTCCTGGCTTCCTGATTGCTAATGTTACTATTGGGAAGAAATATAGCTTCTTGTCATTCCGCCTACACATACGCTCATTTGTTAGCCTTCAACCATAACGCCCGGTTCATTAGGGTCGCAACATCCCACTCGGTCCTCGACCAATCCCTCCTGAACTGCCGCTCTTTGAATACAGCAGTTAGGAGGCTGTTTTTGTTTCTGGCTCGAACTAGATCCCTTTGCAACAATAACCTGCCGACAAATATCAAGTGCCACAGATAGCAACAAGGCATCCAAGTCAACCGGTGACTTGCCCAGTGAGCCGTTGAGTTTCGTTGCGGTGGTTCGATAAATGTCAGGATCGAGGACAAATTCCGTTAGTTGAAGTTTATATTCGAGCACAAGAAGCTACAGTTGAAGCCCGAATCAAAAAATGGATAATGGTCCAATAATTACCGATCCATGGAAAGTTTCGGAAGTATTGAGTATCTCTCCGGAGGCCGAGATCATTGGCTAAGTTGAAGCGAATAGATTGCTTACTGCTCCATCATTGGAATTGTAATGATTTCTGCTTTGCTTGAGTGGTTCCTTTGGTTGGCAGCTTTTCTTTACTGTCTGGTTAAGGTATTCCAGAAGGCTGATAAGTGGCATATCCGTGTTCTGGCTGTGATCATGATGTTACTCTTTTCTGCTCTGCGGTGAGAACATTCTTCTTTTAGGTTCACTGTACCTGGTTAATGGCTTACGAACCATACGCAGTTGCATTTTTGCCCCCATTATGGTTGTAACCCTCCCGCTTCCTTCCAGAATTACGAGATACTTCCCCGTGTCGATGGTCACAAATCTGCAATGGTTTGCATTCTGGTCGTTCGCACTCTTGCTCACGGTGCCTTGGTTGTTCTGTGTCTACCAACTTATCACAAACAGCCTCGGCAGACACCGTCGAATTAAATCCGTTCTGAACGAATCAACGGCACCCAAAGTTGTCGTCGTAATGCCCGTGTATAACGAGCATCCGGATGTCTTGGTAACCGCAGTCGATTCGATCGTGGACGGAGATTATCCACCATCCTGTCTTCATATCTTTTTATCGTTTGATGGGATTGAGGAGAATGAGCTCTACCTCAAAACGCTGGAAAGTTTGAAGGTTCCGCTGTCACTCGAGTGTTATCCCCCCAGCATAGATGTCATGTATCGGGGAATGCGTATCACCGTGTCAAGGTTTGAGCACGGAGGAAAACGTCATTGTCAAAAAAAAACTTTCAGACTAATCGACAAGGTATATACCGAATACTTGAAGAGAAATGATAACCTGTTCATTCTGTTCATCGACTCCGACTGTATCTTAGATAAAGTCTGCATCCAGAATTTTGTGTATGAGATGGTATGTCGTCGAATTTTACCTCTACTGGCATTAGCGTGTTAGCATTCTAGGCGACTTCAGGCATATTTTGAAATTGAGCTGATATGAAACTTGTCCAATAGGAACTCAAGCCTGGCAGTAAACAGAACATGCTTGCGATGACTGGGGTCATCACCGCCACGGCAAAGAAGCAAACCTTGATTACATTATTGCAAGACATGGAGTACATCCACGGCCAGCTATTCGAGCGTTCCGTGGAGTCTGCTTGTGGCTCGGTTACTTGTCTTCCTGGAGCGCTTACCATTCTACGTTTCTCGGCATTCCGAAAGATGGCCAAGTACTACTTTGCCGACAAGGCCGAACAATGCGATGATCTCTTCGACTATGGAAAATGTCACCTCGGGGAGGATCGTTGGTTGACGCATCTTTTTATGATAGGCGCCAAAGAGAGATATCAAATTCAGATGTGCACGGGGGCGTTCTGCAAAACCGAGGCGGTTCTTTCCTTCAGGAGTTTATTGAAACAGAGACGAAGATGGTTCCTGGGATTTATAACAAACGAGGTATGCATGTTGACGGATATAAGATTGTGGAGAAGGTACCCAGTCCTTTGCGTTGTCAGATTCATGCAAAACACAATTCGTACAACAGCACTTCTGTTTTTCATCATGGTGTTGTCGATCATCACAACCACCCAGAAAGTCAATCAACTACCAATTGGATTCATTGCGGTGTCCCTGGGTCTCAATTGGGCACTGATGTTTTACTTTGGCATCAGGTTGAAGCGTTTTAAGGCATGGCTGTATCCTCTTATGTTTGTCATCAACCCCTTCTTTAATTGGGTTTACATGATCTATGGAATCTTTACTGCAGGTCAGAGGACCTGGGGCGGCCCCCGTGCAGATGCTGGTGCTGCAGATGATCAGACGACGCCGCAACAGGCCATCGAGAAGGTAGAAGCGCGAGGCGATGATCTCGAAGTTGTTCCAGAAACTTTTCGACCAGCTATTGAGGCACAGCAGAAGTCTGAAAGAGGAATTCGTTATCGTTTTGGTGCTGGTGTGCAACCCGACGAGTATTTCGACGGAAGATTTGCAAGTGATGAAACAGGGCCAGGAGGATATTACAGCTATCCTAACGAATCGATGGGTACACTTCCGGATCACGTTCCCCGGAATCCAAATGCCCCTCACATTCCTCTACATCCCAGAGCTTCGTTCGATTCATTTGTTTCCTATACTAGCACTTCGGCAGGAGGTTCAGTATACTTCCCGCGACGCGTGGAGAGTATTATGGGTGAGGAAGACCGGCGAAAATATCACGTCGCCCAAGCCAACCAGAAGGAAGCTGGCGGAGCATACATGCTTGAATCCCGGGCACATATTTGCGATCCGTCGGACGCAATCTACTGTTACAAGACCAACGATTCCATATTATCCATTGATTCCTTTGCAGGAATGGGTCAATATAATAGTAGCCCTGGTGAATCTTTTAATGATAGATTATCGCCTCCGGCTCCAGAGTCCCTTACCACGGGTACCCATCTCGCAGTACCAGAGCTAGCTCATCGCTCGGTTTCTGGATACTCGTCACGATCAACCGGTACCGCACACAGCCCATTGGCCAGGCTCAGTCTTGTGAGAACTCCGGGAATAGAAAATGGGGAGCAGGATGTCAAAATGACTGTCGATAGCTTTAAGTCACCGCCGGCTAGATCTCCCCCGCTTTCTCTATCTCCTCCATCTCCACCGTCCCCGCACGCTCCCGTGATACCAGTAGATGCGAACGAAAGGGAAAGCCGATCGAAGGCAAGAAAGAAGCTCCAGAAGAAGCCGCGATAACCCAATGACATAGGTTTCCGTGGACACGGATAACAGTTGGGCCCGGCAAAGGCTTCGATTTACCGGTTTGATGCGTTTTGTGTTTAATGTCTAACCAATTTCCGATTGTTTGGATAAAAAGTTTGGGATAGATTCATCATTTCATGCGGGCTTGAGGTAGCCAAAGTTGCAGCAGTTCTGTCGTTTTTTTCTTTCGCTTTCTGGTGCCACTATCTGAGTGTCTTAAATTTAATGGGTTCTTCCTGCATTCTTGCACTTACTTGGGTGTGTTCCTCTTCCTTTTCTTCTTATTGCATCAGGGGGCCTTTTTTTTAGCATTGGCCTCTGCTAATTCGGTTGTTTTGTGGGCTGTGAGTTGTTAGTAGGTAATGTACAACAATTGTAAGCTTCATTGCATTATGCAAATACCTAGTAGCCGATGTTTCACATTATTACGTTCAAGCAAACTGAGATTAACGTTATATACGATGTAAGGGCGGCCGAGATAATAGGAATATCGAGATGTTTTGCAATATCCTTTTGGTGTGAATCTATCATACGTTATCTCCATGGAGCACAATGATGTTACTATTGGGGGAATATCCGTTGTCTTGGAAAGCTGGATATTACTACATGCCTAGAGTACAGGACACCTGGATAAATAACCTCCGGTACTATCGAGATTTGGTAGTGTAAATTTACAAGAGCATGAAATCGTCCCGACGAGAAAATATCCATCGTACGGAAACCCACCCGACGCCCCTAATGATTTGGTGCCTGGTAAATTGTACATAATGGGATGGGGTTAGGGAGTCTGGCATGGATTATGGATTGTGTGGAATGCACTCGAACCTTCTATGTCTTGGCTGAGAGCTCGCTAACCAAAAAAATCTCTGCGGCTCGAAGTCGACAGCAACAAACAACACAACGGTTCCCCACCTCCCCGCTATATACAACTACCACCATCACCGCCATCAAATAAACTCCACTACTCATCACACCTTCCATTGCAACTTTTCGTCCATATTTCTACAACCACTATATATCATCTGCAACGTTCCCAACGAATTTTCTTACGCTTACTCAAGTGAGTTCAGCCTTCCATTTCACCCAACTACAATATCTCTCAGACGGCTCCTGCTCCCGCTTCTTCGACGATAACAATTTCAGTAGCCTTTTGGAAGCTGACGTTTGTAGTCAATAGTAGAACCCGTTACTTTTCATAGATCCGGTAGAGAAGAAAGACATAATTGAAAGCCATGTCTGTAGTTGGTGTTGATTTCGGAACGCTCGCAACCACTATTGCTGTTGCCAGGAATCGTGGTGTCGATGTTGTAAGTTAATATCCATTCGCCGCCTTCATGTTGTCTGAGAGTTGCAACTGACTGTTTCCGTGCCCTATTAGATCACCAATGAAGTCTCTAACCGTTCTACACCGTGAGTCCAACCTTCGTCATATCTACATTCCGAGCCTTATATGACGTACCCTATATACTGACGTATTGAGCAGTTCTCTTGTAGCATTCGGGCCCAAGAGCCGCTACGTAGGAGAGGCAGCAAAGACTCAGGAAATCTCTAACCTAAAGAACACCGTTTCCAACTTGAAGCGCCTCGCTGGACGGAAATTCAACGACCCCGAGGTCGAGATCGAGAAGCAGTTCATCGCAGCCGACCTCGTCGAAGCTAAGAACGGCGATGTCGGTGTCAAGGTCAAATACCTGGGCCAGGACGAAGTTTTCTCGGCCACACAACTTATGGCTATGTATCTCACTAAGATCAAGGCAACCGCCTCGGCTGAACTGAAGCTACCTGTCTCCGATATTGTCCTGAGTGTTCCCCCATGGTTCACCGACCCTCAGCGCCGTAGCATTATGGATGCCGCGGAGATTGCCGGTTTGAAGTTGTTGCGGTTGATGAACGACACCACGGCGACTGCACTTGGATGGGGTATCACCAAACTCGATCTCCCTACCGGCGAGGAGAAGCCTCGACGTGTCTGCTTTGTTGATATTGGCCATAGCAATTACACTGTGTCCATTGTGTCCTTCAAGAAGGGTGAATTGACCGTCCTGGCCACCGCCTTCGACAGACACTTTGGTGGACGAAATATTGACAAGGCCCTTATTGACCACTTTGCGGATGTCTTCAAGGAGAAGTACAAGATCGACATCTACACCAACGCAAAGGCATACTTCCGCGTGGCTGCCGCTGTTGAGAAGCTGAAGAAGGTTCTTTCGGCCAATGCTCAGGCTCCCATTAATGTAGAGTCAGTAATGAACGATGTGGATGCTTCTAGTATGCTCAAGCGTGAGGGACTTGAGGAACTGATCCAGCCCTTGCTTGACCGGATCACCGTTCCCCTTGAGGAAGCTCTCGCAGAGGCCAAGCTGACCAAAGACGATATCGATGCCATTGAGCTTGTTGGTGGTTCTACCCGTGTTCCTTCCCTCAAGGAGTGCATTTCCGAATTCTTCGGCAAACCCTTGTCATTCACCCTCAATCAGGATGAGGCCATCGCCCGCGGTTGTGCCTTTGCCTGCGCCATTCTATCGCCCGTTTTCAGGGTCCGTGACTTCTCTGTCCACGACATCCTTAGCTACCCGATCGAGTTTACCTGGGAGCAGTCTCCAGACATCCCAGACGAGGATACTAGCTTGACCGTTTTCAACAAGAACAACACCGTTCCGTCGACCAAGATTCTTACTTTCTACCGCAAGGAGCCATTTGATCTGGAGGCTAAGTATGCGGAACCAGAGAAGCTTCCCGGAAAGATGTCCCCCTGGATCGGTCGTTTCTCTGTCAAGGGTGTACATCCCGATTCCAAGGACGACTTCATGATCTGCAAGCTCAAGGCTAGGGTCAATCTGCACGGAGTGTTGAACATCGAGGGAGGGTTTTTTGTTGAAGAAGTTGAAGTCGAAGAAGAAATTAAGGAAGAAGGAGATGTAAGTGTCACGGTCCCTTCCGAGCCATCATTCCAAACACCTAGTATGGCGAAACCCGTATTTTTCGTGTGCTAACCCATGATACTATTTAGGCTATGGATACCGAAGGTGGCGAAGAGAAAACCAAGAAGACTCGCAAGGTCAAGAAGCAAGTCAAGAAGGGGGAGCTCCCAGTTGTCTCTGGAACTGCTGCCATTGACGAGAGCGTTAAGCAGCTCTGGACCGAACGGGAGAACCAGATGTTCATGGAAGACAAATTGGTTGCTGATACCGAGGACCGAAAGAACGCCCTTGAGGAGTACATCTACGAGAACCGCACCAAGATTGACGACTTGTATGCTCCATTCGCGAGTGAGGAAGAGAAGAACAAGGTTAAGAAGTGCTTGGAGGAAGCCGAGGTGCGTTTTCCATTCTAGGACGTATGATTCGGACAGATCGGAATACTGACTTGTTTTCTGCAGGACTGGCTTTACTCTGATGGCGAAGACACCACCAAGGCCGTCTATATCGCCCGGATGGAAGAGCTCCGTGCTGTTATTGCGCCTATCGCTCAGAGATACTTTGATAAAGAGGAGGAGAAGCGACAAAGCTTCTTGGCCGCGAAAAACGAGGGCGAGACGATGAGAAGGGCTCAGGAGGATCTTGCTAAAAAACAAGCCGAAGAGCGAAAGGGTGATGTTGATATGAAGGATGCCGACAAGCAGCAGCCCAGCGTTGGCCAGGATATGGACATGGATTAAAACGTTTATTCAATCTGGTAGTGGTATGCTTGGCTTTCGTTTTGTTGCGTAGATGGCGGGAATAGGAAAAAATACTTTAGTGGGGGGAGTTTTATAAAGGGCTGTTCTTATCTCGTTCTGTGCCTTTTTTTTTTTAGCAAGAACAGGCTCTAGCTGGTTAACAAATTTCTTTTATTTCGTCTCTTTTTTCTTCCTTACGTACTTTAAGATACTGCTGTTTCCTGTTGATGGCTGTTTAGCAGTTACCTGGCTTTCTTTATATAGTTTTTCTTCGTGTTTGTCTCGAATGAAACATTAGAGTGATGATATCGATGTAGAATGAAGCATTGTGGGTGTATCGTTGTTTTTACAGTCAGAGCTCTCTGCACTGTGGAACTGTAGTCGCTAGCACGTCCTGAAGATGGTTTGGGACATTCGCCAATCTTGGTTGCTAGTCTGATGCAGTATTTCGTTGAGTCGGCATCAAGGGTGGATACGTGCTACTAGGTTCGAGTTGGTATGTTTGTCACGCAGTTGGAATTACTCCGTACTCCGAGGGCGTTAATTTGTTTCCCTGCACGAAGATGCCAACCTCACCAACCTCACCAATTGTCACTTCCCTCTTACATCTTAGCGCAGCATAATATAGTGCTAAGAGTCGAGAGCCCTGATTCGAGGCCACGCTCTAATCTCCCCTGCAGCCTCTCCACACACTTTCATTGAATTTGCGTCATTCCGTTTAAATCAATTCACAGAGTTCGCTGGTCCTTGGACCGCGTACATAATTGCTACAACCCCCCCCGTCCCACCATCAGCACAGTGTTCTGAACTTTGCATCTCACTCGCTCGTCCGTTTTTTTGCGTTGTGTAGCGGCTGCGGGATCGTGCTCGTTTTAGTACTCGGCTTTTTTGACTTTCTCTTCCTGCTGTGGAATTGTTCCCACCTGCTATCGCAGCGCACGGGTCGCCTTATAACCCCTGAACTGGCATCCTAGCCTTCATTTCACCAACCCCCTCCCACACCACCCTTCCTCTGCCTTGCATCCTCAGCATTCATACAACTTTGTGGGCGACGTCACACCTCTCAAATCCGTTTCTTCCCGTCAACTTGTACACATAACACGCCTTTGGTGAATAAGTGAGAAGGCACCGATGGACTCGTCGGCATACAACCCCCCACCCGCCGCCTCTGCAGTAGAGTCCGGAGGTCAAGCGTTTGTCGGCGGAGTTGGCGTGGTCGGCAAGACCCTGGAGGGCATCAATATCTGGCAGATTGTGCTCACAATCCTAGTGCTATCGATAACTTACGATCAAGGTACGAAGCTTACCCATACCGCGTTTGTGAGAACCTTAAATGGCTGACTTTCGATCGTTCGCAACCGTCCAGTGAAGTACATATGGAACAAAGGCAGTATCGCAGGTCCCGCGTTCAAAATTCCCTTTATGGGTCCATTCATGGAGTCTGTGGATCCAAAATTCTCGCAATATGTGGCTAAATGGCAAAGCGGCCCGCTGAGCTGTGTATCGGTTTTCCACAAGTATGATTCCCATAGTCTCTGATTGCAGGGATCTAGCCTTAACAATCTCTTTAGATTCGTTGTAATCGCCTCTACGAGAGATCTGGCACGCAAGGTCTTTAACTCTCCGATGTATGTCAACCCCTGCGTTGTGGACGTCGCGAAGAAAATCCTTCGCCCCACCAACTGGGTGTTCCTGGATGGAAGACAACATGTCGATTATCGCAAAGGCCTGAACGGACTTTTCAACCGCAAGTCCCTTGCTATGTATCTGCCGAAGCAGGAGGAAATTTACGATCAATACTTTAAGCGGTGGCTTGAGCTCTCCAAGGACTGCAAGCCAAGACAATTTATGGGCGAATTCCGTGATATCAATTGTGCTGTTTCCTTGAGGACGTTTTGCGGACAATATATCACCGATGAAGCCGTTGCCGATATCGCCGAGAACTATTACAAGATCACTGCTGCTCTCGAACTCGTCAACTTCCCCATCATTATTCCATTCACTAAGGCTTGGTACGGAAAGAAGTGCGCAGACTACGTTTTGGATGAATTTGCACGTTGCGCCAGGTTGTCTAAGGAGGCTATGGAAGCCGGTGATGAGCCAAAGTGTACCATGGATTTCTGGATTAAGTCCATGATTGACTCCCGAGAGTATCGCAAACTGAGTCAGGCCGAGAAAGATGAGCGTGTCGGACCAAAGCCAATCGATGTTCGGGAGTTTTCTGATATAGAAATCTCAATGACGATTTTTACCTTCCTTTTCGCTTCTCAAGATGCCTCGTCCAGCGCCTCTACCTGGCAGTTCCAGATCCTTGCAGATAGGCCCGACATTTTGGCTAAAGTCCGTGAGGAGCAACTTCGAGTCAGAGATGGTGATCCATACAAGCGCCTAGACATTGATATGGTTGACAAAATGGTCTACACCCGTGCAGTTATTAAGGAGCAGTTACGATACCGTCCACCCGTCCTTATGGTCCCCTACGAGGTTAAGAAAAGCTTCAACGTCACTCCCGAGTACAGAGTTCCTAAGGGCGCCATGATCATCCCCACCACTTATCCAGCTCTTCACGATCCTGAAGTCTACATTGATCCAGAGAGCTTCAACCCCGATCGCTGGCTTGATGGTGGTGAGGCGGAAGCAGCCACCAAAAATTGGTTGGTTTTTGGAGCCGGACCACATCTTTGCTTGGGACAGCATGTGGGTGTTCCGTGAATAGATGCAGCTTGATTGCATGGCTTTCGAATGGAAGAAGCTTACTGACTGTCTTTAGTATGCTATAATGAATTTTATGTGCATGATTGGCAAGGCTTCCATGTTCCTCGACTGGGAGCACCATCCAACACCCTTGTCGGAGGAGATTAAAGTGTTTGCTACAATTTTCCCGCAAGTGAGCAATCACACTCCGCTTTTATGTTTTAATACCTCATATTGATACTATTTATATTAGGATGATTGCTATCTTACATTCAAAGAACGTCTACCCCTCCGGGCTTCATGATAGCGTATCAATTTTTGCACAAATATTTCCATGTAATCCTAGTCGATCCTTGTTACCGTTCGATTTCTTAGCTATGGTTCGTTTTGGAATATGGAGTATATTTTAGGTCAGCAGGGAGCTTTTTGGAGAGGGGGGACCGATTCTAGAGAATATGGTCGCTAGCAAGTAGGAGGGGAGAGGCTCTTGTGTAATGGATGGATACCTATGAAGAGGGCGGCCATGTTTGGGGCATTTTGGGAGTTGGGCTGTACTGTACAGATACCCCGACTGTACATACTCGCGGCATCAATGCTTTCGATGAATTACGGTCTGCAACTTTAATACGGATTCGTATGCCCGAAATTTGGGGGTATATAAGATTTATATGCTAAGTCACTTCCGTCACAACTCTTTCGGTGTCGAGTGCATAGGATGGTCAAGTGCCAAAGACTCCCAGGGAGGCAAGGGCAACACTGTAACCACCCTTCCTCTCTTTTTGCCACTTCTCTACCAAGCTCTTTGTTACTTTTGCTCTCTGCCCAGTATAGCATAGCATCAAATACTTGTAAGAATCGCTAAATTGTCATTCTACCTAGCGTATCGATTGGCCTAGCGCCTCAGTATGTGAGTGATCCCAGTGTTTCGCTCTCTGGCTGGCCGGATCTGGCTGTTTGCAAGACTGGGCTCGGCCCAGCTTGTCTGAAAAAGCACAGATCAGGCTAGCAGCTTGGGAAGAAAGGACGGTTCGAATGATGCGTTGAGTACTCAAGGCGTAGAAACCAGTTAGCCTAGGACGTATCTATAGCAATCACCATTTGGAGTCGAGTGACTACGAGGGCATTCAATTACGGACCCTATTCCACCCGAGCAACTAGAGCCAGACATGGTTAGCAAATTGAGCCGCACAGCTCCTCAGAGTTAATCCGTACTCCTTGCTGGCACCGACCTCTCTCCCTTCCCGTCGAAATGGATATCCTCCAATAATATATAATAATGTCGCCTTCACCCCCGTCTTCACCTTCTCCGCCGGCTCGCTCTCGCTCTCGCTCTCGGCCAGCTCGCCAGCTCGCTGTCTTTTCCATCCACTCTACCATCTTCCTCTCCTTGATCTCGTTGAGGATTCTCAATGCCGTGTCCGTCCGTACCTTTTTTCAACCGGACGAGTACTTTCAATCTCTCGAGCCAGCATGGAATCTTGCCTTTGGCGAAGGTTGGCTTACTTGGGTATATCTCCCCTATATTCATCTCCCCTCCCCGCCCGGTTGCTAACGACGGGCTCATTGGTTATAGGAATGGCGTCATGGCCTCCGTTCCGTCACTCATCCCATGATCTTTGCCGGCTTGTACAAAGCCATCGCCTACGTATGCAACGTTCTCTATATTGCTCCGTCGCAGCAGGCGGAAGTGATGGTGATTGCCCCGAGGATATTACAAGCTCTGTTTGCTGCGATGGGAGACTGGGCCACGGCAAGACTTGCAGGAAGGCTGTGGGGAAGTGACGTTGGGTGGATTAGTCTGTGTATCAGTCTCGGGAGCGCTTGGCAGTGGTTCTGTGGTGTCAGGACATTCGCGAATAGTCTAGAGACTGTAGTTACTGCGGTCGCGTTGAGTGTTTGGCCTTGGACTTGGGCGACGGGAGACAGGGGTGGGCAGAGAACGGAGAGAGGGTGGGTTTCTACAAATCGATGATTGCAAGATGGGGAGAATGCTGATATGAAGGGTTATAGCGAACTGAGGTTGTCGTTATTGATGGCTGCTATTGCTTGTGTTCTCAGGCCAACAAATATCATGATATGGGGCTTTTTGGGCGCGTTTGCGTTGTGGAATTGTGGATCGAAGAGGGCGGTATTGGTTGCGGAGGCGACTTGGATTGGGTATGATATCTTTCACTATGAGAACTCCGGGTTACTGTGCTGACATGGGGCGATATGTAGAGCTACTGTGTTTCTGGCCAATGCTCTCTTGGACAATGCATACTACGGCAAATGGACCTTCCCACCCTTTACTTTCTTGAAGTTCAATGTTCTCCATTCACTCTCGGTCTTTTACGGACGTAATGACTGGCACTATTATCTATCGCAGGGACTACCCCTACTTCTAACTTCATTCCTACCAATGGCGCTCTACGCCCTCTATACGTCCACCCGCACACTAAGCACTTACTCTCCAGCTTTCCAGCTCGCCATAACGGTGTTGGGGGTCATAGGCATGTATTCAACTATCGCACACAAAGAAGTACGATTCTTATACCCTCTCCTCCCAATGCTCCACGTACTCTCGGCCAAGACACTACAGGACCTGAGATGGAGTACAAAAACCAAGAACCGTATCTTGGCGGGTATGATCCTCCTCAATCTCCCCATCGCTTATTATACGTCGCTCGTGCACCAGCGCGGGGTTGTCGACGTCATAGAGCACCTGGGCAACACCAGTTCTGAGTGGAAAAGTGTGGGGTTCTTAATGCCATGTCACTCGACGCCATGGAGAAGCTCTATGAAGACTACGGATGCAGACAAGGAAATGTGGGCGCTTACCTGCGAGCCCCCTTTGGATCTGCCGACGGAACAGAGAGCGGCGTATGTGGATGAGGCGGATGAGTTTTATAAACATCCCCGAGCGTTTGTGGAGAGATATATTGGCGAGAGGAAGAGGTACGCGTGGCCGGAGCGGCTGGTAGCTTTTGAGTCGTTAGGGAATATTTGGGGAGATGGGTATGAGGTGTGTTGGAAAGGGTTTAACAGCCATTGGCATGATGATTGGAGAAGAAAAG